>Ga0209570_1000100_pt1 | contig 198136 bp, 165 predicted proteins | sample EBPBio172007_DNA_FD_185861 | JGI IMG/M metagenome (GOLD analysis project Ga0209570, IMG submission 185861) | Wastewater treatment Type I Accumulibacter community from EBPR Bioreactor in Madison, WI, USA - Reactor 1_9/17/2007_ DNA (SPAdes)... | ecosystem: Engineered > Bioreactor > EBPR >... | reverse complement strand
CACCCGTCGGTTGTGAGTAACCGACGGCACCAACAAACTGGCACATTGTACCTCGACGTGCTGTCAGATTCTCAAATCTGACCACCTCTAGGTTTCTCAAAACCTAGGTTAATCTTTGAAGTATTTGTCCAAAACTTCTTTGGGTTGCCACTGATCAGGCTTACGCACGATGCCTTTATAATCAAAGGTTTGTGGGAGAATTTCTGAAGCAGTTAGTGGTGCCGTATCGCCGTAAAACTGCTGATGTTTCCGCAGGTCTTCGGTCATCGTTTTTACTTTGTCCGCAAACTCAGGCTTTCCCGCTAGGTTATTGATTTCATACGGGTCTGATTGTAAATCAAAAAGCTGCGTATAATCCACTTGCGGGTACCGAATCAACTTCCAGCGGCGGTCGCGTAGCGTGCGTATCGACGAGCGATAGGCCGTAAATACCTGTTCTCGCACCGATTTCGTTTTTTGTTGTAAAATGCCTGAGATGTCCTTCCCTTCCAAATCTTTCGGCGCGGTTATTCCTAACTGCTGACAAAATGTAGGAAAAAGGTCAAATAAATAGACAAAAGCATCGCTGCGCTGTCCTTTGGGAATGCCTTTTCCACTCAAAATCAGTGGCACGCGCATACTGTGTTCGTATAGGTTTTGTTTACCCAACAACCCGTGGCTTCCCATCGCCAGACCGTTGTCAGCGGCAAAAACAATGATGGTATTTTTATCCAGCCCCTTTTCTTTGAGTTTGGCCAAGATTTTGCCAATGGCTTCGTCGAGGTGGGTAATCATGGCATAATATTCGGTCAACTGCGCTTTGATGACCTCGGGCGTACGCGGAAAAGCCGCCAACATTTCGTCGCGTTCGCTCATGCTACTGCCAAAATGAAACGGGTGAGCAGGCATAAAATTGGGCGGAAGCGGCGAAGTGCCGTAGCGTTTGAGGTACTCGGGCAGGGGCGACCGAGGGTCGTGGGGCGCCGTAAAGGCCACGTAAGTCACAAAAGGTTTCGAGGCAGTTTGTTTATCTAAAAAATCAATAGCCGTTTGGGCAAAATGATCGGTTGAAAATCCCTTTTTTACGGGTTCGGTGAAAGTCCCATCAGCTTTGAGGTCGCACATAGGCGTTTGATAATGATCCGCCATTCCACCCAGCATGACGTTTTTGGCTTCCATAAAACTTGCCCCAACTGCTTCTGGTTCGTTGTGCCATTTGCCCGTCATAAACGTATGATACCCTTGTTGACGTAGGAGCATGGGCCACGTAGTTACGCCTTTGAGCCTGTCGGTTACTCGAAAATACCCTTTTCCACTCATCAGCATCGCCCGACTCGGGGCACAAATCGCTCCGTGTAACCCACCCAAAATATGAGCTTCGCTGAATAAGGTTCCGTTTTGGGCAAGCTGGTCCAGATGCGGGGTTTTGACGTAAGGATTTCCGTAATACCCTAGGGCGTCAGCACGGAGGTCATCGGCAAAAAGAAACAGAATGTTGGTTTTAGGAGATTGCGCCAATGTTTGATTAGCTACAAAAAAGCCCAACGCAAAAAGTACAATTCTGAACATACGAAGGAAAGAAAGGTGTAAGGTTCTATTTTAAAAGTACAAAGTCACCTTTTATACCTAGGATAAACACATAGTTCACATAGAGTTTTCACAATAGGTACATAGCCATATACTATGTTTTCTATATGTATATTCTCATGTGCCCTATGTGTTTTTAAAATCAAAGAGTCAAAAGACATTACTTAGCCGTTCCGAAAAGCTGCTTCAGTTGGTCGAGTACTTGCCCTCCTCCCGCAATCGAAATGGTATTGATTTTATCGGCGATTTTCTCCACATACTCCATTTCTTTCAGGCGGAACAACATTTCGTTTTCCTCCATCAGTTTGGCGGTGTTGAGCAAGCTACGCATCGAAGCAGTTTCCTCTCGGCGCATGATGATGTTGGCTTGGGCTTTTTTCTCCGCCACCAACACTTGGTTCATGATTTCTTTCATGTCGCCTGGCAAAATCACATCCCGAATACCGCAGCCTACAAGGGCTAAACCTAGTTTGGCTACTTTATCGGCAGTTGCGGCCAAAATGAACTCAGAAATTACTTCTTTTTTCTCAAGCAATTCGTCCAAAGACAGCGTCCCGATGTACTCGCGCAACGCCAATTGCATAAGGACATACAGCTGTTTATCAACGTCTTTGTTCTCCACAAGTACCTTCATAACGTCAGCGACTTTGTACTGAACATGAAAGTTGACGCGCAACGACGCTTTGTCTTTGGTCAAAATCTCCTGCCCCGCTACCTCTAGTTGTAACTGGCGCATATCGACTTTTGAAACAAAAACCGACAGGTTGTTTCGCCACCAGTAATAGGTTCCTGCTTCTAGCATCTTTTGGAGCTTTCCATCCACAAAAAGTAACCCTTTTTCGTAAGGTTCTACGGTATAAGCACGCATATACGTTAGCACCTCTTTGGCAGCAAGTACGACCAAATCAATCTCTTCGGTAATCTCTACTTTGCTTAAATCTACCCGTACGTAACGGTAGTGGATGATGCTTTTCCAAAACGCATAACGCCCTGGTTTAAGCACCGTTTTGAATAGCTCGTTTTCGTACTGCAACACAATCTCGTTATCTTTTACCTCTACCACGTCGAGCATAGCGGCCAACGCATTGTCTTTCAGCAAAATATCCAGCGCACAAGGCGCTACGAAAGGCTGGGTGGTATTGTATATTTTCACAGTTGTGAAAGGCAACAGCCAGTGTGTGCCCTCTGTAATTGCTTTTACGTACGTTTCATCCCGAAAAACTAACCCTACTTGATAAGCGTTGATGCGAACAATTTTCATGATTTTAAGCATTAATGATGACTGTTTTATTTTTAGCTTCAGGGCAAAAAACACTTCGTTTTTTGAAGGCGGAAGTGGGTTTTTGTCTTCTTTGTCTAGGGTTGTTTTTAAACGTTTTACCTTGATTTTCCAAACAGCACAATACTGTGTTTATCAAATCAAGTTTGCTCGTCAAAAAGAACCTCAAACGCGAAAGGCGGCATTGTCCCGTTTGCTGGCTTTCTCCAAACTGTGACGAGATTGACCCGTCACAGAAGTATTTTTTGCCCTTATTAGCCCGATGGTGACCATTTTTGGTGAAGTGGCCTTCTTCTACATGGACTGTTACTCTACCCAGCTGAGTTACATGGCTTGCACCAAGGAGGGATTCGAACCCTCGACCCACAGTGTGAAAGTCAAATTAGGGTGATTTTCGACAGCATACCGTGCGATACGTCGGCGGCACTATGTGGCGATGAACACCAGCATCAGGTTCGTTATCATTAACTTGACGATACAAAGGTTTATACCTTCTGCGCAGTCTTTTTGCGCAGTTGAAATTATTTTCGGAAATTTTTCGGGGAAAAGAAAAGATTTAGTTGCTTTCGCACGTGATGTGGGTCTAAAACTCAAAGTAACTACCTGTCTATCTATGCAAGAGCAAACACAATTTTATAGCCCACTACATCCCAACTGCTATTATCACATCTATAATCAAGGAAATAACGGCGAAAAAGTATTCTACACAGTGGAAAACTATTCCTACTTCTTAAGAAAATATGATGAATACCTATCTGATGTTTTGGAAACCTATGCTTTTTGCCTTCTGCCAAACCATTTTCACTTTTTAGTCCATGTTAAAGACATTACAGTTATTGAAAGTTTAGAAAAACTCAAACTGCCTTTAGGGAAAGAGCTAACTGCTGAAAATACTATCAGTGAACTATTTAGGCGCTTTTTAATGGGCTATTCAAAAGCCATTAACACTCAACAAAAGCGAAAAGGAAGCTTATTTCGTAAAAATTTCAAACGAATCCATGTTGACAATGAGTCTTACTTTACGACAGTTGTTAGCTATATTCATTCACAGATGCGACATCATGGATTTAAAATACGGGACGACGAATATCAGTGGTCGTCATACCTCCGAATACTAATAGACAAACCTTCAAAACTACAAAAACAATATGTGTTAGATTGGTTTGGGGGTAAGGAGGAGTTTATAAAATTTCACGCTCTGAACAATTCTTTTCATGAGATAAAAAAGTACATTATCGAAGAATGAGACTTTCCAAGTTTTTGAAACTTGGAAAGTCTAGCTAAACGTCACCAACCTATGCCCGCCAACCGCAACGCCCTCATAAGATACAAGACGATTGACGCTTGTTTACGTAATCGTTACCGCAAATGGACGCTCGAAGACCTCATTGAAAAAGTCTCCGAAGCCATGTATGAATACGAAGGCATGGACAAAGGCATCAGTCGCCGCACGATTCAGGCCGACCTTCAAATGATGCGAAGCGATAAGCTCGGCTACTTTGCCCCCATTATCGTCGTGGATAAAAAATACTACACCTACGAAGATCCCACTTACAGCATTACGCAAATCCCGTTGACAGAATTGGATTTACAACGGATGAACGAAGCCGTGGAAGTACTGCGCCAATTCAAAGGGTTTTCACATTTCCAACAGCTTACCGACGTCATTCAAAAGCTCGAAGGACACGTGTATGCTGCCAAACACCACCAACGAACGGTGATTGATTTTGAGAAGAATGAGAATTTGCGGGGGTTATCTTTTTTAGAAACGCTTTATCAAGCCGTGGTGCAACAGAAGGCAGTTTCGATGACTTACCAGTCGTTTCGAGCCAGAGAAGCAAATCATTTTACGTTTCATGTGTGGTGGCTCAAAGAGTACAAAAATCGTTGGTTTGCGGTCGGAGTCAAAAACCACCTCACCGAAGTGCTCAACTTAGCTCTTGATAGAATCATCGAATGTGTCATCGACGAAAATACGCCCTTTCGCGCCAATGAACAATTGACACCAGAGGAGTTTTATCAGCACGTCATCGGAGTAACAGTTCAGCCTAACCAACGCCCCCGACGAGTGCGGCTTTGGGTGGCTGCGGCCCACGCACCTTACTTAGAAACCAAGCCACTGCACAGTTCACAAGTAACGTTGGAGCGCCAACAAGAAGGGGTGGTAATTGAGCTGTTTGTCCAACTCAACTTTGAATTAGAAAAAGAAATTTTGGGATTCGGAGAAATCATCAAAGTCCTATCGCCCGATACGCTCCGTAAACGCATTCAGCAGCGTTTGAAGGAAGGTGCTGAGAATTATGAATGATGCCATTCATTTTAAAACACATAGGCTATTGAAAATTTGTTATTTTTGTTAAAAATCAAAGATATGATATGTCTGCAACTGAACTCAAAATATTAATACACCGCCAAGTTGACCTTCTCATTGAAAACGAGGACATTGAAGACTTGTACGCCACCATCAATTTATTTTTAGAGAGTCGTGATATTCATTTTGATAGCAATCACCCCGCTTTCGTCGAGAAGCTATCAAAATCATTACAAAACGCGGAAAATGCTACTAGTATATCAACTTCCGAATTGAAAACTAAAATGCAATCATGGATTACGAAATAAGGTGGTCAGAAGAGGCACAAAATGAAATCCACGATTTACTTCAATATGTACTGGAAGAATGGGGAGATAAAGCTGCTGAACAACTATCTCTTCAAATCATCGAAGTATCAGAGTTGCTTGAAAAACATCCTTACGCTGGAAGAAGGCACGAGCTTTTAAGGGCTGTTCGTGAATTTCGAATAAAGCCCTATTACCTACTATACTACACCGTTCTTGAAGCTAAACGAGAGCTTTTAATTTTAGATATAGTGGATTCAAGAAAAAAAAGGCAATAACCATTGCTGATTATTGCCTTTATAAGTAGGGTAAAATGGAAATGCGAATGCTTAAATCTGTGGCAATACAGGGCGTTTTGCCAACGAGTCATTGATCACTTTCAATACATGCTCACGTTCTTCACCTACCAATGGCAAACGTGGTTGACGAACGTACTCCGTTCCTAGCCCCGTGGCGACTTCGGCCAATTTGATATTTTGTACAAATTTCGTCGAAACATCAAGGTGCAATAGTGGGAAGAACCAACGGTAAATCTCGCGTGCTTCGGCGATACGGCCTTGTTTCGCTAATTCATAAATCACGACCGTTTCGCGTGGGAAGGCGTCCACCAATCCAGCAATCCAGCCATCCGCACCCATCAAAAGGCTCTCAAGTGCTAGGTCATCTACTCCCGACATAATCTTGAAACGTCCGCCCAATTCGTTGATAATATCCGTCATGTAGCGCACATCCCCCGTCGATTCCTTCATGGATTCAAAGTGCGCATTTTGAGCCAAATCTTTGAACATCGGAATGCTTACAAAGGTCTTGTACGCCACGGGGTTGTTATATACCATGTACGGAAGGTCGGTAGCATCGGCTACGGTGTGCATGAAGTGGAGGGTCTCGCGATCGTCGGAAGGGTAGCGCATTGGTGGCAACAACATGATCCCATCAGCGCCCGTTTTTTCGGCTTCTTTTACGAAATTCACCGCTACTCGGGTGCTATTTTCAGCTACGCCAATCACCAACGGTACACGGTCGGCAATCACCTCGCGCGCCGCTGCCAAGAGTGTTAATTTTTCATCGTACGTTAGGGTACTATTTTCTCCCAACGATCCACAAATGATAATCCCGTGAACGCCTGCCTTGATTTGCTCGTCGATGTTGTACGTAAACATCTTGATGTCCAATGTCTCGTCCTCGAAAAACTTCGTCGTGACGGCGGGGTAAACTCCAATCCAGCTTGGTTTCATATTTTTGGTTTATTTCTTTTTTCCCATAATTAGTGAGACAAAAGTACAAGCTATACATTCGTTGCTTTGGCTTAGATTAATACTTTCTGATACTATTTTGGTCAAAATTAGGCAGCGTCTTTGTTGTACTTATTTTTATAATCAATGGGCGACAGTCCCGTCACTTTTTTAAATACATCTCTAAATGCCTTCGTATCAGAATACCCTACGTCGTACATCACTTCGTTGACTGTTTTACGGGTAAGTTCAAACTGTTTCTTGGCTACTTCGATTTTGACGCGTTGCAAATACTCCACGACCGTATTGTTGGTAGCCTTCTTAAATCTCCGTTCAAATGTTCTTCGGCCAATCCCAAAGGTATCGGAGAGGTCATCCACGGTAATTTTATCTTGGTAATTGGTTTCTATAAAGTCTTGTACTTTCTTGATTTCTAGGTCCTCGTGCATTTTTTGGCCCTTAAAAATACTAAATGGTGATTGGCTATCGAGCCCAATATCAAGTACAAAAAACTTGGCTGCCAAAATAGCCATTTCACGACCTGCGTATTTTTCGACCAAATGCAACAGCAAATTCCAATACGAATGTGCCCCACCGCTCGAATACAGGCCATTATGTTCAACAATGATTTTGTCGTCGGTGAGGTTTACGTCGGGAAACATCTGTCGAAACTCGTTAGCAAAAAGCCAGTGCGTTGAGCATGATTTGCCTTGCAATAATCCCGTTGATGCCAACAAAAATGCCCCCAAACACAAACTCGCTACTTCGGCACCGCGCTTGTAATGGTCAATAATCCACGGTACCAAGGCTTGATTCCGCTCCAAGGCATGCGCGATATGCCCACTGATGGCAGGAACAATGATGAGGTCAGTTTTGGCTAAATCGCTAATGACAGCGTCACAATGGATTGAAATCAGGCCATCGTTGAGCCGCACTTCTTTGGTCATACCCACCAATTGCACATTGAACAGCGGAGGGCGTCCTTGGCCTTTGATAAATTCATTGACGGCCGTAAACATATAACGTGGGTCAACAATAGCCGCAGATACTGCTGTTTCGGGTACTAAAATTGAGACGTGTTTCATGGTCGAAGTTTTTCACAAAAGTACAAGCCGCTCGTGTCGGAATCAACCCCTCAGACTGTCGTTTTCACACAGCTTTAGTCAGAGATTCCGTCGGTACTTTTGCAGTATCAATTTATCGCACAACATCCATGAAAACATCCCCTCTTTCCATCAACCTCTGGTTCAACGGCAATGCCGAAGAAGCCGTCGCATTTTATACAGCCATTTTTACTACCTCAAGTGTCGGGCGCATTACCCGTGCGGGCGACCAAGTACTCGCCATTGGCTTTGAACTAAATGGGCAACCCTTTGTAGCCCTCAACGGAGGACCACAATTTAGTTTTAGCGAAGCTATTTCGTTCATCGTCAATGGCGAAACTCAGGACGAAATCGACTACTACTGGGAAAAATTATCGTCTGACGCTGACCCAAACGCCCAGCAGTGCGGCTGGCTCAAAGATAAGTTTGGAGTGTCTTGGCAAATTGTGCCTACTCAGCTTAGCGAAATGCTTGGTAGCCCCGACCCACAACAAGCCCAACGGGTCCTAAACGCCTTGCTTGGAATGAAAAAAATAGATATTGCTCAATTGAAAGCGGCTGCAAACGTCTAAGTTTCGGAGCCATGATACAGCTTACACCTTACCTCAACTTTGAGGGAAATTGCCGCGAAGCCATGCTGTACTACCAACAATGTTTGGGAGGAGAACTACGGCTACAACCCGTGGCCGAGTCGCCAATGTCGGCTCAAATGCCCGCCGAAACTGGGAATCAAATCTTACATGCTGTCTTGGAAAAAGAAGGCAAAATTTTACTTTTAGGCTCAGATATGCGGGAAAACAAGCGGGTTGGCGGAAATTCTATTACGTTGTCGGTCTATTTTAACCATCTCGTCGAAACGCAATCTGCGTTCGAAAAACTAGCGCAAGAGGGCCAAATTACCCAACCTCTCCATCAAACATTTTGGGGAGCAACGCTCGGAATGCTTACCGACAAATTTGGCAATCACTGGATATTTCACTTTTCTAAACACCCCCACTCATGAGCCCCAAAACCCTTAAAATCAGCTACTGGACTACTACAATTATTTTTGTTTTGTTTATGACCATGGATGGTATTGGCGGAGTTACCCAACAAAAAGATGGGCAAGAAGCCTTCAAAATGCTCGGCTACCCAATGTACCTTTTACTCATCGTAGGTTCGGCCAAACTGCTCGGCGTCATAGGCTTATTACAGCCCTATTCGCCTATCGTAAAAGAGTGGGCGTATGCAGGTTTTACCTTCAATTTTATCTGCGCTGCCCTTTCGTGGGCGTTTGTAGGCGAGCACACGGCTTTTGCCATTTTTCCGTTGGTAGTGCTCGCTATCATGGCGACTAACTATTACCTCTGGAAACGCTACCTTACTCCTTACTGACCCAATTCTCCTGCCGATTTTAGGTATTCGCGCGGGGTAAGTTTTACTACTTGTTTGAATTGTCGGTTGAAGTTGGATAAATTGCTGTACCCACATTCAAAGGCGATTTCGCTGACACTCTTGGTGGAGTCTTTGAGCAAACGACACGCGTGCTCAATGCGGACTTCGCTTAATAGTTCCGAAAATGTTTTGCGCGTGTGGGTACGCAAAAACCGACAAAAAGCAGGCGAAGTCAAATTTGCAACATTGGCCACGTCCTCCAGCGTGATGGGGTCGGCGTAATGTCCTAAGATAAAATTGAAGACGTTTTCTAACCGCTGTTGGTCCACGGGCTGCTTAGGCTTTCGGTACGATGCCCCCGCCAGCAGTTCGTAGTCCTGCGACAACGTCAGGAAATCAAGAAAGGTCAATAAGGCCGTAAATTGTTCAAAAGAACGTTTTTGAGCTATTTGCTCAAACTGATTTGTTACATCAGTAGGTTGCCCAAACCGCAACCGCACCCCGCGTTTTGCGTCTTGTAAAATAGCGTGAATGTGCCGTAACTCTGGCGTTTTTTCAAAAAACTGCAAGAAGAATTCTTCTCTAAAAAAAAAGGTACACGCCTTAATTTGTAACTCCGTCTTTCGCTCAAAATAAGCAGGGTCGCTGAGGAGAACGTGCGGCACATCTGCCCCTAACAGCAGCAAATCCAACGGTTGAAAACGGTCGATGCGGTCACCGACGACCAGCGTACCCGTTCCTTCCAAAATAAGGGTCAACTGAAATTCGGGGTGAAAATGGAGTCGTTCGTAAAAATGCGCCCCTTCGTCCACCTGCACCCGAAACGAGCGGTCGTCCACGGTCGGAACTCGAAATAGAAGTGCTTTCATTTGCTAAACGAATAAGTGACCAACACGGGTAAATGATCAGACGCGACGGGCTCGTCCAGTACCTTATATTCTACGACTTTAAAAGGAGCTGACTGGTGCGTCCAAAAATAATCAATGCGTTTTCCGTTGCCTGGGTAAGTGGCTTGGGTTGAGTTCGCTCCTGCGTCGTTCCAATATTTGGTGAGTGCCTCCAACGTATGATGGTCGGCAGTAGCGTTAAAATCCCCTCCCAAAATCACGGGATAAATGCTATTTTGGAGGTTTTCGTTGATAATCGCCGCTTGTAACCCACGATTCAAAGCCGATTGATGGTCGAGGTGGGTGTTACAAAACCGAATAGATTTCCCTTCTGATAAAGGCACCAATGCACACATCAAAATGCGCTGTTCGGTTGAGTCTGGGTTGGGTAACTTTAATTTTTGAACGTGCTCAATCGGCCGTTTTGACAATATCCCCAAGCCGTACTTTCCTCCCTGCAAGTCTATCGCGGCCGAAAACGCCGAATGATAATCAGAAAGAAGCGACAAAATTCGCATTTGATTCAACTTCCCCGACCGAGGCACCACACTGTCTATCTCCTGCAATGCCACAAAATCAGGTTGGTATTCTTTCACCAATTCCACCACCCGGGTCAGGTTGGTTTTACCTATGTTATTTTCTCCGTGGTGAATATTAAACGTCATCACTTTTAGGGTCATGGGCTTTGTGGTAGGCTTTGCTTTGTTTTTTTGGGCCTCCACACCTGCCAAACTTCCCCAGCAAATCAATAAATAAAGACTATATTTGAGCACTTTCACCGTTAGTATCTTTACCATTTATAACAGAAAAAACGTTAGTAATTCAACAAAAATACAACCTCTGCCGTGAAAACAAAGTATCTGCTTCTTTTCCTCTTCCTGACGTTCAGTCTTGGCATTCAAGCCCAAGTTTCTCGCACAGACAGCACGATGACGTTGCTCAAAAAGTATCAGTTTGCGCACCTTAAACCGATTGTAGTAGGAGCCAACGGAAGGTATTATTACGGCGGGGTTCGTCTGCGTAGCAATTATTCGTTAGAAATCCCCTTTGGCGAGCTAGATGACCCCGAAGTAAATCATTATTTCAAAAGTGCGCGTGTTATTAGGACGGTCGGAACTGTTGTTTCGGTGCTTCCTACCATTTATTATTTACTAGAGGGAGGTTCAGCCAATGTAAGTCGTCGGACGTTCTGGGCTACTTACCTTGCTTCCATCGGCGTATCGCTGACGGCCAATATCATTTCTACGTTAAAAATTCGTCGAGCGGTCGGTGTCTATAACAGTCGTTTAGCACAACCCAGAGTTGGCCTTTCACTGCAAAATACACCTTTGTCTCGGCCCGCCGTGGGGTTTGGCATAGCTTGGAACATGTGAGAAAGGATACTTATATCCTTGCTTTGTCCAGCGCTAAGCGGGTTTTGAGAAACCCTTGACACGGCACGTGAGAAAGGATACTTATATCCTTGCTTCTTCCAGCGCTAGGCGGGTTTTGAGAAACCCTTTGCACAGCGCGTGAGAAAGGATACTCATATCCTTTCTCCTTTTTCGGCGTCAAAAGCGGGTTTTGAGAAACCCTTCGCACGGATGCGTTGAGCAACATACAGCCCCGCCACTACCAAGGCAGTCCCTACAAATGTATGCCAAGAAAGTGGTTCACCCAGAAAAAAGGAAGAGTACGTAAACCCAAAAACGGGACAAAGGAAAAGCCACATCGAAGCGCGCACGGCATCTAGCCGCAGTAGATAGAACCATAATTGCAGCGAAATAACGGAAACGGGAATAATCAACCAGCCGACTGAGCCCCAAAATTGCGCGTCCCAGCGGGTAGTTTGCCAATCGGCAAAATAAATCGTAAAAGGCAATAGCATGATGCCTCCTAACATCACCTGCCAACCATTGATGAGCACGTTGGGTAATCGCCAAGAGATTCGGGCGTAGTACACACTCGCTGCCGATACCGACACAATTCCTGCCATCAAAATAGAAAGCCCGCGCGGGGTAGCAAAGCTATTTTGGAGCAAAGGCCAAGTAGCTAATCCCGCTCCCGAAAGCCCCAATACAACCCCTACGGCTTCGTTCCATTTGAGACTGCGCTTGAGCCAAAGCGCCGACAACACAATGACAAACAACGGCCCCGTGGCCGTCGATAAGCTACCGATACCCGCCGACACTTCACGCATAGACAACACAAAGGCACTCAAGTATAATGTAGTATTAAACAAGGCAAAAATGGCCAGTTGCCCCCACTCTTTGCCGCGCGGGAGGGTCTTTTCGGTACGGGCCATTGTGTAACCAAACGTCAGCATAAGCGTACCTGCCAACAAGAAACGAACATTGGCCAAAATAAGCGGGTCGGCCGAGCGAATTCCAAACTTCGTCGCTACCGAGGCTGATGCCCAAAGCATCGCAAAGAGAATACCGATGAGAATATTTTTCATTTGTAAAACTTCCCGAACGTTTAAACGTTCGGGAAGTTGTTAAGGTTATTTTACCTATTGACAGTTTTTCTTTCGTTCGGCAGCCGCGTCGTTATCTCCAATCGTCTCTCCTTTTTTCCACGTACGGCACGCTTCTTCTTTTTGATTGTTGTCAGACTGCGCTTTTCCCAGCCAAAAGTGGATTTGATCGGTAGCAGGATTAAGGTCATACGCTTTTTTTAGCTCGTTCAACGCTTCCACTTTATTCCCATTTTGCATCCAGTACATCCCTAAATTACGGTGAGCGTAGCTATTTTGGGGTTCTTTTTCCAAAGCGCGTTCAATCAGTTTTTTTGCTTCCTCGTTTTTCTTTTGCAGCAGCAAAATATATCCTTTATTATTAAGATAAATCGGATTGACGGGGTCAAAGTCCAATGCGCGTTCTACAAACTTCGCCGCTTGGTCGAGCTGGTTTTGACGGGCAGAAATTAATGCTAGGTTATTATACGCTAATTGTTGTTGGGCGTCGAGTTTCAGTGCTTTTTCAAAATCGCTTTGTGCTGCGTTGAAGTCCTTTTTTTCAAAATACGCCACCCCACGATTTACCAGTGCTTGGACATTGCTGGCTTTCAATTCCAAGGCACGGTCGTATTCTGCCAACGCTTGATCATAATACCCTTGGTTAAATTTCAAGTCCCCCCAACGGAGGTAATAATTGGTTGAATCCTGATAGTTTTTACGGATATGCTCGAGGTCACTCGCTGCCAAGGCAAACTCCTTACGGTCGACCAACGCCCCAGCCCGATTGAAATAAGCCTCATCCAATTTTTTATCGAGTTCTATGGCCTTATTAAAATCTTCTAACGCTTTGTCGATTTCGCCTATATGCACGTAGGCAATCCCGCGGTTGCAGAATGCATCGGCCATATCGCTTTGTTTTAGCAGAGCTTCATCATAGTACCGAATGGCCTCGGCATACTCCTTTGTTTCCAATTTAAGATTTCCTTTCAAAAAAAATTGAGCGGATTCGGTTTGGCTTTGATCAGAACAACCTACCCAGCCAATCGCAAAAAAAATACAAATCGCCATCGCCCAAAGGCGCCCTTTAACTGAATATAGCATTGTCGCAAAAACTGGCTTTAGTGAGAAATTAAGGAGATTTTGGTTCACAAAGATACAGGCTTCTGAGATGCATTGGTAAAAGAATGGCATTTATGTTCGACTCTATTACTCCATTTTTCGGAGGTTTTTCAGCATTTTGCAAAAAGACATTTTTAAAGAAAAAAAATACCAAAATTAAAATTCCTCAATTCGGCATATTCTTTTGGCACAGTTATTGTCTCACAATAGTCAACAACTTTATGGGAGACAACCACTTAAATACTGATTATTGGCACTACTTTACAAACTAAAACCGTCCATATTTCGTTTTATTTGTAACTGATTCTAGCAGTAGAATAATGCAAAAAGCCATGATAAGCAACCAGCAAAATATACCAACAAAAGCACACGAAGAATGGCAAAAGTCCATTCCTGCGCAGGTATTCTTGAACCATTTTCGTAGTATAGATTACTACATCCGTCACACCACACCATTCGAAGAAGTACAACAATTAGTTTCTCTTCAACGCTTCAATCCTAAACGGGAAGGTGCACGCGTTGGAGCAGCAAAAAAATGGCTTCTGCACGCTTGGAGCGCTGAATATACCCTCCGAACTGCCGCCAACCACGCTGACGAAAACTATCAAAAGCACTCTCTTCATTGGACGTTTCCGCAAGCGTATTACAGTGTGTTGTATAGTGCCAAATCATTTTTGGCCATTCAAGGAATCGATGTTCCGATTGAATCAGTCATCGGACAAATTATCAATGGGTATGTTGCCAAAGGTTGGTACCCTGAGTCCATCGGTTTTTACGTCGATGGGCCTATGGAGCACTACACCTATCACCACTTACCAGCAGCGACTGAACAAGCTCTGCTCCAGTCTATCGACACGCCAAAGCAGGCCGAAGCACACATTGCTCAGTTTTTGAAAACCACACGTGATTTACGGATGCGGGCGCTTCGCCGTCGTTTACAATCTAATCCTGAAAAAGCGTTGCGTTCCAAAACGGGCAAAATTTTGTCTAAATTTAGTACTTCGCATTGGGAAGAGATTTCAAAACACCTCGGCCCTACCACCTATTTTGACCTAATGAGTCGATTGAAAGTATCGGGTACCCAGCGTGAAATTGAGCGGTTTGTAGAAGCCGACATCGACGTCCCTAAATTTCATCAGTCGCTGCTCAACATTGTGAAGTACCTCAACTTTATCCACGAATGTTATGTGGCCAAAGTAATGGGTTTAAAAGCCTATCAACAGTGGATTGAGGAATTGCCGTCGTACTTACGTCAGAGTTTTCTTCAACAGCGTTACGAAAACGGAATTATCCCCATCGTAAGTGCTGTGACCAAATTCTGAGCCATCACGAGGTTTTGAGAAACCTCCTTCGTGGATTTGAGAATCCACGAGCACGAAAAAACGTGTAAGGTTGGGTACTCACCTGTGTGGTTGGGTACTCATACCCAACCCAGCAGTTTCTCAAAACCGAGTAAATCAAAAGCCTAAGACATCACGAGGTTTTGAGAAACCTCCTTCGTGGATTTGAGAATCCACGAGCACAAAAAGAATTCACGAGCACGAAAAAACGTCTGAGGTTGAGTACTCACCTGTGTGGTTGGGTACTCATACCCAACCCAGCGGTTTCTCAAAACCGAATGCACCAACAATAGCCCATAACAAACAGGCCGAAAGTTTTTACACTTTCGGCCTGTTTGTTATAAAGATTTAATAAGCTTATTCCCGTGGATTTGAGAATCCACGGACACATTAAAACACATCATCTTCGTCGTCATCTTCTTGGTCGGGTCCCGAGAACATACTACTCAGCAAGTCTTTGAAATGTAGTCCACGGTCGAGCATTTGTTTACCGATGAGTGAATGTTCGGCCATTCCGTGCAATGCAAATTCCATCATAAACAGCTTTTCTTCGCGACCCAAGCCACGGTGAAAATCGTCCACCAAATCGTCTAATCCTTCAATTGTCTTTAAACGGGCTTCGTATTCGCGGTTGGTGAGTTCGCTCAAAATATCCATTTCGTTTTCTCCAAACCACTGTTGTATTTTTTGGAACGGATTCTTTGCTCCTTTTCTCTTTTTTAGAGATTCAGGATTGGGGAAATAATTCAAAAACTGCGTCCGAATCGCTTTACCAACGAGATTTTGGGCCACAATAACGGGGCCTTCCACCTCTCCTTCGTACACCAACTCTACTTTTCCACAAATGGCAGGCACAGCCCCGTAAAGGTCTGAGAGCCGCACGTAGGTTTCTTTTTCGCCATTGAGTAACACCCGACGTTCGGCGGCTGAAAGTAAGTTCTCGTAAGCCGCAATCGTCAAACGTGCCGATACCCCACTTTTGGCATCTACGTACTCACTTTCACGTGCCTCAAAAGCAACTTGCTCCACAAGGTCTTTAATGATTTCATTGATTTTGACCATGCCCTTCTGCTCAGTTTTCACCACCGCCTCTTGCGCCGTAATCTTCTTCCCGATTTCAAGCGTCTTAGGATAGTGCGTCACAATTTGGCTGTCGATACGGTCTTTCAACGGCGTCACAATGCTTCCTCGGTTGGTATAATCTTCGGGGTTTGCCGTGAAAACAAACTGAATATCAAGAGGAAGACGCAGTTTAAATCCACGAATTTGAATATCGCCTTCCTGCAAAATATTAAACAAAGACACCTGAATACGGGCCTGTAAATCAGGCAATTCGTTGATAACAAAAATACAACGGTGCGACCGTGGAATAAGTCCGAAGTGAATCACACGTTCGTCGGAATAAGGCAATTTGAGCGTAGCCGCTTTGATGGGGTCAACGTCCCCAATAAGGTCGGCCACCGATACGTCGGGGGTAGCCAGTTTTTCAGCATATCGCTCCTGACGGTGTACCCACGCAATCGGCGTGTGGTCGCCTTTCTCGTCCACAAGATCGCGCGCAAAGCGCGATAGTGGCTGCAATGGGTCGTCGTTTAGTTCCGAGCCTGCCACCACAGGAATGTATTCATCGAGGAGGTTTACCATCAATCGCGCAATGCGGGTTTTAGCCTGTCCACGAAGCCCCAAAAGGTTGATATGGTGCATCGACAAAATTGCCCGTTCTACGTCAGGGATGACCGTATCTTCGTATCCCCAAATTCCTGGAAAAACAGTTTCTTTTGCCCGTAATTTCTCAATAAGGTTGTCGCGGAGTTCTTGCTTAATGGATTTGGGCTGGTAGCCCGCAGCTTTCAGTTCGCCAAGCGTGTGGAGTTGGAGAAGCTGTTTGGGCTTTAAATCGCGGTAGGCCATACGTTCTAAAGATTGGTTTGTTTCAATAGATAAGTAACAGCCATCGTATTTGAATAGTTTTGAGGCGAGGTTTAAAGTTTTTTTGATACCCGTCTAGGTTCTATTTTTTCGTTACTTTTATGCTCTCGTTTTATTCTAAAAACTTCATTCATCTGTGTCTTCAAAAACCTTTTTCTGCATTGATGCCCACACCTGCGGCAACCCCGTACGCTTAGTTGCGGGGGGCGGTCCTTTATTGGAAGGACGCAATATGAGCGAAAAACGCCAACACTTTCTTCGTGAATACGACTGGATTCGTAAAGGCTTAATGTTTGAGCCACGCGGCCACGATATGATGTCGGGAAGTATTTTGTACCCACCTCACGACCCCGAAAATGACGTTGCGGTACTTTTTATCGAAACCAGCGGTTGCCTTCCCATGTGTGGTCACGGAACGATTGGCACTATCACCATTGCCATCGAACACGGGCTCATTAAACCCAAAACCCCAGGAATCGTACGTATGGAAGCACCTGCGGGCTTGGTATTTATCAGCTACGAACAAGTAGGTAACAAAGTAAAATGGGTAAAACTGGTCAACGTCCCCGCGTATCTTGCTGCTGAGGGAATCGAAGTCGAATGTCCCGATTTAGGGCTATTAAAAGTGGATGTTGCCTACGGAGGAAATTTTTACGCCATTGTGGATGTGCAGGAAAACTTCCCAGGGCTCGAACACTTCAAAGCCGAACAACTGGTAGCTTGGGCCAGGGTTTTACGACAACGCATCAACGAAAACCACACGTTTGTTCACCCCAACGACCCTACCATCAACGGACTAAGCCATATTGAGTGGACAGGCGCAGTCATCGACCCTACGTCATCGGCCAGAAATGCCGTTTTCTACGGCGACAAAGCGATTGACCGTTCTCCTTGTGGTACAGGCACTTCGGCCCGTATGGCGCAGTGGGCAGCTCAGGGTAAACTGAAAAAAGGTGATACGTTCGTCCACGAAAGTATTATTGGAAGTAAATTCATTGGCACGGTAGAAGATACGGCCAAAGTAGGCGACTTTGAGGCTATTGTGCCTGGTATTCAAGGTTGGGCCAAAGTATATGGCCTCAATACCATCACCATCGACGACGAAGATGACCCGTATGCACACGGGTTTCAGGTGATATAATTTTTTAAACCTATAAGGTCTGATCATTAATGCAGTCGGACCTTATAGGTTTTGCTAACCTTTTTAAACCTATGAGGTCTGATTATCGTAGTAGTCAGACCTCATAGGTTTGATATTATTCAGGCGTTACGTATGCCGCTGTGATACCTCCATCTACAAGAAACTCAGTACCTGTTACGTACGAAGATTCGTCCGAAGCTAAATACAAGACAGCGTACGCCATTTCTTTGGCTTCGCCAAAACGTCCCATTGGGATGTGTACCAAACGACGTTGTTTTTTCTCTTCAGTACTCAAAAACTTCATCAACAATTCAGTGCGTAGTGGCCCTGGACAAAGTGCGTTTACACGAATATTCTCACGGGCGTGAATCACTGCCAACTCGCGGCTCATCGAAAGAACCGCCCCTTTGCTTGCCGTATAAGCTACTTGTGGCGTAGCTGCACCCAACAAGGCCACAAATGAAGCCGTGTTGATGATGCTTCCTCCACCCGCGCGACGAAGCGCTGGGATGGCGTATTTACAACCAAAGAACACCCCTTTTACGTTGATATTCATGGTTAAATCCCACACTGACTCTTCGGTCGTGACAGCGTTGTCATCATCGCTGTGCATGATACCAGCGTTGTTGAACACAATGTTCAATTTACCGAAAGTTTGTTCTGCTACCGCAACCATGTTTTCACAATCAGCCGCTTTCGATACGTCGGCACGTACATATACAGCTTGCCCGCCTTGCGCTTTGATAAGGTCAGCAGTTTCTTGTCCTGCGGTATCATTTACGTCAGCTACCACTACTGCTGCTCCTTCTTTAGCAAACAATAATGCCGTCTCACGGCCAATTCCGCTACTTCCTCCAGTAATAAGGGCTACTTTGTCTTTAAGTCGCATGTTCTTAGAAATGTAATTAATGTATTTAGATTGGTGTTATTTAAAGTCTCATTTCTTTAGGAATCATTCCCATAAACGCTTTGTACACCCGTACCGCCCCTTCAGGCGCTGGGTGTTTGGGGTCGCCCCACGTCACTTTGTGCTCTTTTTTCCCTTTTTTATAAATAAGAAAATACGAAATACGGCTTGGGTGTTGAAACTCTAACTTCTCAAAATCAATGTCTTTCAACGACTTAAATGCCATTTCGATGTTTTTGGGCGTTTGTTCCCCCAATACCTCCAACTCTTTGGCAGAATTGATACGTCGATAAATACCGCCATCGTCCAACAAACGGTACTCTTTTTCCAGATTTCCGATGCTTTGTCCCACAATCAACTGACGCCCTGCAAACGTAAAAGGATGTTTAGAAACGGCATAAGGAGTTGGTTTAGGCGAGGTTGTCTGCCCGAAACTCGCCCAAACCGTTCCTACAACCAGCATAGTTACAACCAATAACTGTTTCATAGTTTTTTAGCTGATTTTCAATTCTTCTAATGCCAACCAAGCCATTAAGCCAGGCCCAATTTCCAACGCGGCCTCATCAATATCAAACGTTGGGGTATGTACTCCCGAAATAATACCTCGTGCTTCATTTCTCGTTCCCAAACGGTAAAAACACGCGTCAGTGACTTGAGAATAGAAAGCAAAATCTTCACCCGCCAACCACAAATCAAGGTCAATGACGTTTTCTGCCCCCATATAAGCCACAGCGGCGGCTTTAGTACGGCGGGTGAGTTCGGGATGATTTTTAAGGAATGGGTAGCCTTTACGCACTTCCACGTCGCAGCTTCCGCCCATGGCTTCGGCCAATCCTTGCGCAATTTTGGTAATACGCTTCCAGCCTTCTTCACGCCATTCTTCATCCATACAACGGAACGTACCTTCTATATATACTTCGTTCGGAATGACGTTGGTTGCACCATTGGCAATCACTTTTCCAAACGACAACACCGACGGCGCGGCGGGTTTACGGTTACGACTGATGACCTGTTGCAACCCAACAATAACGTGCGATGCAATCAACACGGGGTCGATAAGGGTATCAGGCATCGCGCCGTGGCCACCCTTCCCTTTGACGGTCAAGTACAATTCATCCGTACTGGCCATGTACATGCCTTCACGGAAACCAATTTTTCCCACGGGAATATTAGGCGCAACGTGTTGTCCTAAAATACTCGCTGGACTAGGGTTTTGAAGCACTCCTTCTTTGATCATCAACGAGGCACCTCCAGGAATTTTTTCTTCGCCAGGCTGAAAAATCAGCTTTACTGACCCTTCAAATTCGTCGCGGAGTTCGTGTAAAATACGTGCTGTTGCCAACAACGACGACGTATGCACATCATGCCCACAAGCGTGCATCACGCCAGGATTTTGTGATTTATAAGGAACGTCATTTGCTTCAACAATCGGAAGGGCGTCCATGTCGGCCCGTAGTGCCACCACTCGGCTACTTGGGTTGCGGCCTTCAACAAGGGCTACTACCCCCGTCGCAGCAACACCTTCTTGGGGCGTAATTCCTATTTGTTTCAATTCATTGGCCACAAATTTTGCCGTATTGTACTCTTGAAACGATAACTCTGGATTTGTATGTAAGTAATGTCGGTTAGCCACGGTAGCTGCGGCGTAGGCCTTCGACAAGGCTTTGATTTTTTCTAACATGGTAATTAGTCTTAACTTTGACCAGACAAAACTACAAAATAGAACATCGGAAGATGCAGATACGAGCGATTTTCACAGATAAATTCTATTTTTCTATACGTTGACTCATGAACATTGGACTATTCTTTGGCTCATTTAACCCCATTCACATGGGGCACCTCATTATTGCTAATACCATGGCAACCTCGACTGACCTCGACCAAGTTTGGTTTGTGGTTTCGCCCCAAAATCCGTTTAAGAAAAACAAGAGCCTGTTACACGAATTTGACCGTTTTGATATGGTAGACCGCGCCATTTCTGACAACGCGAAGCTCAAAGTAACCGACATCGAATTTGCAATGCCTCGGCCGAGTTATACCATTGATACTCTGACCAAATTGCAAGAAAAACTCCCGCAACATACCTTTAAATTAATCATTGGGGAAGACAATTTAGAGCAATTTAAGAACTGGAAAAACTACGAAGCCATCCTTCAATACTATGGTTTATACGTTTATCCGCGCCCATATTCGGCCCCTCATGAATTTGGCAATCACCCTGCTGTACAATTCATTTCGGCTCCGCTATTGGATATATCCGCAACATATATTCGCGATTGTATCAAAAACAATCGTTCTATTCGGTACATGGTACCCGACATTGTTGAAGAAATGATTTCAAGGAAGAAATTTTATATTTGACAATATGCTTTGAAATACATTACTTTGCAGCGATTTTGAACCAAACTTCTCACAAAAATGTCAGAGATTGCAAGCAAAGTAAAACAAATTATTGTTGACAAATTAGGCGTAGATGCAGCCGAAGTGACTGATGAAGCAAGCTTCACAAACGACCTTGGTGCAGATTCGCTTGACACGGTAGAATTGATCATGGAATTCGAAAAAGAATTCAACGTATCAATTCCTGATGACCAAGCTGAAAACATCGGTACTGTAGGTCAAGCAGTAAAATACCTCGAAGAAAACGTCAAATAAGCATATTTTTTGTAATTTATAGATCCATTTTATGATTCTAAAACGAGTGGTAGTGACAGGAATGGGTGCATTGACTCCCATCGGTAATACACTACCAGAATACAAGGAAGGGTTATTCAACGGTGTCAGCGGAGCTGGCCCTATCACCCGATTTGATGCGACCAAATTCAAAACCCGCTTCGCTTGCGAAGTGAAGGGACTTGACATGGCCCAGTTTATTCCTCGTCAAGAAGCTCGTAAAATGGATCTTTTTACACAATTTGCTGTCGTCGTTGGCGATGAAGCGGTAAAAGATAGCGGGCTCGACCTCGAAAAAGTAAACCTCGACCGTGCAGGCGTTATTTGGGGTTCAGGTATTGGAGGACTTAAAACATTTGAAGAAGAAGTACTTAGCTTTGGAAAAGGCGACGGTACTCCTCGTTTTAATCCTTTCTTTATTCCTAAAATGATTGCTGACAGCGCTTCGGGGATTCTCTCGATGCGTCACGGATTCCGTGGGCCTACCTACGTAACGGTGTCGGCTTGTGCGTCGTCAAACAACGCTATCATTGACGCTTTCAACTACATTCGTTTGGGCAAAATAGATTTTTGTTTGACGGGTGGTTCGGAAGCTGCCGTTACCCAAGCGGGTGTGGGTGGTTTCAACTCCCTCAAAGCCCTTTCGGAACGCAACGATGATTATTTAACAGCTTCTCGTCCATATGACCAAGACCGTGATGGTTTTGTGTTGGGCGAAGGTGGTGCAGGATTGATTCTCGAAGACTATGACCATGCGATTGCCCGCGGAGCAAAAATCTACGCGGAACTTATCGGTGGCGGTATGTCTTCGGATGCGTATCACATCACTGCTCCACACCCTGATGGTATCGGTGCTTACTTGTGCATGAAAAATGCACTGGAAGACGCTGGTATTACTCCTGAAGACGTGGATTATGTAAACACCCACGGAACTTCAACACCGATTGGAGACCCTCAAGAAATCAAAGCGATTGAACGACTTTTTGGAGAACACGCTTACAAACTCAACATCAGCTCAACCAAATCAATGATTGGGCACTTGTTGGGCGGAGCAGGAGCGGTAGAAGCAGTTGCGTCGATTCTGGCAATTCAGCACGGAATCATTCCGCCAACCATCAACCACTTCACGGATGATCCAGAAATCAATCCTCGTTTGAACTTGACATTCAATAAAGCGCAAGAACGCGAAGTGAAAATTGCACTTAGCAACACTTTTGGCTTCGGTGGACATAATACTTGCGTCATATTTCGTAAATTTGAAGGATAAAATTCATCCCAATTGCCTACGGTACTAAATCCCATTATTGATTTCTTCAAGTCTGGGAACTTATCTCCAGATAAGAAGTTTAAAAAGGCCGTGGAGCTAATCATCGGCGCAAAACCTTCTAATATAGAGGTTTACCAGTTAGCTTTTCGCCATACTTCGGCGTCTAAAGAAACGTCGATTAAGGGATTTAGAGAATCGAACGAGCGGCTTGAGTACCTCGGCGATTCGGTCTTGGGCATGGTCATTGCGGAATATCTCTTCAAAAAATTCCCTTACAAAGACGAAGGATTCCTTACTGAAATTCGCTCACGCATCGTAAATCGTGAGACACTCAATGGCATTGCCCGTAAAATCGGTCTCGACCGTTTGATTGAATTTGACGGAAACCGTCGGGGAATGCCCCCCAACTCTTCTATGTATGGCGATGCCCTTGAGGCACTCGTCGGAGCGGTATATTTGGACAAAGGGTTTCGGTTTACCAAGAAATTCATCACCAAAGAGCTCCTTACCCACTACGACCTAGACGCGCTTATCAACAATAACGCCAACTTCAAAAGCCGCCTCATCGAATGGGCGCAACGTGAAGGTAAAGAAGTGCGTTTTTCGATTGTCCAAGAGAACGGCAGCCGCCACTTCCGTGAGTTTATTTCACAAGTTACCCTTGATGGTGAAGTGTTTGCCACAGGAAATGGCTATTCTAAGAAAAAAGCCGAACAATCTGCCGCCGAAAAAGCTTGCGAGATTTTGGAGTTGAAGTGACGGGAATCCACGAGGCACTTGTAATCTTGTAGGCTATTTCATCTTAGTTTTATTGCAAAAAGGCAAAGGCTGGAAGCCTTGGAATAAGCGACACGAGCGTGATGCTCGCGCCATCGGTAACGACTGATATGGTATCGTATGAAAAAACATTTCATTTACCTTGCCATTAGCGTTTTTTGCTTCACATTAACGAGTTGTAATCAGCAACACACGAAAGCTACGTTTAACGAGTCTGACACAACTCAAATACTTCAAGTCATTCTTACCGATTCCCAGCTAGAATCATCGCTCAGTGGATTCAAAAAACAGCAGCTTAAAATTGTTCAAAATCAAATCATTCCTAAACAATACAACGTTTATAAAAATGGGAAACTGGTGTTACTCAGTGCTATTGACTCCACCAGTGAAACCCTCCTAAACCCATACAAGCCTGCTTTTTTCTTGGAAGTTACTAAACTCGAAATGGTAGCCCCAAACGAAGCCAAAGTATTTTTTAGGTTTAAAGGAACGGGTCTAACGTTTTCAGCTAATTTAAAGAAACAAACCAATGATTCTTGGGAAATAGTAAGCTCAGTCATTGGCTATATTTGATACAATTTACAGCATGAAAATAATTATCTTTCTCTCTATCAGCTTCCTGATGATTCATCAAGGTTTTGCCCAGAAAAAGAGTAAAGCCTCCTATTTTTCTCGGGAAATAACCATTAAAGACAGTGCTACCTTATCTATTTTCAATGAGTACATTGATAAAATACAGAAGGAAAAAGAAAAAGTGGTTCACGTATCTATTAGTGCGGTAAAAGATACGATTTATTACCGTTTTGAAGCCGTTGCCACTTTTGAAGCGATTACGGATTATTACAAGCCCTTTTTCTTATTCGAGCACAAAGGCTACTATTTTTTGATTGATAACGGGGTAGGCCGTATGTTTCAAGGAAATGAGCAATTTCCCAAACACATTACGAAAAAATTGAAGAAATACCTGATGTGGGGTTATACTGAAAAGGAGGTAGGTGGTGGCGTGACAGAGGTTTCAATGTTATCCTTTGACCCTCCTGTCATGTTTGCAACCTATTCGCGGGGTGGAGTGAAAATTCGATGGGATGGTCTTTGAGTTCACAGGCTGGAAGCCTTGAAATAGTAGTCACTCGTGGGACACGAGCGACTACTTAGGGAATAGGCGAGCGGGACGCTCGTACCACATTAAAATACAAAGCCAAACCGCACGTCCATTCGGTTATAGACGCGGTTTTCCCACTTCTCTATTTCTCCCCACCCCAAAGGCTCGGTCGATTTGGCTTTTTGTCGTTTATAGCTGAGAGAGAGTAGCAAGGCGCTCCCCGATTTTAGTCCAAACTTTAGCCCTAATCCTGGACTAATCATCATTCCGCCGTCGGTCTTGTAGCCCGTTGCATCGGCATGGAGCCACTGAAACCCGTAGCCCGCATCCAACATTCCCAACAAGGTCACGTTGTTTTTGCTTTTTGCTAAATCGTACCGTATACCCGCAGCAATGGGCATCAATAAAGCCGATTGGTACCAATCTAGCCCTGTCGTGAGTCCTACTGCCATGCGTGGCTTTAGTTGGACACCGTTGAATGTTTGCAGCGTTAAACTAAGGCGATTTTCGACTTGTTGCTGAACGGGAACACTCCACGGAATATCATACACCGCTCGCCCAAACAACCCTCCCACTTCCGTCATGTTGACATAATGCGGTTTAAATTGGGCGGACGCGATGAATGTACAAGCCAGTAAATAGCTGAATATCAAAACAATCCGTATCTTTTTCATGTTTTCAGGCGTTGGTTTAAATTTCAACCCGTTTTACTGGAATCTTACTGATTTCACGAAGTCCCGACGGGTTTGAAACGTCAAACTGATAAAGTCCATCTTTGCCAATCATCAAAAGTGTCTTGTTAGACAACGGAATCACATCGTACGCGTCCATGTCTTTCAAATGTTGTAATTGCTTGACGTCGAAGTCATTGGCAATGTTCAATGATTTAAGTCCGTGCGTGCCTTCACACAAGTATAAATTAGGGTAATCAACCCCCAAGCCGTGTGGATTTTGCATCGGGTACGATTTCAATAACCGAGGAGTCCGTAAGTCCGTAATATCAATCACATCAAGTTGATTGAGGCCACGGTTGCAAGTAGTTCCCGAACGCAACGTGACGTATGCACGGTTGTCAGTCACCACGACAGGGTCGCACGACATGGCATGTTGGAAGGTTGACATGTGCTGCGGGTTTTCAGGATTGCTGTTGTCATAGATAAACATTCCCGTCGTAGAACCAATAAAAAGCTTGTCGCGGTACGGGAAAATGGTTTCAATACCCCAACCTAACCTGATTTTTGTTGAAGCTTTGGGCTGCGACGGTATGCCAATGTCAAAAAGCTGCATATCGCTTTGGCTCACCGTGTATAAGTACTTGTCGTACAAGGCAAAGCGCGCCATCGACCCCGCTTGTCCTTGCGCATTTGAGTTCGATGGAACGGTGCTAGACTGAAGAGCAGCACTGCGGCTATCCATCGCAAAGAATACAGGCCCCCACCACGAACCGTTGCTATTTTCGCAGTTGGTTTGAATCGTCTCGGTCACAATCTGTACATTTTGGTCTTGAATAGCGCCCGTTGTGGTATTGAGCGACCACCAAGCCCCGTCAAATTGACCAGTTGGAAACACTTCTTTTTGACGACTTATCTCTTTCACTTCCAACGGGTTAGAAATATCCAGCGCCACTAAATCTGAATAACTATCGGCGTACAACACATTGCCACGCACGGCCATATCGCCATTGCCTGGAATGGTGATAAACGAAATGATTTTGGGAGCGGCAGGATTGGAATTGTCAACGACGTGTAAGCCTTTCTTTAATTCGTTTATAAACAGATAATTCCCTTTCACGTAGATTTTCCCTGGCGTTTCCAGTGCGTGGGCCGCTTCGGTACGCACGCCTTGACGGATTTCGGCCAACGAAATGGTGACGGGCGTGAAGCGTTTGTACTTACGCGTTTCGGTACAGCGGTCAGTGCACGACCATTGCGCAAAACCAACAATAAAAAGAATAGGTAAAAGTAAACGTCTCATGGCAAACAGGGGGTTTTAGGTGCATTTAGTCCCATGACGCTTTTCACAGAAATACCGTTGGAATCTCCTCCAACTTTGTTTTGTTTTTTTTACCAATATCAACTTGGTTTTCTTGCCTTTACCAACAAAAATGCCAGTCGGTACACGCACCGACTGGCATCAATTTGTTACTTGTTAAAACGCTTAGAAACCTCCTACGCGCAAATGGAACGATTTGGGGCGAGTGAGAGACTCATAGCCTAACGCCGATAACGTACAGCCGCGCCCTGAGTCTTTTACCCCCGTCCATGCCAATTCGGGATCGAGGTAATCGCAGCGGTTCATAAACCACGTACCCGTTTCGATTTGGTTTCCAATAAAAAGAGCCGCCTCCGCGTCGCCCGTCCAAACCGATGCAGTAAGACCATAGTCGCTGTCGTTCATGAGTGAGATAGCTTCTTCATCACTGCTTACTTTCATAATACCGACCGCAGGACCAAACGTTTCTTCCGTCATGATACGCATCGAGTGGTTGACGTTGACCAACACTTGCGGCGCTAAATAAGGTGTACCTGCTTGGTTGCTTGGGAACAACGATGCGTCGATTAGAGCCGCCGCGCCTTGGCTTACAGCTTCGCTAATTTGCCCGCGCACAAACTCCGCCGCCGACGTCCGAACCATCGGGCCAAGGTGAACGCTCGCGTCGAGCGGGTTTCCCAAAATGTATTTGTTGACCAAATCAACCGCTCCGTGTACAAACTCATCGTATACTTTTTCGTGGACGTAAATCCGCTCAATTCCGCAGCAAGATTGTCCCGAATTAAACAATGCTCCATCTACTAGGTTCTCGACCGCAAACGCCAAATTCGCATCTGCCCGCACGTACGCTGGGTCTTTTCCTCCTAGTTCTAGTCCCGTAGCGATAAAGCGCTCCGCCGCCGCCCGCTGAACCGCGTGCCCACCCGATACCGAACCTGTAAAGGCCACATAGTCAACGCGTGGATCAGCGATAATACGCGCTACATTTTCGTGCGTTGTGTGGAGGTATTGAAAAACACCCGCTGGTAATCCTGCCGCTTTGAATGCTTCGGCATAACGCTCGGCACACAATGGCGTTTGCTGAGCGTGTTTCAAAATAACGGTGTTGCCCGCCAACAACGCAGGAATAACGGCGTTGACAGACGTTAAATAGGGATAATTCCAAGGAGCTACGACAAACACCGTCCCGAGGGCTTCGCGACGAATAAAACGCTGAAAACCTTCTTTTTCTGACACCGCCACGTCGGCCAACGCCCCCGTTGCAGCTTGCATCATGTAGCGCGCCCGCTCCTGAAATCCGCGACGGATTTCGTTGGGGGTATAAGCAATCGGGCGCCCCATTTGCCACGTTAACTCTTCGCCGATGGCATCGGCGTTGTCAAGAAAATAAGCAACTGCTCGTTCGGAAATGGCGATACGTTCGGAAAGTGGGACCGCTTTCCATACTTTTTGAGCAGCTTTTGCAGTAGTCAATACTGTTTCGATGTGGGAAGCCGTAACGTACTCGCGTTCTAGGTATATCGAGCCGTCGACAGGAGAAATGACTTGAAACGTTTTCATTAGTTTGGTGACATATAAGTCCGAAAAATACGGTTTAATTTTCAAAATACAGCGAAGCCGCTACGCATAATACCACCCAAATGCGCGAATTTACCTCCCGCCGTGCTACTTTATTTTGTACATTTGAAAACATCGTAAACCCAATCGTATGAAACTTTTCTACACCCTCTTCATCCACCTTTCTCTAGCCGTTTGGGGGACGCTTTTTGCCCAACAGCTTGACATGGACGCTCTTAAAGCTTACCCATTTCCAAACGAACTGACCGCCTCAGCCACTGGAGCGCGCATTGCGTGGGCGTTCAATGAACAAGGGCAACGCAATATTTACGTCGCCGAAGGACCTACTTTTACGGCACGGCGCTTGACCAATTACCTCCAAGACGACGGGCAAGAGCTTACCAACCTGTGCATTTCTCCCGACGGAAAATGGGTTTTGTACGTCCGTGGAGGCGACCACGGCTCCAATTGGAACGACGAGTTGCCCGTCAATCCTAGCTTTAGTCCCGTACCTACCAAAGTCCAAATTTGGACGGTTCCCTTTGCGGGTGGAGAGCCCAAATCGTTGGGAGAAGGCGAAGCCCCCGTTATTTCCCCCAAAAGCGATAAAGTAGCGTTTAGTAAAGGTGGGCAAATTTACACGGCTCCCATCGACGGAAGCTCCGCGTCTACGTTACTTTTTACCGCTCGGGGCACCAATACGTCGCCCGTTTGGGCACCCGACGGAAGTCGCATTGCGTTCCAATCCAACCGCGTTGACCATCAATTTATCGGAGTTTATACCGATGCGCAAACGCCCATTCGCTGGATTGACCCACAATTCAAGCGCGACTTGTCGCCGCGTTGGTCGCCCGATGGACAAAAATTGGTATTTGTTCGAACCAATGGCTTGGGGGGAAAACCTGATTCGATTTTAGCCCGCCGTCCCAGCCCATGGTCTATCGTTACGTTTGATTTGTCAACGGGAAAATCGAACTCCCTTTGGGCTTCTCCGAAACGCCTTAACGGCTCATTTCCAACTACACACGGCACCACCAATTTACATTGGGCCGACCAACGGATTGTGTTTTTGTCGTATCACGATGGGTGGCCACACCTTTATTCGTTGCCCGAAACAGGTGGCACTCCCTTGCTACTCACGCCTGGTAATTTTATGTGTGAGCATATTCAGCTAAGTGCCGACAAAAAAACGCTCCTTTTTACCGCCAATGCAGGCACCGACCCGCTCGACATCGACCGACGCCACGTGGTCAAAGTATCGACCAATCGCACTGATATGCAAGTACTTACCCCTGGCTCAGGGCTAGAATGGTCTCCTGTGCTGACAGGCGATGGGGCGACGGTTGCTTACATTGGTGCTACTGCTCAACGCCCCCCAATGCCGCACGTCCTAGCCACAACCCCAAACGCAGTTCCTACGCTCATTGCGCCCGAAAAACTACCTGCTCAATACCCCGCTTCCTCGTTGGTTACTCCCAAACAAGTAACTTTCAAAACCCCCGACGGTTTTACAATTCACAGTCAGCTTTTTGAAAAAGCGGGAGGCCCAGCCAAAAAACCCGCCATCATTTATATTCACGGAGGGCCGCCCCGCCAAATGCTTCTCGGTTGGCACTATTCCGACTACTACGCCAATGCCTACGCCATGAACCAGTATTTAGCGAGCTTAGGCTTTGTCGTTCTTTCCGTCAACTATCGTTTGGGCATCGGGTATGGTTTTGAGTTTCATAATCCTAAAAATGGAGGAGGACTAGGCGCTTCGGAATACACCGACATCAAAACGGCTGGGGAATGGCTGGCAAAGCAGACACAAGTAGATCCCAAGCGGATCGGGGTGTACGGAGGTTCGTACGGAGGGTTTCTTACGGCATTGGCTTTGGGGAAAGATTCTAAGCTATTTGCCGTAGGGGTGGACATCCACGGTGTACACGACCGCACCATCGACCGCGCTCGTAACATCGTCTTGCCCGACCAGTACGACCGCGCCCCCGATGCCAACCTTGCGCTTGAAGTGGCGTGGAAATCCTCTCCTATTGCCTACGTAGACACGTGGAAATCGCCCGTCCTCATCATTCACGGAGACGACGACCGCAACGTCCGTTTTAGCCAAAGTACTGACCTCGTTCGCCGACTTGAAGACAAAAACATCTACCACGAAACACTCGTCATCGTAGATGATACGCACCACTTTATGAAGCATCAAAACCAAGTCAACGTCAACAAAGCCATTGCCGCCTTCTTTTTGAAGAAATTATAATTGTTAGTACTCGACTTACCAAGGATTTGACCACTTGGTAAGTCATTACTCTTTCAGCCATTTATCTATTGTTTGGCGATCAAACGGGCTTCCTGACGCTAAGTATTCTCCCTTTTGCCCCACTAAAATAACCAAAGGTCGCTTGGACGTAAACATTCCTTTCAGCACCTCTGCAATGGCATAATCGGCGTAAAAATGCACTACTTGCGGGAGAGAAAGCGGGTGCTTTGCCAAGATATCTTTCCAACTGTCAAAGCGGTTTTGCGTACAGAGTGTTACAAAATGATGGTTCGGTTGCCTATTTTTTGCTCCCAATTCCGAGAATGCTACCAATGCCGCTTGGCAACTATCTTCCCACGTATTCCAGAGCAACAAAAGTGTTTTTTTCCCCAGCAACGGTTGCAGTTTTGTTTGCGAACTATCTTGTTTAAAGAGAGGTAAAGGGGGTATTTTCAACCCTGCTTCGGCTTTGAAACTGCTCCAGTATTTCTGTTTTATTGCGTTTAGGTAAGTAGACGCGGGAAAATCTTTCTCAAATCGCTCAATAAAAAGGTTTTTATCTGCTCCAGGTGCCCAAAACGAATTATCCATCAGGGCCATCTTCAATAGCTCTTCGCGCGTGCGGGGAAGGTTGGTGCACACCTGCTCTACTTTATCATAAAAACTCATCATTTTAGAAGGCTCATGGGCCGAGGGTTCGGTTATTTGAAAATCTATGCCAAGGTAATCCAACAACGCCATTCGATAACTCGAAGACAAGAGGGCATCTTCGTGAGCAATAACCCGTAGAGGCGGCATTTGAATGATTCGGTCTTGCCGTTTTTTCTGAAAATCTGTTGACAGTACCAGCCCAACGTATTCATTAAACAGCTCGTCGGTCCACTCTTTCGTCGCTTCATAAAACAAGACACGTTGATAATATTGCCCTTCAATAGCGGCTTGCACAAACGCATTTTGTGTTTCGTCCGACTGCGTCTGCGTAGTTAGATACTCAGCCCACTGCTGATCAGCCATATCTCTCATCAAGTTTCGATACATCTCCGCAGGCACATTTCGTACGAGTGGGCGGCGCTGTAACGAGTCTACGCTCAAAATCTTACTCTTATGTAAAAAACGATTGATATTCGCTAGTGAGCCTTCACCCTCAAACAGCAGTTTCCCTTTGCTCACCCTGCACACAAGCGTATCGTTGGGCTTTACAAGCACGTACTGCATTTTATAAGTTTGCTCATTCACAAAAAAGTTAACGTACCGCAAACTTATTTTCGTTACGGCGTCGAATTGATATTCCACCAAGTACCCCGTCGAATCAGTGGTTCGTCCCCCCCGTTGGTCATCTTGCATCGTTCTAATCTTTGGTCGGCTCTTAAACCTTTCTCCCCCAACCACAATCGTTTGGCTTTCGGGTGTTTCTAGTCGAATTTGTACGACGGCGACCTGTGCATTTAGTTTTGCAGTAACTATAATTAGTAAAACAACATATATTAAGACATATTTTTTCATACGGCTATTTAGTTGTATTAATTGGAATCTATTATACTCTATTTAGTTAGTATTTTAATAAGTTTATCTTCATTTTTACCCCTATACGTAGACAGATTACCCATCTTTTAGTAAGAGCTTCAAAAGATATATGTATAACGATATTCTATCGCTTCCTAGGCTAGCTACTACCAAAAATTCTTTTTACCACTGCCAAAATAGCGTCAACACTACTCCTTTTTAGCTCGCATTTAACGCCATTTTAGCTACTTTTTGGTAAATTTTCTAGGTAATAGTCACTTGTTTTTGCAGAATCTGCATTTTTTTCTGCAAAAATCGCATTCTTTTTTTCTGTTACTAATAGACATATTTGTCAAGTAAAGTATTTGCTTAAATATCCCTTTACCCAATCAAATTTTTTCTCAAATTTTATTGTAACCAATCCCAATCAATTCCCTAGCTAATAGCAATATATGCAATAGTTTTCTTCTTTTATGGCAGAAACTACCACCTAAATTATATACTTTTTTATAAAAGCTACCACTTATACTATTTAATAAAATACCTCCTTAATTTTAATTTACAAGGCATATATTTAATAAAATTATTAAATTATATTCATATTAATTAACACATTTTTTATAAATTAAATGAGTAGTTCGGCAAGTAGGTCTACTTATGTAGGGTGATTATCTATTATTATCATCTGTTTTTCCACCCTAAACGTTGCTCTCAAAAGCACACAATTCTAACTTGTATGAAAAGAAAATTACAACCACACCGGCGGGTTGTTAGGATGGCTCGGAACTCTTCAGCTCCCCTCCTATTGTCCCTCTCCTGCCTCCATTTCGCTTATGCGGCTCCCAGTATCGGGGCGCCAACGCGGAATAACACCATTCTTGTAGAAGCACTAGCTGTTGACAAGACCATCACTGGTAAAATTGTGGATGAAACCAACAATGGCCTACCAGGAGTTAGCATCGTTATTAAGGGAACTCAAAAAGGAACAGTAACTGACGCAAACGGTCAGTTTCGTCTTGATGTCCCTGAAAAAGCAACACTAGTTCTCTCTTTCGTAGGCTATGAGCCACAAGAGGTAGCAGTAGGCAACCAAACTACACTTAACTTGACCATGAAAGTGGACAGTAAAGTGCTTGAAGAAATCGTTGTTATCGGTTATGGTACCTTGAAGAAATCTGACTTAACAGGTGCTGTAGGTTCGGTAAAAGCCGAACAACTTATGGAGCGTCCTGCGCCTTCGTTGACGCAAGCCCTTTCAGGACGTATGCCAGGGGTACAAGTAAACACTAACTCTGGTCGTCCAGGTGGTCGTACTACGATTCGTGTGCGTGGTTTTAGCTCTATCAACTCGTCAAACAACCCACTTTATGTAGTGGACGGGGTGATGCTTCCACAAGGAAACCAAAACCAATTTAGCTCGGCAATTGACTACATCAACCCGAACGACATCGTGTCGGTAGAAGTATTGAAAGATGCTTCTTCTACGGCGATTTACGGGGCACGTGGCGCCAACGGGGTTATCTTGGTAACTACCAAAAAAGGAAAAGCAGGTGAAGGTACTGTTACCTACAATGCTGATTTCAGCGTAAACACCATCGGGCCAAACCGTCCGCGAGTACTCAACGCCAAAGAATACCTTGCCGTTGAAGATTTGGCATGGGCAAACATGGCTAAGTATGACCCAACAGGTTGGGCAGCGGGTAAATGGGCATACTTGAACCCTAAACTCCGCCGCACTGACCCACGTATCTTTGACAGCAACGGTAACCCACTTTACGATACCGATTGGTTCAAAGAAACGTCACAAAATAGCCTTTCTCAAAACCATCAGTTGGGTTTCAGCGGTGGTAATGAGCGCACGCAGTACTCATTCTCATTGGGTTACCGCGACGACCAAGGACTTCTCAAGACTTCCTACATGAAGCGTTATTCTGGACGTTTTACCATCGACGATCAAATCAAAAAATGGTTGAAAGTAGGAGGTACATTGAGCTATAATAACCAAAGCGAAAACATTGTCGATCAAGGTGATGCCGTAGCTCGTCAGATTGTGGAAGACTTCCCGTTCATGCCTACTAAATACGCCGATGGAACGTATGCCAACAACCGCGATTATCCTTATGCAGAAGGAACAATGAGCTCTTTGCACCGTTTGATGGGTCGTAAGTATATCCTAAATACCCAAACTACGGTAGGAAGCATGTACTCAAACATCAACCTTGCTAAAGGTCTTGAAATGCGTACGGTATTTGGTGTCAACGTACAAACACAAGAAAACAACCAGTCACAAACGCGTACGCTCAACATCGGTGGTAACGGTAACGCCTCTACCAGCAACCGTAAAGAGAGCTTCTGGTCATTGGAAAACTACTTGACGTACAACAAACAGTTTGGCGACAAGCACTCATTGACAGCCCTTTTGGGGATTTCGTGGCAAGAAACGAACCTCTTCTCTATGAGTGCCAGCATCAACAACTTCGCAACCGATTATTTTGAATTTAATAACTTGGGTGCGGGTGCTACCAACCCTGCTGTAGGTTCTGGAGCATCTCGTTTTGCGTTTAACTCATACTTTGGACGTATCAACTACTCATTGGCCAACAAATACTTGGTAACAGTGACTGGACGTGCCGACGGTTCATCGAAATTCGGGGAAAACCACAAATTTGCCTTCTTCCCATCAGGAGCCTTGGCATGGCGTGTGTCTGAAGAAGAGTTCTTGAAAAACAACTCGTTTATTTCTAATTTGAAATTACGTACTAGCTTCGGTTTGACAGGTAACTCAGAAATCCCAGCTTACTCTTCTTTGTCTCTTTTGAGCTCTAACTACGCTACTATCTACAACGACTCACGTGTGTCGGGTACAGGTATTTCTCGTTTGGCTAACCCAGACTTACGTTGGGAAAAAACAGCTCAAGCTGACGTAGGTGCAGAGATTTCTCTTTTCAAAGGAAAAGTATCAATCGAAGCTGACTACTACTATCGTAAGACAACTGACATGCTTTTGGATGCTCCAGTACCACGTACAAGCGGTTACGGAACGATCCGTAAAAACGTTGGTTCGATGCAAAACAAAGGATTTGAACTTGGTATAAACACTGTAAACATCGACCGTGGTGGCTTCCAGTGGAATACAACTTTCAACATTTCATTTAACCGCAACAAAGTACTTTCGTTGGCAACCCCTTCAGACATTTTCAACGTAGGTGGTCCTAACTTTACTAACCCAACCAACGTAATTCGTATCGGCGAGCCAGTAGGTTCGTTCTGGGGACTTACTCGTTTGGGCGTATGGAGCGAGTCAGAGCGCGAAGAAGCGGCTAAATACACTAGCTACCGTAACGGTTTGACGATTCTTCCTGGTGACATCAAGTACCTTGACGTAAACGGTGACAAAGCCATTACTGACGCTGACCGTAGCATCATCGGAAATGGTAGCCCTAAATCATGGGGTGCGATGACAAACACGTTCCGTTACAATAACTTCGACCTTACTCTTGAGCTTCAGTTCTCGTACGGAAACGACGTTATGATGATGAACCTTCACGCAAGTGAAGACCGTCAAGCATTGGCAAACAGCTATACTTCGGTATTGGGCGCGTGGACTCCACAAAACCAAAACTCGATGATTGCTGAAATCCGTGATACACGTGCAGGTTATGTAACTAACGTTGACTCATGGTGGATCAAAGATGGTTCGTTCCTTCGTGGTAGAAACCTCTTGTTGGGCTACACAGTTCCTAGCCACGTAACAAGCAAATTGAAGTTGAGCCGTCTAAGAGTGTATGCTACTACCCAAAACTTCTTCTTGGCATTGAAAGACAAGATTGTTGGTGACCCAGAAGTTACTCCAACCAACCAAGGAGACGGTAACAGTGCTTTCTCACAAGGGATGATTTGGCACAACTACCCTAAACCTACTACTTACATGTTGGGTATTCAGGTTGGGTTCTAATTCACACTCTTTCACTTAAATTGAACATTATCATGCAACTAAACATTATAAAGAACCTAGGAAAAGCCGCACTTATCGGAGCCGTTCTCATTGGACCTTCGAGCTGTACGGATTTCTTGAGCGAACAAGCCCCTTCAAACCTTACTCCCGACAACTTCTATACCATTCCAGACCACGCAGAAGCAGCTTTGGCCTCTGTCTATGCTGACTTGCGTTTCATGGGCGATGGTGCAGGTATCTTCTCGTCAAACTGGCAGTTGTTAGAAGCCCTTACGGGAACTTCAACCACCGAAACAGCGCAAAACTCTGACTTGAACAACCTTTATGGGTTGGTTCACGACGGAAACACCGCGCACGTTGTCAACTATTGGAACGGTTTGTACAAAGTAATTGCGCAAGCTAACCAAGTAATTGATAAAGTACCTGGTATCACAACAATGCCCGATGCACAGAAAAATAAGGTATTGGGAGAAGCTCGTTTCTTGAGAGCTTCTGCTTACTTCACTGCTGTACGTTTGTGGGGTGATATTCCATTGGTAACAAAACCTCAAACAGCAAGCTCGGAAGATTTCCAACCAAGCCGTGCACCACAAGAATCAATTTACAAGCTTATTGTAGATGACCTTGTAGCAGCAGAAGGTGCTGGTTTAGCTTGGATGGATGCAAGTGGACGCGCTAACTTAGCAGCAGTAAAAGCACAGTTGTCACGCGTATATCTGACAATGGCTGGCTTCCCACTTAGCAAAGGGGCGTCTCACTATAAACTAGCGGCAGACAAAGCATTGGAAGTAATCACTTACGCCAATGCCAACCCTGGAACGATTAACCTCTTCCCTACATACGAGGACGTTCACAAGGAAAGCACAAAGAACCGTATTGAGCACCTTTTCATGCTTCAATACAACACGTCGGTAGCTGGTAACCCAATGGACAATATGTTCCCCAACTTCAAACCTGTAACCTACAACGGTCCATCAGGAACAGGAAGTACGGTACCAACTTCGTTCTTCTACAAGTCGTATGAAGCAGGTGACTTGCGTGCCAAAGACCAAGAAGGGTATTTCTATACTACGTATTTTACTAACGGTAATGGAGCTCGTTTCGACTTGGGCGCCCCTTATATCTTCAAGCACTTCAACCGTACAGCAAACGGAACTTCAGGAGCAGCAGGTACTCGTCAAAACAACTTGAACGTGCCTCAAATCCGTTATGCGGAGGTGTTGTTGTTGTTTGCTGAAGCTCAAAACGAAGTGGGTGGCCCTACACAAGCTGCTTACGATGCCTTCAAACGCATCAGAGATCGTGCCCAACTTACCACGCCTGCGCTTGGTACCTATACTCAGGCTACGTTCCGCGAAGCAGTTTGGAGAGAGCGTTGGCACGAGTTGTGCTATGAGCAAATCACATGGTTTGACATGGTACGTCTTCGTAAAGTGTACAACGAAAAAACCAACGGTTTTGACAACTTCGTTGGTCACGTTAACTTGAGCTCGAACCAACCGTTGCAAGAAAAACACTTGTTGTTGCCGTTAGGAAAGCAAGAAATGCTTAACAACCCTAACTTGAAACCACAAAACCCAGGCTATCCTAACTAGGAATCTGTCAACTTCCCGAAAGCTGAAAACTTTCGGGAAGTTAAAAAGCTCCAGCCTTGCAAAGGGTTGGAGCTTTTTTTATGGGCTTTTATTCAATCATACACTGCGTAAACACGCTGGTTTTCCAGTCTAATTTCCAGCCTTTCATGGGCTTGGGTGTACGGGATAAATTCAGTAAAAGCGGCTTTTCGGTGTATTTTGTTGGCATAAAACGACGGGCAAAATTGCTAGAAGATGTATCTGCCAATTTCATTTTTACGTTTGTCCAATTAAATTCTACAAACTGCAAAAATCGCTCTACATTGCGCTGAATAGTAGCATCACCATCATAACGATAGGCGCTTACGTAGGAAGTCGCCTCATTGGAGGCAGTAAACGTCGTATTTGTTTCAAGGAAATTATTGCCTGTAAAATCTTTAAACTGATAACGCTCTCCCACCTGAACCGCCGTTTCGTCCGTCAGTTGCTTTTGGTTGACGTACCAATTAAACCGCCATAGAATATTTGCAGCTTGGCATTTATCAACAATAAAGCCGTTATACAAAGGTTCGGCATTTTTAAACCGATTTTCCCGACTTTCAAAAACGCCTCGGCTGTCGCTGTCTTGCGTAATACTTCCAATTTTAGCATTTCCCATCGAAAATATTACCCCTGACCCTTTACCAATGTGTAATTTATCAATCGTAAGGTCTGCTCCCAAGGGCTGAACGTAATTGCGTTTACTCGGAATGTTGCTGATAAATGTCCCTACTCGGTGTTTCCCATCAGGTACATTAGGAAACCCAAAATAAAACCCGTCGCCGTAGAGCTTGATACGCACATCCGTTTCGATGGAGTCAAAAACCGCCCCTGTAATGCCTTTGTTAAGCCACAGCCCCGTCATATCGTTGATGGAAGATTCGCTCATAAAGGCGCGATTGGTATTCTGAATCAGCATTTTTTTTACCCGAAAACTACTCTTCGGACTTTTGAATGACGTCCACGTATGTTTTGACCCTACCCACGACAAATTCTTGCGAAGCATGGTTGGATACGCCTTTTCGTCGGCTATAGCAGGCTTTCTAAGCACACCATCCATCACGTAGTTGTCAATCAGTACGTTATTGACTGCCTGGGTGTATAAAATCAACGAACAAGGATATTTGGCGTACAAGTTTTTGATGTAGAGAGTGTCTTTGCGCTTATGAACTTGCGGATCTACTTGGTTCTCAAAGGTGAAGGTATAAAACGATTTTTCAATCGGCGCGTCGCCCCAAGGTTCATTGTCTTGCAGCGCATACAACGAATCAATCACTACCGAACGATGTGCTCCTTTGACATTAAAACCCCACACAGCAAATCCATCATTCTGGATATTGAGCCCGTTATAACCATTGATTTCTCGAAATGCTTTTACCAAAATACGTCGATACCCTTCGTCCCGTTCATCGTTATGTGTGACAATATTCACGCCGCACATCGGCATATTTTGAATAGTAAGCGAACCTATTTCAAGGCGAGAAGTAGCAAGGTTGGATGGTGCAACAATGGTCAAAAAGGCATTTCCACCCTCATTCAAAGGTTGAGCTATTTGCGTTTTTTTAACATTCCCATCTAAAAACACGGCTCCTGAAAGCGCTAACTCTGCAATATCTTGCAGTTCGAGAACACGTACTTGCTTCAAGCCACTCTGGGCTTGCAACGTCGTATTTTGAAAGTGAAACCGTAATCGCCGCGAAGACCATAGCGCATCGGGAGTAAGTGTAAGCGGGGCAATGATATAGACTTTAGGTCCAAAATTTACCCGTTCGCTTACTTTCACCGCTTCCATCAACGCGCCATTAATCGTTGACATTGATTTATCCAAAAACCAATCAATGTGGACGCCTGTAGTCGGGTCAAATTGGCGTTTGAACCTCCCCCTGACCGTCCGATGATTACTTTCGAGCACCGTCCCCCCATTTGCGGGCGAATCTTGGTCGTTAGGGTCAAAACGCCATGCTCCTGCTTTCCCCTCATCCGTTACCATATACGTCTTGGTAACGGATGGAGTTTTCAGTAAAAGCATAGCACGTAACGAAACTCGTTCGGTTTGTCCCCACCCTTTTAAAGTTAATAACTCAAAAAGAAGTATTCCAAACACGGCAATAGCATGTCTTAACATTGTGGAAGTCTTTTCTTTTAAAAACTCCCAAATGCCAAAAAATTGTCTGTAAACAAGAAAAAAGATAGCAGTGAATAACTATTTACCAACCAAATATTTCGACGGCAGCGTACATAACAAGACAAATGCCGATGGTTGTTAGCGAATACATAATACCATTAAACGAATGACCTGTCATGTATAAAATATATTGAAGCACAAATCCTCCCCCTAAAATAGCCCCCCCTACAGCACCAACTATCAAGCCTTTCTTTCGGCGCTTGGCGTAATATTCTTCTTTTTCAGCAACAGAATTAAAAGTTTTCATCGTATTTAGGTTTAGAAATACACAATTAAATCTAATTTTTGTACAAACAAAATGATTTCTATCAATTCTATTCCTTCTAAAGTCGAATGATAAGTGTCGAGGGTAGAATCTATTCGACATTCTACCCTCTGCACTCGACACTAAATCTTAGATTCTTGCCAACTTCACTGGATAGGTCTGTTTGGCATTCCATTGACAGATATAGATATTCTCGTCATTGTCGATACACACATCGTGGCAGTGCATCAAAATCCCGTCAACCGCTGCTTTGTCTTGCACCATCAATTGAAGCTGTCCGTTGCGATATTCAGGTTTTGTCCCCCCTGGATTCGAAATTACTTTGTCGTTTTTATCCAAAATAGTCACAAAACCCGAGTTAGGAGTTTGGTTTAAATACCGTAAGCGCGACCAGCAAACTCCCGCGTACAATGTCTCTCCGTGAATCACAGGGCGACACACGTAAGCTCCTGGCAGGAAGATGGTTGACAAATATTTTCCATCAAGGGTAAAACGTTTGAAGGCATTGTGTGCGCGCGAAGTAATCAACAACGTCGGGTTCGATTTATTGCGATAATCGACGGTGATTCCGTGAGCGGTCGAAAATTGTCCATCTTCATCGCCCGAGCCTCCAAATTTCCGAATAAACTCTCCTTTAGAAGTATACTGCAAAATCCACTGCGAGCCGTATCCATCGGCCACGTAGATATCCCCCGTTGGTCCTACAGCCGTTTCGGTAGGCAAAAATTTATCTTCTGGCTTATAAGCTCCCACTTTTGATGGGTGCTCAATGGTCATCAACACCTTTCCCTTTAGATCCGTTTTGGTTACTTTACCTGAGTTGGGGTCGCAGATAAACAAAAACTCTTCGCCATTGGCATTCCAAAGCGTCAATCCATGCCCACCTGGGTATTCGTGCCCCCAGCTTTCAAGTAGTTTTCCCGAACGGTCATACACCAAAATATTATTTTTAGTCTCATCCGTTACCATAATCAACCTCCCCTTGCTATCCATGACCATTTCATGGCAGTTTTTTACGGGAAATTGAGCTGCATCGAGTTTCCCCCACCCTGCCTGAATCTTGTAGCGGTGGCTACCGTGGCCAACGGTATCCCCATCGGCGGCGTAGCTTGAAGAGGCATTCGATAAAATCGAAGGTGCTACCAATGTAGTTGCAGTTGCTTTAATAAAATCGCGACGCGAGTTAGAAAGGTTCATGTGTGTAACGTCTTTACCCAGAGGGTAGTTTAAAATAGTTGTCAAAGAGTTTATTGTCCTATAAGTGGTTTCATTTACTTTTTTACTAATTCTTTTTCAAAGTCCTTTCTTACAGTTTTTTACAAAAACCATTCGCCCCGCTTAATCAAAAAACGGCTACCTCCGACCGAAACTCACAAGAAGTGCTTATTTTTGCCTCAAAACTATTTCTTTTCTAATGCGTCTTGCATTTACCGTCTGTACACTCAGTCACTTAGCTTTGGCCAAAACGATGGCCGATAGTTTAGTAAAATACAATCCCGACTACCACGTAGTGATTGGACTTTTTGACAAAATCAACGACCGCGATGTGTCGTCGGCTAGTCAGTACCAGCTCGTTGAAATTAACGAGGAGCAAGTCCCCGATTTTCACAATCTTTTCAATCGATATACTGTTTTCGAGCTAAGTTGTTTGGCCAAACCTTTTATGGCTAGTTGGCTATTAAAAACGTACCCAGAGGCCGAAAAACTACTTTATTTTGATGCTGATATCCGTCTTTTCGGAGACGTTTCTCCCATCGAAAAAGACCTTGACAGCCACAGTATTGTCATCACACCACACGTGGTTACTCCCATCACTGGCGAAGGGCTCCCGCATCTTCGTAGTTTTTTGAATGCAGGCTTGTACAATGGTGGATTTTTTGCGCTTCGTCGTACCGAAGAATCACTTCGTTTTTTGGCATGGTGGGAAGATCGCGTTTGGCACGAAGGTTACTTTAACTTTTCGGAAGGCATGAACTGTGACCAGCTCTGGCTTAACTATGTTCCCTTATTTTACCCAAATGCCCTCATTAGCCAACATTTAGGATATAATTTTGCGTATTGGAATATGCACGAGCGGCAGCTTTCTCAAAAAAATGGGGCTTTTTGGGTAAATGATTCATTCCCGCTCGTCTTCTTTCATTTTAGTGGCTACCGTCTTTCAGAGCCTAACAACTTGTCGGTACACCAAAATAGGTTTTCGTTCGCCAATCGTCCCGATGTCAAGCCGCTTTTTGATATATACCAAAAAGAGCTAATAGCAAATAAGGATGCTCATTTTAAAAGTTTACCCAACGCATATCATAAACCTTCGTATTTTTACCAAAAAAACAAAGCACTTCGACGAATCCTCATTGCAGGTTGCCGCCGTATGCTTCGTTTGCTCGACGCATAGTTAAACTCTATTCTAACCCTCGATATTAGCCCTTATGCCCAGCCACCCACAGCTGATTTCGGTTGCAATGTGTACATACAACGGTGCAAAATTTGTAACGAAACAGTTGGAAAGCATTCAAAATCAGACCCTACTTCCCGACGAACTTGTCGTTTGTGACGATGGTTCGACGGACAACACCCTCTTATTAATCCAACAATTTGCCCAACAAGCTCCCTTTCCAGTTCGCATTTTCAAGAATGAACAACAACTGGGCGTAACCAAAAACTTTGAAAAAGCACTCACTACCTGTCAAGGCGACCTTTTGTTTTTAGCCGATCAAGACGACTGTTGGCTTCCCGAAAAAGTAGCCCATCTGAGTCAAGTACTCCGTGATAATCCCACTACCAATGTTGTCTTTTCGGATGCTGTTTTAGTAGATGAATATTCTCAGCCACTCCCACAGCGTTTTTGGGAAGTAGTTCGTTTTGGCCCGACACAGCAGCGCCAATGGGCACAGGGCAAAAGTATTGAAGTATTACTTGTTGGCAATCGAGTAGCGGGATGTACGATGGCAGTTCGTCGGTCATTTGTGGAAGCAATCTTGCCTTTTCCCACCGACATTCCAGAGTTTTTACACGATACTTGGATGGCTTTTGTATCTTCCGTAGTTAATCAAATTCGGTTTGTTCCCAAAACCCTCATCCAATACCGTCAACATGGATCGCAACAGGTAGGGACCAAGCCAAAAGACCTTCCATCGGTGACGTTAAAAAATCGCTTTATTCGCCCTCACCAAGCTAAATTAGCTCCGCTCCAAAAACAAGCAGCTGAGTTAAACCGAATCTATACTCACTTGGCGCGGGTAGTGCCTACTTCAAATCCAAACTTACAAATCGTCGCCCAAAAGCTACATTTTTTACAAATACGTGCCCAACTGCCCGACAATCGTTTACGACGTATTTGGCCTACAATGAAGCAGTGGCACGAGGGCAATTATCGTCGTTTTGCCGACCAAGACGCTACCTCCACGGGAATTCTTTTGACAGCGCTAGGAGACATATTGGAATAGAATGTATTTTTGTGATGAATCACATCATCAACCTTTTAACCAACCACCCATTGAAAAAACTTGTTTTACTCATGCTTTTGGCTGGTAGCTCACTAGCTCAAACCCGCGAAGATTCGGTAATCATTCGCAAAATTTACAACGAAACACTCACCAGTGGACAAGGCTATGAATGGCTCCGCTACCTCTGCAAACAAGTAGGTCCGCGTTTGAGCGGCTCAGAAGGGGCAAAAAAAGCAGTGGTTTATACCCAACAATTGATGCAACAACAAGGGTTTGACCGCGTGTTTTTGCAAGATGTAAAAGTGCCACATTGGGTACGCGGTAAAAAAGAAGAAGCGTACATTCACGTGGGTAAGCAAAAAATCAACGTTCCCATTGCAGCCCTCGGCGGGTCGATTGCGACTCCAACGAAGGGCGTAGAAGCCGAAGTGATTGAGGTTAAAAGCTTTCAGCAATTACGGGAATTGGGCAAAGAAAAAGTAAAAGGAAAGATTGTCTTTTTTAATCGCCCAATGGATCCAACCAAGCTCAATACGTTTGAAGCGTACGGAAGTGCCGTTGAACAACGCGCCAACGGAGCTAGCGAAGCAGGAAATTTGGGTGCCGTCGGTGCAATTGTCCGTTCAGTAAGTACCGTTCAAGACGATTTTCCGCATACGGGAAGTATGCGTTATGCCACAGGCGCTCCCCTTATTCCAACGGCGGCAATCAGCACCAATGCCGCAAACCTGCTCAGTAATAAGCTCAAAGAAAACCCAACGTTGACGTTTTTCTTCCGTCAAAACTGCGAAACATTGCCCGATGCTGACTCTCACAACGTGGTAGGTGAAATAAAAGGGAGCGAGTTTCCCGATGAAATCATCGTCGTAGGTGGCCATTTAGATTCGTGGGATTTGGCCGAAGGTGCTCACGACGACGGCGCGGGCTGTGTACAATCCATTGAAGTGCTACGCGTATTGAAAGCCATCGGTTACAAACCCAAACGGACAATTCGCGCGGTGATGTTTATGAACGAAGAAAATGGCCTGCGCGGAGGCGTAAAATACGCTGATTTAGCCAAACAAAATAATGAAAAGCACATTGCGGCGGTAGAATCTGACAACGGTGGCTTTACACCAAAAGGTTTTGGCGTCGTAGGTCGTCCAGAGCAAAAAGCTAAAATCCAAACGTGGAAAGAGCTATTAGCCCCGTACAGCTTGCACGAAATCGGGCCTGGTGGTGGTGGCGCCGACATTGGTCCGTTAGCGCAATCGGGCACCGTTTTATTTGGCTATAAACCTGACTCTCAACGCTATTTTGATGTACACCATGCGTCCAATGACAACTTTGAGAACGTCAACAAACGCGAACTAGACCTCGGCAGCGCTTCTATGGCAGCTATTATTTATTTATTGGATAAGTACGGGATTTAAAAGTCCTTTCTTTTTTAATTATTACATTCAAGAAAAGTAGCAAAAAAGTTACCATGTCTGCAAGTACACTGGTAACTTTTTTGCTACTTTTGTATTTAAAAGCTCAAATCCAAACTACCCTCGTTAAGATATGACTCAAAAAACTAAATTTTCCCATTGCAAATTTTATGAACGCAAAGCAGGTCATAAAGCTTTTAGAAGAAAACGGTTGGTTTGAAGTACGACAAAAAGGAAGCCACCCTATTTTCAAGCATCCAATCAATCCAGATAATATTCCAGTGGCCAATCATGGGACTAAAGATATTCCCATAGGTACGCTGAAAGCTATCTTGAAAAAAGCAGGTATCAAATAACATGCAATTAACCATAATCATAGAAAAAGGCGACGGCGAAATCTGGGGCCGCGTAGAAGCTCCTGGCTTTCTAAACGTTACCGTGGGTGATTCAGAAGCAGAGATTACCCAAAATATGCTTGAATTGATAGAAGATTTTTTGGAAAACGAAGGTAAGGACAACGATTACTGGAAAGATGTTACTCTTGATAGTATCACCTTTGAGTATCGTTATGATTTAACAGCCTTCTTCGAAATATTTTCTCCACTCAAAATAAATTCTATCGCCGAAAAAGCAGGTATTAACAAAGCTTTAATGCGTCAATACGTTTCGGGCGTCAAACATCCTTCTGCACAGCAAGTGCAAAAAATTGAAGCAGCGATTCATTCTTTTGCCCAAAAACTCATGAAAGTTTCTTTGGTTTAGGCCAAAATGGGCGTAATGATTTTGCCAGCGGTATCCGTTAGACGAAAGTTACGCCCTTGAAAAGGATACGTGAACTTTTCGTGGTTGAAGCCCATTAGGTGCAAAATAGTGGCTTGCAAATCATGCACATGCGTACGGTCTTTGACACCCGCGTACCCTAACGGGTCGGTTTCTCCCAGTGAGAACCCTTTTTTCACTCCACCGCCCGCCATCCAGACCGTAAATGCTTCGAGGTGGTGGTCGCGCCCTGAATACGGAAGCACTTGGCCGTCACGGTTTTCTTGCATGGGTGTTCGCCCAAATTCGCCGCCCCATACCACTAGCGTCTCATCCAATAATCCACGCATTTTTAGGTCTTTCAACAAGGCCGTTACGGCTTGGTCAGAGGACAAACATTTATTCCGAAGCCCTACTTCTACCGAACCGTCTTCGCTCGTACCGTGGGTGTCCCAGCCCCAGTCAAACAACTGCACAAAGCGTACGCCATTTTCGACTAATTTTCGAGCTAAAAGGCAATTCATTGCAAACGACCCTTCGCCCGCTTGCACGCCGTACATATCCAAAATATACTGCGGCTCTTTGCTGACATCCATTACCTCAGGCACCGACATTTGCATCCGAAACGCCATTTCGTACTGGCTAATTCGGGTCAAAATTTCGGGGTCACGTACTTCCTCGTAGGTTTGTTTATTGATTTCGTTGATGGCTTCAATCGTCTGCTTACGAATGTCGCGGTTCATCCCTTGTGGGTCTGATACGTACAAAACAGGGTCGCCCCCCGTACGACACTGAACTCCTTGGTAAACCGTTGGTAAAAACCCACTTCCCCACACCGATTTGCCCGCGTCAGGCTGTTTTCCTCCCGACGCCAGTACGATAAATCCTGGTAAATTTCGATTTTCAGAGCCTAAACCATAGACGGTCCAAGCCCCCAAGCTAGGACGCCCCAGCCGCGCACTACCCGTGTGCATCAGCAACTGAGCGGGAGCATGGTTAAATTGGTCGGTGTACATGGCCTTCAAAAACGATACGTCGTCCACCGCCGTTTGCAAATAAGGTAAATAATCCGAAACCCACGCCCCCGACTGTCCATGCTGGGCAAACTGCCCTTTGGGCCCCAACATTTTAGGAACACCTTTGATGAAAGCAAACTTTTTTCCCTCCAAAAACTCCGCAGGACAATCTTTGCCGTGGTATTTTTCTAGTTCTGGTTTATAGTCAAACAACTCCAACTGCGAAGGCGCCCCCGCCATGTGAATGTAAATCACCTGTTTTACTTTGGGTGCAAACTGCGGCATCCGAACGTTCATTGGGTCGGCAGATACCAGTGGAGCTGCGGCTATTTTCTCTTTTGAGCCATACCCACAGCTTCCAAGCAACGACCCTAAGCCTAATCCACCTACGCCCGCACCGAGTGTCTGCAAGAAATACCGACGCGTTTGACGTTCCAATTCTGCCTGTTGAAGTTCTTTTAATAACTTTTCCATGAACTAGGTGCTATACAATTCGTTGTGAAACTTCGCTTTTGTACGTAAAAAGAAAAAAAATCAGGAAATATACCCCTTACTTCCCGTGGTTAGTAGCACGCTATCGTCGGGTTGTGAGCAACCCTTCTCACCGTGGCTCGGGTTGCTCACAACCCGGCTACAACTCCTATTTTTTTACCCATTCCACATAAAAAAAGCGCCCGAAGCACACTGCTTCGAACGCTTTTTTATTAGCTAGTAAAATGCGCTACAAAGCTCCTTCTTTAATGTCTTCAACTACCGTTGGATCGAGCAATGTCGTTGTATCGCCTAAGTTAGAAGTATCGCCTTCCGCAATCTTACGTAAGATACGGCGCATGATTTTACCCGAACGAGTTTTTGGTAAACCTCTCACGAACTGAATCTTATCTGGTTTTGCAATAGGCCCAATGATACGCGTTACGGTCGCTAAAATATCACGGCGCGACAAATCTTCATCGTCAAGCACGTTTTCACAAATCACAAAGGCATAGATACCTTGCCCTTTGATGTCGTGTGGATACCCCACTACGGCACTTTCGATGACATCGGCGTGCATATTAATGGCATTTTCTACTTCGGCCGTTCCGATACGGTGTCCTGATACGTTCAATACATCATCCACCCGTCCAGTGATGCGGTAATACCCATCTTCATCACGCAAACATCCATCACCTGTAAAATAACGCCCAGGATAGGTAGAGAAATAGGTCTGACGACAACGCTCGTGGTCGCCCCAAGTTGTACGAATAATTGATGGCCATGGATACTTGATACACAAGTTACCACTCACGCCATTTCCTTCGATCTCAACGCCATTTTCGTCCACCAAGATTGGTTGTACGCCTGGCAATGGAAGAGTGGCATACGTAGGTTTGGTTTTTGTTACCCCTGCAATCGGTGAAATCAAAATCCCTCCCGTTTCGGTCTGCCACCAGGTATCTACGATGGGGCAACGTCCTTTTCCGATGTTTTCGTTGTACCAATTCCACGCTTCTTCGTTGATAGGTTCCCCTACCGACCCCAACACTTTGAGTGAGCTCAGGTCTTTACCTTCAACGTATTTTAAACCAAAGCCCATCAACGAACGAATCGCCGTGGGAGCCGTGTATAAAATATCTACTTTGTGCTTGTCAACAATATCCCAAAAACGACCCGCATCTGGATAAGTAGGTACCCCTTCAAACATCAACGTAGTGGCGCCACTCAACAAGGGGCCATAAACGATATAGCTGTGTCCTGTAATCCAACCCACGTCTGCCGTACAGAAGTGAATTTGCCCTGATTCATATTGGAAAACATTCTGGAATGTATAAGCCGAATAGACCATATAACCACCCGTACTGTGAACCACTCCTTTAGGTTTACCCGTTGACCCAGATGTATATAAGATAAATAAGGGGTCTTCCGAATCCATGATTTCGGGAGGGCAGTCAGACGTCACTTGTTTCATTTCGCTTTCCCACCATACGTCACGTCCCTTAATCATCGAAATCGGCGTGCGGGTATGGGTCAATACAATCACCTTTTCGACCGAACGGCATCCAATCAACGCATCGTCAACCGTATCTTTCATTGGGATATTTTTCGAACCACGCGCCGCACCATCTGAGGTAATAATCACCCTACAATCAGAGTCATTGATACGATCGGTCAACGACTGAGCCGAGAAACCACCAAACACCACCGAGTGAATGGCTCCAATACGCGCACAGGCCAACATAGCAATCGCGGCTTCGGGCACCATCGGAAGGTAAATACACACACGATCCCCTTTTTGAACACCGTTGCGTTTCAATACGTTAGCAAAACGGCATACCTGATCATGCAGCATTTTGTAAGTAAGCGTCACACTTGGCTCATGTGGGTCGTTTGGCTCCCAAATAATAGCAGGGTGATTGCCCAACTCACGCAAATGACGGTCAAGCGCGTTTTCGGTAATATTTGTTTTACCATTCACAAACCATTTTACATCTGGGCCCGTGAAATTCCAGTCTAATACTTTCTTCCAAGGCTTATGCCACTTAAACTCCTGAGCTACTTCTGCCCAAAAACCTTCAGGGTCTTCTACACTATGCTGGTAAGCGGCCTGATACTCTTCAAATGTACGAATACGCATGATTCAAAAGGTGTTTGATTGATTAAGGTTATTAAAAGGAAAGCCCGTTGCTGAATTGTGGGTATAAAAATAGCAAAACATTTTCCCGTTTAGATTAAATTATTATCACAAAATTGCTAATTATATATAGAAAGTGATAAAAATCACCCTCTAAACCTACCAAAAACGCCAGACTTGAGTCAAGTCTGGCGTCTGAAAGGATACCCATCGAACAATGCCTACTAAGCTTTATTCTCACTGATTTTCAACGATTTTTCTAAAAACTTTACGATTGAAAATTTTTATTTATTACATCATAAACTAGGCAGCATCTTCTTTCTCCTTCCGAAGCTTCTGCACAGTTTCAACAGTCACATCAGCCAACGACGCAATTTTAGCATCATCAAAGTCCGTTTCAGTTAGCAGGGTATTCACAAAAAGTAATTTTTGGGTTTCTATTCCTTTCTCAATACCTCTTTCAACTCCCTTTTCAATACCTTTTTTTTCACCTTTGGCTAACCCTCGCTTTTCCCCAAGGCGTCGCTCGCGCTCCAACACAAATTCAACAATCCCCATCGTTTCTTTCGGTTTATTTAACAATAAATCAATCGCTTCGTCAAATTTAACATCATTTTCCCGTTTTCCAAAACGTACGTACAGCTTCAAAAACCCCATCAATGCCTCTATCTTAACACGGCTAAAACCCTTGCTAACCAGACGTTTCAGCAATTCCACTTTTTGTTGCAAAAGCTCGTCTTCCGTTACTCTCCCTTTCTGCAATGCGACCAAAACCGTCAAAATTATCATCGCAAAAGGGTTTGTACTCGCTGCTAAAACTTCAGCATCTTGCTCAAAAACTTTGTACAGATTAAACCTGTAATCAATACTCGTCCCCAAATAAACTTGGGAAAACTTATCAGGCTTAAATCGTCGGTTGCGGTCTGTCAAAATCGCAAACGCAGTAATCGGCCTCTGATACCGATCGTAGATGCGGTAAAAATATTGAAACATGCGGTGCGAAAACGCTTTGTCGGTGCTCCCTTGTACCTCCACATGAACCAATATCCATTGCTCAATTCCACCTTTTGTGAACACTTTTACCAACTTATCCACATACCTTGAGGAAAAGTCTTCCGATCCCACCAACAAAATCTGTTCTAGCTCTTTATCTAAAAACTCAAACGGCCGAGAAAAGTCAAATAATTCATTTGCATTCGGGAAAAAGAACCGCAAAAAATCATCGAAAACATCCTCCAAAATCGCCTTCCACAGACTATCGTCTCGTTTCATCATATTAACACTTGTTCTCTACCAAAGACGAATGCCACCTCTCAAAGTCACCACGCTCAATACCAAAAACGCCAGACTTGAGGCAAGTCTGGCGTTCGAAATTAACCTAACATTATGATTGTAATCTAAATTCAAGCTTTATGATTTTCAAAGGCTTGTCCAACTCCTCTGCGCTGCAAGGAATCGGCAATTTCCTCCAAAATAACGGGATCGTCTATCGTTGATGGCACGGTATAAGACTCCCCATCGGCAATTTGACGAATTGTTTTTCGCAAAATTTTTCCTGAGCGTGTTTTGGGTAAACGTTTTACCAAAAACGCCGTACGGAAAAAGGCCACCGCCCCAATCTGATCGCGAACGATTCCGACCAATTCCGTCTCAAGGGTTGCTTCATCAATAGTAACGCCATCCTTAAGCACGACCAATCCTACAGGGCGCTGTCCACGGAGTTCATCGGCGATTCCGACCACGGCACATTCGGCTACAGCAGGGTGCGAGGCCACAAATTCCTCCATTTCCCCCGTCGATAGGCGGTGCCCTGCGACGTTGATGACATCATCGACGCGCCCCATGATAAATACATAACCATCGTCGTCTACATACCCGCCGTCACCCGACAAGTAATAGCCTTCAAACTTTTTGAGGTACGAACTTTTAAAACGGGCATCGTCATTCCAGAGCGTGGGCGTAAAACCTGGAGGCAATGGTAATTTCAGGCACACATACCCTTCGTGGTTGGCTTCAAGTTCCTGACCATTTTCCCCCACAATCTTGAGATTATACCCACACACAGGTTTGGTTGCCGATCCTGCTTTGACAGGAAAAGCCTCTAATCCCATCATATTAGCCACCATAGGCCAACCCGATTCGGTCTGCCACCAGTGGTCGGTGACGGGTAGTTGCGAAATTCGTTGTAGCCACTCCAATGTTGGTGGGTCGCAGCGCTCACCTGCCACAAAAATACTTTGTAAACTTGACGTATCGTATTTTGCTTTCAAAGAAGCCTCGGGGTCTTCTTTCTTGATTGCCCTGAACGCGGTAGGTGCGGTAAAAAACGTTTTCACTTTATGCTCAGCAATCACCCGCCAAAAAGTACCCGCATCAGGCGTACGCACAGGTTTTCCTTCAAACAAAATGGTAGTACACCCTGAAATCAATGGCCCGTACAGAATATAGCTATGCCCTACCACCCAACCAAAGTCGGAAGCAGCCCAATACACATCCCCTGCGTGGGTATTATAAACGTGGTGCATACTAAATTTTAGCGCTACGGCATGGCCACCGTTGTCGCGCACCACCCCTTTAGGCTTACCAGTAGTTCCAGAAGTATATAAGATGTAAAGCGGGTCAGTGGCATCCACAGGCACACAATCTATAGACTCGGCTTTCGCAACGGCCTCGGCATAATCCACATCTCGCACTTCTATCATCGGCGCATGGCACATCGACCGCTGATAAATGAGGCAATGTTTGGGTTTAAAAGAAGCGAGTTCGATGGCTTCATCGAGCAAAGGTTTGTAAGGTAACACTCGCTCAAACTCAATCCCGCACGAAGCTGACATCACCACTTTGGGTTCGGCATCTTCTATACGTATTGCAAGCTCATGCGGAGCAAAACCTCCAAAAACTACCGAGTGCACCGCCCCCAAACGAGCACAAGCCAACATAGCAAAGGCGGTTTCGGGAATCATTGGCATATAAATAACCACACGGTCGCCCTTCTCAACTCCGAGTTGGCGCAACGCCCCTGCCAATTTTGCTACTTCATGCTGAAGCTGAGCAAACGTATACGTACGTATGGTATTGGTAACGGGAGAATCATAGATAATCGCTGTCTGGTCGGCTCTTCCGTTCTGAACGTGATAGTCTACCGCAAGATAGCACGTATTTAAAAGCCCACCTGCATACCAACGATCAAGCCCGTTGGCATCTTTTTCCAAAATGGACGTTGGCTTTTTAAACCACGAAATTTGTTCAGCTTGTTCGGCCCAAAAGGCTTCTGGATTGGCTAAACTCGCTTCAAATAACGAGGCATAGTTTGTTGATTGTGTAATGCTAGACATGGCACTGGTAGTTTGAAAAGGATGAAAAATACCACCTTAATGGCTTCCTTCTAGAGAAGCGCCATCCATTCCACCATTCAAGAGCCAGTAGATTCCATAAATAAATACTAGCACCACAATCGCAATAATTACCTTGGTAGCAATACCTGACGACGGCTTATTTTCTTCCATGACGAATAAGATTAATAGTATAGGATGACTTTATTTTTCATCCAAAAGTAATCTAAAATATTCGAGGAATAGTAATATTTTTCGCTAAGTTGGTATAGCTACCTATTTGTAGATTAACTCACTGATTATTAAACGGCTGGCTCCGTCAATTCTCGAATCAGCATGTTTACTTTCACCATCAAATCACGGGTCGAGAATGGTTTCGGCACGTATAAGCTTGCGCCTAACTCTAGCCCTTTACTAATATCTGCTTCTTTACTTTTAGCACTCATAAACACCACTTTAGCGTGTTTGTAAGCATCGTGCTTCTTAATAAATTCACATACTTGATACCCATCGACTTTGGGCATCATGATGTCTAGTAGTACAATGTCAGGAATGTTGGCCTCAATGATATCAAATGCCTCGGCACCGTCGCGAGCAATAAACACTTTATGTCCCTCTTTTTTCATCAGAAATTCAAGTGACATTAAGATGTTAGGCTCATCATCAACAATCAAAATTTTCATGCCCGTCATTTTGTTATATGTTTTTTGGGTAAACTAATAAAAGTGGATACTTAGTGCGTCATCAATGGAATTTCACATGTAAACACACTTCCTTTACCTAGCTCGCTCTCTACTTTAATGCTACCTTGGTGTAGCTCTATAATCTTTTTACAGATAGCTAAACCCAGCCCACTTCCTTTTGGTTTTCGCACCGATTGGTCACGAGTTTGATAAAATTTCTCAAATATAAGCTCTTGATATTTATTATCTATGCCTTGACCATTGTCTGATATGCTAAATGATAGAGATGATTCGCTCTGAATCGTATTTATTTGAATTTTGCCCGTATCAGCAGGCGAAAATTTAATGGCATTGGATACCAAGTTGATTACCACCTGAATGAGTCGGTCACGGTCTGCTCGGATGGGGCCGTATATTCCTTCATAGGCTACTTCTATTTTTATGTTTTTTTCTTTGGCGAGTTGCTCAAGTGCTTCCAATGAGGTTTCGACAATATCCTCCATCAAAAACTCTTCGAGGTCCAACTCTTGCTTCCCCGTTTCAAAACGTTCCAAATCTAATACTTGGTTGATTAGGCGCGTCAAACGCTCTGATTCTTTCGTGATGGTATTAACGAAATGTGAACGTTGGTCTTCTTCCATGTCGGGGTTGTCGTGTACGATTTCCGACAATGCCCGTATCGAAGTCAGCGGAGTTCGAATTTCGTGCGTTACAGTAGCTAAGAAATCATCTTTTTGAATATCAGCAATTTGCAATAATTCATTGGCTTGTTTTAGCTGTTGGGTCAACTGCTCCAGTTCTTCTGACTTATGTATCAATTCTTCATTGAGCGTTTTCAACTCATGCGACGTCTTTAGAATATCTATTACTTCTTCCACGCTGATTTGCTCTTCTTTAGCTACTGAAGACACCAAAATACGAGCCGAAGCGGCCCCGATAGCCCCCCCAAGCATTTTTTCTGCGTAATTAACCACCTGAGAATCAGCATAACGTGTATTCAAATCTAAGCGATTTTGTTTAGCGTAAAGATTGAGTGTTTCGTCCGTATGGTTTTTGCCAAAGAAAATCGTCAACAACGATTTGATGTCGGTTACTAGTGCTTTTCCTTTCCAAACAACAGAACTTTCATACGTAGTAGAGTATTTAAAAACGTCAACAAACAGCACCGACTGATTGTGTTCTAAGGCTGTAGGTTGTGAAAGCAACGACCCTCCTACGTAAAAGATGATATTTAGTAGTAACGACCAAAATGTACCATGTGAAATGTTGTCTAATCCTGTGATACCCAGCAACGCCTCAGGCCGTAGCCACTCGACTCCCCAAGGACCTTTACTTAAAATGTCAGCAGATACATATCCTACAGAAACCATCGAAGGGATAAGCAACGTGTAAAACCAAACTGCCCCACCGACCACTAGTCCTCCCATTGCTCCCAACAAAGAGCCTCTTTTCCAAAAAATCCCTCCTAATACAATGGGAGCAAACTGTGCTACCGCAGCAAAAGATACCATCCCTACCGATACTAAGCTGTATTTATCGCTTACGTTTTTATAGTACAAGTACGAAGCAATCATTAATAATACGATGAACAACCGCCGCAATATAATGACGACCTGTCCCATATCACTCCCAAATCGCCGCTGAAAATCAGTCCGACTTACCAACCACGGCATCACCAAGTTATTGGTCAGCATGACGGTAAGAGCCGTACACTCCACAATAATCATACTAGTAGAGGCCGCAAAGCCCCCCAAATAAGCGACAAAAGCGAGGACTTTTTCGTTGAAATGCAGCGGAATAGACAATACAAATTGATCAGCTTTGACGGCTGTTCCGAGCAAAATTTTACCACCTAATGCAATCGGAACGACAAAAATGTTGATAACCAACAAATAAAGTGGAAAAATCCAGAGGGCTTTGCGAAGGTGGTTTTCGTTCACATTTTCAACCACCGTCACCTGAAATTGACGGGGTAAAAACATAATTGCTAAGGACGCCAATAAGCAGTACCAAAACCAATCGCTTGTTTTTTCTTGCTTGATAGTAAAGATTTGGTGCAAGTCAATCACCTTTGAAGCCTGCTGAAAAATATCATCAAATCCATCAAAAACGATAAAAGTCACAAAAATACCTACCGCTAAAAAGGCAAAAAGCTTAAATAATGATTCAAAAGCAATGGCTGCCACCATTCCTTCATGGCGTTCATTGGCATCTAGCTTACGTGCCCCAAACAAAATGGTAAAAATGGTCAGGACAATCGAAATGTAAAAAGCTTTGTCTACCCAAAGCGAATTGCTCACCTCGTTCATCGGGGTCAGAATACTAAAGCCGCTGGAGATTGCTTTGAGCTGAATGGAAATGTAAGGAATGGTCCCAACTACGCACAAAATCGTAGCCACAACGCCAAGAGCTTGACTTTTTCCGTACCGAGCTGACACAAAATCAGCAATATTGGTAATGCGCTGTACTTGACAAATGCGAATAATTTTTCGAAAAATAACCCACCATAGAGGCATCGTAATCGTAGGACCAATAAAAACGGCAATAAAATCCACGCCCGATTCGGCGGCACGCCCTACGCTTCCGTAAAACGTCCAAGCTGTACAATACACCGCCAGTGACAGAGCATAGACGTAGGAGTTGCTAACAAGACTTCGGCCCTTGGAAGAGCGCAACTCCGCCCAGTTGGCCACAAAAAATAGCACCAAAAGGTAACTAACAGACCAAAAAACTAACCAAAAGCTACTCATCCGACGGATTGTTTTTTGTGCTACTAACGATGAAAAAAGTACAAGCAATAATGACAAACCAGATTCCAAAGATACCTAAGTACAAAACAGGAATCCGCCACTTGAAACTCAAGCGGTTAAAAATGCTTAAGATGGGGTTGTTGAACAACGCCCAAGCTAATATACTCAAGGCCCCTAGGGCTAATTCGCGCGTTTTTGACATAGCATTGGAAACGTGAAAAATGGCTGCCGAGGGTTTGAAGCACGCTCGACAACCATTCCTAATTATAAACCCTAAACCTAACCTTATTTATTTTTCGTCGTATTCACCAGAGAGTGCGTAATACCCAAGTATCGACATTCCTCCAGCAATGATTGGTGCCAAAATGAAGGTATAAATGATGGCAGGTACTAAATCCGTTCCTCCTTTACCCCACATTGGCAATGCTTGGTTAATGAAGAGATAATAGCCTGCATAGAGACCAATACCTATCCAAACAATTCCTAATATTCTTTTTATTGCGTTCATAATTCGTTGTCTTTTAAAAGGTTAAAGATTAGTCGTTAGCGTTTTTATCTTCTTTGATGTAAAGTAAGCCAATCACAAAACTTACCCCAGCAAGGATAATTGGGTACCAAAGCCCCTCCAAATATGGTTGGGTATTCACAATCGCCTCCCCTGCTTTTTCAGCCGCATCGTTCATGTCTTTAGCACGCGTTGCTAAGTAGGTTGCAATCGCAGGCATCAGTCCCCCAAACACCCCATTACCAATGTGATAAGGCAACGACATCGAAGAATAACGAATACGTGTTGGGAACATTTCTACCAAGAATGCTGCGATTGGACCGTAGGCCATCGTCACAAAAAGCAACAAGACAAATACCATCAAGACCAATGTATTACGGTCGCTGTTGTTGATTGTTACAACTTTTTTCACATCTGGCTTAGGAGCTTCTTTACTCGCATCGGCCAAAATAGTTACCTTTTTCACTTCTTTGTACTTCGTGCCATCGGTGTATTCTTTGGTGGTAGTAGTCGTAATCAACGAATCCACCTCCGACTTGGGAGCAAGTTCACGTTTTACGTCAACTTTGGTATTTGCTACAATCTCTTGTTTGTTTTTAAGATTAGTAGTTTGGTAAATCTTCTCGAAGATTGGACGATAACAAATAATCGCTAACAACATACCCGCCAACATGATGCCTTTGCGACCAATTTTATCTGACAGCGAAGCAAATATCACAAAGAACGGTGTACCCAACAACAACCCTAAGGCAATAATAACGTTTACTTGGTTGTCTTCAACGTTACAGATTTTTTGCAAGAAACTCAACGCATAAAACTGACCAGTGTACCAAACTACCCCTTGGCCCATGGTAGCACCAAAAAGCGCCAACAACACAAATTTGAAATTATATTTATTTCCAAACGATTCTTTTAATGGGTTTGCCGATGTCTTTCCTTCTGCTTTAGCTTTGGCAAAAAGTGGAGACTCGTGCATATTACGACGGATAATAAACGATACCCCTACCATGACCAAAGATACCCAGAACGGGACGCGCCATCCCCAATCGTTGAAAGCTTCGGTACCGAGGGTGTTACGAGTCACCATAATGACCAACAAAGAAACAAACAAGCCAATTGTTGCGGTAGTCTGAATCCACGAAGTCCAAAATCCACGCTTTTCGGCAGGAGAGTGTTCTGCCACATAAGTAGCCGCTCCCCCGTACTCTCCACCTAGTGCAAGTCCTTGCAAGAAACGAAGTAACAACACCAAGATAGGAGCCATAAAACCGATGGTCTCATAACTTGGAATACAACCAATCAGGAATGTAGCTCCACCCATCAAGATAAGGGTCACCATAAAGGTATATTTACGCCCAATAAGATCTCCCAAACGGCCAAAGAATAAGGCCCCAAAAGGACGGACAACAAAACCTGCGGCAAATGTAGCTAAGGTCGAAAGAAAAGCCGCCGTTGGGTTATCAGGCGGGAAAAATTTGGTAGCAATTACTGTAGCCAAACTTCCGAATATGTAGAAATCGTACCATTCGATGAGCGTACCTACCGACGAAGCTCCGATGATGTACGCTAAACTTTGTTTTTTCTCAGACATGATTGAAAAGGTTGTAAGTGGTTAAATTTTGATTAGGTTAAAAGGTATTAGAGGTAAATTTGAAGTTGTGCAATAAACTCTCCGTACTTCTTACTCACACCCGCAGCCGTAAGACCTGGTCGAAGTGAATACTGAGTAGTAATTTTAGCATGATGGCCATCAATTAGCCAGTTAATGCCGCCGTCGAAATTTGTAACGGTTTTCGAGAGTGCGTCAAAATTCTTACTTGTGAATGCCATAAAGGGCTGCACTCTCATTTTAGGTTTGTCTGATGTTTTAGGCAATAACAAACCCATTTGCGTATAGAAGATTTTTCCTGTGCCAATCATTGGTTGTGCGTTTCCTGCCCCAGCCAATAATTTATCAGCTCCTGTGTAGTTGGGGTCTACGGCACCTACGTTCATGATACCGATATTTCTCAAGTAGTTTGGACCGAAATTATACTTGAAAAACCCTGAATAAACCGTAATAGCCGTGTTTTTTTCTTTTTTACCAATGGGCATATCCAAAAAGGCATCTACCGAAAAGAGGTTTACGTTATGCTTTGTTACTGTACCGTTGACCGATGAACGTGTTCCTTCTGGTTGACTGTAAAAACCCGCACCAATGTTAAACACCCGCTTTGTGCCAAGGTACGTTCCCACCTTGAAAGGCAATAAGTTTGCCTCCGTGTCCAAGAATTGGTACTCTACATACCCTGTTTTAGCCCACTTACTAGTGCCATTATTATCAACAGCTACAGCCTTTGCTCCTTCGGTTACATTGGTAGGGGTAAGGCTTGTGTTAAATGGTTTATTTAAACCAAAACGATACTCTAATTTATTTAATTTCCCTTTGGCAAAAAGCCCGTATTGACGCGCAAATTGATCGGCATTATCAATCGTTGCCCAAGAAAATATAGGCGAATCCACCGTTAAAAAGTTAAGGGTAGAAGCCATCGTCATTCGCGATATACCCATGAAGTAGTGTAATCCTGCTCCAATGCTTAGGCTTGAGTTTTTGTTTTCTTTTGTAGGTAAAATTACGTGATACTCATTCCAGAAATCATGGAAAAACATCTGAGGTTTTTTACCATTTCCGTAGCCACCTGTGCCCGTACTTCCTGAGCCACCGCCGTTGATAAAGGTCTGGTTGTTGATACCAAAGTGAGCCAAAATCATATACCGTTTACTAACTTGCGAATACGCTAACATCCGAAGGCGACGGCCAGAAATGTCAAAATTTGTTTTCTTAGCTTCTCCGCCAATCGTTGTACCAGGGTTCATCTGCGATGCTCTGAACCAAGTCTGATTCCACGTAATCACACGAATGTACTTTGTTTTTTCAGGGTTTAAATCAAGTTTAATACCCGTTCCGTAATCAGTTGATCCTTGGCCATAACTGTTTGTTGCCAGAATGCTACTGGCCATCAATACCAGTAAGGTTAAACACTTTTTCATAGGTACGTTAAAGAAAAGAGGTTAAAAAAAGAGGTCGGTTCATTTTGTGTTATTCAAATATTTTTTTGAATAATCACTCGACAAAAGTGAAAGAAAGGAATTAAAAATCCGCTTAGGTGATGTTGTTATGCTAAACCTATATAGGTGAGGTTAAAAACTGCGGTTTTTTAAGGAAAAACTAGTACAAAGATTGGCGGATGGAACGTTTTACCTAAATATAGAAGGCTATAGCTAAAGATACCGTTATAAAATTTTGGATTTATAGCCAATAAAGTACCTATTTTAAATTAGCAAAAATATAGTAATTTAGCAACAATTGACCAATTAATATAAAAAAACGGGGGTAACATCGTCTGTTACCCCCGCCTCAATGCTTGTATTTGTCGCGTTAATCTTTGAATCTCTCCCATTTAATCATCATAAACTTATCCCCCAACTCGGTCACAATCATCCCCGTTCCTTCCAAATTTTTACGATCGGCATAAAACTCCGCCAGTTCTTTGTGGTTCATTACTTTGTACGTTGCGTGGTGAGTAATTCGGTCGGGCATTTTGATTTGATATTTCTTCACCCAGTTCATCACCGATACGTGACTTACCCCCAGAAGTCGCTCTATCTCACGGTAACTAACCCCTTCTATGTAAAGCTGAAGCGCCTTTATTACATAGTAAGAGCTAATCCCTTTACCTAGCTTATCGACGGTAAAGTTGTACTCGCATTTTTTACAACGAAAACGCTGACGTTCTTTAATGATTCCGTTTTTGACAGTTTCGAGGCTGTCGCATTTCGGGCATTTGAGGGTTGCTGCCATAAGGAAGGAATAGTTAAATGATGATTAAGAGGAAGTGTCCTATAGTAATTTACCAAAGCTAATAGGACTATTCATATAAAAAAATGTTTTTCATCACGTTTAGTATTGTTTTGCTAAATAACTATAGTTTTTAAATTTCCGTTTTTTAACATTACCCTGATTTTCAAGGCTTTAACAAACAAGATATTGCGTAAACAAATATTTTAGCGAAATTTCGCTTGTTTTACATTTTTCGCTAATATACCTTTGAAACATCAACTACACTTCATCAACACTTGAACAAAATGAGTACTCAAACTGACACCCTTCTGGAAGGCATTGACATCACAGGGACGATGCTCAGCCAATACGACCAAATCTTAACCCCTGAAGCTCTGCAATTTATCATCTACTTGCACCGACGCTTCAACCAACGCCGTTTGGAGCTCCTTCAGCTTCGTGACCTTCGTGCTATTGCTATTAAAAAAGGCGAAATGCCCCAGTTTCTTCCCGAAACCGCCCGTATCCGCGAAAGTGCTTGGACAGTCAACACCATCCCAGATGACTTACAAAATCGCCGTACCGAAATTACAGGCCCCGTTGACCGACGCATGGTCATCAATGCACTTAACTCTGGTGCTAATGTATTTATGGCCGACTTCGAAGATGCCTCTTCTCCTACATGGAGCAATATGATAGAAGGGCAAATCAATCTCTACGCCGCCATTCGACGCACTATCGGCTTCACCGCTGACAATGGTAAAACGTATCACCTCAACGACTCAGTAGCGACTCTGGTTGTGCGTCCGCGCGGCTGGCACCTCACCGAAAAACACTTACTCATTGATGGCCAACCTGTATCAGCATCGTTGTTCGACTTTGGTTTATATTTTTTCCATAATACTCACCAACTACTCCAAAACGGTAGTGGTCCGTATTATTACCTACCCAAATTAGAGAGTCATCTGGAAGCTCGTCTTTGGAATGAGGTATTCATTGCTGCCCAAGAATGGCTTCGCCTTCCCTTAGGTACGATCAAGGCCACGGTATTGATTGAAACGATATTGGCGGCGTTTGAAATGGACGAAATCATCTATGAACTTCGCCACCACTTGGCGGGATTAAATGCGGGCCGTTGGGATTATATCTTTAGTATCATCAAAAAATTCAAAGACTATCCCGAGTTTATCTTGCCCGACCGAACCCAAGTAACGATGCGTATGCCGTTTATGCGAGCTTATTGCCGACTTTTAGTTCAGACGTGCCACAAGAGAGGAGCACATGCCATCGGAGGAATGTCGGCTTTTATCCCCAGTCGTCGCGACGCCGAGGTCAACCGCGTTGCTTTCGAACGAGTAGAAGCCGACAAAGAACTTGAAGTAGAAACAGGATTTGACGGCACATGGGTGGCCCATCCTGACTTAGTGCCCGTAGCAAAAGCGCCTTTTGACCGACTTCTTAGAGCAAATCCCCATCAGAAACAAGTGATGCGCACCAACGACGTCATTGAAGCCGAAGAACTTATCGATGTTTACATCAAGGAAGGGGCAATCAGTGAAAATGGATTGAGAACCAACATCAATATCGGCATTTTGTACATTGCCTCGTGGCTACGCGGCACAGGTGCCGCAGCAATTCACAACCTAATGGAAGACGCTGCCACCGCCGAAATCTCCCGAGCTCAAGTATGGCAATGGCTTCATCATGAGGTAAAAACCTTTGACGGACGTTCTATCACCCTCAGTTGGTACAAAAATATATTGGCCGACGAAGTCAATAAAATCAAAGAAGAAGTAGGTAAAGAAGCATTCATCCAGCAAAAATATGAACAAGCTACTGAGTTATTTGACCGTCTTGTAACTGAGTCTACGTTTGAAACCTTTCTGACACTCCCTGCTTATCAACTCTTAGACGCCTAGCAACTTTCCTCTTTTTATAAATACACTTCATCACAAACATCAACCAAAATGAAAATTAACACACAAGACCGTATTCAGGCTCTCATCACTGACTGGACGACCAACCCTCGTTGGAAAGGTATCCAACGCCCTTACACTGCCGAAGAAGTAGTACGTTTGGCTGGTTCGTATCAAATCGAGTATTCGGTGGCTCGACTCGGAGCCGAAAAGCTTTGGAATATGCTTCAAAACGACGAATGGGTGGCGGGTTTAGGCGCACTTACGGGCAACCAAGCCGTACAAGAAGTAGCTGCGGGAATGAAAGCTATTTATCTTTCGGGTTGGCAAGTGGCGGCCGATGCCAATTTAGCAGGCCAAATGTACCCCGACCAAAGCCTCTACCCTGCCGATAGCGTTCCTGCGGTGGTGAAACGCATTAACAACGCCCTATTGAGGGCCGACCAAATCCAGTCTGTCAGCAACGATGGTACCACCGATTGGCTAGTACCAATTGTAGCCGACGCCGAAGCTGGTTTTGGTGGAAATCTTAATGCGTTTGAATTGATGAAACAAATGATTGAAGCGGGAGCATCGGGGGTTCATTTTGAAGACCAGCTTTCTTCTGCCAAAAAATGTGGCCACTTGGGAGGCAAAGTCCTTGTTCCAACGCAAGAAGCCATCAATAAACTGGTTGCGGCTCGCCTTGCAGCCGATGTGATGGGAGTTTCTACCCTTGTGGTCGCTCGTACGGATGCGGAGGCAGCTAACCTCATCACCTCCGACATCGATGAGCGCGACGAAAAGTTTATTCGCCGTGACTTAGGACGTACCCCCGAAGGGTTTTACTACGTTCGGAATGGCCTCCAACAAGGTATTGACCGTGGCTTAAGCTACGCTCCTTATGCTGACCTTATTTGGATGGAAACAGGTAATCCTGATTTAGGCTTAGCGCGTGAGTTTGCCCAAGGTATTCACAATCAATTTCCTGATAAATTGTTGGCGTACAATTGTTCACCCTCTTTCAACTGGGCCAAGTTTATGGATGAAAAACAAATGCTCAACTTTCGCGAAAAGATTGCTGAGATGGGTTACAAATTCCAATTCATTACGTTGGCAGGCTTCCACGCACTTAATACGGCTATGTTCGAGCTATCGTCGGCTTACGTAGAACGCGGTATGGCAGGCTTCTCAGAGTTACAACAACGCGAATTTGCGCTCCAGTCAAAAGGGTTCAAGGCCGTAAAACACCAAGCCTTCGTGGGGACGGGCTACTTCGACGCCGTTCAAAACACCGTGACTGCGGGCAACTCTGCCACCGTTGCGATGAAAGGCTCTACCGAAGAAGAACAGTTTCATTAAACTTCAAAAGTCTGAGACTACAATAGTCACTAGGCTTTCCAAGTTTAGGGAAGCCCAATTATCAAATTTGTGTGTACAATTCAGGGATTTAGTTTAGGGTAAATGGTTTGAAAGCAGGCAATGATTCAATTGTCTGCTTTTTTGTTTTACTCCCTTTCTTACGATTTAGCCCCAGTTTTACACGACTTACGTACAAAAATGGTAGGCTAACGGAGTATTTTTTTCGGAGGATTAATCAGTCACCCAATTTTGCAGCGTCAAAAATTTAAACACATACAAGCCATGAAAACTAACAAAACAGTACACTCAATGTTCCAAAAAATCACGCACACCACCATTGTAATCGCCGTTTTAGGCATTTCTTTATTCGTTACAAGCTGCCAAGATCCCAACACCGAAGTGGCCCCCACGGCTACCAAAACAGCCACCAATGCCCGTCTTGTTACCGATGCCATCGCAATTGCCACCAACGATACCGTTTACAACATTACCTTCCAAAATGCCAAAGGGCTTACACTTTCTGCCAAGTTATACGTTCCTGCACTCCAACCTGGAGAGCAAATCCCTGCCATGGTTGTTTTACACGGTTGCGGTGGCATGTGGTCAAATGACAACGTGGTCGCCAACAAAATGAAAACCAATTTTAACGAATGGGCCACTGATTTTACCAATAAAAAAATTGCATCATTGTTTATCGACAGCTATACCAGTCGCTTGGAAAATGGCCAACCTATTGTAGAGTTTTGCGGGCGCACTCCCCTCAACGATAGCCTTTGCTCTCCCGCTTACGAACGTACCTACGATGCCTACGCTGGCTTGGCTTACTTACGTACGTTGCCCTATATCCAAGGAAGTCGCATTGGCCTGATGGGCTTCTCTCACGGAGGTTCTACGACCATGGCTGCTCTTGTCAATACGACGTTAGTCACCAAAAGTCAATGGACAGTATGGTACCAAAATAAGACTTACAACGTACCTGCACCCGTAGCTCGCCCTGCGCAAGGTGGTTTCAAAACCGCAGTCGCTTATTACCCTGGTGGTGGATTTTTTAGCTATTTTGGAAGTGTTTCGGATGCGACTAAAGGCAAATACGTCAACTACGCTCCTCTACTTATCTTAATTGGGAAGAATGACGACCTACTACCTGCTACGCAAGTTCAGTATGATCGTGCCAAATTAAACGGCGCAGGTACAAGCATCGAGCTAGTTACATACGACAATGCCAATCACTCATTCGATGAAAAAACAACAGGAGATGATGCCGTTGCCAAAGCTGCTGCCCGCACCAAAGTAACGAGCTGGTTAACTTCGACATTGTAGTCTTCATACCCATAACAGCATAAAAAAAGCGGGCCCTAGAGCCCGCTTTCTATGTTTATTAATCGACGAAAAATCCGTTTTGTGCTTTATTACAAACCACTAAAATCAAACGTTTCGAGGTATTTTGTCGTAAACATTCCCGACTGGAAGCCCGCATCGTCCATCAAACGAATGTGGAAAGGAATGGTCGTTTTGATACCCTCAATCACAAACTCTTGCAAGGCACGCTTCATCCGCGTCGTCACTTCCTCGCGAGACTGGCCACTTACGATAACTTTCGCAATCATCGAGTCGTAGTTTGGCGGAATGGTATAGCCTGCGTACACGTGGCTATCGATACGAACTCCGTGTCCACCAGGGAAATGCAACTGAGTGATTTTTCCTGGGCTTGGACGGAATCCGTTAGCAGGATCTTCGGCGTTGATACGACACTCCATCGCATATAGTTTCGGAGTGTAGTTTTGTCCCGAAATACGTTCGCCTGCTGCTACTTTGATTTGCTCCTTAATAAGGTCAAAGTCCGTTACTTCTTCCGTAATTGGATGCTCTACCTGAATACGGGTGTTCATTTCCATAAAATAAAACTCGCCGTATTTGTCTACCAAGAACTCGATAGTTCCTGCTCCTTCGTACGCAATCGCCGAGGCACCACGAATAGCGGCTTGCCCCATGCGCTCACGAAGTTCTGGCGACACAATCGGAGAAGGCGTTTCTTCTACCAGCTTTTGGTGACGACGCTGAATCGAACAATCTCGCTCCGAAAGGTGGCAGACCGTACCGTATTGGTCACCTACTACCTGAATCTCAATGTGGCGAGGTTCTTCCACAAACTTCTCCAAGTACAAACCGTCGTTTCCGAAAGCTGCTCCCGATTCCATTTTAGCATCATCCCATGCTTTTTGGAACTCACTTTCTTCTTTGATGATACGCATTCCACGACCACCACCCCCTGCTGTTGCTTTAACAATCACTGGGTAGCCAATTTCTTTGGCGAGCATTTTACCTTCTTCAACCGACTCCAACAAGCCTTCCGAACCTGGGATAACAGGTACGCCCGCGGTTTTCATCGTAGCTTTGGCCGTCGCTTTATCTCCCATGAAGTTGATTTGCTCAGCGGTAGCTCCAATAAATTTGATGCCATATTCAGCACAAATCCGCGAAAACTCTGCGTTTTCGGACAAGAAGCCGTAGCCTGGGTGAATGGCATCGGCATTGGTAATTTCTGCGGCCGAAATGATATTTGGGATGCTCAAATACGATTGACGACTCGGAGGAGGGCCAATACACACAGCTTCATCAGCAAAACGTACATGAAGGCTATCACGATCAGCCGTTGAATATACAGCGACTGTCTTTATACCCATTTCGCGGCAAGTACGGATAATGCGCAGTGCAATCTCCCCGCGATTGGCGATTAGTATTTTCTTGAACATGAGTTTTGAAAATTTGAAAATTTGAGAATTCTCTAGTTTGAAAATGCTTTTTTTTAGTTAGCCATTTCCAAATGGATTAATTTTCAAATTGTTAAGCAGGTTCTACTAAGAATAATGGCTGATCGTACTCTACAGGAGTCGCATTTTCAACCAATACTTTCACGATACGGCCTGACACTTCAGATTCGATTTCGTTGAAAAGTTTCATTGCTTCCACAATACAAACTACTTTTCCTGTTGCCACTTCGTCGCCTACTTCTACAAACGAAGGCTTATCTGGGCCTCCTGAGCGGTAGAACGTACCAATCATTGGCGACTTAATAGTCAAGTACTTTGAGTCATCGGCTTTGGCCGCAGGAGCAGGCGCTGCTACAGGAGCTGGAGCGGCCGCAGGGGCTGATGTAGCTGCTACGGGTGCTGCTACTACGGGAGCAGGAGCGGCCGCAGCTACCACTGTAGTGACAACATTACGCTTTACGCTTACTTTAAACTCACCTGTTTCGATATTCACTTCATCCAAACTTGAGTGAGCAATGAAATCGAGTAATTTTTGAATGTCTTTAATTTCCATTGTTGTTTGAAGTTAGGTTGTTAGGGACTAGTGTCTTACTTAACGCGTTCTGAGTACTCTCTGGTAGCCGTTTTGATACGGATTTTGTCGCCTTGTTCGATAAACATTGGCACCATGATACGCGCTCCCGTTTCTACTTCTACTGCCTTACGAGGGTTGTTTGCTGTATCTCCTTTAATACCAGGCTCAGCATATACCACTTCCAAATCTACCGTAGCTGGAAGTTCGCACGTGAGAGGTGCTTCATTTTCAGTATTCAATAAAATTTCTACGACTTGACCTTCCTTCATCAAATCAGCTCCGTCGACCAATTTTTCGTCAATTGAAATTTGCTCAAAAGACTCATTATCCATGAAGTTGTACCCTGCTTCATCCTTGTAAAGAAATTGAAACTCGCGACGTTCTACGCGAACAGGATAGATTGCAACGCCAGAGTTAAAGGTATTATCCAACACTTTACCGCTTGTAAGGCTTTTCAATTTGGTACGTACAAAAGCCGCTCCTTTGCCTGGTTTAACGTGTTGAAATTCTACGATTTGAAACAAATCGTGGTTAAAATTAATTACTAATCCATTACGGATGTCTGCAGTTGTTGCCATTTTAGTATGAATCGTTAATTCATTAAGTGATAGGCCAAGATAGTATACTAGCCTATGATCAAAATTTGATTTTTGAGAATTGAGAAGTTTCCTATTAGTACGCCCATTTTACGTACGCCGAGCCCCACGTAAAGCCTCCTCCAAATGCCGCAAAAATGAGATTATCTCCTTTTTTCAACTGTGATTCATAATCCCATAAACAGAGGGGAATTGTCGCGGCAGTTGTGTTGCCATACTTATGAATATTAAGCATCACCTTATCCATGCCTACTTTCATGCGGTTAGCAGTAGCGGCAATGATACGTTTGTTGGCTTGGTGAGGCACCAACCAAGCAACGTCATCACCCGTCAAGTGATTACGTTCCATGATTTCTGCGGCTACATCGGCCATATTTGTCACGGCAAACTTGAAGACCGACTGGCCATCTTGGTAAGCATAGTGCCAGCGTTTGTCAATGGTTTCGTGCGTGGGTGGGAAGCGGCTACCTCCTGCTTTCTGATGTAAGAAAGGTTGCCCCGCTCCATCTGATTTAATGATCGTATCTAAAATCCCGACATTTTCTGTTGTAGGTTCGAGCAACACGGCGCCTGCACCATCGCCAAATAACACGCAGGTTGTACGGTCAGTGTAGTCAACTATTGCCGACATTTTATCAGCTCCTACCACAATTACCTTTTTGTATTTTCCTGTTTCAATAAACTGCGAGCCGACTGTAAGGGCATAAATAAAACCCGAACAAGCTGCCTGAATATCAAAACTTCCAATGGATTTGATGCCCACCATATCACAAATGAGGTTGGCAGTACTTGGAAATACAAAATCGGGAGTAGTTGTAGCACAAATCAGCAAATCAATATCACCTGCTGCCGTGCTTGTTTTGGCCAAAAGCCCTTTTACTGCTTCGGCGGCCATGTGAGATGTACCCAGCCCTTCGCCTTTGAGGATATGCCGTTCTTTAATACCTGTACGTGCCGTAATCCACTCGTCGTTGGTGTCTACCATTTTCTCCAACTCAGCGTTGGTTAGTACATAATCGGGTAAGTATCCGTGTATCCCCGTAATAGCCGCGCGAATTTGACTCATTTTTTACTTTAGATATAAATGATTAAATCTCACCTCTTGTTTGTTTCAGAGGGGTCACAATAAAGGTAGTTTCAACTCAATGCTTTAGCAATATGGACATAGGCCTGAGCTTCTACTTGTTTATGAGCCCAGCTAATCATGTTTTTGATAGCCTTCGGCGTCGAAATACCGTGGGCAATCATCACGTTTCCATTCACCCCTACGATACTACTTCCGCCTACTGCTTCATAGTTCATCTTGTCGATGTACTCATCTTTTATACCACGTTCACTCGCTACTGTATAAAAAGACTCGGCAAGTTTAAATAGGGCATTTCCAGTAAAACCATCGGTGATGATCACGTCCGCTTTATCGTCGAAAAAGTCGCCACCTTCCATGTTTCCAACAAAATTGATACGGCTATTTTCTTTCAAAAGCTGATGAGCCGCTTGTGCCACAAGTGAGCCTTTTTGTTCTTCTTCGCCAATATTCATCAACGCTACACGAGGTTTGTCTATTCCAAATGTGTACTGCGCGTAGATTGAACCAATCACTCCAAATTGTTCAAGAACTTCTGGTTTGCAATCGGCATTGGCACCAATATCAAGCATGGCAGCGTATCCACCTTTTTTCTGGGGAACAATTCCCACGATTGCTGGACGAATAATGCCTTCAATGGCCTTGATACTAAATAGCGCACCTACGTGCATGGCGCCCGTATTTCCTGCTCCGCAAAAAATATCTATTTGTTTTTCTTTGAGTAGCTTAAAGCCAACTGAAATACTCGAATGAGGTTTTTGGGATAAGGCTTTAGTGGGGTGTTCACCCATCTCTACCACGTCTTCGGCATGTACAACTTCAATCTGCGAGCCTTGATAGCCATACTTGTTTAAAAGCTCATTGATAATGTCTTGTTTGCCGATTAGTACAAGCTGTGCATCGGCTGCTAAATTGGCAGTCGCTAACACAGCTCCTTCGACAATTGCCTCGGGGGCGAAGTCCCCTCCCATTGCATCTATTCCTATTTTCATTTTTCTATTGTAGGTATTGGGTAGTAAGAGGCTGTAAAAATAGTAGATAAGCAATACTAAAAAAGCATTTCATCGCAACTTTCTATACAAGTTGTGATGAAATGCTTTCATATACAATGCTTTATAAACTAGGCTTTCGCGTAGCCTTCTACTACTACTTTGCCTTTGTAAACCAAATTACCCTCAAAAACGTGGGCGCGGTGCATTACGTGTACTTCGCCAGTTGTTGGGTCAGTAGAAAGAGCCTTGCCCGTCAATGCGTCGTGCGTACGGCGCTTGTCACGGCGTGTGCTTGAGTGTCTTCGTTTGGGATGTGCCATTACCTTATGTCGTTAATTAATTGTTCGTTTTCTATTTATTTTTACTTAAAAAGCACTGTTATTCTCCTTTGAGCTTCTTTAAAGCCGCCCAACGCGGGTCTTCCTCTTCGGGCTCATCAGGAGTTTCTTCTTCAGGAGTTTGATACACCAAAATTCCCTCGATTTCGTCCTCATCTTCCAACACATCATCTTCTTCCGTACGGAATCGTGGATGGAGTTTTTTCATTGGCAACGCCAATGCGATGAATTCAAAAATATGGCTGGCGATGTTTATTCGAACAGTATCTTGACGAATCAGTTCAATTTCGTCCGAAAGCTGCTCATTGTGGTCGCCAAACTTCAAAATAAGCCGCTCCTGGAGGTCAATTGGTTCTTCAAACACCTCAAGACTACGGTCGCATACCAATTCCACACTGCCGACAATGTGAAACGTAAGCATCAACATCGTCGCCGATTTATCCAGTATCAAATGGGTTTTAAAATACCCATTTTCAATGAGTTCTTGCTCCAGCTCTTCAAAAAACTCGCTTTTTGACTCAAAATCGTAAACATACTGTTTTTCTTTTAAGCCGTAAATGTCTATGTCGTACTGTGTTAGCGCTTTCACTTCTCTGTCAAAATGGGCTGCAAAGTTAGAACTAATTATTAATAATCACAAATCAAAAAAAGTTTATACCGCTTTTTAATGACAATTAACCACATGTTTGGTGTTGTTCGATTACACAACAGGTATTTTCAACCATTTATCCATTAAAATGCCCCGTCTATCCCAATCGCGCAACTTTTTGGGGACGTTGCTGCATCTTGCTATCGAAACAAGGTCTTAAACTAAACAAAATTAATAGCCATGAAAAAGTTCATCTTCGCCATCGCCATCGCCGCTTCTTTCAGCTCTTTCGCCCAAGATTCTGATAACTATAGCGAAAAGAAATCTCAGTCGAAAGTGTATTATACCAAAGGAGGAAATGCCAGTTTATTATCGTTTGCCCAAGTAACCCGCAACGGAGAAGAGATATCAACGATTCCCCGTTTTACAATGTTCCTCAACATCGGAACCAACGCTAACGTCGATTTAGGGAATAATTTGGGTCTTTTTGCAGGATTGAACTTAACTAACATCGGAATGATTACCGAAGAGAAAATTGTAGGAACCGTCAAAACAGATGTCTTCAAGTACAAACAACGTGTGTATGCCTTGGGCGTGCCTGTAGGTATCAAAATCGGCGACCTTCGTAAGTTTTATGTATATGGTGGCGCCGAAGCCGCTTATGCCATTAATTTCAAACAAAAAACATTCATCAACGGCGAAAAAGTGGACAAATTCAATGAGTGGTTTAGCAACCGTTCCAATCCATTTATGCCTGCTGTTTTTGCTGGGTTCCAAACCAAAAGTGGCTTTGGATTGAAAGTACAATACTACCTCAACAACTTCTTAAACCCTAATTTTTCGGAAGGCGGCGCTAAACCTTACGCCAATACGGAGTCTAAGCTTTTCTTCGTAACGTTGGGGTATAACTTTAGCAAAAAATAATAGTTGCGTCAGAGACGCGAAGCCATTGTTGTCCCAAATTACAGTTTGGGACAAGCGGTAGAAGCCATTTTTACCCCAAAGCTCAGTTTGGGACAGGCGAAACAAAAGAAAAAGGGGCTTAAAACTCTGCTTTGAGTTTTAAGCCCCTTCTCTTTTTTACTCATTCATAATTCCCAATTCCCTCATTCGTAATTCCGTCTACGCTTGCTGTTCTTTGACCAAGAAACACGAGCCCGCGGCCAATAACATACAAGCCCCTGCCAAAATGAGGGCATTGCGTGGGTCGTCGCCAAGAAGACTTTTATAGAAAATAGGAACAGTCAACATGCCAATAAACTGAGGCACACAAATGAACCCGTTGAAAATCCCCATGTATACACCCATTTTGTCTTTAGGCACAGCGGCGGCCAACATCAAATAAGGCATCGACATAATAGACCCCCACATGAGTCCAATAATGGTCATTCCTGCTAAATACACCATTTTATCGTTGGAGAGCAATGTCATAAAAAAGCCCATAGCTCCAATAACTAGGAAGAGTGCGTGTGTTCCGCGTGAGCTTCCTACAATTTTTACGATTCGGGGAATAAAAAATGAAACAACCGCACAAGACACGCTGAACATAGCAAAACACAGCCCTCCCCATTTAGTGCCTTCTTCAAAACCTCCAGGGTTAGAAACGGCGTCGGGCGCATTAAAGGCGTATTTGGCTACTGCCAGAGAAAGGTATTGCCACATCAAAGGCAACCCGTACCATGTAAAAAACTTTACCCACCAAAGCTGACGCATCACCGTAGGCATGGATGACAACGGCGCTAAAATTTCTTTAAAAACAGGGAGCATCAAAATCAAATATCCACCAATCAAAATCCCTAACCCCCATTGCAGTCCTGTAGCAAGTCCTCCTGAGAAATAAGCAAAACCAAACCCTAAAATAGCGGCACCAACAGCAAGCGATAAATGCCAAAAGGAAATAGATTTTTTCTCTTCTTCCGTAAAAACGTGTTCTTTTTTATAATCATCATTTTCGGGCGGATATTCTTTGGTCGTTCGCATAGTCCAAAATACCGCAAGTAAAATCGAGGCCGCTCCAATGTAAAAGGGATAACGAACCGAATTAGGAATGCCGTTGGTTAATTGTTCATCACTGAGTACCATCGAAACGCCCAACAGCGGCAAAATGTAAGGCATCAGATTGGCGAGGGTTTGACCAAATCCTACAAAAAACGACTGAACCGCAAAACCTACGGGACGTTGTTTTTCATTGAGCATATCACCCACAAAAGCGCGGAAAGGCTCCATTGCCGAGTTGAGGCCCGCATCGAGCATCCACATCAACCCTGCGGCCATCCAAACCGCAGATGAATTTGGCATCAGAATCATCGCCAAGCTCCCGACAAGTGCGCCCACTAAAATAAATGGACGACGGCGGCCCCACTTAGGCGACCAACTACGGTCAGATACCGCTCCAATAATTGGCTGAAGTAAAAGCCCCGTCAGTGGGCCAGCAAGCCAAAGGCCAGGAATAGAGGCTTCGTCGGCACCAAGGTAACGAAAAATAGGGCTCATGTTGGCTTGCTGTAATCCAAAGCCGTACTGAATCCCTAAAAATCCGAAACTCATGTTCCAAATTTGCCAAAAACTTAAATTGGGTTTTTCTTTCATCACTAGGTTAAGTTTAAAATCGAGTATTTCTGCAAGTATAGACAATTCGTCACGAATTGCAAACCTTCTGGTTTATATTTAAGTTATAAAAATTAGGATGAAAACAATACACTATCTCCACCATTATCTCATGCAAAACCTCATTGTAAGCCTCCTTTTTAACTTCTTTTCAATTCAATCAGCCGCGAACGAAATGCTTCCCAGTACTACTTCGGACTTTGGGCTGGTTGCTCATAACCAGCCACACGCCGTAAACGACTTTACAGTATCGATGGAGGTCTCCAACATCACCCAAGCGAAAGGAAGTCTTCGGGTAGGGATTTTTAAAGAAGGGAATCCTTTTACGGGGCCTAAAGCAAAGCCTGATTTCTTCAAAGTGCTGCCGATTACTGTCGCCACTACGCAGCAAGTAGTCGTTAATTTACCCGCAGGGAAGTACGTTATTGCGGTGTATCACGACCTCAATGACAATGGTAAGCTCGACAAAAATCTAGTAGGTTATCCTAAAGAGCCTTTTGGCTTTAGCAAGAATTTCAAGCCCATTCTCTCTGCACCAAATTTTGAGGACTGTGCCATTGAAGTCAAGGAAAACAGCCCTCAAAACCGCCAAAGAATCAAGCTCATTAATTAATTATTTGAAAGGTACAGCCACTTTGGTGGTGTCCCACGCAAGCACTAATGCTGGCTGTGCTTCGTCGAAAGAAATTTCAAATTGCTCCACAGAAGTAACTGACGTTTCAACGGGTACATCTACTTGAAGCACGTCTGCGCTCGCATCACGGCTAGCTTCACCCCCAAAACTTACGCCCCAACCGTACATTTTGTTGTTAAAGATAACGGTCCATTTATCTTTCTGGGGAATCGTCCAAAGTGTGTATTTGCCTGCGGGAAGCATTTTGCCCCCAATCGTTAATTCTTTGTTGGTAGTAACAGTCGTAGCCTCATTGGCTCCCGTCCGCCATACTTTGCCGTAAGGCACTAAGCCTCCGAAAATCTCGCGGCCTTTTTTGGAAGGACGGCAATAAAACACCGATACCTCGGTGCCATCTTTTTTGTAATCGACGGTAGCCTCGGGACTGGCTTTTTTGGTATTGGCTTGAAGAAACTTAAACGCAATAAACAAGATAACTGCTAGGGCACCTACTACAATGCCAATCCATTTCAGGGCTTTTTTCATGAAAATAAGGGAGTTAAGGTAATAGTTTGAAATTGCGAGACAATTAATCACGAATTTGCTAATTATCAAACTTTTACCTCATCTTTCCCTCAATTAAAAAATACTTCATCCACAAATACCCACGCTGGTTGCCCCTTACCACCGTGCCATTCGGGTAATTTAGCCACGGGGCGGGCAATCACCTTTATAAAAGTATAATTTCCCTCTTTTAGCCTCGTTTCGATGGCTTCTACGCGCGCCGCCTCATCTTTGGCTGGCTGAACGGGCACCAACTTTTGCATCAATTCCAATTTAGTTCGGTCATTTCCTGCCCATACTTCAATCGAGGCTGGGGGAAAAATATAGCCGCCCAAATTACGCCCAATGCTCAACATCACCGTTTTGATGGGTGTGGGCTTTTCGAAGGCAAAAAGCGCTTCAAAAGGCTTTTCTCGGTAGCCTAGCCATGCCTTGTTTTTAAAATCACTGGCTTCTCCCTTTTTAAAATTAATCAAGGTTGCCCCACCTTCACCCATGTATTGAGGATTAGGTTCATTGAGGAGTTCGGCTGTTTTAGGACGATACCCCGCCTTGAAAAAGGTGTAAGAAACCACATCGCTGGCGTACCACTTATCTTTAACTGCCCGTGCTTTGACTACCGTATAGCCATTGAGCGTAAATGGTTTTTGGTACGCAGGAGCCGTCAACGAATCAGGAACATTGCCGTCGGTCGTGTAACGAATAGTAACGCCTTTGAGCGGATGTTTAAACGAAACGGGAGTAGCATTGGTTAAAACCAAATTTTCGTTGACCAAAACAGGAGGGTTGAGCTTCAATTTTTCGGCATCGGTAGGCACATAGCCCATTTCAAAGCGAATAGCAGGGTATTGCTTTTGAAGTTCTTTAACTTCGGCCTCCAAAATAGGTGTATTCCAGATAAATACTTCTTTAAGGGCTGGAAGTTTTGCCAATGCCGCCATGCCTGCTTTTGTCTGTTTCGTTCCTGAAAGAGATAATGATTTCAATTTGGTCAACGATTGCAAGTTCGACAAAGACGCGTCGGTAATGTCGGTATTGTTTAACACCAATTTTTCAAGTTGTTCAAACTGCCCGATGGTTTTCAGGTCTTCGTTTTTGACGGGCATATTTGACAAATTCAATGCCACCAACTGATCTTTGATTTCGGACAACTCTCCCAACTGTTCTTGCTTGTAAGCTTGACGCACAAAAAAATCGGTATGCAATGCGGGTGAGCCATTCGCAATCGGAAAAATAACGCGAAAAGGAGTGTTTAGCTTTTCAATCGTTTCTTCACTAGCAGGTTCAAAATTGTAGGTGGCTACCTGCGTCTCAGCGCCCTTTTCTTTGTTCAAAAAAGCCCTAATGGGGTCATTTGCGGCCAACTGCCCCACCTTCTGTTTGGTATTAGCACCTGCGTTAATCCAAGCCGTTAGTACCCCAATTTCATCGGCTTCCAACTGCGCTTTGCCTTTGGGTGGCATGTGTTTTTTATCTTCCAATGGCAGATTTGCACGTTGAATAAGGTGGCTTTTTAGCGCATCACCTGCGACCCAAATAGGCCCATTTTTCCCTCCTTTAAGCAAGCCCGCAAGGGTTGTCATCAGCAACTCTCCTTTGGTTTTTTGTTCGTTGTGGCATTGGTAGCATTTGGTTTTCAAAATGGGTTGAATCGCCGCTTCAAAGACAGGGGTGTCGTCTGTAAAGGTCAATTGCGATGCTGCATCGGTATTGGGAAACAGGTAGCCTTCGCCGTGGGTCAAACTTGCACCAAAATGCCCCGTCACGAACATAGCAACGGCACTAATCCCCAAAAGTGGCGTAAAAAGGCGCTGCTCTTGGGTCGTCTGGTACAAAGCCCAAAGACCATAGCACAAGAAACTCAACCCGATGCCCGTGTATTTGTGCCAGCTGAGTACATCGGCGGTGTAGCCTTCTTCTCGCGACAAAAAGAAACCCATCAACGCAGCTACTACGGCCGACAAAGCGGTTATGCCCAAAACAAATTTCATGAGTTTTGTAAAGCTTTCACCCGCAAACTCCCGCTTAAAAAGCCAAAGTAGTCCCACAATAACCAGCAAGCCAATGGGCAAATGCAACAGCATCGGGTGCATTCGTCCGACGGGCTGAAGCCAAGCTGGCAGCATGACTTTTTCCTGAAAAATCAACAAAAACAACAATAATACATGAAGGCCAACCAGTAAATAAGATAGAAGGGTTTGAAAACGAAACATTTTTTAAGTGTCGAGGTTAGAGGGCAGAATGTCGAATTTTAAAGCAGTCGCTCGGCTCTGCCGAGTGACGACTATTGGCAGGCTTCCAGCCTGCATCATAAATTACTTACTTTCAAAGGCGATTCAGCGCAGGCACTGCTAAATAAGTAATACCAAGGCTCTGTCACAATACCCGCCTTCACGGGGTTTTGATGAATATAATCTACTTTTTGTTGAATTACTTTATTAGAATATAACTCAATCGGGTGATTTGTTTTTTGCCAAAACATATACTCCGCATTTTGAGCGTAACGATTTGCAAAAAAATGGAACATGTACATCAGCCATTCTTTACGGCTTTCTTGTTCATTTTCTTGAATCAACCCTAGTAATCGTTTGGCTGTATAGCTTTTAAAATCGCGTAATAATTCGCTCAAAACTCCCTCATTTCGGCGGCAAATCAAATGGAGGTGACTTGGCATAATTACGTATTCAAAAACTTCCAACCCTTTTTTTTGCTGGCAATAAGCAAGGTTTTTGACTATTTCGTCGCAATATTCTCGTCGTGTAAATACATCTATCCATCCTACAACCGTCAAAGTCACAAAATAGGTGGCGTCGGGTATATTTGCTTTACGAAGCTCAGACATGGTTTTTGTTACATTTTACGGCCAGAGGCCTTATAGTAGTCGTCACTCGCAGGATGCGAGCGACTGCAATCGTTCGACGCAGTCGCTCGGCTCTGCCGAGTGACGACTATTGGCAAGCTTCCAGCCTGTTACGCAATTAGCCCAGGCAATACTTTTCCAGCCAAGTCAGTCAAGCGATAACGGCGGCCAAGGTGCTTGTAGGTAAGTTTTTCGTGGTTGATACCCATCAAGTGCATCACCGTAGCGTGAAAATCGTTGATATGAACAGGGTCACGCACGATGTTGTACCCAAAATCATCGGTTTGGCCATAGACTGTCCCAGGTTTTACGCCTCCACCTGCCATAAATGTACAATACGCCCGTGGATGGTGGTCGCGGCCGTAGTTATCTTTGGTGGATGTTCCTTGTCCGTAGTTGGTACGCCCAAATTCCCCTCCCCAAATCACCAATGTTTCGTCGAGCAGGCCACGTTGTTTCAAATCGGTAATCAAAGCCGCTGAAGCACGGTCAGTATCTTTGGCTTGCAATGGCATCTCTCCCACCATGTTTCCGTGCTGATCCCAGCCTTGGTGATACAACTGCACAAAGCGCACCCCTGCTTCCGAAAGTTTACGTGCCAACAAGCAGTTCGCCGCAAACGTCCCTGGTACCAAACACTCGGGGCCGTACATTTTTACAATGTGGTCGGGTTCTTTGCTCAAATCTGTCAACTCAGGAACTGCCGTTTGCATCCGATACGCCATTTCGTATTGCTGAACTTTCGCTTTGATTTCGGGGTCGCCAAAATCGTCGAACGCCATGTTATTCAGTTCTGCCAGATTATCAAGCATTTTGCGGTGCGACGCTCGGTCAGAATTTGCGGGGTTGTTGAGGTACAAAATAGGATCTTCGCCGCTACTAAATACCACTCCTTGGTGTGTCGAATCCAAAAATCCGTTGGACCAAAGTTTTGAATACACCCCTTGTCCGTTTCCTTTCCCGCGCGACAACAACACCGAAAATGCGGGTAAGTTTTTATTTTCACTACCCAAACCATAACTCACCCACGAGCCCATGCTCGGCCGATTGCCCTGCTGTGCCCCCGTCTGCATAAAGGTCAATGCGGGGTCGTGGTTGATGGCCTCGGTATTCATGGTTTTAATCATGCAAAGGTCATCGGCGATGTTAGCGATATTAGGAAACAATTCACTCATCCACATGCCCGATTGCCCATGTTGCGCAAACTTAAAATAGGAACCCACCAACGGAAACTTGGCTTGATTGGCCGTCATTCCCGTTAGACGCTGCCCCATGCGTATCGAAGCGGGAAGCTCTTCGCCCGCCATCTTGTTGAGCAAGGGCTTATATTCAAAGCTTTCGTATTGTGAAGGAGCCCCGTTTTGGAACAAATAAATGACTCGTTTTGCCTTGGGTGCAAACTGAGCAATCCCCAAAGGCAGTTCTTCTACGTCATCACCTGCCCCCTTAAACAAATCAGGAACAAGCAAAGACCCCAGCGCGACGCTTCCAATCCCCGCCGCCATTTTTCCCATAAAATGTCGACGGTTGACATTCAAACGGTTTTCCAAAAATTCGTTCTTATTCATAGCTCTGTGGCACGGATTTTAACCCGTTTTTCAGGTTTATTGGTCAAATAAATGGTTGTAGATGACAGCCGACTTACTTCATTATCGACTCTTCTAAGTTATACATCATCAATACCGACTGCATAAGCGCCGCTGCTGTGGTACGGGCGTCTCGCCCGTTCTTCCCTTTCACAGAAGCCAACAATGAAGCACTCTCTCCCACGCTCAAAAGCTTATCGGCTTTTTTAACTTCCTTCTCAAACACCGATTTTTCACTTTCGAAGTACTTCTCAAGCACGCTCAACTCTTTATCTTTTCCGTTTCGGCACAGGATAATGCGAAATGCTTTCTTGATTTTATCCTCGTCAGGTATTTTTTCAACGGCTAATTTCTCAGCCAAAACCCTAGCAGACTCAAGTACAACAGGATCGTTGAGCATTACCAATGCCTGAAGTGGTGTATTGGTTCGGGAACGTTTCACCTCGCATTGGTCGCGGTTCGATGCATCAAAAATCAGCATCGACGGCGGCGGTACCGTCCGTTTGATAAAGACGTACATTCCTCTTCGGTAAAGGCTATCACCGTGGTCTTGAATGTAGCTTTTAAGGCTTCCACGCCCCGAAGTCGCTACCTCCCACAAGCCCTTTGGCTGGTAAGGTTTGACGCTTGGCCCACCAATGGCAGGACTGAGCAGTCCGCTTGTAGATAACACAAAATCACGCACCAGCTCTGCCGAAAGGCGCATTCGAGGGGCACGCGCCAGCAACACATTTTCGGGATCTTTGGCCAAGTGTTCTTTCGTTATCACGGCCGACTGTCGATAGGTTGCCGACATCACGATTTGTTTCACCAAACGCTTAATGTTCCAATCATGGGTGCGGAAATCCACCGCCAACCAGTCTAACAACTGCGGATGTGAAGGCAACTCTCCTTGCATTCCAAAATCGCCAACAGTTTTGACAATGCCACGTCCAAAGAACTCCTGCCACACCCGATTGACAAACACCCGAGCCGTCAGTGGATTTTTGGGGTCAAGCATCCACTGCGCTAAACCGAGGCGATTTTGAGGGTATTTTTTGGTGTCAAAAGGCAATAAGAATTTTGGCATTTGAGCCTCAACCACATCGGTCGGTTGGTCATAATTACCGCGTCCCAACACGTGCGTTTTCCGCAACGTGTCCAAATCTTGCATTACCATGACCGTCACATCGGCGGTATCGGTTTTGTTGACAAAGGTCAGAATACTCTTGACGTCTTTGGTCGTCAATTTGAGGTTTGGAGGATCGGCAAAAGAAGCATCAATGGTTCCTACCAAGCCTTTTTCGGGAACTTGGTTAAAGAAGGCAAACGCACTGTAATAATCTTTTTGTAGAATGGGGTCGTACTTGTGATCGTGGCATTTGGCACATTCGTAGGTCATGGCCAAAAACGTTTTCCCAAATGTATTGGTACGGTCGGTTACGTACTCGATGCGATATTCTTCGTCAATCACCCCACCTTCTTGCGTGATTTTATGATTACGGTTAAAACCCGTCGCCAGCAATGCCTCTTTGATGCGTGGATTGGCGGGATTGCCCTTCTGACGTTTTACAATCAAATCCCCCGCCAACTGCCACGTCAAGAATTTGCTGTAGCTATAATTTTGGTTGAAAGCATGAATCACCCAATCGCGCCAAGGCCACATTGTTCGTAGTCCATCGTCTTGGTACCCGTGCGAATCGGCATAGCGAGCGGCATCCAACCACGGAATCGCCATTTTTTCGCCGTAGTGTTTTGAACTCAACAACTCATCCACCACTTTTTCATAGGCATTCGGCGACTCATCTTTCAAAAAGCGCTCCTGTAACTCAAGCGATGGAGGAAGGCCCGTAATATCCAACGCAGCTCTTTTCAGAAGTCGTTCTTTATCTGCTTCTTCGTTGGGCTTTAGGCCATTCTCTTCCATTTTAGCCAATGTAAAATAGTCGATGGAGTTTTTAGGCCAAGCATCGTTGTCAACGTTGGGCAATTTGGGCCTTTCTGGGGCAATAAACGCCCAGTGAGGCTTGTATTTTGCGCCTTGTTTAATCCACTTTTCAATCAGTGAAATCTCGTGTTCGCTCAGTTTGAGGTTGGATTCCAAAGGCGGCATAATTTCGGCCGTATCTTTGGTAATAATCCGCAACCACACCGCCGACTCATCGGGTTTACCTGGAACAATCGCGTGAAGTTTGGCATTGTCTTTCAGCGCGGCATAAGCGGCTTCTTCAGTGTCTAGGCGCAAATCGGCCTCCCGTTTGTTAGCATCGGGGCCGTGGCATTTAAAGCAGCGATCCGAGAGAATCGGTCGGATGTGATAGTTATAGTCAACCTCGTCAGGAACAGAAGCTGCCGACGTGCTACCTCCATTCAGAAAGCAAGCAGTAGTCACACAACTAACTGCAATGCCTACTCCTACTAAAAGCCTGTTTTTGAACAGGTAAGCAAGTATTTTTCGATTCATTTTCACGATAAAGGCAGGAACAGTTTATAATAAGTACAAATATATTTTAAAAAATATTAAAAACTGTTTTCTACTCACTTTTCGTAAATGTTTTACCCGAACATGACCTTACGATAAATATCTTCCAAAGTAATTATGCAGTCTCCAATTTGAAGAGTAGTATCATTTTCATTGTAGGTATGACTTAACCACTCCGCTTCACTGAGTTTTTTGATGACTTCCACTTTTTTCTTTTTCGATGACACCAGTACATATTCTCGGAATGACGGAATCGTTTTGTAACAATCGAATTTTTCTAATCTATCATAGGCTTCTGTAGAGTCAGACAAAACCTCAATAATGATTTCAGGGTTTTCTAACGCTTCCAATCCATTTGGGGCCTTCTCATATACAGGTGTTTTACAAACAATCACCAAATCAGGAAAAACATATTTTTGGCACCCTTCGATTTTGATGAGTTGATCACTATTCAACACGATACATTCCCCTGTTCGTAAGCAATTTTCCAGCGCAGTAGAAAGCGTGATACATAGTCGATTATGCGCAGGCTGGGCACCTGCCATAGCAACTACCTCGCCTGCATGGTATTCCAGTTTAACGTCAGATTTTTGAAGTAAGTCGAAGTATTCTTCAAGAGTAACAAAAGTGGCCGTTTGCATACATCTATGTTTTTATCAAAAATATGAAAATCAACACATTTTAGCAATAGCTAACGCGACACATACTTATGGCAAACATGCGATTTTTGTTACCTTTGGCATCTATTAGATGAACAATTTTGACAAAACTGTACATCATCTCAACTATAAAGAGTTTATCGTTGTTGAGATTGATGTAATGTATTAGAGTTTTAAATGAAAATTTACTGGCGCATTTTACAGTATGCCCGCCCGCTTAGCCGATACGTTGGGCCGTACTTTTTTACCTCTTTATTGGGTAGCTTGTTTGGGGTACTCAATTTTACACTGATTCAACCTTTGCTAGATGTTCTTTTTGGGAAAGCAAAAATTCCGTCTCAATTGGTTTTTCCTTCTTTCCGCTTCGACGCAGCCTATTTGGTCGATTTGTTCCAATATTACTTTGGGCACGCCATTCAGCAATACGGCAAACTAGGAGCGTTACAATTTGTGTGCGGGGCTATTTTGTTGTGCGTTTTTTTAGCCAACGTTTTTAAATACCTTTCAATACGAATCATTGAAAATTTCAAAGCGCACACCGTAGCCCAGCTGCGCCAAGCGGTCTTTGACAGTGCCATTCGTTTGAGCCTTTCATTTTTCTCCAACGAACGCAAAGGCGACCTCATTTCCCGCGTTACCACCGACGTTCAGGAAATCGAAAACTCGCTCGGGCGGGCTTTTAGCGCGTTGTTCAAAGAGCTGTTTACGCTCATTTTTTACTTCGTCACGCTGTTTGCCATGTCGGTCAAACTGACTTTTTTCACTTTGATAGTCATTCCTCTTTCGGGTATTATCATTGGAACCTTAGCCAAAAAACTCAAAGAATCGGCCTCGGAAGTTCAGCAGCGTTTGAGTAATATCATCAGCGTGCTCGACGAAACCTTCGGGGGCATTCGGGTGGTAAAAGGTTTTAATGCCGAAAAAGTCATTCGTCGCCGTTTTGAAGAAGAAAACCAAGGCTACCGCCATTCTTTGTTGCGCATGGTGTTTCGTCAAGAACTGGCTCCACCGATGTCGGAATTTATGGGGGTTTCGGTCGTTGCAGGTATCTTGCTTTATGGTGGCTCGATGGTACTTTCTGATAATTTTGAGCTTTCGGCCTCTACCTTCGTGACGTACATCATCATTTTTTCGCAGGTATTACGGCCTGCCAAAGAAATTTCTAACGCCATTAGTGGCATCCAACGCGGAGTAGCCTCGGGCGAGCGCATCATGCGTTTGATTGACATGCCTTTGGAAGTTCAAGATGCGCCCAATGCCCAGCAGTTCAAGCAGTTTAACTCAGCAATTGAAGTAAAAAACCTTTCGTTTGAGTACGAAAAAGGAGTTCCTGTATTGCAAAACATTTCTTTTTCACTCAAAAAAGGCAAAACCGTTGCACTTGTAGGCTCGTCGGGCGGGGGTAAATCAACGATTGCTGATATGATTCCCCGTTTTTATGACCCTACTGACGGGCAAATTTTGATTGATGGGCTGGATTTACGTTCGATCACCACAAAATCGCTGCGCGACCAAATGGGGATTGTAACGCAAGAATCTATTCTTTTCAACGATACGATTTTCAACAACATCGCTTTTGGCACCGAAGCCACCGAAACAGAAGTGATGGCGGCGGCTAAAATCGCCAATGCCCACGATTTTATTCTGGAACAGCCCGACAGCTACCAAACGGTTATTGGCGACCGAGGTACCAAGCTTTCGGGTGGTCAACGGCAGCGTTTGAGCATTGCAAGAGCAATTTTGAAAAATCCCCCGATTTTAATTTTGGACGAAGCAACTTCGGCCTTGGACACCGAGTCTGAAAAGTTGGTGCAAGAAGCTTTGACTAATTTGATGAAAAACCGCACGACCTTGGTCATTGCGCACCGCCTCAGCACCATTCAGCACGCCGATGAAATATTGGTATTAAGCGGTGGAAAAATCATCGAACGCGGCACGCACGATAGTCTTTTAGGGGAAGAAAAAAGTTTCTATCGGAAGTTGAGCCTAATGCAAAGCTGACCTATACAAACCTCATAGGTTTTTTACGCCGTCAAAACCAAACCTATGAGGTTTCGATGTAGAACAAAAACAAACCTCATAGGTTTCGTTCGCCGTCAAAGCTAAACCTATAAGGTTTTGATGTAGGACAAAAACAAACCTCATAGGTTTCGTTCGCCGTCAAAGCTAAACCTATGAGGTTTTGATGTAGGACAAAAATAAATCTCATAGGTTTCGTACGCCGTCAAAACAAACCTATGAGGTTTTGATGTAGGACAAAAACAAACCTCATAGGTTTCGTACGCCGTCAAAAACAAACCTGTGAGGTTTCGATAGGCTTATTTTCTATGCAAAATACAATGGGTCTCCGTTGGCAGAAAAAAGAACATTGCTCAAACGACCAATAATGGCATAACCATTTTCATCAAACACTAACCCCTCAAAAATAGCTTGCACCTCCTCTACCTGTACTCGACGATGGATAGGACAAAGTGTACCCCCATACTCTCCTGCTACTGCTAATGGGTTCCATTGAAGGTGCGCATCTACCAACGTGCCACGAGGCGCCATAATCCCAGGGTTGCCCTTTCCTCTAAAATCAATTTCAGCAGGATGATCCAATCCCAGTGCGTGTCCAAACTCGTGAGGTGCCGTTGTTGATTCACCTAATTGGTCCGAAGTAATCCAGTGTCCAACATTGTCCCCTAAGCCAAAGCCCATAAACGAACGAGTCACGTGATTTTGAGCCTCAATCCGAATAAAATTGTAGCGAAAATTGGAGTTATTATAGGCCAGATAAATTACCTCATCGGTCGTTACTGTTTCATAATCGACCTGAAAACGGACTTCATATTCAGTCCCAGAAAGCGCTACCCAAGGGTTTGGTTCTTGGAATCGAAATTGGATTTCTGCCGCTATTTTTGCCGCTAGTTCTTCCGACGCTTCATTGCCATAGAAGATAAGCTTCGCCGAAATGGTGACCGTTTTTTGGGAATCATCAAGAATAGCTAGTGCTGCCATTGAAAGTCGTTACCGTTCATTTGAAAGAGTAACGGCAAGAAACCTCCAACCGATGTAGTAGCTTAAAAATTATTATTGTTGTCGAGCGCAACTTCGAGGATTAACAGCATGGCATCATTGGAGAGTGCTTCAAACTCCACCTCCGTTGCCGACGCAAGCGATAAGCCATCGCGAGCGTGAAGCAGACGATTTTGTACTTCAAATGCCCCTTCTATGACAAAAGCAAAGACACCTTTATCGAGCGACGATACGTGGTAAACACCTTCTTCTCGGCCATCGTAGCGTCCGATAAAGCCCTTAACATGGGTATCAAAAAGAGGAAGTAATTGGTTCTTTTGCGTAAAATCAAACGTAATTGTAGCCGTACTAGGCGTAAAATCTTCGTGAGGGCGAGCTAGCCAAATTTGCAAAAAATTAACTAAATGGTCAGGGTAAGGATTTGTCACCTTGTACGTCATTCCCTCTTTGGCCGAAAACACTTGTAGTTGCCCTGCCTCTATAAAACCCGTTTGGCCGAGGCTATTGTCATATTCCAAAGCCCCAACCAACGGAATTAAAACCACATCCGTAGCTTGGTCAATTGCCATTTCGAGGCTACGTTCATAGTCAAGGGTATCGTCGTTCAACACGCGTAATGCCCCAAACGGCGCTCGGTTTTCGGCCTGATACGCTCCAAAATTGAAACTATGGTAGCTCCGAAACCAGTCGAGTTGTGAAACTCCGCGTTGGTCGGCTAAAAAGATAATGGCGTCGGTTTGGGGCATCATGATTTTTGCAAAGAAGAAATACTCAAAAAGGGTTGAAGGGCAATTAAATCCGTCTCAATTTCTCCACCATTTGCTAAGGCAGTCCGTTGATCACCGTAGGCCACCAGTAAATGGTCGCCAACGGTATCAATCCACGTAAGAGGCTCGCTATAAAAATAAATAGCTACTTTATGTTCGGCCTTGTTCTGAATATTTGATTGGACAATCTCAAATCGAAAGCGTTTGAATGGAAGGCACAGTTTGCCGTGAGTGTTGGCTATGTCAGGCACAATATCGTTGAGTTGGCGCAAGTACCCAATCACCGCTGTACTTACCATGCCGTGAATCTGCTCAGCGTTCGGCACATTAGTAAGTAGCTCTTGCAAGGTTTTATAATTACTTTTTGGGTCAAAATACTGCGCCCTCATATAAAATTCAAGGTGAGTATCTTCAAAAACAAACTTGTCCCATGCTTTTTGCGACGACGCATCTATCACCTTCCGATAACACAAACTGATTATCCCTTTCATAAACTCACTAAATATTAAGCACTTACAACAATCGTATGAGTCAATGTATATCCATTGACTACACTTCCCGAAACCGTACCAAGCTCGTTGGCATATCCGTCTCCAAATACGTTGTCTTTTTCGTTGGTTGTATCCGCTTTGCCTTTTTTATAATAATTAGTAGCTGTTGTAAATACTGTATCACACACATCGGCAGGAAACGCAATTTGGGTTACCAACAACGACTTACCCGTCGAATCATAAATGTGTACGTGGATATGTACCGCCCGACCTGAGTACCAACCAGGGAAGATAGTGGTAAAACCTACATTACCTGATGTATCGGTGGTTTGACGTCCTCTTAAAAAATGCACGGACGTGTAGTTGGTACTCTGCATACCTGTACCACCGTATTCTGAGTAGTTGCCGTCAGCATCGCAGTGCCAAATATCCACCAATGCCCCAGAGAGAGCCGCACAGCTGTTATTTTTATTTTTAATTGTGATAGTAACTGTCATCGGAACTCCCGAACGATCAGAACGAATATCTTTCATGACCAATGAACTAGGCGTCTTAGTTGGGAATGGGCCCTCCGTTTCCGAATTCGTCACGGTACAGTTCGAGCTTGATGAGCCATTGGTAGAACCCTGCGACGTAGTCGAACCTGAAGTTGTTGACGTTGGGTCAACGGTCTCTTTGCTACAAGAACTGACAATGGGGGCTATGGTTGCAATGCCCAATACCGATAAGCTTCTTTTCAAAAATTCCTTGCGTTCCATATTCGTATAATTTTGGTTAGAATGAGTGAGTATGTGATTACAATTACCTTTACGTCAAAGCTCTTACTTTCGTTGTGGGAATAGTCGTTTTTGAGGTAAACGAATCGAATTTTGCGGTAAATTGGGAATCGAAACACTGGTCAGACGATAGTCAGACCTGTTGGTACCCTGTACCCTTCGTGGTCTGACTATCGTCTGACCACGGTGTAATTGGAATATATTCGGTGATTTTACTACAAAAAAATCCCCTTACTAGATAACCTCAGTAAGGGGATAGGAAACCTCAGAACAATTTATTTATAGGGTATGAGCAGGCTTTGCAAACGAGTTTTTTACCATTTTTTTATCAAAAGTTTGGTTAAGAATTACTTGTTCTGTTGATAAGCGCGCATTGGTAGCCACCGTAAAACTTCCCGTTTGAATGTAATTTAAGGCCGAGGCCAAGCAGCTTTCTTGCGTATCTCCCCAGTTTTTGGTCAACCCATCCGACACCGCCGCATCTACGGCCAATCCTGTGTAGTAATCTCCAACATTTTGGGCATTGACAGTCTTAAACGCAATTGGGGCAATAACGTAGTCCATCACTTCAAAACCGTACATTCCTACGGGTTTTCCGTGCGTGGTACCACCAATCGTTTTTACATCAAGGTAAGGTTTTAGGTTATTGATAAGCAACTCCGAGGCCGAAGCCGTTGCGGCAGAGGTGATAAAGAAAATACGAGATAAATTGAGCGAACCCGTTTTTGAAAACCGAATCGTCTCGTTCCACTGCGAAAGTTTAGCGTTATGAAGATAGCTAAACATCGTCGATGATTTAGTCACACTAGTCGGCGCAAGTGCGTTGGCTAGCATAATTTGGGTTTCGACATCCCCGCCACCGTTATAGCGCAAGTCCACGATGAGCTCGTTGACGCCTGCGCTTTCAAAGCTGCTTAACACTGTTTTTAATTCATTTTGTGACGGTGTTCCTGTAAAGCTATTAAAGACAAAATAACCCACTTTTCGTCCTGCTACATCGTACGTTTTAGTGTAAAGAACGGTATTCATCGTGTACGTAGCGGCGGTCAATGCAACTGTGGCAGTGGTTCCGTCTGGTTTTTCAAACCCAAACGTCGTGGAAGTAGCATCATAAAATGCACTAACAATGGCATCATCCGTCATTGATTTTACTGACTGACCATTGAGCGTGGATAGCTTCCACCCTCGTTCTACCCCAGCTTTTCCCGCTGGCGACTGCGCATATACATACCGTACGCGCAGGTCGTTGTTGGCATCGTATTTTATCCAAAACCCAAAGTCCTGCGTTTCACCATCCGAAAAATAACTATTGAAGGTGCTCGCTTTTTCTACAAACGACCAACGGTCTAGCGTTTGGTACGCTCGCAACGCATCCATTTCGCTCTCAGGATCAGCATACGAACGTGGATTGAACGTCGTAGGAAGTTTGTCGTACCACAAATACACGTCTTGCATATACAACCACAACGAATCGCGAATATCGGCCGTGGTAGCTGACGTGTTTGAGGAAGTAGAGCCGCTAGAAGAGGTTTGGGGATCAAGGTTGTTCTGCTTGCAACTGAAAAGGGCAATACAAAACGCCACAATCATTCCAATAGTAAGTTTTGCCATGTTGCTCATGATACTGTTTTTAAGTTAGGTGAAGAAAAAAAACAGGGAGAGGTTTGGCAAATTCGGGTAATGCTCAAAAAGTGGATGATTGCGTTAACAATTGCTGTTACGCATCTCCTTTTGGTAGCGTTGCAAAAAACTGTGCTCGTGGTTTCTCAAAAAGGTGCCAGCGGTTTCTCAAAACCGCGTCTGAGGAGTCCGTGGTTTCTCAAAACCACGGGCACAGCAACGAAACCGCTTCCACTTACTAAGAAGAAAAGCGTTTGAAAAATTCTGCTTCGTAGCTACTTCCGATAGGAATTTCGTCCCCACCTAACGTAATCACCTTATTACGAACGTTTTCGATGCGCCGCAGTGGAACAATAAACGACCGATGCACCCGTATAAAATCCCGTGAAGGCAATTTTTCGGTCATGCTTTTCATCGTCATCCGCGCGACAATTGGCTTGGCATTTTCCAGGTGGATTTTCAAATAATCGTCTAGCCCTTCGATAAATACAATGTCCGAGACCGCAATTTTATACGTACTATAATCTGCTTTTATATACAAATATTCCACGACCGTCTCAGGCTCAGATTTTTTGATAAACTGAGAATAATCCAGTGCTTTTTGAGCACCCTGCTGAAAACGTTCGAAGGTAAATGGCTTCAACAGATAGTCAACCGCGCTGAGGTTAAAGCCTTCTACGGCATATTCGGCATAGGCCGTTGTAAAAATCACCATTGCGGCCTTTGGTATCGACTTGTAGAAATCAATCCCCGACATGGCAGGCATATTGATGTCTAAAAACAACAAATCAATCTCATTTTGAGCCAAATAAGCCAATGCCTCATCCGTACGTGAAAAGGTCTTTTGAAGGTCTAGAAACGGCACTTGGCCACAAAAATGAGTGATTACACGTAGCGCAGGCGGTTCGTCGTCGATTGCAATTGTCTTTAGCATATTTGTGGTACGGGCGTCCCGCCCGTTTTTTCACCAAATATAAGACTACCGCTTATCCTATTGCTACATCCAACCGTTTTTCTCTACATTCAACAATCGGGTTGTGAGCAACCCGATTCACAATCATCCTTTATCGTAGGCGCAAGCGCAAATCAACCGTAAAACTTTCGGCCTCATCCCCAATTATTAACTCATAATCATCAGGATACAACAACTCAAGCCGTGTCCTTGTGTTTTCAATACCTATCCCACTCGACGCTTCCTCATCGTGAAACACCCTCACTTTTTTGTTAAATGTAGTTAAGGTTAACACCCCTTCTTTCACCGAAATTCGTACACGAATCAGCGATTTTTCTTGAGGATTTACGCCATACTTAAACGCATTTTCGATGAACGAAATCAGCAGAAGTGGGGCTATTTTGTAGCCATTTGCATGACCTTCAACCACAAAATCGACCTCTACTGTATCATCCAGCCGAAGTTGTTGAAGAGCAACGTAGTTAGCGACGTACCCAAGTTCGTGCTCCAACGCTACCCAATCGGTATCCGCTTCGCGCATCACGTAACGCATCAGCGACGATAATCTCACGACCGCATCGGCTGTGTTGGGGGATTGAACAATCGCCAACGAATAGATACTATTGAGCGTGTTGAATAGAAAATGGGGGTTAATCTGAGCCTTCAAAAACGACAATTCCGTGTTAAGCTTTTCCCGCTCCGACTGACGCAAACGGTTATTGATACTCAACGCCAACGACACAAACACACCTACCAAATACAAAAACAAGGCGTGACTCAATTCAAACCCCACAGGCGGCTTATTTTTTTTCATCATTTCTTCCGAAGGCAGCGAAGGGTTGGGAGGTGGGTAGTGCTCCCTATCAGGAGGCGGTGGTGGCTGGTGATGATGCTCCATGGGAGCCCCTTGATACAACTGAGGCCCTACCATTGTACGGTCGATTGAGGACAGAAGCAGAAAAATAATTCCAAAAAACACACCCACACTCAACGCGTATTGAACATATTTTTGGGTAAAATACAACCGAGGAATCAAGTAATAATAGTTGAGATAAAAAAAAACGAACATAAGCAGGTAAGAAAGAAAACTCGTTAGCTCATGCGGATTCGTTGTCACACTCAGCAGCTGTGCGAATCCATTGGGGGCAAATATGTACGGGAGAGTAACAAAAGCCAGTCCACCTACGATATGAGACGTGATTTGCCACAAGGGGCTTTTCATAAAAGGATATTTTTTGGGAAAATTAGAAGTCCCCTTTATTCCTCCCAAACTCTTGCGGTCATCAGGCATAATTTGTCGGTAGATAAGTATTTATGAGGTAGGTTTTGGTTTTTGGTATAGATACTCCTACTTTGTCTCCAAATCCTATAATTGTTTGTTCTGTAGTTATGGCCAACGAAGTACTTCTGCAAATTAGCAGTAAACTCAAAGATTACCGCAAGTCGAAAGGAATAACCATCCAGCAATTGGCCGATCGTGCCCAAGTAAGCAAGGGGCTTATCTCGCAAATTGAAAACAATCGGACGATTCCTTCCTTATTGGTACTTATCAACCTGATTCGTTCTCTAGGGGTGGATTTGAACGATTTTTTTGCCGACGTAGAACAAGCTTCCGAGGCCAAAGTGTTGGTCAAACGCAGTAGCGAGTATCAGTCGTTTGAAAAAGAACAATCCAAAGGTTTTTTGTACAAACGTATCATGACGCGTACGATTCAAAACCTCCCCACTGACATTGTTATTTTGGAATTGGCCCCCAAAGCTACGCGTGCTTTTATGGTAAAAACCAATGCTTACGAGTACAAATACATCATCAGCGGAGAAGTAGAATACATCGTAGGTGACCAAAAATATACCTTGAGTGCAGGAGATTCTATTTTCTTTGACGCTAACCTCCCGCACAAGCCCGTCAACGTAGGCAACACCACGGCTTCGATGCTCGTTATGTATTTCTTTAAAGAATAGTATATTTTTTTTGTGCTATTCCAAAAACGACTTCATTTGTTTAATCATACACCTTAAACCTTTACTACCATGAGTCATTTAATTTATGTATTGATTGTTGGTGCAATTTCAGGATGGTTGGCTGGTCAAATAAGACGCGGATTTGGATTTGGCCTCTTTGGAAATATCGTAGTAGGCATTGTGGGAGCGTTTGTCGGGAATTGGGTCTTTGGCCAGCTTGGCGTTTCGTTGGGTGCTGGTTTGTTGAGTACCGTTCTCACCTCCGTCATCGGGGCATTGTTGGTATTATTTATCATTGGCCTGATTAAAAAGTAAGCAGTTTATACGTATTTTTTAGACAAATAGCCCGTATTTTGCGGGCTGTTTTAGTTTAATACCACCCATTTTTTCACCCTCTTTCATCTATGAAAATTGCGTTTGCGCTCATCTTTTGTTTTTTAGCTCAACTTCTCTTGGGGCAATCGGTTCAGCCATCGACTGAGCTTGTCGCCAAACACATTCAATTTTTGGCTTCCGACAAAATGAAAGGTCGAGGTACGGGTAGTAAAGAAAATAAAAAAGCCGCCGCTTATATTGTTAAGCAATTTAAAAAAACAGGACTCACCCCCCTTGGCACCGACGGCTTTTTGCAACCTTTTACGGCAAAAGTACGCCGCATTGTGGTGCCCGATAGTATTCGTTCCGCTTCTAACGTGATTGGTTTTCTGGACAATGGTGCCCCATATACCATCGTTATCGGTGCGCATTACGACCATTTGGGGGAAGGTCGGCAAGGTAGTTTGCGGGATGCCAACGCCGTAGGACAAATTCATAACGGTGCCGACGACAACGCTTCGGGCGTGGCGGGACTGCTAGAATTGGCCCGTTATTTTGCCAAAAATGACGTCAAAGAGCCCTATAATTTCTTGTTTATTGCTTTCGGAGCCGAAGAACTTGGGCTCGTTGGGTCACGTTATTTTGTGAATAACCCGACGTTGCCGTTGGATAAAATCAACTTTATGGCCAACATGGATATGATTGGTCGCTATGCCCCCGACCGTGGCGTAGGTATTGGTGGCTACGGAACGAGCGATGCTTGGCCCGACATCTTTAAGGGCGTCAGTGGAGGAAATGTTAAGTTTTTCACCGACCGTTCGGGTAGTGGTGGTGCTGACCATGCTTCTTTCTATGCAAAAAAGATTCCTGTTTTGTTTTTCCACACGGGCGGCCACGACGACTATCACAAGCCTACCGATGATTTTGAGAAAATAGACTTAGTTTCCGAAGTAGGTATCTTAAACATTGAAATTCAACTCATCGAAAATGCGATGAAGTTACCAAAATTGAATTTTACAGAAGTGAAGTAAAACCCTTTAACTCTCATTGTATAACGTTATGAAACACGCCATTTTTTTAGCAGCCTCTTTAACACTTTTACCGTTTTTAGGGCTATCTCAGCAAAAGGAAATTTCTATTGATGTATTGCCTTTAATAAACAAAGAGAAAGAAATACCCAATGTTCTTGTAAGAATTCCCCACAACAATCACCGAGGGAACTACAGAATAAAGCTGGGGACAAGTTTGACTAACAATAGAACAAACCCATTCATAGAACAAAGGAACAATAATGTGAGGTTAAATCTTGGCTACGAATTCTACCGCTCACTCAAATTTATGGACTTTATTTATGGGTTTGAGTTACTGGGAGATTTCCAACTAAAAAAGAATGCAGACCCTCATTGGGAGGCCAATGCTACGTATTTTGACGAAAATAACGTGCCAACTGAGCAAATCATTAAACGAACGATGCTAACTAGTCAAGGCTTTGGGAGCAATCTTTTTGTAGGCTTTCGTAAAAGATTTTGGGAAGATTTTTCAATTTCTGTTGAAACAGCCACAGCCTTAGAGCTTTACTTTTCAAAAGTTGAGCTGACAGAAACCATCACCAAACCCTCTATCGGTTTTTTTACTGAATCCATTCGTTACGAAAACAGAAATTCATCTTTTCTCAACCTGCATCCCCTTTTTGCCATTCGACTAGGATACCAATTCGGTAAATGACCTTGTCTAATCTTATTCAAGTTTGTCGTTATATTCCTAAGCTTTGGTGCTTTATCCAGAATAAACACCAAATTCCTTTCGGTAACCTTATGAGTATTTATTTACGAACCCTTTCGGTGGCCGCAGCCTTGACCGCTGCCACTACGCTTGTGTCTTACAAAAGCGGCTCCTCCCCGCGTACCTCTAAAAAACCAACCTTGGCCGCCGCCGATATAAAAGTGCCTGCGGGCTTTACGGCCACTATTTTGGCCGAAGATTTGGAGACACCACGGCACCTAGCCGTTTCTAAAGGCGGTGACATTTACGTCAAAATCAACAAACTCAAAGACGGGAAAGCGATTTACCGCCTCCGCGACACCAACGGTGACGGCGTTATCGACGAAAAAATAGGCTTCGGAAATTACAAAGGCTCAGGCATGTACATCCGAGGTGGCTATTTGTACGCATCGTCGGCCACGAGTGTTTATCGCTACAAACTCAATGATAAAGAAGAAGTTATCGACTACGACAATCCCGAACTTATCGTCAAAGGACTCGTAGCCCGTGGCCGCGACGAAGCCAAAAACCTCACCGTCGATAACAACGGATACGTGTATGTCAACGTTGGTTCTTACGATGAAACTTGCAAACAACCTGGCACCAAACAGGGCATCATGCCTTGTCCGCTACTGGATTCCATCGGCGGAATTTGGCGTTTCAAAACCGACCGCCTAAACCAACAATACAGCGACGGAATTCGCTACGCGACTGGTTTAAAAAACGTAGTGGGTCTGGATTGGAACTCAGCTAACAATTCGCTCTTTGCCCTCATGCACGGACGTGGCAAGTTTCACGAAGATTTTCCGCAATACTATACGCCTCAAGATAGCGAAAAACTCCCCGCCGAAACTTTGTACGAACTCCACCAAGGCGACGACGCGGGCTGGCCTTACGTCTATTATGACCCTTTCCAAAAGAAAAAAATCCTTTGCCCCGAATACGGTGGCGATGGAAAGAAAACAGGAGGTGAAAAAGCCGTTAATCCCGTAGCCGATTTCCCTGCTCACCTTGGCCCCAACGCACTTTTGTTTTATACGGGTAAAATGTTTCCTGCCAAGTACAAAAACGGTGCGTTTATCGCCTTCCACGGGCAGTCACCTGTTTTGAAAAAGGGCTACATGGTGGCTTTTGTACCATTCAAAAATGGCAAACCTTCGGGTCCATGGGAGATTTTTGCGGATAATTTTGCGGGCACTGACCTCGCCAAACCAACTGGCCCCGTTCAGCACCGCCCCACAGGTCTCGCCCAAGGCCCCGACGGCGCGATTTATGTCACCGACGATTTGAATGGGACGTTGTATAAAATTACGTACAAGGCTCCTAAGAAATAGGTTTTTCTAATTGCATAAAAAAGCCCGCGTCAGTAATTGGTGCGGGCTTTTTTAGTATATAACTTAAACACTTTAGAAACCAAGTAGCCTCGGTAGAGGCACAACATTTGTAGTAGTAAGTGGGAGATTTTTTTAATTTTTGCTTCGGAGAAGCATAACTTTTTGCTATTTACCTTAGGGAGGCGAAATCTTACAGAAAAAGACAAATAAAGACCTCCTCAAAGCCCCATTTGGGTAGCCAATAATCAGCGAAATATGTCACCCCGCTGGGGCTTCTTTTCACACCTGATTCATTCTTTCTACTAAGATTTAGCTCCTCTGGAGCCATAAATAGTAGATTTTACTTTAATGGGTCCAATTTGTTCACAATATCAAAACTCTACTAATATATCACCTCGCTAAGGCTGTTTTAGGCATTGCTCCAAAGCAAGTTACTAAAGAAAACATACTTTTTTACATCTAACCTAATCTTTTACCCCAAAATCTCCCACCTCCCTTAGCCCAAATCCCCTTCTCCCGCGTACTCTAAAAAAGACTGTTGAGAGGAATGAAAAAACTGTGTTTGACTGCTGTTATACTTGGTATCGGACTATCCACTACCTTCGCCCAAACGGGCAGCGTCCATGAGCCCGTACGCTACGTAGGTGGCATCAGCGCCGACCCGCAAGTCCACGAAGGGCGGCTGCGGTATGCCATTGGCGTGGAAAGTCGGCAAACGGTACGCGTCAATCGTACACACCCCGAATTAGCCGATGGTTTTGGCTGGACGTACAACCACGCTTCTACGATTTGTTATTGGAACAACACGTTTTACCAACAATACCTCAGCAACCCCGTTGATGAACACATCGCCCCTGGCCAAACCTTGGTCGTCACCTCCAAAGATGGGCGAATATGGGGTAAACCTACGGTGGTCTTTCCGCCGTACGTCGCTCCCAAAGGCGTCAAAATCCCCAAAGGTTCAGATGGTTACATGATGCACCAACGAATGGGTTTTTATACTGCTCCTAACGGTCGCTTGCTAGTCTTGGCTTTTTATGCCCATGCTGAAGAACCGTTTCGCGAAGGCGGCATCGGACGGGTAGTGCGGGAAGCCTACAAAGATGGGTCGTATGGGCCGATTTACTTCATTCGTTACAGCAGTCACAAGGCCGTTGATGGCACTCAGTGGGGCGAGAAAAACACGTCTTATCCTTTTTACAAAAAATCAACTGACCAAGGATTTGTGGAGGCTTGCCATGCGCTCTTGGGCGATAAACTCATGACGCTCCAATGGCGCGAAGAAGACAATGGCTTGGATGGTTTTTACAAAAACAACCTCGACAAATCGCTTGATATTCAGGCACTATCGTATTATCATCGCAAGGATGGTAAAGTAGTAGCTCTCTGGAAACGCTCAAAAGCGGCACTTTCGGAGGATGAGGGAGCCACATTTTCTCCGCCCGTCAAAGTGCCTACACTGACCATGGCAGGTGGCAAACAATGGGGCCAACGCACCGACGACGGGCGTTATGCCATTTGCTACAATCCCATTGAAATGGACGAACATCGCTTTCCACTCGTGATTATCACGGGCGACGACGGGGCTATTTTTGACAATATGCTTCTGGTACAAGGAGAAGTGCCGCCGCGTCGCTTTTTTGGCCGTTGGAAAGATTTTGGCCCTTGTTACATGCGGGGCATGGAGGAAGGAAACGGCAATCCGCCTGGCAACGATATGTGGCTGTCGTACAGCATGAACAAAGAAGATATTTGGATGAGCCGCATTCCTACGCCCGTTCGGTACGAAGTCAAAGGCAACGTCAATGACGATTTTAATGCGCTTCAAAATAACAGCTCAGTGCCTGATTGGAATATTTATGCGCCTCAATGGGCACCTATCACGGTCGTGGCAACACCCCAAAAGCAAGGCAAATGCCTCGAATTAGCCGATAAAGATCCCTACGATTATGCACGCGCCATTCGGGTGTTTGAAGAGGGTACCCAAATCGAATGTTCGCTGACGGTATCACCCGCCCAAAACAAGACAGGTTCCCTCGAAATTGACCTCACCGACCGCTACGGAAACCGTCCCGTCCGCCTCCGCTTCAACGACAAAGGAAATATTGTGGTCACTGACGGAGGTACGGAAAAAATCGTCCAAACGTATGATGCCTCGCAATGGTACACGTTAACGTTCTCGGTCAATGCCCAACTCACGGGCGGCTCTTTCGACTTGTCCATCAATGGCAAGAAAGTGGTTGAAAAGGCTGCGTTGGCAGAAGCAGTAAAATCAGTAGAACGACTATCGCTACGCACGGGGCCGTACCGTGATTTACCCAACCGAAAAACCCCGAACGAAGACCCTCATCCACCTCTGGTAGGTGCCGACGAGCCCGTTGCACCAGCGATTTTCTACGTCGATGATGTTGTGATCAAAATGTGAAAAACTTCCGTGAAAATCAGTGAGAAAAACCTGAGAAAAGGGGGGTACTATTGCACTAAAAATCAGTAGTATAGAAAATTCTTAAACCCCCAAAAACCAGTATTCTCATGGAAGAAAAAAAAATCACTCCACACGCCAACAGTCGCCGCGACTTTTTAAAGGCGTCCTCGGTGGCAGCCACTTCTTTTTTCATTGTTCCTCGTCATGTATTAGGCAAAGGCTTTGTCGCTCCTAGCGATAAGCTCAACATCGCAGGAATCGGTGTCGGTGGAAAAGGAAAAAGCGATTTGGCGTCGTTTGCCAACAGTCCCAACGTCAACATTGTCGCCCTCTGCGACGTGGACGACCGCCAAGCCGTTGAATCCCGCACGCGTTTCTCCAAAGCCACGTATTACAAAGACTTCAGAGAGATGCTCGCGAAAGAACATAAAAACATCGACGCTTGCTCCATTTCTACCCCCGACAACACCCACGCTGTCGCAACGCTGGCGGCCATGCAATTGGGCAAACACGTTTACACCCAAAAACCACTGACGCACGATATTTATGAGGCGCGGATTTTGGGCATGGCGGCGAAAAAATACAAGGTAGTCACTCAAATGGGCAACCAAGGTGGTTCGGGCAATGGCGTTCGTCGGATGAAAGAAATTTATGATTCGGGCATCATTGGCGACGTGCATAAAGTATTGACGTGGACCAACCGCCCTGTTTGGCCGCAAGCCATTCCGACTGACAAAACCTACGAAGTTCCCAAAGAATTGGATTATGATTTGTGGCTCGGCCCTGCCAAAAAAGTGCCTTACAACGAAGCCTATTTGCCTTGGAACTGGCGCGGTTGGTGGCCTTACGGCACGGGAGCACTAGGCGACATGGCTTGCCACATCATGGATCCCGTATATCGTATTTTACCGATTGATTATCCCACTTCGGTGGAGTGTAGCGTAGCAGGTACGTGGACGTTTACGCTTCGTCCCCAAGACGACAATCCCGACTGGACGCCCTTTTCGACATCCATCCACTTGGATTATCCGCGTAAAGATGGCAAAGGTAACATCAAAGTAAGCTGGTACGACGGCGGAATTTTACCCGAACTCCCCGAAGAATTGTTACCAGGCGAAAGCTTCGGAAACTCCGACGGTGGCGTACTTTTTATTGGTACCAAAGGAAAACTCATGGCCGACTGCTACGGCGCGAAGCCACGTTTGTTGCCTCTGAAAGCCAACGAAACCCTCAACATTCCCGAAACCATCCCGCGCGTTCCTAACGAAGACCACTATTTGCAGTGGGTAAATGCGTGTATTGCGGGCTATGGCAAAGGCGTGACGAGTTCGCCGTTTGAGTATGCGGCACCGTTTACCGAAAGTATTTTGATTGGTAACTTAGCTATCCGTAGCTGGATGTTGCGCGATAACCCAACAGCCAAGCGTTCGGTTGACCGATATAATGGCCGTAAGAAATTATACTACGACGCGCCAAACATGAAAATTACGAATTATGACTTGGCCAACCAATTTGTAAAACGTGACTACCGCGAAGGCTGGAGCTTAAATCTGTAATTTTTTAGTATGTAATTAATTATAGACCTTCCAAGTTTTGAAAACTTGGAAGGTCTTGCTGTTTTATAAACATAAGTTCAGTAACTATAAACAAAAAACGCCACCTTTGTGATTTCACTTTTATTCGTAAAAAAGGAATTGCAAACAATGGATTCGGGAAAGATAGTAGTGTTTACGGCACCAGGGCAGGAGATGGAATTGCTGAACAAAAAAATACCTGAATTACGCCCAGGTGAAATCTTGATTCAGAACCTTTACACTACCATTTGTGGCAGCGATTTACACACATTTTGCGGCCTACGAAAAGAAAAAACGCCCACGATTTTGGGCCACGAGATTGTCGGGAAAGTTGTTAAAATAAGCGATGCTCATTCGGGGAAAGACTATTCAGGAGCTCAGCTTCGTCAGGGTGACGTCGTTACGTGGAGTATTTTTTCAGCCACTGAACCATCCGAGATGGCACAACGCGGAATGCCCCAAAAATCCGAAAATGTCTTCAAATACGGCCATGCCCTCGTTACCGACGACGACTGTTTTCACGGTGGTTTGGCCGAATATACCATTCTGAAACCTAACACGGCGCTACTTAAACTGCCTGAGGAAGTGCCCCTTCCCGTGGCGGCCACCATCAATTGTGCCGTGGCTACCGTGGCAGGAGCGTTGCGCCTCGCGGGCGAACTCAGCCACAAAACGGTACTTATCACGGGCATGGGGCTGCTGGGCGTTGTGTGCGCTGCCATGTGCCGAGTGTCTGGTGCCGCCAAAATCATCGCAGCCGACATTGACGAACGCCGTTTGCAGCAAGCCATTTCTTTTGGGGTAGATCAAACGCACTTGCTTCAGCACCAGACTATTGACAACACCATCGACGTTGTTTTTGACATGAGTGGCGCTCCCGACGCCATGGAAGCGGGCATCGAAGCCCTCGGCGTGGGAGGCATAGCGGTGTGGGTGGGTGCGGTCTTTAAAAATCGCAAAATCGAAATTGACGCCGAACAAATCATTCGCCGATTGATTACCATTCGTGGCTTACACAACTACAATTATGACGACTTTGCCAATGCTGTGGCCTTTATTTCTCAGCACCATCAGTCGTTTCCTTTTGCCCAAATTGTCGCTCGTGAGTTTACGCTTCCACAAGCGGAACAAGCTTTTGAATATGCCTTAAAACACAAACCCCTCCGCGTCGGGATTCGTATTGACTAACCTTAACTTACCCTTTTCATGAACAAATCGTTTCGGAGCCAACAGTGGAAAATGCTATTGGTAACCATGTTATGTTACTTGTTTTTTTATACAGGTCGGCACAACTTTGGGTGGGCTGCCAAAGGCATGGCCGCTTCTTTAAACATCCCCTACACTTTCATCGGCTGGGTGAGTTTTGCGATGCTGTTGGGGTACGCCATCGGGCAATTTATCAACGGCAACCTAGCCGACCGCGTCAGTGCGCGGTTTATGGTAACGACGGGGGCTTACTTATCCGTCTTGACCAACATCGCCATTAGTTACAGCAACTCCATTACCCTCATCCTGATTTTATGGGCTCTTAATGGCTATTTTCAGTCGATGGCTTGGGCACCTGGCAGTAAGCTTATTAGCAATTGGTGGAGCAAAGCCGAGCTAGGGAAAGCCTTCGGATTTTATACCATGGCCGCGGGGTTTTCGTCGGCTGTTACGTACCTACTTTCCATTGTTTTACTCCAGCAAGGCATGGAATGGCGGATGCTTTTTCGCTTGCCAGTGCTGTTGTTACTGGTAGCTGCCACCATTTTTTTGATTTTTGCCAAAGACACCCCTTCGCAAGCAGGTTTTACGTTAGACAAAGAACATACCTCCCAAAACGCAGTAGAAGAAGGTTGGTGGAGTCGCTACCGCACTGTGCTGTCGCACCGCCATTTTTTGTTTACGGCCTTGGCACTCGGTTTTGAAAGTATGGCACGTTATGGCCTTATTTTTTGGGTTCCCGTCCATTATTTGGGCAAAACGTGGAAAGAAAACCCCGCCAACCTTTGGGTGACGTTTTTGCTACCCGTCGGCATGGCCTTCGGCGCGCTGTCTTTTGGACTTCTTTCTGACACATTTTTCAAAGGAAACCGCATCCACGCTATTCGTTTTGGAATGGCCGTCAGTGCGGTTATTTCATTGCTGGTTTTTATTACCCCAACGGATAGTTTGGTTCTAGGCGGTTTTTTGATGCTTTCAGTTGGTTTTTTTGTCTATGGCCCTCAATCCTGTTTTTGGGCACTTAGTCCTGAGATGTTGGGACAAACGTACACGGGCACGGGCGTAGGTTTGATGAACATGTGTGCTTACGTTTTTGCGGCCCTTGGCGAACCTTTGTTTGGATATATTATTGACAAAACGGGTAATACCTCCACCATTTTTATCTTTATTGCAGGAATTTGTTTCTTGTCGGTCGTGATGATTTCATTGGCAAAAAGGGCTTGGGCAAATTCGGTTCAACGCGTAGTTTGATAAACAATGGACATCTCTTCGACTTTTACGTGGCAACTTTGGGCTTTGGTATTTCTAGGAGCCTTCATCATTGGATTGGCCAAAGCAGGCCTTAAAGGCGTCGAAATGCTCAATGTCACCATCATGGCTTTGGTATTTGGCGGAAAAGCCTCTACGGGGGTAGTACTGCCAATGCTTTGCGTTGCCGATATTTTAGCCGTTTTGTACTATAACCGCCACGCCCAATGGAAGTATTTTTGGCAACTTTTACCTTGGATTATTTTGGGAGTGTTGTCAGGAGTATATATAGGAAATTTGTTGGAAGAAGCGGTTTTTAAGAAAATTATGGCTTTTGTCATCTTACTTATTGTGGGAGTAATGAGCTGGCTCGAATACCGCAAATCGGCTCCTATTCCCACCAGCAAGTGGTTTGCCGCGATGATGGGAATTGTGACGGGTTTTACAACCATGTTGGGCAATCTGGCGGGACCACTTTCTACTATTTATTTTCTGGCTCTCCGTCTTTCCAAAAACGATTTGATTGGCACGGCCGCTTGGTTGTTTTTGGTGATAAATTTATTCAAACTTCCGTTTCAGGTGTTGGTATGGCACAACGTTACGTTTGATACCCTTCAGCTTAATCTTATGCTGCTACCTTCACTGGTTTTGGGCTTTTTTGTGGGCATCCGAATCGTTTCTATCATCCAAGACAACAATTACCGACGGGTAATTTTGGGGTTAACCTTACTGGGAGCGTTGGTGATTTTTATGCGGTAAATAGTATGATTGGGTAATGAAAGAGTACTATTTATACGTTAAAAAGCCCCGTATGAATCGTCTTTTTCTTCTGTTTTTATTTCTGTATCAAGGAGTTGTAATTGCCCAAAAAGAGCGAAGTGTCAGCGTCAAGACCTTCGGAGCCAAGGGAGATGGAACAACACTAGACACCAAGGCTATCCAAAAAGCCATTGACCAATGTGCGCAGCAGGGCGGTGGTACAGTATGGTTTCCCGCTGGTCGTTATTTGACCACTACCCTTTTTTTGAAAGACAATATCACGCTCGATATTCCCGCAGGCACTACGATTTTGGGGGCAACCGATATTTCATTGTACCCCGTTCTTACCCCAAAAATCCCTTATTATAGCAACGATAACATTCATTTTGCGCTGTTTTATGCCGAGGGGAACCAAAACATTAGCCTACGCGGCAACGGTATCATCGATGGCCAAGGAGCTGCTTTTAAAGATACTTCCCCCGCTTTTCCAAAAAATTACAACGCCCGTCCGTTTGTATTTTGGTTTGTGCAAGTCAAAGGGTTGACCGTCAAAGAATTAAATTTAAGAAACTCTGGGTTTTGGATGCAGCATTATTTAAACTGTGAAGAAGTGCTCATTGACGGGATTAGTGTTTTTAACCACAGCAATAAGAATAACGATATGATGGACATTGATGGCTGCAAAAATGTTCGGATTATCAATTGTCTCGGCGATAGTGACGACGATGGCATTACTTTGAAAAGTATGAATGAATATCCTGTTGAAAACGTTGTCATCAGCAATTGCATTTTGAGTAGCCATTGCAACGCCATCAAATGCGGAACAGAATCATCAGGTGGGTTCAAAAACATTACAATCACTAACTGCATAGTGCGCCCTTCAGCCGTCGCCGACCGCGCTATTTATGGTCACCCAACAGGTAATTCGGGCATTACACTTGCAACGGTCGATGGTGGCGAACTCGACGGTGTCGTCATTGATAATATACGAATTTCGGGTCCACAAGCTCCGATTTTTCTCCGTTTAGGTAATCGCGCTCGACCCTATAAAAAAGACCAAGGAACGGTAGCGGTGGGAACATTACGAAATGTTAGTATTTCAAATATCGTTGCTACGGGCGCTTCTCGTTTAGGTTGTTTACTGGCAGGCTTACCCAATCACCCCATTGAAAACGTGAATCTATCCAACATTTCTATTTCATTTTCGGGCGGTGGCACGTTGGCCGATGCTCAAAAGCAATTGCCTGAAAATGAGAAAAAATACCCCGACACCGAGCAGTTTGGCATCAGCAATGCTTATGGATTTCAAGTTCGCCATGCCCGAAATATTTCACTAAAAAATATCCAACTCCACTACCTACAAACCGATGAACGCCCTTCGATTGTACTAGACCATGTGCAGAATGGCACGTTAGACGGCATCTCTAGTGCAGTTGCTCCTACTGCCGAAGCATTTGTACAATTAAGAAATAGCCAATCCATCCGAATTTTGAATTGTTTCCCCACTCTTGTGGCTAAGGGCTCCACGTTTTTAAAAGCAACCAATGTAAAAGACGTTTTAGTACTTCAAAACGTCTTAAGAGGATTTTTACAGCCACTTATTGTCGATAATACTGCTCCCGAGGAGATAATAATCAAATAAAAAACGCCACCCGCCTCTCCTGAACGACTCAGGACAAGCAGGTGGCGTTACTATCAATCACTTACCTTTATTGCTTAATTCCTTTCAGGGTAAGTTGTGTTTTATCTTCGTACTGTACTCGGATCAAATAAATACCTGTCGATAGCTTTTCGCCAAAAGAAACCCTCGTGCCTCTCGTTATTTTTTCCAAACCTACGCGTTCTAAACCTAACACATCATATACTTTCAGAACCTCCACGTTTTTATCAGATACCCATGTAAAGTCATTTTGGGTTGGGTTGGGATACAAGGAAAACGAAGCAACTTCGGGTAACTCCTCCGCAGCCACTCTAGCGCCGGAACAAACACTCACCGTTTTGCAATATTGCTTGTACCAAGGAGAAGCCGAATAGTTTACCCCCACGCACACCTGTCCGCCAGTAAACCACTGACCAACATTAATCGTCACTTTATAAGGCTGCCCCGATGTAGGCGCAATACTTTGTACCGAACCCGTACTCCACCAAGAATAATTGGTGGCATTGGCTCGGTTAGCAACGTTGAGCTCAAAGGTTTTTATTGAATTAACGGCGGCACAGTCATCGCCGATAATTTCAGCGGTCGAAGTGGGAGGATTAGTAACCGTTACCGAAACCACCGCCGAAGTCGTTGTTGCTCCTTGGTTATCAGTCGCTTTCGCAGTTAAACTATAAGAACCTACCGCGACATTCGTCCAGCTAAAGGTGTACGGAGACGTCGCGTCTTCCCCCAGCTTGGTAGTACCGTTGTAAAATTCTACTTTGGCGATGCTGCCATCTGCGTCAGAAGCAGTGGCAGTCAACGACATAGAAGCAGGTGCCAGAAACGTCGCATTGTTGGAAGGCGCGGTTACGCTTACTGATGGTGCTTGATTGACCACGGGTGCATTTACCGTCACCGACACTGCCGCCGAAGTCGTTGTTGCTCCTTGGTTATCAGTCGCTTTCGCAGTTAAACTATAAGAACCTACCGCGACATTCGTCCAGCTAAATTCGTACGGCGAGGTTAAATCTTCACCCAACTTAGTAGTACCGTTATAAAACTCCACTTTGGCGATGCTCCCATCTGCGTCAGAAGCAGTGGCCGCCAACGAGATAGAAGCAGGTGCCAGAAACGTCGCGTTGTTGGAGGGCGCGGTTACGCTCACTGACGGTGCTTGATTGACCACGGGAGGTTGTCCTGTACAAAGTGTCACTGTTTTACAAAACTGCTTGTACCAAGGAGACGCTGAGTAATTAACCCCCACGCACACTTGTCCTCCCGTAAAATTAGGGCCAAAGTTAATCGTCGCTTTGGAAGGCTGCCCCGACACCGTCGTAATGCTTTGAGTAGAACCCGTACACCACCATGAAAAACTGTTGGCATTGGGTAGGTTGATTGAGTTCAACTCAAACACTTTAACTTCGTTTATACCCACGCAATCGGGGCCAATAATGTCTGCGGAAGGATTGCCAGGACTATTTACGTACACGGTTACACTTCCTGAAGTAGTAACAGCATTTTGATTATCAGTAGCCTTCACCGAAAGCGTGTACGCCCCCGATGCTACGTTGCTCCAATCAAAACTATACGGCGCCGAGGTATCTTCCCCTAACTTCGTCGAACCATTGTAGAACTCGACTTTTGCCACACTCCCATCGCTATCAGCGGCATTGGCCGAAATCGTAATCGTAGCAGGTGCAGTAAAAGTCGTCCCATTGGCGGGGGAGGTCAGACTTACTGTTGGTGGCTGGTTGGGAGCAGGAATGGCAGTCACTTGCACCAGCGACGATGTCAGCGGCCCACCCGACGCAAGTAGTGCTTTGGCCGTAAAAGTATAGGTTCCCGCTTGCACATTCGAGAGGGTTAAAATATAGGGAGCAGTTGCATCTTCTCCTAGCTTGGTAGCACCATCGTAAAACTCCACCACCGTTGCTGTCGCATTTCCAACGCTTGCGTTGATGGTTAGATTAGTGCCAATCGTCACGGTCGAATTATTGGCTGGACTCGTAATTGCCACAAAAGGCGTAGGAGGTCCAAAGTTATCGGCAGGGTTCAGGATTTTATCTTTGACCCACGTTCCTGAGGTGCTCGTATTGTTCCAACCATTGTTGCCACAAGCCCCAGGCAACAATGCGGCCGACGACTCGTCTTTATCGCAATAACTCCAGTTGCACCAGCTTATTTTCATGCCTGACGAGTTATTTCCTCCCATAAAACTTACCCAATTTTGGGCATTGGTGTAATCGTTTCCGCCGTTTCCTGAATAATTACTCGTGCCCCATTCTGATACAAACAGAGGCACAGTTTTGATGACATCGTCGATGTAGCTTTGGGTATAATGCGAACCCGCGTAGAAGTGGAATGTGTACATGGTGTTGTGGGCGTTCGGTCCCGTTAGCGGATTAGAACGGACGTCACCTGGCGAACCACTCCACGAAGGTGTTCCCACCAAAATAATGGCGTCGGGGTCGTACTGACGGATAGCTGGGATGACCTGCTCGGCATAACTTTTGACCGACGACCAGCTGACACCGTTGGGCTCATTACAGATTTCGTAAATGACGTGTTTTTTACCCGCGTGCTGCTGCGCCATTAACTGAAAAAATTCAATGGCATCGGCAGTGTGTAGGTTAGGGTCACCAGGGTTCAGAATATGCCAATCAATGATGCAATACATCCCAAACTGTGCCGACCAATCGACCAACTGATTTACTTTGTTGCGCAGACCGACTTTGTTATTCATGTACCCACCTTCGTCCACGTACATGGCGGCTCGAAATACATCAGCGCCCCAATCGTTGGCCAACGTTTGTAAGGCAGAAGAAGTATAACATTGATCGAACCAATGCAACCCGTGCGAACTCATCCCGCGCAGTTGAATGGGCGTTCCTGCCTCATTGCAAAGTTGGCGATTAATCACCTGTAAACGGCCATTGGCCGCCAAAGGAGTGAGCGATTGTCCGAAGGCAAAGAGGTGCGCCAACGCTAGGAGTCCAATGGCTCCGAAGATTCGTAAAATTGAGTTTTTCATACACCCTACATCTAAATAGAACAAACAATAAAAATACGCTACCCCCGCTACGCGTAGCGGGGGTTAGCAGTACCGTTAAAAAGTAGGGAAAAATGCGATTAGGTGTAAATATACGCGATTTTAGCTAGTATCCTCTCTGATTATCTCAATCTTTTTTTTGCAACATACCCTCTCCGCCTTTTGTCCATTTTTGTCTTAAAAACTTGTTTTATTTCAAGAAAACCTTTGCTTTGCATAAGTTCTCTTTCACTATTCCTAAACATCTATTTCTATGAACAACATTCCACTAGCAGGGTTTGGAAACCGCTTGGTTGCCCAGCTCATTGATAGTATAATCTTGGGTATCGCTTTCAGTGTTATTCTTGTGCCCTTTGGTGGGTTAGCCGCCATTTTAGGCTTAGGTTCGGCAGGAGCCTTAGATGGTTCCGAAGAAGCCACCGCTGCCATCATGGGACTATTTGGATTAGGGCTCGTCGGCCTCATTTTATTCAGTTTATTTACCCCGTTTCTATACGACGCATTTATGACAAGTTCTAGCAAACAAGCTACGCTCGGCAAAATGATCATGAAAATCAAAGTGGTAGGGCCACAAGGTGAACGTCTTACTTTTAGCCAAGCTTTAGTTCGGTCTTTGGTAAAGTACATCACCAGCCATTTTTGCTTTTTGTTATGGTTATGGCCTTTGTTTAATCCCGAAGAACAAGCTTTACATGACTTAGCCGCTAAATCGTTTGTGATTCGAGAAGCCTAATGGTCAAAAAAATCATCCTGACGGTAACGGCCCTCGCCATTACCGTTTTTTATTTTTACTACAATCCTGCTATTCAATCGTTTGGTCCTCCGTGCCTTATCCATAAGACGACAGGTTTGTATTGCTGGGGATGTGGAGGACAGCGAGCCTTTCACGCCTTACTTCACGGAGAATTTCGGGCTGCTTTTCACAACAACTTGTTGATTTTTTTTGTCATCCCCCTTTTAGCTGCGGTTTTGTACTCCGAACTCTTCGACGATTTCCGTCTGTTTCATTATCTTCGCCGCCGCTGGGTGCTACTCCTTGCAATAGGTATATTTATTTTGTTCACCATTATCCGAAACCTAACTGGGTTTGAATTTTTAACTCCAACAAACTGACCAATCATGCTCACAATTGACCTTCGTTCTGATACCGTCACTAAGCCTACTAAAGAAATGCTCGAAGCCATGTTTACCGCCGAAGTTGGCGATGATGTCTTCGGCGACGACCCCACCGTCAATGGATTGGAAACCAAAGCGGCCGCGCTTTTTGGCATGGAAGCCGCCCTTTTTTGCAGCTCAGGTACACAAACCAATCAACTGGCCATACGTGTCCATACCCGTCCTGGAACTGAGGTAATTTGTGACAAACTTTCGCATATTTATTTGTACGAAGGTGGCGGTATCGCGCTCAACTCGTTGAGCTCCGTCAAACTGTTAGACGGCGATAAAGGTCGTATCTCTGCGCAGCAAGTACGAGATGCCATCAACAACCCCGACGATGTACACGCGGCCGTTTCGCGCTTAGTTTCTCTCGAAAATACGATGAACAAAGGCGGAGGCTGTTATTATAGTTTCAGCGAAATTGAAGCGATTAAAGACGTTTGTACCCAACATAGTTTGGCACTTCATTTAGATGGCGCCCGCTTATTTAATGCCCTCGTCGAAACGGGTGAAACCCCGTTCCAATACGGGCAAGTTTTCGATAGTATCAGTATTTGTTTGTCCAAAGGACTTGGATGCCCCGTCGGGTCTTTGTTGTTGGGTAGTAAAGAGTTTATCAAACAAGCTCGTCGAGCTCGTAAGGCCATGGGAGGCGGATGGCGCCAAGCGGGTTATCTTGCTGCCGCAGGAATTTATGCCCTCGACCACCACGTAGAGCGCCTTCGCCAGGATCACGCCCGTGCTCGCGCCATCGGAGAGCTCCTAAAAGGCCGCCCCGAAGTAGAAGAAATTTACCCGATTGATACCAATATTGTAATTTTTCGTTTACCCGAAACCATCCTTGCGACCGATTACGTAGCCCAGCTTGCTTCTCAAGGCATCCGAGCAGTAACGTTCGGGAAGCACTTGGTTCGCTTTGTGACGCACCTTGATTTTACGGATGAACACCTCACAGAATTGCAAAAACGGCTATAAAAGTTATTTTATGGCACCAAAATGCGTATTTCTACGCTAAAATTTGGGTTAAAAAATTGGCACTTTTGTTGCTCTAAAATTTTTGTGATTTTTTTTAAACCTTTTTGTACTTTTTCCCGTCTAAACAGAAACAGGCAAAAAGAGGCAATGCTTCAGCAATGGTAAAAAGTAACGTCTTTCCATTACAATAGCAGTGCAAAAAGTCCGTTAATTGAGCTAAATTACTTATTCCGTCAATTTCTAAATCGTCCGTAAAGCCATGAAAAAAGTCGTCAAACTCTTGTCAGTTGCTTTAGCAGTGGGTGCAGCCGTATATACTTACAAAAAGTTGCAACCTAAAAAAGCCTAGTAAAGGGGGCGTTGCTGAGGGTCAGCAGCGCCCTTATTGTTTATCCCCCTATCTGCTCCAAACTCACTGAACACGCGTTTATTTTTACCAAAGATTTCGGAATCTCCCGCTTTCCTTCTTTCTTCTCCCCCTTTTGTGTTTGTTCAATTTCCATCAAAAGCGAGTGCGCGTGCATTCCTTCAATCATTTTCGTATCCAAGTCTAAGCTCTTCCAAATAGCTAGTGCCATCGTCAACTCTGCGGTAGCTTCTTCAAAAAAGTCTACTCCTTTGCAGTAAAAAGTACGACCACTGAGGTAGTGATAAAACGCTTTTAATGGTTTGGACAAACGATTTTTCTCAAACAGCACGTCACACTCTTGTCGAATTTGGTTCAAGACTCGGCTCGCACTTTCGTAATCATCACGACGTAGTGCCACACAAGCTGTACATTTTAGGGCTTTAAAAATGTACTTTTTTTGTTCGATTTCAGGGCAAATAACCGCCCTCGTAAAGCGAACGTAGTCATCTATGGCGCTAGGTTCAAAACAGCAACGATACGCGTAGTATTCGGCCTCGTATCGGAATAATTCAGTGGAATCAAGGGTATTGTCGAGCTTATTTTTGTCGATAAGTCTTCCCAACTCTTCATTAAATTCCTTCGTAATAGCCACTTCACCGCCAGCCCAAGCCGCTTTCATGACGTTGAGAACCAAATGCAACATTGCTCGGGAAATATCCTCATCCACGGCCTCTCGACTCTTGAGATAGTCGACCATCATTACGGCACCCTTGTACAGCTTTTTGGTCAGACTCAGTGTCATGACTTTACTACAATCATAGACAAAAATCGAATTAAAAGCACTTAGAAAATAAGCCGTCAGGAATTGCTCAGGGTACGTTTTAATCAGGTAAAACAACTCTTGAATTGCATTGGTTTGTTGCCAAGGCTCCAATTGCCCCTCCGAAAAAAACATGAATTCTTCCTGTTGGCGAATAGAAAATAACAAAGAATTGCCATGCCCTACAATGTCACGCGGCGACTCGCTTTGGAGAGTGTATAATTGATAGTAACGTTCTACTTTCGTGCGGGCTATTTTCAGCAACTCGCTTTCGTCGGATACGCCCTGCGGCACTTCTCCCGCCCATTTTACAAAACTCAAAAAATCGCTGAAATGGGATACGGGCAAACTGCAAGCCAATACTCGACACAAGCGGTCTAATGTCCGCTTGTCAAAATTGCAAGCAGCAGGTTTAGAACGCATCGTAGTGAAGGCTTTTTTTGCACCTTGTGGTGGGGGTACTTCGCCCAAATACCGACTTTTTTCAATCTGTACAGTAAACCAGTCTACTAGATTTTTATCAGCAGGCTTGGAATAAAGAGTACCTTCGATTGCCCAATCAAACAAATTGGTCAATACGCCTATGTAATAGGCTGAATGAACGGGGTTTTGTGAACGTGGCATATAACTAAGTGGTTTAGATGCATATACACTAAACTATGAGTTTGCACACGAGAAGTAATTTATTCAGGGTAAAGTTATCAGATTGTAAATTTGAGACTTATAGAATTAAAATACTAATAATAAAAGTAGAAAATTTCAAGAATCTTATTCAGGGCTCTACCACGGAACTTAGCCCAACCAATCGCAGTTAATTAATAAAGAAGTCACCCCAATAATTGGTACGAGTTTTGTGGTTTCTTACTATTGTTACCTATTTTGAAATGCTCCAAAATCGCTTCATAAAACGCATTTTTGCTTACTTTGTACGTGGGCTGGTTCTTGTTGCCCCTACTTATTTCACGTTTCTAATCATCAAGGAAGGGATTTCCTACTTAGATAGTATTTTACCCATCTACATACATACCGATAGTAAGCACTCGCTCTACTTACCTGGCTTAGGCTTGCTGCTTATTATCTCAAGCATCGTATTTTTAGGGTTTATTTTCTCCCGCTTCGTCCCGCAGTCCGTTTTTAGTTTTGGAGAAAGTATTTTGAAGAAAATGCCTTTGGTTAGTCTAATTTACTATTCTATCAAAGACCTGATTTCAGCATTTGTAGGCGACAAACGGAAGTTTAATCAGCCAGTACTGATTACAATTAACCCCCATTCTGACCTAAAAAAATTAGGATTCATTACTCAGAATGACCTTTCCAGTTTTGATCTGAGCGAATATGTAGCCGTTTACTGTCCACACTCTTATGCCTTCTCAGGAGAGTTGTTTATTGTGGCCAAATCAAACATTAAGCTGCTCGATACGGTATCAAGTACCGACGTCATGAAGATGATTGTTTCAGGGGGAGTTTCTGTCAAGTAGCTCTCTCTACACAGGTTACTTACAAGCCACGAATCACACGTCGAGCCCAGGAATTGCGTCCACGAGGAGTGTCTGGCGTCTTGAACACATCCGACCAAGTCATTTGTTTCTTACGCTTCATAGCCCGCATTTTAAGGAAATATCCTACTCCTAGATAAATGCAGAACAAGCCTACCAAGATGAAAAAGGCTTGAGTGTTTGTGATATATTCAAACGTCATGAAGTAACCTATCACGTTTACCACTGTCATTCCCCAGAAAGTAAGAGATGTCTGGAAGTGCGTAAATCCATTATCCAACAACACGTGGTGCATGTGATTACGATCCGCTTTAAAAGGCGAGCGACGGTTGAGAATGCGTACCAAGAATACGCGTAGTGTATCAAAGATAGGGACAATCAAAAGTACTACAGCAAGAATGGGGGCATTGAAAAACGCAGCTGAATCATGCTGGTACGAAACATTAATACGGATAAACTTCACCGCAAAAAATGCTAATAAGAAGCCCACAATTAGCGAGCCTGTATCTCCCATGAAGATTTTACTAGTCTTTGAGAAGTTGAAACGTAGAAATCCTAGTAGCGCCCCCGAAAGCGAAAATGCCATACAAGCCATTGAGAAGTGATGATTCAACAAGAACCACGTACCAAAACTCAAACTCGCAATAAAAGCAATTCCTCCCGCGAGGCCATCCACCCCGTCAATAAGGTTAACGGCATTGATGATAGCGATAAAGATAAAAATAGTAAAGGGAATACTGACAATGTCAGGAATGTGCGTCCATCCAAAAATACCAAAGAAATGATCTACTTTTAGCCCACCAAGCAATATTAAGGTTGAAACCGCGACGACCTGTAAAAGTAGTTTCTTATTAGGGTCAAGTACCAAAATATCATCTTTAAGCCCTAAGAAAAACAGAATTGTGAGACCTACAACCGCGAGGCTTGTCAAATAGGCATCTGTTTGCTCATTGGTATGAGGCCACAAAAAATGGGCAATCAAAAGCGAAGCATAAATAGCAATTCCTCCAAACTCAGGAGTTTCTTGTTGGTGGGAGCTACGAAAGTTTGGTTTCTTCTTGAGCTCCAGCAAACCACTAATGTTAATAATGACAGGGATAGACGTAATGGCCACAGCGCACGCTATCAAAAATGATATAAGACACTGATACACTTCGTGTTGAAGTATATTTTGATATTGGCTTCTGAGTACGTCTATTAGTATATCTGCATTCATAAAATTCCGTTTCTGCCTTTTTTGCTTCTCATAACGGAAGACAAAAATTATAAAAATTAGCTTATCACACAAAAAACGCTCCCGAAAATACGATTCTATTTATTATTCGGTCGCTTGGGTTTGTAAACAAATTGTAAAACCTTTCTGAGGGGTTTAAGCCCTAAAGTAAACCAATAAGGCTTTATTTCATTTAAACGCCATGCTTCTCGGTCACTTTGGTTGGCCTTGAGTCGATTTCCAACCGTATTGTTACTTACACCTCCCATTCGCATCATTGTGACTATCTCTGGGATATAAGTAACCTTTAGACGTTGCTTATATAGGAAACGTAACATTAATTCATAATCAGCAGCACTTCCTAAATCAAGGCGGTACGTTCCAAGTTGCTCATAAGACGCTTTTTTTACAAAAAACGTTGGGTGAGGCGGCATCCAGCCATAAAGAAATTTTTTTCTCTTAAACTCTCCCGACTTCCAATAGCGCTTTACTTGCGTTGTATCGTTTGCATCTACGTAAACTAAGTCCCCATAGATGCCATCTGCCTGAGTTTTTACTAATTGAGCCACTACTTTCTCAATGACCGTATGGTCGGCGTAAAAATCATCGGCATTCAAGATTCCGATGACGTCTCCCGTGGCGTGTGCGATTCCTTTATTCATCGCATCATAAATTCCTCGGTCTTTCTCTGAGATAAATACAGCAATTTTTGTGCCGTAGTTAGCGACAATTTTAGGCGTATTATCCGTTGATTTTCCGTCAATTACGATGTATTCAATGTCTGTATATGACTGATTCAACACCGATTCTATGCAATCCCGTATTGTGCGCTCTCCGTTAAAAACTACCGTAATAATACTTACTTTCAAAGCCTCTGAGGTTTGTAATGAGAATATCTAACGTTTTAGAGTTACTCCGTTATTTTGCGCTCGCGTATCCACTGGGCGGGGTTTCCCTGGTAAACTCCATAGGGTTCTAAGTCCCGCACAGCTACCGAGTTTACCGCCAATACTGAATGCGAATGGCACGTTACTCCTGGGCATACGACCGCTTTTGCTCCAATCCACGCCCCTTCTTCAATCACGATTTTACCCACTTTCAAATCAAACGTACTCCGAGTGTAATCGTGGTTACCTGTCAGGAGCATTGCTCCTTGCGAAAGGCACGCATTATTCCCAATCACGATGTCAGTCAAGCTATCTATCCATACCTCTTCGCCTATCCAGACGTAATCCCCAATCGTAAGTAACCAAGGGTACTTGATATTTACTTTGGGTTTAATCATCACGTTTCGCCCTACTTTCGTCCCAAAGCCTCTTAAAATAAAGCACTTAATGGAGGTCGGCAATGGGAAATACGAATTAAAAAAAAGTGCATTTACTAAAAACCAAAGCACATTTTTCCAAAAAGGCGGATGCCTGTACCAACTATTGTCGTACCGAGACAGGTCGGTTTTGAACCGATGATAAATCTTTTCCGTATTCATTTCGGAAAAATTCAATGATAGCTTGTTTATCTTTTCCAACTCGAAATTCTACTTCAAACAGTTTGGCATCAACCAAAAACCGATACCACAATCCCTGTAAAAAGTGCCATACTAAGCCTTTTTTACCATCTAGGAAGCCAAACTTTATAAAATAACGATACAAAAAATACGCGAATGGACGAGTAAAAAGGGGTAAGGAAGCATACTTTTGTTTTAGATAGCGTTTTCTCTGCTCTTGTGTACCAAAAAGCTTGGGAATAACGCGTTCTGCTTCTGCAAAATTATACTTTATATCCAATAAATCAATCACTTCGCGAATGGCATAATTATTATGTTTTTGTGTCCACCACGTCAAGTTGTTCAAGTTATGATCAACGATGTCATTTTTGAATTGGACCGTTTCGCCTTCCGAAAGCTTAATGTGTTCATCCATCCATAATTCCTCACAAATCCCTTTGTCGCGGTGCCAAAGGCGCAAGAGCCAAATCGGATAATACCCTCCACGCCGAATCCATTGATTCATAAACATCACACGGCGCTTGACATACACTCCCGATACATGAGCAGGAAGCCCCGAAAGCGTTTGGTTGATTTCGTTAGCCAACTCGGGCATCACGTACTCATCGGCGTCCATCCGCATGAGCCAACGAGTCTTAAAAGGTGTATTTTCGATGCCAAAGTTGAACTGCGTGGCATACGTAATCCACGGATTGAAGACTACCTTCGCGCCTAACGACTCGGCGATTGCCACTGTACGGTCGGTAGAACCCGAATCCACAATAAAGATTTTGTCCGTAAACACCAGTAAGCTACGGAGGCACCGTTCGATGTGCTTTTCTTCGTTGTGCGTGAGGATAATGACTGAAATATCAGATTTCACAGTTGTGCGATTTCAAGCCGCAAATTGTACTTTTTTAGGTTGAAAAGCAAAAAAATGGCCTTAACTTTGTAAAATTATCAGATTATCGACTCTCAATGCAAGCAGTAACCGTTTACCCACCTCTGGCGCCCATTCAAGCCCAAATCCAGTTAGCAGCTTCTAAAAGCGAAAGTAATCGCGCTTTGATTATCAATGCGTTATCGAATTTTGGAGGACAACTTTCTAACGTATCAGCCGCTCGTGACACCCAAACGATGCTGCGTTTGTTGCAATCGTCGGAAACGGTTGCCGATGTACTTGACGCTGGTACTACCATGCGTTTTCTCACTGCTTATTTTGCGGTGACAGGCCAAAACAAAACCATGACAGGTACACCACGCATGTGTGAGCGCCCGATTGGGATTCTGGTCGATGCTCTACGCACGCTTGGCGCAGATATTACGTATTTGGGGAAAGATGGATACCCACCAACCCAACTAAATGGTTTTACGTATTCAGGCAATAACCGTATAAAAATCCGCGGCGATGTAAGCAGCCAATATATTTCGGCGCTATTGATGGTAGGCCCTACGCTTCCCGAAGGAATCACGCTGGAGCTTACTGGTGAGGTAGGTTCACGCCCATACATCGAAATGACTCTTCAGCAAATGGTGGCTTTTGGGACTACGTTTGAGGCAGACTGGGAACAGAAAATTATCCATGTTCCTGCCCAAAAATATACCCCAACTCACTACCAAGTAGAGTCCGACTGGTCGGGTGCTAGTTATTGGTACAGTGTAGTTGCCTTGGCCGAACAAGCTGAGGTAGAGCTTTTGGGTTTGAAAGAAAACTCCTTGCAAGGCGACAGCGCCATTGTCGATATTATGCGCCACATGGGCGTAGAAAGTACTTTTACGGCGCAAGGAGTTCTTTTGACCAAAATTCCTACCCAAGAAGCTTTTGCTTGGGACTTTACTGACTGTCCTGATTTGGCTCAAACCATTGCAGCTTGTGCCGTAGCTAAAGGCATTACGGTGACAATGACGGGTATCGAAAGCCTAAAAATCAAAGAAACCGACCGTGTAGCGGCCCTTCAGGCAGAGTTACCCAAAATTGGTGGAGAATTAGTAGAAGTTGAAAGTAATACCAAATACGTAGTAAGACGTACCATAGCGCCTACAGCACAACCTACCATCGAAACCTACGACGACCACCGCATGGCCATGGCTTTTGCACCTGTAGGAATGGTAATGCCTATTGTTATTGAAGAACCGCACGTGGTGGCCAAGTCGTACCCAAGTTTCTGGGAAGACTTGAAAGAAGTCACAACTGTTGAATAAATCGTAGGAGCATCGCTTTCCATACTCCACTACATTTTGCCAGCCCGAAGCTAATACCTTCGGGCTAAAATCATTGTTTCATTTTACTGATATTTTCCTCAAAACAATGAAAAATCCCTATTTCTCGCTCTTACAAACGGCTTGGCGATATGCACGCAAGGAAAAAGGGCGATACGTGTTGGTGTATGGCCTTTTTGTCCTTGCTAATGTGATTTTTGCGCTTAATCCTCTTTTGTACGGCTGGTTTGTCGAAGCCATTCAAAAAGAGGGAACGGGTGTAATCAAGCACGTTTGGATGTATGCAGGTGGTTACCTATTCTTGATGCTGTTGGAGTGGGCTTTTCATGGCCCTGCGCGGGTTATGGAGCGCGAACTAGCGTTTAACCTGAGCCGTAATTTTTTAGAAGAACTGTATCACCAATCGCTGCATTTGCCCGTTCGTTGGCACCAAGATCACCACAGTGGCGCTACCATCAACCGTATTCGGAAAGCCTACGAAGCTTTGAAAGATTTTTTTCAAAACGGCTTTATGTTTTTGCACGCTTTTTCAAAGTTCGTCTTTTCGCTTTTAGCCATTCTGTATTTTTCTCCGCTTTACGGAAGCATTGGCGTTTTGATAGGAGTTTTTACGGTTTGGATTATTTTTAAGTTTGACAAACCCTTCATCAAAGCCCTCGACGAAACCAACGAAAAAGAACACGTCGTGTCATCGACTTTGTTTGATAGTCTTTCCAACATCATTACCGTCATTACCCTGCGCCTCGAAAAACGCATGGAAAATAGCCTGTTGGCCAAGGTAAAAGAGATATTTCCGCCATTCCGTCGGACAGTGGTTATCAACGAATGGAAATGGTTTGTGGCAAGTGTGCTCATTGGGGTTATTTATGTGGTGGTTGCGGTTGGGTATGTGTATCAAAATCAGGTTCCCAACGAAGTGTTTTTAGTGGGCGGACTGGTTACTTTGTTAGGTTATGTCAATCAATTTACCAGCGTTTTTCAGGATGTTGCGTGGCAATACACCGAAATCATTCGCTACAATACCGACGTTCAAACGGCTCGTTCCATCGGCGAAGCCTACCGTCAGCAGCACCGCGCCGAAGCCACTGAAACACTTCCGTCTGATTGGAAAACAATACAAATCAACCATTTGAGTTTTTCGCACCACGATACCTACGACGCCCAAAAATCGGCGCATAGCCTTCATCAATTAAACCTGCGCATCCAACGAGGCCAACGCATTGCTTTTATTGGTGAAAGTGGTAGCGGAAAAAGTACCCTTTTGGCCTTGTTAAGAGGATTGTACGAACCCGAAAAAGGGGCAAAATTGACCATTGATGGAAAATCTGTGGAAGGAGTTAGCCTGATTACGGACACCGTGACGTTGTTTCCACAGGAGCCCGAAATTTTTGAAAATACCATTGCTTACAACATTACGTTGGGATTGCCCTTTGAAGAACAAGATATTTGGCAAGTATGCGACACGGCCCAATTTAGCGAAGTAGCCCGTCAATTACCCAACGGTCTTGAATCTAATATTCAAGAAAAAGGGGTGAATCTTTCGGGGGGACAAAAACAGCGGTTGGCGTTGGCCCGTGGTATTTTGGCCGCCCGAAGCAGCGATATTGTATTGCTAGATGAGCCTACCAGCAGCGTTGATCCTAAAACTGAGTCATTGATTTATGACCAATTGTTTGATGAATTTAGGGGCAAAGCCGTACTTTCGTCCCTGCATCGTTTGCACCTTTTGACCAAATTTGACTACGTGTATGTGCTCGAAAACGGCCGAATTGTTGACCAAGGTACGTTCGAATCCCTCAGGGCAAATAGTCCAGTTTTTCAAGAATTGTGGAAACATCAAGAGAAAACTTCGAGTTAGTGAATCATAACCAAGACATTTATGCTAACCATCAACCCTAAAGACGTTTCAGTACCCGTATTGCATCACTTTTTGCAAGGTGCGGTGGCGCCTCGCCCCATAGCTTTTGCCAGCACGATTGATGCCGAAGGCAACGTAAATCTCAGCCCATTCAGTTTCTTTAATTTGTTTGGGACAAAACCCCCGACCTTGATTTTTTCTCCCAATCGCCGCGTACGGGATGGGAGCAACAAACATACGCTGGAAAACGTACAAGCCGTGGACGAAGTGGTGATTAGCATGGTTGACTACGCGATGGTGGAGCAAATGTCGTTGGCGAGTTGCGAATACCCGCGTGGTGTCAACGAATTTGTAAAAGCAGGTTTTACTGAAGTTCCATCCCAACTGGTGCGCCCTCCACGCGTTGGCGAATCAAAAGCCGTATTTGAGTGTAAAGTCAAACAAATCATTTCGTTGGGCGAAGAAGGAGGAGCGGCCAATCTGGTGATTTGCGAAGTAATTCTAGCCCATTTTTCGGAGGATATTTTGGGTGAAGATGGCCGCATCGACCAGCGCAAAACGGATTGGGTAGCCCGCATGGGTGGCGATTGGTACGCACGTGCCTCGGGCGATGCTATTTTTGAAATTCCCAAACCAAGTACTCAAAAAGGTATTGGGGTTGACTTGATTCCTGATTTTATCAAAAATAACCCTGAATTTTCGGGAAACAACTTAGGGCGTTTGGGGAACATCCAACAGTTGCCTGAGGCTGATAAAATTGAAGCATTTAAAGCCCAACATGCGGGGCAAGATTGGGTAACGACAGCCAAGCAGTACCTTTCGGAAGGAAAAGTAGAACAAGCTTGGCTATCGTTGTTGGCTTCTCAGCAAGCCTAACCCAACGCTTTTCCTTGCAATACGGGGCGTCTGTCCTTTGCTCCCGACATGCGGTTGATGCTGTTGTCGAAACTTACCGTCAGGCCATCGCCTTCAAAATGACAAATGATATAATTTCGGTGGGGTGACTCGTAATAGCGCAACGTTATTTCAAACGTATTGGCGTCTTTCCACGTACCACTCGCCGCAATTTTGGCAATTTTTTCGGTTTTAATTTTCTGGGAAGCTACCAAATTGGGTCTTGGCAAGTCGGTTTGTCCAAAGACCCATTTTTCCAGTCCCACTTCTACTTTGTGTTCACCCGTTGTATCTTTTAGCATGAATTGATACGTACCTCCTTCGCGGTACGCCAGCGAAATTTGCTGTACATTCATCGAATTTGTTTCGACTGCAAACGCTTTTCCCGATACTTTGACCGCTTCCGAAGGCTTTACATTTCCTTTGGGTGGCAACAAAGCCAATGCCGCCATCCGTTGCTTCAAAGCACTAGCCGAAGCCGCATTGGCAGGTAAGGCTTGCTGCTTCATGGCGGGCAGAATGTGCTCCCATACCAAATCTAAAATCCCTTGCATGTCAGGGGTTTCGCTCGTGATGGCCAATACTGCATCTTGGTCGGGCATCACTATTGTGTATTGTCCATACGCTCCGTCGCCTCGGTAGGCGTTGTGCTGGCAACGCCAAAACTGATAACAATAGCCCTGAAGCCAGTCATTCTTTTCGTTAGGGCGCGTTGGTTTTGCGGGAGAAGGTTGCTGAATTTTAAAGGTCGTAGCTTCTTCTACCCAGGCTGCTGGAATGATTTGTTTGCCATTCCACTTGCCTTTTTGAAGGTACAATTGTCCAAACTTCGCCATGTCTTCGGTACGGACGCGTAAGCCCCACCCGCCTGTGTTGATACCCAACATATCTTCTTCCCAATCGGCACCTTCGATACCAAGAGGCTCGAATAAACGAGGACGTAGGTAATCAATGATTTTTTGTCCTGTTACTTTTTGCACAATGGCCGAGCACATATAAGTAGCCATGCTATTGTACAAAAATGTACTGCCTGGGTCGTTTTGAATCGGGAAGGCCAAAAACGTTTTTATCCAATTGGCTTCATCCCGAATGCTTTGGCCCGTTGGGTCCACGCCGTGCCCTACCGACATTGTCAGCAGGTCTTTAACCGTCATTTTGGCCAAATAATCACTGACCGTTGCGGGCGCGTATTCGGGGTAAAATGAAATCACTCGGTCGCTGGTTTTGAGCTTGCCTTCATTTACCGCAAACCCTACAGCCGTGGAAGTAAAACTTTTACTCATCGAGTACATGGTATGTTTTAATTCCGCCCGATACGGTGCCCACCAGCCTTCGGCCACCACTTGGCCGTGCCTAACGAGCATCATACTGTGAAACTCGTGCTTACTTTGGGCAATAGCGTCCAAAAACGCAGTGATATTTACCGAATCAACCCCTTGTGCTTCGGGAGTGCTACGAGGTAGTCGAACGGCTGATTTGCCCCAGCTGTCGAACGGCAATGCCGCCGAAAGCCCTAGGCCAATTCCTGCCAAACCTAACTGTTGGATAAACTGACGACGCGTAGTTTGCATGGTCTATTTGTATTTTTTTTGTAGAAAAGGAACAAGAATTTTGGCGTATTCACGATAGCCTTGCGGGTTGATATGTAGGCTATCTTTGGTATATAGTTCGCTTTTTACCGTACCATTAGGGTGAAATAGCGCGGGGTTAATATCCACGTACGACAGGCGTTTCCCTTTGCTAAACGCCTTCACCATTTTATTTCCTTTGGTAACTTCAGCCCAGTGCTGGCGGCGCGATGGCGATAGCTTCATTGACACGAAGCAAATGTGAGTTTTGGGAGAACGCTTTTGAATAAGCGATACAAAATCGCGGTAAGAGTCGAAGAGTTGTTCGGCTGACTTGAATTTTTTTCCTGATAAATCATTCTCGCCCCCATAAACAACCAATAATTTCGGCTCGTGCGGAATCACCACCCGTTCGGCATAGTGAATAAGTTCGGGGACAGTCGAACCGCCAAAACCACGGTTGAGCACGGGTAAGGGAGCGAGGTCTTGCGTCATGTCTTTCCACAGTCGCCAACTTGAACTTCCAAACAAGATTACTTGACCTTTTTTGATACCCTTGGTGGCATCTTCTTGTTCAAATTTCTTGATTTCTTCTTCAAAGCGGTCCACTTTATAATCCAACTCGTAGGGAGCAGCCATGTACTGATAGGTGACTTGGCTGCGCTGGCACGAAAGCGTAATCGCCAATGATAAGCATAGACATACTACAAAGTGGCGTTTGGTAAAAAAATAGGTCATAGGTATCGTATTTCTAACTGAAAGCGCAAAACGAGAAGAATTTACGCTTAACCACAAAAAAAAGCTACCCTAAGAAGATAGCTTTTTTCGCTCACAAACACTTGACCTAGTTTTCAAAAAAAGATTGTTGATGTTTATCTTAAGTACCTCCAAGAGGCCATATCTTTAGGGTTGAGTACCTTTGGCTAACGTAACCCACTTAGTCTTATTACCTACATTAACTCAATTTCGTAATTATGGTTTGGGACGAGATAGTAAATTGGTTGTCACCATTTTGGACGCACGATTTAAAATATTACATTAAATAATGTAATTATGTCGCAATTAGTTCCAAGCCAAAGATAAGACATAAAAACGCGATTTCCTCACAAAAATGACAGTTTTACCTAAAAACTAAAATCGCCAGCTAGGCTTTCCCTGACTGGCGATTGAGTGGCCTAGCACCTATACACACGTAAATCTAGGCTCAAAAGTTGCGTTTCTATTTATTTTTTTAGGTTTTAATCCTTTTTGCCTTCAAAAGCCATTCCTTGGTAGTCGACGGCCACCTTAACTATTTTTTTCTGGTCATCGCGAATAAAGGTAAATTTTGCATCTGCTTCCACAATTTCGAACCTATCGGCAACGTCTTTAGATGGTTTTAACGGCCCCCCTCTGTCGCCAGCCACGACATTGAGCATCCCTTCTTTCAAAGAAAACTCCATATAATCGAACGGAAGCCCCTCAAATTTATACTTCCCAGTGTATTCTTTCAAAGCTACGGTATCTGACGCTACCGCTGTCGAAGAAGAGGAAGACGTTTGAGCAGAGGCTGTATAAGCCAAGGCACTAACTGAAAGAAGCAAAATAATGTAAATCTTGTTCATGGTCGAGTTTGGATAAGATGTCTAGTTTGTTGCGCAATGGTAGGAAGTTATCGCCAACCTACCAACCAAAACTCATTAAATAATCTTTTTTTTCTTCAGATAATACCATTATCTGTTAAAATCCTAAATCTTTCCGACTTTGAGCGTCGTTATTAGGGAAAGCAAGTCCTGAAGGCAATGATTTAGGCACATAACGCTTTAAATTGGGATCATACAACCCTTCTTTGATAAACGTGGTCAAATCCTTCATTTCTTGTTCGGTCAAGTTGAGAGGTTTAAACTCAGAAGCCAATTGCGTAGTAGGCACCGCTAAATTTTCTACTACTGCCTTGTTCTTGTATGAGACTACCTGCTCAATGGTCGTAAACGACGATCCATGGCCATAAAAAGGCGAATCTTTGAGGTTATACAACTGAGGAACCTTGAATTTGTACAAATCTTCCGCTTTTCCAGTAAAGCCCCCTCGTCCTTTATGCTCTGCTTTTTCAGTACCAGAATTTACTACCACCGAAGTTCCGTACTGTCCGTCAGAGAGATTTTTCATTCCAAGCGCATGAAATTCCATATTGGCCAATGACGCCCCATTGTGACAAGTATAACAGCGGGCTTTCCCAAAGAAAAGCATCGCACCCTGTTTTTGCGCGTCGGTCATTGCACCATATTCCCCCCGCAACCAACGTTGAAAAGGAGCTTCATTCGATAATAGAGTCCGCTCATAAGCTGCAATGGCCAGCCCTACATTAATCGCCGATTGAGCTGGGTCGTTCAACGTCTTTAAATCAAACGATTTTGCATACAGTTCTTGATAAAGAGGTTTATTAAACAAAAAATTGGGGTTAAATCCTAAATGGTGGACTCCCTGTCCTGCAATGGCTTGTGTTTCTACTCCTTGAAAACCTAGGTTATTTTTCTCCTTAGGTGTACCTTTGGTCCAAGCACTTTGAGTAGCAGCATTGAGGTGAGTCGCCCCAAATTGTCCATTCCACAAAATATTAGTTTGATACGCGATATTCATGGCAGAAGGGGTGCGAATCGGCTGCACATCTACTTGGGCATTTACATAGCCTGTTGCAATTTTTCGTGCTTCACCTGTTATGCCAAAACCACTTCCTCCCTCCGCAATTCCCTGAGGAAGACAAGCCTGAAAGCCTGCTTTAGCATGATGACAACTAGCACAAGAATACGTTTGATAACTCTGTGATTTGTTAGGATTCATGGACAAACCCGTTTCGTGGAAAAGGAATTGGCCCAATGCCACTTTATCCGCTGTGATTGGGTTTCGAGGATCTTGGGGAATTTTTGTATATTCCGTACTATTAGGCAACAAATAAAACTCTTTTCCCTTATTTCCCGACGATTGAACAAGCGCCTGTTCTAGTTGTTTATCGACTCCTGATACCACGGGTTCATCAGAGCGGGATTGACAACTCGCCAGGATTACACTCATACTCAAAAAAGTATAGAATATATTTTTCATATAGTAAGCATCTTTGTTTTGTAAAAATATACCTGACAAAAATTACACCAAACCAGAGAATGTACACATGATTTTTATCATATTTCTGCGAAAAAGTAACTCAAAATACAGCTTCTTACAAACAAAAATCCGACTCCTTAATAAGAAGTCGGATTCTCACACGATACCTAAACCTTTACTCTACTGAAGGATGGAAAACTCTTTTATTAGATAAAAATCTGATACTGTAAGGTCAACGCGCTTCGGCGACCATTTGGATTCAGTCGGCCGTCGGTTGCATTTTGATACACTGGACGGTTTTGATAATCAAGCGTAATTTTAGAATTATGGCCTTTGATAAGCCAATTTAATCCTACACTATAAATCCCTGCCGTCTTTGATAAGCGCTGATAATCGGCGATTTGAGCAGTGGCGTAGGGCATCAAAGTCCCGTTTTTACCCAATAAATCAGCCGCGCACAAATACCCAAACTGACTATACACCACACTTCCTGTCCCAAACATCGGGAAAGCATTCCCTTGCACCCCTGATACTCCCGCAAGGCCTTGGGTTGTACCATTTGCAGGGTTCATAATGCCATTGAAACGCAAATAATTAGGTCCATAATCGGTATGAAAATATCCTAAGTACCCTGAGAAAGCGGTTCCTTTGTCTTTATTAAGAGGCATATCAGCAAACACAGCTAACGACCATAAGTTCATTGCATTATAGACAGTATCTTTACCTTGGTTGATGGTATTCCACATCGCTTTTTTCTGCGAAATGAATCCCCCTTCAAGGTTTAAAATCTTTTTCTTCCCAAGGTAAGTCCCTGTCATGTAAGGCGTCTGGTGTGTGTCTTTATCAAACAAATTGTAAATCAACAACCCTTGGTACTGCTTGTGATGTCCTTTAGCCGCAAAGCTAGAATTGGCCGAAATGGCAGGAACTGCGGCACCGTTGGTAGTGATTGGAAAAGGATCTGTTAAACCTAAACGGTAATCCCATTTGCCTACTTGCCCACGGGCATATAGAGTAAGTTTTCGCGAAAATTCGTCCGTTTGGTCAACAGTTGCTTGTGCAAAGACAGGCACATCCATGGACATAATCGTAGTAACGCTTGGTTGGCTAAAGCGAGAAAGGCCATTCAATATTGTAAGCCCTCCCCCGATTTTGAGCCAATCTTTGTTGGCAAATGCCGAATACTCAACCACCGCATCATGAATAAAGAAAGAGACTTTTCGGTTGGTTGGCACGCCTTGAGCATTTCCTAACGCAGGAAAGCCATTCAAGAAGTTAAAGTTGTTCATTCCCAATTGAAAATAAACAAACGCACGGTCAGAAATCTGACCAAACAACTGCATACGCGTCCGACGAAGACCTAAGTCTAGGGTATTTGAAGCAGCTTCACCCAACACCGTTGTACCAGGGTTGCTGTCATTAAATCGTACCCATGTCTGATTCAAAAATGTAGCTTTAAAAAAGCGGCTACCCGACTCATTTAGATTGTATTTAAGTTCATTTTTCTCGGGGGCAGGCTTCACTGAATCTTGAGCCGTAGCTATTCCTCCCACTAAGAGAAGAAGCCAAGTAAGGTGCTTCATGGTGCGTGGTCTTGTGTTTATTTATGCCACAAAACACGCGCTAGACTATTAATACCGAATGAAAAGGAAATTAAAATAATGTTAAAGGATTCTATTTTCAAACAGCCACCATGCCTTATTTTCCAAAAGCCCATTTCAAAAACTCAGGCATCACTTTCGACCAAGTTGCTTGGTCATGATGCCCACCTTTCACTTCTACATAACGTACTTCTTTCCCCCATCTAAAGCCTTTGCGCTCAAGCTCGGCCACCAAATCTAAGGTATCTTCAATGGAGTCGATGACCCCGTTGTGATTACGATCATCTTTTTCATCTTCCGTGCCTGTCTGAAACCAAAAAGCAGGCACATTACCGTTAAACTGCTCTATCGTCACCGTAGACTCCCTTACCAAACGGTGCATAATACGGTCATGGTGGTCGTCATAATGATTTTCATACGCTTTCTGTCTCCACCAAAACGAACCCGAAAAAGCTCCTGCTTTACCGAAAATAGCAGGATGATGCCACACAATATCAAAGGCAGCTAACCCACTCAACGAAAACCCACAAAAGGCCGTGTGTGAAGGGCCTTGGAAAGTACGATAATGAGATTGGACATAGGGTAGCAATTCTTGTAGTACAAAGTCTGAATAAGCTCCTGCTTTGGCGCCACGGTGTTTATAGTCGGCCTGAGAGGCTGTTCCATATTCTTGGATTCGGTCGCCACAGTGTACCGCTACTAAAATAAAAGGATGTACTTCTTCATGGTTGTACAACTCACTCAGTACATGGGTCATTTGCAACCTTTCCAAGTCCTGTCCATCGTTCATGTACAATACGGGATAGGGCGAATTCGTTGCCTCATAGTGAGGCGGCAACACCACGTCCATAACAATGCTACGGTGCAGATGATGCGAAAAAAGAGTGGTATCGTGTTTGACCACCATTTCAGAAGGAGAGATTAAGTGTTTCAATCAGGTAAAAGCTTTGAAAGACGACAAAAATACAAATAACCCAATATGGGGTATTAATTTCAAATAATTCATTCTTCCAAACTTTTTTCGGACATTTTTGCGTTTATTTACGAAAACTATCAAAAACCGATTTTAATCCCAAATTTTTCTAATTGCATGAAGTATCCCATCGCGCTGACCTTCACGGTATTAGCATCAACCGTTGTTTCTTTTGCTCAAACCAAGAAAGCGCCCGTAAAAACTGCTACACCTGCTGCTAAAACAACCGCTCCTGCCAAACCAGCGGTAGGACTTAAAATGACCAATGAGTTAGATTCAGTTGCTTATAGTATCGGTATGAATATTGCCCAAAACCTAAAAGGGCAAGGTCTTGATAAAATCAACGTTGGCTTACTTTCAAAGGCCATTCAGGATGTACTGAAATCTTCAAAAACCGACCTTGACGATTCTCAGGCCCAAATGATTCTTGGCAATTTCTTTAACAAACTCCAAGCCAAGCAGCAGTCGGAAGAAGCCAAAAAATACGAAGCTGTAAAATTGGCTGGCGAAAAGTTTTTGGAAGAAAACAAAAAGAAAAGTGGAGTAGTTACACTTCCTAGTGGACTTCAGTACGAAATTATGAAAGCGGGTGACGGCCCTAAACCAACGGCCAACAACACCGTAAAAACCCACTACCACGGCACACTCATCGACGGGACTGTCTTTGATAGCTCAGTTCAGCGCGGTCAACCTGCCGAATTCCCCGTTGGCGGCGTAATCCAAGGATGGGTAGAAGCCCTTCAATTGATGCCTGTGGGCTCAAAATGGAAGTTATTTATTCCTTACAATTTGGCGTACGGTGAGCGTTCGGCTGGCCCAACTATCAAACCGTATTCTACCCTTGTTTTTGAAGTAGAGTTGTTAGAAATAGTTAAATGATTTTAGGGGGTTGTCGCCTTTGACATCCACTCGCAAGGCTGGTTTTTAGAAGTCGCCACACTAAAGTCAATAAATCAGTTTATGAAAATGAAAAGCCTATTAATCGCCTTAGCTCCAGTGTTGCTGCTTGGTCTGCAACCTGATGATTCTCGGTCTCGAGGAGTGGTTGCATCGCACCCCTCTGCCATTAGTGACGACGATTTGAAGCCCACCATTACGCAAGAAAAGGTAGAGGCTTACGTGACTAAAATTTTCTCGGGGTACCATTACCGTAAATTTGGCCTCAACGATTCGTTGTCGACCAAAATGTATGATAACTACCTCAATGAAATCGACCGCGGAAAACTTTACTTCTTAGCGAGCGATGTACAGTCGTTTGAAAAATACCGCAATCAACTCGATGAATCACTCAGCAATGGTGATCTCACGGCGGCTTACGATATGTACAACACGTTCAGAAAACGCTATCGTGAGCGGAGCGCTTACATTGATAAACTTTTGACAAAACCGTCGTTTGATTTTACCGCAGATGAGTCTTTTAATACAGACCGTGAAAAAGCTGCTTGGGCTAAAACTCCCGACGAATTGAATGAGATTTGGCGTAAGTTAATCAAAAACGAAGCGTTAGAGCTTAAACTTTCGGGCAAAGCAGACTCTTCGGTAGTGACATTACTCAAAGACCGCTACAAAAATCGCGAGCGTAACTTAGGCCGTTTCCGCAGCGAGCAAGTGTTCCAAATGTACATGAACTCGTTTTGTGAAGTACTCGACCCACACACTCGTTACTTCTCCCCTGCCGATTCTGACCGCTTTAAACAAGATATGTATCAAGCCCTTGAAGGAATTGGGGCCGTTCTTCGCGAAGACGGAAACTACATCAAAGTAGTAGAAGTAGTTCCAGGCGGGCCTGCTTTCAAAGACAAGCGCTTGAAAAAAGATGACCGCATTATTGGGGTCGCACAAGGCGATGAAGGTAAGTACGAGGATATCGTAGGCTGGTACGTAGACGACGCCGTCAAGAAAATCAAAGGAGCAAAAGGGACTATTGTTCGTTTGCAAGTACTTGCTGCCGATGCCCTTCCAAGTGACCCTCCAAAAGAAATCCGTTTGGCTCGTGAAAAAGTAAACTTACAAACTTCTCGCGCTAAAAAAGAAGTAATAACGATTAGCCAAAATAAGCACGATTATAAAATCGGAATTATTCAGATTCCGTCTTTCTACCGTGATTTTGAAAGTGCAGGCAAACGCGACAAGGATTTTGCTAGTACCACGCGTGACGTTCAAAAATTGCTTGATTCGCTCAAAGCTGAAAACGTTGAAGGAATAGTGATTGACTTGCGTAACAACGGTGGTGGCTCACTTACCGAAGCCATTTCATTGACAGGTTTGTTTATTTCAAAAGGCCCTGTGGTGCAAGTACGTGAACAAACGGGAGAAACGGAAGTTCAAACCGACGTCAACCCTGAAGTAAACTATGATGGCCCTTTGGCAGTTCTAACCAATCGTTTTAGTGCATCAGCCTCTGAAATTTTTGCGGCTGCTATTCAAGACTACAAACGTGGTATTGTATTGGGTGAACAAACGTATGGAAAAGGCACGGTACAAACGATGGTAGATTTGAATCAGTGGATTAAAGACCCTGATAAATTAGGCCAAATCAACATCACTGTCGCGAAGTTTTACCGCATCAATGGCAGCAGCACCCAACGCAAGGGCGTTTCACCTGATATTGAATTTCCATCGGCCTTCAGTGCCGAAGAGTACGGCGAAAGCTCTCAGCCCACTGCCCTTCCTTGGGATCAAATCGCTACGGCTCGCTATGACATGACGAAGTATCTTAACGACAAGCAAGTCGAGAAACTACGCGAGAAGTTTCAACAACGCCTCAAAAATGAGCCTGAATTGAAGACATTTGTCGAAGAATTAGAGTTGTTCAGAAAAGCACGCGAAAATACCGTAGTGTCGCTCCAAGAAACTAAGCGTAAGAAAGAGCGCGAAGAAGCGGAGAAGAAACGTCAGGCGTTGAAAAAATTAGAGACTGAAGAGGATGAAGAAGAAACTTCAGTAGCTAATAAGCCTGCTAACAAAAAGAAAAAAGATATTTACATGATTGAAACTGAGCGCATCTTGGCCGACTATATCGCACTGATTAAGTCGCCTTCGATGGCTAAACGCTAACTTATGAAGTACAAAAAGCACGTTTTTATTTGTGCCAACCAAAAAGATGGTGGCAAAAAATGCTGTGGTGCTGAGCATGGAACAGCCCTCGTAGATGCTTTCAAAACATCATTGAAAGACAAAAATCTCCACATTGATATTCGTGCCCAAAAAGCAGGTTGCCTCGATGTGTGTGCATTTGGTCCCGCTTTGGTCGTTTATCCAGAGGGTATTTTTTACGGAAACGTTCAGCTCTCTGACGTCGAAGAAATCGTGGAAAGCCACTTGGTAAACGATACACCAGTGGAACGCTTGAGGCTCCCCTTCTAGTTTGTTCTTTCCATAATTACCATGCCATTGCAGGCTAGTAAATGCCCACAAGCTTTACTTTCTGCAATGGCATTCTTATTTTTACTGCTTCTCTAACCTCCCTTTGACCTCATGCTCGAACGTTACTTTTCACTCTCTTCCCACCAAACCAGCCTTCGCACGGAAGTCATTGCAGGGATTTCGTCATTTTTGGCAACGATGTATATTATCGTGGTCAATCCCGCCATTCTCAGCCAAGCAGGACTACCGTTCGGAGCTGTTCTGACGGCGACCGTTTTGCTGTCTTTTTTCTGTAGCTTGATGATGGGTTTGTATGCCAAAAACCCGTTGCTCGTCGCACCAGGTATGGGACTAAATGCCTTCTTTACTTTTACAGTCGTCAAAGGCATGGGAATCGCTTGGCAAACTGCGTTGGGAGCGGTGTTCTGGGCAGGCGTATTGTTTTTGATTTTATCCATTTTCAACGTTCGTACCCACATCGTAAAGGCCATTCCGAAACCGCTACGCTACGCCATTTCATCGGGCATTGGGCTTTTTATTACCTTGATTGGTTTTACAAATGCCAAATTTATCGTTGGTAATCCTGCCACGCTTGTTGGCATTGGCAACCTCAAAGACCCTGTTTTGATTACGTTTTTGGTAGGTTTGTTATTAACGGCTGTGTTGGTCGCAAAACGTGTTACGGGCGGTATTGTCATTGGCATCATTACGACCACGCTTTTGGCCATTCCTATTGGCCGCTGGTGGGGCGATGCTTCAGCGATTAATTTTGGACAAAAAGCCCTCGTCAACTGGAACGGTGTGCTTGCTTCGCCTGATTTCAGTCTATTGTTTCAGCTTGATTTGGGCGGTTCGTTGAGTCTAGCGCTGTTCCCCATTATTTTTGCTTTCGCCTTTACCGACCTTTTCGATAGCTTATCGACCTTCGTAGGAGTAGCCGAAGCCGCAGATTTGTATGACGAAAACGGCGACCCACGCCACATCAAAGAATCGCTCCTTACCGACGCCGTGGCTACTACACTGGCGGGGATTTTAGGTACAAGTCCAGGCACAGCTTACATTGAGTCGGCGGTGGGGATTGAGCAAGGTGGTCGTACAGGTCTAACAGCCGTAATCGCCGCCTTTTTGTTTTTGCCTTTCATGTTTTTATCGCCCTTGCTGTCGGTGGTACCTAGCATTGCTACCGCCCCTGCATTGGTGATTGTTGGGGCATTTATGATGAAACCCATCACCAAAATCGACTGGTCGCGTATGGACGAGGCCATCCCTTGTTTGCTCGCCCTTGTCCTGATTCCGTTCAGTTATTCCATTACCCAAGGCATCATCTTTGGTTTCTTGAGTTGGAGTGTTTTAAAAACGATAACAGGACAAACAAAAGACGTTTCGCCTACGCTCTGGATTATTAATATTTTTGCCTTAGCTTCCCTGATTTGGGGACATTGATTGAATTTAGAAAGTAACAAATCACAATTCCTGACTATTTTTGAGTGTTTATATATCAATCCATTCAATTTTATTCAAACGCAACAGAACTATGAAAAGAACAGCAGCTGCCAATTGGCAAGGAAGTGGTAAAGAAGGCCACGGAACCGTTTCAACGCAAAGTACGGTATTAGATGGAACGCAATATTCGTTCAACACGCGTTTTGCCGATGGCATTGGTACCAACCCAGAAGAGCTCGTTGGAGCAGCTCATGCGGGTTGTTTTACAATGAAATTAAGCTTTGTGATTGGAGAATATGGTTTGACTGCCGAGAATATCGACACGAAAGCAACCGTTACTTTTGAAAACGGAGCGATTCCAAACATTCATTTATCGGTGAAAGCAAGTGTGCCAGGCATGACTGCCGAGCAATTTGCCGAAGCAGCACAAAATGCAAAAGCCAACTGCCCTATTTCAAAATTACTCAATACCGACATCACCATGGATGCGGAATTGGTTTAATAATCGTAAGTAGTACAGGCGACAAAATTAGGTGACACTGCTCATTTAATTTTGTCGCTATTTTTTTCTTGTAAATATAAAATTGTATTTCTGTCCTATTTACGGATTTGTTGGACAATCGAAACATCAACCCCCGTTAAAGAAGCTATTTTAGAATCGTCAAAGTCGGTTTGATTAATAAGGGCTTGGACAAATGACAGTTTCTGAACTTCAATCCCTTTCTCGATCCCTTTTTCAATCCCTTTCTCAATCCCTCGTTTTTCACCAATACGTTCTGCTCTGGTCAAAACAAATTCTTCAATTCCCATAGTTTTTTTTGTTTTGTTGGTCAACAGTTCAATTTCTTTCTCAAAACTAGTAGTTTTATCCTTGCTTGAAAAACGTACATACAATTTTAGAAAGTTCATCAAAGCCCTAATTTTGACCTTATTAAACCGTTTTTCTAGCAATCGTCTAGCTAATGCTATTTTTTCGTTCAACAACTCATCTTCTGAGACTTTACCTTTTTTCAGAGCAACTAACGTTGTTAATACAACCATTGCAAAGGGATTATCACTATCGATAAGAACGGCTTCATTTTGATCTAATACTTTAAAGCTATTGAAATCGTAACGCAAGCTCGTCCCCAAATACCGTTGCTCAAAATAACTAGGCTTAAAACTCTTATTGGCATCCGTTAATATGGCAAAAGCTGTAATAGGACGTTGATATTTATCATAAATCCGATAGAAATACTGAAACATTCTTCCAGCAAAATCCCTATCTGTACTTCCTTGTACCTCAATATGAACCAAAATCCACTGCTCTTCTCCTTCTTTGGTGAATACTTTTACCAATTTATCCACATATTTTGGGGAAAAGTCATCGGGATTACTAGGGAAAAGCTGTTCTAATTCTTTATCCAAAAATTCAAAAGGTCTTTGAAAGTCGAAAAGAGCCTCTGCATTTTTGAAAAAAAATCGCAAAAAGTCATCGAAAGTGTCTTCTAAAATTGCTTTCCAAAGCGAATCGTCTCTTTTCATAAAATAAAGATAACGAAATAAAAAGGATTTACAAATCAAACGCCAGTGGAAGAATCCGACTGGCGTTTTGCACTTATTAAGATGTGGTGGGTTGAGTCAATGACTAGATGTATTGATTCAAGATGTTTTCAAACAACTCTTGCTTGCCGCTGATAAGTTTCGGCTCGCCATTGGCTAGGGCGTAGCTGTGAAGGTCTTCCAACGTCAGTTTTCCTGCTTCAAAATCTTGGCCAGCGCCACTGTCAAACGAAGCATAACGCTCGGTACGGAGTTTGCTGTACGGAGATTTTACCAAAATATCATTGGCAATCACCAACGAACGCGCAAACGCGTCCATACCACCGATGTGGGCGATGAAAATATCGTCAAGGTCGGTAGAGTTACGACGAGTTTTTGCGTCAAAGTTGATACCTCCTGCCGTGATACCTCCTGCTTCCAAAATCACCAACATTGCTTCCGTTAATTCGCTAAGGTTGATGGGGAATTGGTCAGTATCCCAGCCGTTTTGGTAGTCACCACGGTTGGCATCGATGCTACCCAACATACCTGCATCAGCCGCTACTTGCAACTCGTGTTGGAACGTATGTCCTGCCAACGTAGCGTGGTTTACTTCGATGTTTAATTGGAAATCTTTCTCTAAACCATACTGACGCAAGAAGCCAATCACTGTAGCTGAGTCGTAATCATATTGGTGTTTGGTAGGCTCACAAGGTTTAGGCTCGATAAAGAACGTACCTTTAAAGCCGTTTTTACGCGCATAATCACGAGCTACGGTCAAAAACTGCCCTAGGTGATCCAATTCGCGTTTCATGTTGGTATTGAGCAAGCTCATGTAGCCTTCACGACCACCCCAGAATACGTAGTTCTCGCCACCCAAAGCAATCGTTGCGTCAATCGCGTTTTTCACTTGTACGCCCGCATGAGCCACCACATTGAAATCAGGGTTGGTCGATGCGCCGTTCATATAACGTGGGTTTGAGAATACGTTGGCCGTACCCCAAAGCAATTTTACCCCACTTGCTTGTTGCTTTCCTTTCGCATAGTCCACAATGGCTTGCATACGGCGTTCGTACTCCGAAATGCTTGGCCCTTCGTCCACCAAATCCACATCGTGGAAGCAGTAGTAAGGTACTCCTAGCTTAGTGATAAACTCAAATGCCGCGTCCATTTTGTCTTTGGCACGCTCTACGGCATCCGCTTTGGCATCCCAAGGAAATACTTTTGTTCCTGGGCCAAAGGGGTCAGCGCCTGTTCCGCAGAACGTATGCCAGTAAGCTACGGCAAAACGTAAGTGTTCTTTCATGGTTTTTCCGCCAATGATACGGTTTTCATCGTACCACTTAAAAGCAAGCGGATTGTCTGAATCGCGACCTTCAAACTGAATTTTGGAGATGCCCTTGAAATATTCGGAATTTCCGAGTGTAACTGACATAAAATAAGTTAGTTTAAATGTTTTCTCGAAAGCTTAATTACTACTAAAAGAGCGAATTTTACTTTCTTACTGATGCAAAAAAAGAAAATAATTGTCAAATTGACAATTTTATATTTAAACTTGCGCTTGACAATCTTTTTTTAAACCATCTAAAAATCATCAATTCGTTATCATACAGTACATTAACTTTACTTCATTCATGCAAAAAAGGATAAAAAAAATAGATATACGACTACTTACCTACTCACTTCTGAACGAGTTTTGGTAGTCTTTTTTACCTAAAAATGCGTAGTAAAGAAATCTAAGTATGGTAATTTATTGAGCAAAGTCTCTTTTGACCGAGAGAACCCAAAAATATTCTATGAAACTCTATCGTACCACCAATGGCTTTTATGCCGAGGCTGATGGCCAATTTTATAAAATCCCAACCTTTATTTGGGACGAACTTATCAACCGTGACGATTTGCACGCTTATTTGCGAACCACCATTGCTAGTCTTGCTCCCGAAGCGTCTTTCGACGAAAGCAGCATTGTAGCTCCCATAGGGACGCAGGAAGTGTGGGCGTCGGGCGTGACGTATTACCGCAGTAAAATTGCCCGCATGGAAGAGTCGAAAGATTCGGGTGGTGACACGTTTTACGACAAAGTGTATGACGCCGAACGTCCTGAATTGTTTTTCAAAAGCCTTGCCCACAAAGTAGTGGGAAGTGGTGGCACAGTCAACATCCGTCCTGATTCGTCGTGGAACGTACCAGAGCCAGAATGGACGCTCTTTGCGACTTCAACGGGAAAAATTGTGGGTTATACCATCGGAAACGACATGAGTTCGCGTAGTATCGAAGGAGAAAACCCACTTTATTTGCCTCAGGCCAAAGTCTATGACGGTTCGGCAGCGTTGGGGCCTTGTTTGTACGTACCCGCCGAGCCAATGGCCGTTACGACCACAATTGATATTGAAATTTTACGGAATGACGCAAAAGTATTTGAAGGCCGTACAACCCTCGAACAGCTCAAACGCCATCCCGAAGATTTAGTGAGTTATTTGTTCCGTTCCAATACATTTACCACAGGCGTATTCTTGATGACGGGCACAGGTCTTGTGCCTTCTAACGAATTTACGCTTCAAGTGGGTGACGTTGTCAATATCCGTATCGATAAAATCGGTCAATTGACCAACACTGTTGCGTTTGCTAAAGCTTAAAATACACCAATCTATATGCAAGATACACTCCCACAGGGCTTTATCCCTGTGATGCTCACCCCGTTCAAAGAAAATGGTGAGATTGATTTCGATGGTTTGACCCAACTTACTGAGTTATATTTACAAGCAGGAGCAGCGGGTCTTTTTGCCAATTGCCTCTCGTCCGAAATGTACGAACTCACCGAAGACGAGCGCCTTGCCATTACGCGTCACGTAGTGGAGGTAGCCAACGGTCGTGTGCCCGTGGTTGCGACGGGAACGTTTGGCGGACCGATTGCCGAACAAGCTGAGTTTGCCAAGAAAATTTATGCAACGGGGATTCAAGCGGTGATTGTGATTACCAGCTTGCTGGCCGATGCCAACGAATCGGACGAGGTGTTTATGGAGCGAATGAACGAGCTTCTTCACCTAACGCCTGGCGTAATTTATGGACTGTACGAATGCCCTGTTCCTTACAAACGTCTCGTTACGGCCAAAGATTTGGGAGAACTCGCGGCTACGGGTCGGGTAGTTTACCACAAAGATACGTCGCTCGACATTGACAATGTAAAAGGCAAAATCGCCGCCACCCAAGGGCAGCGTTTTGGCGTATATGATGCCTATATGGAACACGCCGTGGCATCGTTGCAAGCAGGTTCGGCAGGGTTATCGTGTATTCAGGGGAATTTCTTCCCAGAAGTTATTGTGTGGCTATGCGCAAACTATAACAATCCTGACCAGCAAGCAGGCATTGCCCGCGTTCAGCAACTGTTGATTGATACCATGCCTGTCATTCACTATGCGTATCCTACGGTTGCCAAGTATTATTTGCAAAAACGTGGTTTCCCCATCTCGCTTTATACCCGTCGTAAGGTAGAAGAATGCACAGCCGAAGTGAAAACGGAGGTCGATGCACTTTACGAGCGCGTTGAGGCACTTGCCCAAGAACTCGGAATTAGCTAAGTTTCATCGCATTGGTTAGTTGTACGAAAATTTATAGATAACCACATAGCTCACAATAGAATAAACACATAGAAAACATAGCTATGTTTTCTATGTGTTTTGGAATGAATGCCACTCTCTCTTCACGGTCAGCCCCTAATAGCGGCTGGCTTTTTTTATTTGCATTGCTTGGATTTCACCAAACAATGACTGGTAGCGATTAAAATTCTTTCCCTTTGCGCTTTTCTTCCTAGCAAAACTATCTACCTCTCCATGAAATCTTTTCTCTACTTCATCATCGCTATGGCTGGAGCTGTTGGTGCATCAGCACAGCGGCAAATTGTACCTGTTAATTTTTCGCAGGTTACGGTCAATGATTTTTTTTGGAAACCTCGCATTGAGAAAGTCCATTCGGCCACGCTGCCCGTGTGCATGACCTACACCGAAGACTCAACGGCGCGGATTCGTAATTTTGAAAATGCCACCAAACGCAGTGGTCAACACAAAGGAATTTATTTTGACGATTCGGACGTCTATAAAGTTATTGAGGGAATTGCCTACACCCTCAAAACTACGCCTGATAAAAACTTAGAAGCCAAAACCGACGAATGGATTGATAAGATTGCGGCCGCCCAACTTCCCGATGGCTATTTGAATACGTACTATACACTGAAGGGACTTGATAAACGCTGGACCGACATGGAAAAGCACGAAGACTATTGCCTTGGACACTTGATAGAGGGCGCAGTAGCCTATTATGACGCTACCAAAAAGCGAAAATTGCTCGATGTATCCATTCGGTTTGCCAATCATTTTGACTCTACGTTTCGGCTTCAAAACCGTCCGTGGGTGACGGGACACCAAGAATTGGAATTGGCATTGGTGAAACTTTACCATACGACCCAAAACGACCGCTACCTCAAACTCGCCGACTGGTTGATTGAACAGCGCGGCAAAGGAAATGGCCGTGGGCAGATTTGGACAGATAAGAATTTCGACGGCGCTCGCTACTGCCAAGACGACGTGCCCGTTCGCGAGATGAACGACATCAAAGGCCACGCCGTACGGGCCATGTACCTCTACACAGGCATGGCTGACGTAGCCGCCGAAACGGGCGACCGTGGTTATACCCAAGCCCTCGAACGCGTATGGGCCGATGTGGTCGAACGAAATATGTACATCACGGGAGGAATCGGTTCTTCGACCAAAAACGAAGGTTTCACCGTTGACTATGACCTCCCCAACGAATCGGCTTATTGCGAAACCTGTGCTTCGGTGGGAATGGTTTTTTGGAACCAGCGTATGAACCTCTATTCAGGTGAATCGAAGTATGTGGATGTACTCGAACGTTCGCTTTACAACGGTGCGCTGGCAGGTGTACAACTGACGGGGAATTTGTTTTTTTACGTAAATCCGCTGGCTTCGTTTGGGATGCACCACCGTAAACCTTGGTACGGGACAGCTTGCTGCCCCAGCAACGTATCGCGCTTGTTGCCATCGGTGGGTGGCTATATTTACAATACCTCGGCCAATGCACTTTGGGTGAATTTGTACGTAGGGAGCAGTACCGAAGTAAAATTGGGCAATAACAAAGTGAAGTTTACCCAAAAAACCAACTACCCCTGGGCGGGCGAAGTAGAGCTCAAAGTAATGCCCGACAGCAGCAAAGTGGATTTTGGGGTTAAATTAAGAATTCCCGCTTGGTGTGAAAAATACAGCGTTGAAGTCAACGGGAAAGTGGTGCCTAATTTAGTATCGGACAAGGGTTACGTGACGGTTTCTCGTACTTGGACTAAAAACGATGTGTTGAAACTTCGCATGGATATGCCAGTAAAAGTTGTCGCGGCTGACCCGCGCGTGCACGCCAACGTAGGAAAACGCGCGATTCAACGTGGCCCGTTGGTGTATTGCATTGAAGAACAAGACAATCGTCATTTGGACTACGACCAGATGGTGCTTTCGCCCAAAACCCAATTTACTACGGCGTTTGAACCTGCTTTGCTCGGGGGCGTCACTACGATTAAAGCCCAAAACGGTAGCGATAGCTTTACGTTGATTCCCTACTATTCGTGGGACAACCGCCAAGCGGGCCGCATGAAAGTATGGATAGACTGGAAAGGTAAGTAATTGACTACTATACCCTTCAATTAGTTTTGAACACCTTTCTTTCTTTAATTGGGAAGAGAGGTGTTCAAAAAAGTACCACTAAATAATTTTCGGCAAGAAGTCTTGCACATACCCTTCTTTTTCTCTTATCTTGCTTCTGCAATCGACCAGTCTTACCTCTGGCCATTTGTGATATAATTTTCTACCGTACCCTACCGAGAGAAGTTTCCAACGTTACAATTATTCACTAAAACTCGGTTTATCACATTTATTCAACTCAATTAGTTTGTCCAGTCGCCGTGGCCTCACTCAATGCCATTGTGTCTAGTCTATTCCTCTTTCAATAAAAAACGTCTATGAAAGCTCAATTTTACTTCACTATCAGTCTGCTACTAGTAGCAGCGTTGGCGTGGGGCAGCCCAGCCCAAACCACGCCTTACATCAAAATCGACCAGTTTGGCTACCTAACTGCGTCAAAAAAAATAGCGGTCATTGTAGACCCGCAAACGGGCTACAACGCTGCGGAGGCTTTTGCGCCGAGTACGGGTACAAATCAGTACCAACTCCGACGCTGGAGCGACGATGCCATCGTGTTTACGGGTACCATTCAGGCCTGGGGAAACGGCGCTACGCACACCCAATCGGGTGATAGAGGTTGGTGGTTTGATTTTTCAGCCGTTACCACAGCGGGTTCGTATTATGTATTCGATACGGGTAAAAACGTGGGTTCTTATCGGTTTGATATTGGCGAGAATGTCTACGACGAAGCCCTCAAACTCGCGATTCGGATGTTTTACTACCAACGCCTCAACTATGCCAAACAAGTCCCCTACACTGATTCAAAATGGGCCGACGGAGCAAGTTACGAAGGAGCTACCCAAGACCGCTACGCTACAAGCCGCTTCAACAAAGGCGTAGCGTCAACGGCCAAAGACCTCAGCGGTGGCTGGATGGATGCGGGCGACGTCAACAAATACACAACTTTTGCCGAAAGTGCTGTCATTCAGCTTGCCGAAGCCTATCGCACTAACCCCACGGTGTTTAAGGATAATTACAACATTCCAGAATCTGGCAATGGTATTCCTGACCTGTTGGATGAACTGAAATACGAACTCGACTTTTTGAAACGGATGCAAGACGCCACAGGAACGGGTGGTTTATTCTTGAAGGTGGGTGTCGACAACTATAACGAAGTTTCACCCATCAGCGCCGATACTCGTCCTCGGTATTATTTGCCCGAGTGTACTTCTTCTACCTTGGCGGGGGCTGCTATGTTTGCTGTTGCTGGTCAAACTTTCAAAACGCATTCGTCGCTGCTAACCTACGGCAATGACCTCATTGCCCGCGCCGAAGCCGCATGGAACAGGGCCAAAATCACTACCAACAATTTTACCACCTTCGAAACCACCTGCGATGACGGCGATATTAAGTCGGGAGATGCAGACCGCACCCAAGATGAACAGCTAGGTAGTGCCTTTGTGGCTGCGGTCTATTTATTCGAAGCCACAGGAAAAGCCGAATATAAAACGTATGTTGAGTCAAAATACACAACTGTTCAACCCTATAGCGGCAACTGGTGGGGGCCTTATTGGATGTCTCAACACTTAGCTTTTTTACGGTATACAACCCTTTCGAGTGCTACCCCTGCCGTTGTAACCAATATTCGTAATCGCAAGGTTTCATCAGCAACGATGTCGCTCAGTGAGTACACAAGCGCCACCGACCTCTACCGTGCTTATATGCCAGACGCTCAACACCATTGGGGAAGCAACCAAGTACGAGCGAATTGTGGCCTCATGAACCTCGATTTTGTTACCTACAACGTAACGACGTCCAATCTTTCTAGCTATCGTGAGGTTGCGGAGCAGTATCTACACTGGCTCAACGGTGTCAACCCGATGAACCTCGTCATGCTTACCAATATGACAAGTGCAGGAGCCGAAAATAGCGTCAATGAAATTTACCATACGTGGTTTACCAACAATACGGTTTGGGACAACACGGTGAGTTCGTCGGCGGGCCCTGCGCCAGGGTACGTGACAGGCGGACCTAACAAAACCTATGCGGGTACCGTCGCCAATATTACCAATCAGCCCGCCCAGAAAGCATATAAAGAGTGGAACAATGGGTACCCTGAAAATTCGTGGGAAATCACGGAGCCTTCCATCTATAATCAAGCGGCGTACGTTATGCTTTTAGGTAGATTAATCAATGCACAAACCGCTCCTCCTACCGACACCCAAGCCCCAACGGCACCGACCAATCTGACAGCGAGCAACCTCACCCAAACTTCGTTGACGCTTGCTTGGACAGCCTCGTCTGACAATGTGGGCGTCAGTGGTTACGACGTTTATCAGGGCACTACCCTGATTGGTTCTACAACCACTACATCTTTTAATATCACTGGATTGACCTGCGCTACTGCTTACAGCTTTTCGGTAAAGGCAAAAGACGCAGCGGGCAACATCTCAGCCGCTAGTAACACCGCTTCGGCTACTACTACGGCTTGTCCTGACACTCAAGCCCCAACGATACCGACCAATCTGACAGCAAGCAACCTCACTCAAACTTCGTTGACGCTTGCTTGGACAGCCTCGTCTGATAACGTCGGCGTCACTGGTTACGACGTTTATCAGGGCACTACCCTGATTGGTTCCACAACTACTACATCTTTCAATATCGCTGGATTGACCTGCGCCGCTTCTTACAGCTTTTCGGTAAAGGCAAAAGACGCAGCAGGCAACATCTCAGCCGCTAGTAACACCGCTTCGGCTACTACTACGGCTTGCGCGCTTACTGCCGCCATTTACACCGATGCCCTCGGCTCCAACTGGAGTGACTGGTCTTGGAGCAGTACTCTAAATTTTGCAGCAACCATTCCAGTCAAGGTAGGGACAAAATCACTTCGAGCGGATTACACGGCTTGGGGAGGGGTATCTTTGCGTCACACCACGGGAATTACACCCAATGCTTCTACGCAGTTACGATTCTGGATTCGTAGTACAACCACTAGTAGCTATTTGGTGTATGTCCAAACTACCGACAGCGGCAGCGGCATAGGCAACTACAGCTTTACAGCCACGGCAAACACTTGGCAAGAAGTTGTTTTAAACCTTGGTCAGCTGGGAAATCCATCAACGATTAAGCGGGTAAATATTCAAAACAATTCGAGCCAAAACGTCACGGCCTACTTTGATGAAATCCGCTTAGTAAACGTCAACAATACCCGCATGACCACAGAAGCCTATGAACTCGAAGTAACCGAAACCCTTGTTTATCCCAACCCTTCTAATGGCCCTATTTTCGTACAATACACTTCTCCTTTGACTGAAACCATACAACTTCGGTTGATGGATATTAGTGGTCGTGAGATACAAAGTCACGCAAAACACGCCCAGCAAGGTCGCAACGTGTTTGAACTTGATTTGTCTTCCGAAAAAACAGGCACTTATTTTATTCAACTTCAAGGGAGCAATACCACTCAAACCAAGAAGGTGTCGATTCAGCCCTAATTTTTCTCTCATTTTTCAAAAGGCGGACTCACCCTCCGCCTTTTTTGTATATCAGCCTTTGTGGTGTATATTTAACGTTTTCATCAGTACCTTCTCCTAAACCTTCTACCTTCATGGAATCAAAAGACTTCAAACCCTACGTTCCCAACGAGAGTAACGTTGCCGAGTTTACCGTCAAGTCGGTCGTCATGGGCGCTATTTTCGGGGTATTATTTGGCGCGGCTACCGTGTATTTATCCCTCAAAGCGGGGCTTTCTGTTTCGGCTTCTATCCCCATCGCCGTTTTAGCGATTTCGCTAGGGCGTAAGTTTTTAGGCACTACTATTCTTGAAAACAACATCATTCAAACCACTGGTTCCGCAGGCGAATCCATTGCTTCGGGGGTAGTGTTTACCTTGCCAGGCTTTTTATTCCTTTCCATGACCGAAGAGGGCAAAAGCATTGGCGCTGATTTTTTCAACTACTGGACAATTCTTACGTTGGCTATTTTAGGTGGTTTTCTAGGAACATTCATGATGATTCCGCTGCGACGTTCGCTCATCGTCCAAGAACATGGTACCCTGCCTTATCCTGAAGGAACGGCCTGCGGTTCGGTGCTTATCGCGGGTGAAAAGGGCGGTGACCTTGCCAAAACTGCCTACCAAGGGCTAGGCGTAGCGATGTTGTACGCTTTTTTTCAAAAAATCCTACACGTTATTGCCGAAGTACCCAAATTGGCTTCATCTCAAGCCAGCAAAATTTTCCCCTCAGCCGTGGTCAGTGGCGAAATCACACCTGAGTATTTGGGCGTAGGGTACATCATTGGTTTTCGTATTTCAGCGGTATTAGTAGGAGGTGGCTTATTGGCCTGGCTCGGTTTAATTCCGCTCTTAGCTACCCTTGTCCCTGCCGATACCATTGCCGAACAACTCGTCAAACTTGGCTACCTCAAAGACCTTGCTACCGCAGGTGGTCCTGGTGGGTGGAGTCCTGATTCACACAGTTTTACCGACACAGCTTCGGCTATTTATCGCGCTTATATTCGTCAGATTGGGGCAGGAGCCGTAGCAGCGGGAGGGTTTATGGCCTTGATCAAAAGTATTCCCACGATTGTTTCCTCCTTCAGCCAAAGTTTAGCCTCGATGAAAGCGGGAGCCGAAGCTACTCGCCTCCGTACCGAACAAGATTTATCGTTTAAAGTCGTCCTTTTTGGTTGTTTGGCCTTGGTTATTTTGATGGTTATTCTGCCCCAAATCCCTGGCGACGGCTTTTTAACCAAGTTCTTGATTGCGGTTTTGGTGGTCGTATTTGGCTTCTTCTTTGTCACCGTTGCCAGCCGCATTGTGGGTATTATCGGCTCAAGCTCATCACCCGTCTCTGGGATGACGATTGCCACCATTATGGCTACTTCGTTGGTTTTCATTGGGTTTGGATTAACAGGAAAAGTATATGAGCCTGCCGTGTTAGTAATTGGAGGAATGATTTGTATCGCCGCCGCCAATGCAGGTAATACTTCCCAAGACCTCAAAACGGGCTTTTTGGTGGGGGCAACGCCTCGTTACCAGCAAATTGCGCTGTTTATTGGCGTCATTGTATCGTCATTGGTCATTGGCGCTACCGTAAAATTACTCGATACGCCAACTCCTGATTTGGCCGCGCAAGGCATTCAGCACGCGATTGGTACCGATAAGTTTCCAGCTCCTCAAGGCACGCTGATGGCTACTCTCATTAAGGGCTTATTATCGTTCAATCTCGACTGGCAGTTTGTATTAGTGGGGGTATTTATTGCGCTTACGATTGAAATTATGGGAGTGAATGCCCTTTCGTTTGCCGTAGGCTTGTACCTTCCTCTATCAACAACCTTACCCATTTTTGCGGGCGGATGCGTGAAAGCCTTTGTTAATTGGAATTCAAAACGTCAAGGTATTGAAGAAGAAGATGCCGATTTAGGGAAAGGAAATTTGTTCTCAACGGGATTAGTAGCAGGCGGTGCGCTAGCGGGCGTTGTGGTGGCTCTTCTTTCGGTCAACGATGGTATTTTCAACGCCTTGGCCAAAATCAACTTAGAACACGCTTTAGCTACTTCCCTGGGTGAAGGTGGGTATCAGCTTCTTGGCGCGGGCTTGTTTGCGGCCATGGCAGTGGTACTGTACCGAGTGGCAATGAAGCGATAACCCTACGTTTTCAACTTACCCATCACGCAAAGGCACTTACTTGTGTTTTTGCGTGATGCTCATTTTACTGTCGCCTACTTCACGGCACTAAAACCAATCAGAGGAGGATGAGCCATAAATTCACGCCAATAGTCAGACGCAGCTTGCGATGGGGCTAAAAATGGGCCTTCCCAGCGAAACTCCCGAAAACCTGCCTTAGCAAAAGCCCGTTCGTAGGTGTGTGGATGAAAATAAAAGTTATTGAAGCTGAACTCTGTCCCGTCTAGGTTAAACATTCGATACCGCACAAAATCGCCTTCTAATCGTTCCTCTGTCGATTCTTTCACAAAACCGTAGGTTCGGTAGTTGCCGTAGTGACGTCGTTCATTGTGGGGATTATCATTAAATCCAACAAAACGCCCCGAAGGCTTCAGGTGATTATAAACCACTTGGCAGAAACGTTGTAGTTCGTCTTCTGATTGGGCATAATTCAACAAATACATCCCAACAACGGTGTCAAATCGCTCTTCCAACGACAAGAATAATGCATCTTGTACTACGTACGAACACCCTAAGGGCTCTTTTGACTCCGCTTCTTGGGCAAGCTCAATCATCCGCGCCGACAAATCGACTCCAAGAATAGTCTCCACCCCCAATTTTTTCATTTTACGGGTATAAATCCCCTCGCCACAGGCCAAATCAAGCACGCTCAAACCTGCGACTGCACCGAGCAGTTGAATAAGCGTGTATTCCTCGATGTACTTTCGAAAATCTAGCTGCTTCGAATCTCGGTATTCGTTGGCAATATTGTCGTAAGAATTTGAGTCCATATCGTTGATTTTCAGAAAAATACGACAATATTTTTGCTTTTCAGGAATGCCCTTTACAATTTTTTTGCCATTTGCTCGATGTCATCCAACAAGGCAAGCAAATCACTTTCCTTCGTCAGAGGGTTCATGAGCGACACCCGTAAATAGAGCTTTTCTCGAAGGGTAGTTTGAACGATGTAAAACTTCCCTTCTTCTAGCAACTGTTGGCGAATTTTGGCATTCAACGTTTGTACTTCACCGCCTGTGCGCCCTTCCCCCACGTATCGAAAACACACGATGTTACTTTCGGGTATTAATGCCAATTCAAACCCCTTCCGTTCCGTAATCATCGTCGCAAAAGTGGCGGCAAGGCCGTGCAAGACTTCAACGTTTTCGGTAAAAATCTCCTCTCCATACATTTTAAGAATCGAATAGATTTTTACGCTCATCATCAATTTGGTACACTCAAAGGTACGTTTACCCGAATTGTACCACTCGTGCGAAGCCTGATTAGCCCACAGGTACTGCGCTTTTTGATGGAATGTCTGAAACGAATCTTCATTTCTCTTAAATAAAAGAGCCGTTGCTAAAGCGGGTGTCATCAACATTTTATGCCAATCAATCACCACCGAATCAGCTCGCTCGATGCCATTTACGAGTCCTTTATAGCGTTCGGAAAAGACAACCGCCCCTCCGTGTGCTCCATCCACGTGAAACCACAGTTGGTGTTTTTTACAAAAATCAGCAATGGCCACGAGGTCGTCGTAAGCACCCGTGGATGTCGAACAAGCACTTCCCACTACCGCAATTACCTTTCGACCGCTTTGAACCGTTTTTTGGTAGTAGTCTTCCAACAGCTCTGTCCGCATCTGAAAACGCTCATTGGTTGGAATTTTCACGATTCCCCCACTCCCCATTCCCATGGTTCGTGCGGCGCGGTCGATGCAATAATGGGCTTCCTCCGATACCAGTACCGCTAAAGGTTCATCGTGCCCGTTTTCCCACACATCCGTCTGTGTAGCACGGGCAGTGAGTAAAGCAGTCAGATTTGCCAGTGTCCCGCCCGACGTCAGCAAGCCACTTGCTTCCTTACCAAACCCTATTTTAGACGTCAATACCTCGCTCAAAATACGCTCCAATGGATTGGACACGAGCCCCATTTCATACACAGCCATACCGTTGTTCAACAACCCCGTGAGCATTCCTGCCATGGCTGCCATTGGAAGGGGTGGAGATACTTGGTGCCCCATGTAGCGTGGGTGGTGTAAATGGGTCGATTTTTTAATGACTTCTCCAAAAAAATCGGCGGCATCGCCTACGCCGTTTTCAAAATTTTCTTGCCAAAAACGAAGGTTATCTTCGGGAGTTCGGTAAGGAATAACGGTCTCGCACTCTTGGTTTTGTGCTGCCGCTAAGTAGTCGGCAAGTTGGTCAACTAATCGGTGAGCTTCCTGTCGGAAGTGCTCGGAAGAATACGCCTCTTGTAAACGCATTTGGGGAATAAGCTATCAGGCAGAGGCGCTGAGGTGCAAAGTGTAATCACTTTGCACAGTTCTCTGTCGCGGTGAATTATAGTTGAATTGGATTGAGTCAGTGAGCAAATTTGAAAATGCGCCAATTTTCAAATTTGCTCATTGAGTTCGCTATAAATCTTCAATTCGGAACAAGTGGAATGGTAACAAATACGGGTCTAACTCGATGTAGTTATACTCCCCTTTCCAAACGTACTTAGAACCTGTGAGCAAATCGTGTACAATAAAGTCTTCCCATCCTGCTTTGCCAATTTTGTGAAGCGGTAGTTTAACCATATTACCACGACGATTGTAGCCATCTAAATTAACGACGCACAAGATGCGGTTGCCATCCGAGTGAGTCTTGAGGTAGGCCAACAATTGGTCGTCGTCGATATCACAAAACGTGATATTATTGGTCTGCTGCAAAGCCGCATTTTCTTTACGTGCGCGGTTTACTTGGGTAATTACGTAAGTAAGTTTATTGGTATGATTCCAATCCCAGTGCTTAATTTCGTACTTTTCTGAATTCCAATACTCTTCTTTTCCAGGGAAAGGCTCGTGAACCATAAATTCGTACGTAGGCCCAAAAATTCCGTAATTTGACGACAACGTAGCTGCCATAAAATAGCGAATCAAGAAATTGGGCTCGTGTCCCGACTGCAACAAAGGCGGGTTAATATCGTGCGTATTGGGCCAAAAGTTAGGACGAAAATAATGCTTCATTTCCGTTTGCGTTAGCTCCGTCATGTATTCTATCAATTCGTGTTTCGAGGTGCGCCACGTATAGTAAGTATATGACTGTGTATAGCCTCCTTTGGCCAATCGTTGCATTACTTTAGGACGCGTGAAAGCTTCCGCCAAAAAGATCATATCGGGGTACTTCTTCTTTGTTTCAGCAATGACCCAATCCCAAAAAGCAAACGCTTTGGTATGAGGATTGTCTACCCTAATGATACGTACGCCCCATTCTGCCCACAACAAAATGATACGGCGAAGCTCTAGCCAAAGGCTTTCCCATGCCTCGGTTTCAAAGTTGATGGGGTAAATATCTTGGTACTTTTTAGGCGGATTTTCGGCGTATTGAATCGTACCATCAGGACGAATCTTAAACCACTCGGGATGGTTCTTAGCCCAAGGGTGATCAGGAGAACACTGAATAGCCAAGTCCATCGCAATTTCGATTCCGTACGCTTTACACGACGCAATGAGCGCTTTAAAATCGTCCAATGTACCTAACTCGGGATGAATGGCATCGTGTCCACCAAGTTCAGAGCCGATTCCGTACGGAACCCCTGGTTCGCCAGGCTGGCACAATACGTTGTTGTTTTTCCCCTTACGAAACTGTATCCCAATTGGGTGAATAGGAGGCAAATAGAGTACGTCAAAACCCATACGCTCGATACGGGGCAACAAGTCGATAACATCGCGAAAAGTTCCGTGTTGTCCCATTTCTTTCGCTGCCGAGCGCGGAAACATTGAATACCACGTTGAGAAGCCCGCTCTAGGGCGATCGACCCATACCTTTAATTCTTTGTAACGAGTGGCATTTTCACGATGAGGGTACGCCTCAATCCACGTGGCCATCTGTTCGCCAATGGCCAACAATACCGCCTCGTTGTAACGTTTCTCGTCCCGAAAAGCTTTAATCGCTTCCTGAATCGCTTTCTTATCCTCTTTAGAGGCCTGTTTTACGATTTTTTCTAGCAACCCAGCCCCTACCAACAACTCACTGTTGACGTGCTGCGCGTCTCTAATTTTGAGGGTAATTTCGTGCTCCCAAGAAGCTAAATGATCCACCCACGCTTCGATGGTATAGACATAATCTCCTTCTTTTTCGACTACAAACTGTCCTGCCCAGCGGTCGTTATTGACAAACCGCATGGGTACTTCCGTCCATTTCTTATCCGATTGATGTTTAAAACAAAGGCGAGCGGCCGTTTTATCGTGGCCATCACAAAAAATATCGGCCTCCACTTGAATTACTTCGTTGGGAACGGCTTTAATAAAAAACTGGCCTCCATCAAGCTCAGGAGTTACTTTTTCAACGATTACTCGGTTTTTTCCAGCAATCTCTGCGAGATTCATCATAGGTTTATTTGGTTTTACGCCCTAAACCTAAAAAAATACCCCGACGTGAACAAGTGTCGGGGTAGGGATTTATTATTTCTTCATTTAAAAACCAATTCGCTGCCGTTCGGCGGGTACTTGCGCTCGCTCTCGTAACAAATCCACGATGATTCGTCCCGCCAATCTTTCCTTTAGCAACTGATTTTCAAGGCGTAGCTTTTCATTTTCGATTTGGAGTTTTTCCAACTCCAGTTGTTGCAGTTGAATACTCACCGAATTTTCTTCCTCCAAAAAATTGTTCAAAGAGGTTTCGAATACGTGAGCAATCGTTTGAAGTCTCGACAAGGTTAGGTCGGTTTTGCCTCGCTCAATATCTCCGTAGGCTGTGGTTGAGATACCGAGCATATCGGCGACATTTTCTTGCGAAAGGCCTTTTTTAAGGCGAAGGAGTCGTATTTTTTCAGCTATCGTTTTCATGATGCTATAAAAACGACGAAAGCTTCGCGAAGGTTCGCAAAGCTTTCATTTGTTGTACTCGTTTGTTGTGGCGAAAATTATTTCGCAGCAGCAGTATCAGCAGCAGCTGTATCAACAGCAGCAGTAGTATCAACAGCAGCAGTAGTGTCAACTGCAGCAGCAGCTGTAGTGTCAGTAGTAGCAGCTTCTTCAGTTTTACCGCCACATGCTGCTAAAGTTACCATACCAGCAACAAATAAGAATGCAAATGCCTTTTTCATTTTTTTGTGATGTTTTTAAGGTTTCCGTTACAAAGGTAAATACATTTTTAATATTTGCAATGGTTTTCTTAAAAAAAAATTAAAAAATCATTAAAGTTCAAATTATTTCTTCAAATAGTACAATTAATAGTGCTTTTTTAGTCCAAAACAGTCAAAACATCCTTAATTTTTAACACTATTTTTTGCTAACATTTTGATTTAGTGGCTATTCCAAAAATTACAACAGAACGAATATATCCCTAATAAGGCAACTCTCACTTACAGAACAGATTCACTTATATTGTGAACAGTTTGCCAAAAACTTTTCATTTTTTCGAGGCTATTTAATTTCATCAAATGAAGTCTAACTTGAAGTATACTTTTTGCACAATCAGCTGTAAATAAGTGCTTAATACTAGCCTTTGCTTTTTAGGTTTTTTCCATTTTTCGACTGTTTGTAAGTTTAATTCATTCTTTACTTGTTACTTTTTCCAACAAACACTATAGATAAATATCCTTTATTCCTTACTTCAGAAGCTAACTAAGCTATTTCATGGCTGGCAGCTTAGAATTTTCCTATTTCCTTATCAAAAATCTGGCATAATTTTTACTTACAAAAGCCACTTAGCCTAGCCAGGCACTATGATAGCAAAAAGCTATTACAAGTTGTTGTAATAAAGAATGAATCGTTGCATCAAAAAAGGCTTTTGTGTATACTTGCTATTATTCCTTTAACTTTTTCTAAACCTTTTCAACAACAATGAAACAACTCGTCTATTTATTCGCACTTATTGCCCTTATTTCTTCTTGCCAAAAACGCACTTATATTTCATCTATCCCTGCCCCGACGTTTGAATACCATTCTAGTCCAAAACACCATGCGGAAGCCCCCCCCAAGTCAGACGTAATAGCTTTGGAAGTCACCACTCCACTCTCCCAAAATCAACTCAAAGAGGAAGAAATTGTTGCTCAAAACACCGCAGTAACCTCAATAGTAGAATCAGCCCCAGCTTCTTCTCTTACGCCCAAAAAAACGACGTTTAAACAGCGTTTAACTCAACGAGTTGTCGAACGAAAGCTTACCAAAATGGGGGTTTTGAAAAACACGCACCCCAAAGCCGCCAAAACCGATGGTGTATCGGTAGCGTCTTTTTTGGCAGCAATTCTTGGCTTAGTGGGCTTATTTACCACGGGTTGGTTATTTTTGGCAGGTATGATTGCTGCTATTGTCTTGGGCTTTATTGGAATGAGTCGAGTTCGTCACAGTGGTGGACAACTCAGTGGGCGAGGCTGGGCCATTGCAGGGGTGGTTTTAGGATTTCTCGAACTTCTTTTATTGATTTTGGGAGTTCTCTTTGTAGCAGCGCTGATTAGCGGTTTTGGCGCTTAATTTTGACCTATTTTTCATAAAAAAGAACCTATTTTTGAATCAGTATGAAAAGAACCTTGGTCATAGGTGATATACACGGTGGTTTACGGGCGTTACAACAAGTAATGCAACGGGCTGCTGTCACGACCAAGGATACGCTCATTTTTCTAGGAGACTACGTGGATGGGTGGAGTGAATCGGCGCAAGTCATTGATTTTCTGATTCAACTATCATCGAAGCAGTCGTGTATTTTTATCAAAGGAAACCACGATTTATGGTGTGAGGGCTGGCTTGAAATGGGACTAGCCCCGCACCAATGGTTACTCCACGGTGGCAGCAGTACTGCCAAAAGTTACCATCGTTATAACATTGAAGCTAAACTAGCCCATTTGGCTTTTTTCAGTAAAATGAAGTATTACCACATCGACGCCCAAAATCGTCTGTTTGTGCATGGTGGATTTACGTCGGTTTATGGGCCCGAACAAGAAGTAGATGAAACTATTTGCTGCTGGGACCGTACCCTGTGGGAAACAGCCGTTTCGATGGACAAACAGCTTTCTTTTACGCTGTATCCCAAACGCTTTAAGCGCTTCAAAGAAATTTTTATCGGCCACACCCCTACCCTCAATTATCAAACAGATTTACCCATGCACCGCGCCAATATTTGGAACGTGGATACGGGGGCTGCCTTTCACGGTAAACTTACGCTCATGGATGCCACCACCAAAGAATACTGGCAGAGCGACATTGTACAAACCCTTTACCCAGGCGAGGAAGGAAGGGGGAAAAAGTAAGGGAAAGGAAAAACCTAACGCATTAACTCGCGCAAGACTTCGAGCGATTTTATTTCGCCTAATCCTTCTAGGTGTACTTTATAGAAAAAAACGAGGGCATCGAGCAATTTACTCCGCTGTAAGCGATCAATACGAACCGTTGCTTGATACGGCAACAGAAGAAACACTTGCAGAGCCTCTTTCATGTCGGGCTCGAAGGTGTAGGGGTACAAATTTTCGGCTAGCTGCTCTTCAATTTCGCGTACCGACTCCGCCCCAAAACCCAAGTAAAAGGCAAATTTGGCCAAAAACTGAAGGTGAAAATTTTCGTATCCTGCCGTCGTTTCGTCCAAATAGCTAACTGATTCACACAAAAATTCAAACAAAGGATTATTAGTTTCTTCCTCTCGGAGTGTTTTAACCAAAAGTTCAGTAATAAAAAGCGCAATACTTGATTTGACGAAATCAAAAGGAAGGCTCTTGAAAGGTAAAGTGCATTTTATTTCGGATAGACGGTGAATGGTTTGTTCTTTACTCTTATGGTAGACCACTAAATCTAGCAGCGTCAACGGCTGAAACAACGCAATGCGGTTGGTTTTTGACTTAGCTGACCGTACACCATTTACGATATAACTCTGAATGCCAAACTCTTCGGTGTAAATCTTAGCAATAATCGACGTCTCGCGATAACGAAGATAGTTGAGGGCTATACCACGGGTTTTGTGAATCATAGAAGGGTAAATGGCTAAAAATCGGCCGTGAGTCGTCGGATTTTGAGTAATTTGCCGACCAAATTAGATGTCAAGTTTATGGAAAAATTATTAGTAATTAAAATAGGCGGCAACGTCATTGATAACCCAGAGGCCCTTGATCGTTTTTTGTCCTCTTTTTCGAATTTGCCGCAACACAAAATTTTGATTCACGGGGGTGGAAAAATTGCTACGCAAGTGGCCGAAAAACTAGGCATCGAAACGCTGATGGTCGACGGGCGACGCATCACCGACGAAGCTATGCTCAACGTCGTGACGATGGTCTACGGTGGTTTAGTGAATAAAACTATTGTTGGTAAACTTCAACAAAAAGGGAGTAACGCCATCGGACTTACGGGAGCCGACGCAAGGGTAATTAAGGCACGAAAACGCCCCATTAAAGAAATTGATTATGGATTTGTTGGCGACGTTGAGGCTGTAGATAGCCATCAGTTTTCGTCATTTCTACACGGTGGCCTTGTTCCGATTGTGGCACCCTTGACCTTTGACCCTGCCTCTGGTAGTATGCTCAATACCAATGCCGATACCATGGCATCGTCGGTAGCAGTGGCCTTAGCGACGCAATTTGAAGTAAACTTGGTATACTGCTTTGAAAAGAAAGGGGTACTTTCCGACCCAACCAACGACGAGGCGGTCATTCCCCAAATTGATCCTAGTGCCTATCAAGCCTACAAAGCCGAAGGGGTTATCAACAAAGGAATGATTCCGAAACTCGACAATGCCTTTGCTGCCCTTCAAAATGGCGTGGCGAAGGTAACCATTTGTCACGCTGACCAACTTGCAACTGCCGTCAACGAAGGAAGTGCAGGTACCCAACTCACCAACGGATAATTAGCCATTTTTCTATCAACCATACTTTTTATGACTGCCGAACAAAACCTCGAAAAACTTGGAATTACCTTACCTCCGCCTCCAGCGAAAGGAGGTGTTTACACACCTGTAGTGGTTACAGGAAATTTAGCTTACATCTCGGGGCATATCTCGCTTGACCTCGACAGTAGTCTCATTGCGGGCAAAGTAGGCCGCGACCTCACCGCCGATGAAGCCAAAGAAGCTGCCCGTAAAACAGGCTATTTGCTTCTTTCTACCTTACGTTCGCAGTTTGGAAGCCTTGATAAAATCAACAAAGTAGTCAAAATCTTAGGAATGATAAATGCCATTCCAGAATTTGAACAACACGCTTACGTCATGAATGGGTGCAGCGAATTGTTTGCCGAAATATGGGGAGATGAACGCGGAGTAGGTGCTCGGAGTGCCGTAGGAATGGGCTCACTCCCACGCATGGCCGCCATCGAAATCGAAGTTATTTTTGAGTTAGCCGATTAACAGCGTGAGCGAGGTTGCTCACAACCGAGCTGTGTCAGGGGTTGCTCACAACCCCGCCCACCGAATATGAGTCTCTGGGGTGAGGTCTTAGACCCCTCCTTCGTCGGGGTGACAAAATGCGTCGGGGTGACAAAACGGGAAACTCTCCCAACATAAAACCCTCCGAAAGATTTGATACTTTCGGAGGGTTTTATGTTGGGGTCAAACGGTAGGTTATGAACAGCCTCCGCTACTAAAGACTACAACTCAGCGACGTTGAATCGCACTTGAATACCTCCCGATGTAGTTGAACGGCGGTACGAGTTGAGTACATAAGGATTGTTGAACGTACGGTCAAAATAGAACTGTAAGCTCCATAGTTTGCTCACGGTATAGTTCAACTGCGGACGCAACTGGAAGTTGTAGTTGCCCGCAATTGCCGTTGGAGGCTCATCAAAACGGCGTTGAATCGCGCGTGTATCTCGGATGGTAAAGCTACAACGGAACTGCAAATCGTTTTTCAGTTTTTTAAATTCACCATTGATACGGAATGGAATGCGTACATTATTACGGGTAAAACCAATCGTTGCCGTTACGTCACGGTTAAACAACTCCGCTACTTGTGAGTTCGACAAGTTGAGGGTCACATTCCGATCTTGGTTGTAACTAAACTGCATATCAATCTTATTCTGGGTACGAGCACGAATTCCAATCAAAGGTGAAAACTTCTCCGCCATCGAGATGGTACTCATCACAAAGACAGGAATTGCCTGTCCATTGTCTCCCGCAAAAATAGCTAACGGATAATTTTGCACCATTAAATTAACAAAAACATCTTTGTAATCCAGCGACGATGCAAAGTTCCCAACGCTGTAGGTCGACTGATAGCTGTGTTCCAAAGTAAAAGAGCTAAAAATCTTCTTAAAAGCGTCTAACTGCGACAAGCCGTTGTAATCCAATCGCCAGTTTGGCATTGGAAACCCTAAGAATGGATTGGTACGTACCTTAGTTGGGTCTTTTTTGGGATCTCTGCCGTTGTAAGCAGCAAAGAACGCGGCAATCAATACATCCTGCGAATTTTTGTTATACCTTCCATACTGCTCTGGGCTTATTTTCACATTGGGATTGTTGCGGTATTCTGCCAATCGTTTTTCGTTCAAAATATCAACGAATATTTCACGATATGCCTTAAAACGGTCAAAAATTGGCGACGTATTGTCGTCATTTATTTTTGCAAAAGCCGTTCTAAACGACATAAACGACATTTGGAAATTACCATTACGCATCGCACTCAAAGCACTGTACCTAGCTACTTCTCCATTGGAAGTAGGAGGAATAACATTGTAAATTTCTCGGTACTCATCTCCTCTCGTTAATTGCGCTTGAATTTGCACTCGGAAATCCTTAAACGGTTCCAAACGCGTGTTCATTCGGAAAGTTGTAGCCCGCGTTTGCATGAATGGCAAGTTGAGCATTTTACTTTGAGTAAGCCATCCGTTTTCGGCGGCTTTTCCTCTGATTCCAGGGTCTTGACTACCAAACACAAATGGCAAACCAGGCGCATCCGCAGCCGCGTCTAAACCAAATCGGCGTGGATTGTCGGGTGTAAACCCAGGTAAAGTGGTCGTCTCTTGGCGCGACAAGTCTACGTCAATTCCTCGTACAGTCATTAACAAACGAGTGATGTTTTTCAGCAACTTACTTGGTTCGCGGTTGATATCCTCGTCATCCCCTGGGCTTCGGGCAAAATTCTTCCGTTTCGGTGAAGGTGTGTTGGCAAAACGTAAATACCGAAGTTTGTTGTACAACATCACCAAATCTACTTTCCCACGAATGCTTCGATCGCGGGTGTTTCTAACCGTATTACCATAAAAAATACCAGAGGTGTCGGCAATCCCCAAGGAACTTGCCTGATACTGATAACCAATGTTATGGCTATAGTCTGCCGTCATCCAGTCGAGCAACGGAATTTTATCCAATGGCAAACGGTACGTCAAGCGTACTTTCTGGTCAAAGTTTTTGGTACGTCCCAAACGGCGAAGGTTATTCCAGATGGAGTCTTGTTTGGCTCGGGTGTCAATGTCACCTTGTGGCTCATCCACTACGGCATTGGCCATGGCACTATAAGATAGCATAATACTCTTGGTCAGGTTCCACGAGATGTCGTAGGAACGATTAAACAAAAAGTATTTTTCGTACAACGGTACTTGCCCCAGCGAAGTCAAGTCGCCAGTTCGATAGAGGGTTCGGATAAAACTACGGTCTGCATCAAAACGAACCGCTACTTGCGTTGGCAATAGAGAAACGTTGAATTCTTTGAGCAATTCCAAATACGGACGGTCAAAACCTTTCACTGTCTTGAAAGGAGTCCAAGGCCGCTGTGGAAAACTATACTGGTATACGATTCCACCACGGTACTGACGCTGCGTGTAGTCGGCCAACAAACTACTTCGGCGCGTTTGCTCGTTGAAAGCATACGTAAAGGATAAGTTTTCTATATCCCAAAAATGCCGTTTCGCATTCGGTCCAACTTTAGTTTTCCGAACATTTGAAAAGTTAATTCCGCGTCGTTCCATTTTTTCAACCGCCGAATTTTCTAACTGTGCCCTGCGTGGGTCATCGGCAGAATAGTTGGCCAATGAGGTTGCCAATGGCGTATCAGGGTCATAAGGGTTAAAATGCGGTCGAACTTCTCGCAAATCATAGTTGATATACACAGGAATTTTAAAACCCCACTGTTGAGGTAACATTTTATCCAGTGCCAATGCCGACGACAAACTAAACTCGGTGGTGTTATCACGTGAACGGTCGGCGAGTTTTTGTTGAACGCCTCCAAACCCAAACGTAGTCCATTTTCCAGCCACTTGTATGGTTCCAATATCCGCCAATTTGATGTCGGCTCTAGCAATCGCCGCAGTTCCCGACTGGTTTTCAAACCCTTGTACGTGCAACTCGTTCACCCAAATACAGAAACTCTTAGGCTGTTGATCGTCCGAACGCGGGTTACGCAATCCCATCATGATGACCATTACGTTACTCAAATCTGGGCGTCCCACTACCGTAATTCGATAGACACGTCCCAACGCATCGGTTTTAGTAATGGTATAAGGAATCGTCAATGAAGGAGCCGTTTGTCGATCGCGTTCTTGCTTGGCTTCAATGAGCCACTTCATTTCGATGTCAATCTCGTTTTGCTCAGGCCATACCTGCTCAGGAATATCGATATTGGGGCGGGTAGCCTGTAGTTTAGTTACTTCCACTTCATAATAATGCTCTGTTACATCCGTTCCTAAACGCAAGAAAGCCGAAACTTGTCCATCTTCATTTTGGTCGTTGTGCATGTGGACAAACATTTTCAAACGTTCACGGAAAAGCATGTTTTGGCTGGTCACGTTCTTAAACGCCGCCCGTGAGTCTCCGTCGCGAAGGTTGGTCACGCACAAGCTCATGGCTTGCTCGTTCAACGGACGTTGGTTAGGCGTCGTATAATCCACGTCGCGCTGCCATCCTGGAGGCACGGCGTAGATTTGCTTCTTGGTATCAGAGCCAGCTACCACTTTAGAGCTGTTTTCTTCCGCACTCACCGTCGCAATTTTAAACTGTGCATCGTACGGTTCGGGGACTTCTTGTAGCCCTTTTGCATTGAGATCGCCTGTGTATTTGCGATACTGAGTAGCCACCATCTGAAGCTGGGCAAAACGTAACACAACAGGTTGTTCCCAATCGGTCATGTACAAGCGAATAAATCGAATCGATTTGAAGCCGTTGATATTACCAACCTTACGCGTAAACTCCCGAACGGGGATTCGGAATAAATACCAATTCACATTATCACCTGCTCCGTTAGAAGCCGTCACTTTGTCAACGATGTAGGGCTTACCCACATCAAGTTGGTCTTTTTTAAGATCTATTTCGTATTCATAGTACGCTTCTTGATCATTGATGGTATTATCGGTATTTAAGTCCTCACCATCTGGCAAGTTGGTAGCCGCCTCTGTGATGGTATTCGTTCGTTCAAACTCAGGGGTATTGTTTTCCATCCCCATGTAATTCTTATAACGCTGCACAATTTTTTCGTTGGCACTGTCCGCTTTGGCGCTGAAATAAAATTCAAAGTCATCACCCGAGGGGTCTGCAATTATCTTCTGTTTTGCTTCCGTTTTTAAGTTTTGTGGCAAACTCTGAATATAATTGTTAAAGAAAGTTCGCTCTTCAGCATTACTTAAACCATCTAAACCAATGTCTTGTTTCTCACGCGCTCCCGTCTGGTTGGTAAACGCGTTGATAATGAACTGTTGTTTGGTAGTATATCCCCATGCCGTTTTAGCTACGTTGGCACTATCTGAAGGGTCCGTTTTCTTGGTAGTGATAGGAAGTCCGTTTTCATAGTCATTACGGTTATTTTTCATGACATCCTCCGAAATCTCCCCTAAGTTGAAAAATAATTTCCCCCCTGTTGAGTTATTCCGATTGACAAAACCGTCTTTCACGACTCCATTGGGTCCTTCTTTAAAGGGATCCATCATCCAAAACTCTAAGATTTCGACGTTGGCATTATCAAAATCTACGTCAGACCCAATGGCTCGCGTAATTGCCCCAAAGTTTTTGCGAGGATTACGCAGTCGTCCGTCAGGGTCAAGATCAGGATTATAGTTGTATTGCCCACGTTCGTTAGGGAAGTACGCTACGTCAAGGATATTTTCTGGTAAATTCACTAAGTATAACCCACGTCCCGTAAAAATTTCTTGCGGGGTAAACAGGCGTTCATAGAAGTTATTAAAGTCTTCCTGAACAATATTAGGGCGTTGGGCAAGGCCAATTTGGGCGTTAGGTGAAAACGATATATCAATCGAATAGGCCGATATTTTTGCCCGATTATAGGCGTATTCCAACGGGTTAGCCAATGACCCTTGTGGGAAATTCTGGGGAGTCCCGCCCATCCGCCAGCGAGTAGGCTGACGAGTGAGGTCGTATTGTGTCCGAGCCGATTCAAAATCGTCTACGACTATTCGGTTTCTTACCTGTGGGTGCAACCCCGCAAATGACTGCGCCACTTCACCTTGGAACTGAATCGTCGACATTTCTTTTGTCTGAATCAGCGGGAGTTTATCCAGCAATTTGGTCAAGAAAGGCGCGTCTTTTCTATACGTGAAATCAAACCCAACGATACTATTACTTACCGGGTCATTGCCTAAGGCTGCGCGCGTCAAAAACCCTGCGGGGGTTTCACGCAAGCGCATGGCTGTCATCCCCACTTGAATATGGCGATTGATGGTATAGTTGAGGCGCGTCCCTAGCAGGGTACGAATTTGGTTTTGGAACAAATCAGGTTGTTCGTAACACACCTCAATATCACGTCCCGAATTGATGACGCTTTCGTTCATGATGCGCACTGCCGACTGCCCCTCTACCATGTAGTCGACCCCAGGCGAGAGCTGTACGCCACCTGCACGTACAATCACCGATTTTTCGGATACCCCAAAGGGGAGTGGTACCATTGCACCACCCATTGAGCCTTGGTATGAACCTTTTAAGAAGTACTTATTCTTTTCGGTAATCTGCTGAGCATCAATTTGGGTTGAACGATAAAGCTCATTAAAAACGTACTTGTTGGCAAGGACTTCATCGGTAGTAAACTGCTTCGCAAGGTTAGAACCGAACGGCTCCAACACAGGGAAGATAATGCGACCATAGCGGCTATCGACAGTTACGCCATCAATAAAGTCAAAGTTTCCGTCGCCAATCGGTTTACGGTTATTGTCTAAAACGGGGTCATTGAGCGGGTTCAATTTATCCAATCCCATCACCCGAAGAAGCGGAATATTCGCAATAGGTCCCTCTTGCAAGTTCGGGTTGTCCATCCCCGTCAAGTCATCTTTGTAAATGACGCGAAGTTGGAAGTTTTGTTTCCCTAACTGTGTGGTATTGAGCGAATAGATGTTTTTCATCATCAAGTTCCACATCGGGTGATTGGTATTGTTACGAATCGTTGACGATTTCAGCAACTTCAATACCAGTACTTGGTCCTCAGCACGACTCTGATAGTCTTCCGTCAATTCTCCTACCTTATATTTTTGGCCATTAAGGGTATATTCGTAGGCTACAGCCAAAATTTCATCATTACGAAGCGGGGTCAAAAGCGACAAATAACCAAGCTCTGGTTGAAACTTATATTCACGCTCGCTCAAACGCCGTGCCCCCCTCAACAAATCATAATCATCACCCCGACGGAGGTTGTACCTTTGTTCCATTGCCGTACTTGTTTGATCGGCTTGGCGTACGTTATCATCCGTTGTAATTTTGGCATACAGTCCATTTGATTTATTGTCGATAGGTCTTGTCGCAGCAATGGGAGCGACATTGGGGTTCGTAGAATTGTAGGGTTTAGGCTCCCCCAAATCAGAAAGCCCTACTAGGTTACGAAGGGTCTCGGTATTGTTGGTACGATTGGTTACATATACTTCCAAACGCGTAATTGTTACTCCCGACATAATCATTGGTAGGTTACCCAACCAACGTTCATAGTTATCGCGGAAATATTGCCCTAAAAAGAAGTGGCGGTTTTCGTCGTAAGCATCCGCCCGAAGTTCAAATTGGCGGTTTTGTGCCCCCCCTCTAAGCGTAATACACTGCTGACGCGATCGTTGCTGAGAAGCAACGACCGTGGCTGTTAAACGCCCAAAACGAAGATCTACTTTGGCTCCAAACAAGTTTTGCACCCCAGGAATCAGCTGCGAAGGAATCTGCCAGTTGACATTCCCCGCTTGGATTCCCTGAATAATACTCTCATTTTCAGGAATATAATCCAGCGGACCCGTTCCCATCTGACCGACCCCGAGCCCCTGTTGATTGAGGCCATTTTGCACCCCTTGGCCTAAGCCCGAAGCATTAGGTACGTTGGGTAAGTTTTGATTTATCTTTCCTGGACGGTAATCGAGCTTCAATTGATTTTCAAAGTTAAAACTCGACTTGGTATCAAAGTTGGTCAACAACCCCAACTTGTCGCCAATCTTCCCGTTGAAGTTGACGTTGATTTGTTCGTTAAAGATAAAGTTGGTCGAACGACGCTGTCGAATCGGAATAAGCGGGTTATCCGTTTCTTGGTGCATCACCCCAAAATCCAATAAGACAAAACCGTTGGGTTTGAAGTCAATGCCATTGCTCCCAAAGATTCGGTCAAATCCTGGTGGCAAATCCAACTTTGGCAGAAGCCCTTTGGCTCCCAAAATTCCCTTCCCATCTTGTTTGGATGAATAATCGCGCCAGAGGTAATCGAAAACGCGTCGGTCTTGCAACTTCTGAAAATCCTCATACGTCATAGTCAGAGGATTACGGTAGTTGAGAGGTGCCGACTTCGGATCACCAATACGCTCATACACCGACATTCGTCGATTGGTATCTAGTCGAAACTCATTAGTGAGGCTTTTAGGCTCACGAAGAAAAAGTGAGGAACGAGGAGGAACGTAGTTAAAACGATTGCTTGGACGGTCGTTCCAACGCGAATACAGCAATCGCCGACTTTGACGGTTCTCGCGACTAGTGTCTTGGACAGTTGTTCTCCGACTCTGGCTAGAAGTCTGAGCCTCAACCGATTCTGCACCCAGCCACAAGGCGGTTGACAAACTGGCGATAGCGTACGATTTAACTGAACTAAAATAGAATTTTTGTGTAATAATGCCCACGATGCTTCAACGGTCTTACGTACTCAAAAGCTTAACGGCCAAAACCTTGCCAATCGTCTTTGAGTAAACGGATATTTTTAAGAAAGCGGGCTAAAGATAGATATAACTGTCGAAAAAAGTAAATTACTCCTCAAAACCACCCGTTTTCATCCACTGAGAGCCACAGTCTTTTTTCTTTATTAAGTCATCGTGTTATACACATTTACCTATCTTAATCAGTTAATTAATGATTTTTTTATATTTAAACATAGTATATTTTAAAATATTTTTTTATATTTCATTTATTTTTTTCAATTTTACACACGCTTTTCGGCGTTTCGCACTATTTTTATGCCATTGAACTGTTCCTATCACACATGAAATCATTCAATCGCAGACTATTTCTTAAAACTACTTCAATGGCAGGTGCGGGAGTCCTAATGGCTCCCGCTACTTTTGCGACCTCATTCCCCACGGTACGGGTTCCCGCTAATCAACGGAAGTTTAGCAGCCCAACGATTGAGGCTACCATCACGCGGATGAAAAGCGTTATCAAGGACCCTGAAATGGTCTGGCTTTTTGAAAACTGCTTCCCCAACACCCTCGACACCACCGTCCATTATAAATTAAAAGACGGTCGTCCTGATACCTTCGTGATTACGGGCGATATTCATGCCATGTGGCTACGCGATAGCACTGCTCAGGTATGGCCGTATTTGCCGTTAATTAAGCAAGATGAATCGTTGAAAAAACTCATTGCGGGGGTAGTCAATCGCCAAACGGAGTGCATTTTGATTGATCCTTATGCCAATGCGTTTAACGACGGCCCTGGGCACAGCGAATGGTTGAAAGACCATACCGATATGAAGCCCGAGTTGCACGAACGTAAGTGGGAATTGGATTCGCTTTGTTATACAGTTCGGTTGGCGTATCACTATTGGAAAACGGCCCAAGACACAAGTGTTTTTGACGACAAATGGCTCAAAGCCGCTCAGCTTATCATTGCGACTTGCCGCGAACAACAACGCTTGAAAGGGCGTGGCCGCTACAGTTTTGGACGTACTACTTCCTGGTCAACGGATACCGTCCCAGGCAATGGTTACGGCAACAACACCAAACCCAACGGACTCATTCACAGCATTTTCAGGCCATCAGATGATGCTACCCTGTACCCGTTTTTGATTCCTTCCAATTTGTTTGCCGTCGTTTCTTTCCGCCAAATGGGCGAAATTGCTGAGACCGTTTATAAAAACACAGCGTTTGCCCAAGAATGCCGTGCGTTTGCCAACGAAGTCGAACAGGCCATCAAAAAACACGCTATTATCAACCACCCAACCTTTGGGCCAATGTATGCCATGGAAGTGGATGGGTTTGGGAATTGCCTTTTCCAAGACGATGCCAACGTTCCCAACTTGCTCGGTTTGCCTTACTTGGGCGCAGTAAACGCCAATGACAAGATTTACCAAAATACGCGTCGGTTTATATTAAGCGACTCCAACCCTTATTTCTTCCGTGGAAAAGCCGCCGAAGGCATCGGCAGTCCACACACGCTGGTGAATCAGATTTGGCCAATGAGTATTATCATGCGAGCCATGACCTCTACCAACGACCAAGAAATAGCCGCCCAACTCCGTTTCTTAAAATCGACCCACGCAGGAACTGGCTTCATGCACGAGTCTTTCGATAAAGACGATGCCTCGAAGTTCACCCGTAAGTGGTTTGCGTGGGCCAATACCCTTTTCGGTGAGTTGCTACTCAAGATTGAGCGCGAGCGTCCACACTTACTTAGCTAGTCATTTATGTACTTACTGCCTAACTTATAAACCACCCACCTCTCAAGCCTCCTCTGGGGGCTTGGGGTTTTTATGCCGTATGAAAAAAACACTTTTATCCGTCGGAATTTCTTTGTTGAGCCTTGCTACTTTGGCCCAACAACACTCAGAACAAAACCACAGCAAATACGTGGTTCCGTCTGACCCGAAAGTCAGAGAGAAACTAGGTCAGTGGCAAAACGTAAAGTTTGGCTTACTCATGCACTGGGGTACGTACAGCCAATGGGGCATCGTTGAAAGCTGGAGCTTATGTCCCGAAGACGAAGGATGGTGCGAGCGCCGTGGGCCGTACAAAGACAATTGGTACGAGTACAAAAAAGCATACGAGCGACTCCAATACACGTTCAATCCTACCCAATTTGCTCCTGAAAAATGGGCAACTGCCGCCAAAAATGCGGGGATGAAATACGTGGTTTTTACCACCAAACACCACGATGGATTCTGTATGTTTGATTCCAAATACACGGATTATAAGATCACCAAATCACCGTTTTCTTCCAATCCTCGCAGCAACGTAGCCAAAGAAGTATTTGGGGCCTTTCGTAACGAAGGTTTTATGGTAGGTGCTTACTTCTCAAAACCCGATTGGCATACCGATGATTATTGGTGGTCGTATTTCCCGCCTAAAGACCGCAACCCATCGTATCACCCTAAAAAGTATCCTCAGAAGTGGGAAAGCTTCAAGAAGTTTACCTACAACCAGATTGAAGAGTTGATGAGTGACTACGGAAAAATGGACATCCTCTGGCTCGACGGCGGCTGGGTTCGTCCGTTTAGTACCATCGACACGACCATTTCTTGGCAAAAAACAATTCCTTTCGACCAAGACATTGACATGGCTAAAATCGCCAAACGTGGTCGTGAATTACAACCTGGGTTATTGGTCGTGGATAGAACCGTATCAGGTGAGTTTGAAAACTACGTAACGCCTGAGCATCAGATTCCTGATAGCTACATGCCTATTCCGTGGGAAACTTGTATGACGATGGGTGACTCTTGGAGCTATGTACCAAAGGAAAATTACAAATCAGCGCGAAAGTTAATTCACATTTTGGCGGATATTGTTTCAAAAAATGGCAATTTGCTACTCAATATCGCTCCTAGCCCCGAAGGCGATTTTGACGCCGAAGCCTACCAGCGTTTGGAAGAAATTGGCAAATGGATAAAAGTAAACGGTGAAGCGATTTACGAAACACGCGGCGACAATGTGGTTGGCAAGCAAGGTAAGTTTGTGTTTACGCACAAAGGAGATAATGTGACATACGCCATTTACTGCGCCGACGAAAAAGAAAGCTTTCCGCTGTCGTTTGACCTTGAAAAAATAAACTTGACCAAAACCTCTAAAATCAACCTTTTAGGGCTTCCTGATAATTTGAAATGGGTTCAAAAAGAGGGGAAAATTACGGTTCAAGTTCCTCAAAAGTTGGCTCAAAAAGTACCTAATAGCTACGCTTGGGTACTAAAGATTACGAAGTAAACAAGCAAATCCAAACCTTATAGGTTTTTGAAACCTATAAGGTTTAAAGGTTTAAACCCTAATCAACCTAAAAACCATGAGTACAAGAAGAAACTTTCTCCGTTGGTCAGCATTAAGTATGCCCCTTTTATCAATGGGAAAATTATTTGCTAAATCATCGCCAGCAGTCGTTACCAAACCCATCGTCGTTTCGACTTGGGACAGCGGCTTACCCGTGAATGCAGTCGCCTGGAAAGTCTTAAAACAGCCCAACAGCCGCGCTCTTGATGCGGTTGAAGCAGGCGCTCGTTCGATTGAAGATACCATCAATTGCTGCGTTGGCTTGGGAGGCAACCCCGACCGCGAAGGCAAAGTTACACTCGACGCCAGCATCATGGACGACAAGTTCAACTGCGGGTCGGTGATGGCATTGGAGCAAATCAAGCACCCGATTTCGGTAGCTCGCAAAGTGATGGAAACCACTCCTCACGTTCAGCTTGTAGGCGACGGAGCGCTTCAGTTTGCGCTTGAAAGTGGTTTTCAGAAAGAATCAGGAAAATTGTCGGCCGACGCCGAAAAGACCTACAAACAGTGGCTTAAAAAATCAGAATATAAGCCTGTTATCAACATCGAACAGCAGCAAGGAAAAGGACAAAAAGCCAAAGCTGGACACGGGCCTTTTGCGCCTAATTTCTTCGACGATGGTAGCTTTAACCACGATACCATGGGGACGATTGCCATGGACGGCTCAGGCAACCTGTCGGGAGCGTGTACGACTAGCGGCATGGGTTTCAAAATGCGGGGCCGCGTGGGAGATTCGCCCATTATCGGTGCGGGGCTTTATGTCGATAACGAAGTAGGCGCTGCCACGGGTTCTGGCCAGGGGGAAGAAGTGCTTCGCGTGGCGGGGGCTTTTTTGATTGTCGAAATGATGCGTCAAGGCAAAAGCCCCGAAGAAGCGTGCAAAATTGCGGTAGATCGAATCGTCAAAATTAACCCTACCAAAGCCAAAGATTTTCAGGTAGGTTTTATCGCTATCAATAAACAAGGCGAATACGGAGCTTATTCGCTCCATCACGGCTTCAGCTATTCCGTTACCCTCGCCGACGATGGTGGCAAGGTGTTTATGGCCAAGAGCCATTTTCCAAAAGCGTAATCAAACTTGGAAAGATGAGTAGCTACCGACAAATCTACTACCAGATTGTCTTTGGCACTAAATATCGCCGCCCGACGATTGCTGAAGCACATTGTGAGGAACTGTATAGATACATCTGGGGCATTATAAAAAACAATAAGTGTAAACTATACCGCATCAACGGCATAGAAGACCACATTCATATTTTTTGTGATTTGCACCCTTCGGTAGCACTCTCAGATTTTGTAAAAGACATCAAAGTCGCTAGTAGTATTTGGATGAAACAAAGTGGCCTTTTCCCTGATTTTGAAGCTTAGCAAGAAGGCTACGGAGCTTTTACTTATTCCATTCGTGAAAAAGACAAAATCATCAACTACGTCAAAAAGCAAAAGCAGCACCACAAAAAAGAAACGTTTTATGATGAATACAAACGACTTCTCATTGAGAACGCGATTGAATTCGATGAAAAATACTTGCTTTAAAATTAGTTCTTCCGACATCGGTGGGTTTTACCCACCGCCATGGACATTTAAGCCCGTTGGGCTACAAAAAAATCAATACAAGGAAAGCAAAGTATCAATGACCACTCCTCCCAAATGGACATTTAAGCCCGTTGGGCTACAAAAAAACCAATACAAAGAAAGCCAAGTATCAATGACCACTCATTACGAATCGTCATTAAGCCCTCTTGAACTACCAAAACCCCAACGGGGTTCAATTCGAGTAACTACGGGTAACACCCGTAGGATACAGCGTAATACGAGTATCTTACTCCTACTCGTCCTGTGCCTCACTGCTAGCTATGCCCAATACCAACCCAACTGGCAAAGCCTCGATAAACGCCCTACGCCCACGTGGTTTGAAGACGCTAAGTTTGGGATATTTATTCACTGGGGCGTCTTTTCCGTTCCTGCTTGGGCGACCAAATCCAATGCCGATGGTTTTGGGAGCGGCTACTCAGAATGGTACTGGCAACGACTTTTTGCCCCTAATCTCAAAATTCATCCTGAGTTTGTGGAGTTTCACAAAAAAAACTACGGCAATCGAACGTACCAAGATTTTGTGCAGGACTTCAAGGCTGAACTATTTAACCCCGACGACTGGGCCAAGATGTTTGAGCAAGCAGGTGCTAAATATGTAGTACTCACCTCCAAACACCACGAAGGTTTTACGATGTGGCCTAGCCCACAGTCGTGGAACTGGAACGCCGTCGATGTAGGCCCTCACCGTGATTTAGCGGGTGATTTGGCCAAGTCGGTCAAAGCCCGTAATCTTCGGATGGGGTATTATTATTCACTGTACGAGTGGTTTAACCCCGTGTATAAGTCGAACGTCAATCAGTACGTCGGTGAGCGCATGATTCCCCAAATGAAAGACCTTGTGTCGCAGTACCAACCCGATGTTTTGTGGACCGACGGCGAGTGGGACCATCCTGCCAAAACGTGGAAAAGTGAAGAGTTTCTCGCGTGGCTGTACAACGACTCTCCCGTTAAAAACAGCATTGTCGTCAACGACCGCTGGGGCAATGATACCAAGAGTCAGCATGGTAGTTTCTATACATCAGAATACGGGCACGGTGGCGCCGACAACAAAGAAGTAACTGGCTTTGTACGTCCTTGGGAAGAATGCCGAGGCATGGGAGAATCGTTTGGATACAACCGCAATGAAAACTTAGACAGCTACCAAACAGGCGAACAACTGGTACACCAACTCATTGATATTGTAGCCCGTGGCGGAAATTTATTGCTCAATATCGGCCCTACCGCCGATGGCCGTATCCCCGTCATCATGCAAGAACGGCTCAATGAAATTGGCGGCTGGCTACGAGTAAACGGCGCGGCTATTTACGGAACACGGAAGTGGGAAAAAGCGCCGCCATACACCAAAGATTCGCAGGTTTATTTTACCCAAAAAGGCAGCACATTGTACGCGATTACTCGTTCGTGGCAAAATGAGATTGTAATTTCTAACGTTCCCAAACCAACCAAAGTAAACCTACTTGGTTTCAAAGGAGAGGTAAAATTCAGCTACAAAAACAATGTTTTACGGATTATCGCCCCTTCTGTCAACCCTAGTACTATTCCGTGCCAATACGCTTGGACGTTTGAAATAACGCCTTAGACATCCACCCTTCAAAAAGCGAACGGCTTTCTATCGTTTAGAGCGTAGAAGGCCGTTCGCTTTTTACTGGTTTTGAACGGATAACAAATAACAAAACTTGCGCTTTAGCACTTAGAATGGATTACTGAATTTAGGATCAGAGGCGATGCCCGTATCAGTTAGTGTCTTCATGAAAGCGACAAGTGCATTTTTTTGAGCTTGCGTCAAATTCAAACGACGAGGCTGTCCATTGGAGCCACGCAACTGCGGCGATAAATTAGCGTGAGGTTTCACTTGGCTGTTGTAGTGTTCAACTACCTGTTCCAACGTCGCAAATCGCCCGTCGTGCATATACGGTGCCGACTTTTCAATCCCACGCAACGAAGGTACTTTGAACAGGGCATTTTGTGCAGCATTACCCGTGATTGCTCCTACGCCATTGTCGGTCGAAACAACATCTAGCCCATTGTTACGGGCTCCTGCTGCCGTAAACGTTTCTGTTCCGTGACAAGCTCCGCAATTACCTGGCCCAAAAAACAATTGTTTTCCTTGGTTTTCTTCCGCTGTAAAATTGGCAAAATTAACATTAGCAGGGTTCTGATTTGCCGCTAAAGCCGCCCTACCCGTATCGTATTTGGTGCGGTACGATACCATCGAACGAATAAACTGTGCCAACGCTCTTACCACTTTGGCCGAGTCGATGGTCGGTGTTCCGTAGGCATTTTGGAATAGACTTGGGTAATAATTCAGTGTTCTCAATTTCGTCACAACACTTGGCATGGTCATGCCCATTTCGACGGGGTGGACAATCGGACGGGAGGCTTGCTCCTCTGCCGAAGCCGAACGCTCATCCCAAAAGAAGCGCCCATTGGGATAATAACGCGCATTGATGAGCGACATAGAGTTTCGAGTGGTAAGTCCTCCTGCAAACCCACGACTAAAGCGCGCAGGGTCTGAAAAAGCATTGGCTTGTTGATGGCACGAAGCACAAGCGGTCGTATTATTTAAACTCAAACTTTTGTCATAAAAAAGCACCCGCCCGAGTGTAGCGCCGTGGTCTGTAATTTGGTTGTTGGGCGGAGTATTGTTTTGACCTGCCACTTGGGGCGTCGTAAGGTACACAGGCAACACTTGTGCAGCGTAATTAAACGGCGTTGCAGGTAAAGTAGGTACCGCATCTACTCTGGCATTTTGCACCCCCATACCCGCAGAAACGGCTTCGGTAGATACATTTTCTTGTTGACAAGCAACCGTTAATCCAAAAACGGTAGCAGCGACTAGGGTTCCGAGCGCATTTGTTTTCATAGATAGAAGTCTAGTTTGAGGTAAACACTGCTTCTTTAGATGTACCTTCTGCTAAAAACTTGCGGCCGTTTTCATTTTTTTTGCAAAAAATATGGAAGACTCATTCCTATACAGGTTGAACACATTAAAAAAGTAGCCTCAGCGAGGCTAAATCTTAGTAGAAAAAAAGGCAAAGGCTATCCCAAAGCCCCATCGGGGTGACATCTTTCACCGAACGTCGGCAACCCCGATAGGGATTTGGGGTGGATTTGCTTCATTTTTCTACTAAGAGGTAGCTCCTCTGGAGCAATATTTTAATGCGTTCACCCTGATTTTTACAGATAAAAAAAGCGCCTTCCCAAGTCGTTTGGAAAGGCGCTTTGTAGGCGAGAACTCACGCTTACCTGTTTTTAGTCAACAAAATCACGCACTTTGGGGCGCAAGAACAGAAGTTGAACTACGACAATCGCTAACACTACCCCTGCCAAAAGTGCAAAATCGCCTGCCAAGCCCCCCGAATCAGTCGATTTTCCCAACCACTCGGTGATAAGTGCCCCCGCCATAATTCCCATCATGTTCATAAAACCGTAGCCCGTTGCACGGTACTTGGGCGAAACGAATTGACATAAAATTGGCATATTGTTACCATCAAACATCCCAAAACCTAACCCAAAACACATACCTGCTGCAATCGCGTGGGTAATCGTTGTGCCATACGCAATGAGTAACAACGCTGGGATAGTCAACACCAAACCAATGATACTTGTATAAATACGCCCTCGCAAGTGCTTTTGCACCCAACGGTCCGACAAATAACCTCCGATGATAACCCCGATAAGCGATGATAAAGAAGTCGTAATCGTAGAAAGTGGGCCTGCCTGCCCCATTTCTATGTGTAGTTTATCGGCAAAGAGCGTAGGAAGCCAATTTTTTACGGCCCATCCTGGTAAACTTGGCACCGAGAAAAGCAGCAAAATCAGCCAGAAAGCAGGGTTTCCAAGCAATACGCCGAGACCTTTGAGCAATGGTACTTTTTCCTGATTTTTGAGGCTTACCGTTTCTTCGATTAGTTCACTTTTATTTTTTTCTCGTAAAAAAATAATCAACACCACCGCATACGCCATCCCAATCATCCCAAAAGCCTGAAACGCTGTATTCCACGAAAACTTGTCGGCGATGGTCGCTCCAAAGCCCCCTAAAGCTTGCCCCATATAGTTTCCCGAAAGGTGAACTCCAATCGCCATGGAACGAGTACGTGACGAGTGAAAATCGGCAATCATGGCCAAACCCGTAGGCATATAAAGCGCTTCGCTGACTCCCATCAAGGCGCGTAAAACGTATAATTGCGAAAAAGAAGTAGCATAGCCCATCGCAAATGTCACTCCCGACCAAACAAACAAACTTCCGACAATCAACCACTTACGATTCAATCGATCCCCAATCATCCCTGCTACGGGGCTCATAAAAGCATATACCCATAGAAACACGGCCATCAATCGGCCAAAATTAGTGGCTTGTTGCAGTTCGGCAATGTCGATTTGCATGGAAGGCCGCATGGTTGCCAACATCTGGCGATCCATGTAATTGAGTAATGCCACGACCCACAGTAGGCCGACCAAAATCCAAGGGTAACGGGAAGACTTCGTCATTAGTTTTAATAGAAAGGTTGAAGGTTAAAAGATGTTCGTTAAAAATATACGCGTCATCCCCTAGTAAATACTATTGAGTGCGTATTTTACTTTAAATTGCTACCGAAATTAAACCCTTACCTCCTTCCATTCATGCGTCTGTTCATCACATTTCTATTCAGCTTAACCACCTTTCTTGCCTCTGCCCAATCAAAATTGGTTTGGTGGAAACCTTCCGACAGTAATTTCCCCGTCATCGACGGCCAAGCGTGGTCTAGCGAAATGCGCGACACCATCCAACGTTTTCCACCGCGCGCCGAAGCCAACGTCCGTAAAGCTGTTTGGAACCTCTCGCGTAACAGCGCAGGGCTTTCGATTCGTTTTGTAAGCAATGCCGACCAAATTGTAGTACGTTACAAAGTGACGGGGTCTATCAATATGCCCCACATGCCCTCTACGGGTGTGAGTGGTGTAGATTTGTACGGCATTGATAGCGACGGGAATTGGCAGTGGGCCAACGGCAAATACAGCTTCAAAGACACGGTTCAGTACGTTTTTGCCCAGCTTCGCCCCAACGACAACTACCACAAACTCGGCCGCGAATATCGCCTCTTTTTGCCTTTGTACAACAGCGTTCGCAATCTAGAAATTGGCGTCCCCGAGGGTAGTTTATTTAAAGTCTTACCTCAACGCCTCGAAAAACCGATTGTGGTTTACGGAACGTCCATCGCCCAAGGCGCTTGCGCTACCCGCCCAGGCATGGCATGGACAAATATTTTGTCCCGAAAGCTTGACCGAACAGTCATCAACCTTGGGTTTTCGGGCAACGGTCGTTTGGAGAAAGAAGTCATCGACCTTATCAATGAGCTTGATGCCAAAGTATTTGTGTTGGATTGTTTGCCCAACTTGATTGTCCCCATCGTGGATCACCAAGAACTCCAAAAAAGAATCGTCGCATCGGTCAAATCCATTCGCGCCAAACACCCCAACACGCCGATTTTACTTACCGACCACGACGGCTACACCGAAGGCTATTTGATGCCTCACCGCCAGCCCTTGTTTGAGGATGCCAACAAAGACCTGCGCGAAGCTTTGGCACAATTAGCCAACGAAAAAATTACGGGCGTGTATTCGTTGCCCATTTCCGACATCAACATCGACCACGAAGGAATGGTGGACGGGACGCACCCCAACGACATCGGGATGATGCGCTACGCCGAGGCGTATGAGAAAAAGCTGCGCGAAATCATGCAGGAGCCTGCTGGGACAATCAAAACGCAAATTCCCACCCGCCAAAACCGCGAACCGGGCAGCTACGTGTGGGAAGACCGTCATTACGACATGCTTCGGTTGAACCAAACTGATGTCCCTAAAGTAGTTTTGATTGGCAATTCGATTACCCACAATTGGGGTGGAAAACCGCTCAACAACCGCATTAAAGGAGCCGATTCGTGGCAGAAGTACGTAGAACCCTACCAAGTGCGCAACTTTGGTTTTGGCTGGGACCGCGTCGAAAACGTGCTGTGGCGCGTCTATCACGATGAGTTTGACGGCATTGCCCCTGAGAAAATCATTATCAACATCGGCACCAACAACCTCCAGCTCAATACAGACGACGAAATTGTAGCAGGCCTCCGTTTTTTAGTACAAGCCATTCATACACGTCAACCCCAAGCCAAAATTACGCTGTTGGGCATTTACCCTCGTCGCGAACAAGAGGCTCGCGTAGCCACGCTCAACAAAGCCATCCAAGCCATGACCAAAGCCGAAAAAGTAGGGTTTTCGGACATTGGTAAAGGGTTTTTACAAAAAGATGGGAAAATCAATGAAAGCCTATTTTCAGACGGCCTTCATCCCAACGCAGCAGGCTATGAAGAAGCTGGCAAACGCTTAGAACAAGAGTTGTTGAAGAAGTAACATTTTATACCCCCATTTCACTAATGAAATCTTATTTTCTGATTGCTTTCTTGGGGAGTTTTATTCCACAAGTATGCGCACAAGATGTGCCTATTTTGAAGCATTATGACCAAAATCACCTGTACCGAATCGCTCTTCCCCTCGGAGGCATTGGCACAGGAACCGTGTCTCTTTCGGGCAAAGGCGAACTCCGAGATTGGGAAATTATGAATCGACCCGCCAAAGGATTTAGTGGGGGGCAGATGGGAAATGGAGTGCCTTTTTTTTCTATTTTTATTAGAGAAACCAACGGTAAAACGCATACCAAAGGGCTAATGGGGCCACTCGACCCCGTCGATTATCAGGACAAAGAGGGGCGGCCAGTGGATAACCACGGTATTCCGCGTTTTCGTAACGCTTCATTTGATGCTACTTACCCTTTTGGTCAAGTTAATCTATCTGACCCTAACCTCCCCGTTAGCGTTCGGCTCAAAGCATTTAACCCTTTGATTCCTACCGATGCCGATGCCAGCGGAATGCCGTTAGCTGTACTAAAATACGAAGTAAAAAACACCACGAATCAGCCCATTACGGTATCGGTATGTGGTTTGATGCGTAATTTTATTGGTAATGATGGCTCAAAAACACGGATGGATTGGAAAGGTGATTTGATTCCGATTGGCGCCAAAAACAACCAAAATAGCTTCCGTACATCAGGTCAAGTGCAAGGAATTTTCATGTACTCTGACAGCGTCAAGAAAACAGCAGAACAATGGGGCACAATGGCACTGGTAACTCCCGCTCAAACAGGAGTCACGTACCGACGCTCGTCCAGAAGCAACGACTGGGAAAACGCCCTGCTGGATTTTTGGGATGATTTTAGTGCCGATGGCGAACTCACTGACAAGGAAAAACTGGTGGACAATGACCCTCAGGCATCATTAGCAGTAAAGATGCAAATCCCTGCTAATCAAAGTCGTGTTTATACATTTTACATTACTTGGCATTTCCCCAATCGCTTTGCTTGGTCGTCTGAGAATGTAGGAAACTACTATGCTACCCAATACACCGACGCTTGGGACGTAGCCCAAAAAGCCGCCGAACGATTACCCCAACTAGAGCAAAAAACCGTTGAGTTTGTCAGAGCGTTTATGCAAAGCAAACTACCTGAGGTAGTGAAAGAAGCCGCTCTCTTCAACCTCAGCACGCTACGTTCACAAACTGTTTTCCGAATCAAAGACGGCACCATGATGGGCTGGGAAGGCTGCATGGACAACTACGGCTCGTGTCAGGGCTCCTGCACGCACGTATGGAATTACGAACAGGCAACGGGTTTTTTGTTCGGTCAATTGGCCCAAACTATGCGCAAAACGGAGTTTGGATCCGCCCTCGATGAGACTGGTTTTATGAGTTTTCGGGTGGGGTTACCGCTAGCCACCAACGCCCAACGCTACAAAGCCGCCGCCGCCGATGGGCAAATGGGCACCATCATGCGCTTCTACCGCGATTGGCAGCTATCTGGCGACACTTCATTTCTCCGACAATTTTATCCCGCAGTTAAACGCAGCTTACAATTTGCGTGGCTTAAGGGAGGTTGGGACGGCGACAAAGATGGCGTCATGGAAGGGTGTCAACACAATACGATGGACGTAGAGTACTATGGCCCTAATCCTCAAATGCAAATTTGGTACTTGGGAGCCTTACGTGCGATGGAAGAAATGGCTAATGCAATGAACGAACCTATGTTTGCCGCAGAATGTCGGCAGCTTTTTGAACGAGGAAAAAAGTTTGCCGATGAACGTCTATTCAATGGAGAATATTACGAACAAATCGTTCAGACAGCAGCTCATAAAGACCAAATCTTGATGGCAACTGTAGCCAGCGGCCGCGCTTACACCCAAGACCCACCCTATCAATTAGGGAAAGGCTGTTTGGTTGACCAGCTCATTGGGCAATACATGGCTCACGTCTATGGGCTTGGGTATCTGATAAAGCCCGAAAATGCTCAAAAAACGCTTCAAAGCATCCTAAAATACAATTACCGTTCTAGTATGCTGAACCATTTTAATAATATGCGTTCGTACGCTTTGGGTGACGAGGCCGCCTTGTTGATGGCGAGTTATCCGCGTGGTGAGCGTCCGCAAATCCCATTTCCATATTTTTCAGAAGTCATGACAGGATTTGAATATACGGCTGCCATCGGAATGCTCTACGAAGGTCAGACCGAGTCGGGCTTGCTCTGCATCAAAAATATACGGGACCGCTACGACGGAGCTAAGCGTAGCCCTTTTGATGAAGCCGAATGTGGTCACCACTACGCACGAGCCATGACAAGCTGGGGAGCCGTATTAGCTCTTTCAGGGTTTCAGTATTCGGGAGTAAAAAAAACGATGGCTTTTCATTCTCAAGAAGGAACCTTCTTTTGGTCAAATGGGTATGCCTACGGAACCGTTCAGTGCAAAAAAATGGGAAATGGCTTTAGCATCAAACTCTCCAGTTTAAACGGAGACGTTGCGTTAGAAAAGCTTTCAATCGGTAAACGAACCAAAGTTTTTGAAGCAAACCATCAGCTTAAAGAAGGACAAACATTGACGATGCTATTGAAATAGGAAAGAAATAGCCAATTCCGACCAAAAAGGCTAAATTTGAGCGTATAAACCCATTTCATCTTCAACTATCCTCTCACAAATCCCGTTTCTATGAACATCAAACCCTTTATTTCGAGCGCTTTGGTAGCGCTAAGTTTGGGCGTTTTTGCTCAAAAAAAATCAAATGATTTTAAAGTTATTGGCTATTACGTACCCAATATCCCTGCTGAACAAATTCCCGTGGATGTTCTGACCCACGTCAATTTTTCGTTTGCAATTCCTGCCAAAACGGGCGATTCCCTCGAACCACTCCGAAATCCCGAGGCACTTCACAGCTTAGTACGGTATTTGCACAAACACAACATCCAAGTGTTTATCTCCATCGGTGGTTGGGGTATTGGCGATGGCGGCGGAGATGATACCCGATTTCACAAAATGGCCGAACGTGCCGAAGGCCGTCATACGTTTGTCCAACACGTTATGAAATTTGTTCGTACTTATAAAGTAGATGGCGTGGATTTGGACTGGGAATACCCCGACGAAGACTCTCCCTCGGCCGACCATTACGTAGCCCTCATGAGCGAACTCGGTGATTCGCTCCATGCCCAAGGCAAAAAATTGACTGCCGCCGTGATTTCTTACGGTAAAAAAGGCTACGGAATGAAAAAAGAAGCCCTTGATAAAATGGATTGGGTCAACGTGATGGCTTACGACGACGACTACGGCCCCAACTACATCCGCGCCCATTCTCCTTATTCTTTAGCCGTTAAAAGCTTAGATTATTGGACAAAAGAACGCGGAGTTGCCGCGAAAAAAGCCATTTTGGGACTACCATTTTATTCTAAAAAAGGAATGGGAAATTATGGCCCCGATTATAAAGGTTTGCTAAAAGACGGCGCAAGTCCTTACGATGACTATTGGAAAGGCGCTTTTTATAATGGTATTCATACGATTGAGCTTAAAACCAAGCTGGCCAAAGACCGAGGATGCGGTGGTGTGATGATTTGGGAAATTTCGTGCGATACCAACGATGAGTTCTCCCTGCTTCAGGCCATTAAACGAGGGTCAAAAAAATAATTTTTGTTTACTTTTTATAAACCCAACTAGTCTCCACTGGTTGGGTTTTTTATTGCTTTAGAATAGCCCCTAACACCTACAATTTGAACTTCTAGTATATATTATCAAAAAAATTACAGTAAAGCAAAATTTTAATGTGACTAAAAATACCAATCCACGTCATCTATCTACCAAATGCAAATTGGGATCTTAATTTTCCAGCAATTGGGGCATTTCTATACTATTTTTTAACCACGTCAAAACCAAGCTTTGAAAACCATGAATATGTACCCTATTTCTTCCCCCAACGAATCTGTTACTAATCAGGGCTCTACGGTTTACTTACAAATCGAACAACAAGACACACCAATGCTCCTTTCGTTCTTGTTATCAAAACAGATTTCCTTCGAGCTGATTTATCAGCCCGTTGACCCTAACCTATCAGAAGGTTCTGTTGAAGCACCACCTTCTCCCAATTACATACCTAAAGAAAAATCTTCTTTTGATTTTCTGCAAAAACTAACCGCACGTGAAAAAATTGAGTGGGCGTTTGAGTACTACATTCAAAAAAAATTTCATCAAAGCATTCCCTCTGAAGGCGAAATTGCGGCTCAACTGGAAATGGCTTCAAGTCAATTTAGAATGTTGTTTAAGCGTACTTACGGTAAAGGATTCTATCAATTTTATTTAAGTAAGCGCATGGAATACGCCAGCAAACTCCTCCGTAAGGGTCTTAAATGTAATGAAGTTGCCAAAATGGTAGGCTATGGCGATAGTTCTGCGATTAAGTTCAACAAGATGTTTCAAAAACATTTTGGAGTAACGCCCAAGAAATATCAGCTTAATCACAGCTAAGTTTATTCTTTTTTGTTCCCAACCATTATTAGTCCCCAATTAAGTAGTAGCGTGAAAGTTTTCGCGTACTTGTACAAGTCTAATTTATTGACTTTGAACGGATAACGATTAACGTGTGCTTTAGCACTTAAAAAATCCCCCAGCAGAAAACCATACTGAGGGATTAAAATTTGTACTGGAAAATTTTAGTCTCAAAAATATCAACTGAAAGCAGCCAACCCTACAAATCTGACTTATTCACACTGTTACCAAACAAAGGTCGCCACAGTTTTACCCTCAAGCGTTGGTGTTATTTGTTTTCCTCGGTAGCGTACATTAAAGGTCATTGCCTTATCGCTTTCGTTGAGCATGACCAGCACTGTTTTTCCCTCACGGGTCTTGAATGCCACGTTGGGGGCGCTCATTGTTACGTTGGAAGCTATACGCACCGAGCCTGGACGTACAAACTTTGAAGCATGAGCGATAATATAATACGCAGGATTACGCTCGACGGTAGTCCCTATCGTCAGTGCACCCAAGCAGGCTGTACATCCGCCATCGGTATACGGTTTTTGTTGTGGGTCAGCGGCCAAATTCCACTCCAAAACGGTTTTGCACCAGTTGCGGGGTGCGCCAATAATCAGATTCTTGACATGCCACATCAAATCACCCCCAAAATTGGCGGGCGCACCTATCCATTGCTCCGTAAAGTACACATTCTTATCAGGGTGCGCCTCGTGGACATCACGAACATTTTCCATACTCCCCCCGTACAAATGAAAAGCCGAGCCATCAATGTACTGTCGAGCTTCTGGGTCATTTAAAATGCTAATCGGATAATCAGGGCGGTCGGCGTTGTGGTCATAAATCAAGATTTTGGTCTTGATGTTGGCTTTTTTAAAGGTAGGTCCAAGACTTTTTTTAACAAAAACAGCTTGTTCATCTTGAGGCATCAACAAACTAGGATTGTTTCCTGGATGCAAAGGCTCATTTTGGATGGTCATTGCGTCGATGCGAATGCCTTCTTTCTGCATTTCTTGAATATATTTCACCAAATAACGAGCATAAACATCATAAAACTCTGGCTTTAAACTTCCTCCTTTGGAAGCACCATTGGTTTTCATCCAAACAGGAGGTGTCCACGGCGAGGCCAAAATTTTGAGGTTAGGAGCTATCGAAAGGATTTCTTTCAATACTGGAATTAGCGCTTTCCGCTCTTCATTCAACGTAAACTGGGTTAAGTTAAGATCTGTTTGGCCCACTGGCAAGTCGTTGTACGTAAATACGTGATCACTCAAGTCGGAGGCACCCACGCTGACGCGTAAGTAACTGACTCCAATGCTATTTTGGGCTGTCCCAAAAAGTTCTTTTAGTAATAGAATACGTTCGTTAGGCTTCATTCCCATCAAAAGTTGAGCGCTTCCTCCCGTCAAGGTATAGCCAAAGCCGTCTATTTGTTGAAATTTCTTAGTATCGTCGACGTAAATGCTCGGCAGTGTGTTGGTTTGAGCTCCAAACGAGAGCGTTGTGGTTTGTTGTTGAAAAAGAACTGACTTATCCGCTTTGGTAAGCCAAAGTTCAGCTTGTTGGGTACGCCCAACCAATGCCCAAACGAAGAAAAATACATAACAATAGTACTTCATCATGATTAGTAAATAGATAGGTTTCTAAAAAAACAGCCCCGAAAAGCGAACTTTCGGGGCTGGACGAGTAATTTATACGGCAGATTACAATCGACGAATCCAGATATTACGGAATTGCGTTGCATTACCATGGTCTTGCAAGTGAATTACATCTTCACCGTGCGCTTCTGGGTAGTGGTGCAGCCCGATATAAAGGGTCAAACCATTGATAGTAGCGTTGTTTTGAACCAACACTCCGTTCAAAAATACCGTGATACGCGCAGGAGCATCAATACGGCCATCTGGCTTAAAGCGAGGCGCAGTGTATACCACATCGTACACGTTCCACTCCGACGGGCTACGCATTGGATTCACGAGCGGCGCATGGTCTTTGTAGATACTTCCCGCTTGTCCGTTGCGATACGTACGGTTTTGGTACGAATCCAAAATTTGCAGTTCATAACGGTCTTGGAAGAAAACACCGCTATTTCCACGTCCTTGACCAGCACTTTCGACTTTGTCGGGAGCGCTAAATTCGAGGTGTAATTGGCAATCGCCAAATTTCATTTTGGTTTTGATGTCACCACTTTTAGGTACTACTTCCAAGTAGTCGCCATTGATAATTTTCCACGGCGCAGGGCCACCATCTTTGGCCGATACCCACTGCGATAAATCTTTTCCGTTGAAAAGGATAATCGCATCCGAAGGGGCATCACCCGCATTTTTTCCTGGCGTAACCGTAGCTACTTCAGGTTCCCAAATTTCAGTCATTTCGGGTTTCATTGGCATTGGCGAAACCGCAGGGGGAGTACTTGGATAGCCTTGTGCAAAAGCAACAGCAGAACAAGCGACGAGCGACGCAGAGAGGAGCGTTTTTTTCATCATGGGCTTATAAAAAATTAAAAGTTTTACGAATCAAACATCTGTTCTCCTTACAAAGTCAAACAGTCGGTCTTTTTAACGTTCGATGAACATTAATCGCATATAAAGATGCTTAAATAATCAGGAGATGATGAAGTAATTTGTTTTAACACAAGGCTAACGTCTTGTGGAAGTATGCTGGACAGGCGTTTTTGTACCTGCGTAGCTGTCTCTTTTTCAACAAGTTCGTATCTGATTTGACTACGCGTTATCTTAAGTTCTTTTTTCTTTGTGGCTGACAACAACGTCGTTTTCACCTGGTAGTCTTTGTAGGCAGCCAATTCGTCGGCGATTTGTTCGGCCAAAGGTTGAGCACTTCCGTCATAAAAAACTTCTATCTCCCATTGCTTACGCGGACTAATAATTTTACTGACCAACGAAGCTTTTTTGGTAGAAGGTGTGGAAGGTTTCGATTTTATAGGCTTGGGCGAGCTTTCAGGATTCAGAATGGCCGCAATCCCCGATACAACTCCTAACACCAACGCCAGCGCCATAAACATCCGAATCGAACGTAGCATTTCGGGGCGGGGTTTCGGGCGGCTGCTTTCACGATTGAGCAAAAAAAATGACAAAATAAATGCGATTGCACTCAATCCTGAAATACCATACTTAAGAAACTCTGCCAGCTCGCTGACTTGAAATTGCGCAAAAACCATGTAGTGGGGCGTTATGACCGATTTGTGCAGCAAATAACGCGCTTTCGCGCTTTTTTTACAACCTTGACGCCACAAACTCCACAATCCAACGAGCCACTAAGACGCTATCCCGCGGCCGAGATAAGCTCTCTAGTCCTTCTTGCGTCTTGGCTTCTCCAATCCGTTCTACTCGGGAGCGCATCAGGGCTTCTTCGTAGGGAACCTCTTTGGTCACTAGTTACTAATCATAAAAAACTCGTATCAATAAAACTATGACGAAGGGAAATATGGCTGAATTATAATTGCCCAAGTGCAAACAAAGAAATCTATATTTGCAGAAAAGCCATTAACTGCAAATAAGAGAGCTTATATTTGTAGGTATGAAAACAACTGATGTAAAAAATTTTAAAGCGGGTACTTGGACTCAACAGTACCAATACAAGAGCTTTTTGCCCGAAAAAGTAAATGTACAATGGATCGTCACCAATGCCACTATTATCAGTAAACTAGGGGAAGCTGACCGCTATTTGGGAAAACTGGACGCCTTTTCAGAACTAATTCCTGATATTGATTTCTTCATCAAAATGCACGTCACCAAAGAAGCGACTGTCAGTAGCAAAATTGAGGGAACCCAAACCTCGTTTGAAGAAGCACTGATTAAAGAGGAAGACATCACCCCTGAAAAGAGAGATGATTGGAAAGAAGTACATAATTACATTGATGCGTTAAATCAAGCAATAGATGAAATGGAAACGCTTCCCATTTCTAGTCGATTAATCAAGCAAACCCATCGAACATTACTGAGAGGGACAAGGGGAAAAGAAAAGCTTCCAGGCGAATACAGGGTAAGCCAAAACTGGATAGGTAGTAGTTTAAAAGAGGCGGTATTTGTTCCTCCTGTTCATCACGAAATTCCAAACTTGATGCAGGATTTAGAGAACTTTGTACACTCTGAATTAGCCCTACAACCTATTGAAGTACCTCACCTGATTAAGATTGCAATTATTCATTATCAATTTGAAACTATCCACCCCTTTTTGGACGGGAATGGCCGCATAGGAAGGTTATTAATAATTCTTTACCTTTTGGATAAAAAGCTTTTACAAAAACCCATTCTTTATCTTTCTGATTACTTTGAACGTAATCGTAGGGATTATTATGACAATTTAACTTTGGTACGCAAACGCAATGATTTAGAAAACTGGCTCCTTTTTTTTCTAACAGGAGTCATCGAAACTGCCCAAAAAAGCATCGAAACGTTTCAACAAATCATCAAACTACGGAATGATATTGAGTTTAATCAACTAATCACACTGGGCAAAAAACAGGGAGACGGCAAAAGGCTTATCAATGAGCTTTACAAACAACCTATTATGGATGGTTTACAGATAGCCGAAGTCTTGGGTGTACACCCTTCTACTGCTAATCGACTAATCTCGGACTTCCAAAAGTTAGGAATCTTGGAGGAGTTAACAGGTTATAAAAGAAACCGAATTTACGCATTTACGAAGTATATAAGACTATTTAGGTAATAAGAGCTATCATCTCTAATTCTGTATTTTTAGCTAAGCACTCCCTTACATTGCAGGGGACTCAATGTCCCTTTTTTTACAACCTCGACGCCACAAACTCCACAATCCAACGAGCCACTAAGACGCTATCCAGCGGCCGAGATAAGCTCTCTAGTCCTTCTTGCGTCTTGGCTTCTCCAATCCGTTCTACTCGGGAGCGCATCAGGGCTTCTTCGTAGGGAACCGTAAACTCAGGGTGCGCTTGTACGCCTAGCATTCGACTACCAACTTGAAACATCGCCACGGGGCAATCCGCTGCGGTTGCCAATACGTGAGCGTCAGGGGGTAATACTTGTACTTGGTCTTGGCACATCATCAACAAATGTACGTTTTGTTGAAAAGGTTGCATCCACTGTGGATAACTTCCCTCGGCTGACTCAATCACCGTAAACTGATGTACACCAACACACCAACCCACCGACGATTTCTGGACTTTTCCCCCAAGAGACTCGGCAAGTAACTGATGTCCAAAACAAACCCCCACGTAGATTTTTTGGTGAACATACAACTCCGCCACAAATGCTTTGAGGGTATGAATCCACGGTTCGTCATCGTACACCGAACATTTGGAACCTGTACTAAGATACGCATCACAATCATCGACAGACGTAGGAAAGTGCCCGTTGCAAACGTCATAAAACACAAACTCCCATTCAGGTGCTAAGGGAGAAAACAGACTAGGAAACATATTTCGGTAGTCACCTGCGATGTGTCGGAATTCGTCGCGAACGTGGTCGCATTCTAGGAGGCCAATTTTAATGGTGTTTTTCACTGGATGTCGTATGTTAATGGATACAAATTTTGGCAAAAATAAGAGATTGTACAATTATTCTTTTGCTTGCCTCCACCACTCGCGGCTCCACCACCGCCGAAACTCCCAGCCTTTGGCTTTCAACAATAAAGGTAAGTAGGCATGGGCTTCTTTGACCGAAATCGCTTGCTGGTACAGTTCGTCATCGGTCAATACGACCCGTTCATAGCGCCCGTGCTTTTTCACGGTGAGATCGGCGAAGGGTAGTTCTTCCACCACTACTACGTCTTTTTCTTGGTTATTTTGTTGTAAACGGTGTTTTAACAACCAACTCTCAGGCCGTTTCTCTTCAATAAACAAGTGAGGACGATACTCACCTGACGAGACCTTTAGCGCATATTCCAAATACGACTTCAACAGCTTAGGGCCTGGGTGGAGAGCCGTTTCAACCTGAAGTTGCTCGGGCCAAATACTAGTTACTACATACACTTTTTGTCGAGCTCGGGTAACGGCTACATTCAAACGATTCTCACCGCCGCGCGCATTTAAACTCCCAAACTGAGCCCGAAAACGCCCCTGGTAATCGGGTGCATACCCTACCGAAAAAATAATAATATCGCGCTCGTCGCCTTGTACATTTTCGATATTTTTCACAAAAAGGCCGTTGATGTCCATCCCCCTACCATCGGCCACTACAACTATTTTTGACTCAATCAACTGCTGTTGTGGATAGTTAAAGGTAACCACCCCGATCGAAGCCGTAGGTTGTTCGGCTTGTAGTTTTTCAAAGAGGTCAACCACCGCTTGGGCTTCTACTTCATTGCGATTACCCGCCCAAACCCCTTCGACTTTTGCGTATTGGATGGCTGGCGTGGCTTCATTCATATCTTCAAAATGAGGCAATAATTGAAGGCTATTTCGGTAAAAATACTGGTTAGAAAAATCAATTAAGTCTAATGAACGACTACGATAATGCCCTTGCAGCCTAGTTTCGGGATAGAGGTATTTGGCCAGTTCCAACAACGATTCTACTTCCAGCGCAATGTCCTCTTCCTCCGCTTCGTCTTCGTAACGCACTCGGTATAAATCATACGGGGCAAGTTGCTTGCTATCTCCTACGACCACGGCTTGTTTGGCGCGATAAAGCGCAGGAATACCGTATTCGGCGTAACACTGCGAGGCTTCGTCAAAAATAACTACGTCAAACAGGCCCGCTTCCAACGGAAATACTGCCGAGACGGTTTCGGGGGAGGCCATCCAGCAAGGCACTAGGCGAAACACCTCTTCGGCATGGTGTTCCATTAATTTACGAACAGGCCAGACTTTCCTTTTTTTGGTGACTTGGTGCTGCAATTCGCGGTAAGTCGTACGGTTTTGCAAGCGGTTAAACGTAATATCTTTATAGGTCTGCTCACGAAGTTGCATCCCCAAAATTTCCCGACTCAACGCTTGCTTTTGCTCAATATTCGCTTGTAATTCGTCTTCCCACTGGCTCATTTTTAACGACGAAACCGCCCTCAAAACGGGCTTCCGCTCTTCCAAATGACCCAACCAAGCCAAACGAAGCGAATTTTTAACGACCTCAACCCACCCAACTTGCTGGTCATCAAGAACAGTAAGTTGTTGATAAATAGCTTTTTCGGCTTCCGACAACTCACTACACAGCGTGTCTATTTCAACCAGTGAATCAATATTCGTGGTCAAAGACTTTTTCAGTTCCTCCGCATAAGTCGCTGAAGCCTCCAAGCGAGCCAATTGCGTTTTTGTCAAGTACGTTTGCCAACGCTGGTATTGGTCGTAAAAACGCGCACAAAAAGTTCTCAATTCAGCCACGGCCTTCTGCCATTCCTTGCTTCCTTGAGCAACTTTATATTCCAAAAAAGGACTTGCTTTTCGTAGTTCCGCAGCCACTTTTTCAGCTTCCTCAAACGCCTCCCATACTTGCTCGATGCGTTGTTGGGTTTGGCTGAAAGAACGCTCGCGCAGCGCAATGCCCCACTTTTGCTCCAGTTCTTCCACCATTTGTTCAAACTCTTTTCGGTTGCTTAGCAAGGTCTGAAGCTGATACAAATCGGCCAGTTCCAACGTTAGACCACGAGAGGCGGCGAGTTGTTTTACATAGTCTTTATCGGAATAAAAAAGCCATTTGACCACCGACTGCCGAGCGCGAATGAGCGCGTCGAGCCGTTGCTCAAATGCCCCCAACTCCGAGGTGGCGATTTCATCCCCCAACAAGTTTTTCTTTAGTAATTGCTGGGCATTTTTGCGCCATTTAGCGAGCCATGCCAACAACGATTTTGGGTATTTTTGGTCTACTTTTGCTTCAAAAAACTCCCAAATTAATGGATTTTGCAAGGTTTGCGCCCATTGTTCCACTTGGTCATCATTTGCGTGAAAAAGCACTAATGACTCACTTCCAAGTGATTTTCCCACCCATTCGGCTGTAACGCGTTCAGCCGTTTCCACCGTTTGACGAACCTCATCAATCGTATCTTTGATTTGAGGCACTTCTTGAAAACCTATTTTGGCAAAATCAACTCGTTCTTCCCACGGATGCTCAAGGGGCAAATAACGATGGTATTGCTCTAAACGGCGCAATTTCTGAAGAAAGACTTCCAAGCGGTCGTCGAATCGAAAAAGGCGAAATTCGGGGATAACAATGGAAGCAGCCTGTAAGTTGCTGGTCAGATATAACTCTTTGGGAGCCAAACCACACGGTTCGTCCTCAAAGAGTGCTTCTTTGAAGGCAGCTAGTTCAGTACTAAGTTGTTCAATTGTCCGACTTACCTGCAAAAATTGCCTTTCTAGTACAATCGAATCCAACCCATAATTATGCTTTTGGTATTCGTCGACTTGACTAATTTGGCTATCTATTTGGGTGTACAAATCAGCTCGGTCGTTCTTAAAATCATGAATAAGCGCCGCAAACGGGGCCACACCGACTTGGCGGAGTCGTTCGTAAACCACATCCAAAGCCACTCGCTTTTGGCATACCAACAATACTCGTTTACCGCGAGCCGCAAAATCGGCCATTAGATTGGCAATCAACTGCGATTTTCCCGTTCCTGGAGGCCCTTCCACCACCAACGACTCCCCTTGCTTTACCCGCACCAAAGCTCGTTCTTGCGATGCGTCCTGCAAAAACGCCGTAAACGTGTTTGCTTCCTTGACCGCCATCCACTCGCCCCCAGATGATTGTGCCACTATCGGCTCCACGTCCTGCTCAATGAGCTTTTCGTAATCTGGGGCTAAATAGCTTCCCGCTTGCGGAAAAATCCCTAAAACAGCCTCAGCATACAATTTTAACTCTCCGTTCTGCTCCAAAAGTTCGAGGTCGGCCTTCGAGCATTCCTCAAAATACTGCAAAGTATCTTGAAACAAATCTTGGTTAAAATTGAGTTCCAGCGCACTTTCTTTCAGAAGTTCATACAATTCGGTGCGAAACACCAACGCATCGCGGCTTAGCTCTTCGAGGTTTTTCTCCAATAATTCATCGCTAATCTTAACCTGATTAAAATACCCATACGCCAACAAAAAACTACGATTGAGCAACGTGGGTTCGGGTCTTCGTTTAAGCTCCCAGAAGGTCGCGTTTTCTTCATTGAGTTGAAGTGTTACTGGAAAATAAACCAAAGGAGCGTGAATAACTGTACCATCTATAAGTTTTCCCCGCACAAAAGGATACCCAACGTACAGGTCTTTTGCACCCCGTTCCTCTTCAATAAAACGTTCTGTTCGGGCTACTTTGCGCAGACGTTTGCTAAGTTCGTTCCCTTTTTCCGACCTACTGTCAATCACTTGGCACAGTCGAACCGTTTTTTTTTGTCCAATCACATCACTTAGCACCTCAAATGCCGAACGATTATCGACAAAATCTAGCGCTTTCCAGTCCAAAAATTGATCTGCTGAAAGGCTTGGCAGCAACAACGAACGATTTCTGCTACTAAGATTAGTCAAACGTCGTGCGTATTTTTTAAGAATATCAGGAGTTAGATTCATTCCTAAACTGGACAAATGTGGGATAAAACAAATATACGCCTCGTTGTTTGAGTTAGATAAACTTTCACGATATTTGTCAATGGTATGCTTGCAGACCACCGATATATAGGACTAGAATCAACCCTAAAAACCGATATGCAAATCGCTCAACAACTTCTTTTTGCCGTGGCGTTAGGAGTAACGGCATGGCTTATGTCAAAACGAATTGGAATCATCAAAAAAACGATTCAACTGGGCAAATCCGACCACCGAACCGACCGTCCTAACGAGCGCCTAAGCACCATGCTACGGGTCGCGTTTGGGCAAAAGAAAATGTTTGATCGGCCTGTTGTTGGAATCATGCACTTTGTTATCTATGCGGGTTTCTTACTCATCAACCTCGAAGTACTAGAAATCGTCTTAGACGGTTTGCTGGGCACTCACCGTTTGTTTGCTCCAATACTCGGCAGTTTTTACCCCGTACTCATCAATTTCTTCGAGTTTTTGGCGGTGGGGGTGCTTGTGGTTTGCGTCATTTTCTTGACTCGCCGTAACCTCACCAAAGTCGAACGCTTACAACCCACTCGTCACCGCGAGTTAAACGGTTTTCCCGTGTTGGATGCCAACGCCATTTTGGTAACTGAAATTGTGCTTATGCTGGCCATTTTAAGCATGAATGCTACCGACGCCTTGTTACAAGAGCGCGGTGCGGAGCATTATCCCCTTGTTGGAGGTTTCTTTTTTAGTACGTTTTTACAACCCATTTTTTCGGGCTTGTCAGATGCCGCTTTGGTCGCCATTGAGCGTATAGCTTGGTGGATGCATATCTTAGGTATTTTTGCGTTTGCTCTGTATGTTACGTATTCAAAACACCTTCACATCTTTTTGGCTTTCCCCAACACCTATTTTGCCAACTTGAACTCGAAAGGTGAAATGCAAAATATGCCAGAAATCACCAAGGAGGTAAAAATTATGCTTGGCCTCGAGCAGCCTGACGCCAGTGAGGCCCCTGCCGAAATTGGGAGATTTGGAGCCAAAGATGTCACGGACTTGAGTTGGAAAAACTTAATGGACGCCTACTCATGTACCGAGTGTGGACGTTGTACTTCTTCTTGCCCTGCCAATATTACTGGAAAAGCCCTCTCACCACGCAAAATCATGATGGATACTCGCGACCGCTTGGAAGACGTAGGCAAAATCATGTTGACAAACGGAGGTGAATTTAAAGACGATGGTAAAAGTTTATTGGGCGACTATATCTCCGAAGAAGAAATTTTAGCTTGTACTACCTGCAATGCCTGCGTACAGGAGTGCCCCATACTCATTAGCCCACTCGATATTATTCTACAACTTCGTCGCTATAAAATCATGGATGAAGCCCAAGCACCTGGTTCCTGGAATGCGATGTTTAATAACCTTGAAACTAATCAAGCTCCGTGGAAGTTCTCACCAAGTGACCGTTTCAACTGGGCAGATAACTTAAAATAAACGTATGAACATCCCAATTGTTAATAATACTGACGAAAACCGTTTCGAATGGTGGATTGACGAGCAAGTTGCTTTTGTCGACTACGCTCAATCTGACGATGAACAAATCACCTTCTTTCACACCGAAGTACCCCCTTCATTGGAAGGGCGCGGGATAGGATCGGGGTTGGCAAAACACGTTTTGGATTATGCAAAAAAATACCATTTAAAAGTTCACGTACTTTGTCCATTCATCAAAACCTACATCAAAAGGCACCCTGATGACTACCAAGAACTTACGTTTGTACAGTAACACCTGAGTCATAAAAAAACGGAGCAAGGTTATTGCTCCGTTTTTTTATGACTCAGGTGCCAGTATTATTCTCCAAAATGTTTGCGCACTTTCACCAATGCAGACCCAATCACTTGGTGCATATCGTAGTAGCGATATTCGGCCAAACGTCCCCCAAAAATCACATTCGTTTCGGCATCCGCCAATTTGCGGTATTCTCTCAGCAAGCGATCGTTTTTATCATCGTTCACGGGATAGTACGGCTCCTGTCCTGGAGTCCACTCTTGTGGATACTCATGGGTAATCACCGTTTTATCTTGGGTTCCAAACTCAAAATGTTTGTGTTCGATAATCCGCGTAAAGGCCGTATCTCCGTCAGTATAGTTCACAACGGCGTTTCCTTGGTAATTAGCAGTATCCAACGTCTGATGTTCGAAACGAAGGCTACGGTACTCCAAATAGCCCAATTGAAAGCCAAAGTATTCGTCCAACTGCCCTGTGTACACTACTTGTTTAGCCAGCGCTTCTAGTTCGGCGCGATTTTGGAAGAAATCTACTCCCAAGCGAACTTCAGTACCTTCTAACAGCGCTTCATTAAGTTTGTTATAACCTCCAATCGGGATCCCTTGATAGCGGTCGTTGAAGTAGTTATTGTCAAATGTAAAACGCACAGGCAAGCGCTTAATAATAAATGCAGGCAAATCCACACATTTACGCCCCCATTGTTTTTCGGTATAGCTCTTAATTAGCTTTTCGTAAATATCGGTTCCTACCAACGAAATCGCTTGCTCTTCCAAATTTTGAGGTTCTTTGATGTTTGCCGCCTCAATTTGCTCTTGGATTTTAGCCTTAGCCTCTTCGGGCGTTTTTACCTTCCACATTTGGTAGAAGGTATTCATGTTAAAAGGCAAATTGTACAATTCGCCGTAGTAGTTAGCAACGGGGGAATTGGTATACCGATTGAATTCAACAAAAGAGTTTACATACTCCCAAATTTCTTTATCATTGGTATGGAAAATATGCGCCCCATAATGGTGGACATTGATACCTTCTACATTTTCACAGTAGGTATTTCCCCCAATGTGGTTTCGGCGGTCAATGACCAAGCATTTTTTTCCACGTTTAGTTGCTTCATGCGCCCAAACGTTTCCAAATAGTCCTGCGCCTACAATTAGATAGTCGTACATGTGTTGTTTATAGTTGGCAGTTAATTCGATGGTCGATGGTCAACAGTCGATGGTCGATGGGCAGCAGCTAACAGAAAATTACTGTAAGCTATCAACCGTGGACTATAGACTATCAGCTATGGACTATCAGCTATCAACTGAAGTTAAAGCCTCCAATAAGTTATTTGTTCATCCGCATTTTGGTACATGCCTTTCAAATCCATTAGAATGGGGGATTCTTTCATGATGCTTTTAAAATACGGTATATCTAACATTTTGTATTCGTTATGCCCTACCGACACAATCACTGCATCGTAGTCATTTGAGGGCTTATCCATCAATGTCAGGCCATATTCGTGCGCTACCTCATTTGGCGAAGCCTCCGAGTCCACAATATGAACATTGATTGAAAAGCTCATAAGCTCTTTAATCAAGTCAGCTACTTTTGAATTGCGAATGTCTGAAACATTTTCCTTAAAAGTAATACCCATCACTAAGACTTTCGAGTTTTGTGGGCTCTTGCCTTTCTGAATGAGCATTTGTACCAAACGTTTTGCAATAAAAGCGGGCATTCCATCATTAATTCGGCGTCCGCTATGGATTACTTGAGGATCATAGCCAAGTTTTTTGGCTTTATACAACAAATAATACGGATCTACCCCGATGCAGTGGCCTCCTACCAAGCCTGGGTAGAGCTTTATAAAGTTCCACTTCGTCCCCGCCGCCTCAATGACCTCTTTGGTGTCAATACCCATACGGTCAAAAATTATGGCCAACTCATTCATCAACGAAATATTCAGATCACGTTGTGTATTTTCGATTACTTTAGCGGCTTCTGCTACTTTAATCGTCGGAGCTTTATAAATACCTGCTGAGATAATTTGTCCGTACACCTGCGCAATTTCCTCCAACGCTTCCTTATCACTTCCTGAAACAATTTTCAGAATTTTATCAATCGTTCGCTCCTTATCACCTGGATTAATTCGTTCGGGAGAGTACCCTATTTTAAAATCTTGACCTAGTTTTAAGCCTGATTCTTTCTCTAAAATTGGCAAACAGTCTTCTTCGGTACACCCAGGGTATACTGTTGATTCATAAATAACATAATCGCCTTTTTTAAGAACTTTACCGATGGTATGAGAAGCTCCAATCAATGGTTTAAGATCGGGAACTTTGTAATCATCAACAGGAGTAGGTACAGCAACTACAAAAAACTGAGCCTGTCGCAAATCTTCTAATTGCGAGGTAAACGTAATATCCTTTCCCTCAAACACCGACGACTCTAGCTCTTGTGAGGGGTCAATACCACGTTGCATCATCTCAACACGACTGTGGTTGATATCGAAGCCTATAACTCGAAAATATTTAGCAAACTCTAAGGCAATAGGCAAACCTACATACCCTAGCCCAATCACTGCTATCTGATGTTCTTTTTTGAGGAGTTTTTGATACATTTTATTCTCTAATCAATCCACAAATATAGCATACTACTCTACTGAGTACCAAACAAAACGGCCTTGACATTTTAAGTCAAGGCCGTTTTAAATTTGTGATTATAGATTGCCCTATGGCATCAATTTCAATTCTACACGACGGTTTTTCTTCAATCCGTCTACCGTTCCGTTATCAGCAATTGGTTTGAATGAACCGTAAGCATCAACCACAATGCGGTTTGGATCTTTCAAACCAGCTTGTGACAAATATTGCTTCACTGCATTTACACGACGCTCAGACAAGGCTACATTGTAACGGTCAGAGGCACGGCGGTCGGCATGACCCGCCATCTGTAAGCGACACTGTGTCTTATTCATCAACTCTACTACTTTGTTTAATAAGTCATAGAACTCAGGCTTGATGATAGCTTTATCAGTATCAAACAATACGTTTGCGAAGATTTCTGAACAAGCCATTCCTGGCAAAGCATCTTTCACGTACTTATCGAAATCAATTTTCTGACCAGCCCCTGTTACGATACTTCCAGCAGGTGTATTTGGCTCTTTATCGAAATAATCTGATACACCGTCATTATCAGTATCAATCAACAAGCGAGGATCAATTTCTTTAGGCTTATTCGCTTTAGCAATTGAATCGATTTCGGCCAATGAAAGAATTTTTGGAGGCTTAACCAGCAACTTAGGATCAGTATAACGCAAGTGATAAAAGCCTTTTCCTGCATCCAAAGCATTGAAATCATACGCCCATTTACCATTTTTCTTTTCAACACGAAGTGGGTTTTTGCCGAGCTTATAGGTTAAGCTAATTGCAAAGAAACCATACTTATCAAGTGCTGAGTTACCTTTAGGAGTTCCCAAGAAACTAGTAGCGGTTCCGCCTTCGTACAAGCGTCCACCCTCACCACCATCATAAATAGCTGAAGGATCACCACCTACTGTTGCATCTAGTTTCTCAGAATTAACGTTATTTAAACGAAAATCTAATCCTAAATCCAAGTTCTTAGTCAACTCATACGATGTAGTAAACCCTACAGGAATCACCCACTCTTGCGTGTAAGCCGATGCTTTTTTGTTCAACTCAGTGATGTTGTTACGCAACGTTGGAGAATCATCCGAGCGGCGTTGCAAACGACCAGAGCCAAGTTGATAAGCCGTAGAGCGGAACCAAATTTGTCCTGCTCCTCCGTACAAATCCATTTTCCAACGCTTCATTTTAGTAGGTCCAAACAAAAGACCTTTCAAATTCACCGTTGCAGCCACATCTGCTTGGAAATAATTAGCGTTGAAGTACGATTGATAAATGCGTCGCTTCATTCCCTTGAGATTTCCACCACCTACATCAAGGCGTGCCCCAAAAAGGTACGTTAATTGTTTGCCTAGCGTCAATCCCACGTGCATTGTTCCACGCTCTGACTGGCTATCAAAATTATTAGTTCCTACGGGCCAAAAGTCATACTCACGCAAGTCACCATAGAACTGACTTGGGCCAGCGTACACGCCCAATGACCAAGTGTTCATCTTGTAGGGACCTTCGTAAGGAGCTTTCGGATTATACTGTGCCTGAACCTCAAGCAAGCATGTTCCCAACATTAAGAACGTGACAAGCAGAAATACTTTTTTCATAATAAACCTTTTTGTAATGTTGAATAAGGGGGATACGTTTATCTTTATCTTTGATGACTTCTACTACGGCAAAAATAGTCTTTCCGAACCAAATTCGACAACAAAAGTAGAGATTCAATTTTTATTTCAAAAATGTTTTGGCTTTCTAAAGAAAATTCTTTTTGCCCAATTTTCAAAGCCGCTGCGTTATTTTCTTTAAAATTTCGTTTTTCCATTGGGCAAAAGTACCCACCAAAATTTGCTCACGAGCCTGACCCACAAGCCACAAATAAAATGTTAGATTGTGAACACTGGCAATCTGTGAACCTAATATTTCTTCAGACTTAATCAAATGACGAAGGTAACCTTTTGAGTAAAAAGAACTCACATACCCTCCTAAGTTTTCGTCAATCGGGCTAAAATCATCCTTCCATTTTTCGTTTCGGATGTTAATCACCCCTTGTGTTGTGTACAAAATCCCGTGTCGGGCATTGCGAGTAGGAAGCACGCAATCGAACATATCAACCCCCAATGCAATACTTTCCAAAATATTCTCAGGGGTTCCGACTCCCATCAAATACCGAGGCTTGTCTTTCGGAAGAATATCACATACTAGCTCAGTCATTTCATACATATCTTCAGCAGGCTCACCCACCGAAAGTCCTCCGATGGCATTCCCTTCGCGCTCCATACTTGCAATAAACTCCGCTGACTGTCGTCGCAAGTCTTTGTACGTACTCCCTTGAACAATGGGAAATAAGGTCTGACTATATCCATACTTTGACTCCGTCGCATCAAATCGCTCACAACAGCGTTTCAGCCAGCGGTGTGTCATTTCCATAGACTTTCGAGCGTACGAGAAGTCACAAGGGTACGGAGTACATTCGTCGAAAGCCATAATAATATCGGCCCCAATCCTCCGCTGAATATCCATGACGCTTTCTGGCGTAAAAAAGTGCAAAGACCCATCAATATGCGACTTAAATTTTACTCCTTCTTCCGTAATTTTTCGCCCTGTTCCTGCCAATGAGTATACCTGATAGCCACCACTATCGGTCAAAATAGGTTTATCCCATCCATTAAACTTGTGCAACCCTCCCACTTTTTCCAAAATATCTAACCCTGGTCTTAAATAAAGGTGGTAAGTGTTTCCCAAAATGATTTGAGCGTTGATATCTTCTTTCAGCTCACGTTGATGTACCGCTTTCACTGTCCCTGCTGTACCTACTGGCATAAAAATAGGCGTTTGAATCGTCCCATGGTCGGTATGGACCACCCCTGCTCGGGCTTTTGTATGCGGATCGTTGGTCACTAATTCAAATTTCATTCTTGTCGTTTTGATTATTTTTTTGAGTACTTGATGTACTTTTTCTGCAAAAATAAAGGGCAATGTTGGTTTATCTAGTTCTACAACTTTCTGTATGCCAAAATCCCCCGTTATATTTGCACACTTATTGAGAATGCATGGATATACTTTACTTTCCAGATTGGTCTTCCCATCCTGTTGCTACTATTTTACTAGGACTCCTTAGTGCGGTCGTCTTAGTTCAGCTTTATTACATTTTAGGCGTTTTCACAAGGTTGCTTTTTGGACGCCCTGCCGATTCCCTCGCCTCGCCTCCTGCGGTATCGGTGGTGGTTTGTGCCCACAATGAACTCGAAAATTTACGGGCATTGCTTCCTATGCTAAACGAACAAGATTATCCTCAGTACGAAGTTATCGTCATGGATGACCGCTCGTGGGATGGTACCGCTGATTTTGCCGATACCGAAGCAAAAGAGTGGTCACGGGTTCGTTTTTTACATATCGAGCAAGAATACGACCACGTCACGCCTAAAAAATATGCGATTACGACCGCAATCCGCAACGCGAAGTACGATATCATCTTACTGACAGATGCCGATTGCCGACCTACCACCGATCAATGGATCAGAGGAATGGTGAATTATTTAACTCCTGATAAGCAAATTGTGCTCGGTTTTTCTCCCTACGAAAAGCAATCTGGCTTTCTCAATCGACTTATTCGCTTTGAAACATTCTACGTAGCCGTCCAATTTTTATCTCTTGCCCTTTCTGGCAAACCTTACATGGGAGTTGGGCGCAACTTAATGTATCGTAAATCATTATTTTTACAAAATAAAGGATTTTATTCTCATCTGCGGGTGATGGGAGGCGATGATGACCTTTTAATGAACGAAATTTCCACCCCACAAAACACCGCCGTTTGCCTTGACCCAGACGCTTACATGGTTTCTATTCCTAAAAACACTTGGTCGGCGTGGTACTGGCAGAAAAAGCGCCACCTCTCCGTTAGTAAGTACTATAAATTTCCCAATAAAGTTCGACTAGCCATCTTATCTGGAACACACGTACTCGGGTGGTTGTTGTTTATAAGTCTTGGCATTTGGGTCGGCCTATCGTATCCTCCTTTGCAAGTAGGGTTTATTATTGCCGCCGCAAGTGTCTTCGGACTACGTTTACTCTCCCAATGGATTGTTTTGGGAATTGCCTCCCGCAAACTCTACAAATCGGTGGGGTGGTTTACCATTCCGTTTATGGACTTGGTTTTGTTTTTTTATTACCTCATTATGTCGATTGTGATGTGGACCAATCGACGAAAAAAAGTACGTTGGCGATAAACCACTCTCGTCTTTGCACAAATACATTTCATTTGATATGGAAATCATCGAAAAATACTTTCCCCATCTTACTCCCAGCCAATATGACCGATTTGCTCGGCTGAAAGATCTCTATGCGCATTGGAACTCTCAAATCAATGTCATTTCGCGGCAAGATGTGGAAAACCTCTACGAACGTCACATTTTACACTCGTTAGGAATAGCTAAAATCGTCCAATTTGCCGAATTTGCCAGTATTTTAGATGTGGGTACGGGCGGTGGTTTTCCAGGAATCCCCCTAGCTATTATGTTTCCCGAAGCTGAATTCCATTTGGTGGATAGCATTGGCAAAAAAATAAAGGTAGTAGAGGCCGTTGCCGAAGCACTTAAGCTAACCAACGTACGCGCCCAACACTGTCGCGCAGAGCAAGCCGACAGCGATTATGATTTTGTAGTAACGCGTGCCGTAGCGCGTATTACTCCTTTGCATGGCTGGGTAAAAAATAAAATCAGTCGTAATCACGTTCATTCTATCTCTAATGGGGTACTCGCCTTAAAAGGAGGCGACCTAGAAGAAGAAATGAGTGAACTCAAACGCAAATACACTATTTACGACTTACAAGACTTTTTTGAAGAAGAGTTTTTTGAAACAAAGAAAGTCGTTTACGTCCCCAATTAAATGAATCAACACCGTTAATTTTTAAGAATCCATGAACGAAATATTCAAATCGAGTAGCATCAAAGACCCTGTTCGCCCCAACGAAGTACACCTTACCGATAAAGGCGTAAGTTTCAAATTAAAGAAGCTGATTGGAGGCACAGAACAATTTGTATTTTACAGCGACATCTCAGGCGTTGAAATCGATAGCGGGATGTTTTTCGCAACGATACGCGTGATTCCACGTGCTAGGCCCGAAATCGTCATCGAAAACTTCACAAAAGGGGACGCTCAACGAATCAAAGAACTCATTTTAGAGCGCGTATAACCTGCTGATTCTAAGAACAAAGCACTTTTGAAGCAAAAAATTAGTAAAAAAATATCAAAAAACTCTTGCGTGTAATCGTAGAAGCTACTACTTTTGCACCACCAAAATCGGAAACGATAGCGGTCAAACTCTCGAATAGCTCAGTCGGTTAGAGCATCTGACTGTTAATCAGAGGGTCGCTGGTTCGAGCCCAGCTTCGAGAGCCTTAAACACAAAGAAAGCCTGATAATCTATTGATTTTCAGGCTTTTATGTTTTACTTAGCTACATTTAGTGTGTTTTAGTGTATTTGTATAAGTAAATTAAAATGTAATTAACCCCGTCTCAAGTGATATAATTACAAATTCATTACTTATTTGACAGGATTTGTATTTTTTGTTCAAAATTATCGGCTGGATAAAAAATATTTTTTTTCCCTATTGTCTTAGATTGAAGATACCCCATTTCAACTAATCCAATTAAATCTAGTCTTGCAGTTTGATATACAACAGCATATTTTGTTTGTATCTCACTGATAGTTAAGCTTTTTTCATTATCTGTCAACAAATCACTTATTATACTTGCCTGTCTCTCATTAAAATTTTCATTTTTTATAAACTTAAATAGCCTCGTTTTTTCATTAATTTTTCTGCTTATGTAAAGTTTTAAACTTTCAAGAGCTAACCCTAAAGCTTTGAGATTAAAGTCTAAAAAATATGTCAAATCATTTTCATCATACTCAGTATACAAATATGCCTTCGCATATTGACTTGGTGACTGTATTATTATCCTTGATATAGACAGGTACTCAATTAGCCAATAACCTTTTGATACCAAATACCAATAAAATAATGCTCTAGCAGTTCTTCCATTACCATCCACAAAGGGGTGTATGTAACCAATTAAAAAATGTAATGTAATTGCTTTAATTATCGGATGTATGAATTTGCTTTCGTCCTCATGGTTTGCAAAATAACATAAGTCTTCAATTAATTCATCAATATGTTGATAATGTGGAGGATAGTAATAAATTTCACCAGTTACGTGGTCTACTACATTTACATCGTTATTACGTCTAAACTTGCCTTCGTTAATATCATTTTCCAGGGTTCCTTTTGATATTGTTGAGTGAATTTCTAATATTAATTCCTTAGATAATTTTCTATTTTTGAATTCGAGTACTTTTTTTATGGTTAGGTAATTGTTTAATATCATTCTTTCAGAATGATTCTTTGGCTTTCTGTTGCTTCTTAACATGTCCTTCGCCATCTCTCTCGTTGTCACAGCACCTTCTAACTTACTAGATGCAATTGCTTCTTCCATAATTGAACTAATTAAATATCTACTTTTCTCTTCATTAGGTATAATAGAGCCTCCTTCCATTACTCCACCTAGATACAAATCAAACTCATGAAGAAACTTCAATATTTTACTCGTGGTATTGTATTTAAAGCTAAAACCATTTACATCATTGAGTTTAATATTTGACATATTACGCCCCCTTTGTATTTTAATAAACCTCCAAAGGAGCTTAGGGTCAAAACCCATATGTTTTGTTTTATATTTAAACTGTTCCCAATATGGATAATCTTTATCAATTTGGTTTAGCTCTTCAATAACTTCACTCTTCTCTAGTAAAGTGAGTAATTCTTCTCTTTGCTCAATTGTAAGTGAACCATTTGGAGGGGTTTCTGGCTTTTTCATATATCAATTATCATAAGTACCAACAATCTCGTATTTCTGTGTAAAATACGGGATTGTTTTCAACAACTACTACTAGTATCTACTACTTTTTCTAAAATCAGTAGGTTTTTATCATCAAAATCCTACTCTGCCTACAAATAAATACTACTAGTATCTACTACTTTTTCTAAAATCAGTAGGTTTTTATCATCAAAATCCTACTCTGCCTACAAATAAATACTACTAGTATCTACTACTTTTTCTAAAATCAGTAGGTTTTTATCATCAAAATCCTACTCTGCCTACAAATAAATACTACTAGTATCTACTACTTTTTCTAAAATCAGTAGGTTTTTATCATCAAAATCCTACTCTGCCTACAAATAAATACTACTAGTATCTACTACTTTTTCTAAAATCAGTAGGTTTTTATCATCAAAA
>Ga0209570_1000098_pt1 | contig 200539 bp, 187 predicted proteins | sample EBPBio172007_DNA_FD_185861 | JGI IMG/M metagenome (GOLD analysis project Ga0209570, IMG submission 185861) | Wastewater treatment Type I Accumulibacter community from EBPR Bioreactor in Madison, WI, USA - Reactor 1_9/17/2007_ DNA (SPAdes)... | ecosystem: Engineered > Bioreactor > EBPR >... | reverse complement strand
GAATACAACGAGTACCGACCTCACAGTTCTTTAAATGGATTAACCCCTTCCGAAATGGAAGAAAAAGAAAAGCAATTTAATGCCGATTTTTCCACTTTAGCTGTGTCCGGTTAATGGGAGGAGGTCATTTCATCTTTAAGCCTATCGAAAAATTGTCCACTTTTTTCTCCAAAACCATATCCAACCCCAACGGTAAAATAACTATAAGTACCATCACCTGTATTGTATGCACCTCTAACAATACCATACTCTGCACCAAATCTGCATCAGAAGCTTCTATTATCCTTTCAAATGGATTCTCAAATGGTTTCACATTACTGAATGTTCCAAAACCGACATCAACGCCAACACTAGCCCCCGTTCCCATCACGACGTCCGTTTCATAAGTCAACATCCTTTTACCGCTATACAATTTTCTTGGATCCCTACCTAACTGGTATTCTTTAAAAGAAGGATTAATACTACCAATCACTCCTGCTTCCCCTCCGAGCGAAATCACAGAAAAGTCTAATACATCAGGTGACAACCGCGGCACACTGGTTGCATATGTTGGTGCAGAAGTAAGAGTACTATTTGGCGTAACTGAAATTGTCTCCAAATCAATCGCCTTACCATCTTTATTTAAAGGAAACTCTTTACTTCCGCCACCTGAAGGAGTTACAGTAGACGACGTTAAGCCTCTCGGGTCTGCAAAATAAATAGGATTATTACTAAAGCACATATAAGGACTTTCCCACGGTTTCACAATAGGATCTCTATTCCACCTTCTTCCCAGCCTCGTATCGTACTCCCAGAACTCAGCGGTATTGATATTCCCGTTACCGGCTATTTCATCATCTTTTTCTTGGCCATTAAACCCATACCTATAATTCGGAGAGTTGTAATTTCGCCCAGGCATAGGCGAGCCAAAGACATAATAATCTGTATATGAAAGAACGTCTGTGCTAAAGTAATCAATTATTCCGTCATTATCAGCATCCACACTTATTTTTCTATCTGATGATAATCTGATAAGTGACCCCATTAAATGTATGTTTCAACAATTTGTGTAATCAATTTTAAACGGTAAGGATGGAGATATTAGATTGAAAAGATCTTCTAACTTTTGTGAATCTAATCCATATACATCAATTTTATTAATATTACCCACAAAAAAAAGTCTATGCCATGCATCCCAATGATGGGCACCTTTTAATGCAGAAGAGTTCTTAATTTCATTAATAATAGAATTAACCTCTGACATTTTTTTTGCGTTTATTGAGAACTGCTTTTCTTCTATAACATTTGATAAAGTAGGAATGCTATCTTCATAACTCGTAGCTTTACCATATGTCATTTTACCTTCACCAACTGCATTAAATTCAATTATATATAAGCATTTACTCGGGGATACATATACAATTTTAGAACCTTTTGAATCATTTGTAACTGCCTTGTTTTTACAAGAACTTTTATTTATTGAAGACATTGATATAAATGCAACAATAAATATTAACAAAAATTTATTTATTGATTTCATATTAAAAGAATATAGTTTTTTATGAATTAACCTACAAAAGTCTTTAAGGTTTATCATAGGCAGCCCTTTGATTTCTTCCTTGTTCCTTTCTTAAATCGTTTTCAGATGAATATGTCTCTTTACTTTGAGCTTTCCACGTATTCCTATGACCACCTAATCCTGTAGTTTCTAATTCCTCGACTGGTTGGGTTTCTGTGACAGTTTTTCCACTTTCATCTTTATATTCATGACCTTCTTTAACTGCTAAAGGCTTCTGAGTACCGTCCATACCTTTCAATCCATGAATTAGTTCGTGACCTAAGATTAAAGCTTTTCCAATCATTCCTTTTACCGTTTTACCTGTCTTTTTATCAACTTCAAAAAGCATTTTATCATGACCCAATACTATTGTGACATCAGTACCAACACCATTTGTAGCGTTTGCTTTAGTTTTTTCATCTGTTTCTGTTTGATATGATTCAGAATTTGGCCTAACCTCAATCGTTGCAGTATGTTTATTACTTATAACGTCTTTTATAAGTTGCGTGCCATGAACAAGTTTCTTGGAAGGGTTTTGATTCCCTGCGACAACTTTTACAAGTCCATCTGCCTGAACAATGACCTTGTCATTTGTAAGTTTTTGTAGATGAACTCTTGCCTCTTCTCTTGCTTTCACATCACCTGCTACTCTCAAAGTTTCTCCACCTGGGTCAATATAATATTCTGGGTTATTCGCAAAAGCAGAGAAAGGGCTTATGAATGGATATTGTTTAAATTCAGGGTCAACAGTCATCCATCTACCTAACCTCGGGGATTAGCAGCGAGCAACGCGAGGCTGCGATGCTGGTTTTAGTTTCCATAACTGAAACCTTTTTTTATAAAAACAAAGAACGCCTTCAATAAAACAAACTCATACAATACTACCATATACTAACTCGTTGCAGTTGCGCTCCGCTAAACTACAACGAGCCGCAATACTCTAACTCTCCTAGCAGCGGGGGGGATTAAATCTTTATCTTATATTTTTTTGATGATATCCAAAAGTTATACTTGGGATCATTAATACCTTTTGTTTCATAAAGAGATACATCATAAATCTTTCCAATATAAAGTTGCTTCTTATTATTAATTGATCCTTTGGTAATTTTAAAGTTTTCGAAACTGAATAACTTAAGTTTAAAAAAAGAACATGAGTCGGAAAGGTGAGCAGACAAGCTTGAAAAATTTTGTTTATTGAATTTAACACAAATACTATCAATGTTTCCCCTTCTATAAACTAAAGAAGGAAAAATATTTGTTGATGTATCTATTCTTATTAATTGATTGGATTTATCAGCTAATATCTCACTAATTATTTGTTTTGTTGGCAAATTAAAATCAATACCATTAGTAATAGGTAATTTTTCAATTTGTGCGTTAATTGTCATATTAAAAAAGATTAATAATACAATTGAATAAGCTCTATTTACCATCTTTCTCTTTAAATTTTTCTTTAACTCTTTCATATCTATTCAATTTAAATTTAAATCCACGATCTTTATCCCCACCCCTATATAAGCCCTTTTTCTCTTGATCAGAAGGATTTGTTTTACCGTCATCCATTAGATAACCTGATTCTGTATTATTATCTAATAACTCTCCTGCATGTCCAAATTCATGGGCAGGTGTCCGGCCAGTTAGCCCTTGTGAACGGCTCAAAATTGTCAAATGTCCATAACTCAGTCCGGCCGCTTCTCTCTTCAAAATAGGCTCCATGTTGTCAATTACATTATCATCAGTAATTATAAACAAATGGTCAGATTTTTTTCCTGTAGATACCACCTCCTTTAAATCCTCGACAACTTGTATTCCACCTTTAAAAGCAACATTGACTACAACGTCTACTCCTTCTTTTTTTGTAGCATCGTCATCGGGACTTGCTTTCCATGTATTTACAATGTTATTTTCTATAGCTTTAGCCATGCCTGCTTTTTGCTCAGCAGTAATGTTAGCTTTATCCGTTACATCGTAGTAAAATTTCGCATTATGTACAATAACATCTTTTTCAATCCTTACTGTCTTCTTAAATATATCTGCAAATCTGGTCTTCTCAACTAAGGTTTTACCATCTTTCGCTAAATAGAATTTCTTAGTATGAACTTCTGCCCACTCTCCATCAGGATCAGAATAAGAGATTGGTGAATTAAATGAATAATTATAAGGACTTAGCCCGGGGCCTTTTGATGCCTTAGGATCTGTACTCAACCACCTTCCCAACCTTGGGTCATAAATCCTTGCTCCGAAGTCGTAGCTATTTCCATTACCTTTAATCTCATCATCTTTTTCCATTTTATTAAACCCATATCGGTAATTCGGAGAGTTGTAATTCCGTCCGGGCGTAGGAGAGCCAAAGGCATAATAATCTGTCACCGTACTTAACACCGAGCTGTACATCGGCTGAAAGGCTGCTACGATATGCTCTACCGTTACACTGCCGATCTCACACTCGAAATAACCGCCACCGCCATTGCTGATACCTAAGAAGATGTTGCCACGATTGGTTTTCGGCACCACATAATATGTATAATTCCCTGTGGTTGTGCCTGTAATGCCCTCCGAATAATCCAGCCAGGCTGTGCCTTCGTCGTTCTCGTAACCAAAGAACAATTTATTGGAGCCTGCCGGCTGAGACGGATTCATATTACTCAGGTTACTCACGTTGACGGTGATCTTATACAATTGGTCCTGCATCAAATTTACGCTTTTTGTGGCAGCATACCAAGTTGCTCCCGAACTGGCCTGGGCCAGTTTCATCCCACTTCCCGGATAGCTCACGTTCAGGTTGGTGCCGATCCAGTTCGATGGCGCACCCGCCAGCGGCGTGGCAATGAGCGTGGCATTGGCCGCATCCAACTGTTTTATCAGGATATTGTCGATGTAAAAAGTGTGATTAGCTGCAGGATCCTGGTAGGTAAACTTCAGATTAACGCTCGTTACACCAGAGGGCACCGAGATCATGAAATCGTTCCGGCCCTCAATCTGCAATCCGCCATAAGGGTTACCCGAAGCATTTATGCCCGTAACTTCGTACTGCGCCATGGTACACGTGCCAGGCAGGTAATCGAAGCTCAGCAGATATTTGCCACCCGTGCTCACTGGCAAGCTGATCGTACGAATAGCCGTGGCGCCGGTTCCGGTGCCGTAAACCGCCAGCCTGTTGCCTGCATTACTTACCGTACTGCCCGCAGGGGCACCGGAGGCCAGCGCAAAGCCTCCCGCCGTACCGTCGTTGAAGTTCTGCTCATAGGCAATGTCGCTTGTGCCGGCACTGAAACGCACTTTATAATCTCTCACCGTCGCATGCACGTTCCCCAGGTGGTCTTTCAGCTCATAGTCTTTGTTATCCAGCACCCGGTTTGCGCTTACCTTGGCACCCGAAAGCAAAGGCCAGACGATCTTTATCGGTGTCATTGGCAGGCTGCCATACACCACGCCACTCAGCAAGGCCGTTACCGCCGTAGTGGTGGCGTTTGGATCTGTAAACAGGTTGAGGGTTGCCTCTCCGGGCTTGGCCGTGGTATTGGTAATGTAATAAATCTTACCGTTCATGCCGCGGCGCACTGCTCCGGTACTGATGGGATTGCTCTGGCTATGCATCTGCGTAGGCGTAGCGGTTAAAAACGTGCTTACCGGCAAGCGGAAGAGTTTGACTGTGCTGGTGTTACTCACTGATACAAAAATCGACGCGTCGTTGTCGGAAAACTCTACCGAAACGGCTTTGCCGGTCATGGTACGCGTTCCCACCGCGGTCAGACTCTGGTGGTCGGTCGAAAGGCTGTATAACCTTACCTCGCCGCTGCTGCCGTTTGAGTTGGCAATCGCCATGAGGCTGCCGCTCGGCGCTATGCGGATCTCGCCCACCGAACTTGCAGACGTTGCCGCCCCGATCAGCATCTCAGGCTGGGCGCTGATACCGGCTGCTGTGATCGTGAATGGCTTGAGGTAGGTATTGGTGCCATTGAAACGACGCAGGTACAGTGTACTCGGACCGTTGCCTACCTGATCTTCAAACAGCGCCATGGTTTGTCCGTAATCGCTGTTGCTATCCATTTCGTTGTTCATGTCGAGCATCACTCCCGCGGTAAGGTCGATGGTATGGTAATAAGGCTTCCCATTGGTGCCGATCGTAAAATAATAGTACTCGTCCTCACTACCCGGCTTCTTCAGGAACGCGGCCTGGGCATCAGCCGAATTGTTCAGCGCATCTGTCACACCCGGAATCTGGTAGCTGTCGTTCGCATAAAGCGCCGTGCGGTTTCCGGCAAATACGCCACTGTTATACAATTTATAGGTAAAGGCGCTCAGCACCACATTGCCCTGTTCATCAAACGCCATGGCCTGCGAACTCGCCTGATCTACCGTACTGCCGCCGGATACCGTCTGCACGTATTCGTTCGGGCCGAGCACGATGCTGGAACTAGGCACTGTGTAAATATCTTTCGAGTACACCTGTGTATTGTTGCTGTTTGCAAACGGGATCATCAGGTAAGGATAAGAAGAAACCTGTGCCGGCTGTGGCTGTGGCTGCGAACCGGTACCGCCACCCGGAGCCACAGAAACCGTGCGTAGCACACCGTTATCCTGCGTACCTATGCGTTCGCTGCCATAGATCGGGTGCTCTTTCAGCTTATAAGTAGCCGTGTAATTGGTTGCCGTTCCGGCATTGGTGCGTTCATATACGGCCATCGAATTGCCGGAGGCATCTTTCACATAATACGTGGTTCGATCGTTTACCACCGGCGCACCCAGATCTTGGTACTTCTTGTACACGCGGTTACCGGCGGCATCGTAAAGGAAGGTCAATCGCGAAGTAATACCAGCCTTTGTTTTGTTGATCTCGGCAATCTTCCCATACACATTCCATTTAATCGAAGTAAGCCCTTCTGATGGATCGGCCGTCAGGTTACCAATTTCGTCATAGGTATAATTAAGCCCGCTTTGCCCGTCGATATCATCGGCATAAGCTGCCAGCTGCGCCGGAGAATTATAGCTTTCCGTGACGTATGCCAGGCGGTTGGTGGCATCGGCCACACTCGCCGGTGCCTGTGAGTTCACCGCATAGGTACCACCCGATTGCTTATAGTAGTTATAAGTGAGGTTGTCCATGTTCAGGTTTCCGGATTTCCCAAAGCGTTGCAGATTCATAAGATTGCCATTGGCATCGTAGCTAAACGACTCCTGGTAATCGCTGATGCCGGTCCAGGCGCCGGTAGTTGCATTCTGTGTCATGAAGTTCGCCTGCTTCAACCGATTGAGTTGATCGTACTGAAAAGTTCTTGCCGTACGCTGGTTGCTATAAGCAAAACCCGAAAGCATGGCGGCGTCCATCGCCTTGCGATCGTACATCTGCTGCCAGGAGCTGATATTGCCATTGTAAAGACCCGTACTGGTATAATTGTTCATCGGGTTGCTGCTGTTGAGCTGAGAACTACGACTGTAGTAGTCGTTCTGGTGATAACCCAACACAAACATATAGGCATCGCGCGGCACATACATATTCTGGTCCACCAGCGAACCGTCGCCTCCCGGATCGGCCGATTGTGCATAGCCATTGAGGCTTTTCAGCCAGCCATTGATGGTGTACACGTAATCCAGACCCTGGATGCCGTCATGCCCGATCTGTGCACGTTTCAGAGGACCATGCAGGTAATAATCGTACCTGGCATCTTTTTCCCAGATCAAATTATCGATGCTGGTTTCTACAGTCTTCAGCCGCTTGTCGGCATCGTAGGTGTAGCGGTGGTAAAAACGGTCAGTCGAATTTTCATTGTAGCTTACTTTAAGCACGCTGCCGCTGGCCAGATCATATTCGTAGGCGATGTAATTTTTCCCCAGTTCCGGAATATCCTGGATGATCCATTCCACATTTCCATGCGGATCGTAGCTATAATAGGTGGCTACCAGATCGCTGATGGTGCCTGTATTTCCGTCGCGGTCGGTAAACGAATAGCTCACGCGGTTCTGGAGGTTGCGCTGCGGCCTGTTGCCGGGGTACACCATTCCAGGCACCACTGTGCTGTAAAAGGTGCGTGTGATGTCGGTGCCTCCTGAGGTAGGATAACTCAACTGATTTACATTGCTGGTGGCTGCCGGATCGATGATCTCTCCCACATCCGTGATGCGGCCAAGCGCATCGTATTTGGTATAGGAATATTTCGATGTGCTTGAAGCGCGCTGCTTGGCATTTTGCGAAAAGCGCAATCGCCCTTTAGCGTCATACCAAAAATTGGTTTCTCCGCCATCCGGCGTTTTTTGCCTTAACAACTGCCCAAGCGAATTATAGGCATATTCGGTTACCATGGCGTGCGCCGGGTGCGTCATTCTATCTGTGGTGGTCGTGGTAACGCCTGCGGGCGGTACAGTCTTCACGAGGTTACCGGCCCTGTCGTAATAGTATAGCGTATAGTGGTGGTATTTCAGCTGGTAACTAGCCGTGTAGCGATCGATAAGATTTCTGATACAATTCGTTTTGTAAATGTCGCGGACCTTCCCGGCGTAGTTGTTCAGGATATCCGAGATCTGGGTATTGATGGCATTGGCAATGTCTGCCAGGGTTTTTGCTTCGCAGCTCACCGGAGCCCCATCAAACACATAAGCATCGGGTGGCGCCACGGTTGGCGCCGGCACAATGGTGAAGCACACGCTGGCATCGCAATAAGGGGCATTGCTTCCTGTAATGTCAGACGAGCACAGATCGTAAGTCCAGTATGCGTTCGCCGTAGTACCATTCGTATAGCCGCGCAGACTCGTTGCAGGCAGGATATGGGCTAAGGAAAGGGCATTCGGCACACTCTCAAAACTTCCCACAGCCGAGGCACTCACCGGGACAAAGGTATTGGAAGGAGACGACGAGAACAGGTAGTCCGTTCCCGGATCTGACACGACGGCTGAAGCCGGTGAGGTGGCAGAGGTACTGTAAACAAAATTACCTGACGATGCTACTGTGTTTTCGCTATACACTTTTTTCTCGGAAAGCGTGCCGGCATTGCCACTGTTGCGGTTAAAATAATAGCCAATGCGGTTGCCGCTCACGACGCCAGGTGTTATGGCAAAATAAGAAGGAACGTCGGGATGAATAAACACCTTGAGGCTACTGAAATAGCTGGCATAAGAAGGATTGATGCTGTTTAAAAAAGCTTTAAAGTCCCACCAGGTGCCCGCAGAAGTAGCCTGCTGGCGCTGTGTAGCCAGGCCATGGTTCAGAATGAGGACGAGGGTGCGCACCAAACTATCGGAAACCTGAGTGGCATTGGTATTTCCGGGGCTGCATGGCACAGCGGATGAGCGAACAAACTTGCCGGTAAGCAGCTGCTGAAGCGCGGCGATCTCGGCGGCTGAACCCAGGGCGCCGCTTGGGCTCTGCACCGTGAGCACGCATTGCGATTTGCAAAAACGTTCCATGGCGTCGGCATTACAATAGATTTTCGACAAAGGCACATCAGAGGCGTTCGGAACGTGCAGCACGCTTCCGGGCGCAAAGCCCCCCGGAATGGCTACCAGTTCCCATTTGTCACCGGCCACGTGGATACCGTTGTTATGGACGAGGGCGATCTCGCTGGTCACAAATTCGGAATATAGGCCTTCGCAATGCCGGCGGCATTCGCTGCGCAAGTCGTCGGCAACCGATAGATCCACGTGGTTAGGCGTGGCTTGAACGCTGCAGGCACCGGGATAGCCTGAGTTGGAATTGTTGATTACGCAGCGGTAAAATGATTCTTTATTGTCTGTAGAAGGGCTTGCACAAGGCAACGGCAACGGGCTGCCGATAGAATTGAACCAGGTGATGAAGCTCGCCGCTGTACCGCAGGTGGCTCCAGTGCCAGTGATGGTTACCGGACAACCGGGTGGTATGGCCGTACCGCAGGTATTGTAGGTGTTCACGAAAGCCACCTCGCAGGCGCAACACTGGCTACTGTAGTTCATCCACTTATACGGATGGCTCTTGTAGCCTCCACTGCTCTCTACGCCAACACCGGAACCGGGAATAGTTTTGATACCCGAAATTTTATAGCCTGTGCAGCTCAGGAACTGATCGAGGTAATTGATGGCCGGCGAAAAGGAGCCGCCACCCGGCACCGGAACGCTGATCGCCGGCTGAACGTTATTAACATTATGCTGGGCCATGAAGTATGCCACGGTACCTTTCCAGCAGCTCCAAAGCTGTTCGCAACTGTAGCCGCCATACTGCTTCATGTTCTGGATCACATCGTTGAACTCACCGATTGCGTATGTGCCGACACCGAACATCTGATCGAGTTTGGCCTGGTTCCCGCTGATACCGGATGGTGTGTAGAGGTTGAAAAAATACGCTTCGAAATTCATGGCAGGGTCGCAGGCGGGCTCGCAAGGCCAGATAGGAATGCGGATGGTATTGCAACCCACCTTAACATTTTTATGGGTATCGGTTGGGCCCGCGCCCAAATATGTGTAAAGATTGGCCAGGTTACCTGCGTCGATGAGATTCAGCACCGTTTGCAACACAACAGCTGGCGCACCGGCTACGGTGTTTCCGGCATCGTCCACGATAGTGCCGCTCGCCGAAAGAAGGTTAGCGCTCAGGCTAGATTGTGCCGCCTGGATAAACGAGTTGAGGTAGGTTGTAGAGGAACCCGACGGCGAGGTATTGGCTTCGATGATGCGTTCAATGGTGTAACTTCCTGGCTGGAGGTTTACCACCGTCGTGTTGTTGACGGCCGGTGCCGAACAACCGGAGCTGGCAGGTGGAATTACCATTGAGGTGATAACGGGCAGTGTTTCTCCGCTATTATCGGTGATACGGAACGTAACCTTGTAATCGCAGGTAGAACAGGCCGACAGGCAGGTCGGGTCTGAATAGCTGTTCGGCGTGAGCGTGTAAATAAGCGTCACCGCTGTGGGTTCGGTAAGGGCAAGGGTTTTAAATGCATGAAAAGCATAGTCACCAACGCTCGAATTGGCACTTGTGATCACACTCGTTGCCGTAAACGGATTGGATGATGCCGATGCCAGCGGCTGAAGGTTCGTGCTTCCGGAACCAGAAAGGCAGGTGGCTATGGTTTTGCCTTCTTTGGATATGTAAGCCACCGACGCCGAATTGTTTGGATCAATGGTAATCGTTTTGTAAAGTGTATTTTCATCCGGGGCTTCGTCGCCCAGGATCCGGATCACTTCCATATCTGCTACTCCCGACTCCAAAACCCGGGAGGTATGCTTGACCGCTCCCGAGGCGGGATTCAACCGATGCTCTTTACCCGGCATGCTGGTTTCTACAACTGTGTTCTTGCCATCGCGCGAAAACACTGTGCGCGAAAAAGGATAGCCGGCGGCTGTGGGAATATTGTCTTCATTATCATTGTTGGACGAGTAGTACATCGACGGGCTGCCAAGTCCGCCACCCGATGGCACGGAGTCCATGGGCGCAGGATCATTGTAATTACCTGTCCCTGTTGAATTGGAATAGTCGAAATCGCGCGCCGAATACGGTTGGTTGCTGTTATTCCGAATAAATGCCGGCTCATAGGCTAAGGTATTTTTGTTAACCGGTGTGGGCAATACATTGAGGGCTACCCTTCCGCTATAGTCGTAAATACTTTGCGAGATGACTTTTTTAGCATTGCTCATCATCCGGCTTTGCTGCTGGTTAGCCATTTGCAGGCGGTTGGCATAGCTCACCGATTCCCCAATCGTCACCTGCCCTTTGCTCACCTTATCTCCTTCCACAAAATGGCGCTGGAAAATCCAGTTACGCTGATCGTCATTCAGGCTGTTGGATGTGCTTCCGGGATAGTTAGCCGGCACAAAAGCCAGCGACGGATTGTATGGATCGACGGCATTGTAAGAAAAATAGAAAAGATAGGGCGATGCACCGGAACTTGTTGCTACACGGGCCGCCTGACTGTATGAACCGGTACCCGTCCAGACCCCCCAGTTGCGGTCGTTGGCAATACCACCTTCGTAAGCATTCCCGATCGGGCGAACGCGCCAAAGGTAATAACCAACACCTTCGGCCATGGTAAGCGTCAACTCAGATTTGCTGTTTCCGGTTTCGATGCTCAGGGCCTGGCTCCAGTCCACATCCGCCGTTATCTGGCGGTCGTCTGTACGGGTTCCGAAACCCGAATTATAGAGCTTTAGCAATTGAAATTCGTAGTTCGGCGCCGGTCCATTGCGGTCGCAGGTTAAGGCCCATGAAAACGTAATCAGGTTGTCGCCGGTGATCTTGATTGGATTCAGGGCTATAAATGGCGACACCCCGCTCGTACCGGTGTACACATCGTTTTCAAACTCTTCGCTGTAGCCAACATCGGAGGTAATGAGGGCATTTTGAGTAGCATTGCTGTTTACCGTGGTCAATACAGGTGTTACAACAATTCTGACGATACTGCTGTAAATCGCAGAGAAATCGATGTTGACCAGCGCCTGAGGCTGTGTGTTATTAATCGCCAGGCTGGCGTTGTAGGTTGCAACCAAACCGCCCGTTCCGGTATAAGAAGAATAGCAGGCAACTGTATAGTTTACCGTGTACTGGGTCGTTGCTGTACTACTATAATCGTTATTCCAGTTAAAGTTAAAATTAACCGTCGCTTTTTTAAGACGGATTGGAACTGCGGTTGTTCCAAGTTCACACAACGGTATCGTATTCGACTGCACAATCAGTGTTTTCGCCGTTCCGAGACTTAACTCATTGTAACGATACAGCACCGAAGGCACTTTGCTGTAGAATTGCCCGAACGCATTACCAAATACGCCCGCAATCAGCGCCACCAAAAGCACCAACTGTTTCGTTGCCTTATTTCCAAACGCATGTTGTTTCATAACTTTTATCTTTAATGATGTATTCTCTTTTTCCGGCTTTCGCGGTCTATTTTTTCTTTTGTTTTTGATCCCTCACATCCACCAGCTGGTAGCCTGCATAGCGTTGCCGGAGTTTGCCTCCATCCATAAATAAGCTCTTTACCGGCTGACGGAGACTGACTTGTTTATAATTGTAATCTATCTCCCTGAAAATGTATTCCACTGATTTTAGCTTTTTGAGATTTGTATAATAAATCACCTGTCGCACCAGGGTTTTCTTATCCGAATTCAGGTAGTAATCTACCGATGCAATCTGGGTAAGTTCCGTCCATTTTTTTGCTGGGAACAACGTCACCAGCTTATCGGCCCCACCTGTTGTATTCAGCTTCGTGCAGCTTGTATGGTCCGCATGGAGAAAGAGTGTATCCTGTAGCTGCTTCATTTGCCGCAGACGCTCGTCGCCCTTTCCCTTCACGCCTGAATGTGAGCGGTAAATCGTGCGGCGTGCCGGAATAACGGTAAAAGACTCTTGCTGATCCTGGTACACCTCAATATCGTCGCTAATGAAGCGATACTGCTGTTGACCGGCATAGGTGCGTACCATACTTCGCCGGCTTTCTGCCTGCTCTTTTGGTCCCTGGGGCCTGCTGGTGGTCACCACCTCATAACTCACAAAAGCAACCTGGTCATTTTGCGGTAAATGATCGTACATGGCGTCAAAGATGGCGTCAATCTCCTGCAAACAAGGGTCCATTGGTGGTTCCTTTGGAAATAAGACAGCAGCAAAACAGAGGGCAATTATCAGACTTTTCATTAGTAAGTAGTTGGTCGGTTCGTTTTCGGACTGTTATACTGGGTTTCGGCAACGGTCTTCATGCCGCGTTCGGTTTCGATCAGTTTGCGCACCAATTTCCCTTCCTGGTTATACTGATAATAAAGCCCGAAGTGCTGATCATCGAAGCTGGTCAGCAGCCTGAGGGTTCGCGGTTCGTAAACATAAGCATTGGTTTTGGCCTTTAGCGGCTGTAGTCGGTAGTCGTCAATATAGATCGTTGGACTGCCGGCAATGTTGTTTTTCAATACAACCTTGATCGTGCTATTCACCGCGAGAGTCTGCCAGGCCGTTAGCTTCGCTTCGTAAAGTGTCCATTCGCCCGTTTGGGCGATCTTCACAAAAGTCAGAGGCAGTATCGCCGTCCCGACAATACTGCCGGCAATAGGAAGCGATACGCGTTGCGGATCTTTCACCCAGATCTTTACGGAAATGCCTTCGGCCATGAACTGAGGATTGAGCGGTGTTTCGGTAATGGTAAATGCTGTAGCACCGAGCATCATTGACTTACTGCCTGCATGGGCATAGGTGGAACTAATGGTTGATGGCGTATAGGCTACACGGTCTTCCAGGTAATTGTTGCCCGACTCTACATAGCCATTCTCAAAGCTCTCGAAATACATCGATCCATAGTTTGTATTTTGCCCTACGAGGTAGGCTAGCTTCTGGCTGTAACCATACTTAGCAGCGCTATACAGGTGCATGGCGTCCTTTTCCTCGATGGCGTTGCCATGAGGTGAATATTGCGTAACGGTAGAAGTACGCACCCAAAGCAGGCTGTCATTCAGGGACGGATCGAGCCAGTTGAACTTGTTCATGTAGAAAGTGCCGGCATCTTTGTAGGTGCGTTCATGTACCGAACTATTTTCTATAGCCCCACCTTCGGTGTAATCTTTATACACAAACGACGACTTTATCCGCCACTTGCCTTTTGCTCCTGTTTCGAAAGCATCGCCTATATTCAGCGAAACATTATAAACCCTAGTATTATACGGCCAGATATGATCCATGGTATTCGCACTTGCGTTTACCACGCGGAGTCCATCCATATTACCGTCACAAAACTTCAGACATTCCACCGCGTATTGAACGCAAGGCATATCCGTGGATGTGTATTTCAAGACGCCTGCATCGTTTATCACAAAGCTCGAATTATTAAGATATTTCATGGCAGGTGTCTGACATTCGTAGCCTGCGCCGTTATTGACCTCTATCATGAATGACGTTGAAGACAGTTTCGTGATATGCACGTTCAGTCCTGAAGCACACGTGCCCGTGGAAAGCAGGAAATCGAGTCCGGCAGGAGCCGTTACGTTCACACTGCCGTATTGAGGCAGGGCCGAAAAACCTGCCATCGCTGCCGTCAGGTTGGCTGCAAAAGCCTGCTTGAGTGATAAACTGACAATGCCTGTGCCGATTACCTGCGATTTTCCGTAAACGGTGTAGTTCCCCACGTTGGTGCTGAGTTGGTTGGTACGACCCGAGCGGACGATCTCCATCACATTCACCGCTGACGGAGAAGCACCTGGCGTAGAGCTACCGTTGTGGTGGCCAGACAGGAGCAGGGTTACCCGCGCGCCATTGATGGCATCCACGTGATAGTAAAAATCGCCGTTACTGCGGCTTACTTTCACCAAATCACCCACCGTGAGCGCACCGAGTGCAGCACAAAGGTCATCCGCGGTGCCGCTTGGCCCTACTGCCAGATCCACAAAGTACTGCGGGCCTACAATGCTGAAATTGAGCAACAGCTTGGTCGATGCAATGATCTTTTGTCCCTGGTTGATGGCTTTTTGCCCGAGTTCGCGGTATTGTGCATAGCCCGGCATGGTATAGCTAGTATATTTACCAATATGGGCATTCGACTGGTTCAGGTTTTTGCCGTCGTAACCGTCGTAAGATACCGTTTGAATCGGCTTACCGGTGAATCGGCTGAAAACAAGGTGCTCTGTCCGGTGCGTGATGCCATTCTCCATGGAAGTCGTAGCCTTTTGAATAGCCGGAAAATTGATAACCTTGGACGTCACGTGCGTGTACATCTTACGCTCGGAGTAGCTCAATGATCCTGAACCTGAGAAATAAGGAATATAAACTACCGGTGGGGTAATCCCCATACTCGCGTCGAATTCGGTATTGATATCTTCAGTTACATCTTCTACTGCCCGCGTTTCCATCACCACTTCCATTTCCTTTCCGATCTCCTGTGCATCCAGTGACCCATCGTCGCGCATCACGTTCACTTTTTCACCAGGCTGGAAGTATTCGTAATCAGTATAACTGCTTTTATTGAGTAACGCGAGCGATCCGCTTACGTAGTCGCCTGCATAAGTAGAGACTGATTTGGGTTGTCCGTGCATATTATTTTGAACGAAACGATAACCCTGGCTGGCCCACATGTTATTAACCGACATGTTTACGAACACCGCCGGAATGTTAAGCCACTGCTTGTCGAAGGTTTGATCATCGATTACCGAATGGCTTACCCCGCTACCGCTATAGCCATTGGAGCTACTATAATTCATGTCATAAGGGTAGTCTTTGGCTGTATAAAATTCGCTGACCATAAAACCGGTATTTGTTTTTCCGTTGTGAATCGTTTTGGCTACCACCCGCGAATAGCCTACCGACGGCGAGGGCAGAATGGACTCTCCGATCGGGCCTTCGAATTGCTCACGGTCAATGCCCGAAATGGCTTTATTCAATAAACTCTGATCGCTACGCTTAGGCAGAAAAGTTACCAAAGGGTTTTCTTCGCGAATGCTGGCCGGCTCGTTGGTAGCCACCCCGCTACTTTCCCCGTTCTCGTTTTTGTAGATGTATTCGGTTCCGTACAGGGCTGGCAGACCATCGTCCACGCCGTCAGGGTCGTACATCAATAAGCGTTTCACACGTAACCCTCCGCCTTTTTTGGCTTTTAATAAAGGGATTTTGAAATAGGACAACGATGTGTTCAGTTGAGCGCATAGATTATTGGGCGTAAATACGGTACCCATCTTGTTCAGCAACTGCCGCACGATATCGGAAGCAGAGCCGCCATCGTTGATGCCCTGCGCAGGATCACAGTTGCCGGTTTGATTGATCTTACCACCTTTTTCTTTCTTAACGAGATCTTTGCATACGTCAACCGGGAATTTGTAGTTCCCTGTACCTCCGATATTCAGGGTAATTAATCCGGTACCGCTGTTATATTGTGCATTGGACAACAACACGTAACCGGAAATGTATTCCGAATTGCAATTGCCGATAGAGGGTGTTGTGTTTCCGACCAAGGAATACAGAAACTTGAAATACAGTTTCTCGTTGCCCAGCTCTGAGTTAATCAGATCGGCCAAGGCCTGTCCTTCGGTAGTAGTTGCATAACCCAGATCGGCTGGGTTTATCTGAAACTGCCCATCACTTGTTGCCGAGGCCAGTTTCACCAACGCCATGGCACGCCGGTCTTGCACATACTGGTAGTCATCCTGCTCATAGTGGACATGAATCTCGCCGCCCGACGGCAAGGTGATGCGCTTGAGCTGCCAGGCCGCCGGATCAAAATTAGCCGTAGGTGTTTGGTTGAGATTCCGCTTCAGGTCGGCAAAACGAGCGCTCCCATTTTCCTGGTAATTGCCCCAGGCGTCGATATCGGTTGGATTATAGGCCGGATTCTGGTATCCGGGGTTGGTAACCAAATTGTCATATTCATTAAACCGATTCGCATTCGACGGATCGTAATATGGAAACGGATAATTCGCCGGACTGGCATATTGATAGGAAAATTGATACGGACTGATCCGGGCCTGAACGATGTTATCGTATTCGAACCACACCGACTCCAAAGTCAATTTTCCGGATCCGCCGGTGGCGTTCGGCACACCCGGACACAAGGAATAATTATACTTAAAACAGGTTTTCTTAACGCGCTTGCCCGGTGTGCCCCCACCTGCATTGGTGTAAAGACAAATGCTGTCGAGCTTTTCGAGGTATTGTGAACCAATGGCGGTTCCGGCGCCTGCCTGATCGTCGCTTGCAGCATCGCGGCCGTCAATACGATTGCTACGGTAAAACACCGCTACATGCGATTTGGTAACGATCTTATTAAGGTAGCAAATCTCTTTATCGCCCGAATTGTAGGAGCCCATGTCGTCCTCGGGGTTCGAAATATCGCCGTTACTATACTGGTAGCCTACATACGGCATCCGCCAATGGTAAGGACCGGTATGTCTTGCATACTGGAATTGCGTATAGCCGCCGAAATCGTTTTCATCCGGCCCATCAAGTCCACGATCGACATAATCGGGCGTTGTGATGAGCGTAAGCAAGTGCGAAGTAGCGTAACTAGACGGGCTCTCGGTACCTACCCGCATGCGATTTGAGGCGCCTGCTGGTTTATAGGCCAGGAACATGCTGTTCAACGAAGTGATGCCCTCCATGCTATAACTAATGTTTTTTTCATTCGAGGTGTACACCGGCAAACCATATACATATGTGTTACCATCTTCATTAACGGTAGCGATCTCGGCGATCTGCTCAGCTTCCGTCGTGCTATGGGAATTCCTTAGTCCGGCCGTGCTGGCACTCTTATCATAAGCAAGCAATTTAACTTTGCTGGCATTATTAATATCGCCATGCGTATTATAAGCAATATAGGAGGAGCGCCCACTCCGGCTTACCTGGCTCATGGTATTATCGATCGTGGAGGTCAGGCCACTTACCTGTCCGTTCAGGGCCGGACTCAACGCGTTCACAAGCACTGGATCTCTGCCAGATACTGTAGCCCGTACCAGGTTATTGTTCCCGTAATCGACGTTACCACCCAGATCGTTTGAAAATCGGAAGAAATAAGGCTCATCGCCACTGTCGCTGAATTTGTAGTAGGAAAATGCCGCTGCCGAAGATCCATTGCTCCAGCGGTCGCCTATCACTTCAAGGGTTTGTAGTCCTACCCCGAAATCGGTACCAGCACCAATGGTAAGCCCAACATTAAATTCGGGCGCCACCTGATAAATCTGTGTTTTGTTGGTCATGCCGTTAGGTCTGAAAAGACCTACCTGGCGGCTATGCAAACGAAAGCCGCCGCCGAGGCCTTCTCCCGACACACTGTATTGATCGGCATTGCTGAATGGAATACCCATATAACGGTCGCGCTTATTAAAAGGCGAGTCTTTCTCCGTGTAATAGTCCATCATGGATTCCGGATCGTTGTAAGCGTCTTTGGAGTACAAATAGCCGTACGCTGTCCGCTGTTTATTGGCTTCGTTGGTTTGTTGGGTGTAGTTGCCACTAAGGCCTATTGTCACTCCAATAGGCACTGGCCCCGGATCAATATTGGAATTAATGCTGACGTTGAATGAACGTCCTGTGTATGGCGTCATGGAAGTTGGCATTTGATTCTCACCGAATGTATGCATACCATACGAACTGGCCATTCCTCCCATTGCCCCCAAAGCAGATCCACCGGAAGGACTTTGGGCAGATTTCCTCTTATCGTTAAGAAGCGCCTTCTTTTCTGCAAGGGCTGCCGCTTTTTCCTCCTTTGTCTTTGCCTCTCTATATTTATTTGCGATCTTCTCTTCCTCTGTTTCCTTTTTCTTTTTGCGAAATGACAACAAACCAGCCGGATTCACCTGTGCCGAAAAGCTCCCCGAGCCGTCAGATACCGAATACCCCAGGCTTACGATGCCTTTTATGGAGAGGCCAATGCCGGCCGTATAACCAAATCCTTTGTAATTATTATATCTTAAACCGACGTTACCCGATACCGGAATATCCACACTGAACAGCTCAGGATCGCCCACACTGGTACCTACGCTGGCGGTCCAGTTCTTAGGTACCTCGTTAATGAACGTATGATTAGACTTGGTATCGTCTGCAAAACCACGCTTGCCCCGGTTGATAGCGCCCGGATTCAGTGTCCAGCCATAACCTACCCAGGATGCTTCCGACTCGAGCGATTCACCGCTATGATACGACAGCGACATGGCATAGCCCGACCCATCAGGGCCAGGAATGTTGAGCACCGGAAGATTGTAGGTGAAATCACCGGAAAATTCGTTTACCATATTGGTCGTTGCCACAGGTTCGAAACTCGAAAATTCGGGGGCTGACGGCCCGCTGGTTAACGCCATAGAGGCCGTGGGCCAAATGGTTTCAAACGCGATGATCACTGCCAGAAATGCGGCGCTGCGTTTTCTGAAAACATTATTTTTGTGATTCTTTGCCATAATCTTCTTGTTATAGTTTAACTTCCGGAAGCTTTGCTTTGATATCCGGATACTGGAATGTAAAATGTAATATGCCTGTTTGATAGATATCGTCCTGATAGATCAGGTCCCAATACGGTTGTTTGTAAAGATCATAAGCTTCCTCCTGGCTGCTGAAAACGAGGTAAACGTCGCGTCCTTTCGATAAACCGTAAGTGTTTTCCATCGAAGACAATACCGGATAACAGGAACCAAAATCGCTTTTTAACTGCACCCGCGATTCCATGTCGAAATTCAGTGTCATGTTTCGTTCGAGGTATTCCTTATAGTTGCTTAAATCCTTATACATCACATCCTCGCCTTCCTGCCCCTGAATGCTTACGAACGACATGAGAAACGTTACCGAATGCTTATAATTATTGTAAAGGCTATCGTAGCTTAGCTTTCCTCCGGCGGCTTCATGATCTTTGAGTGCCAGAAACTCCGGCGGCAGGTATTTCATGGATATCAACATATCGCCTACCCGCTTCGACGTCCTACAAGGATTTTCTTTCTCTGCAAACCACTGCTGATAACCTTGCACATCACTGACTGTATGCGAAGCGCAGCCTGGCAGAATTGCAAGCGCCAGCAGGAAACCAGCCATATAACTACTCCATCTTTTCATCGGATTTCGGGGGATTTTTATACTGTTCGTTCAATTGCTTCAACACCTCGTCGGTTATGTCGATTACCGGCTCGCCGTAAAGGATATTACCAGAGCTTGTTGTACCGAAGATCAACGAATAATGGTGCTTTTTTGCATAAACCTCAACAAACGAATTAATCTGGTTCAGGATGCCCTGTGTCAGATCCTGGTCATTTTTCTGAATAGATTCTTCGACTCCGGCAGAATAGCGTTTCAAATTTTCCTGTTGCATGGCCAGCATCTTTTCTTTTGCTATACGCTCTTCTTTTGAAAAGCCGGAAAGCCCCTGCTGATAGTCACTTAGCGCTTTCTGAAAATCCAAGCGCAAGGTGTCAAGGTTTGTCTGATACTGCCGTGTCTTCTCTTCCTGCAGCAGATGCGCTTCTTTCATTCCTTCATAGCCGTAAACCAGTTCGTTGGATCTTACAAATGCCACTTTGGATTTACCCGAAAAATGCAGGTAAAACAAGATTGCCACGCCAAAGAAAGACGCATAAGCCACTAAGGCACTGAGGTTGATTCGTTTCATAACATGTAAGTGAACTGGGGGAGCACTAATTACTTTCTATAACGTCAAAGTAATTTAAAATAGTATCCAAAAACAAGTTTTGTTCATAAACTTTTTCAAAATACCTATTTATGAGTATTCTATATTTTGTAGCAACCGCGTAGCCGATTCACGCGTCACATAACCCTTCCAAGAGCTTTTTTTAGTAACGTCAAGCCCTATATCTTAAAATAGAGCATTCTATGCGAAAGCACTTCATAAAAAAAAGCGAACTACACGTTCGCTTTTTCTGTTATAAAAACAAGTCACTGCTTTTGAACGAGTAACTGTTTGGTAATCGTAACGCCATTTCCTGAAATTCTTGCGATATAAGTTCCATTTGCAATATGACTGAGATCTAGCTTCGTTTCCGCCTGCGACAGCGATGCCGAATACACTTCTTTTCCTCCTATATCCACTATACTAACAGAAGCATCTTTCAACAAATTTGTTTTCAGCGTTAAGATGCCAGCACTCGGTAAGGGATATAAACTTACCAGGCGATTATCAAAGTCCATTGCTTCAACTCCTGTGGTGCTGCCCGGATTCAATGATAGTTTCATGATCGGCGCACCGGGAATATAATCTACGCCACAAAAATTAGTAGCACTGGTAAAGTAGAGATTGTTCGATTGATCGATATGTATATAAGCAAGATCATTACCGAGCCCGGTAAAACTGGTACTATCTACCACAGTAGATAGTACGCCGGAACCACTCACTTTCCTGATATTAATTTTTTGTGTGGTCGAAAAGGCGATAAAACACAATTCATTACTGGTGTTAAATGCGATCCTACCACCGGTAATTAATATTAAGCTAGCGAATCGCAAATCTCCCGACGTTGCAGCCCCTCCGTCGCCTGAATAGCCAACATTACCTGAACCGGCGTAGGTAGTTATTACACCGGAGGTATTTACTTTTCGGATCCTGTTATTGCCTACGTCCATAACGAAAAGATTACCAGCATTGTCAAGTTCCAGACTCACTGGCATATACAACTGAGCAGCTGTTGCCGGACCTCCGTCTCCAGAGAAGCCCATGGTACCATTGCCTGCAATGGTAGTGATGATGCCACTTGGTGTAATTTTCCTGACAACGTGATTATTAAACTGGCATATGTAAATGTTTCCTGCGCCATCTACCGCCATATCACTGGCAGCTATTTCTGCGCTCACTGCCGGGCCACCATCGCCGGTATAACCACTATTTACAGTGCTTGTATGAGCAGCACCCGCCACGGTAGCAATCATACCTGAAGGTGTTACTTTCCGGATATGATTACCATATTGATCAAGAATGTATAAATTTCCTGCAGCATCCAATTTGTTGATCGTATTACCGCCAAGCGTGGCCGACGTAGAGGCGCCACCATCTCCGGAATACCCGGGCATCTGACTGCCTGCATAGGTGCTGATTATTCCCGATGCGTTTACTTTTCTGATATCATAGTTCCCATTATCAGAGATATAAAAATTACCTGAAGCGTCGCTTGTGGTATGCGCTATTCGGTTAAGCGAAGCCTGAGACGCCGGACCGCCGTCGCCGCTGTATCCAATGGAGCCGTTGCCTGCAAACGGCGTTACTTGTGAACTTAATGAGTTTAAAACCACTGAAAAAAACAGTGTAGAAAGCATTTTGGTATTCATTCCTCTTTTTTTTTAATTATTATGCAGCAAATATATCACAGCGTTCTACCGCATAGCCAGTGAATTATTGAAACAGAAGCAAATGAAAAAGAGTTATTTCTATTATTTTTTGAGTAAATGAAACTTTTGAAACAGTATATATCCTTATATCGTTAGCTAAAAAAAATAATCCATACTGGTCAAGTAAGCATTTTCATGAGTAAGCCAACAAGATTCGTTTTAAAAGTTTTCACAACACCAGCATCAGCTCAAGTCCCATATAATCGGCATGCATTCATTTCATTGACACTTGAGTTCACAAAAAAAGCATAAGCTCTTATAGCTTATGCTTTTTTGAATGGTATTTGTTGATAGCTCTATCGTTTTTCCTGCGCATCCACAACGGCGATGGTGATCATGTTCACGATCTCGCGCACCGACGAACCAAGTTGCAACACATGCACCGGCTTTTTAAGCCCCATCAGTACCGGACCGATGGCTTCTGCCCCACCGAGTTCCTGCATCAATTTGTAAGCGATGTTGCCCGCCGCCAGGTTAGGAAAAATAAAAGTATTGACATCGCGATCTACCAGGGTACTGAATGGAAATTGCTCTTTCAGCAATTCGTTGTTTACAGCAAAATTCGCCTGGATATCGCCATCAACAATAAGGCCAGGGTAATTATTATGCAAAATCTTCACGGCTTCCTGTACCTTTTTTGGCACCTCGCCATCGGCAGAGCCAAAATTGGAATACGACAGCATCGCAATTTTCGGTGTGATGTTAAATTGCTTGACGGTACTTGCTGTAAGAGCTGCTATGTCAGCAAGCTGCTGAGCCGTTGGATCGGCCGTCATGGTGGTATCGGCAAAGAAATACGGTCCGCGTTTGGTAACCATGATGTACAAGCCTGCCACGCGGCTCACGCCATCCTGCACACCAATAATATCCATCGCTGGTTTCATTGGGGCGCCATATTTTCTGGTGAGACCCGAGATCATTGCATCGGCCAGGCCCAGCTCGACCATGCAAGCGCCAAAATAATTGCGGTCGCGCATCAGCTTACGCGCATCGTATTGCGTAAGTCCGCGGCGTTGACGCTTTTTCCAAAGCAAGTCGCCAAATTCATTGCGTTTATCTTCTTCTTCCGGCAACCAGGTATCGATGATCGGAATATTCCCCATATCGAGGCCGTGCTCTTCGATGAGCGACAGGATCTTTTCTTTGTTGCCCAATAAAATAGGCTTGGCAATGCCTTCGTCTTTGGCCACCTGCGCGGCTTTCAGGATCTTGTACGTATCGGCTTCTGTAAATACCACGCGCTTAGGATTCGATTTGGCTTTGTTTGCCACACTACGCATGAGCTTATTGTTTTTACCGAGGCGGTTGTCGAGTTCATTGGCATAAGCATCCCAATCGCTGATCGTGTGCTTGGCCACACCACTGTCGATCGCCGCTTTGGCAACCGCCGAACTCACAGTAGAGATCAACCGGTTATCAATCGGTTTTGGAATGATATAATCTTTGCCGAAGCTCAGGTTTTTAGATCCGTACGCCAGGTTTACATAGTCTGGCACCGGCTCTTTCGCCAGGCGGGCAATGGCAAGTGCAGCCGCCAGCTTCATTTCTTCATTAATGGTTGTAGCCCTTACATCGAGCGCACCCCTGAATATGAAGGGAAACCCCAGCACGTTGTTTACCTGGTTAGGATGATCGCTTCGCCCTGTAGCTACAATGATATCAGGACGCGACGCCATGGCATCTTCGTATGAAATTTCAGGTGTTGGATTGGCAAGCGCAAACACAATGCAATTAGGAGCCATCGAGCGTACCATGTCTTGCGACAGGATATTTCCTTTGGAAAGTCCTACAAACACATCAGCACCTTTGATGGCTTCATCGAGGGTATTGATGTTTGTTTTATCGGAAGCAAAAAATGTTTTGTACTGGTCGAGGTCTTTTCTGCCTTTGTGAATAACACCTTTGCTATCGAGCATCAGGATGTTCTCTTTTCTGACACCAACAGCAATGTACATTTTAGCGCAAGAATTGGCAGAAGCGCCGGCGCCATTGATCACCAACTTCACGTCTTCCATTTTTTTACCCGAAAGCTCAACAGCATTCAATAATCCAGCCGACGAGATAATGGCTGTACCATGCTGATCATCGTGCATCAAAGGGATGTTCAATTCTTCTTTGAGACGGCGCTCAATTTCGAAACATTCCGGTGCCTTGATGTCTTCCAGGTTAATTCCCCCAAAAGTCGGCGCGATGTTTTTTACCGTATTTACAAATTCATCGATATTCTTCGTATCCACTTCTATGTCGAACACGTCGATATCGGCAAAGATCTTAAACAGGAGGCCTTTCCCTTCCATCACCGGCTTCGAGGCCAGCGCACCAATGTCGCCAAGGCCCAGCACCGCGGTTCCGTTGGAAATTACAGCCACAAGATTTCCTTTGGCCGTGTATTTATAAGCATCTTCAGCATTTTTTTCGATTTCGAGGCAAGGCTCGGCTACTCCCGGAGAATAGGCCAAGGTAAGGTCTCTCTGGGTACTGTAGGGCTTGGTAGGAATCACTTCGATTTTTCCAGGGCGCCCATGAGCATGGTAATCTAATGCGTCCTGCTTTCTGAATTTAGCCATAAATGTTAAAATTTAAGAGAACGAATGTACGTTTAATTCCATACAAAATCAAGAAATGATTCTCTCAAAACCGGCTTCTCACGAGGATTGAAAGCCTTACATATCTCCTGAAAAAGTTGGGTAAAAACGATCAACGCGGCCCTAAGCAGGCAAAAAACAACATTTACGTTTAACTGAACATCACGCTGCGCATGCTGATAGAGCCAAGATCAAAGTTTTCTGTAAAATAAGATTTGGTGTCTGCCGGATGACGAAGACCAAGTGTATAGATCAGCGGCAAATAATGGTCGTTCGAAGGATGCGCCATGTTTGCTATTGCACCGAGGTTTGTATAATTAACGAGATTTTGTGGAGCGTTATCGTCGATATTCTTTTTCACAAATGCGTCAAATTCCAGCGCCCAGTCAAATGTTTTGCCGCTCATGCTAAGCTGCCCGAGGTTATGAACCACGTTGCCGCTGCCAACGATAAGCACGCCTTTCGTGCGCAAAAATGCCAGTTCTTTTGCCAGGTTAAAGTGATAGGCTGCCGGTTTGGTATAATCAATACTCATTTGATAAACCGGAATGTCGGCTGTAGGATACATGGCTTTGAGCACGCACCAGGCGCCATGATCGAGTCCCCACTCATGGTCTTCGTGCACCGTTGTTGACTTTACTTCGGCGATCGTCATTTTGGCATAATCTACTGCGCCTTTTGCCGGGTATTGTTGCTGAAACAATTCTTCCGGAAAACCACCGAAATCATGAATCGTTACCGGTTTTTCCGACATGGTAACAGAAGTACCCCGGGTGAGCCAGTGAGCAGAAATGCATAAAATAGCTTTGGGTGTGGCTATTTTCTTGGCCATTTGCTCCCACTCTTTCCGGTATATATTATCCGTTATGGCGTTCATTGGATTACCGTGTCCGATAAATAAAAGGGGCATACGATCGCCGGCATTGCCCTGAGGCACATGGTTTACAAATTCATTTAAATTCATCGCGTAGCTGCTAAACGGTAAGAGGCTTAAATATTTCAGAAAGGTTTTTCTGTCCATGATGTTCCGAAAGGTAACAATCCTAAACTGATCTTGTTTGCAAAACCATCATTTTCCTTTCCCAGAATTTTTCCGTATTTTAGGTTCTATATATTTACTGATCGCCATGACAAAAAAATTACTGTTATTCTGCTCGCTGATTATTTCGACCGCTTTTTTTTCACAAACCACCGTTGTGGATAGCATCCAATCGGGTGGCATTTACCGCTCTTACAGGCTTTATGTACCGGCAATTTATACAGGAAGCAGCGCGCGTCCGTTGATTATCAACATGCATGGCTATACCAGTAATGCCTATGCACAGCAACTCTACAGTAATTTTATGCCCATTGCCGATACGGCCAATTTCCTGATGGTGTATCCGCAAGGGACAACTTATATGGGGCAACCGTTCTGGAATGCCGGTATATCGCCAACACTGGTAGATGACAAAGGATTTATCGACCACCTGATCGACTCGCTAAAACTAACTTATAACATCGACATGAATGCCGTGTATGCGACTGGCATGAGTAATGGCGGCTTTATGAGTCAAACCCTGGCTTGCGAACTGAGCAATCGCATCACCGCTATTGCCTCGGTGACGGGTGCCATGTTTGCCACGCAGTATGGCGCCAATTGCCATGCTACCAGACCTGTGCCAATGATGCAGATCCACGGTACTGCCGACCCTACTGTTCCCTATAATGGTAATGCCAGCTCGATGCCGATAGACTCGGTTGTAAGGCATTGGGTAAACCGCAATGGCTGTAATCCGGTTCCGGCGTTCAGCAATGTGCCAAACATAAACACTGCCGACGGTTGTACGGCTGAACATTACGTGTATAGCAACGGTATTTCGGGCAGCAGCGTAGAGTTATACAAAATCATCGGCGGTGAACATACCTGGCCGGGTGCGCCGTTTACGGTTGGGGTTACCAACCAGGACTTCAAGGCTTCGGTAGAGATCTGGCGTTTTTTCAGAAAATACAGGCTCAACACCTTAACGTCGCTAAGCGCATTGCCGGCACAACGTACATCCTTGCGCGCATTTCCAAATCCGGCAAACAATGTGATTCACCTCGACCTGGAAGCAGAAAGTTTACAAGGAACTGTCATTGTGTACGATCTTCTTGGGAATGCGGTTATCCGCGAGCCATTACCTTGTAACAGCCTTAATACTTCTACGCTGTCGCCTGGCATGTACCTGATTTCGGTTGTGAGCCAAAACCAGGAAATTGCGAACCTCAAATTCATCAAAGAATAGAACTTGCTTGAAACGTCGCGGAGAATCAGTTATTTTTTTAAGATCGCTTTTTTGTATTCAGGCAATAAGTCGAGGAATTCGCCGATGGTTGCAGCCAGATCGGCTATGCGGCCTCTGCCACCTGCAGCGTTAATGTGACCACCACCGTTGAAGTGTTTCCGTGCAAACTGGTTAACATCGAACTTGCCTTTGCTGCGGAATGAGATTTTGACTTTGCCGTCGCCTTCGCTAAAAAAAGCACAAAAGCGGATGCCTTTGATGGCAAATGGATAATTGACAATGCCTTCGGTATCGCCTTTTTTATGCTGAAACCGATTGAGTTCCGCTTCGCTGAGTGAGATATAAGCCGTTTGGTATTCAGGCAAAACCACCATTTTTTCGGTAAGACAATAACCTAAAAGACGCATGCGGCTTTCGCTGTAGGTATCATAAACGGCGGAATGAATCTCGCTGGGCACGATGCCTGTTTCGAGCAAATGGGCTAAAATATGGTGCGTTGCCGGCGTAACGCTGTCGAAACGAAAAGAGCCGGTGTCGGTCATGATGCCGGTGTACAGGCAGGCGGCAATATCGCGATCGATCTGTTTTTTACCGCCAAGCCCCACAATGAACTCATACACAAGCTCGCAGGTAGAACAGGCTTTCACATCGTGATACATCAAGGTTGCGTATGTGTCGGGCTGCTGATGGTGATCGATGAGCACTTTAGGCGCGGTGGTGTTACCGAGCAGATCGCCAAGGCCTTCGAGCCTTGAGTAGTTGTTGAAGTCGAGGGTAAAGATGAGATCGCTCTTGGCAAGGATTGTCGCTGATTTTTTCGGGTTACCACTGTATTGAATTACTTTTTTGTTACCGGGTAGCCAGTGCAAAAAGTCGGGATAATCGTTAGGAGTGATCACGGTGACGCTTTTACCTGTTTTTACCAGGTAGTTATACAGCGCCAGCGAGGAACCCATGGCATCGCCATCGGGATTGAAATGGGTAACGATAACAATGTTATTCGATTTTTTAAGGAGGGCTTTAAATTTGGAAAAGGAATCTTTTTGCATCCGGTAAAGTTAGGGTTTTATTGCGATTAAGCGCGCCAGGGATTGAGCCCTTGTCTGAGCTCTTTTTGCAAGCCTTTTCCGGTGAGCAAAAAAGCGAGTGGCGAAAGCCCGGCCTGAAAGGGGCGCCCAAAAAAAGGTCTAAGCCGCATCTAAACGACAGATTATTTGTTATAACCAAAAAAGTGTATCTTTGCGGCCTAAAAAAATCATAATGGCAGGAAATATCACATTTACAATGATCAAACCCGATGCGGTGGAAGCAAACAACATCGGTCCTATTTTAGCAAAAATCAACGAAGGCGGTTTCAGGATCGTTGCAATGAAATACCTGAAGCTGAGCCGCGAAACAGCTGGTAAATTCTACGAAGTGCACAAAGAGCGTCCGTTTTATGGTGAGCTGGTAGATTACATGAGCAGTGGCCCGATCGTTGCTGCCGTATTATCGAAAGATAACGCCGTAGCCGACTACCGTACCCTTATCGGTGCTACCGACCCGTCGAAAGCGGAAGAAGGCACGATTCGCCGGATGTTTGCCAAATCCATTGCCGCAAACGCCGTTCATGGTTCCGACAGTGACGAGAATGCCAACATTGAAGCAAACTTTTTCTTCTCTCAAACCGAGCGTTTTTAAGCTGAATTTGAACTGAATACACTAAAAGGGCTGCATAGTGTAGCCCTTTTATGTTTATATTTACGGGTAAAACGAAGCATTTTGAAAAAATTAATCCCGCCTTTCCTGCGGCGCATCGATACTTACCTGCTGCTGAATTACCCTGTTGCCTGGATCAGCAAAATACACGTTGTGTTGTTTTACGGACTGATTACCTGGACTTTGTCTGCCCTATCCGGACTGATTATTCCCATTAACCTTTCCGAAACCCAGGACCTGGGTTTATGGTATTTTCTATTTACCATACTGGCAATTGTAGCACTCTGTTTCTGGATATACCACAATATTATCTTCAACCTCGAAAAGAAATACGGAAAACGACGCTGGACCGATGAATACAAAGTGTTTTTTCTGAATATTGCCTGTGTATTCATTTTCATCAGTTTTCCGATGCCGTTTACCGCTATCTACAACAGCCGTGTAGCAGCTACCGTAAGCGATGCCGAGCTAATACACGACATTAACCTGATGAATGCCGGCGAGGCTTTTGTGGCTAATAATCTGAATAACTACGCCAGTAACTACGATACAATTAGTAACGAAAATTACTTTGATCTCAGAACGCCTGTGATCTTCGACTCTTACACCCCCTGGACGATGCGGTATGATACCTTACGTTATCCTGGCTTGCACAGCAATTACGCCACCGCCCGTATTTTTGCACAGGTAAAAACCGACCCAAAACAACTCCGGCAATTATTGAAGAACTATAAGAACGTCTGGAAAAAATATGGTATTTCTGATTATACGGCGATTTCCGAAGATTCGATTATTGCCCGCTGGAAAGTGCTACAGACCTATTCACCGATGAAAAACGAGGTCTTTTATAATTTCCATGGCAGCTTTTTCGATACCTATGCTCTCGAACGAAGTTTCGATCGTATCTCAGAAGCAAAGTACAGAACGTTATTCATCCTGAAAAATGAATTCCTGCATTTTATCCTATACACTTGTTTTTACCTGTCGCTGCTGGTAATGCTGTTTAAAATGGTGCCGTGGAAACAGTTCCTGCTAACCATGATTACCGGTATCATTCTTCCCATCCTGTTGTTCATCGTCAGCCAGCTCCTTCCCCGCTTCGATTACTCATCGCGGGATCTAACGTATATCGTGCTCATGATGGCAGTGGTATTTGTCGCATTGGTGTTTACCGGACTCGGCTTTTCCGCGTCGAGGCAATTTAATCCGTTCCGTAATATCTGCGCGCAGATCAGCTACCTCGTGTTACCATTACTGCCGGCTATTCTTATGCTACTGGCTAAAGCAATCTTTTTCCGACCGCAGTATTACGAAAATTACAATGCAATGATTTCGCCTGAAGCAATGCCTTATGCCACCAACGGCGGCTCACAAGCATACAATTCCTGGCCTTTTATTTATGAACAGTTAATGGCCGACTATTGGCGTGATTGGTTTGAAAAATGGACCTTGGTTGCATTGTATGGCGGCTTGGTAGTATTTATTCTGTTGTTTATGCCGCTGATGAAACACTTATTTGTTAAACAACTGGCATTGCCTCACCGAAGCTGATGCGCTTGCACCTTGATCTAGATGTGTCTGTATGCCCGGTACCTATACAGCATACACAGAAAATCCTATTGCTTGGTTCGTGCTTTACCGAACATATCGGGCAGCGCATGCAGCAATTAAAATTCGACTGTTATTCCAACCCGTTTGGCATTGTGTTCAGCCCCGATAGCATGCTTCTGGCATTGCAAAGAATGATCAGGCAAGAAGCGTTTACATCAGACGATCTGATGGAATCTGCCGGTAATTGGTTTTCGCTCGACACACACTCGTCTTTTAACCAACCTGATAAGGATGCCCTGCTCATCCAACTCAACGGCATTTTAGCGATCTGGCAACAACATTTGAAAACAGCCGACTGGCTCATTCTCACTTTTGGATCGGCCTATTGCTACGAACACAAAGCCTTGCAAAAAGTCGTGGCCAACTGTCAGAAATTGCCTTCGGGCGCTTTCACCAAAAAAATAACAGATCCTGCCATTCTTGGCGCTTCTTATCTGGCTCTTATTCGCGAACTTCGGCTGCTGAATCCAACCTTGAAAGTGATCATAACAGTATCTCCCGTAAAGCATCTGCGGGATGGCGTTATAGAAAATAGCCTGAGTAAAGCGGTGTTGAGAGTTGTGTCGCATCATCTAACTTCGGAAGTGGACAATTGTTTTTACTTTCCTGCATTGGAGCTTGTGGCCGACGATTTGCGCGACTACCGTTTTTACGAACCCGACATGGCTCATCCTAACCGGCAGGCCATTGATTACGTGTGGGATAAATTTCGCAACAGTTATTTCGAAAAACACAGCTTACCTCTCTTCGATCGTTTGGCGGCATTGCATACAGCCCTTGAGCACAGACCTTTACAAATACACACCGCCGCTTTTGCAGCGTTTAGACATGCGCAGCTTGAGAAGTGCCTGTCACTAAAAAAAGACTTTCCCTACCTCAACCTCGAACGGGAAATCGCTTATTTTTCTGAACCATGAAACACATCCGCCACATTTTCTTTGACCTTGACCATACGCTCTGGGATTTTGAAAAAAATTCGCGCGAAGCCATGCTTCATCTTTTCCTGGAATACGGTTTCGATGACCGATTCAATACGGATTTTAATTCATTCACAAGGGTTTATGAAAGCATTAACCACGAACTATGGCGACAGTATGCTCTGAAACAAGTGAGCAAAGAAGAATTACGCTACCAGCGCTTCCACCAAACGTTTCTACACTTTGGCTTCCATAGTCTTGAAACTGCCCACGCCTGGGCCGACCGTTACCTGGCCATTTCTCCTTATAAAACCCATCTCATCGAGGGTTCGCTGGATGTGTTGAACTACCTCAAAGAAAAAAACTACTTCCTGCACATCATCACCAATGGCTTCCGCGAGGTGCAGCACATTAAGATCGACCAGTCGGGCCTGCGCGATTTTTTCAGGCACATCATTATTTCGGAAGATCACGGCGTGAACAAACCGGATGTAAAGATCTTTGAATTGGCTCGCTCGTTATCGGGAGCAGAACCTGCCGAATGCATTATGATTGGCGACAATTACGAAACAGATGTATTGGGTGCGCTCAATGCGAATTGGAAAGCCATCCACCTGTCGACTGACGGCAAACAAGCTGAGATTCCGGGAGCTGACGGTGCTTACCGTATTAGCACGCTAAGCGAATTAAAACAGCTGCTTTGATCAGGGCTTTGCCAGCCATTTTTCGATTTCTGCCTGATCGAGCTCGATGTAGTTGACTGTTGTTTCTACTTCAGAATTATTGACCAGGAAAATAGCCGGCATGTTGAGCCCGGCCAGATAAACGAAGCTAGGTCCGTTAAGGATGCAATAGTCAATATTCCGTGCTTTGGTATCTTCAAAAAACGGTTGAATATTTTTATAGTCGCCGTTGAGTACCATGTAAATAGAAATATCCGGATTTTTTTCGCGAATGAGCTTGAGTTTCTTGGCGGCGATGCGACAATGCGGACAGGTTAAACTCATGAAGGCAATTACGTGCTTGCCGCGGCTGAGGCTTTCGGGGGCCTGATGTATTTTGTCGTGTTTATACAGGCTGTCAAGCTCGAGGGTAAAGTGATCTTCTTTTTTGCTCAGATAAGCCTCTGAATAGCTAAGATCCACATAGTTGAGAATGTGCGGTAACGAAAAGCCTGTTAAGAATAAGAGAATAAACAACCATTTGCCCGGCTTTTTGAACTGCGGATTTTCATAGAAAAAGCTAAAACCATCATAAAACCGGTAAATAACAACAGACACCACGATCATGATCAGGTTTTTGATCAGTGCCTGGAGTGGTGTCATAGAAATAGCCGTACCGAAGCACCCACAGTTACCGTTATTACCTGCCGTAGCCATTACAAAGATCAGGTAAATGCAGAACATAAGCAGCGACGCTACCGTGAGCTTAATGGTAAAGCGCCTGATGTATAAACCGGTAATGAGCAGGAAACCGATGAAAAATTCGAGTCCGATCATGAAGCGCGCCACAAATGGTGCCGTGCGCCAACTTGCTACACCAAGATCCACAAAGGTATATTCAAAGGGTTCGATGGGCTCCAGTTTGGTATAACCGCTGTATAGGAAGACGAGTCCCATAAAGGCGCACAACAGGAAAAAGAATATCTTGATCAGAATCGGTTTCACAGGTGAGATGTTAGGTTGTACAAAAATAATTCGCCAAAGATAGCGGTTTATTTGCTGGTTTAGCGTTTACCGGCCTAGGCGAAATATAGTTGTTTTTCTATATTTTGTTAACTAAAAATGCCATCCGTTTGGATGGCATTTTATATTGCTAATTCTACAAATACTATTTGAGTTTGCAATCAGAAGTAGTCGTTCTGGTTACAGTTTTTGTATAACCAGCGCTACCTGAACCACCTGTAGTGATCGTTTTTTCTTCACTTGTGCCACCGAAGCATCCAGATTTGCGAGCAGCATCTTTTTTCTTCAGTTTATCAATAGTTTCAGTTGATGAAACAGAATAGGCGTCTGTCGTGGTATTGTCGTTAAGAGCAGGGCTGGTGTAGTCTGTAAAAGCGATTTCGCTTACAGTTGCAGTGCAAGTACAAGTCCTGGATTTAGCACAAGACGCTGCAAATAAACCTAAAGCAGCAGCCGATAAAATGATTGTTTTTTTCATTATAAAATATTTTAAAGTTTGATTTAGGATTATTTTAATTTGCAGTCAGACATTGAGGTGCTTGTATAAGCGCCACCTGTGCTAGTTTCTGTGTAAGACGAATTGTCTTTTGTACACATGTATTTTGCATCAGCTTTTTTAATTTTTTTGTAGGTTGTTGTTTCAGTGTGCGAAATGGTGTTGTTAGTACCATAAGACGACGTTGACGTATAAGTACACTCGCAGGTTCTGTCCTTTTTGCATGACGCAAGGCTCAAAGCAACCGCAGCAAAAGCAAATAAAGTAATTTTTTTCATTTTCAGGTTTTTTAAAGTTTGCGCAAATATAAATATCTTTTTCAAACCGTGCATACCCTGCACAGGGTATTTAACGGAAAAAGCAGCCAAAAAATCGCTTTTATACACCAATTCGCCTTATCCGTCGATTTTTAGCTTTTTTCTTCTCATAAATTCCCCCAAAAAAAAAGCTACCCAAATTGGGTAGCTTTTTTATAACAAATCTGCTTATTACTTGATAGAGCAAGATACGTTTGCACCATAAGAAGCGTAAGTGCTGTTGCTAGCTTCGCAAGCATCTTTCGCTTTTTTCTTAGTGTCTTTGTACTTAATAGTACCAATTACAACACCGTTAGAAGTACATTCGCAAGTGTAGTCTTTTTTGCAAGAAGCAAATGTGAAAGCAGCAACAACAGCAGCTAATAAAGTGATTTTTTTCATTGTGTTGGTTTTTTTAAAGTTTGGCCCAAAAATACTGCATTTTTTATGAATGGCAAAAAAAATTGAGCTTTCTTTTTTGTTCTGAAGTAAAGTCAAAAACCAGAACCGCGCTCAACGTCACTGGCAACAAGAGGTTTATACATCAACACCCGGTTCGGCAGAATTCAATCCGGTGACTAAAATCACTATTTATGAGTATGCCAGATAGACAAACACCACGGCTTAACCATGAACGGTTTCTCTTTTGCCGTAGTTTTTCAAAACACTCGCCTCATAGTCCAGCCACTGTTGCCAGCGGACATCTACATCCTCCGTTTCGGAACCATATTTACGGGCAAAACCAATGAACATGGTGTAATGCGTTGCTTCACTGATCATCAATTCGCGGTAAAAGCCTTTCAGGTCATCATCATTGATTTCCTCCGATAGCAATTTGAAGCGCTCACAGCTCCTCGCCTCGATCATGGCCGCAAACAATAAGCGATCAATCAGCACGATGCCTTTGCGGTGATCGCCTTTGCGCATAAATTTATACAACTCTCCTACATACTCATCTTTGCGCTCGTATCCAAGACGAAGACCGCGCTCCTTGATCTTTGCATGCACCATTTCAAAATGAGTTAGCTCTTCTTTTGCCAACGCTACCATTTCCTCTACCAGATCGGTAAGGTGCGGATAGCTGATCATGATGGAAATGGCATTGGTAGCGGCTTTCTGCTCGCAGTAGGCATGATCCGTCAGGATCTCTTCGATATTCTTTTCGACAATGTTGACCCAGCGCGGATCGGTTTCGAGTTTTAAACCAAGCATGCAAATGTATTTTGCCTGCAAATGTCGGAAAAATGCGTGAAACTCTCTAATTTTTGAAGGGAAGCAGGCAATCAGCCCCGCAGTTTATCAAGCAGGCTGTTGAGTGTTTTCATCTCACTGTCGGTGAGCTTATCGAAAACTTTTTTCAGTTCGTCTTCCATGGAATCCATGGAGGCCAGCAATTGAAGTCCCTGCTCTGTGATAAGAACATCAACGCTACGGCGATCGACCGGGCACTCGCGACGATCGAGAAAGCCCTTGGTTTTAAGTTTATCCACAATGCGCGAGGCATCGCTCATGCGATCGAGCATGCGCTCTTTGATGAGCTTCACGCTGCACGGGTTCGGATACTGTCCGCGCAAAATTCGCAATACATTGAATTGCTGAATGGTAATATCGGAACTACGGAACATGGCGGTGTAATGCGTATTGAGCCAATTGCTCGTATAGGTGAGATTTACAGCCAATTTCTGTTCTTCGCTCTTAAATTTTTTCTGCTGTATTTCGTCTTCCAGTTTCAATGTCGTTACTTTATATAAACTGCCCCGAGCAAGTGCCAAACACATTGCTCAGGGCAGCATTGGTTATGTGATATTATTTCGCTTTAGTGATCTCCACGTTGATATCCAACCGCACATTTTCGCTTACTGCTACACCACCAGCTTCCAAAGCTGCGTTCCAGCTAAGACCAAAGTCTTTACGGTTGATGTTACCGGTAACTTTGAAAGCATAACGCTCCATACCGTATGGGTCTTTCACGATTTTAGAAGCGCCGATTGCTGTAAGGGTTACAGGCTTGGTTACGCCGTGCATTGTTAAGTTACCAACGAGCGTGTAAGTGCCTTTCACTTTTCCTGGTTTCATGGAAGTACTCACGAAAGTGATTTTCGGATATTTTTCTACGTCGAAAAAGTCAGGGCTTTTCAGGTGTCCGTCGCGTTTTTCGTCATCTGTATTGATGCTGGCTGCATCTACCGAAAATTCGATCTTGGCATCGGTAAAGTCGGCCTCCGGTTTTACAGAAGTTACTTTTCCTTCATATACTTTGAATTTTCCTTCGGTTTCGCTCACCATCATGTGGGTAACGGCAAAACCTAATTTACTGTGTGATGCATCAACATTCCAGTTGGATTGTGCCTTGGCGGCAAAAGTAAATGCCGCAACGGCTACTAAAGTTGTGAAAGTTTGTTTCATGGTTGATTGTTTTAAAGTTTTAAAATTGAGAGCACAAATATATGTTGCAACAACTATTGTTTCAACTTTAAATTCAAAATATTTGTTAAGTTGTTGCAAATAAGCCCATTTGATTTTCGACGAAGCCTATCTTTTCGTCCGGCAACTACACATTATTGGCAAAATCTGTTATCTTTGCTCCCCAAATTCAAACCCATGTTGTAGGTGGGAAACACATTATGATAAAAATTACCTTACCCGATGGTTCTATCCGCGAATATGAAAAAGGAACCACCTCTATGCAGGTTGCACAGAGCATCAGCGAAGGCCTCGCACGCAATGTGCTGGCAGCAAAAGTCAACAATGTAGTTGTTGACGCCAACAAATCCATTAACGAGGACAGCAGCCTTAGTTTACTGACCTGGAACGACGCCGAAGGCAAGAATACCTTGTGGCACTCATCGGCACACCTGCTGGCCGAAGCCCTTGAAGCGCTCTATCCTGGCGTGAAATTCTGGGTAGGCCCGCCGCTCGAAAACGGTTTCTATTACGACGTGGACATGGACGGACAGCCGCTCACGCCAGCCGATTTCGAAAAGATAGAGGCCAAAATGCTCGAACTTGCCCGCAAAAACAGCGAATTTATCCGCAAAGATATCAGCAAAGCCGACGCCATTCAATACTTTACCGACAAAGGCGATCAGTATAAACTCGATCTTCTTGAACGTCTCGAAGACGGAAATATATCTTTGTACACGCAAGGCAACTTCACTGACTTGTGCCGTGGGCCGCACATTCCGCATACGGGTTTCATTAAGGCCGTTAAAGTGCTTAATGTAGCAGGCGCATACTGGAAAGGTGATGAGAACAATCGCATGCTCACACGCATCTATGGTATCGCATTCCCGAAAGACAAGGAATTAAAGGATTACCTCGTATTATTGGAAGAAGCTAAAAAGCGGGATCACCGCAAACTTGGCAAAGAGCTGGAATTGTTCACTTTTTCTGAAAAGGTAGGTCTTGGTTTGCCGCTGTGGCTGCCGAAAGGCGCTATGCTGCGTGAGCGTCTTATTAACTTCATGCAAAAAGCGCAAACCAAAGCGGGCTATGTACCGGTGGTAACGCCGCATATTGCCAATAAAGATTTATACGTGTGTTCCGGGCATTACGAAAAATACGGTGCCGACTCGTTTCAGCCTATCAAAACGCCACACGAAGGCGAAGAGTTTTTCCTGAAACCGATGAACTGTCCGCACCACTGCGAGATCTACAAATCATCACCAAAATCGTACAAAGACCTACCGGTGCGCTATGCCGAGTTTGGTACTGTATATCGTTACGAGCAAAAAGGAGAATTGCATGGCCTGACACGTGTGCGTGGCTTTACCCAGGACGATGCGCACTTGTTTGTACGTCCTGACCAGGTGAAAGAAGAGTTCCTGAAAGTGATCGACCTCGTTCTACACGTATTCAATGCACTGGATTTTAAAGAATATACGGCACAAATCTCATTGCGCGACCCTGAAAACAAAGCCAAATACATTGGTACTGACGAAAACTGGGCGCTGGCCGAACAGGCGATCATCGAGTCGGCCGCCGAAAAAGGATTGAAAACGGTAACGGAATTGGGCGAAGCGGCGTTTTACGGGCCTAAACTCGACTTTATGGTGAAAGATGCCTTGGGCCGCAAATGGCAACTGGGAACCATTCAGGTCGATTACAACCTGCCAGAGCGTTTTGAACTGGAATATACCGGATCCGACAACCAGAAACACCGTCCGGTGATGATACATCGCGCCCCTTTCGGCTCACTCGAACGCTTTATTGCGGTACTCATTGAGCACTGCGCCGGGAAATTTCCATTGTGGCTGACACCCGACCAGGTAGCGGTTTTACCGATCAGCGAAAAATACAATGATTATGCAAAAAAAGTTTTAGAATTGCTAAATAATTCCGATATTCGCGGCCTTGTTGACGAAAGAAACGAGAAAATCGGGAAGAAAATTCGCGATAATGAGTTGAACAAAATTCCGTTCATGCTTATTGTTGGCGAAAAAGAAGCGGAAGAAGGTGTGGTGGCAGTTCGTGAACAGGGTAAAGGCGATATCGGTACGATGCCGGTTGCCGAATTTGCAAAACTGATCCATACAACGATCGAAAACGATTTTAAACAAAAGAATAATTAACAACTAAAAGCGGAGGTCATTATCAGCGTTTTTAAGAAACCAATAAACAACAACAATAAAAACACCGGGCCTGTAAAGCCTGGCGAAACGACTCCTGGACAAACGCCATACAAACGCCCGCGTGGGCTTAAGGAAGGCTTTAAGCGCCCGGGCGTAAAAGAAGAGCAGCACCGCATCAACCGCAACATCCGTAACACGCCAAAGGTGCGTGTGGTTGGCGACGATGTGGAGGCCGGCGTTTACACGATCGAAGAGGCGATGAAAATGGCCGAAGAACGCGCTGTGGACCTGGTAGAAATTGCTCCAAACGTGGATCCACCGGTGTGTAAGTTGATCGACTATGGTAAGTTCTTATATGAACTGAAGAAGAAAGCCAAGGAAGTAAAAGCCAAGGCTGCTAAAGTTGTGGTAAAAGATATCCGTTTTGGCCCACATACCGACGAACACGATTTTCAGTTTAAAAAGAACCATGCCCAGAAATTTCTTCAGGAAGGTTTTAAAGTGAAAGCATTTGTGTTCTTCCGCGGCCGCGAGATCGTATTCAAAGAACAAGGCACCATTCTGTTGCTGCGTTTTGCATCGGAGCTGGAAGAATTTGGCAAAGCAGAGCAATTACCGGTATTGGAAGGAAAGAAAATGTTGATGGTGCTCGCGCCGAAGAAAAAATAATCTGAGAAGTACTAACAAATAAATAAATCACGTCAAATGCCAAAAATGAAAACAAACTCCAGCGCAAAGAAGAGATTCTCTGTCACTGGGACCGGCAAAATCAAAAGGAAACACGCTTTCAAAAGTCACATCTTAACCAAGAAAACGACTAAAGCAAAACGTGCGTTGACCAAATCAGGTTTAGTTGATAAAACTGACATGAACAACGTTAAGTTTTTATTAGCGATGTAATTTTAGATTACCCGGTAAAAAGGTCAAAAAACAATTGTTTAACCGGATTTTATGTAAACAAGTATCGCCGGAAGCGGTCACGTAAAATCAAAAACTAAAAAAGAAATGCCACGTTCAGTCAATCACGTAGCGAGCAGGGCTCGCAGAAAAAAAATCCTGAATTTAACCAAAGGTTATTGGGGAGCAAGGGGTAATGTTTGGACTATCGCCAAAAACACCCTCGAAAAAGGTTTAACTTATGCTTACCGCGATCGTAAGAACAAAAAACGCAGCATGCGTTCTTTGTGGATCCAGCGTATCAACGCCGGTGTACGCCAGTATGGGATGAGCTACAGCGAATTTATCGGAAAAGTAAATGCTAAAAACATTAACCTGAACCGTAAAGTGTTAGCTGATTTAGCCATGAACCACCCGGAAGCGTTCAAAGCGATCGTAGAGCAGGTAAAATAGAATTTATTTGTTATACATGGCAAAGCTCCGCACAAATGCGGAGCTTTTGCTTTTACCAGTAATTTCGGCACCCACCGTTTTGTATGTTATGATAAGCGATTGCAAAACCACCTGTTGTTCTGTTTCCCAATCATTTTTACGCGGCTGCCAAATGCCAAAAGGTAAGTACTACCCGCAGGGTAAAATAATCGGCATCGCAACACAGGTCGTTTGGCGTCAATTAAACGTTCCTTTCTGTCTCCGATAGCGTTATTTGCGATAACTTGTTCTGTTCATGCTTTCTCCGGATATACACCCCACCCACTCCAAAGCCCAACTGTCATTCAACAACGGCATCCTATTCGTGAAGTTTTACGATCAGGTGGTTGTTGAGGTCGAAGACGTGATCTATATTTACTGTTATGCCCTCGAGCAATCCAACAGAAAACCATTTGGGCTTTTGTTCGACTCATCAGGCAATCACGAATTTAGCGAAGAAGCCATTGTTTATTTTAGCGAAAACACCATGCAGCGCAACATTCTGGCTATCGCCTATGTCTCGGAAACGCTGCTTAGCAAGATCCGTTTCAATCTTTTCTTGATCTTTGAAAAACCGCCGTTCAAACCGTCTTTCTTTTCGAACGAAACCGACGCAAGGTTATGGCTTGAACAGCAACTCAGGCACCCATAAAAAAACTCCTGCCTAACAGACAGGAGTTTTTTGTGTACATAAGATTTCTTGTGCACAGCAGAGCCTACCAACCCAATATCCAGGCAAAAATCAAGGGCGCGACAATCGTCGCATCGCTCTCTACAATGAATTTAGGTGTATTGATATCTAACTTACCCCAGGTAATCTTTTCGTTAGGTACTGCTCCAGAATAAGAGCCATAAGACGTCGTGCTATCGGAGATCTGGCAGAAATAACTCCAGAACGGAATGTTCTCCATTTCCATATCCTGGTACAACATTGGCACCACGCAAATTGGGAAATCGCCTGCAATACCGCCACCAATCTGGAAAAAGCCAACTCCTTTTCCCTCACTGTTCTTTACATACCAATCCGCCAACCAGGCCATGTATTCGATCCCGCTTTTCATGGTAGAGGCTTTGATCTCGCCTTTGATCACGTAAGAGGCAAAGATATTGCCCATGGTACTGTCTTCCCAGCCTGGTACTACAATTGGCAGGTTGCGCTCGGCGGCGGCCAGCATCCAGCTATCTTTCGGATCAATTTCATAGTATTGTTTCAATTCTCCGCTGTTCAGGATCTTGTACATGTATTCGTGCGGAAAATAGCGTTCGCCTGCATTGTCTGCATCTTTCCATATCTTATGAATGTGTTTTTGCAAGCGGCGGAAAGCCTCTTCCTCCGGAATGCAGGTATCGGTAACGCGGTTATAATGGTTTTCCAGCAAGTCCCACTCGTCCTGAGGCGACAAGTCGCGGTAGTTAGGCACTCGTTTGTAGTGGCTGTGCGCCACCAGGTTCATGATGTCTTCTTCGAGGTTGGCACCAGTGCAGGAAATAATGTCAATTTTTCCCTGACGGATCATTTCTGCCAACGACTTTCCAAGCTCTGCCGTACTCATGGCACCAGCCAATGTTACCATCATTTTACCGCCGTCGGTTAAATGCATTTCATATCCTTTGGCGGCATCTACAAGAGCCGCAGCATTAAAATGTTTATAATGGTGTTCTACGAACTTGGAAATAGGGCCTTTGGTTGCTGCTGACATATCTTAATTTTTTTTGTGCGCCAAAGGTAGTGTTTTTGAGTCAAAAAAGGGCGACTATTCAGGAAAATATCGCCCCTATTCTGGCTTAAGTTTTTATACCATCATCAGGCCGTGATCCCTCCGAATGCAGTGGAGACAAACAAGACGCACATGGAAAAAACAGAAGAACGCTTCCATTGCCCACACCAGGCAACAATGAATTGCACCTGTCATGTGAATGCTAGTGGGAACGTAAATCAGCGCTTTAGAAATAAAGGTTTACACGAAAACTGCCGCTTGGGCCAAACATAGAATTCTTGTTATCGGTATCGATATAAAACTTGTTTGTTTTTTCACCGCTGATATCCTGCCGGCCTACCACCAGCTCAGTTCCATTATTGCCAATGCTTTCGAGCGAATATTTTGCTTTTCCGGAAGCACCATAGCCGATTCCCCAGCCAAACTCACCGGCTAAAGAGATTTTGGGAGCCACAAAAAATTCGGCGCCCACAAACGCCCTGGCACCGATCTCGAAGCCAAGCCCGGAGCTTTGTTTGAGGATACGCGCATCGTTATTATATGTGTCTTTGGTAATATTCATGGACGTAGTGCCGGTAGAAGTTGCAACCGTAAAATTATCATTCACCACATCAACACTCACTGGCGCTTTGGAACTGGTTGATAGCGCATTGCCGTACTTATAGGTATTGCTCCCCGACGAAAAGCCAATGCCTCCCTCAACACCATAAAACCCCTGAAGGCGGGTTTTTCCGCGGCGTTTCTCTATACCAAACGACAACCCGATATTGGTGTAAGATTGCTTCCATGAATTTTCGACACGGAATGGCACTGCCGGATACACTGGTGCAGTGGTGATAGAACGATCGTCAACCTGCACTTTTTTAGTTGTGTTATTAAAGCCTATGCGCAGCGCAGCCCGGTAGGCGGTTTGCGGATCAAGGAACTTTTTACCTGAAATGGTGAAATTGTTCGCAATAAAGTTCCAGCCTGGCGCCTGGTTGGTATAAAACGAAGCTGTTTGCACCGTGCCACTTGTTACAGTAGTTGCGCCTCCTTTTCCGAAGAAGTTTCCAAGATAAGTAAAAAAAGGTGTGCCATCAATGCCCACACACCAATCGCCGGTTTCCGGCAAAATGGGCTGTCCTCTCCGCGAGGTGAGGTCTTGGGCGGTAATTGTGCAGGCTGCAACTAGTACGGCAGCAACCGTAAATACTCCTTTTTTCATAGTCTGGTTGTTTTGATGGTTCTAACGCAGACAAATGTAAGAATATTGCCGTGACTCGTGCCTAATTTTTGTCCTGAAGCATCGGCACGAACCGGAATTTCCCGAATGTTTTTTTATCGAACTCGGTGTCGGTCCGTTTTACGATCACGTTCATAACTTGTTCTTCGCCTTCACCCAAAGGAATAACCAGTACGCCGCCAACGGCAAGTTGTGCCAGCAACTCCTGTGGAATGTAGGGCGCAGCGGCGGTAACAATAATCTTGTTGAACGGCGCAAATTGCGGCATACCTTTATAACCATCGCCGTACACGAGTTTAGCGCCTTTGTAGCCCAATAAGGGCAGAAAGATCTTGGTTTTATCGTAAAGCTCTTTTTGCCTTTCGATCGAAAACACTTTGGCGCCCATTTCAAGCAACACAGCTGTTTGGTAGCCGCATCCTGTACCAATTTCCAGGATTTTATCGCCTTTGGCAATTTCGAGTTTCTCGGTTTGAAAAGCTACCGTAAACGGATGCGAAATAGTTTGTCCTGCACCGATTTTAAGTGCTTTATCGGAATAGGCATGATCCAGCAGCGCGGGCCGCTCGGTAGATTGATCGAAAAACAAATGGCGCGGAATCTTCAGGATGGCATTTAGCACGGCCTGGCTTTTGATCCCTTTTTCTTTCAATTGTTCTACCAAACGCTTTCGTTTGCCCTGGTATAAATACTCATCTTCTTTATTTACATTCAACAGCATCATCTCAGTTTTTCCCCGGTTGACAGCACGGGGAGGTTTTTAAAGGTAAGGTCATCAGGCTCTCGATTTTCGCGATAATGCCTTCAATTTTTAACAATGTGATTTTAATATTAGCTTATATTTGGCGAAAAAAAAGCAGATATGGACATCGGAATTGTCGGCCTGGGGCATTTGGGGAAGATTCATTTAAAGTTATTGGCCGAAATCCCTGATTTTAAGATCACTGCGATATACGACTTAAACCAGGAACTCACCCGCGAACTGGCTTCCCTTTACCAAACCAGAGCATGCGACAGTTACGACGAATTGCTTGACCTATGTGAAGCGGTAAGCATCGTTACCTCTACCCCAACCCATTTCGAACTGGCCCAAAAAGCCATTGGCAAAGGCCGTCACGTGTTCCTTGAAAAACCGGCCACCGACAAATTCGAAACCACGAGTCGCCTCATCAGCCTTGCGCAAGAGGCCAAGGTGATGATCCAGGTAGGCCATGTAGAGCGTTTCAACCCTGGTTTTACGGCCATTAAACCGTTTATCGGCTCTCCCATTGTATTTGAAGCTAACCGTTTAGCTAAATACAATGTCCGTGGCACGGATGTTTCGGTTGTGGTAGATTTGATGATTCACGACATCGACCTGCTGCTCAATATTACGCAAAGCCCTGTCAAAAAAATATCAGCCAACGGATCAAAGGTTGTGAGCAATACAGCAGATATTGCGAATGCCCGCATCGAATTCGAAAACGGACTGGTAGCCACCATTACAGCGAACCGTGTAGCGCCGGAAAATGTGCGCTCGGTGAAAATTTTTCAAAAAAACACTTACATCACCATTAACCTGCTCGATAAAACGGCTTTGGTGCAAAAAGTTATTACCGAAAAACAAAACAACAGCGAGCCCGAAATCATCGAAAAATACGTGACGGGTACGCCGGTAAACGCCATTAAGATGGAACTTGAATCGTTTTACAAGAGCATTATGACCAATACCCCGGTGATTGTGAGCCTTCACGATGCAGAGTCTGCCCTTAAAGTGGTTCATGAAATTGAACTACAGATTAACCAATCGCTCTCCTGAAAACCTCTTTTTTATCGACCAGACTTAAAAATAGGATTTCGGTTGATTTTTAAGCCATGTATGCAATAACAAGGTTATATTTGCGTTTTGCTTATTAATATGCGTGCATTTTTACCAGTGGTTATCGCAGTAACGCTCGGCGTCTTTTTTTCGTGCAAAAAAGAAAAGCTGAAATCGGATGCGGCCTCTTTTATCGTGGTAAACCGGACCATTGTGACATCGCCGTCGCAGCCGGGAATGGCCGAAACCCAAAAGATTACCGACATTTGGCTGTATGTGGATGATAAGTTCCAGGGCGTTTATCCTGTTGGTTCTGTTATGCCTATTATCAACAGCGGAACAGCAACAATAAGGCTCTACGGCGGCATTGTGAATAATGGCATTGCCGGCACGCGGCTTCCTTATGCGTTTTATAACCCATACATTTATAATGGCACATTTGAAGCCGGAAAAACCTATACACTTACGCCGACTTTTGAATATAAAAGCGGCATACAGATCCAGGACGATCCGTTTAACTCCAGTGGTTCTTACTACCAGTCGGCGGGCGACATTTTGCCGGTTATTATTACAGACCCGTCCAAAGTCTGGGGTGGCAGCGGCGGATCTATCTACATGACAGTGAGCGATGCCAAACCCACATCCATTTTAAAAAGTAGTTCGCCCCTGGCCTTGCCGTTAGGCGGTGCCGATGTGTACCTGGAAATGGATTATAAATGCAACCACGAGTTTTCGGTGGGCGTTATTGGCGGTAATGTGGAACAGCGGCTTGCCCTTACCTTGCGGCCCACAAACGGCTGGAACAAAGTTTATGTGAGCCTTACGAGTGTAGTAAGCACACAACCAACCTACACCTCTTATAGTGTGTTGATTCAGGCCGTTAAGCAACTTGATGTGGCTAACCCAGAAATTTATATAGATAACCTCAGACTTGTACGACCTTAGTGAATATACGTTTACAGACATTTAAGTACATTTTTGCCGATTACCTGTCTGCCGCCCTGGCCTGGACGCTTTTCTACATCTATCGCAAGTTTTACATCGAGCCGGATAAGTTTGGCATGTTGCCCGAACGTATTTTCGACAGCCAGTATATTTTAGGCGTGTTGATTTTGCCTTTTTGCTGGGTACTTACCTATTATCTTACCGGCATTTACAAAAATATTTTCCGGAAATCGCGCATCAACGAGTTGGCACATACCTTCACCACGTCGGCGGTTGGCGTTACCTTTATTTTCTTTACCATTCTGCTCGATGATTTTGTATCGAGCTACAAAGCCTATTATAAAGTTTACTTTGTTCTTTTTCTCCTGCATTTTTTACTCACGGCCACGTTCCGCTTTATTCTTACCTCCATTACCATTCATCGCATCAACAAGGGCATTATCGGTTTCAACACCGTCATTATCGGTAGCAATCAGCGAGCCCTCAAACTTTATGAAGAAATGAGTGGCAGTCGCAAGCCCAGCGGCAATAAGTTCCTGGGATTTATCCATCTCGACGAAAAAAATGGCTATTCGCAGCAACTAAAAGACAAAGTGCCGCACCTGGGCGAGTACAAAGACCTGAAACAAATCGTGAAAGACTACCGGGTGGAAGAATTGCTGATTGCCATCGAATCGTGGGAACACGAGTACCTCGAAAAGATCATTAACGATCTGAACAACTACGGAATCATTATCCGCATTATCCCCGACGTGTATGATATTCTTTCGGGGCAGGTGAAAATGAATTCCATCTCGGACACAGCGCTTATTACGATCAATCAACAGGCGATGCCCGACTGGCAACAGGCCGTGAAGCGTTTTATTGACGTGAGTGTTTCGCTGTTTGTACTTATTGGCTTTAGCTGGCTTTACCTTTTGCTGATGATTCTGGTAAAAGCAACCTCCAAAGGACCGGTATTTTTTAAGCAGGAACGCATTGGGAAAGACGGACAGGCTTTTTTTATCATTAAGTTCAGGACGATGTACGTGGACGCAGAAAAAAGCGGTCCGCTGCTATCGAGTAAAAACGATCCGCGCATCACTGGCCTGGGGCGTTTTTTGAGAAAAGTACGCCTGGACGAAATTCCTCAATTTTATAACGTGGTTATTGGCGACATGAGTATTGTGGGGCCACGGCCGGAACGCAAATACTATATCGATCAGATTGTGGTACATGCCCCACATTTTGTCCATCTCCACAAAGTAAGGCCAGGCATTACCGGCTACGGACAAGTGAAATACGGATATGCCGAAAATATTGATCAGATGGTAGCCCGTGTAAAATTCGACTTGCTTTACATTGAAAACATGAGCCTGAGCCTCGATTTCAAAATATTGGTTCACACCATCCTGATCGTGATCCAGGGGCGCGGAAAATAATTTCCCCGTTGAATCAGCTTCCCGGCTACCTGCAAACCGTCCTTTTAGGATTACTGCCTTAAGCCCGCGGAGATGTTCCGGTGTTCTCTCAAAAAAGACCGGAAACCTCTCATGAACATGCTTAAATTGGTGGATGGATATTACAGACAGATTCGTATATTCGTGACGATTTATTGCAACACACTATGAAACTTTTGATTACAGGAGGCGCCGGTTTTATCGGTTCGCACGTTGTTAGGCTATTCGTTAATAAATATCCTGATTATACCATTTATAACCTTGATAAATTGACCTACGCGGGCAACCTGGCCAACCTGAAAGACATTGAGCAGAAGCCGAATTACCATTTTGTAAAAGGCGATATTGTCGATGCTTCGTTTATCAACAACTTGTTTGCGGAACATCAGTTCAATGCTGTCATTCACCTGGCAGCCGAAAGCCATGTTGACCGGAGTATTACCAACCCATTGGAGTTTGTGTACACCAACGTCATTGGCACAGTAAATTTGCTAAATGCAGCCAAAGATCTGTTCAAGGCCGACCCTTCCAAATTTGTAAAGTTTTACCATGTCAGTACCGACGAGGTTTACGGCTCGCTGGGCGAAACCGGTCTTTTTACTGAAACAACGGCTTACGATCCGCACAGCCCTTATTCGGCCTCGAAAGCAAGCTCAGACCATTTTGTGAGAGCCTACCACGACACATACAAATTACCCTGCGTGATCTCTAACTGTTCCAATAATTACGGCCCTTATCACTTCCCAGAGAAACTAATTCCGCTTTGCATCAATAATATCAAACACAATAAACCGTTGCCGATATACGGTAAAGGCGAAAACGTGCGCGACTGGCTTTTTGTGGAAGACCACGCCAGGGCGATAGACGTTATTTTCCATAAAGCGGCACTGGGCAGCACATACAATATCGGCGGCCATAATGAATGGACTAATATTGATGTTATACGCCTGTTATGCGACATGATGGATGAGAAACTTGGCCGCGAAAAAGGAAGCAACCAGAAACTGATTACGTTTGTGACAGACCGTGCCGGACACGATTTGCGTTACGCCATCGATTCATCGAAACTACAAAATGAATTGGGCTGGAAACCGTCCCTGCAATTTGAAGAAGGTCTTTCGAAAACCGTTGACTGGTATCTCCAAAACGAAGAGTGGCTCAGCAACGTGACCTCGGGCGAATACACGCATTACTACGAAAAGCAATACCATGCCTAATGGCTTGCTTTACAAACAGATAAAAACACCGAGCATATAAAAAACATGACCTATTCACGCTCCCCAGAGTATTTATTCCCGGCCTATGGTTTTTAGCAGCATCACGTTTTTAGTTTATTTTTTACCGGTATTTTTGCTGGCGTATCACCTGGTGCCAAACCGGCTGAAAAATGCCTGCATTCTTATTTTCAGTATCATTTTTTATGCCTGGGGCGGGCCCAAGTTCATTTTTGTGATCCTGGGAACGACCCTACTCGATTTTATCCTGGTAAAAAATATGCACGAGGCCAAAACCCAGCGTGCCAAAAAACAGCTATTGGTTGTATCGCTGCTCATGAACCTGGGCTTGCTGTTCTATTTCAAGTACTCTAATTTCTTCATCGACAATATCAATGTGCTATTAGGGACTATGGGTATTAAAGAAATTACATGGCTGAAGATCTTGTTACCTATCGGCATTTCATTTTACACGTTCGAAAGCGTGACTTATGTAGTGGACGTGTATCGCGGTGTTCACAAGCCCTTGAAAAATTTCTGGCATTACCAAACCTATATTTTACTGTTCCCCAAACTGATTGCCGGCCCTATTGTGAGGTACCACGATATTGCCGATCAGATCACAGATCGCGAAAAAAACTACACACCCGATGTAAAACTCAGCGGTTTTTACACGTTCTGCATCGGGCTGGCCAAGAAAGTAATTATTGCCAATACGATTGGTGCTCAGGCAGATGATGTCTTTAAGCTCGATCCGTCGCAATTGAATACGGCTGCGGCCTGGACAGGTGCGCTGGCTTATACCTTCCAGATCTATTTCGATTTCAGCGGCTACAGCGACATGGCCATCGGGCTTTCCAAAATCATGGGATTCCGCTTACCGGAAAATTTCCGGAATCCATACCTGGCCTCGAGCATCACTGAATTCTGGCGTCGCTGGCACATCACACTCGGCAGTTGGATGAAAAATTACCTGTACATTCCACTCGGCGGCAACCGTGTAAGCTCGGCTGCTAAATTGTACCGCAATTTATTCATCGTGTTCCTCCTGTCGGGCTTGTGGCACGGAGCAAGCTGGAATTTTATTATCTGGGGGGCTTTCCATGGCTTGTTTCTGGTGCTGGAGCGGTTGTTTCTGCTAAACATTTATGACAAAACCGGAAAAATCGTTTCTACTGTACTAACATTTCTCATTGTAGTCGTTGGATGGGTGTACTTCCGTATCGAAGATCTGGGCTACGCCAACCACGTCGTAAAAACAATGTTTAGTTTCCAATTTTTCGACAGCAAATTTGCGCCGCATAACGATTTCTATTTTTCACTCGGGCTCGCAGCGTTCTTTTCGTTTTTTGCCTGTACCGCTTTTACGCGGAATATACAGGCGCGCGTCTATGGCGAACAGCAAACTCAATTATCCCAGGGTTTGCTTCTCACCATGTCCATCCTGCTATTCTACATTTCGCTTAGCTACATTGCCGCACTCGACTTCAATCCGTTCATTTACTTCCGTTTTTAAGCCATGCAACAGAAAAAGTCATACAACCTGATGGTACTGATCGCTTTTGCCGCGTTGGCTTTCCCGATGCTGAAAGGCTTTGTGACGAAAGACAAGAACCCGCACCTTACCGGCATTGTGATCAACAACGTTAATCCCGATTCCCTTTTCAAATCGGCGCAATGGTTCAGCGGCGAGTACCAAAATCTAAAAGACGATTACAACAACGACCATTGGACTTTTAAAGAGTTGTTTGTGCGCCTCAACAATCAATTTTACTATACAGTGTTCAATCAACTCCGTGTGAATGGCTTTGTATCCGGTAAAGAAAACTATGTTTATAGCGAAGGTTACATTTTTTCGGCTTTCGGCGACGATTACGTTGGTGAGAAAAAAATACGCACAAAACTGGAAAAAGCGAAGGTTGTTCAAGACTCCCTGAAACGAAAAGGCATCGATCTGCTGCTGGTGTTTGCCCCGGGCAAAGGCGAATACTGCATCGAACAGATCGACGATAAGTATCGCCATCCCATTGTTCATACAAATTATGCCGACTATGTGAAGTACTGCCAGCAGCTAAAGTTAAACCTGCTCGACCTCAAGGCCTGGTTCCAACAATTGAAACCAACGACGCCTTACCCACTCTTCCCGAAATTTGGCCACCACTGGAGTTACTATGGCGAATGCCTGGCGGTTGATACCATCATCGGACACATCGAAAACCTGCACCACTGCGATCTTCCAGACATGGTATGGAACAAGGTTGACGTCGTGGATACGGCGCGTAGCCGCGATGCCGACGTGCTAAAGAGCATGAACCTTTACCGGAATCCTCCGCAAAACATGAAACTGGCCTATCCAGAAGTTATGTTTGAACAGGACACAGCCAAAAACAAGGTGCGTGTGCTTACCATTTCCGATAGCTATTGGTATGGACCTGTATATATGGGTGTCGGACAAAATTGCTTTGGTGGCGGGCAATTCTGGTATTATTATAACAAGATCATTCCGAATCCAAATCCGCAAGAACGCGTGGAAGTGTGGCAACTCGACCTGAAACAGCAGATTGAAAGCAACCAGGTAATTATGCTTTTATACTCCGATGGCAACCTCTCTGGTTATGGGAACACGTTTATCGAAGACGCGTACGAGATGTACACAAGTCCTGCCACTTACCAGGCGCGGATGGAAAAAACGCGTACACTCAAACAGTTCGAAAAACAAATTCGCGAGCAACCTATGATGCTGAAAAAAGCGACTAAAAAATCCAACGACCTTCAGATTCCACTCGATTCGGCGATAAAACTGGACGCCATGCGGTTGGCAGGCATGAAGCCCTGAAGGCGAACAATACCATACCTTGATAGAAACACAGCGGAGCGCCATTTTTTTATACCAGGCTGCCTGTATTTTTTTGTATCTTGTGATATCCTAACCATCGCACCATGAAAAAAAAGGGATTCGTCATTAGTTGCATACTGCTACTGGGTTTACAGTTAAGCGCCCAAACAACGTACCCGAGCCTGAATATCAATTTGCTGGCTCACATTCAACCCGAAACCGATAATACCGGCTATGGCGGACGAAAATACTCTGGTTGCTGGGGTTGGTATCAGGCAAACAAGAACCGTGAATATGCCCTCGTGGGTACCAGCGCCAAAACCTACTTTATTGACGTCACCGATCCGCACAATCCTGTGATCTGCGATTCGGTAATGGCCGCGCATGCAGGCTGTACCTGGCGCGAAATCAAAAACTACCAAAACTATTGCTACATCGTGAGTGACGACGTTCCACCGAATACGTTCCAGATCGTGGACATGCAATACTTACCCGACTCTGTACACGTGATCCATAACGGCACTACCTATTTCGAGCGCTGTCATACCATTTTTGTGGATCAGAACAGGCTGTATTGTGGAGGACCAACACCAGCCGGTGGAGCCGGCACGCCTACAGAAAGCATGCGTGTTTACAGCCTGGCCAACCCGGCCAACCCGGTGTTGCTAAGAAAATTATCGCAGGACGTGCCGTCAATTACCTATGTGCATGATATGTATGTGCGCAACGATACTGTATATGCGTCCTGTGGCAACCAGGGATTTTTTATTTTGAAATTTAACCCCGTAACCAACACATTTAGCCAGATGCAAAGTGTGACGGGTTATCCATACAGCGGTTATAATCACAGCTCCTGGCAAACCGATGATCGCAAAACAATGGTGTTTGCTGATGAAGTACCAGCCGGGCTTCCTGCGAAGGTAATTGACGTATCCGATTTCAATAACATTACCGTCGTCGATACCATCCGCTCTCACTTGAAGGCGACAGCACATAATCCATACATCATGAATAACAAATGGTGCTGGATGAGCACATACCAGGACGGCCTATACCTGTACGATATTTCCTCGCCGTCGAACACGACCATCCACGGATACTTCGATACATATCCGCAACATGGCACAAACGATAATTTTTCGGGCGATGCGTATTCCGGCAATTGGGGCGCCTACCCGTACTTGCCAAGCGAAATCATCATTGCCTGCGACATGCAGAATGGCATCTTTATCCTGGAAGGTGATTATGATTATAAAGTAACGGTTGGTCTCGATAAATCGGCCGGAAAAATTTCAAAAGCTGCGAATGTTTCGGTGTGGCCCAATCCTGCGAGTGAATCTTGCATGTTGATGGTTGCGAATCCCGGAAACCGCCGCCTGGAATATCATATAACCAATGTAAGCGGACAAACCGTATTATCAGGAATACTCACCGCAACAAACGAACTGCTTTTAAAAGCAAACCTGGATGTGAGTGGCCTGGGCAGTGGTTGCTATTTTATAACTGTGCGCGGGGACGCGATCAATGAAACTCAAAAACTGATTATTCAAAACTAACTATGTTTACTAAAGACTCGATTATTGGTGTAGTGGGCTGCGGCGCAATGGGCAGTGGCATTGCACAAGTGGCTGCTACCGCAGGCCATAAAACAATTGTTTACGATAGCAATGCTGCGGCTCTGGAACGGGCCCGGACTCAACTGGAAGAAAGTTTGGCCAAACTGGTTGGCAAGCAAAAAATCTCAGCTGAAAAAGCGAGCGAAATCTCTAAACTCATTGTATTTACTGGCGCGCTGGCCGATCTGAAAGTATCTAAACTGGTTATTGAAGCCATCGTCGAAAACATTGAAGTAAAGCAATCTGTTTTCAGACAATTGGAGTCTGTTGTAACGGAACACTGCGTGCTCGCTTCCAACACCTCGTCGTTGTCTATCACCTCTATCGCATCTGCATGCAGCAGGCCAGAGCGTGTATTAGGCATTCACTTTTTTAATCCGGCTACCCTAATGCCCCTGGTAGAGATCATCCCCGGCATTGCAACCGACATGGTGATTGCGAACCACTGCCAGGCGCTCGTTAACAGCTTTGGCAAAGTAACCGTAATGGCAAAAGATACGCCGGGTTTTATTGTAAACCGGGTTGCAAGGCCATTTTACAGCGAGGCGTTGCGCATTTATGAAGAACAACTTGCGGATATGGCGACCATCGACTGGGCTATGCGTGAACTGGGCGGCTTTAAAATGGGTCCGTTCGAATTGATGGATCTTATCGGGCACGATGTGAACTACATTGTGACGGAAACGGTATGGAAACAATTCTACTACGACCCAAGATTTAAACCCTCTCTAAGCCAAAAACGTTTATTGGAAGCAGGCTTTCTGGGTAGGAAATCGGGCCGGGGATTTTATGACTACCGCGAAGGAGCCGATCAGCCAAAACCGCTGAAAGATGAGGCACTTGGAAAATACATTCTTAACAGGATCCTGTGCATGCTGATCAATGAGGCGTGTGATACCTTGTACCTGGGTATTGCCTCTGCAACGGATATTGACCTGGCCATGACCAAAGGTGTTAACTATCCCAAAGGCTTGCTGGCCTGGGCCGATGAAATTGGCTTGGCGCAGGTGCTTGTCAGCCTCAACGCCCTGTACGACGAATATGGCGAAGACCGATACCGTGCCTGCGTGAAGCTCAAACAACTGGTAAAGCAAGGGAAACTGTTTTATTAACGATTCAATGTGGTTAACCAATGAGTATAGAGATTTGTTAATATTATCAAAAATCAATACATTTGGTTGTAAAACTCATACCCATGAAAAAACTCCTTTTATCCACGCTTAGCGTTTTTGTGCTGGGAAGCATCGTATTTATTTCCTGCAAATCCAAAAACGATAGCAGCGCCATCACACCTACTTACAAAGAGGAAGGTGGTACAGGTGGTAATCCGAGCATTACGAATGTTACCACAACGGGTACGGTGGCAACCACATCTACGGCCTATCAAAATTCGAGCATGAGCAATGTTGGTTTAGGCGGTACCTGGTCGAGTGTAGGGTGTTCCGGCCAAACCTGCTTAACAGTTAACAATACCAGCACCGGAACAACCATTTCGGTTTGCTTTTCAGCCCCTCCTACTGCCGGTACTTACCAGTTGGTAAGCTCTTCTGCAGCGCTTTCGGGCGGTGGAAAGGCGTTTATGACCGTTACAAATCCTACAGGCCAACCTACGGGCACAACCTGGTATTCTGCTGCGGGCAGCATTGTCGTAACAATTTCTGGAACCAGTATTACCGGTACGTTCTCCAACATTGCTTGCCTCCAATCGGGTTCAGCTTTCCCAACGGTTACTGTTTCTGGTCAGGTTGGTTGTTTATAAGCTAAAAAGCATTTAATTTTAAGGCTCTGCACGTTGCAGGGCCTTTTTTAATTCCTGATCTTACGGGTTACATTCATCAAATAGGCGCATACCTTAAACGCAGCTACGCACTGGATACGCGCGCACTCTCACTGATGCGCATTGGTGTTGGATGTGTACTTCTGATCGATCTGTTTATCCGCAGCCTGTCCATCCGCGCATTTTTTACTGACGAAGGCGTATTGCCCGTAGAAATCCTCAAAGCCTATAACTGGAACCCTTATTATTTTTCGTTTCATGCCCTTAGCGGCTCTTTGTGGTGGCAGGTGCTGCTTTTCGGACTCAATGCGATATGCATTATATTACTCATCAGAGGCTACCGCACGCGGCTATTGACATTTATTTGCTGGGTGTTTCTAACGTCGTTGCAAAACCGGAATCCGTTTATTTTACAGGGCGGCGATGATCTGCTGCGCCTGATCTTACTTTGGGGGATTTTTCTTCCCTGGGGCGAGCGGTATAGTGGCAAAACAGCCTCTGGTGGGCAAATACGCTTTTCTTATGCCAATGTTGGATATGTGTTATTAGTGGCTTCGGTGTACTTTTTTTCAGCCTTATTAAAGACGCACGCCGAATGGCATGATGAGGGTACTGCCCTGTATTATGCACTCAGCCTCGACCAGTTACGCCTTCCGGTAGGTAATTGGCTATACCAGTTTCCTGAACTCATGAAAATGCTGACGCATGTGGTTTACTACCTTGAACTCATCGCGCCGGTATGTATCGTTCTTCCGGCAACCAACTACAGGCTGCGGCTCGCTGGCATTATGGCCATTGGTCTCCTGCACCTGGGTATTTCTATGAGTTTATACGTGGGTTTATTTTATGCGATAGGTCTTGTTACACTCACCGGCATGCTTCCAACAGCGGTAATGGACCGGTTGGATACACATTTTGGTATTGTCCGCAAACCCAAAGACACGGACGATACACCGCAAGAAACAACGCGGCTGCATGTATTTGTAACCGAGACGACAGCTACGCTCATCAACGGGCTTATTGCATTAATTATTTGTTATTGCCTGATGCTGAACCTGGGAAACGTGAAAAAGTTTCCTTACATGCTGGATCCCGCGTTGGTTAAATTCGGGAACACACTGCGGCTTGAGCAAAGTTGGGGTATGTTCTCTCCGAGTGTTTACAAGGATGATGGCTTCTATATCTACAGCGGTTATACACACGACGGACACTATATCGATCTCAAGCGTAACGGGCAGCCGGTGAGCTACGACAAGCCCTCAAGTATTGTCGCCGAGTTTGAAAGCGATCGTTGGCGTAAATTCGGCGAAAACTATCTATTTCACAACAACAACTACATGCGTCCTTATTTTTGCAACTACCTGCTCACTACCTGGAACCGCGAACATCCCGAAAATCCGGTAAGCGACGTAAGCATTTTATACATGAAGGAAGAAACGCTGCCAAACTACCAAACCAAAGCCCTGGAAAAAAACGCACTTTGCAATTGCCAGGATAAGTAACATGGGCCTGAAACGTGCACTGAAATACCTTAACTACAAACTGACAGCATCGACCGACCACGATGTGCATTCGCCATTTGTATTTAGTTTCTATCAAAACCTAATTACGAACCCACAAGCGTCAAAAGATTTCGCGTCTCTCGATGCATTAAGGGCCCAATTACTTAAAGACAAAACACGCATTCACTTCACAGACCTGGGAGCCGGCTCCAAAAGCCTGGGCGATCGCCAGCGCATTGTAAAAGACATTGCCAGACACGGCATCGCTCAAAAAAAACAGGCTGAATTTTTGTATCGGCTAGTACAGTTTTTTGTACCTTCAACAGTTATTGAGTTAGGCACTTCACTCGGTTTGAGTTCACTTTACCTGGCTAAAGCCAACGCACACTCCCAGGTGTACACCATCGAGGGCTGCCCCGAACTGGCGACTTTTGCCAAAAAAAAATTCGAGGCACAGCAAGCAGGCAACATCACTTTGCTTACAGGAAATTTTGATGACGTGCTACCACAGTTAGTATCTACACTTCCAAAAATCGATCTGGCTTACATTGATGGCAATCACGCTTATGAGCCTACCCTTCGTTATTTTCATTTATTACTGGAAAAAAAACACCCGGACACCATCCTTATTTTCGATGATTTGTATTGGAGCAACGACATGGAACGTGCCTGGGAGGCTATTTATACGCACCCGGAGGTGACGTTAAGCATGGACTTCTTTCAATTTGGTATTGTTTTCTTTCGAACAGAGCAAAAGAATAAAGAGCATTTTGTACTGAAGCTATAAGGTTTCTCATGCTCTTACAACGAAGTTTAAACAGACAAACATCGGCTGGTCTTTCCGGATCGGTGATCCTGCGAAGTAACGGCATGTTCCATTGAGGGCAGGGTGGCTTCGAGGTATTTGCTCCGGTGGCTTCGAGATTCCGGCTCCGGTGGCTTCGAGAGCCTCAGCTACCGGAAATTCGTGAGCCTCAACCACCAAAAAAACGATGCCTGAGGTTCTCGAAGGCGGAGTGATTGTGATTGCTTTGTTCCGGTGGCGTCGAGGGATTTGTTCCGGTGGCTTCGAGAGCCTCTGCTACCGGAAATTCGTGAGCCTCAACCACCAAAAAAACGATGCCTGAGGTTCTCGAAGGCAGAGTGATTGTGATTGCTTTGCTCCGGTGGCTTCGAGAGCCTCTGCCACCAGGAATCGAGAGCCTCAGCCACCGGGAATCGAGAGCCTCTGCCACCAAAAAAACGATGCCTGAGGTTCTCGAAGGCGGAGTGATTGTGATTGCTTTGTTGCGGTGGCTTCGAGGTATTTGTTCCGGTGGCTTCGAGGTATTTGTTGCGGTGACTTCGAGAGCCTCAGCCACCGGGATTCGAGAGCCTCAGCCACCAGGAAAAACGATGCCTGAGGTTCTCGAAGGCAGAGTGATTCCGATTGCTTTGTTCCGGTGGCTTCGAGGTATCTGTTCCGGTGGCTTCGAGAGCCTCTGCCACCAAAAAAACGATGCCTGAGGTTCTCGAAGGCAGAGTGATTGTGATTGATTGGCTGCGGTGGCTTCGAGAGCCTCTGCCACCAGGAATCGAGAGCCTCAGCCACCGGGAATCGAGAGCCTCAACCACCAAAAAAACGATGCCTGAGGTTCTCGAAGGCAGAGTGATTCTGACTGCTTTGTTCCGGTGGCTTCGAGGTATCTGTTCCGGTGGCTTCGAGAGCCTCAGCCACCGGGAATCAAGAGCCTCAGCCACCAGGAATCGAGAGCCTCAGCCACCAGGAATCGAGAGCCTTAGCGACCGGGAGTCGGTTTTGTGCCGGTTGTTGACCGTTTCGCCCTGGCAGTCGTTTTTTTCAGCAATTTTTCTTTTGCCTTAGCTTGATTCTCTTTTACACGAAACCGGACAATACGGGCAATCAATGTCAGTGGCAATGGTTTATCGAGTGGAAACTGCACAGAACCTTTTGCACCTTTGAATACGGATAGCTCTTTTTTAAAGGCTTCAATGCCTGAACCCGTAGGATAAAAACCGATGTGATGTTTATAGCCCGCAAAATAAACCAGGGCTCCGTCCAGGCGATAAGCGGGCATCTGGTAGCCAATGGTTTCTTCCACGCCAGGCACGGTCTTTAGAATAAGCTCGCGCAACTGGGCAAGCAGCTGTTGGGTTGCCGGAGGAAAAGTCTCCAAATAAGCATCTACCTGTGGGTTTCGCTGAGCGTCCATGATTGTTTTTTATCAGATGATTAAGGTGCTGGCTGTAGTGTTTCGGGCATACGGACAAAAAACACAAAACCATTTTGCCGGTAGAGTTCTTTCAAGGCCGGACGCCGTTCCCTGATCTCGTCCAAACTGGTAATCTTTGCCACAAAAAAACCAGGAGCTTTAATATCGCCTACTTCGAGCCAATTGGTATGAATGAGGCCTGTGTACATGACAGGGTTTTTGGTTTCTCCCTCTGCCCTCAGGCTCGCCAAACGCTCAACGGCATAGGCTTTAAAACCAGGATCGCTCATCGTTTGCGGCGACAACTTCCCATAAAACAATGTAGCATAGCTCTTGAAGCCGATCGTTTCCACATCGAAGCCGTGGCGGGCACACATCTTATAAAACTCGATGGCGGCATGTTGCGAATAGTGTTCAATTTTGGGAGTAACAACCATGATGAGGCTGTAAACCGTGATCAACGAGGCAAGAAATATGGTATAAATAAATTTCATTTTCCCGGCTTTTATCCTGAAAATACTGAAAAGAATCAGTAGCAGAAATAACAGACCGATGAGCCACTCGAAGCCTGTCCAGCTTACATCGGCTCTCAGGTTCTCCACGGCAAAGCGATCAGCGATAAGATCGCTGCCGATAAGCCAATTTTTAAAGAATGGGATGCAACATACCAGGATGAAAGCAAGACCCATGAGTGAGGTAAGTACAACGAACGCTATATGCAACCAGCGTTTCCATAAAAACTCCCCGCTCATAAGTTTTTGAATAGCGTAAGTGGCGAGGTAAGTCAGCGGAAAATAACACAGCGACGAATAGTGCACGATTTTGGTTTTTACAATGGAAAACAGGATCAGTACCACCCAAAACAGGATGATCATCCAACGCTTCGTATGCTTTTGGTATGGTGTGTCTTGTGCCGAGCGCTTGTGTGCAAGGATAAGGAACAGCGATGAAGGAAAGCAACCGATGAGCAATACAACAAAATGATAAAGGAATGGCCCGCCATGATCGCTGTCTTCGGTTTGAAACAGCCTGATCTGGTAGTCGATAAATTCTTTGATCACGTAACCATTGCCTTTTATCAGTTCTACACCGAACCAGCTGAAACCCGTTACGAAAAAGGCGAGGAAAAACACCAATACGAATTTGAACTCCGAAATTTTCCTGAACCTTGCCATAATGAAAAAGATTGTAACGGTAAGGCCAACCAGGAGCAATGCCGCCGGGCCTTTGGTAAGCAAGGCCAGGCCAAGGAAAAAACCCGATAGCAAAGCGGTTCGATAGCCCTCGCGTCCCACAGGATTATTGGTATGTTGTGCCAGGAAGAACACAGCACTGTAGATAAACAGGTTAAACCAGGGGTCGATAATGCCACTTTTGAAAAAAAGGTGAGGCAATAAGGTGGCCGCATATACAAAAGTCCAGGTCAAAGCAAACTTGCGATCATTGAGTTGTTTTCCTGTTTGGTATAATACAAGCAGGGTCACAACGCCACAAAGCGCATTCGGCAAACGGGCGGCAAACTCATTGATGCCGAAGAGGTTCATGCTGATGGCCTGCAACCAGATAAAAAGGGGTGGTTTTTCCCAAAACGGTTGAAAATACAGTTGTACATTGGAGTAGTTACCAGATACCAGCATTTCGCGGGCGCATTCGGCAAAGTTGATCTCGTCCCAATCAAACAATGGCATGTTGCCAATAAAAGGAATGAACAGTATAGCTGCCGCCGCCACGATGAACATGCGCGCCTTCCAATCGGTATTTAGTAGTTTAAACACGTTTTTGTTTTAATTGAGCAATGAGATTTGGCAAGCTGGCGTCGAGTATGGGCCATCGCGCCGCACCATAAAATACCGTGTAGAAAAGAAGTGAAAAAACAACGCCAATGATGGAGCCCACATACACATCGATCAGCCAATGTTGGGAAAGGTATAACCTACTGAACGACGACACAAAAGCGAGCAGAAAGAAAAGGGCTTTCAGGGCCTGGTTTTTGGTAGTAAACATCAAACAAAAAAACAAGGCAAAAGCCGACAAGGCGTGGCCGCTTGGAAAAGACCGGATGGAAGCCATTTCTACGCCTTCCACTTCCACCAGCTTAATATCTCTGATAAAGTAACCGAAAGTGGAATGTGGACGAAACGTATCAGGATAAACCACGTATTTCAAAATAGATGAAATCACGGCCGCCGAAAGGTATGACACTAAAATATACAACGACTTGCGGACGCTGAAAAACAAAAGCAGCACAATGATCGCAAAGGCAAACAACCCATCGCCAACGTGCGTGATGTACTTGAAAAAGGAATCCCAGGTGGGATTTCCCACCCAGGCATTAATTACCAGGTGAATTTGCACTTTGCCATGATGCAGTAAAATATAGCCAAGCACGGCAAGGACCATGATGTAAACAAACAGATAGATTCCGTTATGCCTTAAGAAATACTTCATCAGGGTTTTGCGGGTTTTGGACTCAGGCTGCCCGTAGCGGCCGGCTGATTTTTCTTATCGGTGGTTGCCTGTATAGGCGGCACTACTTTTATCTGGGGCTTGAAAGGTTTATCGCTGGCCGCAATTTCACAGGAAGTAATGATCGACTGACGGATGACACGCATCACACAGTCTGTTGGCTGAACATAAATCTTTTTGAGCGTGCTGTCCGGCATGGTAAATTCCATATCGGTGGCAAAACTCTTGGGTCCTTCGAATACAAAAGGATCTTTAAAATAGTCTTCCAGGTGAATATCTTTAATATGAATTTTGTTTCCGAGAACCATGGTGTATAGCTCAAAAATGGCACGTGTAATCCGAATGGAGATTTCATTGGCTTTGTTATCGTAGTTAATCTTCACATTACCGATTACTTTCGACTTGTAGCTGAAAGGCCCAACGGTTACTTTCGCATCGCAGGTAAAATCACTACTATCTGGCAATAAGTTTATCTTAGGGTTAGAAATAACCCAGGTGTACTCGCCCTTCATGAGCATCACCTCATACTCATTTTTGCCGCTGATCTCTCCAATCACTGAAAAGATCTTGTTAATGGCTTTTTCGTTGAGAACAAAAGAAAAATCGTTATAAGTCTGCGCGTTTAAAAAACCGGAAAAGGCCAAAAAAAGAAAAATAAGTTTTTTATATTGCATCCTGCAAATGTATAATTTTGCTTATCATTACACGAAGCAATTTTTCCTTTTTTAACAACCAAGCTATGACCATTAAATCCAATAACCCGCAATTAAGCTCCTGGATACCAACCCCTTCCAATTCCGACTTCCCGATACAAAATTTGCCTTTTGGCATTTATAGCGACACCGCGGTACAGCACCATGTGTGCTCTGCCATCGGCGAATATGTTGTGGATTTGTATGAACTGGCTCATCAGGGTTATTTAGATGCAACGGGCATTCCGAAAGAAGTATTCGACAATGCATACCTGAATGAGTTGATGGGACTTGGCAAAGCGCATACACGTGCTCTGCGTAACCGCTTGTCTGACCTCCTGGAAACAAACAATACTGAACTCAACGGCAAAGACAACATCTTCGGCAGTATTTTTAAACGTCAGGACAGCGTAAACATGCTCATGCCTGTTAAGGTAGGCGACTATACAGATTTTTACAGCAGCATTGACCATGCAGTAAACATCGGCACCATGATCCGCGACCCGAAAAATGCGCTGATGCCTAACTGGAAACACCTGCCGGTGGGTTATCACGGGCGTGCCAGCAGTATTTGCGTGAGTGGTCATTCGTTTCATCGCCCCAAAGGCCAACAAAAGCCTGCCGACAGCGAACTTCCGGTGTACGGACCAAGCAAGCTGCTCGACATCGAATTAGAAACTGCTTTTATCATCGGCAAATCCACGCAGCTCGGTGACACCGTGAGTACTGCAGAAGCCGACGATTACATTTTTGGCATGGTGCTTTTCAACGACTGGAGTGCACGCGACATTCAAACCTGGGAATATGTGCCGCTCGGCCCGTTTCTGTCGAAGAACTTTGCCAGCACCATTTCGCCCTGGGTAGTAACACTCGATGCCTTAGAGCCCTTCCGCACAGCTGGCTATACACAGGAGCCAAAAGTACTTCCGTACCTCGAGTACAGTGGCGAAAAAAATGTCGATATCAAGCTGGAAGTGTTTCTCATTCCGGAAAACGGACAAGAGAACCTGATCTGTACCTCGAATTATAAGTATATGTATTGGACCATGGAACAGCAACTGGCGCACCATACCGTAAACGGTTGCAATATTCAGGTAGGCGATATGATGGCCAGTGGCACCATCAGTGGTCCGCAGCCTCACGAATACGGCAGTATGATGGAGCTTACCTGGCGGGGCACCAAGCCAATTACACTGAAAGACGGCAGCGAACGAAAATTCGTGAATGACAACGATACCATTGTGATCAAAGGGCATTGTGAAAAAAACGGTGTTCGCATTGGCTTTGGCGAATGCAGGGCCAAGCTACTTCCTGCTAAATAATAGCAACAAGCTCTTCCCATTGAAAGGCTGTAGTGTAAAACGCTGCGGCCTTTTTTATGCATGACCTCGTAGATAAGAAAAACCTCTATGTGTAGCGGCATTCCACAGTGCTAACTAAAAGCAACGTGGCATTGTGGAAGTCTGTACGCACTTCGTTTCATTTTAGTTTGGCATTAGTCTTTCTCAAGAGATTCTAAAAAACACGAGCGATGGAAAATGCATTAAAAGGAAAAAAAGTAGCCATTCTGGCAACACACGGTTTTGAACAATCAGAACTGCAACAACCACTGGAAACGCTACTCCATTCGGGGGCTTTGGTGGAAATCATTTCTTTGAAAAAAGGAAAGATCAAAGCCTGGAAAGATAAAAACTGGGGCGATGAGTTCGAGGCTGTTCGCGGAATTGATGAAGTAAAAAGCGATCAATACGATGCGCTTGTCTTGCCAGGCGGTGTTATGAACCCGGATGCGTTGCGTGTAAATGAAGATGCCGTGAACTTTGTTGCAGATTTTATAGAAGAAGGTAAGCCGTTGGCTGCTATTTGCCATGGGCCGTGGACAATGATCGAAACAGGATTGTTAAAAGGCAGACGCTTAACTTCTTTCGAGTCGATCCGTACCGATCTTCAAAATGCAGGAGCTATCTGGGAAGACGAAGAAGTCGTTGTTGATAACGGTTTGGTAACAAGCCGGAGCCCGAAAGATCTACCTGCTTTTTGTAAAAAAATGGTAGAAGAAATCATGGAAGGCGTACACGATTAATCTATATATAGCACAAATTACGTTGTAATTTGTTTTTTAACTGAACAGCCCTTTTACAGGGCTGTTTTGTTTTTCAATCCACAACAGGCGACATTCTTTTTTGTTTATGTCTTATAAACGATAACACCTGCATAGGCATCCATGCACAATCAGGATTATATGCATGCATCGTTTGTGGAAAATACGTAATGCCATGTATTTAAGACCGTATTTTCCGTGTTTCTGTAAACGAAATTGAGCCGGAATCTTAGCCTGAACAGCTCTTTTCACAAAACCCCGTAGTTTTACGTAGAACAACAATTTTCGTTCGCTAAGCTCTGAAATTTGTAGATTAAGGGAATTTTGATGACGACAAATAAAAAATAAATCTACAGATTGAAAGGTCGTATCGAAAAATTCGATATTTTTAGTTTCGACAGAGATCATTTTTTATGAAGCCGAAAATTAATATTGCCATCGCCGAAGATCATGTGCTATTTCGCCAAGGAATGGTGTCTTTACTCAACGAAGAAGAAGATATTAATATTGCGTTTGAAGCTGGCAACGGGCAGGAATTGCTGGACGGACTGAAACATACGACACCTCACATTATTCTCCTGGATATTTCGATGCCGGTAATGGAAGGTAAGGAAGCCTTGACGAACATTCGTGAGCGTCACCCTGAAGTAAAAGTCATTATGCTGAGTATGTATTATGAAAGCAGTTATATTGCCGAATACCTGGCAAAAGGCGCAAGGGCGTTCTTGCCTAAAAACTGTGACATCGAAAAAGTAGTGGATGCTATCCGCACAGTACACCGCAAAGGATTTTATTTTGATGATGAGATTTCCGGATTATTGATGGATAAACTCATACACGTAGAAAAGCAACATGACGAAAATGTAAAGTTGCACCTTACCGATCGTGAAACGCAGGTTTTGAATCTGATCTGCCTGGAAAAATCCAATAAAGAAATTGCGGAGATCCTGCACATCAGTGTACGCACGGTGGAAGGCCACAGGCAATGCATCATGGCGAAAACCGACACAAAAAACGTATTGAGCCTGGTGATGTTTGCACTACGCAATAAAATCATTTCCCTGCCTTCCTGAATGTAATTTTACGTACCTGGCATTTCCGTTTTTACGCAAGTAATATTCCCATAAAAATGCCGTAGTTTATCGTATTTACAGGCATCCCGAAAGGACCTAACTTTGTGGTAAATCCACTCTGTTACGTTCCATGTGGTTGCCGAGATCTATAGTCTTTTGTTCCTTTGGCCTAACCATCCTGTTCAACTCAGGTCATGTTTTTTCGCAATGTGTTCCAACCGGCGCAGCTATGCCTTCGGTTGTAACCAACAATAACAGTGTTGGCTCGGTTGGATGGTCGAACCTGCTTAATGGCATTTCATCTAACAATTCTTACGTGTCATGCGGCACACTGCTCGGCATCCTCGGAAGCGCTCAAACCAATTACATCCAGGCGAGCGGCTACGGTTTTGTCATTCCTACAACAGCTACCGTTTGTGGCATCGAAGTGAGGGTTGAACGCAATGCTTCGGGCCTTCTAATTGGTTCTTCGGTAACAGATAAGAATGTGTACCTGATGAAATCCGGTTCGGCCGTAGGAAACAATCATGCTTCTGGCGCAGGATGGACAGGCTCTGATGTGGTGGCAGTTTACGGAAGCAACAGCGATCTTTGGGGCACTTCCTGGACGCCGGCACAACTAAATGCTTCTAATTTTGGCGTGTTATTTTCTGCGCAAATGAATGCCGGACTGGCCTCTTTGTTTCTAACAGCAAACGTGGACGACATCAGTGTTACAGTTTACTACACAGCCAGCACACTGCCTATAAACTTAATTTCGTTTGCTGGACAAGTGGAAAGCCAAACCATTAAACTAAACTGGAAAACCACCGGTGAAACGCAAAACACTTTTTTTGAAGTTGAAAAAATGACGGACGACTATCACTGGGAAGTTGTTGCACATGTTACCGGCCAAGGCAATTCGGTTGAAATGAATAACTACAACGTGTACGATAAAAACCCAGAGTCTATCAATTATTACAGGCTCAGGCAATTCGACCAGCAAGCTACCGGGTTTACCTCTGGGGTAATCTCCATCGAATTTGCGACGGAGGATCGCGTTGCCACTTCTGTTTATCCCATACCCTGCTCTTCGATATTATATGTTGATACCAAAGGAAAAAAAGTGTGGAAACTGGAAGTCATTTCATCAACTGGCCAGCAGTATCAACCTGAACTCCGGCAAAGCGATACTGGCTACACGATACCCGTTATGGCATTGGCGCCCGGCCTGTACTTTTTGCGTATTTATACCTATGGGTCTGCCGAAACGTTTCGTTTCCTGAAAGAATAGCGACGGTCAGATCAATTCGTCAATCGTTTTCCCGCCGTCAGTTTCCTCGGCAGACAAAAGGCCTTTGCCAAATTCTTTGAGGCGGCGCTCGTAGCGCGTTTTCACACGGTCTGAGATTGGGATGGCATTTCCTTCCTCGTCGATCCGCACGAATTTCACATTGGTATGGGTTACAATTTCCTGCTCACCAGTGTACACGTTGTGCTTTCTCACTTCCATGTACAACTCCACTGAAGAGGTACCAAAACGAATTACCCGACCATAAACTTTAATGATGTTTCCTACTTTTACAGGCTTTTTAAATACCAGTTCATCAAATTTGATCGTCACCATGTGCGGTGTGTCGCAGATCTGGGAAGCATAAGAACCCGCTGCGTCGTCGATGAGCGACATGATGGCTCCGCCGAACATATTATCATGCACCCCGATATCGAACTTTTTACAAATGTAAGTGGTAATTAATTCCATACTCTTTTGCGGTTGCCTGCCAGGTTCAACGGATCGTTCCTGCGGCGATGGTATTGTTTGTGTTTTCATGAATCAGTATAAAGGCACCTGTACGGCGGTTATCGTCGTAGCTATCAAAGCTCAATGGCTCTGCTGTTTTGATTTGCACGCGGCAGATATCATTCAACTTCATCGTGCCATCGGCCGGATGCTCTTCGTAAGTATGAATGTCGATCCGGGCACTCACTTCCTTAATAACGGCCCTCGTTCGGAAACTATGTTGCTGTAAGAGGATTTTTTGACCCGGGACAAACGCGTCGTTATCCATCCAGCAGATAACAGCCTCCAATTCCTTACCGGTTTTGGGCAACTTACCGGCCGGCACGATGGTATTTCCCCGGCTCACATCAACATCGTCGCCAAGATGCAACACCACCGGCATCTGCTCTCCTGCCTCCTCTACTTCTTTTCCATGATGCTCTATGCGCAAAATATGGGTCTGAATACCAGAAGGAAGTACAACGACCTGTTGCCCTTTGTGATAAACACCGCTACCTATCTGCCCCGCAAAACCACGGTAATCGGGTAGATCTGAGGTTTGGGGGCGGATCACATACTGCACCTGGAAACGCGGCTCATCCGTTTTCCCACGTTCACGGATCTCCACATGTTCCAGGAAATCGAGCAGCGTTTGCCCCGTGTACCATGGCATGCGCGATGAAGGATTTACAACGTTATCGCCTCCAAGAGCACTCGCCGGAATAAAGGTGAGATGCTCTATACCCAGCCTGGTAGCGAAGGTGCGATAATCATGCTCGATCCGGCGGTACACCGTTTCTGAATAGTCCACCAGGTCGATCTTGTTCACACACACAAGCACATGAGGAATTCCGAGAATAGCAGAAAGTACAGAGTGGCGTTTGGTTTGATCGGTGATGCCATTCCGAGCGTCCACCAAAATGATCGCGAGGTCAGCATTTGACGCACCCGTGAACATGTTGCGCGTATATTGGAGGTGACCCGGCGTATCCGCAATGATGAACTTCCGTTTTTCGGTACTGAAATATTTATAGGCCACATCGATGGTGATGCCCTGCTCGCGTTCAGCCCGCAAGCCATCGGTGAGCAAGGCAAGGTCAATACCTGCGCTTTCATGCCTGGCTTTACTCTGCCGGGTAAGCGTTTCGATGATGTCCGTAGAAATGGAATGGCTATCATAAAGCAGACGCCCAATGAGTGTGCTCTTGCCATCGTCAACGTTGCCTGCTGTAAAAAATCTGAGTAGTTGCATATACCTTAATAGATAAAAATGTTGTTGGACCTCTTTAAAAATAGCCTCCCTTTTTTCGATCTTCCATGGCTGCCTCGCTGATGCGATCGTCCATGCGTGTGGCGCCGCGTTCGCTGATGGTGGTACGCTTCAGCTCCGCGATGATATCGTCCACGGTATAAGCTTCGCTTTCCACTGCCGCCGTACAGGTCATATCGCCAACGGTACGGTACCGTACTTTCTTCGTCACGATCACATCGGTGGCTTCGATCTGCACAAATTCGTTAGTATTCATCAACTGCCCGTTTTCCGTAACGATGCATTCGCGCTCGTGCGTAAAATAGATGGATGGCAGGGCAATGCCCTCGCGTCTGATGTAATTCCAGACGTCGAGCTCCGTCCAGTTGCTGATGGGAAACACGCGCACGTTCTCTCCCTTGTTGATCTTCCCGTTGTACATATTCCACAGTTCAGGGCGTTGCATCTTGGGATCCCACTGTCCGAATTCGTCACGAACCGAAAAGATGCGCTCTTTGGCACGGGCTTTTTCTTCGTCGCGCCGCGCACCGCCAATACAGGCGTCGAAGCCGAACTCCTCGATCACGTCGAGCAGTGTATATGTCTGCAAGGCATTGCGGCTCGGAAATTTACCTTTCCCGTCCTGGAGCTTTTTCTTACGGATGGTATCGGCTACGTAGCGCACAATAAGCTCTTCACCCAGGTCAGATGCCAGGGCGTCCCGGTAATCGATCGCCTCCTTGAAGTTATGACCGGTATCGACGTGCACCAACGGGAAGGGAAACTTCCCGGGGCGAAAGGCCTTCAGCGCCAGGTGCACGAGGCAAATACTGTCTTTGCCGCCGCTGAATAGCAAAGCCGGTCGGTCGAACTGCCCCGCCACCTCGCGCAAAATATAGATCGCTTCGGCTTCCAGCTCATCTAAATAATCGAATGGTTTATTCATATCTGTTGTTTCTCTCTATTCAAAATTGTTTACTTAGCTGCTGTGCAGGCCGCATTCTTTTTTATCGGCGTTTTCCCACCACCAGCGGCCGGCCCTGAAGTCTTCGCCTTCCCGGATCGCCCGTGTGCAGGGTGCGCAGCCGATGCTCACAAAACCCTTATCATGCAGAGGATTATAAGGTATATTGTGTTTGCGGATATACGCCTTCACATCATCGAGGCTCCAGGTCAGAAGGGGATGGTATTTCACGATGCCATTGCTTTCGTCCCATTCCACCTGTGGCATCTCCTGCCGGTTCTCCGACTGATCGGCACGAATACCGGTTATCCAGATACGCTTTCCTTGTAACGCGCGTTTAAGCGGCTCCACTTTCCGGATGTAGCAACATTCCTTACGGTTTTCCACACTTTCATAAAAACTCAGCGGTCCTTTGGAAGATACCAGTGTTTGCAGGGCATCGGTTTGAGGATACATAACCCTCACCGGCGTTCCATAGCGGTTGAGGGTCGCGTTCAGCACGGAATAGGTTTCGCTGAACAGCCGCCCGGTATCGAGCGTAAACACACCGATGGGCAAGCGGTTGGAAAAAATCAGGTGCGAGATCACCTGATCCTCGTAGCCCAAACTGGTGGAAAATACCACTTCGCCCGGAAAGGCTTCTGCCAGCGCAGTCAGTGCGTCCTCCGGTGGTTTACCGTCAACCAGTGCGTTGATATGCTTTTGTATTTCCATATTATCCCAGTGCCTGCAATAAGTCGTTCAAAATATCGTCGCGGTGTTCGAGCCCTACCGAAATCCGGATCAATCCCGGAGATATGCCCACCTTCAGGCGTTCTTCTTCGCTCAGCTTGCAGTGGGTTGAGGAGGCAGGGTGTGTAACAATGCTCCGGGCATCACCCAGGTTAGGAGAGATCTTCAGAACCTTCAGCTTATCAAGGAACTTTGTCGCGCCTTCGTAACCGCCTTTCACCGTTACGGTCAGGATACCGCCGCCCGCTTTCATTTGTTTTTTCGCGATAGCGTAGTGCGGATGCGACGGAAGAAAAGGATATGACACGGATTCCAGGCCCGGATGATTTTCGAGCGCCTGCGCCACAAACAACGCGTTGGCACAATGCCTGTCCATGCGCAGGGCAAGAGTCTCCAGACTTTTGCTAAGCACCCAGGCATTGAAGGGACTCATCGAAGGCCCCGTGAGACGGCCAAATAGATAAATCTCCTGAATGAGTTCTTTTTTTCCTACAACAATGCCACCTAGCACACGCCCTTGTCCATCCATGTATTTGGTGGCAGAGTGAATGACCAGGTCCGCTCCGGAACTGATGGGCTGCTGTAGATACGGCGTGGCGAAGCAATTATCCACGATCAGTAACAAGCCATGCTTTCTGGCAATAGCAGCCACCGCTTCCAGGTCAATCAGCTCGATGGCTGGATTTGTCGGCGTTTCCAGGTAGATGAATTTAGTTTCCGGTTTCACGAGCTTTTCAATATCACCGGCTTCCTGCGTCGAAAAATATGAGTGGCTGATATTCCACTTTGGAAAATACTTGGTAAACACGGCATGCGTGGCACCAAATACCGAAGAGCAGGAAATGACATGGTCACCGGATTTGAGCAGGGCCATGAATGTGGTAAAAATAGCCGCCATACCCGACGCTGTGGCAAAGCCTGATTCGGCTCCTTCGAGAAGGCATATTTTTTCAATGAACTCGTTGGTATTAGGATTGACGTAGCGCGAGTAAATAAAATCATCGGACTCGTCGTTGAACGCAGCCCTCATCTCTTCCGCTGTATCAAATACGAAACTGGAGGTAAGAAAAAGTGGTGCAGAATGCTCGTTGTAAGCCGTCCGTTCCATCTGGGCGCGAATGGCCTGTGTTTCAAATTGTTTATCCTTCATGTGATGTTTCTTCACTGGTGTGAATGTCTTTAATGGTCATGTGATTTACAGTGAGACGGTACGAGATCTTTGCTGTTGGCTCCAGTATCTTTGATACCGAACAGTACTTACCGAGCGAGAGCTTCACCGCCTTTTGTGCTTTCTCCATGTCAACCTGGCCTGTAATCCGGAAGTGCAGAACGATGGTTTTGAAGATACGATGATCTTCCACTTTTTCGGTATCACCCAGCACCTCTACTTCAAACGAATCGATTACCTGCTTTTGTTTTTTCAGCATCAGTAGGACATCAATGGAACTGCAGCCACCCACAGCCGATAATAACAGCTGCATCGGCCTCATCCCCTTCCCTTCTCCGCCGATATCGGCAGAACCGTCCATTTCGAGCGTATTCCCATCCTCGTTGGCAGCCAGCATGTGAAAGTTTCCGGCCTGTTTGTTGATCGTGATCTTCATTATTTTTTGGTGTAAATTGTTTGGGAATCCTTGCCAGACAAAGATATTAAATTAAAACTCCTGAATTCCGTTTACCGTGGTATATTTCATGGTGTATTTCACACCGGGATTCAGGTATCTGTAGGCGCTGTGGCTCATCAACGCCGCTTCATGAAAGCCGCAAAGAATAAGCTTCAGCTTGTTCTTATAAGTATTGATATCGCCGATGGCATAGATGCCCGGAATGTTGGTGGAGTAGTCGTCTGTATTTACCTGGATCGCATTTTTATCGATGTTCAGATTCCATTGTTCAATTGGTCCGAGCTTTGGGCTCAGCCCGAACAGTGGGATAAGGTGATCGGCAGCGATCGTTGTCTCTGCTTTTGTTTTAGAATCGACCGCTGATACGGACTCCAGGGTTTCCTTGCCCTCCACACGCGTGAGATTGGTATTCAACAAGAGCCTGATCCGGCCTTCTTCTGCCAGCTTCATGACTTTTGCCACGCTGTCAGGCGCTCCGCGGAAAGATTCGCTGCGGTGCACGAGGGTCAGCTCTGAGCAAAGAGCGCTCAGGAAAATGGTCCAGTCGAGTGCGCTGTCTCCGCCTCCGGCAATTACCACACGCTGCCCGCGATAGCGTTCCGGGTCGAGCACTATGTAGCTTAATCCTTTTCCATTCTCGAACTTGCCAAGCCCCTCCACATCAGGCTTGCGTGGCTCGAAACAGCCCAGGCCTCCTGCGATGACCACGACTCCGGCATTGATACGGGTACCCATGTTCGTCTGAAGAATAAAATCGCCTTCCGCGATCTTATCCAATGATTCGACACGTTCGCCCAACGTATAGCCTGGATTGAAGGGCTCCGCCTGCTTCACGAGGTTATCGATGAGCTCCTGGGCCAGAACGGATGGATAGCCAGGGATATCGTAAATAGGTTTTTTCGGATAGATCTCCGATAGCTGTCCGCCGATTTGCGGCAGGTAATCGATGAGATGGCAACGCATTTTCAAAAGTCCTGCTTCGAAAATGGCAAATAATGCTACTGGTCCGGCGCCAATGATGGCAATATCAGTTTTGATCATGATGAGATGTGTTGAATGATATTAAAAGAACAATCGTTTTAAACTTAGGATGATGACTACTAAACCTACAAGGATCATAATTGTTTTTGCCGGGATCTTGTTGGTAAGGTAGGCGGCGATGGGAGCCGCAATAACACCGCCAACGATAAGCCCGACAATGATCGACCAGTGTGTGAGGCCAATAATGGTAATGAATGTGAGCGAGCTCGATAAGGCAACAAAGAACTCCGCGAGGTTAACCGATCCGATGGTATAACGGGGATTTCGCCCGCGGGCAATCAGTGTCGATGATACTATCGGCCCCCAGCCTCCACCGCCGATCGAGTCCATGAAGCCACCAAGCAGAGCCAACGGAAAGATCCTCCGGATACGGCGTCTCTCCCGCTGACGGCGTATGGCTTTGACGAGAATAATGGCACCGAGCACTAGCGTATAAATGGATACCAGCGGGCGAATGATGTGATTATACTGCTCGAAGGATGACAGGATATACGCTCCGAGGATCGCGCCGATGGTACCGGGGATCAGCAGGCTCTTGAACAGGCGTGTATTGACATTACCGAATTTCAGATGCATAAGGCCCGACACGCCACTGGTGAAGACCTCAGAGGCATGCACACTAGCGCTTGATGCGGCCGGCGAGATTCCGAAGGAGAGCAGAAAGGTGGTTGCCGTGACGCCGTAGGCCATGCCCAACGCGCCGTCGATCATTTGCGCTACAAAGCCTGCCAGCATGTAAAGAAGGATAGACGAATCGACCGATTGTGCCAGGTCGTAAGTGTAGCCGCCCAGTGTATCTGGCGGGAGAAAATAGCAGAGCATATAGCCAGCCACCAACAAGCCTGGAATCGACAAGCTATAGATCCACAGACGTTGCTTGCTGATGCGGTTGATCTTATCGGGGTTCTTGAGCAGAGTTGCCGTGATTTTGTTAAGATGCCTGACCTTATTGGAAAAATCGCCTGTGAGATAGCTTCTGATACGCGTCAGGTTGTCTAGCGACTCGTTAATCTCACCAGGGAACGATTCTTCGAATACCTCGCGGAGCCGCTTCGCGATGGTGGGTGACTTGCCGTTCGTAGAAATGGCAATCTTGACATGACCTTTCCTTACTACGGATCCAAGGTAGAAGTCACATTGCGCGGGCTTGTCCGCCACATTTACCAAAAGCCTCTGCTCCCTGGCGAGCGTTTTAATCTCGAGGCTTTTCTCAGGATCGTTGATGGCAACGATGACGAGATCTGCCGCGGCGAGGTCATCGGGTTGAAAAGGCCGCTCATGAATCAGGAGGTTTGGAATGCTTCTCTGTGATGCTTTGATCTCAGGACTCACTTCCGTCCCGACGAGTACGATCAGGGTCGCAGGGCTGTTGATAAGAATGGCATCCAGCTTTTCCCTGGCAATTTTACCTCCGCCCACGATCAGGACACGGAGTTCCTCCAGTCTGAAAAACACTGGAAACAAGGTATTCGGAGATTCGGTTGTCGTACTCATATTTTACTGCTGAGTGTTAAATCTGAAATCGTAGGTGAAGCTGAAATAATATAAAGCACTGATGGTCTGGCCGGATGATTTCCAAGTTGCGAATGTCGGGCTCGTTGGAACTGATGGTGTTTCCGAGTGTCAGCATTTCGAACATGATGGCTCCGACGAGGGCCTCGCCGGTCTTTTGATCGTGTAGTTCACCGGAGATCTGCACGAGGTTGTTCTGGGCGCGGAGGAGCCCCAGCGGTATCAAAAAAATAAAAATAAAAACGTATTTCATAAGTGTAAATGAATCTATTAATAAAACAAATGGTTTAAGCTCGCGATACCCGAGTACAACATCGTTCAAAATAGACCAGGATGAATAGGCGGAGCTTGCTGCTCATCTGTTGCCAGCAGTGTTAAGTTGCTCGAATACGCATGACAGCTCCAGTTGCTGCCTGACAACTTCACCGATCACAATCACGGCCGGTGCCTGGATATGTTCCCGGCGAGCTTTCTCGACAATGGTGTCAATGGTGGCGCGAAGCACTTTCTGCCCAGGTAATGAGCCATCCTGAATCAGGGCAATGGCAGTGTCCTGTTTTCCTTCACTACTGAATATCGCCGCGATCTCTCTGAGCTTCGACAGGCCCATGAGGATAACGACCGTTGCGTTAGTCTTCGCGGCTTCCCAAACGTCGGCTGACACAGTATTATCACGGGTTGTTCCGGTGATCACCCAGAAACTCTCGCTTACCCCGCGCTGCGTGACCGGGATGCCTGCCAAAGCCGGTACGCCGATCGAGCTCGAGATGCCTGGTATTACTTCCGTTGGAATGCCGAAGGCTTGCACGTGTGCCAGCTCTTCCATGCCACGACCGAAGACAAAAGGGTCGCCGCCTTTCAGCCTCACGACATGACCGCGGGCAAACGCCTTCGCTACCAATTCGGCATTGATCTCCTCTTGGGTTAAGGCGTGCCGGTGGTTACGCTTGCCGACATACAGCCGCAGAGCCTTTTCGGGCGCTTCTTCCAGGAGCAGGGGATTTACGAGCGCATCGTAGAGCACGACGTTTGCCGAGCGAATGGCTTTCAGGCCTTTGAGTGTGATCAATTCCGGATCGCCCGGGCCAGCGCCAACCAGTGTTACTTTTGGAGAGGTATGAAATGACATGTTGTTGAGATGGAGTTATTGTTATAGTTGTTGTTCTTATTCGCTTTATCGTGCGGTACGCCTTACTGAACAGTAGGCTTCTCAAGCTCGTGATGATCCCGGAACCGCAGCGCCTGCCCGAAAAAATCAGATGCTTGGTCGAAATAAGCAGCTGCGAACTGCTGATCGGGGTGCCGTTCTTTGATTTGAAGTACCAGTGCTTTGAAACCCAGCGGCAATTCAAACAGGCCGCTTTCCACAAAATGCGTTTCAAAGTCGCTGATGAGTTGGTGATGCGTATTGACATGCAGCTGCCGGTCGAGTAGCAAAGCCTTTGCGGCGCTGATAAAAGCCGCATAGCTGTAGTAAATGCTATCACCATAGCGGCCTTCGCTGAGCGCCTCGGCAGCCCAGCCTAGTTTTTCTTCCGATTCAAAAAAGAGCGTGGCAACCAGGTCGATGACCACACTGGCGCATTCGCCGGTACCGATCGCCGTCTGGAACAACTCTTCAGAGCCCCAATCAACGTATTCGGCAGGAGCCAGTGTGCTGTTGTCTGCCAACGGTTTCAGTAACTGGTAAAAATAATCTTTGCCTTTGCGTTCGTAGTAATCGTTGAACGACTCTTCCGCTCCGGCATGATCTTCCAAATCATTGAAAATCCGGCGCAGCACATCCGGCGCGCGTTTGCTGGCTACCTTGATGATCTTCTCGGCCAGCTTACCTTTTCCGTCACCCAGGCTACCGCCACCCAGCAATACCTGGATCGCCGGTACGACGCTGTTGCCTACCTTGAACGAACTCCCGTGAAAACCGATCTGCGCCAGGCCGTGCTGCCCGCAGGAATTCATGCAACCACTGATCTTGACGCGAATATCCCGCTCATAGATCAGCTCCGGAAATTCTTCATAGATCAGGCGTTCGAGCTCGAGTGAGATCTGTGTGCTGTTAGAGATAGCCAGGTTGCAGGTATCCGTTCCCGGACAGGCCGTGATGTCCGCTACCGAGTCGAAGCCTGGCGCTGCAAGCTGCAAGGCCTGAAGCTGTTTGAATACATGAGGTAATGCGGCTTCGCCGACGAATCTCAGTAGAAAGCCCTGGTTGATGGTAATGCGTGTATCGGCCGGAGCCGCGAATCGCTCGATCAGCAACGCCAGCCCACGTGCCTTGGATGAGGAAATATTTCCGAGTGGTATTTTGACATACACGCCGTAGTAACCCTGCTGCTTCTGCGGAAAGGTATTGGTGGCCAGCCAGGCGGCATAACTCGCGTCGCCCGACAGATCAAGCGCCAGAAAGGGTTCGGGGTTCGGCTGGGGTACGAGAACAGGAAGATCGATGGCGTAAGTCCGTTGCAGAAGTGCGCCTTCCTCTTCGTTCACCAGCTCAAGGAAACCAGTCACACCGATCTTATGGATCAGGTATTTGATGCGGGCTTTGTGACGGCTGACGCGTTCACCGTAACGGTCGAACACGCGCACCGTGGCTTCGACAAAAGGGATCAAGCGGTTTTCTGGCAGGAATTCGTGGGCCACCTGTGCCAGGAAGGGCTGTGCGCCGAGTCCGCCGCCGACGAGTACTTTGAATCCACGGTTCCCGGAGGAATCGATCTTCGGGATCAAGCCGATGTCGTGGATGTACGTAAAGGCGCTGTCTTTTTCACTGTTCGAAAAAGCGATCTTGATCTTGCGGCCCAGCTCCTGCCCAAAAGGCTTGCGGAGCAAGTATTGGAACAACGCATAGGCATATGGCGATACGTCAAAAGGTTCATCAGGATCAACTCCCGCTTCGGCCGATGCGGTGATATTACGGACCGTATTACCACAGGCTTCCCGCAGGGTGATCTCGTCCTGCTCCAGCTTTGCCCAAAGCTCAGGAGTGCGATCCAGGCTCACGTGATGTATCTGAATGTCCTGGCGCGTGGTCAGATGCAGATTACCGTTCGAGTATTCATCGCTGATAGCCGCTATTTTCAACAGCTGCTTTGTCGAGATCCGGCCAAAGGGCAGCTTGATGCGTATCATCTGCACACCCTTCTGGCGTTGCCCGTAAACGCCGCGGGCCAGGCGGAGGCTTCGGAATTTTTCCTCGTGAAGCGCCCCATCTCGGAATTGCCGGATCTTCCGGTCGAGATCGATGATGTCTTTTTCCACCAACACCTTGCCGGCGTGCGTCACCAATTCCAACTCTGTTCTGAAACTTTGCATATGATATTATGATTGAAGCGGTGAATTGATTGCCGTGAAATAGATCTCGTACCAGTCCTGCCGGTCGAGCTGGATGTTCACGGCCGATGTGGCATTCCGGATCCGCTCCACACTATTGGTTCCGACAATAGGCAATGCACCCAGCTTGAGCAGCCAGGCAATGGCAAGTTGCTCTTCATTGATGCCGTATCTGACGGCAACCCGTTTGAGCACCGAGCGGATATTGAACGTTTTGTCATCGTTGGCATCCAGCAGGCGTCCGCCAGCCAGTGGCGACCATGCCAGAGGGCGGCTGTACTGTTGCTTGATGAAATCGATGGTGCCGTCGGTCAGCGGCTTCACGTTTAGCAGGTTCAACTCGAGGTGATTGGTAATGATCGGTATGCTAAGCCTCGATTGCAGGAGCTGATGTTGGTGTACCGTAAAATTGGCGACACCTACATGGCGCACCAGACCTTTTTTCACGAGCGTGGTAAGCGCCGAAGCCGTTTCATCGGCATCCATGAGCGGATCGGGATGATGCAACAACAGGATATCGATGTAATCCGTGCCGAGGTTTTGCAACGATTGTTCGATGCTCCGGGTGATATGCTCCGGGCTGCTGTCGTAATGCCGCGTGCGGTATGCAGGGCGTGAGATATCTACCTGGTTGATCCCGCACTTGGTGGAGATCACGATCTCATCCCGACGGATGCCGCTTTCTTTGACTGCCTTACCGAACAGGGCTTCCACCTGGTAATTGCCATACACGTCGGCATGGTCGAAGGTGGTGATTCCCTGATCGAGGCAGGCATGCAACTTGGCTTGCACGGTGCGGTAAGAGATTCCGTCAGGATCTTCGAGCGCGCGCCAGAAGCTATAGATCACCGGAGAAACTTCCGGTCCGTACTCACCTAATCTGATTGTTTCCATTTGTTTTATTATTAAATCTTCAATTTCTATTAAAAAAAATCCCTGCATGTAACATGTAGGGACTTAAGCATTGGCTATGATCCATACCATATTACCGGCGGCGCTTACAGCACCACATCGCCTGACATTTATGACACATCCGCTTCCGCATCGCTATCAGAGGTTGGGTTGTGGAGTGATTCGCAAATAGGGTTTGATCTCCGTAAATCCTTTCGGGAATTTAGCCGGGATGTCTTCGGTTTTGATGGCGGGAATCACAACCACATCCTCGCCATGCTTCCAGTTGGCAGGAGTAGCCACGCTATAGTCGGCCGTAAGCTGCAGAGAGTCGATCACACGCAGGATTTCATTGAAATTTCTTCCCGTAGATGCGGGATAGGTAATGAGTAACTTTACTTTTTTGTCGGGACCGATGACCACAACCGACCTCACCGTGAATTTATCGGATGCATTTGGATGAACAAACCCGTATAATTTCGACACTTCGAACGCCGGGTCTGCAATGATTGGAAAATTAACTTCCGTGGACTGTGTTTCGTTAATGTCGCCGATCCACTGCAGGTGTGATTCCACGGGATCTACACTTAAAGCAATGACCTTGACATTACGTTTGTCGAATTCGGGTTTCAGTTTTGCCGCGCTACCCAGTTCGGTAGTACATACCGGCGTAAAGTCGGCCGGGTGGCTAAATAAGATTCCCCAGCTATTGCCAAGCCATTGGTGAAATTGAATCGTTCCTTCACTGGAAGCTGCCGTGAAATCCGGCGCGAGATCTCCTAATCTGATAGACATGTTGTTTTGCTTTTTATGGTTAATAATTGAGTAATTCAGTTTCGCGTTGCTTGTTAGTGGCATCTATATGCTGCTCCACTTTATCGCCAACCAGAGCGATGAACAGTTTTTGTTCGAGAATATAATCCCTGTTAGCGATCAGGTTCCGGAGATCGATCTTACCAACCACGTAGTGGTAATTGCCACCGCTATAGTGTTCGGAGATTTCCTCAAATGGCAGCTGTTGAAGGTCTTGTGCCGCGTGGTAACGCAGGTATATGGTAATTTGAATATCGTTGGTAAATACCGGCGCCGCCTTTTGTGCATACTTCTTGAACTCGTAACGGTAGCCGTATGAAAGTGCTGAAATATCTGACAATACCGCTGCCCCGGTTGGTAAACTTCCGGCCCCACGTCCCTGCAAAAACTGCTCGCCAGAAAATGTTCCTTCGGCAATAACCCCGTTGAACTCATCTTCAACATTATACAGATGGTTACATGGTTTCACAAAGCCAGGTAGTACGAACACAGCTACCTGCCCGGCTCCTACCCGTCGGATAACCGGCGTTAGCCTGATCCGGTAGCCTTTTTCGGTAGCGTAAGTAATATCCTGATCGCTTAGGGTGGTGATACCGATGTTAAGGACATCATCGGGCGGAATAATAAGGCCAAAAGCATGAAGCGCCAGGATCACTGCTTTGTATTTTGGGTCGTACCCTTCTACATCGTTGGTAGGATCGGTTTCGGCAAAACCTTTTTCCTGCGCCTGACGAAGTGCCTCCTGATAGGTGCGTTTTTCGTTAATGGTTTTTGTGAGGATGTAATTGGTTGTGCCGTTGAAAATACCAGACACCCTTTCCAGTTCTTCATTATCGAAATACTCTTCGAGCGTGCGAATGATGGGAATGCTTCCGCAGGCAGCGGCTTCGTATAGCAGCGACACATTATGTTGTTTTTGCAACTCGTATAACTCTGCCAAATGAAGTGCGAGCATCTTCTTATTTGCTGTCACGACATGTTTTCCCCTGCGGAGAGCTTCGCTGACGATGCTATACGCATCTTCTGCATGGTCAATAAGCTCTACCACCACGTCGATTTCCGGGTCATTGAGGATGTCCCATTTATCATAACTGATGAGTTCCGGCTCTACCTGTCGTTGTTTAGATGGGTCTTTGACCACAATTTTTTTGATATCTGCTTTAAAACCAGTGCTTTTATTTAGCACATAGTATAATCCTTGCCCTACACAACCGAAGCCGAATAAGCCTATTTTCAATTTTTTGCTCATATGTTGATTTGTTTTAATGTTGATGAATGATCGTTGACCTGCGATATAAACTCCTGTTCGTAAAACTCACGGATCAAGCCCACGAGCTTTTCTGTTTCGATCAGAAAGCCATCGTGTCCGTATAGTGAATCTATTTCACGGTAAAACGATCCGGGAATTCCCGTTGCCAACTGCTGTTGTTCGGCCGGAGGAAACAACAGGTCGGATCGCACGGCTACTACCAGGGTGCGTGCGGTGATGTCCTGTAGCACGGTTTGGATACTGTAAGCGCGTCCACGAGCCACATGATGCGAATCCATTGCTTCGGAAAGCCTGACATAAGAATAGGCATTGAAGCGCTTTACCAATTTCTCGCCCTGGTAGCGCTGATAAGACGCCGCCGGTAATACAGCGGCAGGCGTAGTGCCCTCGTGCTTTTGTGTATGGTCGTATGCGGCATAATTGCGGTAGCTCAACAACGCAATGCTTCTGGCAGCCTGCATACCTTTGGCGCCGCCATCTGCCGAATGCGAGGCGTAGGTCCGGTCGGCGCGGATGGCCAACCGCTGCGATTCGTTGAATGCCACACCCCAGGGCGAATGCTGAGCATTGGTGGCTATCAGCACCAGGCGCTCGGCAATTGTCTGCTCCGCAAGCAACCACTCCTGGGCTATTTGCCCGCCTTGCGACCCGCCAATGAGTGTATGAATTTTGCTGATGCCTAAGTGCGCGGCAAGAAGCGAAAGTACCTGCGCCATGTCGCGGATGGTGATCTGTGGAAAATAACTATACCAGGGTTCATCCGTGTCGGGGTTTACACTCAATGGACCCGTGGTACCATAACAAGACCCGAGGTTATTGGCGCATACAATATAATAGTCGTCCGGGTTGAAAAGGCATCCCGGACCAAATAAGCCCTTCCACCAATCAAACACATCGCTGTTTGCAGTGAACGCATGTACGGCCCATATCACGTTACTTTTATCCGCATTAAGTGTTCCGTAGGTATGATAAGCGATCTCGAGCGTCGGCAAACTAAGTCCGCTTTCGAGTACAAACCGTTTGTTGTGATGGTATATTTTCGTATTCATAGTGACAAAAAAGAAAAAGTAACAGGCCGAAAAACTTTAAAAAAACAGGCCTGTTACCGGGTTATGGCATCAATTATTAAACAAAGAAGCTGAAAAAATGAGTTGGCGGCGCTCCCTAGCCGACAGCAAATTAATGTCGCTTACCAGACGCCTGCTATGTTGTTTTTCCGGAAAAGGAAAGGCAGCGCCTCCACGGTGAGCGAGGCCGTACACAGCAAGCACGTTAAGGTATTGGCGGTGGCCGGCCTGGCCGATCAGGTTGATTGATCCGCTACCGGATCCAAAAAATGGCGAAGTATTCATCACGAAAATTTTAAAATGAAAATGAAAAAAAACGAGTTCCTGGAAAGGCGTAGAGATCCCTTCCCGTACCGGGCCTTCTTTTTTCCAGAAAAAACAGAAAAAAAGATCAGCCTAGCGCATGCTGCAACAGCAACACATACATGCCGTAGAACAACAATGCACCGCAGGCAAGGTAGCGCGGACAAATATCGGCTGATCGAAAGTTGAAATGGTGTTGTGAGATGTTGTGTGTTTCATGTTTACTCTTTAATTTATTTTTCTCCGTTTTTCATCAGAGTAGGAGTTGGCACCTGTTTTCCAATTCCGCGTTACCGGAACTTCTAGTTGGTTGCCAGTGGGTCTGTGAGCCTATTCTCTCGCCACTTCTTAATAAATTAATTACACACAAAAAGGATGTAACTAATCCGGCGCAAAGATACATTCGTTTTTTTCACACTTCCAAATGTTTTTTAAAAAAAATTCATTTTCCCTGGTTTATCAAGGCTTTCAGAACCTTTTTCATCAACGCACTTCAGCAGATGAACCTACCCTAGGCAGGTATTTGCCTTTGGAAGCTGCCAGCCACGACATTCGTTGCTGAGCCAATCCGAACTGCAAAACACCCAAGTACCCGTGACATGCCTTTATTTTGTGGTTACTGGTTTACATTCTAAACTTAACTGTACATTTGCGTTGTGCTAAAAAACGTTGGCAAGCATCACCTGCTGCTTCATTTCATCGTATTCATCTGGGGATGGTCGCCTATTCTCGGCAAAGGCATCAGTATCGATGCGTTACCGTTGGTCTGGTACCGGATCGGGCTCACGGTTGGCATGATGGCGCTATACCTTGTGTACATCAAAGCAAACATCAGGGTTTCATTCAAGAGGCTCATGCAATTTGCACTGATTGGAATCATTATTTGCATTCACTGGCTTTGTTTTTATGGTGCGATCAAAGTGTCCAATGTATCAGTAACTATGGCCGCTTTCAGCACCGGCACGCTGTTTACCGCTATTATTGAACCACTGGTTTATAAACGACGCATCGTTGCCTATGAGCTGTTGATCGGGATGATCATCATCGGCGCCATTTGCCTTATTTTCTCCGTCGAATTTCAATATGGTCTGGGTATTCTCCTCGGCATTGGAGCAGCACTAACGGCAGCTATTTTCAGTGTGTTCAATGGTGTATTCATCCAAGACCGCAAAGAGCCCGTATCGTCGCCGGTGCTTTCGTTTATTGAATTATCGGCTGCATTCGTTGCACTCAGTATTTTCCTGGCATTCACATCAAGTTACGATGCGGCTTTTTTCACTCTTAGTAACCGCGATGTGATCCTGTTGATCATATTTGCCGGGGTGTGTACGGTATATCCGTTTATTGCCAGCGTCAACCTCATGAAACACCTTACGCCCTACACCATCAACCTCACGGTAAATTTAGAAGGCCTGTATGGCATTGTTCTCGCCAGCCTGCTCTTTCATGAAAACAAATACCTTTCTACGACTTTCTATGTGGGCTTTTCTATTATTCTTGCTGCCATTTTTCTCAATGCCTTCCTGAAACAGAAATTGAGTAAATCCTAACCATCAGCAAGGAACCTTCACCGGTATTTTTGCCATCCTGACCCAACCCTCGTTTGTAGTCGTTTTCAAGCCTTTTTTCTCGCAGACATTGGTATAAAATCCTACCTTTGCAGCGTTCAAAAAAACAGGATCATGCAGTTTGAACTGAGTTTCGAATATCTGGAGCTGCTGAAAGACGCCATTGCACGCAATGACGAGTCTTTTATCAAGGCGCAACTCGAAGAGTTGTATGCGGTGGATATTGCCCTGATCCTGGACAGGCTCGATGTAGAAGAAGCGAATTTCCTGTACGACCTGCTCGATGAGGAGCTTGCGGCAGATGCTCTCCTGGAAATGGAGGAAGAAAAGCGCGAGGCCCTGCTGGCAACATTTTCCACCAAGGAAATTGCCGAGCAGCTCGACAACATGGAGTCGGATGACGCGGCCGACGTGATCAACGAATTACCGGAGGAAATTCAGGAAGAGGTTCTTTCTCACATCGAAGACATCGAACAGGCAAGTGACATTGCCGATTTGATGAGCTATGAGGAAGGTACTGCCGGATCGTTGATGGCCAAAGAGCTGGTAAGCGTTTACGCCCACGAAACGGTAACGGCCTGCATCGACGAGATCAGGCGGCAAACCGAGAATGTGGATGTGATGTATGCCGTGTATGTGGTAGATGATAACGAAAAGCTGATCGGAATGCTGTCGTTGAAAAAGCTGATCATTTCGCATCCTTTGGCTTTAGTGGAAGAAATTTACGATCCTGATGTCATCTCTGTGAAAGCATCCGCTTCCAGCGAAGAAGTAGCGGAGATCTTCCAGAAATACGATCTTGTTGTACTACCGGTTATCGACCAACTGAACCGACTGGTGGGCCGCATCACCATCGACGACGTGGTGGATGTGATGCGTGAGGAAGCGGAGAAAGACATTCAGTTGATGAGTGGTATTTCCGATGATGTGGACAGTAGCGCAAGCTTGTGGCGTTTGTCCCGTGCCCGTATTCCGTGGCTTCTCATCGGCATGTGCGGCGGCATCGTTGGCTCACGCATTATTGGCGGCTACGAAACCCAAATCAAAATCCATCCTGAAATGGCGTTCTTTATTCCGTTGATCGGTGCTACCGGCGGAAATGTAGGCGTGCAATCGTCGGCTATTATTGTGCAAGGGCTTGCCAGCAATACCCTGCTTACTAATCGCATTGCTCCTAAACTGTTGAAAGAACTTGGCGTGGGACTGGTGAACGGGCTCATTTGTTCAAGCCTTATTTTGGGTTATAACCTTTTGGTGAGTGAAACCTGGACACTCGCGGCAACCGTGAGTATTGCGCTCTTTACGGTTATTATCTGCGCCTCTTTCCTCGGCACTTTCGTACCATTGACCATGAACAGGTTCAAGATCAATCCCGCTCTGGCAACAGGTCCCTTTGTAACAACACTCAATGATATCATCGGCATTTCGATTTATTTCCTGGTAGGCCGTTTGCTCTACGGCGTTCTGTAACAGTCACACCATGGAAATCCGCTCCTTAGATCAATTACAATCGAACACCTTTCCACTGGTGAGCCGCATCACTATCTCAGAAAACCTTACAGCCTTTCCACCCGAACTTTTTCGCTACAGCGAATCGTTGGAAATCCTGGATCTTTCCAACAACCTGCTCGATCATGTGCCGGATAGCATCGTGCGTTTCAAGAAACTGCGCATTCTTTTTCTGTCCGGCAACCGCTTTACAGAGTTCCCTCAGGTACTGGGGCAATGCACTAGTCTGAGCATGATCGGCTTTAAATCCAATCAAATCCGCTTCATTCCGGAGCATGCTTTCCCGGAGAATCTCCGCTGGCTGATCCTTACCGACAATCAACTGGAGTACATTCCGGCCTCCATCGGGCGTTGCAAGCCACTCGAAAAAGTAGCCCTGGCCGGAAATAAACTCCGTGACCTGCCCGATGCCATGCAGGCCTGCAAGAACCTGGCACTGCTGCGCATCTCGGCCAATAACTTCAATTCGCTTCCTTCCTGGCTGCTTTCCATGCCCAGGCTGGCCTGGCTGGCCTATTCGGGAAATCCATGCGCACCCGTACCGCCACCCAAATCGCTTCCGCTGCTCAACTGGGATCAATTGCGGATTTTGGAATTACTGGGGCAAGGCGCATCTGGCGTCATTTCCAAAGCGGAGCTGAAAACCGGAACGTTTCAGGACGAACACCTGCTGGCAGTAAAAATCTTTAAAGGCGATGTCACCAGCGACGGCTACCCGGCCGATGAAATGAAACTATCTGCCTTATTGCCGCTTCACCAGCATTTGGTACAGGTGCTTGGGCAAATTTCGGAGCACCCCGACGGTAAAGATGGCCTCGTGTTTAAACTGATACCGGCAGGATACCGGAACCTTGGGCTGCCGCCTGATTTCAATAGCTGTTCGCGCGATACATTTAAGCCCGGCACTGTTTTTCACCTCCGAGACATTGTATCTGTTTTAAGGGCAGTTGCCGACGTTTCCTGTGCGTTACACGACAATGGCATTCTGCACGGCGATCTGTATGCGCACAATACGCTGATCAACAATACAGGCCATACGATCTTCGGTGATTTCGGCGCGGCCACGTATTATGAGCGGGCTTCTGAAAATTCGAAAAGCCTGGAGCGACTCGACGTGCGGGCTTTTGGCAACCTGATGGATGATCTTCTTAATCACTTACATACTGAAGAGCGGCAATCGCCTGCCGTACACGAGTTGCATCTATTGAAAAAAATCTGCTTGCTGAACGAGGTTCTTCTCCGGCCTGACTTCCATTACATTCTGAATAAACTCAACATGCTCCAAAGCGACTAATTTTTTTGGCGTCGTTGTCGGCTACCAGTATCACGTTAGCGTAACATTAAAACATAAATTGTCCGGAAGAAGTCTCCAGCCCTGCGGTCTGAGATTTATTTCCTTAAACTGTTGAAACGCTTGATGGCCACCAGCTGATCGTAGTACGTGCCACGCTGACGGTGGTACACATAAATTGCATAGTCGTTTTCCGTTTCCCAGTGACTTCCTTCAGTCATGGTGTCGTCGCCTCCTTTTTTATCATCGCGCAAGTACACGTAAGTATAATTATAGTAGCCCTGCTTGATATACATCGTGCATTCGTACCCAAAACGCTTATAGTTATAGGTCATGCGATTGGTTTTACTAAGGCGCCAGTCCGTTAATTTCCCCAACACATAAAAATTGCCTTCACCTTGCGCATTATCGTATGGAATAAAAAATTTCACCCAGGCATAATCCGCTTCTATGTCAGGATTGGTTGCCATGTCAAGGTTTTTGATCAGGTAGCCGCCATTTAAGTCGTTGTAGAAAGAATACGGTTTAAAGGTTCGCAGTTCGTCAATCTTTAAATCTACATGATAGATCGAAGCACTATCGCGGTAAATATCGCCAATACGTTCCGTATAGGTGCGGAGCGATCGGGTATCAAAATACCGGAATTCATTTCCTCCCTTAAATGTCGAGCGGTCGTCGAGCGAATACGTCAGTTGTCTTGGCTCCGTAAACGTAGGTTTGATGTCGCGAACTGCATTATCCCAGCGGTTATTTTGGGTAATAACCACTTTCATGTCGGTAAACGGATTGGTTAATTCATACGCGCTATTGATGACTGAAAAGTCGATGTGCTGGCTTTCGTACTGCTCGTCGTTGCCGATTGCCTGCCGAACGTTTGCCACCACAGTTACTTTGTCCTCATAAATCATAAAACGCTTGGTAAGTACCAGCTTATCCTTGTTATTATCCTGATACACATATACAATGTAATTTCCTGACTTGGTAAACTGCATATTGGCCTGCGGAAAGCTAATGGCGTAGTGCGTGTATTTTTGGATGGTATTGGTGGAATAATTAAAATTAAGGATGTTGGCATCGAAAAAGCCGTTCATAAATTCAGCATACATCAGATCGGAAGGCTCCCAGGAGGCATTGCAATGGATAAAACTCACCGAATATGTTTTTTTATCCGCCTGCAGGTCGTCGAAACTCAGCTCCAGTAATTCTGAAGATCCCAGCTTGATGATGGGCGGATTAGCATCGTAGCTTGCTTCGTGAAGCTGCGCCGTTTTAATATAGGACTTATACACCCAATCTTCATAGCGAAGCTGATTGTCGTTAGCGTAGTCATCCTGGGCCTGTGACGAAAAAGCCCATGAAGCCAGAACGAAAAAAACCAATATAGTTTTGGAGAAATGCATGGATGAAAATAACGAATAAAACGGAGAATTCGTATGAATTACTCTTGTATCAACTCGCCTTTGCCCATTTTTTTTAGGTTGATCTGCCCCGGATTGCCTTTGTAATAAATATTTCCCGAACGATCAAGCTGAATGTCCATTACGCCACCCGATGGTGCATTGACATAGGCATGCCCTATCGATACGCTGTGCAAATAGATGTATTGTTTTACTTCGAGATCGGCCGCATATAAAAAGTTGGTTCCCGTGTAATCGTCCTGCAGGTTGTTGGTTTTTCCGGAAAGGTAAATGTCGCCATTGCCATGCGAACTGCACATCAGCACACCAATGTCAGCATCGAGCCGCAACTCGCCGGAATTGTTGGTACGACACGTAAGTGTGTCCTGCACAATCCGGTTAAGTGTTTTGATAGGCCCTACCCCATTGTGCAAAATGTATTTGAAATACGGTGCAGTGATGTAAACGTTGATCTCATGCTTATACCCGCGTACCCAATTGCAACGGTTGGCATTGAAAACATGCAGGGTATCGCCATCCACTTTGGCTTTGATCAGCGATTGGAGATTGCGGCCGGCTTCTACTTTAACTTCGTAGGTGCTACCCTGGGTGAGAAATACGTTGATCTTATCCTTGATGTCGATGCAGGTGAAGTTACTGACATCGTGATAGATCACATTGGTTGGCCCGGTAGATTTAACGCAGTCGCACATGTTTTCTTTTTTGCAGGCAACCATGCCGGCAAGCAGAATCATCACGCCTATATAAATCCTAAAGTGCATTGCTCTTCTTTTTTTTAATCCCAAAACGGTAGCCGATGCCATAATCAAAATGCGCTGCTACCACCCAATGCGATTTCATCGTGAAATTGAACATGAGTCCATTTTTGCAATAATGCCTGATGCCAATGCGATGAAATAATGGTCCGTCTTCTTTGGGTTTGGAAATAGCGTAATAACCCATTTCGATCGGGAAACTGACACGCCCGATATTGTAAGCATAACAAATTTTCACGCCGAGTTGGGCGACATCGAGCCAGTTGCTGGCAGGATTTCCGGAGGTCATTAAATGGTATTTATTCTGATCGTCGTAACAAAAATCCAATCCGGCACCCCATTTATGGGTATTTCTTACATTATAATAATAGTTAACACCGAGGGTATTGGTGAAATATTTAGGGCCTCCCGGCGGCTCGTGTTCATTGAATCCGGCAGCATACCAAACCAGTATTTCATTTTTGGTAGGCCACACCGATGCCGAATCTGTAAGGGTGGTGTTCACCGGGTAATCGCCGAACTTCACATTCAACCCCAGGTTCAGAGACACCACATTGAGGCCCAGGTTTGGCACCTGCGAACGCCCGTTGGAAGCATGCGCAAACGACAAGCCCGGCTCCAGCCTAACCCGTTCATTGAGGTTAAGGTGCCATAACAATTTCCACTGCACAAAGGTGTTCAGATGGCTGCCAATGGCAATATCTTTGGGGTTTTTATTGATATCAAATTTCCGGGTAAGGTATGATACACCCCAGCAAATGCGCAATACCGGTCTCGAGGCCCTTTCCTTTTTGTTGAGTGGTATCTCTACAAAAGGCGACAAGGCAAAACAACGGCCCAGCTGCCTGGGGTTGGCAAAGTCAATGAAATTGAACGACAGGCCAATGTCAGGAAAATTATTTTCGCGGTGCCACTGCCTGTTACCGAAAGTGGGCTTTACAAAATCGACCTCAATACCCGGAATATAGCCTTTTACGAGTGCGCCGGTGGTATTACGCTGTTCGAATATAAAACCGTAGGTAGGCGCTATTTTAAGCGAAAAATTGCGCGAACCCGTCATTCCCTGCTGAGGAAAAAGCGCCACTGGCAAAAGCAAGAATATGGTAATCAGGGTTTTCAAAAAAAGCAGCCCAAATTTACACATTGATTAGAATTAACAAACTTTTTTTACGACAAAGCGCCGCGATTTTACGAGCGGTAAAAAAAATGGATGGTAATACCTGTTTATGCCCTACGATCTTGACAAAACACGGAGGTTGTCGCATGAGATCAGCGCAAAATTATGTCGGGTATTTCGCGTTACCATCCGAAATAAAGCCTTACATTAGCGGCGATAAAAAACACCCACCATGGAAGTAAAAGATTTAAAGGATTCGTCCATCGCTCAAAACCCGGTGATCGGGCAAATGCTTCAACATAATCACGAACAAATTTTATTTTGTAACGATAATGCAACCGGCTTAAAAGCCATTATCGCCATTCACAATACCGTATTGGGGCCTTCACTTGGCGGTACACGTATGTGGAATTATAACACGGAAATGGAAGCACTCACCGATGTACTTCGTCTGTCACGCGGTATGACCTATAAATCGTCGGTAGCGGGCCTTAACCTTGGCGGTGGAAAAGCCGTTATTATAGGCGACGCTTCCAAAATCAAATCAGAAGCCCTATTGCGCCGTTTCGGAAAATTTGTGAACAGCCTGGGTGGCAAATACATTACTGCCGAAGATGTGGCCATGAACAGCCGCGACATGGAAATCATCAAAATGGAAACAGACTATGTGAGTGGTCTTCCTGAAAACATGGGCGGCAGCGGCGATCCTTCACCTGTAACTGCTTACGGCGTTTATGTGAGCATGAAAGCCAGCGCCAAAGAAGCCTTTGGTTCTGATAGCCTCAATGGTAAAAAAGTACTGGTACAGGGCTGCGGCAACGTGGGCATGCACCTGGTGGAACACATTACCAAAGAAGGCGCAAAAGTATATGTTTACGACATCAGCGAAGAACGCGTGAAAACGGCTGTGGATAAATTCAAAGCTGAATTCGTTCCGGCTGATAAAATGTATGATCTCGATATCGATATTTATGCGCCTTGTGCGCTTGGTGCCACGGTAAACGATGATACCTTAAGCAAGCTGAAATGCAAGGTGATTTGCGGTGCAGCAAATAACCAGCTGGCCGACGAGAAGAAACACGGCGAAATGGTTTTGTCCAAAGGCATTCTCTATGCACCCGATTTCGTTGTGAACGCCGGTGGTATCATCAATGTGTTTTACGAACTGGAAGGCTACAACCGTGAAAGAGCAATGGCCCACGCCGAAAAAATCTATGCCACTACCTGGAATATTATCCAGGCCGCAAAAGAACAAAACATTCCTACCTACGCGGCAGCAAATAAAATTGCAGAACAACGCATCGAAAGTATCGCCCGCATTAACGCTGTATTATAAACACCCTTCAATTGCAGCCCAACCCAAAAAGGCTCTTGCGTTTCGGGATTGGGCTGCTTCAATCAACAACTTCATACCAAAGGTTCCAAAAACTTAACCAACTTCAATTTTAATAAATCCGTTCTTTATGCTCAACAGACGTTATCTCCGGATAAAAACCATGCAAACTTTGTATTCTTATTTTCAGCAAGATAAAGCTGACATTGGTTTTTATGAGAAGGAGTTATTTAAAAGCCTCGATAAGATCTACGACCTGTACATCTATGTTTTGGCACTTTTCAACGATATTCACCACACAGCACACCTCGTGATCGAGGAAAATAAAAACAAGCGTCTTCCATCGAAAGAAGACCTGGAACCAAACCTCAAATTTATTAACAACAGCCTGCTGGTAGCCCTGTCGCACAGCACAGAGTTAAAAAAAGAACTGGCCAACCGTAAGATTTCCTGGCAGAATGATTTCGACCTGGTTCGCAAATTATATAGTGAGCTGAGGGCGACAGAACTTTATAAAAGTTACATGGCTACGCCCGAACAATCGGTTAAAGAAGATAAGCAGTTCCTGATAGCCATGGCTACAGAATTTTTATACGAACACGAGTTACTGAACCACTTGTTCGAAGAAAAAAACATGCACTGGGCCGACGATACCTTTGGTGCCTTTTCTATGGTATCACGCACATTTGAAGCCTATACCGGCGGAACACTTTATTTGCAACCGTTATACAAAGATGCAGAAGACGACAAGAATTTCATTTCTATTCTTTTCCGTAAAACTATTGCCGGGGATAAAGAATACGAAACGCTGATCGACCAAAAAACCAAAAACTGGGAACTCGACCGGATTGCGTCAATGGATGTGTTGCTGATGAAAATGGCCATTGCCGAATTTTTGAATGTATCGAATGTGCCTGTGAAAGTTTCGCTGAATGAATACATCGACATCAGCAAAGAATACAGCACGCCTAACAGCAAAACGTTTATCAACGGAGTATTAGACAAGGTAATTGCCGAATTGAAGCAGGAAAACCGCATCCAAAAAACGGGCCGCGGCTTGATGGAAGGAAATTAGAACAGAACAAACCGGCGCGGCCATTAATGGATGTGTACCGGCAGCTTTTTATGGGTTTTTAGCTATTGAAACTCCGTATAAAACCCTAAATTTACATCTTGTTAATTCAAGCACATGAAAGCTCTATACATCAGTATTTTTTCTGTCGCTTTGCTCGCTTTTTCTTGCAAAACGGACACCAAAGAAGTTTCTACGAACGATATTACCATTACCAAAAGCGCCGATGGCAATACGACAGACAAGTTGCCGGATATGCTTTTTGAGGAAGAAACACACGACTTCGGTCGTATTACCCAGGGAGAGAAGGTGGCCTACTCTTTTAAGTTTAAAAATACAGGATCGGCTAACCTGATCATTTCGGCTGCCAATGGAAGCTGCGGCTGTACGATCCCGGATTATCCTAAAAAACCGATAGCACCGGGCGAAGAGTCTGTTATCGACGTGGTTTTTAACAGCGAGGGCAAATCGGGCATGGTGGAGAAATCGATCACACTCGTAACAAACTGCGAACCAAGCACTAAAATCATTTATATCAAATCAAACATCGTTGTGCCTACAAGCACCAACTCGAACGAGTCGCCTACATTTACCCATTAATAACTTACACAACCTAATAACACAAGAACAATCTCATGAACAACCTGACCATTTTAATGACCGGAGCTAAAGACGGAAACCCAATCACGCAAATCGTACCCCTGATCCTGATCGTGGTTGTATTTTACTTTTTTATGATCCGTCCGCAGATGAAAAAACAAAAGGAGCAAAAAAAGTACATTGAAGCGTTGAAAATCGGCGACAAAATCCTTACCATCGGTGGTATTTACGGTACGATCTTCAAAATCAACGACGACGGCACGCTTGTTATCGCTGTTGAAGACGGTGGCAAATTAAAAATTGCCAAAAACGCGGTGTCGAACGACGCCACGTTGGGGCTCAACCAAAAAGCATAAGCCGTGAGCCGGAATAATGCCATCATGCGCATTCGGCGCCGCTTTCTCAATACCAAAATTGTTACCTTTCTGATCTGTTTGTGCATTGCATCACTCCTGTGGGTGGTGCATGCATTAAACCGCAACTACAAGTACACCCTTACTATTCCGGTAAAGTTTACGAAGCTTCCGGAAAACAAACTCATTATCGGCGAACTTCCCGAAAAGCTACAGGTTGATATTAAAACCAGTGGTCTCAAACTGCTGTTCATCAAACTCCGCAAAATGCCGAACGAAGTCCTGATCGACTTCAACACCCTGAAGACCAATGCAAAATCGCAGGCGTATTCAATTAGCAATGGCAATTTCAATGTTCAGAACATCATCAACTTCGATGTGGAAGTGATGAAAATACGCCCGGATACATTGTTCTTTTCTTCAGAAAAAGGAAGTTCTCGCCTGATTCCTGTCAAAGCGAGCCTCCAGGCCAGCTTCCTGCCGGGTTACTCTGCGATTACGAAACCCAGCATAAGCCCTGCATTTATTACCGTTACCGGCGACATGCCGGAAATCGACGATATCGATACCATTTACACACAAACCATCCGCCTCAAAGACGTTCACGAGAATTATACGAATACGGTAGCAATAAAAAAACTACCAAATCTAAGCTATAGTGCCAAAGAGGTTAAACTAAGTTTTGAGGTTGACCGTCTTGCCGAAACCAGCATTCGCATTCCGGTACAGATCATGAACCGAAGCAGCGCTGAAACGGTAAAGCTACTTCCCGAATATGTAACCATACGTTACTTGGTAGCAATGAAAGAATATGACAATATCGATGCCTCGTCTTTTAAAGCCACTGTGAATTTCGACGATATTGTGGCCCGCAAAAAAAATCTGAAAGTTGACCTTGTGCGGAGTCCTTCGGAAGTAAAAGTAATTGGTATAGAGCCGGCTACCATCTCGTACTTAATTTATAAATAATGACTGTAGGACTCACCGGTGGCATAGGAAGCGGAAAAACAACGGTAGCCAGGTTGATGGAAACGATGGGATGCGTGCTGTATGATTCCGACAGCCGCGCCAAGGAACTTTACGATCATCCTGTTATCCGGGAACAGGTAACAGGGCTGCTCGGTAATCCTGCCTATCACGACAATGGAACGCTAAACCGCGCGCACGTATCGGCAAAAGTATTTTCAGATCCTGAATTGCTAAAACAACTGAACGCCATCGTTCACCCGGCGCTGAAAACAGATTTCGAAGCCTTTGCTGCCCGCTTTGCAAAGCAGATCGTCGTCAAGGAAAGCGCGATCTTATTCGAAACCGGCATATACCGCGACCTTCAGTTAAACATTCTTGTAACGGCGCCCATCGAGCAAAAAATACAACGCGTGATGTTACGCAACGCCCTGAGCCGACAGGAAGTAGAAAAGCGAATGGAAGCGCAATGGAGCGATGAGCAAAAAAAACCTCTGGCAGATTACCTCATTGGCAATGCCGATAATGAGGCGCTGACGCCGCAGGTCCTTCACGTGGTAAACGAACTTCGGAAGCAATGCTAAGACGCGACTACTTCATTAAACAAGTCGAAGAATTCGGCAAGGTGCTGGCACAGATCATGAGCCTGAGACGCAATGGCCGTTTTCCCGACATGCTGGACGAGCTTGTTAGAGCATCTCAAAAATACACCGCGCTGGAAATTGAACTGGTTGAAAAACAACCTGACGAGGCTTTGGTTGAAACCCTGACGGATGTGAATCGCCTGAACGACGATCAAATGAAGTTTATGGCCGACCTGCTGTTCGAAAAGGCAGAATACTACCTCAGTACGCAGGGAGAAGGAGCAGCATCAACCAATTGTTACCGAAAGGCTTTGGCAATTTACCGTTTTCTGAAAGAGCATGCCACGCTCAATTATTCGCTCGATATGCACTACAAACTTGAGCTGCTCTCGAAAATGCACCTATAGCACAAAACCCTTGACTGGCAAGGGATGTACGACACTACGTGTATGCGCCTTCCTGCCACAATGGATGAAGTATTCTTCGAGCTAAAAAAAGGAGTCGCGTTTTTTCAAAATTTTTGTATATTCGTTTCAAGCCGTTATGCAAAAACTACTCGTACTGATTCTGTTTATTTCCTGTTGCTGTAAAGCACAGAACGAATTTGATAAATACGGTCCGTTTGGCTCGCAGGTTTTCACCGATTTGAAACTGGCCTTGGACGTAGAGAAGAATGTCTATAAAATGGACTTGAGCTATCAAAAGCTCGAACCAAAACAATATGCTAAATTAGGAAAGCTGAAAGACTTGCAGGCCCTCAAAATGAGCGGCAACGAAGTGAACACATTCCCTCCGGGCTTTGGCGACCTAAGCAACCTGGTTTACTTTGCGACTTACAACAATGAGTTTACGGAGTTCCCGGAATTTAAAAAACTGGGCAATTTGAACTACCTCGAATTTTTCGGTGCTAAAATCGACAGCATTCCCTGCCAGATTGCCTACCTCGGCAAGCTCAAAACATTTAAATTCTCGTCGAGCAACGACACGCTGAAACTACCGCCAACATTGAAATTCCTAAGAAGTCTGAAAGAACTCACCATCGAAAATTGTGTACTCGATAGTTTTCCGAAAGACGTTTTCAGGATCCCGAACCTTAGTTACCTGAACCTGACAAATGCGAACGTGTTTTTTATCAGCAAGCACTTCGAACGCTTACCCGACCTCGAAGTATTGGTACTCGACGGCAACAAGCTAAACACGTTGCCGGTAGAAATTTACATGGCCAAAAAGCTAAGGCTGCTTTCCGTTAAGAACAATTTTCTGAAAAAGCTCCCCGACTCTATCGCACAGATGGAAAGCCTTACGTTGCTGGATGTGCGGGGCAACAACTTTCCAAAAGAATACATTGAAGAACTGAAAGCCCTTCTCCCCGGTTGCGAGATAAGATACTAACATGAGGCGTTTCTAATGTTGCTCAAATTTCTGTTTAAACGCATCGAGAAACCAATCGGGTGGAACCACCGGCTTATTCCTTATTTTATCGATGAATACCAATGTTACCGAGCCTGTATTTAGCAGATCGTTATTTTGATTGTAGCATTCGTACTCGAACGTGATACGCACTTTGGGCATTTCCCTAACGGATGTTACTACACGTACTTCATCATCGTATAAAGCCGGTTTTTTATAATTGATCGTGAGGTTAATCACTGGCATCAAAATGCCGTTGGCTTCCATGTCGCGATAACTGAAACCCAGGCTACGCATGGCTTCCACGCGTCCTACTTCATAGTATTGAGCGTAATTTCCATAATACACAAATCCCATCTGATCTGTTTCGCCATAACGCACTCTTAACGTTGTTTCTGTTTTAATCATTCGATTTTGTATTATATTTAAGACATCTAATTTAAGCTCTTATTCCATTATTAGAAAACAATCCAAACACTATTTATCCATGAAACTGATCCGACGGCTCGGTCCGCTCCTGGTTTTTCTGCCGCTTGTTTCCTGCACGCATAAAACGCTGGTTACAACCGTAAACGAAAGCCATTATGTTATCAACCGCAACATGGTTGATAGTGCTACATACAAAGCTATACTGCCCTATAAGAAAAACCACGACGAACAAATGGCACGCGTTATTGCCACGAGCAGCGACGCTTTTGTAAAAGCAGATGTAGAAAGCACACTGGGCAACTTGTTTTGCGATGCGGTAATGCAAGAAACCAAAATCCTGATGGGAAAAGACTCTGCTATGCTTAGTGCAGCCATCTTCAATAAAGGCGGACTTCGCAACTCCTTACCCAAAGGCAACATCAACATCGGAAATGCTTTTGAGCTGATGCCTTTTGAAAACGAAGTGGTATTGCTCAAACTCAGCGGTGCCCAGTTCAGCGACATGTGCAACCAAATTGCTCAGAAAGGCGGTATTCCGGTGGGTGGCATACGCATGAGCATTGGCGAGGGTTTTGCCAAAGACATTCGTGTTCAGGGAAAACCGTTCGATCCGTCGCGGGAGTATTGGGTCGTAACATCCGACTACCTCGCTAATGGAGGCGACAATTATGTTTTCTTTAAAAATGCGCAGGAACGCCGTAACCTGAATGTATTACTCCGCGACGTTTTTATCAATTATTGCATACATACTACCGATCAGGGAAAAACATTAACACCGTATTTAGATGGAAGGATTCAAGTATCAAAATAGAAGAGATTTCCTGAAGTATTTCATGGGAACATCTGCTGTGCTGGCGGGCTTTCCGGCCCTATCGAAAGAAATGCTGGCTAAACACGACATCGAACGCCTCACGATTCTGTACACAAACGATGTGCACAGCCGCATCGAACCTTTTCCGGCAAACGATCCTAAATTTGCAAATCTGGGAGGATTTGCCAGGCGCGCCGCTGTGATTGAGGAAGTGCGCAAAGAAAATGATAATATCCTGCTCCTCGATGCAGGCGATATTTTTCAAGGCACACCCTACTTTAACCTGTTTCACGGCGAACTGGAGTATAAACTGATGAGCACCATGCAGTACGATGCCACCACGATTGGGAACCACGATTTCGACCTGGGAATAGACAACCTGATAAAGCAAATGCCACATGCGGGCTTTTCATTCATTAACTGCAATTACGACTTCTCAAATACCGATCTGAAAGGCAAAATAGCGCCCTACAAAATTTTTACAAAAAAGGGCATTAAAATCGGCGTTTTAGGATACGGCATCGAACTCGCCGGACTTGTTGATAAAAAAATGTACGGCGATACGGTGTATCAAAATCCGGTTGCAATTGCGAATGCAACTGCTAAACTTTTGAAACATGATTTCGAATGCGACTACGTGGTTGCTCTCTCACATTTGGGATATGATTTTCCGGATAAAAAAATAAGCGATAAAAGCATGGCGCCTCTAACCGAAAATATCGATCTCATCATCGGTGGGCACACGCACACTTTCCTTGAACACCCAGTAAAAACAGCTAATCGCGCAGGTAAAGAAATTTTCGTTACACAAGTTGGGTGGGCCGGAATATGGTTGGGAAAACTCGATGTTTACTTCTCTTACAATAAGAAAAAAATCTCACATAATTCAGATAATAGAAAAATCTGAAAAAACAATAGGGCGAAGAATTTTTTTTGAAATTATTTATCCATTTTTTTATTGTGAGATTAAATAATCGCTATATATTTACAAACTCGGACTTGTTCATAAGACTTAACATTGCATACTTTAAAACTCTTATTTTGATATGAAGGAAAAAACTGCTGAAACCGTGTGGAAGAATTGCCTGAAAGTGATCCAGGATAATGTTAGCCCCCAGAATTTTACCACTTGGTTTGAACCTATCAAAGCAATCAAGATTCAGGATAACGTTTTGAACATACAGGTTCCTTCTCAGTTTTTTTATGAATGGCTGGAAGAACATTACATCACTATCATTAAAAAAGTGATCCGTAAAGAATTAGGTCCTGAAGGAAGAATTGAATACAGCATTGTGATGGACAATGGCACCGGCAAATCTGAAAAGGCCGTGATGCTGAAAGTTCCGAACATCAATACCAATCTCAAAAACAATCCGGTGTCGATGCCGATCGACGTAAGCAATGGTGCCATTCGTAACCCGTTCATCATTCCGGGACTTAAAAAAGTTTCTGTCGAATCGCAACTGAACCCAAACTACAGCTTCGAAAATTTTGTGGAAGGTGATTGCAACCGTCTTGCCCGCTCTGCTGGCTATGCCGTTTCGCAAAAACCAGGAGGCACTGCGTTCAATCCATTGCTGTTATATGGTGGCGTAGGTCTCGGCAAAACCCACTTGGCGCAGGCCATTGGCATCGAGATCAAAAAGAACTTTCCGAACAAAACCGTGCTTTATGTACAATCGGAAAAATTTATTGCACAATTTATTGATGCGATCAAGAATCACAACCAAAACGATTTCGTACACTTCTACCAGATGATTGACACGCTCATCATCGACGATATTCAATACCTGGCAGGTAAAGAAAAAACACAGGATGTATTCTTTCACATCTTCAATCACTTGCACCAACTGGGTAAACAAATCATCCTGACGGCTGATCGCGCGCCGGTAGAAATGCAAGGCATTGAACAACGCTTGCTGTCCCGCTTCAAATGGGGACTAAGCGCCGACCTGCAAACACCTGGCCTTGAAACGCGCATTGCCATCCTCGAAAAGAAAGTTTACAACGAAGGCATTCAGCTTCCCAAAGAGGTTTGCGAATACCTCGCATACAGCATCACCTCAAACGTGCGCGAACTGGAAGGTGCGCTTATTTCCCTCTTGGCCCAATCGTCGCTCAACAAAAAAACCATTACGCTTGACCTCGCCAAGCAGATGATCGACAAGTTCGTGAAATCTACCGCGCGTGAAGTGTCAATCGATTATATCCAAAAAGTGGTATGCGATTATTTTGATTTGAACATCGACCTGATGAAATCAAAAACCCGCAAACGCGAAGTTGTTCAGGCCCGCCAGATTGCCATGTACTTTGCGAAAAGCATGACTAAATCATCGCTTGCTACCATCGGTATGCATTGCGGTGGTAAAGATCACGCCACAGTGCTGCATGCCTGCAGAACAGTGAACAACCTGATGGATACCGACAAACGCTTTAAAGCCTATATCGAAGAACTCGATAAAAAAATAAGCATCAACAACTAAGTATGCCGCACTCATTTTTAAAAAACCTCCTGCTTTGACGGAGGTTTTTTTATGCTTATGCTAAACGCTTACCAGATCTATCTCATTTTTCCGATTCTGGGCGCCATCGCAGGTGCCATGCTCTGGTTGTCGTATTTCAGGCGCATCGATATTCTGGAGGGCGAGCGCGTGCGAGACATGACGTTGGCCTTTTGCATCGGGTTTCTCACACCGTCGGCAGCCATTCATATCTACAAATTTCTGGAATCGCTAGGCATAGACTTTAACGGACAACTTTGGAACGATTTGCTCTATGCCGTTTTTGGTGTTGGCCTTACCGAAGAATTGGTTAAACTAGCCGGCGTATTTCTGGCATTTGCGCTGTTGAAAAAAAGTGTGAATGAACCTCTTGACTATTTGTTGTTTGCCGGCATCGTGGCTCTTGGCTTTTCAGTTCGCGAAAACTTCATCTACTACAACAACTACGGATCCCAAATTATTACAGGCCGCACCTTCATTTCGTCGCTCACCCATATCATCAACACGTCGATTTGCGTTTATGGCATTTACCGTTACCGGATGTTCCACAAAGGTAACACTTACCTGAATGCGATTGTGGCAATAGGCCTGGCAGTGGGATCGCACGGCATGTTCGATTTTTTTCTCACGCAGCCGGTTATAGGCAATGCCACGCCTTTCCTCGCAACGCTTGTTTACCTTGTGGGTATCAATTTCTGGATTCAGATGATCAATAATTGCATCAACTTTTCACCGTTCTTCGACTATCGAAAAATAAGTTCGCTATATACCATGTACCGGGGTGTACTGGCCTGGTATATAGTACTACTGACCATCGAGTTCGGCTATGGGTTCTATTATAAAGGCTTTCTGTTTGCCCTCAACGACCTGGTTAAAAACATTCTGAAAGAAGGCGTTCTGATAAGCATTGTGCTGCTGCGCATCAGTCGCCTGAAAATCAATAAACGGAAATATTTTCCGGTAAAAATACAGTTGCCGATATACTACTCCGGCAACGACGACGAAGACCTTCGCTTATTGGGTATTCCGATCAAGATCAGAGGAGAAAACCGTCGCGAATTCCGCTTTCTTGAATACATGGGTAGTGATATGTATGTCCATCCTGCCTCCGACCAAAACACCATCGTCAATCACTCGGCGCGTGCCCGGCTTCTCAAAAAGTACTTTCTGAAAAACGATGTGGTGATTTACCTGATAGAAATCAGCCTCGACGACGAGGAAAAAAAACACATCTACCTCCTAAAGCCTCTCACGAAACGCTTGCCGGGTATCGACAATTCGTGTCCGGTAGGCATGCTCATGGCTTACGACGATCCTGTAGGATTCCAGAAAGAACATGAGCGCATGCCTTATAAAGCGCTGAAAGCGATCGAAACAATTTACCTTGTTCATCCGTAGTCATCCGTAATAGAAACCGAACTGCTACGACAATCATATCAGGCTAAAGCAAGCTGTTGTAAACACGGATCATTTCATTCAGGTTATTGCGCCAATTGTAATTGTCACGAACCCGTTCCAAGGCATTGATGCCAATAGCTTGCCTTAACGCGTCGTTAAGCATCAGGCGTTCCAGGGCAGCCACAATGGCCTCGATGTTGTGGCCTGGCACGATACTGCCGTTTTGCTGGCCGGCAACCACTTCCTGCAATCCTTCAGCTTCACTTACCACCACCGGAACGCTGCAAGCCATTGCTTCCACGACGCTCACGCCAAAACTTTCATACTCCGATATGTTCACAAACACATCCAGTTCGTTCAGTTTGGCGGCCACCAGTTCGTGGGGCAATTTCCCCTCGAACACAACATCTGCACTCACATTGAGGTCGGCCACCAGCTTCTCGAGCGACGGTTTTTCATCACCCTCACCTACCAGCACCAGTTTGAGCTTCTTACAAGGATAACGTTCTTTCAGTTTGGCAAAAGAAAGGATAACTGATGCGATGTTATAATTCTTTTCCAACGATTTTACGCACCCGATCGTAAATGTATTATCCGCTTTTAAAGACGGCTTTGGATTGAATTCTTCGAGATCGACACCGAACGGGATTACTTCTACTGGTTTATGAATAAGGCGCAGAATATATTTTTCAAGTGTATGAGACGTGGCACAAACGGCATCGGCTTTTTTCAGATTATACGTAATGAGGCGTCGTGCCAATGGATGTTGATAAGGGAATTTCATCACATCGGTTCCCCATACCGAAATAATAAACGGATGGAAGCCGCTGAGCGCGCCCAACATACCATAGCTGCTGGCATAATGCGCGTGCAGGATGTGTGGATCGAATGATTGAATGGTTTCTTTGAGTTTAGGCAAAAAACGGAGATAACCAATTTTTGCCCAAAGCCGTTTGACTGTTGATGTGGCTGTAGGCAGATGGAGGCACTCGATACCATGCACCTGATACCAATTGGTTCTGGGAGCAGTAAAACTAAAAATACCGATTGCATACCCGTTGCGTGCCAATCCTGTAGCCCATTTCTGAGTATGCTCGGAATTGATGTCTGCCAAAAGAAGAAGCCGAATTGCCATAAGAATAATATTATGCTGCTTTTGATGGCAGCAGTTTAGAAAAGTTTAATCTTACAACTATTTTATTTTTAAACAGTTTCTTAAAGTCGCTTTAGCGGTCAACTGATCTTTTAAAGAGACGAACAAGGAAAAGCAAACAAAAAACTCCGGCAATTGCCGGAGTTTTCGCGCAAGAAATTCATAGGAGGATCAGTTTCTGAAAACGATCTGGTTATCGAACATATCGACGATGATCTCGTTGTCTTTATTGACCTTACCAGCCAGCAACTGTTTCGAAAGTTCGTTGAGCAATTGCTTCTGCAACATCCGTTTTACAGGCCTTGCGCCATACTGAGGATCGTAGCCCAACTGAGCCAGCCACTCGATAGCCTCGTCGGTTGCCGTGATCTTGATATGTTGCTCTGCCAACCGATCGGCAATATGAGCGAACTGTATCTTAACGATCTCAGTAACATCGGCGCGTGTCAACGGTTCAAACATAATTACCTCGTCGATACGGTTAAGGAATTCCGGACGTATGGTTTTCTTCAACATCTCAAACACTTCCGATTTTGTTTTGGCCAGCACTTCGTCTTTGTTTCCATCCGTCATCTTATCAAAATTATCCTGGATGATGTGCGAACCGATATTGGACGTCATGATAATGATCGTGTTTTTGAAGTTAACCGTACGGCCTTTGTTATCGGTAAGCCTTCCATCATCGAGCACCTGCAACAAGATATTAAATACATCCGGATGCGCTTTTTCGATCTCGTCGAGCAGGATCACACTGTAAGGCCTGCGGCGCACCGCTTCCGTCAGCTGTCCGCCTTCGTCGAATCCTACGTATCCCGGAGGCGCACCAATGAGACGGCTTACTGCATGGCGTTCCTGGTACTCGCTCATATCGATGCGGGTCATGGCGTTTTCGTTGTTGAACAGGTAGTCTGCCAGGGCTTTGGCCAACTCGGTTTTACCTACACCGGTTGTTCCAAGGAAGATAAACGAGCCGATCGGTTTCTTCGCATCCTGCAAGCCTGCGCGGCTTCGCCTCACGGCATCGGCAATCGATTCGATGGCCTGATCCTGACCGATCACCCGCTTGTGCAATTCATCTTCCAGCAACAACAGTTTCTCCCGGTCGCTTTGCAGCATTTTTGATACGGGGATACCAGTCCAGGCAGAAATCACATCGGCAATGTCTTCGCTGTCCACTTCCTCTTTCAACAATTGGGAACCGCTGGCTTTAGCTTCGGTGAGCTTGGCTTCCAGATCTTTCAACAATGTTTCTGCTTCCTGGATCTTGCCATAACGGATCTCTGCAACCTTACCAAAATCGCCTTGTTTTTCGTAGTTGGCAGCTTCCTGTTTATAGTCTTCAATTTGCGCTTTTACTTTCTGAACGCCTTCAATCGCTTCTTTTTCGCTTTGCCACTTTGCTTTTAGCGATACGCGTTTTTCATTGAGGTCGGCTAGGTCTTTATTTAGAATTTCCACCTTTTGATCTTCACCCTCACGTTTCATCGCCTCGCGTTCAATTTCAAGTTGCATGATCTTACGTTCCAGCTCATCCAGTTCAATGGGCATGGAATTGATCTGCATCCTCAGTTTGGAAGCAGCTTCGTCCATGAGGTCAATGGCTTTATCCGGCAGGAAGCGATCGCTGATATAACGCTGCGATAATTCTACTGCTGCAATAATTGCCTCGTCTTTGATGCGTACCTTATGGTGCGCTTCGTATTTTTCTTTGATACCACGCAAAATGGAGATCGCATCTTCTTCCGATGGTTCATCGACCATCACTTTCTGGAAGCGGCGTTCCAATGCCTTGTCTTTTTCGAAATATTTCTGATACTCATTGAGCGTGGTCGCACCAATGGCTCTCAATTCGCCGCGGGCAAGTGCAGGTTTCAAAATATTGGCGGCATCCATGGCACCTTCGCCACCGCCACCGGCGCCCACAAGTGTGTGGATCTCGTCGATAAACAAGACGATGTCGCCGTCGCTACCGATTACTTCTTTTACAACCGCTTTTAAACGTTCTTCGAATTCGCCTTTGTATTTAGCGCCCGCAATCAACGCACCCATATCGAGTGAGTAAACCTGTTTGCTTTTAAGATTTTCAGGCACATCGCCGGCAATGATACGGTGTGCAAGTCCTTCTGCAATGGCTGTTTTACCAACGCCCGGCTCACCCACCAGGATCGGGTTATTCTTGGTGCGGCGTGACAGGATCTGTAGCACGCGGCGGATCTCTTCATCGCGACCAATCACCGGATCGAGCTTACCATTGCGGGCTTGTGCATTCAGGTTGATTGCATACTTATTCAGAGAGTTGTATGTTTCTTCCTGCGATTGGCTGGTAACGGTAGATCCTTTCCTCAATTCAGCAATAGCAGCCTTCAACTCTTTTTCCTTGATACCGTTATCTTTCATGAGCTGCGATACAGAGTCGCCGCTGGCAAGAATGCCGAGCAGCAGATGTTCGATCGAAATATACTCGTCTTTAAACTCTTTCAGGTAGTTTGTGGCTTTTCCCACTGTTTGGTTGGCGCTGTTCGACAAGTAAGGTTGCCCGCCGCTCACCTTCGGATAGGAGTTAACGATGGCATCAACGGTTTTGGAAAAAACGGCTTGATTGACACCTAATTTTTTGAGAATGAATGGCGTCACATTTTCATCGATCTCCAAAATGGCTTTGAGGATGTGACCGTTCTCAATTGCCTGCTGGCCGTTGGCGGCTGCAATTTGTGCAGCTTGCTGGATGGCCTCCTGTGATTTTATAGTGAAATTATTCAAGTTCATAAGCGTTTTGTTTTTGATGCATAGCATTCAAACGGTGTTCCAAATGTGCATACCTGAAAATTAGTCTGAAACGAAACAAATCACAAGACTAAATGTCTGATTTTGAAACTGATTACTGTCATTTAGGCTTAACAATTTTTTGTATATTGAACCGGAATAATCCCTGGGATTATATCTACTTTCACTAAAAATTTCAATCCATGCGCACGCTCTTTTTTTCCCTGTTGCTTATGCTGAACCTGGCAGCCAACTCACAAAACCAGAACGCACCCGTACCGGTAGCCTGGACGGCAAGCTACACAGATTTACCAAACAATGAAGGTGAGATTGTCTTTAAAGCCAAAATAGATCCCAAATGGCACATCTATTCACAACGGCCAACCGATGCCGGACCGATACCAACTTCCATTAATGTGGTACCCGGCGCTGGTTTTGAGTTGGTAGGAAAAGTAGAAGAAAGCAATTCACATGAGGAATATGTCCCTGCCTTCGAAGCCAAGGTATTCGTCTTTGAAAAGGAAGCGGTTTTTAAACAAAAGATCAAACGGAAAACGACTGCCGGCACCACCATACATGCCACTGTAGAATACATGACTTGTAACGACAGGCAGTGCCTGCCACCAAAAACAGTGGAGCTAAACGTGGCCATTCCGGCCAAAAAATAGGAATCTTATAATCTATTAAATCGTAGCGGCAGCCCTCACAATCATTGTTTACATTTATCCCCTAACCAAACCTTATGATTAAAAAACTATCCCTTTTGTTCGTGTTCACTGTCAGCTCACTATTTGCTGTGGCCCAGGAACACAAAGCCAAGTTTAAACTTTCGAGTAAGAAAGTGTCGGATTGCGAATACGACCTGGTATTTTCGGCCAGTATCGAAGATGGTTGGCACGTATATTCTGTAAAAAAAACGGCAGAAGACGGACCTAACCCAACCTCGTTTAAGTTCGTTCCATCGGGCAGCTACGAGTTGGTAGGGAAGATCAAGGAAAGTAAAACCATTAAAGAACACGACAAAGTTTTTGACGTGGATGTAGAATACTTTTCAAAAACCGCTGTGTTTACGCAACGCATCAAATTAAAAACGGATAAAAACGTCACGATCAAAGGCAAATCGGAATACCAGGCCTGTACTGAATCGCAGTGCGTATTCCCACCTGCTGAAGATTTTGAATTCACTCTACAAGGTTCGGCAACCTGCGCAGGCGGAAGTACAGCTGCGTCAAACACTCCTAGTGCGGCAACTGTGGCCTCTACCGAAACGCTGAGTCCCGATACCAGCGTGGCTGGTGTAGCGGCTGCAGAAGCAAAAACAGACAGCTCAGCCGGAAAAACATCGGTAAGCCCGGCTCCAGCCTTTTCAACTGAACCAACACAGCAAGGTCTTTCGTGGTGGGGTATTTTTCTGGCCGGATTCATTGGGGGTTTTGCTGCTTTACTTACCCCGTGTGTATTCCCAATGATCCCGATGAATGTTAGTTTCTTTACGAAACAAAGTAAGAATAAAAGCCAGGGAATTCGCAATGCCCTGCTCTACTCTATTTCCATTATTGTGTTGTATGTTGCCCTTGGCATTGGTGTTACACTTATTTTTGGCGCAGGTGCCCTGCATACTTTGTCCACCAGTGTATGGTTCAACCTGGCCTTTTTTATATTGCTCCTGGTGTTTGCGTTCTCTTTTCTGGGTGCATTCGAGATCACGCTTCCAAGCTCTTTTGTGAATAAAATGGATGCCAAATCAGATAAGGGCGGCTATATCGGCATCTTCTTCATGGCGTTTACACTGGCCCTTGTGTCGTTCTCTTGCACAGGTCCTATCATCGGCACTTTGCTGGTAGAAGCATCCAATACCGGAAATATTTCCGGACCGTTTTTCGGTATGTTTGGCTTCTCACTCGCCCTTGCATTACCATTTGGCTTGTTTGCGGCTTTCCCGGGTTGGCTGAACTCGTTGCCACAATCAGGAGGCTGGCTCAATGCAGTGAAAGTGACACTAGGCTTTCTGGAACTCGCCCTCGCCCTGAAATTTGCGTCAAATGCCGACCTGGTTGTACAGGCGTATGTACTAACGCGCGAAGTATTCATTGGTTTATGGATAGCGATTGGCACCTTGCTTACGATGTATCTGCTCGGGATGTTCAAAACATCGCACGACAGCGAAGTCAAACATTTATCTGTAACGCGTCTGATGATTGCTCTTGCTTCATTTTTTGTCACAATCTACCTGATTCCGGGACTTTGGGGTGCGCCGCTGAAGTTGTTTAGCGGCATCCTGCCTCCGCTGGAATATTCAGAATCGCCGCATGGCTTCGGGCAATCGCATGCACCTGTAGCCAAAACAGCTACACCGAAAGACGATGAATTTGATCAGTTCATGGAGATCAATAAAAATGGCATTGTACACTTTAAGAACGACTATGATAAGGCACTTGCCTATGCCCGCAAAGTACACAAGCCGCTGATGATCGACTTTACAGGACATGCCTGCGCCAATTGCCGGAAAACTGAGGATAACATCTGGCCCGACCCTGAAGTGATCAAGCGCCTGAATAACGACGTCGTTTTGGTGTCGTTGTATGTAGATGATAAGCGGGCGCTTGATCCGAAGGATTACATGAAAGTAACCTGGTATGGCAAAGAACGAGAAATAACCGATATTGGGGATAAGTTCAAATACATGGAAGAGTCGATCTACAAACAAAGCGCTCAGCCATTGTACGTGCTGGTTGACGAAAACGAGCAATTACTCAATAGCCCAAGAGGTTACAATTCCGATAAAGACGCCTATATCAAATGGCTCGACGAGGGCATTCAACACTATAAAAAGTAAGATGCGTTTCGTTATTCAACGGGTAAGTGAGGCCAATGTACACATTGATGGCAGCTTGCATACACAGATTGGCGCCGGTTTCCTGGTTCTGGTAGGCATCGAAGAAAACGACACGCCTGAAGATGCCGACTGGCTCTGCCAGAAACTCGTGGCCATGCGTATTTTCTCCGACAGTGAGGGAAAAATGAACTTATCGCTACAGGATACAGGCGGCGAGATCTTGCTGGTATCCCAGTTTACCTTATTTGCTTCTACCAAAAAAGGCAATAGGCCTTCGTTCATTCGCTCGGCGCGACCCGAACAGGCTATTCCGCTCTATGAAGCCTGTATCAACAAACTTGAGGCTTTACTCGGTAAGCCTGTGAAAACCGGGCAATTTGGAGCCGATATGAAAATTGGCCTCGTTAATGATGGTCCGGTCACGATCCTGATGGATAGCAAGCAGCGGGAGTGATTCTTGTTTTGAGTTGCTGTATCACACTGTTGGTTTTGCCAAACATTGAACGGGCAAATCATGCTTCACCAATTCTTTAATAAATTAGCGCTAAAACTGGTGCATAAACCGATCAATTTGAATATATTTATGCATTAGAATTAGACGTTATGACGATCAATGTGACCAAGTCGTACCTGCCGCCCCTGACGGAGTACAACCAAATGATAGAAGGGATATGGCACAATTTTCACCTTACCAACCGGGGACCGCTTGTGCAGAAGTTGGAAAAAGATATTTGTGCAAAATTAAAACTCGATAATTTATTATTTGTTTCCAATGGAACTATAGCCATTCAATTGGCTATCAAAGCATTGGAGATCACAGGCGAGGTCATCACCACGCCATTCTCATACGTAGCTACAACCAACTCGCTACTTTGGGAAGGCTGTGTACCGGTATTTTGCGATATTTCGCCGGAAACATTCTGCATTGACCCATCGAAGATCGAAGCCCTCATTACGCCCTCTACAAGTGCTATTCTCGCCACCCACGTTTACGGCATTCCCTGCGACGTGGAAGCCATTGAAGCCATTGCCCAAAAACACGGCCTCAAAGTTATTTACGATGCTGCCCATGCTTTTGGGGTCGAGTATAAACGTAAAAGCATTTTCAGTTATGGCGATGTAAGTACCTGTAGTTTTCATGCCACCAAACTGTTTCACACGGTTGAAGGAGGCTCTGTAACGGCCAAAGACCCAAAAGTATTCAAACAAATTTCATTGTACCATTCCTTCGGACACATTGGTGACGACTATTTTACGGAGGGTATCAACGGCAAGAACTGTGAGCTGCATGCCGCCATGGGTTTATGCAACCTGCCTAAGCTCGACGAACTGATTGCCGCCCGGAAGTATCGCTCGGAACTCTATGACTCCCTGCTCAACGGCGTTGTGATACGCCCGGTGGTTCCGCAGCACGTTACTTACAACTATGCATACTACCCGGTGGTATTTGCAAGCGAAACCGACTTATTAAAGGTCAAAGGCTCGTTGCAGGAACATGGCATCAATACACGACGGTATTTCTACCCGTCGCTTAATCAGCTTCCTTTCCTTACCCGGCACGATTCCTGCCCCGTATCGGAAGATGTTTCGAAACGGGTTCTTTGCCTGCCTATGTATTTCGACCTGGCTGAAACGGATATCGAAAGTATTTGTGAACAGATTAAAATTGCGCTCGGCTAAATGAAGCTGGTGATCATGCAACCCTATTTTTTTCCGTACATCGGCTATTTTCAACTGATGGAGGCTGCGGATGAGTTTGTGATATACGACAATATCCAATTCTCAAAGAAAGGCTGGATCAACCGCAATCGTATATTGGTGAATGGAACGGATGCATACATTACGCTTCCACTCAAAAAAGATTCGGATTTTCTTGACGTGAAAGACCGCTATTTGTCTGACGATTGGCCACAAGAACGGAAAAAAATGCTGAACCGCCTCACCGAGTCCTACCGCAAGGCACCTTTTTTCAATCTGGTATTTCCGATTATCGAGGAAGCCCTGCTTTATGAAAACCGAAACCTTTTCGATTTTATACTTCATTCGTTGCAGGTTACCCGCCGTTATCTGGGCATCACCACACCACTCATTGTTTCATCGAACATAACCATCGACCATGGACTGAAAGCCGAGCAAAAAGTGATGGCGTTGTGCCGGGCGCGACAGGCAGATGTTTATATTAACCCGATCGGAGGCGTTGATCTGTATTCCAAACCAGATTTCGAACAAGCCGGTATCGAACTTAAATTTCTAAAAGCAGACAATATTCATTACCCGCAGTTCAAAAACGAGTTTATTCCGTACTTGTCTATCATCGATGTGATGATGTTCAACTCCCGGGATGACATCAGGCAACACCTGAGTTCCTCGTTTTCATATGCATAGCCGATAAAACCAGAAATTCAATGTTTAAATGGATAAAACGGGGACGGATTTTTATTCCCCAGGATGTAAAAGACAGAAGCTGGCTCAAAAATTTTGCACAGGCTCCTGCCGTGCTGAAATTTGATGACCGGATACGGGTTTATTTTTCCTGCAGACCCGACCCTAATGAAAACGGACAGTACGTGAGCTATTCGTCTTATCTTGACCTCAACCGTCATAATTTATTCGAGATTATTTCCATAGCGCCCCAACCTTGTTTTAGCCTGGGTGCACGCGGCACCTTCGATGAGTTTGGTACTTATCCCATGTCGGTGATCCGAAAGGGAAACGACGTTCTGGCTTATTATGCAGGCTGGACGCGCTGCGAATCCGTGCCTTTTAATGTAGCCATAGGCGCAGCGATCAGCAAAGACGGAGGTAATACGTTTGAAAAACTCGGAAACGGCGGCCCCGCGCTGTCTTACAGCGTGAATGAGCCCTTTGTACTGAGTGGACCTAAGATCAGAAAATTTAACGACCGTTACTACTTGTTTTATATCGCCGGCAGCAAATGGATCCCTAATGACGGGAAGCCCGAACCTGTTTACAAATTGCGCATGGCGTATTCCGACGATGGGCTAAATTGGACGAAACTCGACAAAGATCTCATTCCATCGAAACTTGGCGAAGATGAAGCACAAGCGAGCCCGGATGTATTTTTCCACAACGGAAAATACCACCTGTTTTTTTGTTACCGCTATGGCCTCGACTTCCGCGGACGCGAAAAAGGCTACCGCATTGGCTATGCCTCTTCTACCGATTTGGTAAACTGGGAACGCGACGACTCGAAAGCGGGCATCGATGTATCCGACGACGGCTGGGATTCGGAGATGATCAGCTATCCACATGTATTCGAACTCGATGGCAAGATCTATATGATGTATCTTGGCAACCAGGTAGGAAAATACGGCTTTGGGCTGGCGGAGCTGGAAGGAGAACTCTCGTAAACTGTGAAGAAGATGAAATGGAAAAAACTCGGCAGGATCTTCAATCCTGTAGAACATAAACTACCAAATAACTGCGTGGAGTTTGCACAATCTCCTCAAACGCTGGTATTCGATGATTTTGTTAGGATCTACTTTTCGACCCGCGAAACAGATCCTAAAAACGGCAAATTCCTAAGCCACATTGCGTTTGTGGATATGGAAAAGGATTTCAATACGATCCGCGCCATTTCGCAAAAGCCGGTTATTCCACTGGGAGAACTTGGAACGTTTGACGAACATGGCATTTTTCCAATAAACTTGCTGCGCGATGGCCATCGCGTACTGGCCTATACCTGTGGCTGGAGCCGACGCGTATCGGTATCGGTGGAAACATCTACCGGTCTTGCAGTAAGCAATGATAACGGCTTGACCTTTGTCAAAAACGGCCCGGGACCGGTGCTCAGTTCTTCGGCCAAAGAGCCTTTTCTGGTAGGTGACAGCTTCGTAAAGCGTTATAATGGTGTTTACCACATGTGGTATATTTTTGGCGAACGCTGGATCGATACGCCGGACGAGGGCGCTGCGCGTGTTTACAAAATCGGGCACGCCACATCGGGCGATGGGGTAAACTGGCAGAAAGAAGAAGCTAAACAAATTATCAGCGATAGCCTGAATGTGGACGAGTGCCAGGCTTTGCCAACAGTAGAATACTTCGGGAATCGCTACCACATGTATTTCTGTTACCGAGAAGCTACCGGCTTCCGAAAAGACCGTAGCCGCGGCTACCGCCTGGGCTATGCATGGTCTGACGACCTTGTAACCTGGACACGCGACGATGCCGGCTGCGGCATTTCATTCTCTGAAAGCGGTTGGGACTCGGACATGATGTGCTACCCACATATCTTCCAATGCGACGAAAAGGTGTATCTTCTGTACAACGGCAACGAATTCGGAAGATATGGTTTCGGCATCGCGGTTCTGGAAGAATAAATGCTTACATTAGTGCTGAGATCGATGACAGAACCAGGACAAATTACCTACTCAACCGGAAAGGCCTCGGAAAAAGACATCCTGAAACACCTTCAGGCCTGCAACGACGCCTTTGTTCCACCGTTGAGCAGTCGAGTAGATCTGGAAACTTATTCCCGCAAATTATCTGAGAAAGCAGTAACCTTTGAAGCATGGGCAGAGGGACGCCTGATGGGCCTGATTGCAGCCTATTTTAATAATGATGAAAAACAGGCTTTTATAACCAGTGTAAGTGTCGTGAGTTCCTACAAGCAGCACGGTGTAGCTTCTACACTTTTGGCACATTGCAAAGAACATGCGCAACAAGGCCACTTTTCAGAGATCAGGCTGGAAGTTAACAAAGACAATGTGCCAGCAGTTAGATTTTATACGAAATACCAGTTTGCTCAAACGCATATTGCCAACGATGTGTGGACAATGAGCTACCACTTGAATTCCTAACACAGTAATAGATAACAATGAGTACAAAACGAGACTACAACACCGAATTAAAAGATACAAAAGACCATAAATATGCCTATGGCTTTGACTTCGACGTGATGCATCCTTTCATGCTTAAGTCTTTCATTCCGTTTTTCAGGCAGGGTAATTTCCTTGAACTGGGAAGTTTTAAAGGCGATTTCACTCGTCGGTTCCTGCCACATTTCGATGACATTACCTGCGTAGAAGCTTCCAATGAGGCCATGGATATAGCCCGTCGGGAATTTGGCGACAAAGTAAAGTACGTTAATGCGCTGTTTGAAGAAGCTGTTCTTCCTACCAAATACGACAATATCGTTCTCACACACGTATTGGAACACATCGACGATCCTGTCGCGTTACTGAAACGCATCAACGATGAATGGCTGAGCGCTACAGGCCGGTTTTTCCTGGTATGTCCAAATGCGAATGCACCGTCCAGGCAAATCGCCGTGAAAATGGGCCTTATCACGCATAATGCGGCTATAACACCAGCCGAGGCAGAACACGGGCACCGCATCACCTACTCGCTCGATACGCTCGAACGTGATGCCAAAGCTGCAGGACTAAATGTTGTTCACCGCTCGGGTATTTTTTTCAAAGCCCTTGCCAATTTCCAATGGGACCGGCTTTTGGGTACCGATATTATTTCCCCTGCATACCTGGAGGGTTGCTACGAGCTTGGCCATCATTACCCTGACCTTTGCAGCAGCATTTTTTTAATGTGCGAAAAAGGAACAACAAAATAAATCCCACAGTATGAGCCACATTTCCGTTTGTTTTGCGGTTTACCAGAACCAGGGTGCACTCACGCAGCTGTACCGGGAAATGACGCATGAGTTAACGACTTATTTCCCCGACGATACGTATGAGTTGCTATTTGTAAACGATGGCTCAAAAGACCAATCGTTGCAGGAGCTTATTAGTCTGAATGAAACCGATAAGCACGTCAAGATCATTTCTTTTTCGCGCAATTTCGGGCAGATGGCTGCTATCCTGGCAGGTTGGGAACATGCTACCGGCGATGTGGTGATTAACATGGCTGCCGATTTACAGGACCCGCCAAAACAGGTAACGGCCATGCTTCGCGAATGGAAAGCCGGCAACGAGATCGTGATCAGCTACCGTCAATCGCACGGCACCTCAAATGCAAAAAAAGTAACCTCGCGCCTGTTCTATAAAATGATGCTTCCTAACGTTCCGCCGGGCGGCTTCGATTTTGCGCTGATAGACCGTAAACCAATGAATGCGATTAATTCGCTGACGGAGAAAAACCGGTTTTACCAGTACGATATTCTATGGGCAGGTTTCCGTGTGAAATTCATTCCTTATGACAAGTTAGAACGCAAGATTGGCAAGTCGCAGTATAATTTCATCAAACGCTTCCGCAATTTTTACTCTGCTTTTCTCAATGTTAGTTATTTCCCGCTACGCTTGCTCACAACTATTGGTGGCATTGTAGCTTTCTCAGGATTTTTATATGCCCTTAATATCGTTTATACCTATTTTGTTCACAAAACACCGTTCAATGGTTGGGCGCCTATTATGATTGTGACACTCATCATCGGTGGATTGATCATGCTGATGCTGGGTGTGCTGGGCGAATACATCTGGCGTATTCTCGACGAGGTGAAACGACGCCCTAATTACATCATCGACAAGCGGTGGGATTAACAATACCGATCTACTAAAAAATGCCCGGCAATTGCCGGGCATTTTATTTTTTCCTAAGGGTTAGTGGATGTGGCTGCTGCTTGGGGCGTCGCAGCGGCGGGAACAGCTTCCCGCTTTTCGAATACAAAAATGCGATACTGCGATTTTGGCGGATTGTTGACCATGTCGATATCCGGCGCCCACACATAATTGGTTGTATTATCATACATATCGGCGTACCCTATCAGGTTGTATTTCTCTGCACTGAATTTATCAAACCATGGAAAAATGAGGTTATTGACATTGGGATTGGCCAGCCATGAAATGGGATGCGAATAAAACACAAGGAAACGCGGCTCGGCTTTTTCAACATCGGCCATAAATTCTTTCTGCCATTCGTCGGCTTTTTTGATAGGAAACTCCAGCAGGGCGCCGGATCCGGCAAAACGCGACGGCGAGATACGATCGGTATAAAAATACATTTGGATTTCGGTACCAAACACGGCAATCTTATCTTCGGGCTTAAGCATGGTATTCAACTTATCCGCAATCACTTTCGACTCTGGGAAAGGGTTGAGGCCATATACCTGGCGCAATAGCTGCGTTGGGTTCGGTTTAAAATAATATTTCTTCAGTGCGTTTAAATTTCCTACCGAAGCTACGATAAGGATCACCAGGGCAATATGCCTGGAGAATTTTTCGAACTTGAACTTCGTACGCACGATTTCTTCCAACGCATAGTAGAATGCACCTGCACCGATACAAACTGTTGGCACCCATTGCAGAAAATAATGTCCGTAGTAGTGGTTACCTGGCATCACGGTGAAGAAACCGAACGCGTAAAATCCTAATACGGCGATCTTTACCCAAGGCTTTACCGACGTAAAAAGGAGGGAAATGGCTCCAATACCAGAAATGATCCAGATAAATTTGTAGTTATTGTACATGCCCGGCCAGCTGGCTTTCAGGTACTCGATACCCTGATCGAAGGAGATCACCGACGAATATTCTTTACGAATGTCGAAGAACCAGTAATTGAAATCTTCCCATCCACCACGCTTCCACACAATGAACAAGTCGATAGCAACCGGAATAAGCACTGCTGACATAAATACAATCACTGAAAGGATGAGCGTTTTCCAGCTTCGATCCTTTTCGAAAAACTGTTTACCAGCCAATAGAAGCCCGGCGAAGAAGCCTAAGAAAAAAGAAGTTTGTTTCACTTCAAATGCCAGGCAGAAAAACAAACCCGAAAGCGCGATCATCAGCATCGACTTATGGTCGAAGTAACGGATGAGGAAGTAAATGCCACCCAAAGCAAAAAGCGCAACGAGGTGCTCGGATTGGATGGTAAAACCGGAGATGCCCATGTTCATAGAAAGCAAGGCCCAAGACAGCGCACATCCCAAACCTGCGAGATTACTCATCAACCGGCGGCCAATGAGGAAAATGAGTACTGCGCTGATCATATTCAATATAATAAAACCCAGGTGAAGGGATTTTAACGTGTAGCCAAATAAAGCCACCATAACCGCGTAGCAATAAAAAACCCCTGGTAAACGCTGAGAACCAATATCTCTGAAAGGCACTGCGCCATCGAGGATGATGCGGCCACAATAGGCATAAGAACCCTCATCGCGTTCGAATGGCACATTCAGAAAACCGGACCGGATATAGGCAATCAGGCATAAGATGATTCCGAGCCCTATCAGGTAGGGATAATCGTCTTTGGAAAAACCGAGGTAGGATTTCGGCGCTCCGGCCTGACCTGCGGATGGTTTGCTTGCTGACATAGTAATGGTTACTGGGATAAATGAAAGTACGAATATAATTAAAATGATTTTGAATTTGCTGCGCTTGCCGGCTTAATTCGCGGCAAGCGTTCTGCCTCCACACAAAAAAAGCAGAACGGATGTTCTGCTTTTAACTATGATCTTCTAAATGTTGATTACGGTTTTTCCGGTGTTGACGTTGGCGCGGCTTGTTGCTGTGCAGGTTGTTGCATAGGCGCAGCTTGCTGAGGTCCGCCCATTTCGTCCATTTTGGCGCGGGTAGCCGATTCTACATCTGTAGCTTCAACAGATCCCGGTCTTTTTGGAGTTGAAAGCAAGCTCAACACCAATAACAGGATAGCCAATGTCCAGGTTGTTTTTTCAATAAAATCAGTACCACGCCTGGCACCCATGATCTGGTTGGCTGCCGTGAAGTTGCTGGAAATGCCTCCACCTTTGGAGTTTTGAATCAGTACTACCAAAATGAGTAATACACACACGATGATGATGGCTACGGTAATAAATGCTTGCATAGGCTTATGTGGTCAGTTTATTTTTTTAATTTCTCGATAAGGGATGCAAAGTAAACACTTTTTTGTGGAAATTTCAAACTTAATATTTCATAAGCACGAATTGCCTTCGAAATATTTCCCTGTAGGGCATATATTTTGGCCAGCGTTTCTGTTACCAGGTGTTCATTTTCGAGGAGACTTTGCTTGGCATCGCTGGCTGGCGTAAAGAACTTATTGGTACCCAGCTTGATACGACCCGGATCGGCCTCAATAATTTTATCAATGATGTTTTTGTGTTGTTCGATATTAGACCCCTTTTTCTCCGTTTTAGGCGTTTTTCCCTGCAATGTATCGCTTTTCTCAGCCTTTTTCCCCTCATCTACGGCATTTGCTTGTTCTACAGGCTCTGCTTTTGAAATGGTATGTGATTCTGTTTTTACCCGGTTGAGCCAATCGGTGAACGACAATGGCTTCCGCTCTTCTTCTTTTTGAAGATCCGGCGTTTTGATCACCTCAGCTTCCACATAGGATTGAATGATAGAGCGGCTGATCTCCTGGCCAATTGAGCGGTTCAGCTCGTCTTCCTGATGTTGGCCAGATGTTTCGGTCTCATTCTCAATAACCTGCAGAATGCCTATTTCGTCGCGGGATGCCAAATCCTGCAATGGTTCCGCTTTATCTTCGACCACTACCGGCTTTTCTTCCGGTTCTGCAGTTTTTTCAGGCTGTTTTAATGACCCAACTGCCGGTTCAGTGGTTTGCGGCACTGTTGTTACATAAATAACTTTGATCTCGTCGCTGGTGATGCTTACCGGGTTTTGTTTCGGTAAAGGCGATTGCTCTTGTTCGATGGTATCTACAGGTGGTTGCGGGTTCTGAACTGTCAGTTCTTCCGGCTTTGTCTCTTCCACCAAAACAGCCGTTTTGTCCGATACCTGCTTCAACACAGATTTTTCCCTGGGATGCAGCAATTCATAAAGAACAGCTCTGCTGTTGGCAACAATAGCCGTTTTACGCAACTGTCGCTGGTAATTGAGTGCGTTTACCTGGTGCAAACCTTTGGTATATAGCAGGTGGGCGCTTTCAAAAAAAGGGTATTCGTTGACAATGCTTTCGAGTTCGGCCACCTGCCCTGCATCCAGCGGCCGCGGCTCCCGTATCATATTTATGAATTGGGCTTTGAGCATTACCAGTTATTGAACGCTTTGTTGAAAATATCTTCCGTAAGCTGGCGGTTGATCTCATCAAGCAAACCGTCTTCTACCGACGACAGATTGTCTTTGGCGCTATAATCCGTAAACCGGGTAAACGACTGCTCGAAATTCTTGGAAGCATCAAAGCGATTGGTGTATTTTACATTTACCGTCACCGTCATGCGGTTGAGGGCTGCCGCGTCGCTGCTTTGAATAGCTACCGGTGCAACGTTGTAATCGGTGATCTGCCCTTCGAATTGCAGATCGGCGCCCGACTTCATAAGGGCCAGGCTGGTTTGCGACGATACGGCATCGCGCAGCCTCTCGGTGAACTTTTGGCTCATACTGGGCTTACCCAGGGTTGTATTATTGGTAAAAAAACCAACCGATACCGTTTTGGCCTCGGGCGGAATGGTTGCTCCGTTGAGTGAATATTTGACAGCGCACTGGCTGAAAGCCAAAAGCAATAACAGGCAGGCGCTTATACGGGCTAGGATTTTCACGGATCACAAATTTAGCAAATTATACGGAACGGCGAAGGGCTTAACGTTCTTTCACGAAAGGCAACCCGTGCGGGCTCAGAACCTCAGTTTTAGGCTGGCAACCACACCCTGGCTAAACGTATTACCAGGACCATAACCCATCACATAATCCACCCGCAACAGCTGGAAAATGCGTTCGACCCCGAAATTAAACTCATAATACTGGCTGAGTTTATCGCTGAACAAGGCATGAGCCCCAACCACTTCCTGCCAACGTGTTTTTTTCAACAAAGGAATTTTGTTGAAGACGAAACCATTGAAATGGTGTTCAGCGTGCACTTCGCTGTACCAATTTTTGGTACTGTAGGTGTAATACGGCAATAACTTGTAAGAATTCAAATAGTCGGTACTCAAATACACCGTTTGATTGCCCTCAAAATGCTTATAGTCCATAAAATCCATATACCGCGTGTTCAGGAAATAGCCGGCCTTGAGGCGATAGTGGAAGCGCCCGACAAGCCCCAGGCGGATCCGGTCGTTGATGCTGATGCGCACCAGATCGTAATCGGCACGTGTATTGAGGCCTGGAATGGCTTTGGTATAGGCAATATTGATGACCGGGTATTTACTTCCCACAATGACCTTTTCATAAGGCCTGGTATCGTATTTCTGTTTGAAACGGATGGAAAAGCCCAGTTCTACCAAAAACGCGTTGTTGACATTGAAACTGGAATCGTCGGTACGCGGGTGTAAGGGGTCATTGCTGGTAAACACTTTCTGCGGATCATCGATCCAGAGCTCTCTGGCTGTATTGCGAAGGGGCGAACGCTCGGCGTATTCGGTATTCAGGTTCAGGATCAGGCCATTCATCAACTCACGACGGTATGAGAACGAGGCATAGGTTTTCTTATACAGCTTCATGAAATTATCGTTCAGCAGCAAGCTATACGCTGAGTTTACGGTGGGATTCATGCCTTCTTCGCTGTTGAACTGCGTAACGGCCGAACCCACCCGAACCCGAAACGACTCAAAGGCTTTGGGATTGCTGAAATATTGCCAGCTACCGGCCCCACTCCACAGATAATTGGAAAAACCATAACGCGCACTGGCAGCAAACACATGTTTTCGTTTGTCTTCATAGCGTTTTTCCATGTTTACGCCAATAGATGCGTTGATGCCTTCCACGGTGTTGTACTGAAGCCCTGAATTGAGCAAGCCAGATGTTACAAGGCTAAACTCTCGCTTGGTTTTGGTGTAAGTATAACCGAGCACCAGGTCGGAGCTATTGAAGCGGTTGCCTATACGATCAAGACTATCTTTGTAGCGGTCGGAATTCTCAATGACGGCGATACTGTCTTTTTTCACATAGTCCGTTTTTTCTTCTTCCGTCAGCGGCACCGGGCGGGCACCCTTCCAGTACGCCGAATCTTTTTTGTTGGATCCTTCTTCGATCACCAGCACCTCGTTTTTGAAAAAATGATCTGGAAATACAGGATGCATATCGTACTCGGAGCACACCACATTGAAGTAACCATTGCCTTCGAAACCCATGATGCGGAAACTGAACATCATGTTGAAACTCGTCGCCATCCATATTGTATCGTTTACCGGCGAATTGAGTTGGGCAAACCGGAGCGTATCCACAAACTTGATCTTTGATTCTTTCGTAACATACAAATCCACGCTGTGCACGCGCCAGGAATTTTCCTGTATGTAAATCACACCGTTAAAACAAGGATCGGTAGGGCGTTTGGGAATTACCTGTATTTTATTCAGCATCTTGCCGTCTTCGAAGGTGGTGCCGAGGAGTTTGTAACGATAAGACAAAAACGCGTTTTGGTTAATGGGTGAAATAAACGGCCTGTCGCTCAAATTACCAAGACTGATGAGGTTTTCGTAGGTATTGAACTTGAGATCACTCATTTGGTTAAAGCTAAAGGCCTTGTTGTTGCCGCTGACACGGCTGGAGTACATGATCTCTTTTTCGTCGGAAGGTTTCCGAAAATGGTACTTCGATTCGCTTTCGCTCAGGTAAATGACGCCGAGTAAGGAGGAGTCGATCTGGTTCCCCGGGCTGGCGATCTTGTTGATGAGTTTCGCCATTTTTTCGGGATAGGTTTTCAGGCGCTGCAAGCCCTTAATGTAGGCCTTACAGGAATAGGCGTTCACTTCATTAAGGTAGGTTCTTCGCTTTTTAATGGCCTGGCGGATCACAGCGTAGGCAGGATCTTCACCGTCGCTCACCACAACCTCCTTGAGTTCATAACTTTCGGGACTTAAACTCACATCGTACACCGTATTGGATTCTACGACAACGCTTTCTGTTTTTTTGCGATAGCCTACATATTGAAAAACAAGTTGGTAATTGCCAGCAGGTAGCTTGAGTGTGTATATCCCGTCGGCATTGGCGTTGGTGCCCAGGTTGGTGCCTTTAACCAACACCGAAGCAAACGATAGCGCCTCGCCTTTTGCGCCGCTGATCTTACCGCTTACCACAAAAGACTGCGCGACGGCGTGTAAAGTCAGAAACAAGTTCAGGAACAGAAAAACAAGGTATCTCATAAAGCAGGGGGTAAGATACAGAAAATTGCTGCACAACCTCCATCATTTTCTTGAGTTAAGATGACAAAAGCTAACGCGTCTATAAAAACGAAAATACACTAAACGATACTGCCAAACCATGATCGCCGGTAATGCAGCGCAGAAAACGTTAACCGAAGGAAAGGTATACTTCGATTTGCTTAAATCTGGCAAAACAATACCTTTGTCGTAACTTCCCTGAAATACCAATTAATTATACGCCATTTACAAACAAAATACTAAGTAGGTTTTACCACATAGCCATAAATTACTTTTAAATGAACTGGGAAACAATTTTAAGTTTGGGAGACAGTATAACCATTGGCTCGAGATCCTATTTGGGGTATCCCGAATATTGCGGAGCTTTTCTCTCGAAGGAAACAAAAAAAAACTGGAATGTTCTAAATCACGCTGTGGCGGGTTACACAACGATCGACTTGGTACGTAGCATCGACAAACAATACTCTCAACTGAAGAGTGCCAAGCCTGATATTGCTACGATCCTTATTGGCACCAACGATTTGAAAGCCAACACTTCATTAAAACTATTCAAAATAACCTACGAACAGCTGGTTACAAAGACCCGACTGATCGTTGGATCCAGTAATATCATTCTAATTGATATACCGTATCTGATGAACGATGTAATGCTTCCATACAATATTGGAATGAACAAACTTGTAAAGGAATACAATCAGATTATTTGCTCAATTGCGAATGAAAATAACCTGCGTCGTATGGAACTCCAGTACGATGATTCTTTTTTCTTTGATGGGGTTCATTTAAACGAATATGGAAGTGAAGAAATTGCAAGACAAATATCTCATTTCATTTTAACATTAAGACGAAACTAATGTCAAAAAGGATACTTATCGTGTTCGGAACACGTCCGGAAGTCATAAAACTTGCCCCCCTAATTATAGAGCTAAAGAATTCCACTTTAAAAAAAGAAATTGCAATCGTATCTACAGCGCAGCATGAAGATTTATTAGATGAGCAACTTAAACACTGGAATATAATTCCTGACTATTTCCTTACTCCTTGTGCAGAAAAAGGGAACCTAACTCGGCTGCTATCGCATACACTCAGTGGTCTGCAAGACATCCTCGAGGATATTTCGACCATTGAATACATGCTTGTTCAAGGCGATACAAATACTGCTCTGGCCTGTGCCAATTCAGCATTTCTTAACCGAATAAAGCTGGTTCATATCGAAGCGGGGCTTCGCTCGTTTGACTTTAATAATCCTTTTCCTGAAGAATATAATCGTATCGTAGCTTCAAAAGTCTCCTACTTTCACTTTGCGCCTACCGAAAAAGCCAGAAAAAATTTGCTTGCTGAAGGCATTGATTCTTCAGCAATTATGGTTGTTGGGAATACTGTGATCGATGCGTTGAATTTAAATAAGCCGAAATTCGAAAACAAAAAAAAAAGAAACACGGTCTTAATTACTCTTCACCGGAGAGAAAATATAGAATCTCACTATCAAACTTTGGCAGCTCTCATTCAGATTCTTTCTGTCGAGCACCCGAACCTAAATTTCACCTGGGTTACGCATCCAAACGGTGAAAAAAACATTAAATCTCGATCTTTCACTTCATCTAATGTAAAGATTTGCCGGCAACTACCATATAGCCAATTTATTGAGCTTTATGATGAGACAAAAATGGTGATAACAGATTCGGGAGGCGTTTCGGAGGAGGCTATTCATCTCGGAATACCTATTATTGTTTTCAGAAAAAAGACCGAAAGAATTGAGGCTTTTGAAAAAAACTACCCCATGTTAGTATCGATCGAAAAAAACGCTATTCATGATTTTTTTAATGAGCATATTCACAAACCGAATTCCCAAGGCTATTCGTATGGTGAAGGCAACTCTTCGTCTAAAATAGTGAATTGGCTCACGAGCGAGCTTTACATGCAGAGCTATGATGTGACAATAATCGGTGGAGGACCTGCGGGTTCTGGATTGTTACTCAAATCCATTAAAGATGGCAAACAAAATAAACTTTTCGATAAGAAAGTGGCTGTCATAGAAAAAAAAACGTCTCTTATTAAGGGAAACATTACACAGTTTAAAGTAAATAGCGATACATTTTCCGATGTCTTTCTGGAATGCTTAGACGGTTCCGCCTCCGATGTAATAAATGTAAGCGATCTAAAAGATGAAATTGACCTTATACGCCAATATAAAGGCTTTTCTATTCCGTTAGACCGCCTAGAAAACTATTATAACAAACTCGGTTCTTTATTGAAAGATACCTTAACTTCTAACAAAAACTGCGATTTCTTCCTTAATTCAGGCGTTGAGAAAATCATTATAAATGCAAATGGATTATACGAAGTCTTTTTTGATGATAAAAAGGCTTCGATCTATACCAAGCAAGTGGTACTGGCAACCGGCGGAAAACCTTTCGAGCTAAACGCAACTAACCTTCAGTTTGCACAAAGCGTGTCACTTCTTAAACATAAGAAAAAGTGTTTGCATACTGACACTATTTTAAGATCCAACATTTCTGATTCCTTAAAAAAGGGATTAACAAAGCGGCCTAAAATTGTAATTTTGGGAGGCAGTCACAGCGCATTTTCCGTGGCTCACTACTTCATCAATTCTGAAATTGCAGGCCTTTTTGAAGCAAGCGCGATTAGCATATGGTGCAATGCCTTACCAAAGATTTACTTTAATAACCGTGAAGAAGCGCTTGCGCAGGGCTATTCCGCTTTTTCAGATGAAGATATATGCCCAGTTACAAAGAAAGTTTACCGCTTGGCAGGACTCAGAATGGACGGCAGAGATCTATATATGCGCATGCTTGGCCTAAATAATTTCCCAAAAGAAAACCGTGTCAATGTTAAAATATACGACAATCAAAACCTGGAACTTGAACGCGAACTGGAGGATGCAGGCTTCGTCATTCTAGCGTACGGCTATCAATTCAATATGGTACCCATTTACGATGCAGCAGGTAAAAAGCTCCGATTTGCAGGGGAAAAAAGCCGACATTGGGTTAATGGCAATTGCGAAGTCCTGGATGAATATGGAAACGCTATTCGTAATATCTACGCTAGCGGACTTGCCACCGGTTTTATTCCCAGTGGTGATTTAGGAGGCGAGCCAAGTTTCGGAGGCCAGACGAACGGCATTTGGTATTACCAGAATGCTATCGCACAGCGGATCATTGACAATCTATACTAACCCATTAGCCAAATAAAGACTGAAAATTGAAAGCATTTCGGATTTTCATTTTGCTGATCCATATGGGAAATTTATTTGAGCCTAACACCGATAACTGTCTCAAAATTTTATTGATTGAGCACCAGACCTATCCTGACGAACCAATGAACGGAATATTCGATAAAATCACTCCTCGTTCCTGAAGATACCGGCAATCTTGTCTTTTAGCTGAATCACTTTTTCGATATTTTCCTGGATTGGCGGAACCGTCATCTCAATTTGCGAGTCGCTCAGGGATTTCAGCGACTCTGGATAAAACAACACAAAACTCGTAAACTCATTATTCTTGTTGAGGATTTTTGGCATGTTGTCCACGTGGAAGTCGTACGACACGGTTTGTTTTCGGCTACTTAAGAAAATATACAAATCGTCTTCCTTCACCTGTTCGGTAATTTCCTGGTCTTCGTAGTCTGCCAAAGGCCGGTATTGGTAAACGTCTTTTTTCTTATCCTGGATAAGAGCGGCAAACGCGTCGATTGTTTTCTGTTGTCCGTAAACCAGCGTCTGGCTGCCGATTTGTTTTAAAAGAAGATTGATCTTACGTGCTACCAAGTTAAATCCGCTCTCCAGTTCGCCATTGGTTGTAAGGATAACAATGATGCGGTTGTATGTATTGACCGGCTGAATCATTTTGGAAATGATTACCGACTGCCGGGTTTTTACCAACAAGTTATCCGCGATATTTCCAAAAATAAGATTGGAGTTTACCTGCTGTGCTTTCCAACTAATAAGGATGTCGGAAATGCTGTAGGCTTTAGCCGTGCGTGCCACGCCATCTACAATACTCAAATCCACTTTTTTTAGCACCTGCACTTTTTTGTCGCCCGACGAAATCTGGTCCACCACGCCATCAATCACCTTTTTTACCACGTTAATCTTTTCGTCGGCTTCCGAATTTTCCTCCACTATCGATAAGGGATAAATAGGCTCGCCGGATTTAGGATCTTTTATCAGCAAGGCCAGATCGATCAGACGCGCGATGTTCTCTGGATTGCTCACCGGAATGAGAATACGTTCAGTACGGTCGATGATCTTTTTGGAAGTTTCCTTTTCCGTCATGGCAATCTTTCGTGCAGCCCGCTCCGTCACAAACGAACTCACCATGCAACTGATGAGAATGAGGACGATGGTAGCATTCAGCACATTCGGATCAAAGAGCTTGATATCGTAGCCTACCTTAATAACTGCCAAGGTTGCGGCTGCATGAGAAGCGCTGAGTCCGAACATCACCTGTCTTTCATCCTTTGAATATTTATAGATCAGGCCTGTCAATTGTGCGGCAAGCCATTTGGTAAGCAAAGCGGTAATACTAAGAATTCCGGCAAAGATCAGTGCCTGCGGTCCTTGAAAGAAGACTCTGAAATCCACAAGCATACCGGCACTGATCAGAAAAAACGGAATAAAAAGCGTATTGCCGATAAAAATGATGCGGTTCATTAGCACCGAATTATGTGGTATCACGCGGTTGAGTGCCAGGCCTGCCAAAAATGCGCCGATAATAGGCTCTACGCCCGCCAATTCGGAAAAGAAACCGGCTATGAACACCATCGCCAATACATAAATATATTGCGAACTGCCCTGCCCTTCCAGGTTCCTGAAAAACCAGCGGCTCACTTTTGGGAGCAGATACAAGACCGAAAAGCAAAGCAGGGCGAGCGATAACACAAGCCGCGCCCAGAACAATGAGTTTATCTCGCCGCCCACCACATTGGTAATCACGCCAAGTAAAATCAGCACCACACTATCCGTAATGATCGTACCACCAAAAGACACCTGAACCGCACGATTCTTCACGATACCCATATTGCTGACAATTGGATAACTTAGCAGTGTGTGTGTGGAAAACATGCTAGCCAGCAGCAAAGCAGGCCACAACGTAAAATTGAACACGTAAATGCAAACCAGGTAACCTACAAAAATTGGGATAAAAAATGTCAATCCACCAAACACTAAACTTTTTGAGCGATTCTGGCGATATTCCTGCATATCGATCTCCAAACCTGCCAGGAACATGATGTAGAGCAACCCGGTTTTACTGAAAAGTTCAAAGCTCGTCGATTTTTCGATGATGTGCAGGGTATTGGGACCAATAAGCACACCGGCAATGATGAGCCCGATGATACCCGGAATACGAAAACGCTTCAGAATAAGAGGCGCAAATAAAATGATGAGCAGGGTAAGTGCAAGGATAAGGACCGGATTTTTAACCGGGAGATAATGGCTGATAAACTCGCGGAACGCCGTAAAGTTATCGCCAAAAAGTTGCATAGCCGGATGGTATGTAACAAAAATAGCGAATTAATACACACCATGTACCAAATTCAGGAAATTAAAGCGACGGCGACGCGTTATTGCGCCTCTGCCCTTTCCTATCGCTATATGCAGCTAAAAATGGATTAAAGCCCAAAAAAGCAATTGATCCCGAGGCCAAAAGAATACAGGCTCGCCTCAACAGCCTTGTTTGAATACAGGTAAGTTTCCTGTAAACGCACAGGCATCAGGCTCAGTCTGTATATCGGAAAAATGCGCAGGCGCGTGTAACGGAGCGCGATATCCAGACCTGCGCCTGCCTGAACTTGCGGTACTACTGCCGAGAAACCAGCCTTCGATGACGATGATACTTCAAGTTCTTCGTCGTTACGATTGATACCGAAAGCACTTGTACGCTGATTGATAAACAAACATGAAGAAACGCCTGCAGTAAGGAAAGGCGTCACTTTTCGCCGGGTAAAATACACATCAAGCCGCAAGGGTACATCCACATAACGATAGTCATACACATAGTACATGGATACGGGATCGGCATCGGTAACCGGTGTGTACTCGATCTCTTTGGTTCTGCCGCCTTTGCCGCTGTACTGCACGCCCAGGCTAAGCGCCAGATGCGGGTTGATCTGGTAAAGTCCTTCCAGGCCAACCGTTACCGAAAACTTCGGCACATCATAAGCCGGTTGAAAGTTCCTGATGGCAGGCGAACCGGTATTGTCCCTCGGAATGATGCTATACGACAGATCGGGCGAAAGAAATCCACCGACATAGAATTTCCCGGATGGGCGATGAGCCGGCGGATCGAAACCCGGAATTGTATCTTGAGCTAAGAGAGCTGCTCCCGGCAGAAACAAGCCGGAGAGCATCAGGAGAAATGTTTTCATAACCGTTGTTTACACCGGTTATGCAATTCTGCTGCCAGCCGGCAAAACGCGGTGTAAATACTATAAGGTCAGTACGTATTGGATCGACGTGGTTCGTGGCGCCTCGATCTTCATTGGTCTTAAGGAATAGGCCGTATTCAGCAGGTTATTGCACACAAGCGACACTTTGTGCTTGTCGTTGATCTTGTAGCTGAGCCGCGCGTCGAATACCTGGATCCACGCATGCGTTTTCCAGTAATTAACGGCCTTAATGTCGTCGAAGAACGGGCTTTCAGTCGTAAGCGTTTCCACATCCTGGAACGCCCGGTCAATATTATTCATTTTGCTATAGCCCCGGTAGCTAAAGCCCAGACCGAACCGAAAGATCTTAAACTCGATATCGCCTTTCACCATGTGTTTGAAGCGGTACTTCAGAATATTATCGGTGGTGTCGAGGCTTGCCGTTTTGTAGCTTAGGTCCTGCCCTACGCCACCAAGCGATTTATCGTGGGCATACACACTATCAGGCGTCAACGATACTGGTTCTATATACGTATAACCGATCAGCGCCGTTGCACCAAACTTCCGGTTGCTTTCCGGCGTAGTGGCCGCCAGCGACATATCCACGCCGCGAACCCGCGAATCACCTGTATTCAGAAATTTAAACCCTACTACGCTAATGTCCGGATCCCACACACCAAACAGGTATTCGATGGTATTATGGTATTTTTGGTAAAAGCCTGCAATATCAAGGTAACCGGCAAATTTACCGAACTTAAACCCTTGTTTAAGACCAATCTCAAAACTATTACTGGTTTCTGGTTTCAAATCCGGGTTCGGGAACACACCGAACATACCGGCTTTGGTTGCAATATACCTTTCAGTAATGGTTGGGTAACGAAATCCCTGCCCGTATGAACTTCTCACAAAAGTTCCTTTCATTACCTGGATGCTGGCACCTGCTCTGAAGATTGGGGCAACAACACTTTGTTGGTTGTTCATTTTAAAATATTCGTAACGGAAGCCTCCCGAAAGATTCAGGATACGCCAGAATTTTTTGTCGAGCTGCACATAGCCCGATGCGTTGATGATTTTGTTGTTGGGACTTCCACTCGACGCGTAAAGCGATGCATGCGACGTTGACTGGTTACCTACCACACCACCGGTAAACGTGAGGTCGATGCTCTTGAAAATTCGCTGCAACTGGTATTCGCCATACAACATGGTTCCGCTATTGGACAGGTTGTTCGATATCTGGTTATCCGACTTGAACAAACGCGTCACAAGACTGTGGCTAATGCCGTTCCGGGTGGTGTACTTTACAAATGGATCGAGATTGTACAAGGTTTGTGTTTGAAGGAATACAGCTCCCGGATATCCGCGGTAAAGTCCCAACGAATCGTTGAGCCAGGCAAACACCATGTTGGTTTTATTATACATGCCGTTGCCATTTATGCCGTAATTTAAACCAGGAATTTTTTTCGACCGGTAACGTAAATTAAAATTCAGCCGGCCGCGCTTCTTGATCATATCATCGTTGTTGAACACCGGGATGGTATCCGCGATCTTAAGGGCTGTTTTAATATTAGACGGCACATACACGCCTTGTGGCGCAGGACCTATGTATCCCTGATCGACATTAAAATTACCGCCGAGGGTAAAATCGAGATTGGTATTGACGATCCGTGAATGCAAAAAATTGAGGTTGGTAAAACCCGGAATGGATTTATTATACCAATTATCGGCAGGTGCCTCGGGCAAGCTGTAATTCCCCACCGAATAGTTAACCATGGTTTTCGGTTTGGATCGTGGATAGGCTGTGCGCACGTTGATGACGCCATTCAAGGCCGACGAACCGTAAAGCACGGATGATGCACCTTTAATGATCTCGATCTGTTCGATGTTCTCAACCGGAATATAGCTCCATTCAGGTCGGCCGGCGTCGCCACTCAGTAGAGGAATACCATCTACCACAATTGCCACGCGACTTCCCACGCCAAAGGTAAAGCCGCTGCCACCGCGTATTTGCGGATCGTTGTCAATGATACTCAGGCCAGGTACTTGTTCCAGGGCCGTTTCCACGCTGGTGGTGTTTTTGTTATTAATGAGGTTGGGTTTAATCACTTCCATTGATACGGTAAGTTCTTCCAGTTTCTGTTCGAATTTGCCGGAAGATACCACCACTGTTTCCAGTAATTTAGCAATGGGCTTCAGTTTAAAATTCCGTTCCGTGACCTTGTCCGGAAGGATCCGTACCATCACTGTATCGCTTCCAAGACCAATGTAGCCACAGATAATCTGATGATAGCCGGTATCTACTTCAAAATAGTACTTGCCGTCGATGTCCGTTGCCACACCTTTCGACATGTCGTCAACCAATTGTATCGTTGCGCCCGGGAGCGTTTCGCGGGTGCTGGCGTCGCTCACCACGCCTTTTAAAATACCGGTTGATTGGGAAAAAAGTGCGTGACCCGCAACGAGTACCAGCGCTGTCAGACATAACCTGATTGACTTCATGGGCGGCAATGGATAGTTTAATGTGGCGCAGATCGCCTTGGTTTTTTGGGGAAAGTTATCGGAGATAAAAAAGAAGATCCCTCACGAAGCATCGTGAGGGATCTTTAAAAAGCATATTACTCTTTAATAAAACGGGCTATCACAGGCTTTCCTGCACCCGATTGCACGCGAAGGGTGTAAACGCCACGTCCCAGTTCCCGGCTATCAATAGAGACCAAGGTTTCGGAAGACGAGAATGAGATTACCTTTTTGCCAACCATGTCATAGACCTCTACTGTTTTGAGTGCGGCGTTACCGGTATTTACATGCAGTATATCCTGCACCGGATTAGGGAACAAGGTTAACGAAGGAACTTCCATTTCGGCAATGCCTGTACACGCATCCACGGTGATTACTTTGGCGTCGCTTGCCGAGCAACCGCTGGTATTGGTATAAGTATAAGTTACCGTAAAACTGCCTGCTGACGCCGGTGTGAAAGAGCCGGAGCTAACACCTGTTCCTGCATAAGTACCACCCGATGGCGTTCCATTGAGCGCGATGGCGGCGCTGCCCGCGCAAGGCGTATTGCTGATAGAAGCTAAACTCACTACCGGTGTTGGGTTCACCGACACGGTTCCGGTAGCCGAGTAAGTTCCGGCACAGCCAGCCGCTGTTCCCATGACGGTATAAGACGTTGTTGCAGACGGTGTAACCGTAATCACCGCATTGTTTGAAACCGGCGATGTCCAGGTGTAAGACGATACGCCGCTGGCAGTAAGCGTTGCGGTGTTTCCAGAACAAATAGTGACGTTAGTAACCGAAATTGTGGGTGCCGATGTAATCGTAACAGACGTTGTGGTGCTATGAACGCAACCCAACGCATTGGTACCTGATACGGTGTAATTGGTGCTTGTTGACGGGCTTACGGTAATGGTTGTCGAATTAGATACCGGGCTGGTCCAGGTATAAGTATTGGCTCCGGAAACGACGAGGGCTACCGTGCCGCCCGCACAAATGGTAGCTGCATTTACATTAAGCGCGCTGGCAGAGATTGTTACGGTTGCCGTTTTCTGTGCCGAACATCCGGCAGCATCCGTTCCGGTAACCGTGTAAACACTCGTGGCTGATGGGCTTACAGATATCGACGAAGAAGACGAACCAGTACTCCATGCATACGATGTGGCTCCGCTCGCCGTTAATGTAGCCGACTGCCCTGCACAGATCGTTGGCGAGTTAACGCTAACAACCGGAGCTGCGTTTACACTTACTGTTTTGGTAACGGCTACGGTGCCGCTAGGGTAAGTGGACACCAAGGTCACGGAATAGGTTCCGCCGGAAGGATAGGTCACGCTTGGGTTTTGAGAGGAAGAAGTTGCTGGTGTTGCTCCGGGAAATGACCAGGCCCAGGCTGTTGGTGTAGCCGTTGACTGATCCGTAAAAGTGGTTGCCGCATTCGGACAAATCAATGCCGGCGCGTTGAAATTGGCCACCGGGTTATAGATCATTTCCAGATCGTCAACATATAAAATACTACCGGTGCCACCAGAACCCGGCGCTACCGTTAATTGGTTGTTAGACGACGTGATGTTTATCATTACATACGATGGCGCGTTGCTGCTGGCATAGTTAAAGGGTACCGAAAAACGTTTCCACGTGCTCTGGTTGGCGGCAGGACTTACAAAAAGTGCATCGCCGATCTTATTAGCCGACATGTTCGGGTGGTTACTGTTTACCGGCGTCTCTGGATCGTAATAGTCGCCGGTGTGCAGGATGACGCGCACCTTGCCTTGCTCAGCCGATGCTCCGGTGCCGCTGGTTGCCTGGGAATACTTATACCATCCCACGAGGCTGTCGGGGCGGCCGGTGAAATTCATGCGGGCGTTGTTGGCAGCTGTTGCACTTAAAAAACCTTCCGATTTATTCGTGGAAGGCGCTTCCACCACGCCTGAGGTTACGTTACCGTTTACTACAGCCAGAATAAAATATTTCGTTTCCACCCTTACACAGTATGATCCGGAATGCGGACTGGTAGCCCGGCTGCACGTTTGCGGGCCTGAGGAGGCCAGGCCTGTTCCGGTTTTATTGGAATTAAAACTGGTAGGCTCCTCATTAGAGCTGCCGACGTTATCCCAGTTCTCGAAACCGGCGTTGGAAATCTGGGTTTGCCCGAAAGCGAGAACGCTTGCAGACAGGAATAATGTAGTAAGGACTTTTTTCATAGGGTTTCGTTTATCAAATCAAAAATACAAAAAACATACGGAATTAATGAAAAAACATCCTGCCGGAAAAGCAGGATGTTTCAGTGAAAGGCACTTCGACAAACAGAACTAATTTCTATTTGTGTGATTTGGTATCCACATGTACGCCGTGCTTATCGATCGTTACTTTCGACTCTTTGGAATGAATATCAACGCCGTTGCTGTCAACCTTGATACTGGCATCTTTAGCGTTAATGTTTACGCCATTAACATTGATATTTACTTCGTCGTCGCTATCGTCGTTGCTGACACCGTTCAGGTGATCCTTCACAGATATCAGGCCTTCGCAATCCACACATTTCAATCCTTCCTCCGTCATTTGCCAGCGTCGGTTGATCATGTCGCCATCGTATGTGTTGGTTACATTTTCGATGTCATAGATCAGGCTTTCGAGCGATTTGTCAAGGTAAATGACTGTACCTACCGGAATTTTCAAAATGGCAGTAACATCTTGTCCTCTGAACTTATCGAGACTATTGACGCGGAACAAGTCGTCAAACATCAGGGTATTTCCGGTTTGCGATACCGTGTAAGCAATATGCTTGGCCCTTAGTTTTGCCATGTCTTTGCTGCCGCCGCGGGCTTCTTTCACTATCACCAATTCGGTTTTACCGGTTTGAGATTTGATCACATTCATGCTGGCGTTACCCAAAAGGTACTTTACCTGATCGTGTTTACCGATAACGTAACCTGTTTTATGTCCACGGTAGTAATGGCGTTCGCCTTCCTCATCTTTATCGCTTATTTCCAGTTCGCCATAGTTCACCCACACCTCGTTCATTTTCAGAATGAGTGTATCAGCCGCTTGCACTTGCACGGTTTCGCGCAGCTTAGCGACTTTGGCAAAATCCTGTGAGGTCCGTGCGGCAATATACATCAGCATGGCCAAACCCACCAGCCAGATCAAGCCTGCCGTCAGATTTATCCAGCGGTTGCCGTAGCGGAGCTTGAACAAAATACGGATACCGAAATAAACCAGCATGATAACGGGGATTCCTAAGAACAGGGCGATACCGATCAACCCAATATAAAAGTCTTTCCCGTCGAGCAGCATCAGGTTAATCCACTCCTGGCCTTCGATGTTCGTTGGCAGGGCGGTCATGCCCGACTCTAACCCAAACAGCGCCAAAAACAAGAGCAGGCCAATGATCACCATTGCTACACCAAAGATCTTAAGTAACACGCGCCCAATACCGGTGAACACATCCGCCAGGAAATCAGCCGTTTTTTCGGCAGCATTCCGCGGAGCACCACGCCTGGAGGCCTTGCTAAAATCTTTCCCGTACTTTTCCATGCGCTTTTTAAGTTGCTCCGCTTCTTCCTTTACCGCTTTCGAGATGTTATTGATATCGGCTTTTTCACCTTTCATCATCAATTTATCGGCTGTTGTTTTTGCCTCCGGAATAGCTATCCAAAGGATGAGGTAAAGCAAAAATCCGCTACCCGCAAAAAAGAATAACAACAACAGGGCAATACGCAACCAAACCGGATCAATGCCGAAGTAGTGGCCAATGCCTGAACATACACCGCCGATCACTTTATTGTCGCCATCGCGGAACAGGCGCCTTACCGGCGAACCCTGCGTTTCATAAGCATCATCGGCTAACGGATCGCCAGCTTCAGCAGCCTCAGAAACAAACTCTTCCGGCTTACCCATGTTATCAATTACAAAGTCCACATCGATCATCAGTACCACCTGCTTGGCGGCGCTGATCTTCCCCTGGAGCATTTCGGCGATCCGGGCTTCAATGTCGCTCATGATTTCGTTGCCGCCATCTGCCTTATTGAATAAGGCTTTGATAGACGCCAGGTACTTGCTGAGCTTTTCGTAGGCATCTTCTTCTATGTGAAAAATAATACCGCTTATATTAATTGTTACTGTTTTATTCATAGTATGGTTTATTAAAAAATAGGATTAATTCTTTGGTTGTATCGTTTTATTTACCGCTTCCACCAGTTCGGCCCAGGACAACTGAAGTTCCCGCAGATAGGTGGTGCCTATTTCGGTAAGCATATAATACTTCCGCGGCGGCCCCGAGGTGCTTTCCTCCCATCGGTAGGTAAGCAAGCCGGTGTTTTTTAAGCGTGTTAAAAGAGGATAGAGCGTTCCTTCGACTACTACTAACTTGGTTTCTTTTAGTTTTTCGATGATCTCGGTTGGATAAGCATCGCCCTGTGAAAGAATGGATAGTATGCAGAGTTCCAGAACACCCTTGCGCATCTGCGCTTTTGTGTTCTCTGAATTTACCATGTGTTATACAATTTTAAAGTTAAACTGAATGCTGTATGCGTTGTTGGCTTTTAGCTGCCCCAGGCGAAGGTTCATAAACTGTGCTTCGATGGAACGCCTTAGTGCCAGATTAGGTGTATTGGCAATAACCAGATTTACCTGGCCTGCCTCATTTACGGTGAAAACCACATTTACTTTTTCCTCTTTTTCCATCGGAATCGATAGATCCGGAAACTTGATGTGATCTTTAATGACTTGCGATGCCGATGCGGCTTCGCCCGACGATGGCGTTAAGCCTCCGGCTGCCTGAACAGGCATGCTTAATAAGATGGTTGAAATGAACGCGAGCAGACCCGTTGAAAACCGTTTACCGCGCTGATACCTGGTTGATGGTGACTGTTTCATGATAAGTTTTTTTAGTTTGTTTTTATGAGCGTCTGTTTCTGTTAAGTTTCCGTCAATGTTCCCGGTTCGCGAGTCCGGAGCTTTTGTTGGTTACTTTGTTGTGGCGGTGGCCTGCAGTGCCTTGGCTAACAACTAAGAATACAGTACTATGCTTTAATCATTATTAGGTGACACAAAGATACATGAATTATTTAGTACCTTGCAACACATAGTACTAAAAATATATCTATATTACTGATAATCAATAGAAAAATTTTCAGGCAACAAAATTGAAACGGCATAAACGGTCTTTTATCATCGCCTTTTATGCACAACTGGTCCGACGAATTAACTCAACTGCTGTCATGGCACGGCCTTCTTTCCCTGCTGACGCTTAGTGTCCTCGAAATTGTTCTGGGCATCGACAACATTATCTTTATCTCTATGGCGGTCAATCGCTTAAGTAAGCCTCTACAGGGCCGGGCCCGCACCATTGGCCTGGTGCTGGCACTGCTGGTGCGTGCCATCATGCTCTTTAGCATCGGATGGATCGCGGGCCTGAAACATCCCTTTTTTAACCTGGGACCTTATGGCATCACCGGAAAAGCCCTCATTCTACTAGGTGGCGGCCTGTTCCTGCTTCTCAAAACCTGGAAAGAACTGCGTACCGCTATCGGACGGCAAAGCAATAATACCCCTCAAAAGCCGGCAAAAGCCAGTTTCCGCGCGGTGATCTTTCAGATCATCTTGATCGATTTTGTATTTTCTTTCGACAGTATTCTTGCAGCCGTAGGGCTTTCGGGCATTATCCTTATCATGGTTGGCGCCGTAGTTATATCAATGGGGCTAATGATCCTGTTTTCGGGCAAAGTCGCCGCTTTTATTAACCGGCATCCGGGCATCAAAATTATAGCACTGGTGTTTTTACTCGTTGTGGGAGGACTTCTGGTAGCAGAAGGTTTGATCGATTGTTACAATACAACTTTGCCGGAAACCAAACACCTGCACCTGAACAAGAACTATGCTTATGCGGCATTGGGCTTCTCTCTGCTTGTCGAGCTTTTCAATATCCGCCGCCGCCGGCACAGTGCATAAAAAAACACCGGCATGCTTGGCAGTCCGGTGTTTCATGAGGTAAGTATCGGTATTACTCTTTTGGTTTTTCGTTCGCGCTCGCGGTGTTGGTAGCTGGTGCCGGAGCCACTTCTACCTCTCTGGGAGCTGGCGACTCTGTTTGAGTAGCTTTTTTAGGTGCCACCGCACGGCTTTTAGGTGTAGCTGCCACGCCTTTATCCGAAATGGATTTCTGAGTGGTAGGCGGCGTGTTGGTGCTTTTTGCAGCTGGTTGTTCCTGCGCGCTTACCAGAAATGGCGCTGCGAACAAAGCAAGAGTAAAAATATGTTTCATGATTTAATTGTTGTTAGGTTCACAACAAACTTAACAAAATAAATGCCAGAATCCAAAAGCCACTCAGGGCACAAACTGGTTGGCACCGGCATCCACCATCCCGCCGGTACGGGGATCGCCTTTGAGGTCGGTATTCAGGAATCCCGGGTTGATTGTGAGCAGCGACGCATCGCCGATACCACGTGCCTTTGAGCCTGTGTTGAGCCTGAAATCATAATTGGAGACGCCGCGAAAATCGCTGGCTTGGTTGAAAACACAACTTGTAAAACTAGTGTTGCTGCTTGAAGGCGTTTTGAGCAGGCAGCTATTGAATTTATAATTGGCCGCAGCTCCGGATTTCATATCAAGCTCCAGTTCGTTGCCCTGGCTGCCGTCGATGATGCAATTACCAAAATACGCGCTGTCGAGGTTGTTGGGGGTTGATCCCGTATAATTGTCGATGTGTACGCAAGGCTGTCCGCCCCGACCGCCCTCTTTGCCAAAGTAACTGGCAAATGTGGTATGCAAAAAGGTGTATTTACCACCAACTGTCAGAGCGGCGCAGTATTCTTTACAATTGCTGATGGTATTGTTGGCGCCCCAAATGCGGTAGGCAACCGCATAAAGGCCCCATTTGGAGCAGTTTTTAATGGCGGTATTGGTTAGCCGGAGTCTGCCCGGCTGCGATGTGGTAAGAATAACCTCCGCCTGTACTCCAATGTAGCTGTTTTTGATGATAGCGTAATTGATGTAATTGTCCTGACGGCCTTCGTTGATCCAGATACGGTCCCACTGCCCCGGTTCATCGGCATAATCGGCTTCGCGCCGATCGCCCTGAAATACCACTTCGTTGCCGGCAGTGCCATTCACTTGTAAGGTGCCAAACCTGTACACCCACAGGCCCGCGCCTTTGTGCATATATACTTTCACCCCCTGATTAATCACCAGTTTCTGGGTCGAATCGACTACCAGCCAACCATAGATTACATGCGGTTTATCGTTATTCCAGGTTATGGTTGTGTTGGTAGCCTGCGATACCAGCGAATAAGGCAAATAGCCGGTTTTATACTGAATAGCACGGTCGGGAAAATGGTAATAAGCATCCTGGCCCCAGGCTTCGAGCGCAACGGATTGTACATTGCCATTGACCCTGAACAAGATCTTATCCTGTATAACCAACGGCGTATTTTGGCTGGTGGGATTTACATTTACCTGAATGAAAATATAAATGCTGTCGTTGGCCAGAATTTCGACATCGCTTACCTGTTTGCCTTTTACGCCATCTACATTCAGCGAGAAGTTGGAGGCATTCCCCTGCTCCAGTGCCACCGACGAGATGTTGATCTTTTGGTTATTTTTGTTGACCACACGAATGGCGCGCGTTGTGGAACCGATGGTGGTAAAAACGGTATCGAACAACACCGAGTCTTGGGAAAAACTTAATTTTGCAGAGGGATCGGTAAGTGTTTTATCCTTTTTGCAGGACCAAAATCCAAGCAGCAGGCTCGCAACAAAGAAAAAAAGCGTTTTTACAGGCATGTTAAGCGTCAAATTTATGCTTTTCATAACGATTGTGGAGGCAATATATTGTTTTTTTATACTTTTTTACTTGCGGTATTCAATTTTTTCCTATCTTTGCGTTCCAAAATTTTTTGAAATTAATTAACGCGATATAACATGAAACCAGAAATTCATCCTGAAAATTACAGATTGGTTGTATTTAAAGATATGTCTAATGGCTATTCTTTTTTGACTAAATCTTGTGCTGAAACCAAAGATACAATCGTGCACGAAGATGGTGTTGAATACCCATTGGTAAAACTCGATATCTCTATGACATCTCATCCGTTCTACACTGGCAAACAAGTGTTGGTGGATACAGCAGGTCGTATCGATAAATTTAAGTCTCGTTACGCAAAGAAATAATCTTTGCCCCGTAACCACGACGTTTTTTAGTTTTAATCCATCTGTTCAGGCAGGTGGATTTTTTTATTTTGTAATTTAGCCCGCATGACCTTTGTTTTTCTGTACACCGAGATCGCCGAATACTTCCTCGCCTGCTGCAACCGACTTGCCGCGCACGGCGACGTGCATGTGATCCGTTGGCCGGTAAACCAGGAAGCGCCTTTTCGCTTCGACGGCGAGCAGCGGGTAAGCCTGTATTCGAAACCAGATTATACCTTCAACCAGTTACAAAAGCTGGTTGACTCACTAAACCCGGATGTGATCGTGTGCAGCGGCTGGATCGATAAAGACTATCTCAGTATTTGCCGCCGTTACTATAAAAAGATCCCTACGGTGATGACGTGCGATACACACTGGACCGGTGCCTTTCGGCAACGTGTGGCGACTATATTGAGCCGTTTTACCTTGCTACGCATATTCTCCCACGCCTGGGTGCCGGGCGAGATTCAGCAAACGTATGCCTTGAAACTGGGCTTCCCTGTTAAAACTATTCGCAAGGGCTTTTACAGCTGCGACCTCGAGTTTTTTAATAATGTCTATGCCTCGCAACGCCCGGCAAAAGAAAAGCACTTTCCAAAGCGCTTTCTATATGTAGGTCGTTATTACGATTTCAAAGGGGTGCAAGAGTTGTGGCAAGCCTTTATGGAACTACAACAGGAAGCACCATCAGAATGGGAACTGTGGTGCCTGGGTACCGGCAACCTGGAACCCGCCAAACATCCTTCCATTCGCCATTTTGGTTTTGTGCAGCCCAAAGACCTCGCTACCTATACATCACAAACAGGTGTATTTATTCTTCCCAGCCGTTTTGAACCTTGGGGCGTGGTCGTGCACGAATTTGCCGCTTCTGGTTTTCCCCTGCTTATCAGCGCCCAAGCGGGAGCCCACGAGGCTTTTGTGGAAGAAGGGCGTAATGGCTATTTGCTGGAAGCCGGTAATGTAAAGGCCATCAAAGAGAAATTAAAACAGGTGATTGCCCTTAGCGATGAGCGTTTACTTGCAATGGGTGCCCGGTCTCATGAGCTGGCTCAGAAAATATCTCCGGATGCCTGGGCGAAAACGTTATTGAACATTGTACAGGAACAACGTTAAAAACGCCAATAACGGCATTTCTATCCTAAATTTTATACCTTTGATGTCCCATGCTCGATATGTATTGCATATACAACGGCCACATCATTAGCCTTTATGAGCCTGCCCTCAGTTTCAACAACCGGGCATTTCATTATGGTGACTCTTTGTTTGAAAGTATTTTGTGGAGCAACGGCAAAGCCATGTTTATTGCCGACCATGTGAAGCGTATTAAGCTGGGCATGACAACACTGCGCATGAATGTACCAGCGGAATTCACATCAGCCAACATCGATGTGCTCATTCAGGAGTTGGTCAAACAAAATGGGATCAAGGGCGATGCCCGTATCCGCCTGACCGTATTCCGTAACGAAGGTGGAAGATATACACCCGAAACCAACGATATTTCGTTTCTCATCGAAAGCGAAGCCCTCGAAAGCACAGGCTATCACCTTAACCAAAAAGGCCTGTGGGTGGACGTGTATGCCGAGATCAAAAAACAAGTCAATAAAATTTCCACTATCAAAACCGGAAGTTCGCTATTGTATGTAATGGCTGGCCTTGCCAAGCTCTCGATGCGGCTCGATGATTGCTTGCTGATCAATGAAAACGGTAATATTATTGAGGCTATCAGCTCCAATATATTCGTGATCAAGAATGGCGTGCTGTACACGGCGCCCGTCACTGACGGCTGTGTGGATGGCGTTATGCGCAAACAAGTACTTGAAATAGCGCGGCAACATAAAATACTCGTATTTGAACAACCGCTGACGGTACATACACTTACTAACGGCGACGAGCTTTTTCTGAGCAATGCCATCAAAGGCATTCAATGGGTAGGCCAGTTCAAGAATAAATTTTACACCAACCGGAGCGCGGTATTTTTTACCGAGAAGCTGAATGAGATGATCACAAAAGGATGCTAGAAACGTGTTATAAAACTGTGGATGAGGCCGTAGCTGCATTGGGTCTCGACGCAAACGATGTGCGCGGCGAACAGCCAGGCCAATGGAACCTAAAAAAAGGGCAATTCGATATCATGGTCGATGTATGGGAGCAGGAAAACCAATTCCTTTTCCAGATTGTTTGTCCACTGTGTGGCCTGCCTGCCGACGGGCGAGAAACATTCTTACTGAACCTGCTGCAAAAAAATTATGGGTTGAGCGCCATGGCCTATGCAGTGATGGATGATGTGGTGTTTCTGAAATACACAACCGAAGCTACAGCCCTGAGCAGTGAGCAGGTCGTTTCGCTACTTACCAAGGCGGCTTTTTATGCCGAAAAAAGCGAGTTTGTGCCTCCGGCAGAATCTTAACCAATTACTTTTCCTCTATGAGAAAGATCCTGATGGTGTGTCTTGGGAACATCTGCCGGTCGCCACTGGCTGAGGGTATTATGCTGAAACTGATCGCAGATGGCTCGCTCGATATCGAAGTGGACTCCGCAGGTACCTCTAATTACCACATTGGCGAAGCACCCGATAAGCGCACTACACGAAATGCCGCCGGACACGGCATCGACCTGAAACCTCTGCGCGCCAGGCAATTCAACGAAAGTGACTTCGACGCTTTTGATGAGATCTATGTGATGGATCACAGCAACCTGCGTAACGTACTGGCTCTTGCCAGGCATGAACAGCATCGGCAAAAAGTCCGTTTGTTACTCAATGAACTGCACCCGGGTCAGGATCTTGAAGTGCCTGACCCCTACTTCGGCGGTGAACAAGGCTTTGAAGATGTGTTTCACATGGTGTATGCTGCCTGCGAGAAGATCGTGGGGAAGTAAGTTCTTACTATTTTTTCGAAAAGGCCTGCACAGGCAACACCTGCAACAACCAGTGGCCTTGAAAGCAAAGACCTAACGGTCAAAAGAAATCACGCGTGTTCATGCGAACCGGCTTTTATTTCCCTAACTTTTCAAACGCTTCCTCTTTGGTTGTAGAAACCTTGAATAAGGTATTGAGCTTGGTGATCACGAGCAGCTCGTTAACCTTTTTGCTCACATTGAAGATCACGCTTTCGCCGCCTTTGTTGCGGGTGCGTGTTAAGATCTGAATGAGCACGTTAAGACCGCTGCTATTCATGTATTTAAGGTCAGACAAGTCGATTGCCCATTTATTTTTATCGGTATCGAGCATGGTGTCAATGGTTTTCATCAGCTCTACCGCCTGATGCTTATCAATCAATTCGCCGCTCAATTTGAGTATCTGGAAACCGTTTTCTTCTGAAATATGATAATCGAACACCATAGAGTACCTTGTATGAACGCTAATTTAACAAATATAATTTTAAAAACCTAAAGCTAGGATTGAAGCCTGCCTTTGCTTTGCTTGTGCTCACAAACACCCTTTTCCTGAAGGCTTCTGCATTTTGCAAAAAAATTGAGAGAATGATGGAAGACATCGAAATTAAGCATGTCTTCCGCCATTTTTTGGATCTGCATGATACGCGGATCACAAAATTCGAAAACCTTTTCGCAATCGCTGCAAATGAGATGATCGTGTTGCTTGAACTTGTAGGCTTTTTCGAACTGTGCAAGGTTTTTACCAAACTGATGCTTCACCACCAGACCGGCATCAAGCAACAACTCAATGTTGTTATATAGCGTGGCACGGCTCACGCGGTATTTTTTGTTTTTCATCATCACATACAGGCCTTCGATGTCGAAGTGCCCGTCGTGAGAATAGATCTCGTTCAGGATCGCAAAGCGCTCAGACGTTTTACGGTGCTTATTCTTCTCCAGGTAGTCGGTCAGTATTTTCTCGACGGCCTCTTTGGTTTCCTGTGTCATGGATGTGTGTTCTTAATTATTGTCTATCCGCGTAACGCTTGTTACGCCTTTCACTTTCAACAGATTATTGATCAAATGGTTCAGGTGCTTGGCGTCATGCACAAACACCATGATCGTTCCTTCAAAAATCCCGTCTTCGGTATCGAAACTGATGGAGCGCATGTTGATGTTCAATTGCCCCGAAATAACTTTGGTGATGTTGTTGACCAATCCTATCTCGTCGGTACCCGTAATCTTGATGCCTGCGAGGAAAGAAATGAGGTGATCGTTGTTCCATTTGGCTTTTACCACGCGGTACGCGTAGTTGGAAAGGAGCTTTACGGCATTGGGACAATTCACACGGTGTATTTTGATGCCTTCGTTTACCGTGACGAAGCCAAACACATCGTCGCCCGGAATGGGGCTGCAACACGGCGAAAGCACGTAATCGAGTTTTTGCATGTCGTCGCCAATAACCAGCATATCGGAACTACCGCGCACGTTCGTTACCAGCTCTTCAATCTTGTTTTCTTTCTTTTTAGGTCTGTATTTTTCTGGATGTGATCTAAAGTCGATAAATTCCCTGATCTCTTTCACATCCACATTTCCAACCGCCGTTCGGTAAAACAGTTCACCGCTTGACGGCAATTTGAGAAAAGCCATTAACTCGTTTACGTTTTGCATGGTGTAATCGAGTTTGCACTTATAGAACTTTTTCTCCAACAGCTCTTTCCCCTCTTCCGCCACTTTGCGGCGCGCTTCTTTCAGGGCATTTTTGATTTTCGATTTGGCGCGGGCCGTTACCACGTAACCGATCCAATCTTCTTTGGGCACCTGCTTGGCGGAGGTGAGTACCTCTACCTGGTCGCCGCTTTTCAGTTGATAACTCAGCGGAACGAGCTTATGGTTGACCTTGGCACCAATGCAATGCTCTCCCACCTTGGTATGTATTTCAAACGCAAAGTCGAGCGCTGTTGAAGTGGCCGGAAGCGTGCGCATCTCTCCCTTGGGCGTAAATACAAAAATTTCGTCTGCAAACAGGTTCAATTTAAAATCGTCGATGAATTCGAGCGCGTTCGGATCTGGATTATCCAGCAACTCGCGGATGCGGCGCAACCAGTTCTCGAGGTTGCTCTCTTTCTCTGCCGCAGCATCTTTGTATTTCCAATGGGCAGCGTAACCCATTTCTGCCAACTCATCCATGCGTACCGTGCGGATCTGCACCTCCACCCACTTGCCTTCAGGCCCCATAACCGTTGTATGCAAGCTCTCGTAGCCATTGCTTTTAGGTGTCGATATCCAGTCGCGAAGCCTGTCGGGATTTGGGTGATAAAAATCCGTGATGATGGAATAGATTTTCCAGCAGTCGGCTTTCTCCTTATCCATGGGTGTATCAATGATGATGCGGATCGCAAACAGATCATAGATCTCATCGAAAGGCACGCCCTTATTTTTGATTTTGTTATAGATGGAATAAATGGATTTCGGCCGGCCGTATATTTTGAATTTAAAACCCTGTTCCTTGAGAATATCGTTGAGCGGATCAATGAAGTTTTTGATAAACTTTTTACGGGCAGCTTCCGTTTCAGCTAATCGCTTGGCAATGTCGTTATACCAGTCTTCGTTGGTATATTTCAGGCCAAGGTCTTCCAGTTCCGATTTGATGGCGTTCAGGCCCAGGCGGTGCGCCAACGGTGCATACAGGTAGAGTGTTTCTCCTGCAATTTTCATTTGCTTGTCGCGCTTCATGTGGTCGAGCGTGCGCATGTTGTGCAAGCGATCGGCCAGTTTGATGAGGATCACACGGACATCTTCCGACAACGTAAGCAGCATCTTCCGGAAGTTTTCGGCCTGGATAGAGGAGGTCTGGTCAAATACACCCGAAATTTTCGTTAACCCATCGATGATCTGCGACACTTTTTCACCGAACATGCCTTTCACGTCTTCTACCGTCATTTCGGTATCTTCCACCGTGTCGTGCAGTAAGGCACATACAATAGACGTGGTTCCCAAACCTATTTCTTCGGCACAAATTTGCGCCACGGCAATGGGATGATAGATATATGGTTCGCCCGATTTGCGGCGCATTTCTTTATGCGCTTCCACTGCTACCTCAAACGCCTTCCGGATAATTTCTTTATCGCCTTTTTCGAGACGCCTTTTGCACGCTTTGATTAGATTTTTGTACCGGTTGAGGATCTCTTTTTTTTCTGCTTCTAAATCAATTTCCATAGGCTGTTTGCTGGTATGAAGATAATTTTTTTTATCAAAACTATCAATAGTCAGGCGACAAGATGTACATTTGGCTTGATGAAGGTGTTCCAGTATATCTACTATTTCTTTCGTTCTCTCTGGTACCGCGGAATAGTCCACACGTTTCGCTTACTAAAATATGAGAATAGCTACGAACGAAAACTAGGCATCAACACCCACCGTATCGAAAATCTCACCAGTCTTACACTGGCTGCTGCCGACTCCGAACAGAACCACCACTACCAGGGCGCGAGCTATTATATTTTATTTTCGGTATTCGGCCATCTCCCACCCGGAATAAAGCATCTGCCATTTATTGATTATGGCTGTGGCAAAGGCCGGGCACTGTTTGTAGCCGAACAATGTGGTTTCACGAACCTCATTGGTATTGACATTGCGCTCGAGCTGATCACGATGGCCAATGAAAACAAGGCTGCTTACAAACCGGCGAATCCCCACAGCGAGATCCACTTTGCATTTTCCGACGCGGTGGTTTATCAAATTCCGCCTGATGCTTCGGTGTTTTATTTTTTTAATCCTTTCGGCGCCGATATCTTACGTCAGGTTATTGCCAACATCCTCGAAAGCGCCAGGCTTTACCCGCGCGAGGTATATGCCGTTTATCTCAATCCGAAATTCAAAGAAGAGTTTACCGAAAATGGGTTCGATGTATTCTATACCAAACAAAACAAGCGCTATCTCGAAGCGGTGATCTTTCGCTACACTCCACCAGAAAACTCAAGCAACATTAGTTGACCTCAAGCACCATGTAGTTAAATTCATAGGTTGTAAGCCCGGCTGTTCCTGTTGAGAATGCCAGGGTAAACCCCGAGCCAGTAGTTCCGGTAACGTAAGCCCGCAGGCCAGCAGAATCTTCCGTTCTCGGTGTCAGAATCACAACCGGCGGGTTAGCATACGTCTTATCAAACGTAATGGTTGCGTAATTGCCTTTTCCACCGCCGCCAAGCAAACCCGTGTATATAAATATAGTGCCTGCTACATCCGTTGCATTGCTCGATAAAGTTGCTGAACTACCAGAAAGTCCAAGAAGCGACCCTGCACCTGCAATAGCTGGCGAGTTGGTTTGTTTGCTCTCGATGTGTCCGTCTTCTATGACGAGTTTTGAGTTTGGACTAAAGCCACTTGTAGGCCCTAATAACAATTGACCTGACTCATTAAGTCGCATCCGGATAAGTGGATTTACCCGGGCCGAACCTGTCGTTCCACCACCAGCAGTCAGGAAGTCTATAACAGAACTACCGTTACCGGTGGCTGCACCAGCGGAGAGATTGAGGTTTCCGCCCGTCGAGTTCCCGGTACCTGAGCGAGCGTCGCCCGCAATCACACTGAGCGCCGAGCCGTTATTGCCCGTGGTAATTTCCAACACACGGATGGTATTGGAAAAATTTCCGTTAAAATTCAGCTTGCCTGGATTGGAATTATCACCGCTGAAAAGGGTGAGTTGATTGTCGGTGCTAAATTTTGCGCGCTCCTCATTGTCAGTTTTTAATACGAGAGCTCTGTTATCCGTAGTACCCAGAAAATTAGAAGCTGTTGTTCCTGTATTTCCGTTTAACCTCCAACCCGCGGGTTGTGCAGTCGGTGCCCAGGAGCTACCATCGTAGCCCAACACATCGCCGGCTACCGGTGCAGTTGTAGAAACAGGTATGCCTCGCAAACGGCCAACCGTTGTAGCATTGATCGTTCCTGTGACATCACCCAGCAGTCCAGGTGTATATTGCCCTGCTGACGTGAGCCTTCCAAAATTATCAACAGTGAAAACGGGAACAAGATTACCGGCACTTGCACCATAGGTTCCTGCCGTTATGCCTGTTGCAATTAAGTTCACCGTGTTACCGGCTACACTGATATTGCCGGTGGTGCCAGTATAGTTATTTAAACCTGCGCTGATGGTGTAGGCATTTGCTGCTCCTACGGGTGTAACGGTAACATTGGATCCGGCGGTGAGTGTAGGCGTGACGGAGCTCAGGGTGTAAGTATTTCCACTTTGGGTAAGGCTTATGTTATTGCCTTGCACCAGGGTTGTTGAAGAACTGGGTATGGTAAGTGTTTGCGAAGGGTAAGCGCCTGCAAGGCTTCCGCCAGTTACGTTCAAAGTTGGCGTGACGGAGCTTAGGGTATAAGTATTTCCACTTTGGGTAAGGCTTATGTTATTGCCTTGCACCAGCGTTGTGGAAGAACTGGGGATGGTAAGTGTTTGCGAAGGGTAAGTTCCAGTCAGGCTTCCGCCAGTTACGTTCAAAGTTGGCGTGACGGCGCTCAGGGTATAAGTATTTCCACTTTGGGTAAGATTTATGTTATTGCCTTGCACCAGCGTTGTGGAAGAACTGGGGATGGTAAGTGTTTGCGAAGGGTAAGCGCCTGCAAGGCTTCCGCCACTCACGTTCAAAGTTGGCGTGACGGCGCTCAGGGTATAAGTATTTCCACTTTGGGTAAGATTTATGTTATTGCCTTGCACCAGCGTTGTGGAAGAACTGGGTATAGTAAGTGTTTGCGAAGGGTAAGCACCCGCTAGGCTTCCGCCACTCACATTCAAAGTTGGCGTGACGGAGCTCAGGGTGTAAGTACTTCCACTTTGGGTAAGGCTTATGTTATTGCCTTGCACCAGTGTGGTTGAAGAACTGGGGATGGTAAGTGTTTGCGAAGGGTAAGCGCCTGCAAGGCTTCCGCCAGTTACGTTCAAGGTCGGAGTAATTGGTGTAAGGGTATAATCATTTGCAGAGCCCGAAATACTCAGGTAGCTGTTTCCAGGGGTCAATGTAGCTGATGGCAATACCTGGGTATTGCCCGGACTAATGGAAAGACTATTCCCACTGATGGAGAGTGTTGGTGTAGGCACCTCAACAAGATATGTGTTACTCGACGGCGATGTAACTGTAGCTTGCCCGACACCACTTATTGTTGGCGACGGAACCGACAAGGTTGTACTGATGATACCGCCCGTAATGTCGATGCCACTACCCGCTGTATAGCTTTGTGCCGCCGGAATGTTAATGCTGTAGGTTCCCGCCGAAGGATTTGAAACTGTGTTTGGGGCGTTTATGGCAATGGTTGGAACGGGCGTTGCATTGCCGGCTTTTGCTGCATATAAAGCATATGGCACACTCATGAGTTGTTGCGTACCGACCGAGCTATAGGAGGTACCATTGGCAGGGTCTATTGAAACTTCTATGAAAAATGGCCCGTTTTCCCAATTTACGGTACTAAGGTTGGTTATCCGGCCAATGGCCGTGGTAAATAACCCAAACGCATTGGTGCTTAGTGCATCGGCTCCCTGATGCTCTTCAGTAAAAACCACAAGACCGGATGGACTGGATTGATGGATCTGAAACCGAACAGCAATGGTGGTATTGCTAAGTACAGTTCCACTGCTGCTACGGGCAACTCCCTGATAAGAAATCCGTTGCGGCGCCTGACTGAACAAACTTCCGGCCAACAACCATAACCAAATAACAAGCGTATTCTGCATTACAATAAATAATCTTACTGCTTTCAGGATTGTTTGACTGACCTAAAAGCATTAAGAGATTGAAACAAATGTATGCTTAATTACGCTTTCACGTAAAAATACGTAAGGGACATTGCGTATTTTTACGGTTTTTAACATTTAAATACCTTAAATGTTAAAATATTGAGAATCAGCCAGGCAAAATAATATCGCGGATATTTGGCTTAAAGTATAAGTTACTTTTCAGTATTTTCCCATCTTCACGGTAAATGGGCTGCCCGTTTTCATCGAGTTTGCTCATATTTGAGCGTTGAATCTCGTCGAACACTTCTTCTATTTTGTGCTGAAGCCCATGTTTCAGGATGGTTCCGAACAAGATATAAAGCTGATCACCAAGAGCATCGGCAATTTCCACCAGGTCACCGCTCTTACACGCCTCAAGGTATTCGTCATTTTCCTCTTTCAGAAGATTATACCTGAGCATATAATCCTTTTCTTCGATCAGGGTTGGCTGACTGGCATTTCCAATTTTAAATGTTTCATGGAAATGATGCACATGCATGATCTTGCTAAGCAAGGCTTTCTTGTCTTCCATTATTTTTTAGTTGCTTTTTTGGCTTTATATTCTTCGTTCAACCCTTTCAATACGTCGGCTGTGATGTTGAGTTTGGGATTGGTGAGCAAAATGGTAGGCATCATGTCTGAATACGACAGAATGTAATCGAAACGACCGTTATTGTAACGCTGAAGGAATTCTTTTACATTCTTATTTAACTCCATGTTCTTTTCCTCCAGCTCAAGAGCCAGATTTTGCATTTGAAGCTCTTTGTTGGCCAGGTCTTGTTGCTGCCGTTTGAGGCTTTCTTCGGTTTTCATCAATTCGGCCGGTGGTGCAATACCTGCCTGTGCCGATTGTTGGTAAGCCTGGTAATCGTTCTGTAGCTTGATGGTCATGCTTTCCATTTGTGCTTCCAAAGCCGATTTTTTACGTTTCAGGTCTTTGGTAAAATCAGTGATGTAGTCGTACTGTTCGTTCAGGCTATCGGTATTTACATAGGCAATTTTGGCATCGCCCAGGTTGGTAGCACTTGTTACAATGACCGGTTTTGTTTCAGCATTTGTTTCTCCGTTGGCGGTTAGTGGCGCAGCGGGCTTCAGGCTTTGTACCTCATAAAACAAAAAAGCGACAGCCACAATGAGTACTCCGTTTAAAATAAGCGAAAGGTTTTTCATAGTTAAGATGGTTTATATTTCAATTCACAGTGTGGGAAGCACATTTAGGGCGCATCCTGCAAGCCACCGGCGATATGGTTTTAAGGGGTAAATATAATAAGGCTCGGGCGCATTTATCGGATTTGTTATAAACAAAAACGCCAATAAATATTAAGAGCGGGCTCAGGAAACAATTCTCCGAAGTGTAGCAAGAATAATTTTGAAGTCGGCGGCCAGAGACGGGTGTTCGATGTATTCCTTGTTTAGCGCCAGTTTTTCAGGCATAATTTCCTCGATGTATGTTTTCTCAGGATCGGCCGATTGTGCCAGTATTTCATTTTCGTTGATAAAACGAAGCGATGCCAGATCGGTAATGCCAGGCTTTACGCTCAGCACTTTCATTTGCTCGGCGTTGTATAATTGCACGTATTTTCTGACTTCGGGCCGCGGCCCCACTAAACTCATGCTGCCAAGCAACACATTGAATAGCTGCGGAAGTTCATCGAGCTTGTATTTTCGCAGGTAGTAACCCACAGCCGTCACACGCGGGTCGCGTCCACCTACAGTTAGTAAGCCTTTCCGGTCGGCACCCGTATGCATGGTTCTGAACTTGAACAGTTTGAAATCGCGGTTGCCCTTCCCTACCCGGGTCTGGAAATAAAACACCGGCAGGCCGCTGCTGACAACGATAGCCAGTGCGATAAGCACGAAAAATGGCAGAAGAACCACCAGGCCCGCGAGGGAACAGACTATGTCGAATATCCTTTTCAACGCACTACCGTGTCAACTGCTGCAGTTACCGCCGCAATAACCGTCTGAACTTGTTCGTCGCTAAGATCGTAATACACGGGCAATGATATTTCGCGGCTGAAATTATCGTAGGCTACCGGGTAATTCTGCATGTTGTACCCCATTTTTTTATAAAATGAAGTCATCGGCACCGGGATAAAATGCACATTGACCGATACATCGCGATCGAAAATTTCTTTCATGATGGCATCGCGCTGTTCCTCGCTAATGTTCTTAATACGCAGTGGATATAGGTGATAGCATCCATTGGCTTGCGCTGTTACGTGTGTAGGCAACTGAAAGCGGGCATCTCCGCTAAACGCATCATTATACAGCTCGAAGATCCGCTTGCGCCTCACTTGCGTGTCTGCGTCGTAGCGCTCCAGTTCCACAAGACCAATGGCGGCTGCAAGATCGGTCATGTTGCATTTATAGCCTGCTTCCAGGATATCGTATTTCCAATTTCCTTTTTGCGTTTTGGCCAGGGCATCTTTGTTTTGCCCATGCAAGGTAAACATGCAAAGGTATTTGTACACCTCCTCGTTATCGAAGGGCTCAGGCAGGTTCAACGACACACAACCACCTTCGGCTGTTGTGAGATTTTTTACGGCATGAAAGGAAAACACGGAAACGTCAGTGAGTGCTCCGCATTTTTTTTGCCCGTAGCTTGCGCCAAATGAATGTGCCGAATCTGAAAGAACAAGTATGCGGCCCAACTTCTTTTGGTTATCGGTGCGGGCCTCAAATAACGGCGCTTGCTCCTTTGCCAGTTCATTAATGGCGTCGTAATTACACGGATAGCCTGCAAAATCCACGGGCATGATTACTTTGGTATGTTTGGTAACAGCCTTGGCAATGGCAGCCTCGTTAATATTAAAATCATCGGCATTAACATCCACAAATACAGGCTTAGCACCAACATGCACCACAACATTGGCCGTCGCCGAATAGGTGTAAGCCGGAAGTATTACCTCGTCGCCCTCGCCTACTCCAAACCAGCGTAACATGATCTCAAGCCCGGCGGTAGCTGAATTGAGGCAAATCGTACTCTTATTACCGCAATAGGCTGTAAGCCGTTTCTCAAACTCTTTGGTTCGCGGGCCTGTGGTGATCCAGCCGGACCTTAATGCTGCCGTAACTTCGTCGATGATTTTGTCATCGATATGCGGTGGAGAAAATGGGATCATGCGTGATGGATTAACGGATTTACGAGCCGCCAAATTAAGAAAGTTTTACGAGTTAAGGAAGGGGCGCGTTTGCCTGCGGTTTCTCGAGTTCATGAAAGTTATAACGGAGAAAAAGGCTCAGAAAAAGCACAAAGAATACGATACCCGCCTGCGTTTGCAACATGGATTCTACCAGGAAATTAAATACCATCAGGATGCTGAAAAGAGCCAGAATAACGTTTTTTTTCGCAAATCCGATCACAATGCAACCCACCGTCATGAAACATAAAAGAACAAACCCGACCACGCCGGTACCGATAAACGTTTGCAGGTACTGGTTGTGGGCATTCAGGTGTTTGGCAAGCGCACCAGTAAGGCCGTTTTCTTCGTAAGACCGGTAAAGCGCATCGTTCGTATCTCCGGGTGTAATCCCTAACCAGGGATGCTGCCTGATGATGGACGCTGCTTGCTCCCAGATCAGGATCCTGACAGCTGTGCTTTCCGTCGCCGCTTTATCGATGGTATGCGTCGAGGAAGTAACCGACATGGCAACGCGGATGCGTTCGAAAGGCGAAGGCGCAATCTTATACGTTACAAAAAGACCTATTCCCAGTATCAATACTAGCGCAGCGATGGTTTTTTTAAAACCTCTGTTGAAAAGTATAACGGCAAAGGTGACCGGCAGGATCAGTAATGCCGCGATGAGTCCCATTTTTGACGAACTTAAAAATATACCGGTAATGTTTAGCACCGTAATAAATCCGATCTTGGCATTGAGCATGCTTAAGTGAGATAACCAATTTTTATAGAATAACATCACTATGAGTTGCGCGAGCGTCAGGTACATGGCCAGGTAGCTGGGATGCAGGAAATAAGAAAAGTCAGAATAGAAGAAAGCGTTTTGATCGTCGTTTATGTAGAGCCAGGCGGCTCGAAACAGGCAAATCATGACCGAAATAAAACTGCCGCTAACAAAGGAGGCAGCGATTTTTTTCACCTTGAGCGCCTCGTAGTCAACGCAAAACAACAACAGCGGGAACGCAAAAAAGCTGAGCTTACCCTCGATGCTGACAAGTGCCTCGTGTTTGTTGTAAGAGAACCAATAGCCAGCCACGTGCAAGAAAAAAAAGCCAAGGAGTACATAGCTCCATGGATAACGAAAAACGTTGCCAAAACCCTCTTTTGGTTTTCCCAGAAAAAGGTAACAAACTGTCCATGCAATAAAAATTGGCGCATAGTTGATCCCAAAAGGCAGCAAAAAGGCAATAAGCGCCGGAAAATTATACCCTAAGGTAGCGTAGATGGCTCTTGCTTTTTTCAACATGGTTATCGCGACAGGCTCTCCTGTGTTTTTATGGCTTTTCCCAAAATAAAAAAGTCAAATATACCTTTTAAATACCCGAGCCCATAACCCGCATGCAAAATAAAAAACGTAAAGGTTATGCCCGGAACCGCCACCGCCGAGTTGGCAATGCGCACAGCAAACAATAAGGCCAAAAGCAAATACAACAATCCGAACGCACTGGACGCAAAAAATACGGGGCCGGAGACGAAGCTACTCAGCAACCACAAGAAAAGATAACTCACAAAACAGGCTGGCACAAGCTGCCGAAACGTGGTTACCGTCCGGTGCTTTTTATTTACAAATACTTTCCAATAGCCATATTGGTAATACTGACGAAACAGCTTTCGGAACGATGCCCTGACGTAATAACGGCAACGTATCTCATGATTCAGGTATATTTTATCCCCTGCTTTGGTAATCCTGAAATTAAACTCATCGTCCTGATTGCGGATCAATTCTTCATCAAAATACCCGACGCGGTCAAATACTTCCCGCTTATAGGCACCAAAGGCCACCGTATCAACAAAACCACTTCTATTGCCAGTACGGAAATGGGCGTTACCCACGCCAAACGACGACGACATAGCTGCACCAATCACCTGGGAGGTTTGATTTTCATATACGTTTTCAAGCACACCACCTGCACAATAGATCGCCGGATCGAGATCGAATGTCTCTACGTTTTTTTGGACGAAATCCGGATATAGCTCCGAATGGGCTCCCAGAATTATGACAATGTCGGTTTCGGCCTGCCTGATACCGAGGTTAAGTGCAAATGGCGTCGTACGGCGCGTATTATCGAGTAACACAAATTGCGGATGTGCTGCCGAAAAATCAACAACCAACTCCCGTGTGCCATCGTTGCTCATGCCATCACAAATAAAGGTTGTGATCAGCGTAGCAGGATACGATTGCGCCAGGATGGATTGCAGGCAACGCAAGATGTATGCTTTCTCATTGAGACAGGGAATAATTATGGAAACGGTTTTCACAGGTGCTCCAGCTCGTCAATGGCCGTTGCAAAGCTAACAAATTCTACGTGATGTGAGGCAAGGTACTCAATCAGCCACATGTACCAATCCTTCCATGTTTTATGGCTCGGGGAAAAGTACCGGTCGTGAAAATCAATGCCCAGGTAGGGCAAACCAAGCCTGGCTACTTCGTCGATGATGCGCCTGGTGGCATCACAACACTGACCGAAATTGCGGCTTTGCCATTGCCGGGGCTTTTCAATAATATACGAATCCATGATCTGGAAAGGAAATTCCCACATATTCCCTACTTTATAGGGTGCTTTGTAAGCCATTTCGCTGCTGTCGAACGCGTATCCGGCGTTGGCCAGGTGAGCAAATGTTTGTTCGCCCTGGCGAATGTAGTGCATCCGTGTACCGAAGCTGTGGCTGCCCGACAGTTTTTTGAACAGATCGTATTCTTTGGTAATGTGTTCCCTGCTTTCGTGTGCAATGCTATGAGGGCCCACCTCGCAACCCATTTGCTGCAATTTTTGGATCCAAAAGGCAGATTGTCTCAGCGAATATGAAAGTCCCTCGCCACGACATACGCCAATAAAATAAGTAGCAGGAACGGTATGCGAACTGTTGAAATGATGAAGCTCCTCGAGATGTTGCCATTTGTCTTTAAAAACGTCGGCCAGGCGGTGGTGAAACTCTCCAAGTGATATTTTGCCCGATAACAATTCGATGTGGCTTCTCACAAAAAACTTAGGTACGATCAGGTCTCGGAAATAATGTTCCGATAAGGTCAGGTGGTCGATATCGTGCGAAACGATGGCTTTCATTGGCGTTTTTTTAAACTCCGTCTTTAAAACCGGAAATTTAGTTTCGTGATTCGCATGTAACGCTGAAACAGGCGCCTTGTTGTCCTTAATGGCACTTTTCTTTTTCAGAAAAGAGAACCTCTGGCTTCACGAATTGCGAAAACCATTACCAGGATTCCGGCGCATTGATCAGTTGTGAAACATTCATCACAATTTGAAGATGTAAAACTAAATCTTTTCGCCTGATATACAAGGCATTTACGAGAGCTTTTTCAATGCATTAAGCAGCCAGGGCAAGCGGTTGTATTTGAGAGACTCATAAGTCAACGGTTGTGCTCCAAAACCTTTATAAAAAGTTGCGAGGCTTTCCTTCATCCCGCCGCCGAAATCAAAGATCTGTGTTTTATCGGCAAAGAACGTAATGGCTGAACTGTTAAGCAGATGCATACTGCCGAGGCTAGTTTCTTTATCGAAATTGATGCCTTTTAAATAGACTGTATGTTTGCCATTACTGATGAAATGAGCAATGGCTTGCAGGCGTTGTGCAGCATCGGTTACCCGGAACGTGTATAACGCGTTTGCAGCGATCGCTGAGTCCAGTAAAGCTTGGAAGCGATCTACAACGACAGGCGAAAGTCGCAATTGCTTTGTGAGAAAGGGGTTTAAATGTTGTTGCGAAAGTGTGAGTACCTCTTGCCGAGGCACTTCTTCGAAAAACAGTTGATTTTCGTGGGCTTTCGAAATATTCCGCTTTGTATTTTGATTTTGTTTATAGCCCTTTGCATAGTCGATCACATAGGTCGTTTTCGGAGAATGGTCTGCCGTTTGCAATCTATTGGCAGCGTTCAATTCGATTTCGATCAACTTATAGCGGCTAGTGATATAGTCGTAAAATTGCTTCTCTATTTCTCCGTTGATTTTTCCATAAACGCCCAATTGAGGCGTAAACGGCGGCTGGTGTAGATAAGCGATACCCAGTTTATGACGCTGGGTAAGTGGAAATGCAGACTCGTAGTCACCAATTACCAAAGCATCCCAGCCTGGAAACGTCGCATTGAGGTAAAACGATTGAGCAAATACCAGCGGAAAAGGCGAATTTAAAATGGCCTGATCCCACTTCGTAAAGTCGATCTCCTGGTGCGGAATATGTCGAATGTTACTCACTACTACTGATCCTATCGAAACGATGTCCTCTGGCTTTTGCAAAAGTAATAAATTCGTCGAGTGCTTTAAACGAATACGGCGCCATCGACTTCGGATGACTCAATATCATCATTCGCGCCTTCTCATCCTTTTCCGAACGCTTCAATACCGGCCATAAACGCGATGCAAAAAAGCCATCGGCGCAGGCAAAGTGATCGGTCGCATGATAAAAATGGCGGTACACGCGCTTCCGGTCGGCAAGCCATTGTCCATCCCCAACCGGCCGGTAAAGGGATGGATTCGTGCGCATTTTCAGATAAAGTTTCCAGTAAAAAAATGGCGGTATCCTATCCGGTGTCACCGGTATCTCCAGAAATTTACCTCCGGGTACAGGCAGGCAAGGGTCTTCTTCAAAATGCCATTCAGCCCTATTTGGTGCTTTCCGGAAATCATACCGGTGAGCTTCAGATGCATGGTAGCCCTTGTAATACACCGTACTATCTGTAAAAATTCCATTTTGCGCCAGTGCTTTGCCAATGGGTGCAAATGGCTGAATACACCAACCACCGGCGCGGTAAGACCGGCAGGATTTCCCGGTAATCTCCTGGAGTGTCTGATGGTAACGGTTCATGAGCTGTTGTATCTCTTCGTCCCCAAAATCGGCAAGTTTGTAACGGCTGGTATTGATCTGCCATTGACCATCTGTAAAATATGAGTCTTCCCAGTGTGGATGAATATGCAACGCAAGTTCGTGGCCTTTGTTAATGATGGCGTTCAGCTGCTTTGATACGGCCAGGTAATCGGCACGACAGCTTTCTATATGCAAGTAATCTTTCAGGCGGCAGAGGTAGCCGGCGTCAACAAAAAAAACAAACGATACGCCATGTTTCTCCGCAATTTCAAGCAATTGCTGCGTAGGCTCGATCATGCATTTTTGAACGGTTCCCGATGCTCCGCCAAAAAACAATTCATAATCGAAACTCACGTGAATTTGCATAGAGTCAATATCCTTTAGGTGTGTACATAGTAATACCCCGCGATGTATAATTTTCAAGCATCCATTGGTGCATGGCCCCTGCGTCGATGAGCAAACACGCAGCTTGTCCCAGCTGAAAATGCTTTAAAAATCCGGCGGCTTCGAAATGGGGCATCAAGTCGTTGCAACGCCTTTTCTTTGAGAATTCAGGATTATGCACTTTGGTGCGCATGGTATGTTGCTGGCCTAACGCGTCGATCATCACTGCATCAACTGTCATTTTATGATATACCGGAAATCTGAAATCCCCGACCGCATCCTCAAGGGTATGCAAATTGGTAAGGCTTTCGAGACCTACCCCAATCATCAGGATCTTACCATGAAGGCTGCAAAGCCTGAAAAATGGGCTATTTTCATTGTACGGCGTCAACTGTCCGAAATGGTCTTTCGTCAGAAACGCGGCATCTTTCCCACGAGCGATAACGGAATCGGTTGGATGAAAACTCCGCAACACGCCCGACATTTGACGAAAAGTTTCGGTAACGACACCCATGCGAGATGGAGTCTTCTGTATATCAAAAACAGGCTTACTTTTCAGGTAATCATCGTTAAACCCCACAGCCGGAAATGCCGGCATCATCAGCGTACCTTTATCGCCAACTACCCGCAACAAGGCATCGATAAGTGTCTTTGGCCCGTGTTCGACATATCCGATCTGGCGGAAACTGGAGTGAACCATCAGCACATCTCCCTGCGTAATTCCCTCTTGTTGCAGGGCAATTACAATATCCGCCTCGCTTACCGTTTGCTTACTGCTTGCCAGTTGTTCACGATACCTGGCTGCCAGGCGCTTCTTCCGGCGTTTATACAGGTCGATCAATAGCTGCGGCGTTATGTTCCTGATAAATTGCCTCACGGTTAAAAGAGCTCTCGTTTTTTGAATTTGAGCAATAGCTCAAGCGGTAGTGCAGCTTTGTTAACTGTAAAATAAGGAAACAACTCCGGCCCGAAACTCCGGAAGAATTTTTCGACACCTTTCAACATCGACCCTTCAAAATCGAAAATACGGCAACCAAGTTGCTTAGCCTGTTCAATGCTTTTTTGCACAAGCAGGTTATTTATTCCCTGAATGCCGGCTTCCCTGTCCACACTACCAAGCAGGTAGTAACAGGCGTGGCGGTCGAAAACACAGAATACCATTCCAAGAAGCCGGCCCTGGCGATGTGCCGAAAAGCAGAACGCATTGCTTTCGTCCGAAAACTGCTCTACGATCTTTTGCAAAATGTCTTCGTAAATATTGGCTCCGGTAGCCGTCAGATTTTTCTTAAAAAAAGCGAAGATCTCTGCTTTGGGCAATGCGTTTAACGACGTCTCAACGCCCTCTTTTAAAGCTTTATTGATGGCATTCCGGTTTTTAGAATCAAAATGTGAACGTATGTCTTCCAGACTTGCCGACAACGAAATACGATACGTGTAATTTGGCACCACTTTGTATTTGCCCCAAATAAATGCCTGCATATCCTGGTATTCTGCCGGAAAAGCCAGAATAGTTAATGTTGACCGGAGGCTGGAAAAATAATCGCAAACCAGCTGCATCACTTCTTTACGGTAACTATTAGCGGAAGCCCTGTTTTTGCTTTCGTCCTGGTAAAACAATCCGCAGTGTGGCGTATAGGGCGGAAGTTTAATGAAATCGAACCCAAATCTGCGTGTTTTCAGGTAAAAAAAGCCGCCTGTGATTTGATGCTCATCTTTATAAATGCCGATCATTACCAGATCGTTTCCATATAAAGAAAGCCAGGCTTCGCTACCAAACACCCCAATAAAAGGTTCTGCTTTTTTTGAAAAGGTATGAATATCTGTTATCGGCTTTAAGATCAATTTTCCTTCTTTTTTTAAGCACAATTACGGCTCCTGGCCGCATGGGCTTGTTCCTGTTTATAATTTAATTACGAGTTGGCGATAAACGCCGATCATTTGCCGGATATTATTTTTCCAGCTGTATTTTTCTATCACTTTTTCCCTTCCCCGTTTTCCGACGCGTGTTGTAAGTGCCGGATCGAGCAGGTATTTTTCCATTTCCGCAGCTGTCTGATCCACATCCCGGATCTCTACCAACGAACCAAACTTATCGTTTTCCACAATTTCTTTCAGGCCGCCTGTATTGGTTACGATCACCGGCTTTTCACAGGCCATGGCTTCTATCACCGACACACCGAAGCTCTCATAGTCGCTGATATTTACCAGCACATCGAGCATGTTATAATAATCTGCTATTTTCGCAAATGGCACGCGACCCGTGAATACCACATCTTGCGCCAAATGCAATTCGCCTACTAGGCGTTCCAGATTGGCGCTTTCGGGTCCTTCGCCAATAACCAATAACTTGACCTGTCGCTCCGGATGCCGTTTTTTAAGGGCTGCAAAAGCGCTGATCATGATATCGGTATTGTAAAGGCTATTCAGTGGCTTAATACTCCCATAAACAAACGTGCCGGACGAGAAGATGCTATCGACTTGTTTTTTACAAAACACATCCGTATCCACACCGAATGGAATTACCTGTACATTTTTATCCGTAACGGGTTTCAGGTATTCGCGAATCGTAAACGAGGTTGCACAAATAACATCCGCTTTCCGCAAATTGTACTTTAGCATCAGGCGGTTCAACAGGTTCTTTTGCGGAAACTTCATCACATCTGTTCCCCAGGCAGAAATAACGAAGGGATGAAATCCACTTAGTGCACCGATCAATCCATAACTGGTCGCATAATGTGCATGAAGCACATGCGGCTTAAATTTGCGAAGCGCTTGCTTTAGCAAGCCTACATGTTTAAGATAGGCCAGTTTGCCCGTATCGGAGGTTGTATCTAATTGGCTTGAGGGTTCGTATAAAACCTCAACATTAGCAACGCCTTCATACCAGGGGTAAGAAGCCTTGTTGAAGCTAAAAAGCCCTACACTTATACCTTGCGCAGCCAGGCCGAGAGCCCATTTTTCAGTATGCTCGGAATACACATCGGCCAGCAGAAGTATTTTCAGTTGATCGGGCATTTTATAAATGTAAAGGATGCAAAGATACGACAGGCCTCCTAAGAAAAAGGTTATAAACAGTAAAAGTTTAAAAGAATTGCAATGCCAGCAATACTGTTACCAATAACATCGAGGTTAATCAATTGACAAAAAAAAGAGCTATCCAAGTGGATAGCTCTCTGGTAAGTACATGTCTTCGCGTTTTTTACCTCTTATTTCAGATTGTCAACGAAATCGCTTTAGTTCCAATAGATCTTCACAAAGCCGTTCGTCCCGGTGCCCGCCGACGTCCCACCAACTGCACAGCCTGAGCATAAATCGGCGTCGGCCGAATTTCCTGGTGTAAAGCCAGAACCGTTGGTAAGATTACCCAACCCATTTCCGCCGCCACCACCGCCGGCACCATAATCGGCAACAGCCGTATTAATTCCGCCAGCTCCACCGCCATTTGTATTGCCGCCGCCGCCGCCGCCGCTACCGCCACCGTCATTAGCGCCTCTCGACAAGCCGGTTTGTCCTGTGCAAGTACCGTTACCTCCGGCCGTACCCCCTGCGGCTCCGGTGCCTCCCACAAATCCATTTTGTCCACCGCCGCCACCGGCTCCACCGTTTGCATTTCCCGCGGTATTACCAGCTCCGCCGCCGCCGCCACCGCCGCCGGCCACTGCCATTAATGTTACTGTGCTGCTGTTTCGTACCGCAGAAGAACCGCCACCGCCACCACCAGCGCCTGATGCGCCTACAGTACCCGAAAGGCCTCCATTGCCACCGTTACAGTAACCCCAGCCACCTGTACCTCCAGCTCCACCGGTAGCACTACTGGTACCTGGATTGCCGCCCTGGCCCACATATATTTGCAGAACATTACCCGGCGAAACGGCAAGTGTAGCTGTGGAGTAAGCACCACCACCGCCACGTCCGCCTGTTGTACCGGCATCACTGCCGCCACCACCACCACCACCGCCCCACACTTTGATGGTGCAGGTTGTAACGCATGACGGAACAGTTACAGTTTGAATAGACCCTGTATAATTAAATGTTACAGAATTGGTGCTGCCGGCGATGTAAGTTGAGCTTGACACTTTTACCCACATAGATCCATTCCAATATTCAAGGATATTGCAGTCGAGATTATACACCATCAAGCCTACTGCTGGTGATGGAATAGCCTGCATTTGAGTAGTTGTCATGCGGGGCAAAAGAAACCCTTTGGTCGTCGAAGACACGTCCAACATGGCACTATTGTCGGGGACCGCTCCGGTGGCATTGATACCTACGTTTTGAGCGAATGTTTTATAGCTGAAAAGCGTGCAAGCCAAAAACAAGATAAAGGAGCATATTCTTTTCATAATTGCTTTTTTTAAATTGTCTAATTTCAAGGATCGGGGCCGGATGAAACTGATAACGAATTTAGTAAATAAACCTATACGGTAACGGCTCCGTTTCATTTTTTTACTACCTCAACCCACGACTATGCGTAATTTTACGCATCAAAACGATCAGACAGCTTGCCTTTATATAGATAAAGACTACTTTTGTATCTGCACTTGAAATTACCTAAAAAAATAGCCTATATCACCGTTTCGGACCCCAAGGATAAACATGCCTGGAGCGGAACGAACCACTACATTTGGAAAGCGCTCGAACGGCAATTTGGACAAGTGGATTTGCTCGGCCCCGACGAACCACGGTTTGTTACTTTGTGCTGTCAGATTGTACACGGCATATCATTATACATCTTCAAAAAACGATTTGATTACCGCAACTCGACGATATATGCCAAAGCCTGCGGAAGACTGTTCGGCAAAAAACTGAAAAATAAATCCTACGATCTCATCGTATCTCCTGCCGGTATTGCTTACATCGCCTACCTGAAAACGACAGTGCCTATCGTGTTTGTGGGCGATCGCATCATTGCCAATTCATTGAATTACCATACCATTATCAGCAATTTATGGAAATGGTCTGAACGTCAGAGCCTGAAAACGGAAGGGCGCGCGCTCCGCAAAACAGTACTGAACATTTTATCCTCACATTGGGCAGCAGATTATGCGGTTAGCCATTACCAACTCGACCCTAAACACACCATCGTGTTACCTTTTGGCGCCAATATGGACGACCTGCCGACAGCGGAATATGTCCTTTCGCACCGCCAAAAGACCGAAATTTGCCACCTGTTGCTCGTGGGCACGTACTGGAAAAACAAAGGGGCCGACATTGCCGTGAATGCCTTGCATGCCTTACTGGCAAAAGGCATCAAAGCACACTTAACCATTGTAGGATGTCAACCCGACACCCCGCTCAAAGATCCAAACCTCACAATTATTCCCTTTCTCAACAAAAATACGGCCGATGGGCGGAAAGAACTGGAAAAATTGTTTCTCAACAGTTCATTCTTCATTTTACCCACCCGTTTCGATTGCACGCCTATCGTTTTTTGTGAAGCCAGTATGTACGGTCTTCCCGTGTTATCTGCTAACACCGGTGGCGTTGCAGGGCATATTGAAGAAGGCGTGAACGGCTACCTGGTGGATTACAACGACAGGGGCGAAGGCTATGCACACCTGGCTGCCGAAATTTGGAAAGATGAGGATCGTTACTTATCATTGCAACGAAGCAGCCGTGCGCGTTTCGACGAAGCGCTCAACTGGGATAGCTGGGTGGAAAGCCTCGCCGAAAAGCTGACACACATTTCCTGATGGAAAAAACACAGATAGCGATCATTGGGGCCGGTGGGTTCATCGGCAGGCATTTAACCGAACGCCTGCAAACCGAAGCGGGCGTCGAGTTGCACCTGTTCGGCAAAAGCGAATCTACCCTTCCGGGAACATCACTGATCTGCCGTAAACTAGATACCACACAACCCGACCTGCTGCGCGAACAGTTCCGGCAGATCGACTACATCTACTACCTGGCCTCGGAGACGATCCCCTCCACCAGTTGGGAAAACCCGGTGATGGACATCGAGAAGAACCTGCTTCCATTCATCCACTTTACGGAAACCGTGTCACGGCTCAGTGTGAAAAAGATCATCTTCGTGTCGAGTGGCGGCACGGTTTACGGTGCAACCGATCACATGGTGGACGAGCATTCTTTCACCAACCCATTTTCGCCATATGGTATCATCAAGCTCACGATGGAACATTTCCTGAATTATTTCGAAGTGAAACATGGCTTACATTTCGATATCTATCGTGTATCCAATGTTTACGGCGAAGGACAGAATACAGGAAAAGGCATTGGACTCATCAATACCTTTATTGAAAAAATCATCACCGAAAAAAAAATCTACATTTTCGGAGACGGCGGCAATGTCCGGAATTACCTCTACGTAAAAGATCTTGCCGAGCTCATGCTCACCTCCCTGCGGCGCGACGCGAAGGTTTCGGAGATTTACAATACGGCGTCGAACGATACACTGACCGTAAACGACATCGCCCGGATCATGCAACACATTGTACCGGTTGATTTCGATCTGATATACAAGGACGCGCGGCAAAGCGATAATTCAGCCATTCACCTCGACCACTCAAAGATCGTAGCCGCCAACCCCGGCTTCCGCTTCACAGAGATCGAAGCCGGCATCCTCAAAGTTTATGAACACATCCGCTATCGCGGGTAATATCTCCAATTTCCGGTTGTGAAGCCGAAAACATTGGTGATGTTACCAGACAGTGTACACCGCTACTGGTTAAGGCCATCCGCGTGGCGTTTGTTCAAACAACCTTAACACTTGCCCCAGACACTAAGTGTGATAACGGATACAATGAGCGTGCTTAAAGCGCTTTGCACTTGCCAGATGACCTGTATCTAAGTGACTCGCATACGACTGATCAGTCTTTGAAATAGCGAAAGAGGCATTTGAGCAGGAGTCTGGACATGTCTTGCGGATTGATCCTGCGTAGCCGGGAATTGCGGTACAAGGCGTAGGCCCATAAACCAAGCCTGGTGTAACCGCAAGCTGTGTACCATTTATAGGCCAATACCCTGCGGAATGTCGCCTGATCGATTCGTCCGGCATTTTCATTTTCGGAAATGAGTCTTTCCAGGAATTGTTCCAAATTTTTTAGTTGACTCTTCTGTGTGAAGAGCTGGTGGCCGGCCATCTGCCTCAGGAGCGCCAATTCGTCCGGGCTGGCCGTGAAGCCAAGATTCTTCAGGAGTTCCGCACGCACACGATCAGCAGACGCTTGCTGCTGCTCACTGTGTTTTTGGGTAACCTGACCTCCGTGGATGCGGTAACGAAACAGGTGACGGGGCACCGATGCGAACCTTGTGCGAAAGATGAGCTTACTCCATAACTCATAATCTTCGGAGTGCGCATAGCCGGCGTTAAACACAGGGTCCAGTCCTTCGAGAGCGGATCGCCTCAGCATCAGGGAAGGATGCACCACCGACGAATTGAAGATCAACTGGGCAAGGACCTCATCATGGCTGGAAAGGGCCTTATAAAACCGCTCGTTACCAGCGCCGAATTGCGAGTAATCGCATCCGCAAACACCCACCTCCGGGTGAAGCTCCATAAAGTCCAGCTGCGCAGTGATCCGCTCCGGCAGACTTATGTCATCGGCATCCATGCGTGCAATATAAAAACCACGGCAGGCGGCAATGCCGTAATTGAGGGAATAGATCAGGCCTTTATTTTCGGGATTTTTCAGCAAGCGAATCCGTGGATCCTGATAAGAGCGAATGATGGCTTCGCTATTATCGGTGGAACCGTCGTTGATGATCACCAATTCGAGGGCTGTATGCGTTTGCGCAAGGATGCTATCCATGGCTTCGCGCAGGTGTTTCTCCGCGTTATAAACCGGCATCAATACCGAGACTAGAGTCGTTTGATCTACAACCTGATCCATGACGCGGGGATAATATCAGAAGTGTTGACAGATGGGTCCTGAAACCATTGCTGGGGTGCCACAACTATTTTACCGGCATGCGCGTTAAGCCAGGCGCCCCACCAGCTGAAGCTGCTGTTGGCAATGATGTTGTGGCGGCATTGACTCATCAGGTAAAGGTCTTGGTAAGGCGATCCTGTTTCCATAAACTGCACCGACTGCGAAAACGACAGGTTCTCGCGGCACCAGGCTATGTCGTCAGAAAATATAAAAAGCCGGATATCAGGGTGGCTTGCTGCCAGGTGACGAACCGCCGCTTCATAATAGCTCGGCGGACACAGTCCGTGAAACTGGTTTGCCGACGGATTGCTTACATAGTCGCCGCGCCGCACGTGCAGGGATACGGCTTCACAGGACGCAATCGTTTCCCGCAGCGAACGGGTGGCTTCCACCACGTTGCTTCGGAAACGAAAATCATTTCGGATCTCCCGCTCGTAGTCGCGGAAGTAGCGTTCGCTTTGCCAGAAACCTTGTAACAGGGTATTGCGTGGGTACGACTCGAACTGGGGATGGTAAGCCGCGCCACTTTCCACCGCACACAGGGTGTGAAATAAAAATGGCAGGCGGCGCTGGAGTTCACGGCGCAGGCGGCTGCGATCGCCACCGGTAAAATTCCGGAGCTCATTTTCGGTAGCTACCTGGATACCGCTATCGAACATACCGAGTTCGTAATGACGTTGGGTGTATTGTCCACCCGCCTGTTTATTGAGTTCCGAAAGGTCCACTTTCACCTCTACGCCATGACGGCAGGCGAGTGCCTTTCCAGCAGCATATTGAAACATCTGGTTACCGAGTCCGCCTATCAGTCGCGTAATAATCATTTATTTAGGAGGCTAAGGTATAATTGTTCGTATTCTTTCGCAATCACTTCCCAGCTGTATTTCCGCTTCCAGGTCTCAAAAGACGCATCGGCCATGCGACGGCGGGCAGGTTCATCGCGGTAGAAGCCATTGAGCATTTTTACGCCCTCAGCGATGTTTGCGTGGCTGAAACCGCCTTCATCCTTCGTAGTTGGCATGATCAGTCCACCGCCGGTCCAGGAAGCAATCTCTGCCGAATTGCCGACATCGGTAGAAAGAAAGGGCAGCTTAGCGGCAGCACATTCGAACAGCACGATGGGCGAGCATTCCACGTTGGATGGAAAAAGGAAGAGATCAGCCTGCTTATAAGCCGCAACGGTAAAAGGCCGTGAAAAATAATTAAAGATCACTTTCTTACCGCCGAAAAGCTTCGCCCACAGCATGCGCAGGTACAAGCCCGGGTGTTTGAGGTACTGGCGTTTGAATTGCTCGTAGTTATTACCGATCATCAATAAGGTAGCATTTTTAAGGTCGGAGCGCAAAAAGATCTCCATCGCCTCGCGGTGCCCTTTCCATCCAGTATAGGAACCCACAAGCAGCAATAGGAACTCGTCTTTGCCGATACCCAGCTCCTGGCGCACATCTGGTGAAGATTCGGCCAGGAACTCATCCGCTGCCGCACCGTTCGGGATCACCGTGAGGCGAGTGACGCCATTTTCCCGTGCAAAATTAATGTCGCGGTAATCGTGGCTCAGGTACACATTCATGTCATAGCCGTGAATCTGCGTTTTCATGGCCTCGAAATAATCTTTGAACTCCGGCCAATATAAGCCGGAATAGCCTGTCGGCACCGAAACTTTCCGCGCCTTGATCTGTCCGAGGATGGGAAGTGCCAGGTTGGTGGCCCACTGCTGCGCTGCAAAAAAACTCACCACGTCGGCATCAAGCGCCAGCAGGTAATCCACGTAGCGTTGGTCTTCGGCACTTTCCACCTTTCGCGGGTTACCCACAATGCGGAAAGCCTCAATCTTTACGCCGTTGAGCTCTTTGAACTGGCGGTCGGGATGGTAGCGTGTCGCTACGGTGACGTCGTGTCCCAATTTTACAAGGCGTTCGGAAAGCTGCTTTACCACTTCCTGCATGCCTCCCACGTTGGGGGCGTAAGACTCTACACAATGTACGATCTTCATCTTAGTCATTAATCACATTCGGGTGTAAGCCCATTAATTTATTTTCTACTTTTAAGAACAGCATTTTTAGCCGGTCGTCTGGATGCTTGCGCCGTTGGTTGATGTTAAGGCGGTAGCGGATGATCTTCTCGTATTGTTTCCGGCGTTTTTCAACCAGGGCACTATCATGCGGATATTGTGCGCTGATTCGGCTGGCAAACTCATGAAGTCCTTCGAAAAGCACAGCGCGCGGCAGGCCTTTGCATTTTTCGGGGCGCCAATGGTAAAGGGCCGCCAGCTCATGATATACGTCTTTCTGCTGTCCCATGAGATCCTGCATGTTTTTCAGGCTCTGGTTCAACACCGCATCTTCCTTGAAATAATTGGTACTTTTCGACAGCCCTTTATCATGGTGCCGGTAATCCAGCAGTACATCCGGCAGGTTGGCCACATCGCCCTTCGCGGCGAAGCGCGACCACAATTCATAATCTTCAAAATACGAACGGTCGGTATTATAGCCGCCAATATCTGTCACATCTGCCTTCCGGAACATCACGGTGCTGTGCACAAAGGGATTGTCGAAGAGCAGGTCGAACTTTAATACCGCCGGATGTGTTGCGTGATCATGCAGCTTGATGAAATCCTGCGTATCGGAAAACACCTTGGCCCTTGTCCCCAACAGCAATACTTCCGGGTGCGTCTCGAGGTAGGCCACCTGTTTTTCAAAACGGTGTTTGTGGGCAATATCGTCCTGGTCCTGCCTGGCGATGTACTTGCCGCCCGCCAGCGACAAGCCTTTGTTAAGCGTTCCGGCAAGTCCCATATTATGGTGCGCATGGTAGCAGATGCGCGGATCGCTGTATGTCCGGCAGATTTCTTCCGAACGGTCGGATGAGCCATCGTTGAGGATCAGCAGTTCGAAATGCGGATAAGTTTGTGCCAGGATGCTATCGATCGCTTCCCGCAGGTATTGTTCCGCATTGTAGAGCGGCATGATTACGCTTATCAGTGGTTTGTCTGTCATCGGGCTATGAGTTGATCCCCAACTTATCGCGCAGCTTCCGGAAAAATTCTTCGGTAGCGGTGGGAATGCCTTTTTGTTTGATGCGTTTGAGTAATCGTTTAAATTCCTGTCGTTGTGGTCCTGTCAACCTGACCCCACGAGCTTGTTTCCATTCGGAAAAATTGCCAAACACCTTGGCAAAGGCCGACCAGCTGTCTTCCTGGTGCTCAGACCGGATCGAGGTTTCAGCATTATCGAAATAATCGACCAGGCATTCGTCAAGGTAGGCAAAATCGCTTTGTGTTGCTACGCGCACCCACAGCGCATAGTCTTCAATGGCCGTAAATTCGCGTCCTTCAGGAAAGAGCGAACATTTAAGCAAGGTATCTTTCTCGGCAAGCACTGAACTGCAAATCACCGAATTTTGGTAAAATAGGTCGATGAGGCTTAGCCTTGGCTGTTGAAATGAAAAATAAGCGCCGGAAGGTTCTCCGTGTCGCATGCGCGTAGCATTGGTACAGGAGGCTTTCAGCTGCAACGCTTCCATGGCGCGCATTTGTTTTTCGAGCTTCTCCGGCTGCCAGCTGTCGTCGCTGTCGAGGAAAGCGATCCAGTTACCGGTACTGGCCCTTACTCCCCTATTGCGCGGGATAGCGGGCCCTCCGTTGCGGCCGCAATCGAGCCATTTTACCTTTGGGTCGCATATTGCGGCGACGCGTTCACGTGAATCGTCGGTAGAACCATCATCACACACCAATACTTCACTTACGGGATAAGTTTGGGCAAGGGTGCTTTGTATGGCCTTTACCAGATCGCCTGCCCGGTTATAGGTCGGGATCACAACAGATATGGAGTGCGGATTGTGCAAGGTTTATAACTTTCGCAGGCTTACCGGCATGGGATTCAGGATCAGCCCGCTCTGCGTATTGACGATGCGCTTGTTGTGCGAGGTATCGCCTGCGTCGGAGATGGAAAGGCTCACCGTTTTATCGACGTATTGAAAGGTTTTTTGTTCGGAAGATAATCCGATCACCACGGTGTACACACCAGTAGTCAGCATCAGGTCGGTGTTTTCGAAGATGATCTCGTAATCACCGGGCTGGAAGTCTTCCGGCGCACTCCATGAGGTACGGATGGGCTGCTCAAAAAGCGACACGATGCCAAAACCGACAATGAAATGCGGTGTTGGTTTAAGAATGCGGAACAGGATGCGTGCCCTCCAATCGTCACCAACAGGGATTTCGACCAATGGCCTGCCTTGCAGGTCTTCAATGAATACGGTATGGGCATAACCGAAACTTTCTGTTTCAGGCAAGGGCAGTGTGAATTCTGCCTGACTGGCCTCGCCCGATTGCAGGTAATGCCCCACGATGTCGTCGATGTCGCCATAGGAATGCATCCGGCCTTTGTTCAGGTAAAGCCCTTTGTTGCAAAGTTTTTGAATAGCCTGCATGTTATGGCTCACAAAAAGGATGGTACGTCCTTCGCTCTTGCTAACCTCATTCATTTTACCGAGGCACTTTTTCTGAAAAGCGGCATCACCCACCGCCAGCACTTCATCTACGATGAGGATCTCAGGGTCAAGGTGGGCGGCGACCGAAAAAGCAAGGCGCACATACATGCCGCTGCTGTATCGTTTCACGGGCGTGTCGAGAAAACGCTCCACTTCACTGAAGGCAACGATCTCGTCGAATTTTTTATCGATCTCCTGCTTGTTCATCCCCAGGATCGAGCCGTTGAGGTAAATATTCTCGCGCCCCGAAAGATCGCCATGGAAACCGGTACCTACCTCCAGTAAAGACGCCATGCGGCCACTGTACTGGATATGCCCCGAGGTTGGGGGCGTAATGCGGGACAGGATCTTGAGCAGGGTGGATTTACCCGCACCATTACGGCCAATCACCCCTACCCTGTCGCCACGCTGCACACTGAACGATACGTCTTTCAGCGCCCAAAACTCCTCGGTTTCCCGGGCGCGGCCGAGCTGCCGCAAGCCTTTCACCGCACCCAACACACTGCCGTAGAGTGTATCGCTCTTGGGGCCTGCATGGCGGTTAAGCACGTAATGCTTGCTCAGGTCGCGGACTTCTATGATGGGTTCTTTGCTCATTAGATGTAATCGACAAAGCTGCGTTCGAATTTGAAAAAATAACGGATACCGATGAAGAGGAACAGAAAAGACACTGCTACCGAAAGGGCAAATGCCTGGGGGTTGCCAATGGCCTCACCTCCAAACAGACAGTATTTGAAACCGTCGATGGCTCCCACCATCGGGTTAAGACAAAAAACCCAATGAAGCCAGGATGGCAAACGCTCGAGGTAATAACTGGTTGGGAAGATGACCGGGCTCAGGTACATGCCAAACTGCACCAATACAGGCACCACAAACTTTACGTCGCGGTATTTTACGTTGACGGTTGCAAAATAAAGGCCGATCCCAAAGCCGTTGATCAAGGTAAGCAGGATGAACAGCGGGGCCATCACCATTTGCCAGTGCACGGGCTCGCCGGCAACGATGAACAGGGCAATAAGGATGAGCAGGGAAATGAGAAAGTCAACCAGGCAAACGAGCAGCGTGCTTAATGGAATAATGATCTTGGGAAAATACACTTTTGAAAAGAGGTTGGCATTGCCAACGATGGAGTTACTGACCTCATTGAACACATTTGCAAAGAGTTGCCAGAGCAGCATGGCCGAAGCTACATAGAGAAAATTGCGTGCTGTACTCTCACTGCTGTTGATCTTGGAAGCAATATAGCCAAACACCAGGATGCTCACCAGGGGCTTTACCAGCGCCCAAACAATGCCCGCAAAGGCCTGCTTGTAACGTACTAAAAAGTCGCGGCGGGCAAGATTACTCAGCAGGCTTTTATAGCGCAGCACTTCCCGGAGTGAAAAAAAAGAGCCGGTACCCGGATTAATTATGGTTTTCTCTGTATTCAAGCCCCAACAAATTTAGTGGTTATCTTTCCTGAAAGATTCTACAAATGCCAAAGATACTGACTTTATTGGTTTAATAACGTTCAGGCCTGTTTTTTGAAAGCCAAAACCTGGCAAGCTAAAAATCTGATTTTAGGGCCATTTCGTATATATGGAAACCCATAAACACTTGATTATGAAAACACTCATTCTTTCATTCATTCTTGCCTTTTTTATGAATGCCAGGGCCCAACAGGCATCCGCGGCCAAAACGCCTTCGCCGGCGGACACGAGCTGGACGGCCTACGTGATCAAATCCGAAGAAGAATGGAAAAAGATCCTGACGCCGGCGCAATTCCACATTACACGCGAAGAGGGTACTGAAAGCCCGTTTACCAAAGGCAATTTTAATGATAACCACGAAAAAGGCTACTACTATTGCGTAAGCTGCAAGAACCCACTTTTCAGCTCACAGAAAAAATTTGACTCCGGAACAGGCTGGCCGAGCTTCTGGCAACCCTACTCCACCAAAAGTGTGACTAAAACAGTTGATAACACGCTTGGCATGACACGGGAAGCGATTTCGTGCCAGCGTTGCCAGGCTCATCTGGGTCATGTATTCAACGACGGCCCAAAACCAACCGGCTTACGGTATTGCATCGATGGACTGGCTCTGCAATTTGTAAAAGGAAATCCGGTGCGGTGATTTGCTTATTGCCTATTTTTAGTATTTTAGTATAAATCAAAAATAACAGGCATTATGGAAGTTAAAACCGAAAGACTGGATCTTAAGATCGTATTAAGCAACATCAGCGAGCGTTGGAAATACAAAATGGATGAAATTTCTCCCGGCATCTTCAGGCTCGACGTAGCAATGAAACAAAAGGACGGTAGCATGCGCTACCAATATGTGTATGCCTGGGAAATCAAGGAACGCTACATGGGCAAAGATGTGTTTTATTTCAACAGCCGCTGCGGTGAATATGACCTTAACCTCAACCTGTATCAAATGCTGAAGGAAAGCAGCTACTGCACGTATTGCTCGGTGATCATCACCACCGACAAGCGAACAGACGGCACGCCCTGCGAATCGGTTGTGGTGCATGCAGTTCAACCGATCGAGTTTACATCAGAAGCCATTATCAATGAGGTAATCTGGGATATTGCCACCAATGCCGACATCATCGAAATGACCTATTTCGGTGGCGATAACAACTAAATACCCCACTTACAACCCTGTTCCTGATGCGCTAAAATACTTGAGCATCTCGAACAGGGATGTACCGATGATGGTAAACAGCACCACGTACCTGAACAGGGTTTCCGAAGTATGCCGGAGAATACGTTTTCCGAGGTAGCTTCCAAGAATCCCTACCAATAGCAATAAGGGCACCAGGAAAAACAATTCACGCCGGAAATACCCATTTCCTAAATAGATAGCAGCCCGGGCGCTATCCACGCCTAAGTCAATAAGGGCCGAAGTGGCAATGAAGATGGTTTTCGGCAAATTAAATGCAACAAGGGTGAGCCCCCTGATGGCGCCACCGGTACCCACTAAACCGGCTAAAAATCCAGAAGACGCGCCGCCCGCATACAAATTAAAGTTGCTTTGCTTCAGCGTACGGTTAAAATTAAACGCGAGGTACACAGAAAGCAATAACAATACAATATTCATTAACAACTCCATTTGACGGGCAGGCACAAAAGCAGTAAGCCATGCTCCTGGAATGACGCACAATACTGCCGGTATCCCAAGCCGCAACGCGATTTGGCGGTCGATACCCTGGCGAAACAGAATGATTTTGGAAATATTGCTGAATACATGAAATACGGCTGTAATACCAAGCACTGTTTTGAAATCGAAAAACAGCGATGCCAGGGGCACAAAAAGGATAGATGAACCAAAACCAGATATTGTGCCGATAATTTCGGCGATCAAGGCCAGTAAAACAAAAAGAAACATGTTGTCAAACATGGTGCGGGGTAGCTTATCTTCCGAAAGTAATCATTTTCCAGCACGCCGCCACGTTCCGGCAGCACAAAAAATCCGCTGCGTACCTGCCGCAACGGATTTTCTCAAAGGCGTTATGGGCTGTAACCAGCTTAATTCAACTCTGTCACAAATTCTTCTTTCGGTTTCCGCACTTTTTTCAGGTTCACGAGCCAGTCGCCGGCAGGATCGCGCTGACCAAGTGGAAGGATCGTGACGCTTTTCAATCCCTTTTTATCCAGTTCCAGCAGCTCATCGAGTTGAACATTATTGAATCCTTCCATCGGTGTGGCATCCACTTTAAGTTCGGCAGCCGCCGCAATCGCCATCCCAAAACCGATATAAGCCTGGCGGGCCGTGTGTACAAAATTGGCTTCAGCTGGACGTTTGGTGAAGTTGTTAAGCAACATGTTCCTGAAATCGTTCATGGCTCCGGCGGGCATATTGCGCTCGGCTTCAACATGGTCGATGTATCGGTTGATCCGGTCTTCGGTATAGTTATCCCAGGCTGCAAACACGAGCACATGTGAGCTATCTACGATTTGCTTCTGGTTATTGGCGATGGGCAGCATTTTTTCCCGAAGCTCCTTGTTAGAAATAACGATCACTTCGAAGGGCTGAATGCCGGCGGAGGTCGGTGCCAGCCTGGCGGCTTCCACGATCGCATCCACGTTGGACTGGGCTACTGCATTTCCATTCATTTTTTTGGCGGCATAGCGCCATTGGAGGGCTTTTAATAATTCCATATTGGTTTGATTAATTAAATTGATAAAATTTCGTGATGTCGTTTTCCGGATAAACATCGCCGCTAAAAAAATGTTCTGTACAGCGATACAAAACTCCAAAATATAGTTTACTTTTGAAAGTAGTTTCCAAAAAGAAAGTGCTTTCCTTTGAGAAACTAACAAAACTATGGCAAAAAAGATACCGATCAACCATCAACCTGAGGCCTGCAAAGGCCAGCTGCGCGCTGTACACGATACACTCGACTTACTAAGCGGCAAATGGAAGATTTCTATCATCAGCTCTCTGAGCTTCAACGGTAAGCGCCGTTTCATGGAATTACAACGCGAAGTGGAAGGCATCGGCGCCAAAATGTTGTCGAAAGAATTAAGAGAACTGGAACTGAACGAGCTGGTGGTACGCACGGTGTACGACACCAAGCCCGTAACGGTGGAATATGAACTAAGCGCTTACGGTAAGACGCTGCACACGGTGATTGCAGAAATGGCCAAATGGGGCACCCAGCACCGCAAGCGCATCAAAGCCTCGCTCGAAAAAGTGAAAGCTGCCTGAAACCCGACGCAGTATAATGCTGGTGGCCGCCTACATTAACAGTTTCAGCTTTGCGTATTTTAGCAACAGGTTTTTTTCGCCGCTACTTCGGAAAAGGATCGTCGCTTTGGCTTCTGGATAAACACCCTCGATGCCTGTTACCTCACCAATGCCGAATTTTTCGTGCTCGACCACGCTGCCCACGCGCAGCGATGCATTGGCGCTGGTATCGGCGGGCGTATTGGTAGCCGCCATGCGCTTAGCGAGAGGAATCAGTTTCTTGGGCGGCGAAAAGCTGATAGGTTTCGAAAAAGGTGTTTCCGTTTCCGCGTTTTTGCCCTTGAATCCACTCTCTTGTTTACCAAAACCGAATCCACCCGACTGATTGATACGGTTAAATGCGTTGTCGCTGAATTTTTTCACATTCACCTGCTCTTCGGCATATTCTACGCATTTTTCATCCAGTTCGTCGATAAACCGGCTAGGCTCGCAATAAATAATATTCCCGAAGCGATAGCGCGTGGTTGCATAGGAGATCGTCGCTTTCTTTTCGGCCCGGGTGATGGCCACATAAAACAGGCGGCGTTCTTCCTCGAGCTCACTGCGGCTGTTGAGTGCCATTTGCGAAGGAAAGAGGTTTTCTTCGAGGCCAACGATATGCACATACGGGAATTCGAGGCCTTTGGAGGCGTGAATGGTCATCATCGTCACCTTATCCGCATTCTTCTCATCTTCGCCCTCCTTATCAACATCGGTCAGCAATGTAATTTCCTGCATGAACTCATCCAACGTTTTGATGTTGCCTACCTGTTCAGGATTATCGAACAGCTCTGTCGGATTGGCCGTTGCCTCGGTATTTTTCACAATGGCTTCTTTCAGCTCTTCCTCCTGTGGTGTGCGGTCTTGCTCTACAAAATCTTTGATACCGTTGAGCAGCTCCTGAATATTTTCATAACGGCTCACGCCTTCAGGTGTTTTATCGTTGTATAGGTCTTTCACGATACCGCTCGATACAGCAATGTGATTGGCACTTTCAAAGGCATCCTTGTACGGAATCATCATGGCATACGAACGGATGCTCGTGGTAAACTCGTCTATCTTTGCGGCCGTACCACTGTTAATCCCCAGGTTGAAATCCTTGAGGTTGGTGAGGATCCGCCACATGCTGGTATCGTGTTCCATGGCGGCGATCATTACCTTATCGAGCGTGGTTTGGCCGATGCCACGCGCGGGGTAATTGATGATGCGCTTCAGCGATTCATCATCATTGTGGTTGATCGACAAACGGAAATACGCCAGGACATCTTTGATCTCCTTACGCTGATAGAATGAGATGCCACCGTAAATGCGGTAAGGAATATTGAGTTTGCGGAGGGCTTCCTCGAACGAACGCGACTGCGCATTGGTACGATACAAAATGGCGAATTCTTTATAGTGTGCCTGTTGTGTGTAATGTGTATCGTAGATGGAAGAAGCTACTTTTTGGCCTTCTTCATTATCAGTATTTGAGCGGATGACGCGGATCTTATCGCCTTCCTCGTTATCGGTAAAGATATTTTTCTTGAACTGGTCCTTGTTGAGCGCAATCACAGCACTGGCAGCTTTCACGATGTTCTGGGTGCTGCGGTAATTTTGTTCGAGCTTAAAGGTTTTGAGATCGGGATAGTCTTTTTCGAAATTAAGGATGTTCTGGATATTGGCGCCACGGAACGAATAGATACTTTGTGCATCATCGCCCACCACGCAGATATTCTGGAAACGGGCTGCCAACTGCTTTACGATCACGTATTGAGAAAAGTTGGTATCTTGATACTCATCCACCAGAATGTACCGGAACTTGTTCTGGTATTTGAGCAACACTTCCGGGAAATCGCGTAGCAAGATATTGGTATTGAACAGAAGGTCGTCGAAATCCATCGCGCCCGCTTTGAAATTCATTTTTTGGTATGCCAGGTAAATTTGCCCGAGTAACGGTTTGTTAGACGCACGGTCTTCGGCCTGCGTCACCGGGTTATTAGCATATTGCCCGGCCGAGATCAGGCTGTTTTTGGCAGAAGAGATGCGGTTGAGCACCAGCGAGGGCTTATACACCTTTTCATCGATGTTCATTTGTTTCAAAATACCTTTGATCACGCTTTTGCTGTCATCGGTATCATAAATCGTAAAGTTGCTCGGGTAGCCGAGCTTTTCAGCCTCGAACCGCAAAATCTTGGCAAAGATCGAGTGAAAAGTTCCCATCCACAGGTTTTTCGCTTCACTTGCCCCAACAATTTTAGCAATACGCTCTTTCATTTCGCGTGCAGCTTTGTTGGTAAACGTCAGCGAGAGAATATTAAAGGCATCGGTGCCTTTTTCCATGATATGGGCGATGCGATATGTTAGCACCCTGGTTTTTCCGGAGCCGGCGCCTGCAATAATCATCACCGGGCCATCGGTGGTTTCGGCCGCCTGGCGCTGCACCGGGTTCAATTCATCCAAATAATTACTCATTGCTACAAAATTACACATAATGCCTGTTTCCGGGGCTTTTCCGGCGGCAATTTTAGTGGGTATTTTATCAAACCTTTTCAGCGCAGTTTTGTTTACAGAAAGAAAAGAGGAAATAGCCTAATTAGTTGCAAAATCAAAAAATAGTTATTTTGTTTGCCGGCAGGAACTTAATTTAAAACAGTATGGGGGGAGTTAACAAAGTCATTCTCGTAGGCAACCTGGGTAAAGACCCTGAAATCAAATACCTGGAAGGAAATATTGCCCGGGCCAATTTCAGTATTGCCACCAGCGAGTACCATAAAGATAAAAACGGAAACAAGATCGAACAAACCGAATGGCATAATATTGTGGTTTGGCGTAGCATGGCGGAGAGCGCGGAGAAGCTCCTCAAAAAAGGCACACAGATATACCTTGAGGGCAAACTGCAAACCAGGCAGTGGATCGATAAGGACGGCAATAAACGTAACATCACTGAAATCGTGGGAGAATCCTTCCTGATCCTTCAGAAAAAGGAAGTGAATCATCAGCCATCTAATGGCGAGGCAGACGACCATAACAGTGGCACGTTTTCGCCTGATACTGACAAAAAAGACAGCCTGCCGTTTTAAACAGGCTGCATTTAGTAATTTTAAACCGGGCCGGTGGTTCGGTTTTTTTATTGCGTACATTTACTTTATGCAAAAATCTGTTTTAGCACGCTGTTGGAAGACCCTGGCCGTGATTTGCCTGCTGGCGGTAATGCCGTCTTGCGGCGACGACGACGATGAAGTATTTACGCCCAAACCAAAGGGGTATCCTCGTATCGGCTTCGAAAAAAAAGTGTATAAGTTATACGATAGCATTTGCCCTTACCGTTTCGAGATCCCTGTTTATGCTTATATCGACAACGATAAACACCGTGGGGCCGATCCCTGCTGGCTCAATATCAATTTTCCAAAATACAGGGCTAAGATTCACCTGAGCTATAAACCGGTAACAAATAACCTGGACACGGTGTTAGAGCAAAGTCGCGATTTTGCAGTGAAACACCAGGTAAAGTCCACCGGTATCGACGAAACAGTTATTGTCCGCGATAGTGCGAGGGTATTTGGCCTGGTGTATGATATTGCCGGTAATACAGCCAGCAACGTTCAGTTTTACCTCACAGACAGCACGCATCATTTTATGCGGGGTGCGTTGTATTTCGACACGGCTCCTAATATTGATTCGCTAAAGATTGTGGTCGATTTCATTCGCAAAGACATTGTGCACATGATCCAGACGTTCGAGTGGAAGGGCTTGGAACCCAAAGAAGCGAACCGGCGTTAACTACAGGTTCTTTTCGCGCAGTTATCCTATCATCACTTTTATTTTTCAGGGCGTGTCCCTGGCACCATACGACCAAAAGCCTACAATTGGCGCCGGGGCCGGGCTTTCAGCTGCAATCTTTTTGCCGGGCTTCGAGGGCCTCAGCCACCCGGCAAAAAGGATTTCCGCCTCAATCCCTCACGCAAGCGTCTATCATATCTTGGAGTAAATGCGTGAGATTGTAGGTAGGTGAATGAAACTTGTCGCTAACTCAACTGATTGGCCAGCAGTTCCATTTCCCGCCTCGCGTCTTTATGATAATAAATGATGTTGTTTACAGCATTCACGATAGGCATATTTACCTGGTATTTTTTATTGATCTCGCACACGCATTTTACGGCATAATACCCTTCGGCAACCATGTTCATCTCCATCTGGGCTTGTTGCACGCTGTAACCTTTTCCGAGCATGCTGCCAAACATGCGGTTGCGGCTAAACTGGGAATAGGCCGTTACCAACAAATCGCCAAGGTAGGCCGAGGCTTTGGTGTCGCGGTTAATAGGATGCACGGCTGCTACAAAACGGTCGATCTCCTGGATGGCATTACTCACCAACACCGACAAGAAATTATCACCATAACCTAAGCCATGGCAGATGCCACCGGCCACTGCGATCACATTCTTGAGTACAGCCGAAAGCTCGGTGCCGAAAATATCGTCGCTGCTCGAACATTTGATGTAACGGCAGGCCATGTAGCGGCAGAGCTCATCGGCGTTGGCAATATTGCTGCACGCCAGCGTGAGATAGGATAGTTTCTCAAGCGCCACTTCTTCGGCATGGCAAGGCCCTGTAATAACGCCGATGTTTTCGAAAGGGATGTTGTAAACGGTGTTCAGGTATTCGCCCACTATGAGGTTGTATTCAGGTACAATGCCTTTGATGGCAGAAAACACGACTTTGTTTTTAAAGACCTCTGGGCCAATATCTTTGAGTGTATGATGAATAAACGCCGATGGCACAGCCAAAATAACAATGTCGGCGGCTTTCAGCGTAGCGAGCAGGTCGGATGAAAGATCGAGCTTGTCGAGATTGAAATTTACGGAGCTTAAATATTTGGGATTGTGCTGGTATTGAAGCATGTAATCGATGTCGTCCTGACGTCTGAAATACCAACTGATCCGGCTTGCATTGTTACATAAGATCTTCACAATTGCTGTTGCCCAACTGCCACTACCTATTACTGCTATTCTTTTACCGTTTTCCATGTTCCTGTTTCTTTTGTTGTTGCAGCCAGCATTTTTACGACCGCGTCCTGATGAATGAATTATGCATAAACAATATCGCTGTCTTTCAGCACCGGTATTGCTTTCAGCGACTGGTAAATCTTGATGAGTGTGATCACATCTTTAAGGCAATAGGCCTTAATCCGTTCCAAGTCCTTTTCCTCGTGGTAAATTCGCCCGATCTGACTGCCGTCGATATCGTCTTTTGGCGATGGGATACCAAACACATGGGCCAGCAGATTGAGTGAGGTGAAGTTTTTGATATCGCCAAAGCGCCACAATTCCATGGTATCAATGTGTTTTACTTCCCAGGGCTTGTGGCCTTGCAGCTGCAACAATTTTGGCAGCGGCAACCCATTTACCAATAAGCGGCGGCAGAGAAAAGGAAAATCAAATTCTTTACCGTTGTGAGCGCAAAGGTAATGGCTGCTGGTATTGAAATGCCCGGAAAGCAGATCGGAAAATTCAGTCAGAAGTTTTTTTTCATCGTCACCGGCAATACAGCGGGTGCGAAATTTTCCGTCGGCCATGAAACCAAGACCAATACAAACTACCTTGGCAAATTCGGCATAAATGCCTGCCTTGGCATACTGTTGGGCCGGATCGAGGTCGCGGTTATAACTCCATTTTTTGTCCCAGAGGTCTTTTTCTGTGACCGGGAGCTGTGTGTAATCGAATTGTAAGGGAGCTGTTTCGATATCCAGGAACAAGATATTTTCCAGTTTTATCCCACTCATAGTTTTTGGTATTTTTGAAAGGTATAGTTATACGCGTGTTTATCGTCTGCCAGATGCTTTTCTTCCCAAACCAAGGCAAATTTGGCCGGATCGATGACCGGGAAAAACACATCGGCCTCAAGTTCTGTATCCACCACCGTCAGGTAAATCGTATCTGCCAGGTCAATGGATTGACGGAATATTTCGCCGCCTCCGATAATGAATACTTCGCTCTCTCCTGCCAGACGAGCCAAAGCATCATCCAGTCCTGAAGCCAGGATGATGTCGAATGTTCCGGTTTGGTTGAATAATGCATCTCGGGTGATCACTACATTTTTACGACCCGGCAAGGTGCGGCCAATAGACTGAAAGGTCTTTCGGCCCATGACCACCGGGCAGCCCATGGTTGTTTTCTTGAAAAACTTCAGATCGGCCGGCAAATGCCAGGGTAGCTGGTTGTCTTTGCCAATGCCATGGTTAAGGGATGCTGCAACGATAAGTGATATAGTCATAAAAAATTCCCGGACGAAACATAAGGTTAAACACTAACTAAAAATCCGGATGAAAGAATACGATGACTTCTTTGCACCGGACACCTCTCTTTTAAAAAGAGGATTTTCGGCTAGCTATCAGAAACACAGGTATATAAGCGGTTTCAGTAAGCGAGGTCCTCAATGAAGAAAAAGAACACCACGGCGGCTACCCAATCTTTGCGTACGCCACGGCATTCACCAATCCGCGATCCGTTGTAATAAATATCGCCATCGTCTTCGATCAGCCCAATGCGGCTGCCGTTCTTATACACATCGCCATCGGATTCGATGAGCCCTACCCTGCTGCCGTTCTTATAAATATCGCCATCGGATTCGATAAGTCCAACACGGCTGCCGTTAACATACACATCACCGTCCGCTTCGATCAATCCTTTGCGCGAACCGTTGATATAAACATCGCCATCGCTTTCAATTTCACCTTTGCGACTGCCTTTGATATAGAGGCTTTGGCCGCTTGTTTCTATATACAGAAAACCACATAGTAAAATGAGCCATACTGTTTTCATGGAAAGCCTGTTATTTATTCCTGTATTTAACTTCTACCTGGTGCAGTTCAATGATAGGTTTGAGAAACTCTTCGAGGTCGTAAACACATAGCTGTGAAGCTGCGTCGCACAGTGCTTTTTCGGGTTCGGGATGTGTTTCGATAAACATGCCATCGATGCCACTGGCTACGCCAGCCCTGGCTAATACAGGCAAAAACTCGCGTGCGCCGCCTTTTTTATCGGAGCTTGGAATACCGTATTTACGCACACAATGGGTAACGTCAAAAACAACAGGATAACCAATGTTGTTCATGTGGTAAAACGCCCGCGGATCCACAATCAAATCGTTGTAACCGAAGGTATAACCACGTTCGGTAAGGATGATCTGATCGTTGCCACTATCCACGCATTTTTGCACCGGGTGCTTCATGTTATCAGGTGCCAGAAACTGACCATGTTTAATATTGATCACGCGGCCCGTTTTAGCAGAAGCCACCAGCAATGAAGATTGCATACACAAGTACGCCGGTATCTGCAATACATCACATACTTCGGCAGCCGCGGCCGCCTGATCGTGTGAATGGATATCGGTAAGTACCGGAAAACCGAATTGCTCCTTAATCTTACCAAGCATTTTAACACCTTCGGCGAGGCCCGGCCCCTGGTAATAATCGAGGCTACTGCGGTTATCTTTAGTGAAAGACGATTTGTAAATGACTTTGATCTTGAGGCGCTCCGATACTTCTTTCAGCATTTCTGCTGTTTTCATCATCGTGCTTTCTTCCTCGATCACACAAGGGCCTGAAATAAGGAATAATTCGTCCGTTCCACAGGCTATATCACCAACGTTTACGATTTTTTTTGACATTGCTTTATATTTTCTTGAATGTTAACAACTAAACAGTAAAGTTAGTTTTATATTGACAAGTACGACCCTTTTTTGTGTTTTATTATCAACTTTCGAGGCGTGAAAAACCATCGCGCAGCACTTGTCTGCAGCGCTTGAGCGCAATTGGCAAATACGAGCGATTAGTTGAACTGCAGGGAAAGAACACGCGATTGCCTTTTTTTGGCATTCACCCGGGTCAAGATCTTGTTTTCGGCCACTGATTTGAAGTTTGTCGGAAACACCCTGATCTTTTGCTCTTTGGTGTCGAACAAGGATTTCTTACTCATTTTCCCGCTTTTGTCGATCTTAACCATGGTCAGAAACCCGCCAGCCCCATCGCGGTGAACCGCAGGCACCGCCGTGAGTGGCAGGTTGATGTTTTTGACATTATCGAGGTAGAAAAAATAATCTTCGCCTTTGTACTGGTGGTGAAAATAAGACATACCCCCGGTACCAGCTCCACCGGCCTGGTTTTTCGGTATTTTATTGGCCCATACGATCTTGCCTTTATCATCCACACGCATGGCTATGATGTCCTGATAATAGTAGGTTGTACGGCAGCTTGTATGCCCTTTGGAATCAGTGGTACAAACTGTAATCGAATAATATTCCTCTCCCACAATGGTGGTTGATCCGTCTTTATCAAAACGGATCTCACGCAGCGTTAAGTTCGAGGCCTCTACGCTGCTGTCGTCGCCTTTTTCTTTATTCTTTTTGTCCTTTTTCTCCATTTTCTTCTGGGTGCGCTTGCTTTCAAACTGCTTGAGCAAGGCTAACGGAAACTCGAAAAAGTATTTTTTGATGGCTGAAATGTCGTGGTCTTCGAACTCGATCCGGAGGATAAATGCCCCTTCGCTACCGTAGGAATCGCGCTTCTTGGAATAGTAGCCACCAAGGATCAGATTTCCTTTATTGTCTTCGTTAAGTATGGATGAACGGATAAAGCGCCCATCAAGGTCGAGTTTCAGAATTTCAGGCGTCGCAGAATTTTTGGTAATTCGAAACAACTCGTAATGGTAATCCGGCGTTTTGCGTTTGTCTTTTCCCTTTACTTCCTCCCGTGGCTCATACACCTTTGCCAGCATGTAAACAGAGCCGTCGGAAGCCACCTCGAAATCGGCATTATCCATTTCGGCTTCGGTGTAAGGCATGGTCATTTCGTTGCTCCACAATTTTTTCATATTGTGGTCGAACACATTGAAGCCGATTTTGTCTTTGTTGTATTTGTCTTTTTTCTCAAGCGGCTTCAACCGGTAGGTTACCAGCATCTTAGAGCTATCTGCCGACACATTAAAATTGTATTTATCCACTACATCAAATCGGTAAAAACCGGTTGCCACTGTCGCTCCGGCTAATTTATTGGCCTTGATGATGGTTTGGTCGCTGTTTGAGAAGCGGTTATTCTTCAGATCAAAAGGTCGGTAGTGCAGGTATTCGCGTTGCTCCTCACGGTTCCAGGTAGAATAATACCAGTAATAGCTATTCTTCAACTGCAAAAATTGATCGCTCACAAAACCCTTGCCCACATCCGAAATATCAACCGATTGCTCATTGACGGGCATGTAGTTTTTATCGAGCGTTTGCACGACAATATCGTCGCCCATGCGCAGGCTTAATTGAGCAAAGCCGGTTTTTTCGGTGCCTACAAAACCCAGTGGGAAGTGTTTCTTAGGAAGTTTGTAGGGTTCGCCGAGATTAAAATTAACTTTTTGGGAACTGAGTGCTGTACAAAACAGCATAGCGGGGAGTAAAGCAATTAATTTCACTTGAGTTTTGGGGGATTAGGTAAAAGAAAAGATAAATTATAGTCTTCTGAATATGTTTTTGATGTAATCCAGGGTTGCGATTTCTTTGTAATTGTCGCCGAAAGCATGATTCCACATAAATGGCAGGTTATAGGAAACGGCAGCCATAGCCGTGATGGTCTCTTCGCTCCAGTCTTTGCTCAGGTTTTGCGGCAATACGATGCCGTGCTTTTCGATCATTTGCATGAACTCGCTGTGTCCCTTGAGATAGATATCGCCAAGGTGCTGGAAAATAATACAATTGGCATAGCAATGACGGGTACCCAGAATTTTAGACAACCCATAGCTGATGGCATGACACACGCCCACTTCGCTGTAAGTTAAGCTAAGGCCGCCCATGAGCGAAGCAACCATCAGCTTATCATCGTTTTCCGGCGTTTGCCCGGCATGTTCGCCTAAGTAAACTTCGCGACAGAGTTTGAGCGACTGTTCGCCATAAGCCAGACTGAAAGCATTGTTCCGAATGCCTGTTTCCGATTCGATACAATGGATGTAAGTGTCCATACCGGTATAAAACCACCAATCGGTAGGAACCGAAGCGATCAGCTCCGGATCGAGGATCACCTGGTTAAACACCGTCCAGTCGCATTTCAATCCCAGCTTTTTTTCAGGACCAGTCAGCACTGCCGTCATCGATACCTCAGCGCCTGTTCCTGAAATTGTTGGCACACCGAGGTGATACACGCCCGGTTTCTTTATCAGGTTAAGCCCCTGGTAAAGTGTCGAAGAACCTTCGTTGGTCAGCATCAGCGAAAGTGCTTTGGCTATATCCATGATGCTGCCGCCGCCAATACCGATCACGCCGCTCGGAAGTCCTTTTTTGGCAAGGATCTCATCGCGCAGGCTGTCGATCTGCTGCGTGGTGGGCTCATACGGATCCACATCAATAAAATACACGAGGTCTTCGGGTTTGTTTTGCAACTTGTTTGCCAGGTCTTTCCCCTTAAAGTAATGATCGACCACGTACACAAAATACCGGTTGTTTTCCGCACGTATTGGTTCTACCGTTTCTGCCAGTTGAGCAAAAGACCCACGTCCGTAGGTTACTTTATCGATGTTTTTAAAATTCTTATGTTGCATAATGAATGGTGCCGCGGCTCAGATCGCCGGCGGCCTTTGGTTAATGGAATGCGTGCTTTTCTCTATCGGTTAAGCAATCAGGCATTTACTGTTTTCATGGCTTTCATCGCCGCTTCCGAAATTTTGGAAGCGAGTGCACTCATTTCCGCTTCCGTCCAGGTGCAGCGAATGCCAAAGGAAATCAGTCGACCCACCACGTTTTGCGTGATTGGCAGCTCGAGATGACGATAGTCCTGCGGCGCGCCTAATAGCTGGATCGGCAGTTTAGACACGGTTTTCAGGTCTTTGATGTGTTCCCACTGGTTGATGAAGTGGTACATGTTGGTAAACCAGTAATTGAATCCTGTAACACCGGCGCGGTTCATCTCGTCCACCATGCGGCCGGCTGTTTCCGGATCGGGCATCAGGATATTAAGGAACGTGCCCGAATCGCCGTTATCGTCGCCCAGCTTTGAGAAGCCGATGCCACTCACTTTCGAAAGCTCCTGTTGCAGGAACGCTTTGTTCTTGAGGTTTTGTGTGCGGATGGCCGGTACTTTGCGGGTTTGCGCGGCGCCTACAGCAGCGTGCAGTTCAGAAATGCGGTAGTTGAAGCCGATCACCGGGTGGTTTTCCATGCCGCGGTTGTTGCCGATGTGGTCGTGGCCATGATCGCAATAGCTATCTGCGAGCTTATAGGTATTTTCGTCATTGGTAACGAAAATGCCGCCTTCGCCGGCTGTAGCGATCTTGAAGAAATCAAACGAATAGGCACCGGCATTCCCGAACAAGCCGGTAGCGGTACCTTTGTAAGAAGCGGCAAATGCCTGGCCGGCATCTTCCACGAGAATCAGCTTGTTCTCTTTCACCACGGCCATGATGGCATCCATGTTGGCATTGCCACCGCACATGTGTACGAGGCACACGGCTTTGGTTTTTGGTGTGATGGCTTTTTTAATGCCTTCTGCGCTCAGGCAAAGAGTTTCATCGATCTCGGCAAATACGGGCAGCGCGCCCAGCATCAGCACGGCTTCGATGGTGGCGATGTAGGTAAAGGGCGGACAAATTACTTCGTCGCCTGTACCGATACCGCTTGCCGCGAGGGCTGCCAGGATAGCTGCCGAACCATTGGATACAGCCAGGGCATATTTGGCACCGGTGATCTTACGGGCTTCCGCTTCGAAATCTTTCGCTTTCCAGATGTTGTTGCGTTGCGCATCGTGGTTGAAGCGGAACATGATTCCGGTGAATAATACATCTTCGATCTCTTTACGCTCTTCGGCGCCAAATAATTCTGTTCCAGGCATGGGTATGTAATTTTAAAATTTGATTTATAACTTGAAAATGGATTTGCCGTTGTACAACGTTCAACAACTCGTAATATTGCTTTTAGTTAGTTTGGCAGGAATTCGTATGTATTGGGCTCCTCGATGGTGCCGAAGTTAACAGAACTAAGACGGCCGTTCTCAAAATAACAGTCGAGGCCGGCATCGTCGAAGCTCAAACGGCGCTCGCCCCACTCCTGTTGCTCGGAGTCGGACAGCGGATACCCGTTATGCTGCATCAGTTCGATGAGGTCTTTTTCTTTGAGTTCAAATATTTTTTTTGAAAAAAGCAGGGTTTCTTCGTTATCAACCTCAACACTGCTGAATTTTTTTGAGTGTTTGTTATCAAAAAACAGGGAAAATCCTGAGTCCCAATAATGTAATACTGTACACGAGGTTTCTAAAATATCGTCGTTCAATTCCTGGGTTTCTTCTGCTTTTCCAAAAAATTTCTCTGCGTCGCTAATGCTTTGTCCAAAAAGTAAATCAGAGAAGCCTTTCAGCAAATTGATCTGGTAAATAGAGCTCATAACTGCAACCAAAAATAAAATTTAATGCCGCTATAAGCAAGGAATAGCGCACAAAATAAAAAAAATAAAAAAAAGTTTTGCTGATTAAAAAATCGTTTATATATTTGCAACCCGAAACACAAAGGACGTTCTTTAAAAACAAAAATACGATACTGATTCCGTAGCTCAGCTGGTAGAGCAATACACTTTTAATGTATGGGTCCTGGGTTCGAGTCCCAGCGGGATCACAAAAAGCCTTCACGAAAATCGTGGAGGCTTTTTTGTTTTTTTGTGGGATCACGTTTCGTTATGTCGGAATCTCTTGACAATGAATGGCCATTGTTTTCAATGAAAATCACAAGGTGTTTACCTACTGTGGGCACGACAAAACTCGCTATCTTTTTCTTTGCGTAGTAACCGATAAAGCAGCGCGACGCGTTCGCAGAGACAATCCATAACGCCAAGTTACTTAATTGGCAACGTCTCGACATAATCTTATCACTGTTATTGGTAATATTCAGCAAAGCATAACCGGAATTGTATGTGTAGGTGATCTCGTTCTCCACCTAGACATAGTCTTGCCAGTCGCTGCACGCGTGGTAATCAACCAAAATCACTATTCAAGTATTATGGGAATCTGAAAGCGAGTGTTAATTTTCCTGTTTTTCAATCGCCCCTCCAGATACACTACTGTATCTCTTATTACTTTGAATCTCAGGACTCTATCTTCGCCTGGGGAAATAGTATCCACACCTAATGGTTTATAACCGACAAACAAATCAATTAGATCGTATAAAACAATCAACGTATCTGCGTCCAGACTGTTTCGGAGAATCAATTTTTTTGACGCATAAGGTAACTGAATTGTTGGAAATGAGTTCCGGCTATGAAATACATAAAGTGTTGCTTTATTCTCGGAGGTAGGGACGATAGTTTGGTTTGGTGATGTTCTCAGATCAATATCTATTTGTGAAGGAATAGATATGAAAGGGCCATTACGTAAACTGGCAATGTACACTTGAATATCCTTCAGTAAATCTCCCATTTCGTCGTTTCGCTGAAGCAAAGATTTAAGCAGGGAATCCATTGAAGTTTTCTTTAAACCAACTTGAATTTCTTTTGACTCAGGATCTTTGGGCTTTTTTGCGCCCAGGTACAACCACAGCGGAAGCAGAAAGGCAAAAAGCGCGTATGAGAACAATTTAATCAGCCTTAACATGATACAGATTTTTGAATTCCTCCCAGGTGTATTCTTTCATATCTTTAATTAAATCAAACACATCCTCCCAGCTTGTACACGTCATTTTTCTCGCGACCAACTCGTACAACTTTCGTTTATTATTTTCTAACTCGATCCCGTTAAAAGCAGTGATCATGAGCGACCAGATTGCGGAGGGGAAGTAGTCGGTGTTTGTAAAGATTTTATCCCGGATGCCTCCATCGAGTTCAAAGAACAACCAGGCTGAAAACCCCATACCGATGACACCTATGACGATGACTGCCTTATGATAAAACATCTGCGCTCTTTGCTCTTGAATGAGAATATCGATGAGGTCTTTATAGTTTGTCACATGGTCGAGTGCAGCTCTTTTAAAGAAGCACAGGTAGATATCCTGCTTAATATTTTTCAGGCTTAACATTGGCATACCGAAAATAGGAATTAGCAATGGAAAAAAAAGGGCGGTTTACCGCCCTTTTTGAAAATCTATGGAAAGCCCTAGGTTTGTTGATAAAAGTACCTGTAATGAGAGATCGAGTGAAAGCTAAATGGATAATGACGAACGTTTCTTTTTTAAATGCACACTTAGACAGTTCGTCTCGAAATCGTTAATTTTAATATAATGATTAATGAGGAAAATCCGTTTGAAAAATATCGCAGCTTCGAATTAAACTTCGGGTATGATATGTCTATTGAAGAAAAAATTGCAGCTGTTCGCGAAGTAGGAAAGAAAGCTGAAAAAGATTTTAAAATTAAATATGACAATATAAATGAATGGTTCAAATCTGACTATGACCAATTGTATATATTATCAATTTGCCTAAGGTATTTTTTAATGGCTGAAGAAGGCTATGACGAGGAAGCTTCTACAGGCAAATTATCATTTGCGCCTCACTATCTAGAAATACTGCAAGCTCTTTCGTTAACTCATGAACGAACTTATTCCGGTAAACCGCTAATGAATAAAATTGAAAAGCTAAGAAATGATTTGAAGGAAGTTGGAACGCTAATTCAAACTAAACTTCTTAACCTGCCCATGAACATTGAGACGGAAAAAGATATTTCTGCTTATAGAGTCAGGACAGATGTAATGGGATATAATATGGCGGTTAGAAATTGGGCTTACTATCACCAAATGCAATCTGTTGCCTGCGATATGGCGAGACTTGTTAAAGAGGAATTTATTAAAGTGCATAATGTTTGCCCAGTGGAATTCGTCAATTTACTATTCGCTCTTAGTTATCAAGTTGAAGTAAGAATAAACGAACACTTGGATAAATTAAGGGCAGCATTTTCAAATTTGATGAGAACCCAGACCTTAAAGGTGTTGTTATAATTGGAGTAAATATTGATAAAGATCATTATCCTTATAGCGTACTTGTAGGAGATTTAGCGGAAGTCCTTTTAGATGACCAATTTGTTTCCATGTCATCGCTTAGTAACAGAAAGAATGACGGGCCTTTGTAATAGTTCTATATGTTTCTATCAAGAGTTGAATAATCAATGAGGTTTTCGACCCTTTCTTTTAGCCATTTCTTCATTTCCTGTTTATATTCCTTTTTATAAGCTAAGTTCTTTATTGCATGATTAACTATATCTATTAGTAATTTCATTGACATTTTCTCGTACTCAGTTAGTACGTCCAGTAAATTAAAATGTGAGGATTTCGCTATTCTCTGAGAGAATGATAATCCTATTTCCAGTGTTACCTTTTTGTGTATTTAGGTAAAACAGCCTGCGGCGTGCGGCTGGTGGGTGGCTGCAAGTAGTGAAATGAGAGAGCTGCGTCCTGAAAGGTTGCGGCGAACGAATGGAGCGGTTTGCGGTCCGCTGTGGGGCGAGCTTACTGCGAGTGGAGCGAGGGTGGACAGCGCGGGAGCCGTGGCTTTTCGTTCACGGCGGGCGCAACATACATAACCAGCGTAGTGAATAGATAAAATCCAGATTTATCGGGGCCTTGATATACAACCACGGGTCAAGTGAAGCAAGGGCTGGCAATGCGCCAAATTATCCTCAATCAAAAGCATTGACAGCCTGTAGCCCGAGCGACCAGCAGGCGAGCCGAATTATGAGCATATTCCTGGCAATTGCTTCTGTCGTTTCGCTCTCCTATCTTTGCAACATGCTTCGACTGATCATTCTACTGCTGTCTGTACATGCCTTTTCTGCGTTCTCGCAAAACAAGCAACCGGCCATGTTTCGCTGGCAAGACAAGCATGCCCGTAATCACCTGGCAAAATACATCAAACACGATACCTTGCTAACTACCTCGCAGGCCACGCTGCACCTGAGTTTTAACAAAGCTCCAGGGAAGCCTTACCTGCTGATGCTTCACGGCATGGGCGCCAATGCCCGCAGTAACTGGAGTAGCCAGATTGGTCCGCTATCAAAACACTTCAACCTGGTTCTACCCGACCTCATTTATTTTGGCGAAAGTACTTCGCTTTCTCAAAATTACTCAGTGGAATTTCAGACACAACAAATCCACGAAGCGCTCGCAATGCTTGGAATAAGCGATAGTCTTCACGTGATGGGTTTTAGCTACGGCGGCCTGGTAGCAGCCATGTACAACGAGCTGTATGCTTCGCAGGTAAAAAGCCTCATCATCATCGACGGACCTGTTAAGTTCTTTTCCGCTGCCATGGCCGACAGCCTTGCCCATCAGGTGGGTGTATCGGGGATCACCAACGTGATTGCGCCCACGACCATTGAAGAGTTCGACGGCATGAAACAAGCTGTGTTATCTTCCGGTTTTCCTGTTAGCAAGCGTTTGAAACGACGGATCATTCGTTATTTTTTCATGCCTACCAAAACGGTTCGCGATCTTCAAATGCGTTACCTCATGGAGCATGAAGCCACGTATCAGGCGTACAACTATCAACTTGGCAAAACGCGTACCCTGTTGATATGGGGAGAAAAAGACGGCGTGATACCGGTATCGGTAGGAAAAGCCCTGCACAGTGCCTTCCCGCAAAACACGACTTTGCTCATTTTCCCGCACTCTAAACACGATGCCCATTTTCGCGAGCGAAAAGCAGTTAACAAGGCGGTGACAGGCTTCATTCTGGCAAATTAACCCGGCCAGCCCAAAAAAACACATTCGCCTGCTCCTCCTCTACCGAACAGCGAACAAAGCTATTTTACAAAAAAGACCTAGGCTTTTTCGGCGCAAAGAATTAGATTTGTATTTATGGAAAAAACCCGGATCCTTGATGCTAAACAAATCGGCCAAAAGCTCAATCGCATGGCCTACCAGGTATATGAAAATAACTTTAAAGAAAAGGAACTTCTCATTGTTGGTATCGATGGCAATGGGTACAAAGTAGCGCAACGCATCGCTGCCCTGCTCGGCGAGATCTCCGGTATTAAAACCCGCGTAGGGAAAATTAAAATAGACAAAGAAAATCCATGGCTGCTGGAGCCACAAATTGATTTTACAGAAAAGGATTTCGAAAACAAATCGGTGATATTGGTGGACGATGTACTCAACAGCGGTAAAACGCTGATGTATGCCGTTAAGCTCTTTCTCAATAAGCCCGTGAAGCAACTCAACACTCTCGTACTCGTTGACCGCAGCCACACGCGCTTCCCGGTGAAAGCCGATTTTGTGGGACTATCGCTCTCCACAACACTACAGGAACGCATCGACACTGATTTTTCACGCAAAGGACAGGAAGCTGTTTACCTGGTATAAAGCATCCACATGGCATTCATGAAAAAAGGTCTCCGCAATAGCAGAGACCTTTTTTTATTGCGTTCGGACAGTTTACCAGTTCGAACGGTTACGGCGGTTGCGTGAACCTTCGTTGTATTGATTATAGCGGTCGTCGTAACGGGCCTGATCTTCATCAAACTCGTAGCGTCCGCGTTCGTTTTCGTACCCGCTGTAATTGTCGTAGTCGTTGTAAGCGTTGTAGTCGCCGCCCTGACGTCCGTAACGGGTATTGCCATAGTTGTGTTCGTTTCCGTAGTTACCGGAGTTGCGGTTGCGCGACGGCTGTTCGTTGCCATAGTAGTTATAGTCTTCATAACCACGATGCCCTTGCAATCCGCCACGTTGGTTGTTTTGCATCGATCCGCTTCCATAACCGCTGTTATGGCCGGTTTCGCTATACCAATCGTTGCCACGGCGGTGCTGCTGATTGTCTTTGCGGTACGGCTGCTCATCGTTGTAACGGTTTTCATAGCCCTGGCCCGAACCGTATTGGTTTCCGTAGTTCTGATGGTTTCCGTACTGCTCATTTTGCCCGTGCCGTTGGCGATATCCCTGGTTTGAACCATAAGAATTGCCATAGCCCTGCTGACCATAATTCTGCTGACCACGATTTTCGTAGCCGCGGTTGGCGCCATACTGAGTAGTGCCGTAGCTTCCGCGTGAGCTGTAACGCTCTTCGTTATTCTGGTTTGAATAGTTCGGATGACGGTTGCCATACTGGCCTTGTTCGTTGTATTGGTTCTGGTTACCGTCATAACTGCCTTGCGAACCATATTGGTTGTTGTAACCGCCTTGATTATAGCCGCCATACGAAGTACCTTGTTGCTGGTTGCCATAACCTTGGTTGTATTCGCCCAGGCCGTAACCCTGGTTGTAACCCGTTTGACCAGATTGGTTCATGTAGCTTTGTCCCTGGTTAGAGAAACCAAAGCCACCTTGATTCGACTGACCGTAATTGCTATTTGATTGGTTCCAGTTTCCACCTTGCTGGCCATAGTTCTGGTTGCCTTGGTGTTGGTTGCCATACTGGTTCTGACCATTGTATTGTTGCCGATCCTGTCCGTACTGATGTTCGTAACCACGGCTAGAGCCATATTGATTACTATTATCTTCGTTCCGGCTTCCGTATTCGTTTCCTTTTACGGAAGGCTTTTCGTTGATTTTCTCATCCCAGTTTTGGTTATCGTAATCTTTTGAATTTTCGTTGTTGTACGAGTTGGTTTGATCTTTCTGATCTTTGTCTTGTGAATTTCCGGTAGTGAGCCCGGCTTCGTTCTTGGTTTTGGATTTTGTTTCCGATTCGAGTGATGATTTTACATCGGTAGTGGCTCCGGTGCTGTTATTCGTTGAGTCGTTACTCGATTTTGAGCTTGGATTTGTTGAATCCGTTTTTGAAGTCTCAGACTTACTCTTGTTGCTGAAGGTTGTCATGGTTGTTATGTTTTAGAAGTTAGTTGGTAAAATAATGATGCTAGCACCATTCGGGTTTCAATTCTGCTACCATGATTTTGCGGAACGTACACCTGTATTTTACCCGTGTTTGTGTAGAAATAAATAAGACTTTGCTCTGAAACTGTAGAAAAATATACAAACAGCTAAAAGATGGGTTTTCGGAAACCATTTATTTCCCTTATACCGAAAAGCGGATGGGAAAACGGGACAGGTACCTTGCGTATATTGAAATCCGTATCGGGACGTTCCCCTGGCATGCCGTAATTCAGATCGAAATCGTGCCCATCGGGGTAAGCCCCTACACAACCGATGTCATGCTTTTTCCCAAGGTTCTTATGCGCCACACCGGCCGGAATGATCATCACATCCCCTTTTTTTACCCGCAGCCTGATCCCCGAATCGCCGCCCAAAAGCAGTTGTGTTTTCCCGGTATAAAAACCGAGCACCTCGTGGGTGATGCTGTGGTAATGGTGGCAGGTAAGCACACCATCTTTCCAGCTATTGTGCCAGTGGTTGCTGGCAAACAGGTTGCGCACAAATAAAGCCGGAAAAAACTCGGGAAGACGAAGGACGTTGCGGTAGATCAATACCGGAAACTCGGAATTGTTGGGAAAACGACCATCATCGTACAAAAAATAACGCTCCACTGAGTATGTATTGCTGAGCAACTCCATTCTTATCCTGAAAAATTAATTCCCTTCTCTTTTAACTGTTCAAAAACACCAATCAAAACCTGTGTACGGGCGCCGGATCTGGAACCTTTATAAGCGGGATCAAACCAGTAAATGACTTTCAACTTTACTTTATCGCTGCTCAACGAGTCCACCACAACTTTCACGGGCCTTTTATCATCTTCTACCACAAAGTCGAACGACGACACGGTTTCTTTTACGAGGCTGATGGCGTTCTCCATTTGATCCACGCCCACATTTACCACAAACTCCTGCCGCAGGTTATTATCATCGTTAGCATATTTTGTAAGTGGATTTTTCAGAATCATCGAATTGGGAATGAGGACGATTTTCCCGTTTTCGGCTTCCACGGTTGTTTGCCGCATCGTCATGTCTTTTACGATGCCTTTCACGCTTTGGCATTCGATCAGGTTTCCTACCCGATAAGGCCGGCTGAAAGCGAGAATGAGACCCGAAAGAAAATTTTCGCCGATATCTTTCAATGCAAAACCCACAATAAACGTTGTTAGCCCTGCTCCCGCCAGAATCTTATCTGAAATCGTACCTAAACCAAGAATGCCGAGAGCCAACACGGTACCAAGAATAAATACCACAGCCCATACAATTTTACCAAGAAAGTTAGAAATAAGCGGGTCTTTCGTCCGTTTGAGCGCATACTTCGAAATAAGTCGGGAGAAAACGTTGGCCAGGAATACCGTAACGACCAGGCAAACAATGGCGCCGAGAATGGCGGGTACATTGGCAACAAAATTCTTAAACGAGAGTCGAAAGGTGTTGAAAATGGATTGCATAGGCTTTTGAATTTTAATTCCCCGGTTTCAATTTGCATGCCGGTGTAGAAGTGTTTCCACACGGCGCCAATTGAGGTCGCAACCTGGTGCGAGACCTGATACGGTGATGTGCATTGTGGCAATTTTTTCATGCTTTGTCGCCGGAGCTATTGGTATCTCGTTTGGGGGCAAAAGATAGAAACCACTAAATCACTTGAAAACATGAGATCGAACAGAGAAAACAACCGCAGCGGCCAGATGAGGGATTCATACGGGCGTTACACCGACGAGTACCGCCACGGATACCATAATCCAGACAACGATTCAGAAGATTACTATAACCGTGCAGAGACCGATGATGAATATGATGGAAGCTATGGTCGTGGGAACCTGAGAGCAGATTACGATGATGACTATTACGACGAGCGCGGCTCGGACGGATACATCCACGACGACTATAGCCGCGAGTACGATCAGCGCCATGGATATGGCAACGGCAATTTTGAGCGCCAATATTCTCAACAATATGGTGGCGCGTCGCGCGGAAACAGCGGGAATTATGGCACCAATAATTCTGAACGGAACGCGTATTATTCTTCGCACAGGAACAACCACTACCTCGGCGACGACCGAGACCATTACAACGAGGATTATGACCGCAGCCGCGGCAACAACGAGAATCAACGCGGCGGATACAGCTCTTATGCTTCACGCGGCAATAACGAAACGCGCGATTCACGCAATGGGCGTTATGGTTCCAGCAATTCACGCCAGTCGGATTACTATTCATCGCGAAACAATCACAGCCAGGGCGGCAACTCAAGGAATGGCCGTTACGGTTCTACGGAAGGTAATTCAGGACGAGGTTATCAGCAATATGGCTCAGAACGTTATCGGGGTGGCGACGACAGAAATTCGCTTCGCCAAGGAGAGTATGGCGCCAATTATCGCAGGAATCGCGACGACAGAAATGAAAACCGCGAAACACTGTATCCTTTTGGCGGCTACGACCGCGAGAATTCGCGCGATGACGAGTACATGCCGCAAAACAGCCGTTCGTATTATTACAACGATGGCAGGCACAACTCCAACTATCAACAGGAGCGCGACGGGTCGTACACAAGGCATTCGGGACAGGGATTTGCCTCCATGGACATGGATCGTTTAAGAGATGTATCAGCCAAAGGCGGCAGAAACTCTCATAAAAACCAATACAGCCGTTCGGGACGATAAAAAACACAAAACGAAAAAAGGTTGCCATCACAAGGCAACCTTTTTTATTAGCGATACTTACGACACGAAAGCTCATACCGGAGGCGCCGTCGTTCTGTTTTCCAGCGAAATGGACTTTTGAACACATACACCAGCAAATGACTGATGCCATGCTTGATGTAAAGACAGAAATGAGCGGCTGCAACTACCAGGTGAGCGATAAAGGACATAAGCGTATTTTTTAGGATACTCCTTAAAAAACCATGCCCGGGGTGATGACCGACCCGAAAGCAAAAAAGCCCTCAGAAGAGGGCTTTTTTGAGAACGACATGTTCCGGGATTACATATTTTCGATCACGAGTGCTGTAGCACCGCCACCGCCGTTGCAAATACCGGCAGCACCGTATTTGGCGTTATTCTGTTTTAACACATGGATAAGCGTCACGATAACGCGGGCGCCAGAGGCTCCCAAAGGATGCCCTAACGACACTGCACCGCCATTGACGTTTACTTTCGAGGCGTCGAGGTTCATGAGTTTCATGTTTGCAAGACCTACTACCGAAAATGCTTCATTGAGTTCGAAATACTCGATATCACTCATTTTCAATCCTGCTTTTTCTACCGCTTTTGGTACAGCAACCGATGGCGTGGTGGTGAACCATTCCGGCGCTTGCTCTGCATCGGCATAACCCCTGATTTTTGCCAGTGGTTTCAGACCGAGTGCCTCGGCTTTTTCCTTGCTCATGAGCACCAGCGCAGCCGCACCATCATTCATGGTAGATGCGTTAGCGGCAGTTACCGTGCCATCTTTCTGGAATACCGGTTTCAGGGCCGGGATTTTATCGAAGTTTACATTTTTGTACTCTTCATCTTCAGCAAACAATACGTCGCCTTTTTTGGTTTTCACCTCTACCGGCACGATCTCGTCATTGAATTTTCCTGCCGCCCAGGCTGCTGCCGAACGTTTATACGATTCGATGGCAAAGGCATCCTGCTCTTCGCGCGTGAATTTGTACTCTTTGGCACACGTTTCAGCGCAGTTGCCCATTGGCACATTGCCATACACGTCGGTAAGACCGTCTTTTGCCAAACCATCGATCACCGTTCCGTTGCCGTACTTGGCACCCCAACGGTTGTTTTCGAGGTAAAACGGCACCTGGCTCATGCTTTCCATACCACCGGCTACTACCACATCGGCGTCGCCCAGCATAATGGCTTGAGCTGCGAGGGAAATTGATTTCATGCCGCTGGCGCAAACTTTATTCACAGTGGTGCAATTCACGTTATCAGGCAAACCCGCAAATTTAGCTGCCTGGCGGGCCGGCGCCTGTCCGAGGTTAGCTTGTAATACGGATCCCATGAACACCTCGTTCACTTCTTTGGGATCGAGTTTAATTTTATCAAGGGCGCCTTTGATAGCAGTTGCTCCCAGTTTGGTGGCAGGCACTCCCGCCAATGTTCCGCCAAAGGAACCCATTGGGGTTCTTACAGCTGATACGATATATACTTCTTTACTCATCTTCTTCATGTTTTGATTTAACGCGCCAAATATAACATTGCAATTCTAGTTTGCAGTCCTGTTCATCTAAAAAACTTGAACATTTTCTCACTTAATTAACATTTCTACAGGTAATTCACACTGTTACAGCTAAGTAACAAACGGAAACGCAAAATGTTTCGCCCGCCGTCTGCCCGGTAACACTTACCGACGGCAAACTAACATTAGCCTAAAACACAGCTATTTTAATAAAATATAACGCCATCTGCGAATTGTTCATGCATTTCTATTGATACCTTTGGTCCCAATTAAAATCGCCTTATGTTTATTCGATTCCTTTTTGTGTTCATACTTATTGTGCTGATCGAGCTGTACTTTTTCCAGATCGTGAAAACTTTATCGATCGATCTTCCTCCGGGAAAACGCAAGCTCATTTATACCATTTCATGGAGTCTGGCGGCTTTCAACATCGCCTTCGGTGTTGTAGCCCTGTTCTATCCTCCGAGCGAATGGAATAACTTTTTCCGGGTATTGTATTCTGTAGCCTTCATTTTACTGATATGCAAACTCTTCGGCTCCATCTTTTTATTCATCGACGACATCATCCGCCTATTCCGCTGGCTGGGATCGTATATGCAAAAAGCGCCGGCTGATGCCACAGAAGTTACGCACCACATCAGCCGTCTGAAATTTTTAAGTTATGTTGGGCTTACCTTTACCGTTGTACCTGCCATTTCATTTATTTACGGCATGGTAAAAGGCGCCTACAAATACCGTGTGCATAAAGTAAAAGTGAAGTCGCCTAACCTGCCCGAAGCCTTCCATGGTTTTAAGATCGTACAGCTGTCCGACATCCACTCGGGTAGTTTCCTGAGTACCGATCCATTGGTAAAGGCTTTTAATCTTGTTCTTGATCAAAAACCGGACATGATCCTGTTTACCGGCGATCTGGTCAATAACGAAGCCATTGAAACGGAGCCTCACCTCGAATCCTACAAAATGCTCAAAGCACCTTATGGTGTATTTTCATCGCTGGGAAACCACGATTACGGCGACTACAAACCCTGGAGCAGCCCGGAAGCCAAGGCCAAAAACTTGCAGGACCTTAAAGATGTGCATGCGAACTCGGGCTGGCGTTTGCTGATGAACGAACATGTGCCTATTGAAAAAGACGGACAGAAAATTGCCCTGCTCGGGATTGAAAATTGGGGCGGCAACCTCAACTTTCCACGCTATGGCAAGCTAGAGAACGCTTATGCAGGCACCGAAGGCTATCCGTTCAAGATTCTCCTGTCGCACGACCCATCGCACTGGGACATGCAGGTGAGCCAGGAAAAGGCTTACAGAGACATCGATCTTACCTTGAGCGGGCATACCCATGGCATGCAGTTCGGTATCGAGATTCCCGGCTTTAAATGGAGCCCGGTAAAATACATCTATAAACACTGGGCCGGACTGTACAAACAAGATAACCAATACCTGTATGTGAACCGTGGACTTGGATTTTTGGGCTATCCGGGGCGCCTGGGTATCTGGCCCGAGATTACGGTAATAGAACTGGAAAGGGCCTAAAGCCATTCATCATAGAAAAGCGACCGGATACCGGTTGCTTTTTTTATTGGCTATTCACCGCGTTTAATAGTGAATGTAAACGCGGTCCCTTCGTTCACTTTACTGCTTACGTCGATGGTTTCGTTGTGTGCTTCCACAATGTGTTTCACAATAGCCAGTCCAAGCCCGGTTCCACCCTGCTCGCGGCTGCGGCCTTTGTCAACACGGTAAAAGCGCTCGAAAAGACGCGCAAGGTGCTTTTCGGCGATACCAATGCCGTTGTCGCGGATCTCCACGATCACCTGTTCGTCGAAGAGGTTAATGGTGATAAGCGTTTTCCCGTTCTCTTTGCCGTATTTGATGCTGTTGGTAAGCAGGTTTACAATCACCTGGCGGATACGGAACTTATCCGCAAGAACAATAATAGGCTTATCGTACTTTTTAGCTAACTGTAACCGGATATTTTTGCGGCTTGCCTGAAATTCGAGTGCCTCGATGATCTCTTTGATCTGCTGGGCAATGTCGTATTTTTCACGTTCCAGTTCGAGAGTTCCCACTTCAAGTTGCGAAATGGTTTCGAGATCGTCGATGATCTGGATCATGCGGTCGATGCTTTTATCGGCGCGCTTCAGGTATTCGATGTTGATCATCGGATCGTCAACACCGCCATCGATGAGCGTAGAAACATATCCCTGGATATTGAAGATCGGCGTTTTGAGTTCGTGTGATACGTTACCCAGGAACTCTTTCCGGTAACTATCCAGATTCCGGTGCTGCTCCACTTCTTTATTGCGCTCTTCGGTGAGTTTTTTGATCTCTTCCTCGAGGCGTTGAAGCGAGTCAACCTCATCGAGCTGAAACTCGGTGTTGGGAATTTCTTTGGGCTGCAAGGCTTTCACTTTCAGGTACAGCTTGTCGATCTTATCGAAGATGATGTTGTTGTAAAGAATATAGATCACAAAAAAACTGATGATGAACGAAATGAAAAAATACAGCAGCAAGACCGAAAAATTGCTGTCACCGGTTATTTTATATGCAATAAATCCTACGAGCAGGGTCTGTAATACTGCCGAAATAAGGCTGAGCACCAGTGTAAGGGCCGGAATTTTTAATTTATTCATGTAACGATGTTCTACACGAATGTGCGAATAAAAAACCGCTTTGGGAAACCGGCAAGATTATTTTTTTGTAAAGCCGCGGTTTACCATTGGCCGCAAAACGACTATGGTTCCAACCGCACCATCTCTCGGTAAAAAAATTTCTCCTGCGTGCTTTCGAATGGCCGGTAAATGTAGTATGCGTATCCGTTGTGTATTTTCAGGCGATCTGCGCTGTGAAACTGTAGCGTGTAACGTCCCTCCGCTTTTCCATTGCGTGTGCTGATCTTTTTAATGTATTTGTGCCCGTTTTTCTCGTAAACAGCATATACCGCGTTTTCTATATCATCTTTCAGCATCATATTTTTCCATTCCTTCCAGTTTTTGGGATGGTTGTAATTAATGGTCATCGAATCGATCTTATGCCCCTGCCGGTCGAGGTGAAACAGCAGGTTTTTATAGTGATCAAAAACGGCGATGGTATCGCTGATGATGTAAAGTGGCGCATACAGCGGTTCATAGAACATGCTTTTGGTAAAACCACTCATGAGCGAAGCCACCACCCGCTTATCCACTTTCAGATCCATCGCCATACGTCTGGCCTGGAGCTTTTCATTGGGCTTGAGCGAGTAATATTCGAAATTATAAGCATGCATCAGCTCCTTATCTTCGATAGACAGAAGCGTGCTACGGGCACTATCGCTTTCGTTAAAGGCATAATAGCTAAACATAGGATAATCTTTCCAATAGTCGGTATAAATGATTTTTCCGTGAATAGTATCGATGATGGGCTTAATGAACGCATCCACATCCTGCACTGCCAGCGGAACCAATACAAAACGCTCATGATATAACGTTACACGGTAAACGTAGTTTTCGCACACCAGGTTGGAATAGCCCATGTAATCGCGGTAAAACTCCTTAGCGATTCCTCCTTCTGATGGGACTTGAATACTTGTAAGTATCTTTCCTCCGGCATCAGCCAATTTCAGGCTGGCTTCTCTCAGCGAACGGGTAGCCGTTAACAAGATGAACTTATCTTCATAAAAATCAAAATCGTAGATACTATAAGCCGGCGATCCGACAATGGTATCGGGCCTCGGCTTGCTATAGATTTCAACCATTGGCAGCAGTGCCCGCTCCGCCTTCAGTGCAACTGAAATATTGATGGAGTCGGCAAGCTCCGGGATATCGGCCTCGCGTAGCCGGCTGGTATAACTGAGCAACTTAAATGCCAGGGTCACATGCCTCTTCGATGGAATAACCAGGCGGTAATGGCCTCGTTTATTGGTTGTAGCGTGATACGTTGAATTTTGTACCTGGATCATAACGTTTTCCAGTGCGAGATGCGTGCTATCGTCGGTAACGGTGCCATACAGTATTGTTTGCCGCTGCGCCCACGCCGGCGTTGTTGCCAGCAGCAAAACTAAACATACATAACGGTGTACACGAATGGCTTTCATAACTTCTTTTTCTTAAAAGACGTCTTTCCCTTCTAATTCCATAAGCGGGATTTTTTACGGCGACGCGAAAAGCTGGGCGTAAATTTGTAAAATTATCGTAAGTCACCGAAAAAATATTGTTAACTTGGCGTATTCAAAAACCATTTACACCCTATGCTATCCAATAAAATCAAAGCAGCTCTCAACGAGCAGATCCAGAAAGAAGCCTTTGCTTCCAATGCCTACCTGACCCTGGCAACCTGGAGCGAAGAGAAATCGCTCGATGGCGTCGCCGCTTATTTTTATGCCGCCGCAGAAGACGAACGTCAACACATGCTCGAAATCTACAAATACCTCAATACCTACGGTGGCGGCGCGTTTTTGAAACCCCTGAAAGACACCAGTGTAAAACTCAAAAACCTGCTCGACGTGTTTCACTATGTATTCGATCTGGAGCATGAGGTAACCATTGCCGTAAATAAACTCGCCAAACTGGCTTATGAAGAAAATGATTTTGCGACGTTTAAATTTCTCGAAGCGTTTGTTTTGGAACAACAGCAATCAGAGAAAGGCGTACAAGATCTCATCGACATGATCAAACGCGTTGGCTACGAAGAAAAAAATCTGTACTACCTCAATAAAACGTTCAAAAAGAACGAGGAACGCAAAGCCCTGGGCAAAAACCCGGAGCTGGACGTACAAAAAGATTAATCACTTATCGGCGAGCCGATAACACTTATAAGCCCAAACCGCCCGCGTATCGGTTTGGGCTTTTTGCGGGCCTGACGTTCGGTATTTTTGACTAAACATTTAAAATACACGATGTATGAAACGCTTAGCTTTTATATCCATGTTTGCAGCCACCACGTGCCTTCCTGCCCAGACCAATTTTGAGTATCTTGATATCAACCAGGTAAAAGCAGGCATTGGCAACTACGGCAACCTGCATGCTAATCCTGCCGGCGGATATCCGTCGTACGAAGTGCCGAAAGGCGGCGGTGCACATGCCAATGCCTTCACCAACCTGTGGTTTGCCGGCATGCTTAATAATCAGCTCCGTGTATCGGCTCAAACGACCCCGCAGCCAGGTGGCGATTTTAATTTTGGACCGTTAACAACCAGCTTGCCAAACCTGGTAACCGACAGTGCAAAATTCCTGAATGTTTGGAAACTTAATCAAAGCGACGTGAACGACTTTCTGATGCATGTGGCGAACGGCGACGTGCAAAACGGAACCTATACGCCTGTCGCAGGCATCTTGTCGTGGCCCGGAAACGGCGATATCAGCAAAAATCAGGATCCGTTGCTGGCACCTTTCAAGGATGTGGATAATGATGGCATCTATTCCCCACAGCACGGAGACTATCCGCTCATCAAAGGCGACCAGGCTGACCTCCTCCCATTAACCGGACACAGCTAAAGTGGAAAAATCGGCATTAAATTGCTTTTCTTTTTCTTCCATTTCGGAAGGGGTTAATCCATTTAAAGAACTGTGAGGTCGGTACTCGTTGTATTC